>MDTD01035281.1_pt1 | contig 128399 bp, 81 predicted proteins | sample 811221 | NCBI WGS metagenome assembly MDTD01 (sample SAMN05326646, study PRJNA326480) | marine metagenome | isolation source: seawater | place: Pacific Ocean: South West | collected 2011 | reverse complement strand
AGTGGCGTCGCAAATGACAACCGCATATGTTGTCCGAGCAATCGAGCGTTAGGAGGATGTCGCTTGCGACATACGTATTGCCATGAGGGATTGCGCCGTATGTTCGGGTGCACTTTGCGAAGACACAAGTGCAACTGCCCCTGGAGCAAATAGAGGTAAGATACAAGTGCAACTGCCCTTGGAGCAGATTGAGGGATTTGTTTGAAGTAGGGAGGAGTTACGCGCGGAAGTCAGCTGTTGCGTAAGACATGATCGCCATGGAGAGGGGGGAGGTGATGAGGAGACCAACACCACAAGCGATAACACCAAGCTGTGCGATGATACCTGCGAGGAAGAAGATCAACACGAGCATAAAGTAATTTCCGACGTTTTTGGTGATAACGCGGATGATGGAACCTACCTGCGCGGATGCCCAAGAACGACCTTCTGCGAGGTGGACATACCAGATAGCGGGGATGGCGATGTACATCGCGAGACCACAGATACCCATCACCGCGCTGGTGAGTGTCGCGACCATCTGGAGTTTTTGAGGAGTCATCTCACCGCCACCGAGGACCATTTTGATGACAAAACCAAGTCCCACCACAGCAACAATAAAAACGATGTAGATTGGGAGAAAGCTCAGGAAGAGTGAGAAACCTTTTCCAAGGTAGCTAAAGTTGGCTGGTGGAAGCTCACGACCTCCATTGCGACGAACTTCAAAGCATTCGACGGCCCAACCCAAAAGGTTGAAGACACCCACAATGGGTACAAGCATCATGAGTCCGATCAGGGCACATTTTTTGATCCAGTCAGAGTCTTCCATTGGGGCTTTGATAATAGAACCGATATCCATGTGTTTCTCCTTTGTTACAACAGCTTACAAATGGCTGTCGGGGCATTGATTTCTTTGGGATGCTTCGCATTCTATGCTTTTTTGCCAAAGAAACAAGTTGTTTCTGCAAATGATACGCAAGTTCATTGTCTTCATCTGCCTGTCAGATGTTGTCACAGACAGCATGCTTGACCGCTATCAGCGTGAGGCGGAATCTTGTCAATCCGTTGTGTGTTGTGCATATTGGGTGACGTTTGCCACGATACACACTTTGGACAACGTGTCTTACTTGATCGTTTGAGTCCTTGTAACAAAGGTACGTGAAAATTATTCCAACATATTTGAGATGATTGTAAATCAATGAGTCGAAAAGAGTTTTTTATTTGGTTGTGCTTGCTCCCTGTGGTCTTCATTTCCTTTTGGGGAGGTTTGTACTGGCCATCTGTCTCCATCCATGCCTGGACACCACCAAAGCTTCCTGCATTTGAAGGTGCATTAAAACGCAACTTTCGTCTGGTCAAAGCGGACATGTTGGGAGATGAGACTGTCGTTGAACCTGAGGACAATCTTGTCGATGTCGCTGGGAATATGTACGTCTCTTGCTTGGATGGCTACATTCGTCGTATCGACAAGCAGGGGAAGACGACGGTCTTTGCCAAGACTGGAGGTCGTCCACTTGGGATGCGTTGGTACCAAAAACAGATCATCGTCGCTGTGGCTGGTAAGGGGTTGCTCTCTGTCTCACCCAAAGGGAAGGTCTCGACCCTCGTGAAATCCTTCGACAAAAAGCCGCTTTTATACGCTGATGATCTTGATATCACGAACAGTGGGGATGTGTACTTTTCCGATGCTTCTAAACACTTTGGGATCCACCAGACCCGCTATGACCTGATCTCTCGTGTGCCTTCTGGTCGGCTTTTTCGCTACTCGATGAAAGACAAAAAGCTCTCGCTTGTGTTGGACAACATGTACTTCGCCAATGGAGTCACTTTGACACCAAAACAGGATGCTGTGCTTGTGACTGAGACCGGAGCATACCGTATTCGCAAGGTCTGGATCTCTGGTCCCAAAAAGGGAACACACGAGATCATCGCGAAGAATCTTCCTGGATATCCCGACAATATTCGCCGCCGCCCTGCAGGTGGGTATTGGTTGGCGATTGTTGCACCCAGACTTCCTGAAATGGACGTTGCTGCACATCCCCGTGCTTGGCTAAAGACCTTGATGTTTTTGTTCCCCTCATCGTGGCTACCCAAAGCCAAGCAGGTCGGAATGGCTCTTCGGTTGGATGAGAATGGTAAGATCGTGGAGAGTCTTCATGACGCAGAAGGGAGAACACTGTTCAACATCTCGTCTGTACGTGAAAGAGATGGGTATCTGTACTTTGGACATATCTATCACAAAGCGACCAAAGTGGGTAAGCTGGCTCTACCCAAACAGTCGCCTACAACTTCCTCTACAACCAAACCTACCACTTCCCCGACAAAATAGAGAGATTGAACTGTGGCGCCCACTGACCTGAGGGGGTCGAAGCGACTGTGATGCCTGGTAAAGGGGCTCCCATCTTCCACCTGCCATCGGTGTATTCGATGATTGAGTTGGACTTGCCAAACTGGCGCGGAGCAGGGTAAAAGTGTTGCGTCAGTGCACCTGTCAGCAAGACCCCAGCGATGGAACCCAGTACGGTCGCGAGGATCAGTGTTCCCGGTATTCGCGGCGTGGGACTCGTCAAATCGGTAAAGGGAGCTGTCACTGCAAACCCCAAACCTAGCCCCGCGAGACCTCCTGCGTTGATGAGAAACATACGCATCCGTGAGAACTTTGTGAATTGGTGCAAGAACAACCCTCCCAAAAAGCCTGCCCCCAAAATCAGCATACTACTCATACTTCGGACATGTTGAGGGATCGTGATAAAGTTGTCTGCTGCGGTTGCATAAAACGCCGAGAGCAAGAAGGTCGACCACCACGCTGTTGAGGAAGCAAAGGAGATCTGGTGGATGTCTGGTTTGGAGAGCCTGGAGATGACAATGCCAGAGATGTATCCTGTCAATGAAAGTAAAATGGCTGGGACTGCTACGGCAGAGCCGTAAAGCCTCATGGCATTTGCGATCCATGCTCCTGTCCAAGTTCCTATGATGGTCAAGTTGGTAATGAGGCTGGCCATCCCCGAAGTCAGCTTCCATTTGAGTGAAACCAGGGCGGAGCTGACGATGCCGAGAGATGTCAGTCCAAGAAATCCTAAAAGAACTCCGACTTGACTGTACGGAGCGAGCAACATCGGGACTGCGATTCCAAGAGCCAGCCCATACACTCCGCTGAATGAAATCCACTCAGCAGCTCCAGACGAATACCGCGCTTCACCTGGGAGGATGAGGTATTCAGAGACTTTCCACTTTTTCCACAACGCTGTGGCTTGTTCGGCTGCCGCTGTCTTGGGGTGGTCGATCAAGAGTTGTTCGAGATAACGCGCAGCTAGAGCGCGTCTATTCTCTTCGTAAAAGGATCTGGCCATTGCTAAGAGGTAGGCAGCTCGTTGCTCTTTGTGTAGACGTTTTTTTGTGGTCCCTATGTTGAACTCTGAAGTGTCTGGCTTTGTTGATGGTTTCGACGCCATCGCTGGGGACGTAAACAACAGGCATACAACACATATCAGTCGGTACAAGTGGACTCGTGACAACATGACATTCATAAAACATTCCTGACAAAAATGGGAGGCATTTATTTTGTATCAGGATATGAGTTTTCTGGCTTGGACACAACCCCCTGTTTGAAGATTATCCTGCACGAACCCATCGTATGATTTCTTTGATGGATGGGCGCTTTCCGTACATGAGCACCCCAATGCGAAAGACTTGTACACTGATCCACATCATCATGAGGGATGCGAGCAACATCAGGCCAATACTCAACAAGACTTGCAAGAGCGGCACGCTGGTGGCACCCATTCTTGAGAGCATCGCGCCTGGCGCTGTAAATGGAAACATGGAGAGGACGATTGCGAGCGTTCCATCAGGGTTTTCTGTGATGGCCATGTTGACAATCGCTGGCAGAATCAGCGTCATCATAACGGGCGCCATGAGCTGTTGCGCTTCCTTCTCTGTCGTACAGATCGAGCCGATCCCCGCGAGCAAAAAGGAGTATAGTGCGAACGCCAGGATGTAGTAGACGACAAACATCAGCAAGTTCTCAAGCTGAATGGGGATGTTGGCGTTCATGCTTCCAATGTAACCGACACATGTAAAGACTGAGACCATCGTGAGGCCAGCGGCGCCGAGCCCAAGTACTTTCCCAACCATGAGCTGCGTCGGCGTGATCGAGGAGAGGAGGACCTCCATGATACGGCTGCTTTTTTCCTCGATCACGCTGGTCACGAGATTGTGTCCAGTGAGTTGGATCGTCATAAATAACAAAATGATAAAGATGATCCCTGTCATGAAGCTTTTAAGAAAGGCCTCGACCTTGAGCCGCTCACCTTCTACGCCGCTGATCTCGACGAGTGATTGACTGTCTCTTCTGATCTGCATCACCTCTTTCGCGACGGCACCGAGTCGAAGCAGACGAATCCTCATAATCACAGCGGAGATCGTCCGCTTGAGCATGGATGCTTTGATGAAGTCTTTGCTTTTGACGCGGATCTGCACAAGAGGAGGGCGCTTTTTCTTGGGAGCGGAAGTAGGTGGAGCCAGGATGTTTTTATCAAACCATACCAACGCAAAGCGCCGTTTCTTTTTGAGCAAAGGCCGGTATGTTTTGAAGAAGGCCTGTGCGCTTTTGGGCGCTTTGTTGTTGATGTGGAGCTTGTAGCTTACTTTTCGGTTTCGTTTGACGATCTGCTGAAGTGTCCGAAAGAGGTGGGGTGTGATCATTCTAGTCTGATCGACGATCTCAAGGTGGAGTTCTTGCTTCCTGTTCACGAGTTTTTGTATCCCGATGGGGAGAAAGATCAATCCAGCCATCAAAATCGGTGTGAAGATCAACGACAGCAAGAACCCTTTTGTCCTGACAACCGCGAGATAGTCGCGTTTCGCGATGACCCATATTCTACGCATTTGTCACCTCCTGCATTGACGCTTCAGAAGGGTGCTCGACCATCTCCATAAACAACTCATTGAGCGAGGGGTTTGCGAGTTGGAAGGTGCGCAGTTTGATGTTGGCTTCAAGGAGATCTTTGATCACCTCTTCAGGCTCGTGTCCGTCGTGGATACGAAGCTCTGACTCGTTCCCTCGACTGCGCAGCGACGCGGTGTATGGCTTCTCTTTTAGGAACGCAATGTCACCGATATGTTCGATACGTATCCTGTTGTTTCCGTGATGTCTTTTGAGGTCGTCGAGTGGTCCTTCGAGGACGCACTGTCCTTTGTGGACGAGGCAGATTCCATCGCAGATTTGCTCTGCGTGTTCCATGATATGTGTGGAGAAAATAATCGTCTTGCCTTCCTCTTTGAGCTGCATCAACAGCGCTCGAATTTGTTGTGCGTTGATGGGATCAAGGCCCGAAAAGACCTCGTCGAGGACGAGCAGCTTGGGATCATGGGCCAACGCTCCGATAAATTGGATCTTTTGTTGGTTCCCTTTGGAGAGGTCCATCCCCTTGTCCTGACATCGATCAGCGAGGTCAAGTGTTTCGAGCCACTTCATGATGCGAGGTTCAGCTTCTTTGGCTGTTTTTCCCTTCAACTCGGCGAGGAACTTGAGGTGTTCGAGGACCTTCATACGTTTGTACAGCCCACGCTCTTCTGGGAGGTAGCCGATCTCATCACGTAGATCCCACGCGGTCGCGCCACCAAACAATGTGATCTCGCCACTGTCCGGGAGAATGATGGAGAGGAGCATGCGCAAACAGGTCGTCTTCCCAGCGCCATTTGGGCCGAGGAATCCATACAATTGTCCGTGGGGAATGCGAAGTGAAATGTTTTTGACGGCGTGTATATCGCCAAAACTCTTACTCACCTGCCGAAAATGAATGTCTTGTGATGGGGGAGAGGGTGTGCTCATTTGGATCCTTTTGTGTTGGCATCAGGTTGTTTTGATCGCTCGTACGTAGAGGTGTACTTTCTGCCTGTCATATATTTTGTGCTTGTTGTGTGTGATTGGGTCTTCGCATGGAGAACCTTATGTCACTGACTCTACAGTTGTTTACTTCAAGAAGAAGCGTTGCCAAGAAATTTGTATGCACACCTATGTACTTTTTTCTTTTTAAACAAGCAAGCGCACTGTGTTTGTGGGTTTGAAGGGGCAAGTCGATGGAGAGGGGGAGCGATTTGTTAGTGAGAGCGTTTTTTGGGGGCGATGGAAGAGTGGTTTCCAATGATGGTGTTGTTGCGAGCAGAGGTCACCCTTGATGGGTAGAGGTGAGCGCTTGGATCGCTGAGGATGGCGTGAAGGCTTTTTGTTTTCTCTGGAGTATCTCTTCGAGACGTGCTCTGGATGCTTCTACGAGTGTTTGCAGAAGCTCAATGTCTTGCTCTCTACGAAGTGGTGGATTTGTGTTTTCAAGTGCACATTCCAGACGCTCACAGTGTTTGCTGAGTGTGAACGCCCCAAATATTGCCGAGGTCGAACGGAGGGTGTGTACTGCGCGGATAAAGTCCTCTACATTGCCTTGTGAGTGGGCATTTTTGAGGTCTTCGAGTAGTTTGTGACTGTTTTTGATATTGTTGTGGAGCAAATCTCTGAAGGTCTCGAATTTTTCTCCTGAAAGGGTCCAAAGATCCTCGATACACTGTTGTGCTCTTTGTTCCTTTTCATTGAGGGTCTCTTTTTTGATCGTGGCGATCTGCTCAAAGCTGTCCATAGCGACTTTTCGGTGAGGCAACTGACTTGCACGTTTGAGCGCTGCCATGAGTGATTGGAGCGTTAAAGGCTTCGCCAGAAAGTCTTCCATACCAGCGTCCAGGCAGACGCGACGTTGGGGACCCATAATGTTGGCCGTGAGCGCGACGATACGAGGTTGTCTGGACGCTGGAAAGTGTTGGCGGATGTGTATGGTTGTGCTTGGACCATCGAGTACTGGCATCTGCATATCCATCAGGATGACGTCGTAGTCGGTTGTCTTCAACATACAAATCGCTTCGCGACCATGTGACGCGACTTGTACAGAGTAACCCAGTTTGCCTAGCATCTCCTTGAACACTCTCTGGTTGATCTCATTATCCTCAACGAGCAAAATATTCAGCGGGTACAACGTCGCAAACCCCTGTTCTTCTTCGTCTGAGATCTCTTCCCAATCAAGCTTTGCGCTGTCGATCGGTTGGTAAGGGATTGTGAAGTGGAATGTCGAACCTTGTCCAGGTTGACTTTCCGCCCAAATACGGCCACCCATCAGCTCAACGAGATGCTTGCAAATGCTCAAGCCAAGCCCTGTTCCTCCGTACTTTCGCGTCGTGGATGCGTCTTGTTGGACAAAGGCGTCGAATAACGTCTTGATGCACTCGGGAGGCATCCCGATCCCTGTATCTTCTATCTTGAAGTGAAGTTGCTCTGCTGTCTGTGTGATGTGTAATGCGACGTGGCCCTCGTGCGTAAACTTGATAGCATTTCCGACGAGATTGAGTAACACTTGGCGAAGACGTGTGGCGTCGCCATTTATATAGCTCGAAATGTTCTCATCACATTGGCTTTTGAGTTGAAGACCTTTTTCTTCTGCGAGTGAATTAAAAATTTTGACGACATCAGTGACACAAGATTCGAGCGAGAAAGGCTCTTCTTCCAGCTCCATGTAACCAGCTTCGATTTTGGAGAAGTCCAGGATGTCATTGAGTAACGCAAGCAACAGTTTGCTACTTTGGTGGATGGTTTTTACCATCTCATGCGGTTTCTCTTCGAGTTTCATGCGGATCAGCAGCTCGCTCATTCCGATCAATCCGTTGAGAGGTGTGCGAATTTCGTGACTCATGTTGGCCAAAAAGTCACTCTTGGCCTTGGACGCTTGGAGCGCTTCGTCTCTTGCTTCTTCCAGTTCTTTGGCATACTGCTCTGCACGAATGGATTGTTTTCGGATTGTTTGTTCGCGATCTTTGATCGCCTTGAGGTAGATCTTGTCACCACGACGAACGGCGATCCCCAACGTCGCCAAGATCGCTACAAAGACAACCTGTACGATCATGAGTTCAGACTCAACCGGCAGAAACTCTACTGTTACTGGATTGTTTTGACTGAGGATGTACACAAGCACGATACAGACACTGGAGATGATCGCCCATATGTACGAAGCCTTTGGACCATCTGCGTAGGCTGCGTTCAAAGGGAGGAGAGCCAAAAACCACACTGACAGCGAGCTTGTTGCGCCGCTCCACAGCGCTGAGACGACAAACACTGCAGCCTCTAGCAACAGAATGCTGTGTAACAGGGCTCTTGCGCGGTTGTCGCTTGTGTCTTTTGTGAGCCACCATGCAATGCAGATCAGCCCAAACATCACCCAATCTACTGAGGCTGTCCACCAATGGCCTAGCATCGAAAACTGAATCGCAAACAACAACCAACTCCATACACCAACGGCCATCAGCGTCCTTGCATTTGTTGTGTACCGTTGGGCTTCTTCTCTCCGTAAAGAAACACTCGAAAATGGCATACCGTTCACCTGTTTTGTTGTTGAATTGGAAGTCATTTTGGTGTTGTTTCGATTGCGTTTGTTTGAATGACCTCAATTCACTGGTTTTACGATGGTTTACCCCTTAAAGGGGCTTTGCCGAACTCATTTGTACGTAGCACTATGCACCATAGCATTAAACTGTCGAAACACAAGTCAAAATGAATGGTTCGAAGAGATACATTCGAGTGGTTGGATATATATGCGATTGGGGGGGGCGAGGGGGTTGGAGACAAGAAGTCGAGGTTACCAGAGATGACGTCGGTACGTTCGGGGGTCTACGTCGATAATGACAGGTTGACGTCTACGTCGTCGTGCTCTTGTTGGTGATGGAGGTTCTACGACGATCGTGTGTTGTGCGTAGCGGTTTTGTTGTGGGCGTCTCGTCTCTGTTGGTGTCCCCTCTTGATGCTCTTTGAGTGAGCGCAAGCGCCGAATACGTTCTTCTGTGTTTGGGTGAGAGTGAAGCCACTCCGGCTGTGCTGATCTCATCCTGAACCCAAACAACCGCTCCCATATACTGATCTGGCTATTCTCGATACTGACAAGCGCTGAAGCGAGGGCCATAGGATCGTTTGTAAGCCTCGCTGCTTCCAGGTCAGCGTCAAACTCTCTGGTCCGTGAGAGCGCAAGCTCCAACAGACTCGCAAATGTTGGCGCGAAGATCAATGTCAACAACAACAGCCAGGGCACCGGTTGGCCTGTCATCAAGAAGACAGGGAAACTCAAAAACAACGCGAGCTGTCCAAAAAATGAGAGCAGCTTTGTCAGTCGCGAGAAGCTACTCGCGAGCTGCATCACGGACATATCGCCATTTTTGATGTGGCTAATCTCATGCGCGAGGACGCCTTTGAGTTGGCGACGATCCAATTGTTGCAAAAGTCCCTCTGTCATGCCGAGGATCGGTTCGTCCTTTGAGCCTGCTGCAAAGGCATTGGGAGTCATCGTTGGTATGTAGAGTAGTTTGGGCATCACGTTGAGTTCAGCCTTTTGGGCGAGCTGCCCTACGAGTTGGTGCAGCCACGGTGCTTCCCAGTGTTCTATAGGGTATGCGCCTTGGCGTTGGAGCATAAAATAGGTCGAGATCTTTGGCGAAAAAAGGGCTGAAAATGCCCAAAAAGCGAGGCCAAAGAGCAACCCTTGGATTCCTACAAGGAGGAATCCTACCCATGCAAGCAATCCGCCTATCCCTGCGAGCAGGAGGCCAGAGTGCAGCATGTTTCTCATCTTATGTAGAGAGAATTGTCCTTGGTGCACTGGACGGTTTGTTTGCGTGTGTCGTTTCATCGTTTTTCCTTTCTCTCCCAGAAGATAAGGGATCTTCGTGGGGTGAAATGGTGTGGACGCAAAGAGACGCACGGATCTGAACTGACAGACCGTAGCCCTCGATATATGCGTCGCCTTTTCTCAGCACAAAACGTAACCATCGATCTGAGGGTGTCAAGAAAGTTGTGTTTGCGTTGGATCGTCTTTGTGTGTATCTATGCTGTGATTGATCGAATGTATACACGCCTCCGAGAGTCCCTCTCCTGCCGGGTCTCTTGTTGGGTGTGTGTGAAGACGAACTACAATGGGAGTTGCAAATATGGCTATTGTCCGACCTTTTCGCGCCTTACGTCCTGTCCCTGAAAAAGCAGCTGACGTCGCGTCCCCTCCATATGATGTCATGAACACTGCGGAAGCTCGCAAGATGGTGGAAGCCCAACCCAACAGCTTTTTGCGCGTCGTCCGTGCTGAAGTTGACTTCCCCGAAGGAAGCGATGCGTACAGTGACGACGTCTACAAGAAGGGTGGAGACAATCTGCAGCAATACCAACAAGATGGTGTATTGATCCAGGATGACCAGCCTTGCTTCTATCTCTACCAACAGCGCATGGGAGAGCATGTCCAGGTCGGTCTTGTCGCCGTGGCTTCTTGTGTGGAGTACGATCAAGAGATCGTCCGTAAACACGAATACACCCGCCCTGACAAAGAGTCCGATCGGACCAACCACATCAACCTGCTCAACGCACAAACTGGACCTGTCTGGTTGACCTACCATGCTCACCAAGATATCGACGCGCTCGTTGAAGCCGAGACTAAAAAAGAACCCACAGGTTCATTTGTCGCCAACGACGGTATTGAGCACACCTTCTGGGTTGTCTCCGATGAGGCCACCAACCAAAAGCTCGAACAATTATTCGCGAACAACGTCGAGCTGCTCTATATCGCTGACGGTCACCACCGCTCAGCCGCAGCATCCCGTGTGGCCAAAGAACGTCGTGAAAACGGTGCGTCTACAGATGCGCCTTCACAACACTTTCTCAGCGTCATCTATCCCCACAACCAACTTCAAATCCTCGCGTACAACCGCTTTGTCTACGACCTGAACGGGAACACGAAAGAGTCCTTCTTGGAGAAGGTCAAGGCGTCCTTTGACGTTGAAGAGACAGGCGCATTGAAGCTGCCATCACCTCCAAAAAGTCGGCAGTTTGATATGTTTCTCGATGGATCGTGGTGGCGTTTGACTGCGAAGGACGAGATCGTCCCTGCCGATGATCCTGTGGGTTCATTGGATGTCAGCATTCTCCAGAACAGTTTGCTCCAGCCGATCTTGGACATCGACGATCCACGTACAAACAAACGTATCGAGTTTATCGGTGGGATTCGTGGGCACAAAGAGTTGGAACGTCGTGTCAACGAGAAAGAGGGGAGTGTTTCGTTCGCTTGTTACGCGACGACAATCGAGCAGCTCCTCGACGTCGCCGATGCCAACAAGGTGATGCCTCCAAAGTCCACGTGGTTTGAGCCAAAATTGCGCTCTGGTTTGTTTGTGCACTTGCTCGAAAAATAAGGCTGTTGGCGGGGAAAGGTCGACGTTGATTCTCAAAGAGAGAAAGAGGGGGAGATTATTCAGGGGTCGCGACGATTTGTACCGAAGTCATTGTGCGTGTGGGTTGCTTTGTATCTCTGATCATCGTACGTCCAGTCATGCTTAGTATGCGAGTCAGCTCCGTTTGTCTGTGGAGGGTCACAGAGACATCCATGCTCTCGCCTGGTTTGAGAGTCGCAGGGAGCGGTAAAGATGTTTTGAGCAGAAGGTCGCTGGAGGGGGTGTCCAGTTGGATGCTCTCGATGAGTACCGGATTGCTTTTGGCTGAATGTACCTTGAAGATCTTTGTTTGTGGGGTGTTTGACTTCGTCGTGAAGAATCGAATGATACGGGTCTCGTCCTTTAGGTGCATACAACCATGTGCATTTTGGTAAAAGAGAGGGCGACACTTCATATCTTTGTTTTGTGCTTGACATTGTTCATCACTGGTGCAGTTGTGGGGAGGAAATGTGGCTTGTAATGGGATGAGATACACAACTGGTTTGAAGAGGTAACGCTTTTGAAATCGCCTTCCTTCTTTTGTGAGCATATCCAAAACGACAGTGGCTCTCCCAAACGGAGGTTGTCCTGATTTGGGATGATAGGAGACACTGAAATGGAGTTGTTCGCCAGCCGGGAGCGTTCCTTTGGATTCTATTTTGAGCGGGAGAAAGTCCTCTTTGGGTCCAACTTCAACATGAAGGGTTGCTTTGATGAAGTCGTAGGTTTCGCTTGCATGGTCATTCTTGATGTCGCATGTCGCGGTAAAGTGCCCATCTTGGAATGTAAACTGAGCTTGGCCATACATACTGCACTTCGAGCTTGTAGGGGGAGGGGTATAACTTTGGCGAAAGTCAGTTGAACGTAATGTTGTATTGTTTAGGCCTTTGAATTCCACACGCAATACAGCCTCCAGAGCTCCAGCGCTTACTGGGAGTTCTTTGCGCTTTGAAGCATCACCCAAGGGGTCATATTGTACGATAATGGTACGTTTATTCTCGACGCCAGGCTGGAGTTGAAATGGAAGTGTTGGTGGATTCACAAGGCGAAAGTGAGCTTGATTGTCGTAGGCAAATTTGATGCTGTGAATGGTCACTGGGGTATTGGACTCGTGGTAAAGATCCACCGTTTGTTGTTCCGGTGCCGACGCAAAGGGGCCTTGGTAAGAGATGATCCCGCCTCTTCTCAAGATCTTGATTCTATCATCAGTTGTTGTTGGTGTGGAAGCACATCCAGGTAGTTGTACAACAAAACAACAACACAGCAAACCACAACAAAGCATCATCCAGATGGGCTTGTGTCCCACCTGCTCTTTCTTGCTCATGACACATCCTTATCGCGTGGGTTGGCGAACAACCTCTTTTGTCAAAATCGACTTCTGTTTTGGCTGTAGCGTACCACCAAGTATGCAAAAATACAATGAACGTCCATCCTGTCCACAGGTCCATCGTCGCACAAAAGTGTGCTGATAGAAGGTCATTGGTGTTGTTGTGTGCTGCTATCCTGACATCTTGGCCCAAACCATGTACGATTGTGCCGATGCAATGAACTCGTAATGGGAGGTGATGATGACAGAGTATCCGCAAGAGCCAGTTGCTGCGATTCGTCAATGGTTGGCACAACCTTCTCCGGATGCCTGGGAAGACCTTTCTTTGATCGTAGCCTCTTGTACTCCTGAGCAAGTCGAATATATCGTGGATTACGTTCAGCAACATCTCCAAACATGGCCGAGGGAGTGGTGTTGCATCCATACATACTCGCCCGAACTCTACTGGCGACTGGGCAAAGAGCTTCACCTTACCGTTCAAGATGAAGATGATCTCGCCCTCTACACGGAATACATCCCGTTGTATCCTAATATTGAATCGCTTATCCTCACGGGTTACACGGGCCTGTGCGATATGTCCTTTTTGGAACATCTTCCTCAAATCAAACATTTTACGTATATCGAACCGGGCCTTGAGACGTTTTGCCCTTTTGAGGGAGTCGAAGTGCAGCCCCATAACATCGATGTGTTCTCTCGTCGTACGAATATGGAGACAATATCTCTGCAGTGTGACCTTCATGGTGCGTATGACATCGATATCTTTACTGGAAATGATCAGCTTCGAACCCTTCATGTCGCTTGTGCGCGGAGCTTCGACACATTAGACAAACTGCTCGATCTCAAGCAGCTCGAAGAGTTAAGCCTGAACAAGGTCTTGCATTTGAACAATATCGACGCCCTGTCCTCTATGAAGTCGTTGCGGCGTTTGGTTCTCAGCTATTTTCCCGACGCGGATCAATATCTCGAACAACACAATTTCTTCTTCACGTCGATCAAAGAGATACCTCTCTTCAGCGGACTTGAATCACTGACCTTACGAGGTTTTCGTTCGTTGAGATCGTTGGAAGGGGTTGAGGCGCTACGGGGGTTGAAGTCCCTACGTGTCGATGGATACAGGATCGAGCACTGGGAGCCTCTTGCAAAGCATAAAGCGCTCGAACATCTCGACGTCGACATCAACAGCGTGGAAGATGTCGAACGTATTGACTTTCCGCCACAGCTCGCGTCGTTGACATTGTCGACGGGGGTTCATTCTCAGTGGGAGCTTACATCCGAACTTCAGTGGGCCTCACTTGCCCGGTTTGCTCACATCCCGTCTATAGCTCTGCATGGTTTTCGTGTCAGAGGACGTCCAGAGCCAGATCTGGAGCATGTTCGTTTCCTGACCAATGAGCGAGAGCAAAACTCCATTTGGAGACCCTTCTGAGCGGGCTCCGAATGGTTGTGGGGGTTGTCTTTGTGTGTGGGCTTTGCCATGATAGGTGCAATGACCCATTTCCACACAAGAGAGGTTTACGTTGATGAGACATCATCCCTGGTTTGCAAAAGTATCGTTATTTTCTGTTTTGTTTTCAGTGTTGTTGTTCGGCGCCTGCCCAAGTGGCCCTGGTCCCAATGCTGAGGCAGGAGAAGAGAAAGCATCCGAAAAGGTAAGTGAAAAAGTCACGACAGAGAACACACAAGAGCCCCAAAAGGAAAAGGTCTCCGAGCCTGTCTCAGAGCCTAAAACTGAACCATCCCCAGAGCCCACATCAGAGCCTAAAGCTGAGAAGACTCCCGAACCTGTCTCGGAGCCTAAAACGGAGCCAGCGCCGGAGCCACAAAGTGAACCTGTGACAGAGAGTGTTCCTGACAAAATGGTTGTAGAGTCTGTGCCTGAACCCAAGCCAGAGCCGACAAAAGAGAAGGTCGTCGAGGCCGCTAAACCTTGTACCACTGATGCGGATTGTGGGAAACGAACCTGTGTTCAAAACGGCCAGGATTGTGACAGAAGCACGCCCATTTGTAGCCAAGGCTTTTGTAAGGTTTTGTTTGTGCAGGTGACCAACACGACTTGTGATTCGCAGACCGGAGTGTGTAAAGCTGCACCTACTACCTGTACCAATCGTTGTGATTGTCCCCAAGGCTTGCTCTGTACACCAGGCGATGGTAAGTGTATCGCCGGGTTTGTCCCTGAGTATTGTTGTGATAACGCAGGCTGTCCGTCTGGTCAGCGTTGTTATCATCGTGACGGAAAACAAGGCGTTTGTCCCTGAAGGTTGATTGTCCTGACATAAGTCTGCACTCTTTTTTCCTTGCAGCAGCTTAACGTTTCAAAAAAAACGAACCATTTGAATCAGTGGCACGTCATGAAGCAGTCGCCACCCGTTTTTGTGTAAGGGTGGATTCAAACGTCCCCAACACCAAGGAGGTTATCCCATGAGAAGTACATCAAATCTTGAAACCAAGCTTGCTTTGTGTGGGATCGTGGTAGGACACAACTCCTAAACTGTTGGCCCTCCATGCCGGATCAACTTCACTGATCCTGGTCTCTTGTCTACGCTATCATGTAGTCAACATGCTCCCCCCAAAGCAAGCGTTGCTTTGTCGTATATCCTTGTATCTCCAAATCAAAATTGAATGAAATGAGATCCATTCCTCGTATACGCGGGGATATACAGCTCTCTCCCTGAAGACATACGAGTGCGCCAAATGGTGGGCATTCACGGGGAGAGGAGCATCTTGGGAGTATGTATGTCTATCAAGTTCTATCAAAAAAAGCAGAACAAAATCAAACAAAAAAAGGCGATGGCTTCGTCTCTTCACGAAGATGACGGGGTCGATCCACGTCATTATTTTCGTCACAAACCCAACAAAAAAGATCGAAAAACCCGCCAATTATGTGGCCAAATCGCACGGCAACTCAACGCGATTCTTGGTGAACTGTCCGATGATTTGCTCTCCACTTGCTACATCGAAGAGGTTGTCCCTGCGCCGGATATATCGAGATGTATGGTGACATTCGTGTGGATGGGGGACCTCGATGCTTTTGAGCCTCAACGTCTACTTGAGCGCATCGGTCAGGTCCAGGGAATGTTTCGCGGTGAGCTTGCGATGGCGATTCATCGTCGTCGTGTGCCACAGCTCTCCTTTCGGGTCATTCCAAAAGAGGAGGTGTGTGCATGAAGCAAACACAAGCACCTCTTCATCAATGGATCAGTGAACCTCTCTCTGGTGAGGTGAAGAAGGCGTTGTTGCGTCTTCAGAGGACGGATGATGTCGAGCATATCGCTGTGATGCCAGATGTCCACCTGTCTAAGGACGTCTGTATTGGGACTGTGCTTGCGACCAACCACACACTTTATCCCGACGCGATCGGTGGGGATATTGGGTGTGGGATCTCTGCGATACGCATCGGTGGTCGGACAGACTGGATACACAAAGAGGCGTCTATGGCGAAGTTGTTACGTGAACTTCAACATTCCATCCCTGTCCAAAAACACCACGTCAGCCAGATCCCAGATGTCCCTGATGTGTTGGGGGATTGGCCATTGAGCTCGCCGTCACTGGAGAACCAGAAGTCCCGCGATGGTGTGTATCAATTTGGTACGTTGGGTCGTGGGAACCATTTTTTGGAGCTTCAGGTCGATGAATCAGGCGATCTGTGGTGGATGTGTCACAGCGGTTCACGTGCGATGGGTCAATTGATTCGGAAACATCATCTTCACTATGCGGTCGCATCAAATACGGGGTTGATGGGGCTCGACACGAGGACGATCGAGGGGAAATCGTATCTTTGTGATCTACAATGGGCGTTGATCTATGCCGAGGAGAGTCGTCGAGAGATGTTGCGCCGTGCGACTGGGCTTGTCGAATCTATGTTTGGTATGTGGTCTGAGGCGTCTTCTTACATTTCGAGCCACCACAATCATGTCCAATACGAAGAGCACGAGGGACGTTTTGTGTGGGTGCACCGTAAAGGTGCCAACCGTGTGGAGCGTGGAGAGGTTGTGTGCATACCTGGTTCGATGGGGACGATGAGCTATCACGTCTCAGGTCGCGGCGAGAAGGCTTCTTTGTATTCAAGCGCACATGGTGCTGGGAGGGCGATGCGTCGTGGAGAGGCAAGCCAGAAGATCTCGACAAAGTCTCTGCTCAAGCAGATGAACGGCGTGTATTTTGATATGCGAAAGGCTCCACGTCTCAGAGATGAAGCGCCAGACGCCTACAAAGATATCCACGCGGTGATGCGTGCCCAAAAGAAACTCGTGCGGATCGTTCGTCGTCTCCGCCCTGTATTTTCTTACAAAGGCGTATAGTCGAGGGTCTTGAGAGGGGGGACTCGTCTTGTTTGCTTGGGGATGAGTTGAAGAGAGAAGTTTGAAGCAAAAATATAGAGATTTGTCACTATCATTTGGGATGCGGGGTATGTTATTATTGTGCGCGAAGAATAAGGCCATCGGATAGAAAAAAGCGAAGACAAGAGGGCAGTGGGTGGAGCCTCAGGCAAGGCATGTCAACGACAAATAACAAAGCCTGCGGCTCCAGCAACAACCTTCTGTCTTCGTCTCATTTTCCGTATTCTTTTCTTTTTTCTATCCGACGGCCTAAGGATTATTTGCCCGAAAAGCTTGACGTCGTGTTGTACGAGGAGAGTTATGTTTGTATGTCATGCGATCAGATACATCCCAAAGTCTCTGTGGAGTTTCCTTCTTTTGATATGTTCCTTGGGGTGGTTCTTTGGTTGTGCTGAGGATGCTGAGAATATTCCTGTCAATCCCGGAAAATTACGCATTGAAAGAGAAGGAATCGTTTCGTTTCATGGGCCTCGTTATGGAACCCCTGACGTTCAGGTCCTGACTTTTTTTCAAGAGTCAAATGGTCCTCTGGTGATCAAGGATGTGTACCTTGCTGGAAACGAAAATCGCGATTTTCGTATTGTGAAAAAGCCAGAGCTTCCAAAGGATGTACAGCCAGGATTGGGACGGGGGTTTCAAGTCGCCCTTCAATACGCTCCTTTTTCTACAGAGGCGGTCACCAAAAATCTTCCAACACACCCCAAAATGTTCGATACAAAGCTCCACGTTACATACACCATTCCATGGGATGCAAGAGTCTATTTGTTTGAAATTCCTATGTATTACGAGCCGCCTCCTGCGTCATCTAGTTGTGAGGGAGAGGCCAAGCACGCATTCCACTTTAAAAGTGGACGTTACACACTCAACTGTTTGATCGGTAATTCGAGTGAAAAGTCTTACCAAATCTCTCGGGTAGAGCTCCTCTTTGCAGAGGGAGAAACGACCTCTTCCTTGTCTTTGGTTTCAGGATGGAAACGTGAGATTGTCTCTGGTGGTGCTGTGAATTTAGGCTTTGTGTACTCTCCTCTGGATCCCGAACATACACCGAAACCTGTGGGTGTGCGTATCGATTTGTTGACCGCTGACGGAGTGCTATTCAAGAAACAATTTCACCTAGTGCCTGACATTATCCGTTCGCGGTTTCGTGTTACGTTTCCGCCAAATGATTGTGAAAGTGATCAACAATGCAAGGTTGATAAGGAGCTCTTGGTATGTTCTCCTCTCTATATCCTTCAACAAAAGGGATGTATGTTTCCAACTGGTCACATTCCCGAACTCTATTTCTCGGCGGATGCCTCTAAAACAATCCAAAAGCAAACATTTGCCATTCATTCAACTGGAGATAAGCCCATCAAGATCAAAAGGGTCGTCTTGGATGAAGGGACTGATATGTTCGAGATCAAGGTTGAGGACAAGTTTCCTAAAGAGCTTACACCTGGAGAGCGCCTGTTGGTGACTGTCGTATACACGCCAAAAGACAGCAACCCTCGTCGAAAAACTTTGAGCATCTTTTCAGATCCTGAACAAATTACGCAATCTGTCATGTTTGTAACGGTTCGTTCTCGTTAGGAAACTGTAAGTCTGAATACATAAAAGAGGATTGTTGATGGAGGTATACATGTTTCTTGTTGAATATGCTAAGTCGAACAAAAAAGTGTACGGTGAAAGGTATGTCCTGTCCTTGGCAAGGCTTTTTTGGTTTTCTTTCCTTCTTTGCTTTTTTGGTGTATTGGCATGCGGAAACGTCGAGACATCTGGAGAATTTACGACGTCTTCGGATGCTTCGTTTGTAGGAGGTCGCACTTCTTGCAGGGAGATTTGGCCCCGTTGCAATGGGAACTTCGAGGCTGGCGATGACAAAAGTTTGAGGTATACTTTCTACTTGTCGTCAACATCAAGCGAAAATTTGGGGTGCAAGCGTGTATGCAGTAGTATCATCGTCAAGAACTGCCAAATTGATTATGAAAAATTTGAAGGTGGAATTCAGTCAACCTGCAAAGAAGGCGAGGTCGATCCAAACACCGGATTCAAACAGTTCCACTGCATCGTGACTGAGACGATGTGTTCTACTACTCCATGATAGGGACTTGGATGAGTCGGTCCCGCGCGCTTTTGCTTCATTGGAGAGTTGGCTTTGTCTGTAAAACCCGACGAAGACACCAACTGTTTGGGAAGGCAAGGCTGAAAGCCGCGCCAGGGTCTTTTGAAAAGACCCGTTAGCCTATCCCCGCATATCCACTGACTCCCCGACAGCACCAACACTCCGAAACCTCTCGCTCTCCATCAACCCTGCATCCATTCACGCCACCAAAAGAACAACTCCAACACCCAAACAATCAGCTCCCTTCGTCCACTCACAACGCTCCAACACCAAAAAATATCACTCCATCAAGAACACTCTTCGCCTCTTTACCGCCCGGAATCGGTCCGTCAACAAAAGAAGACGGCTCCTGAGAGGTCGATCACCCACTCCGAACCAAAAAAATTCGCCTCCACAACAAAAATCTCCGGTCCGTTACACAAAAACAGAAGAAAATATATTCAAATGAGCAGTGGAACAACCTCGCAAGACCACTTCCGCAAGGTTCCAGAGGGGGGTGGTAACCTCTCCCGACTGGCAGCTCAAGAGCAACCGACCGGATTTTTTTGGTCCAGAGGCGACGACAATTGTTCACTGACAGGGTGATCACCTCCATTTGACATTGAACCCCCTTTGGAGAGGTGGAGCTTGTGCTCGTTTGAGTTTGACCCTGGGTATAAATAGACGAGTGTATCTTTACCCCTGTGTCATTTTCCAGTTTTGGGGGTAGTGCTTTGGTTTCATTCGTTTTTATATGTTTTGATGTGAGTCTATTGAGACTGCTTTGCGATTTGATGCATAATGAAGGGTATTCTTGTTGTGCTGGGGAAGATCGGAAGAGACGGATGAGTGGCATATTCCTTGCTTAGTGATTCTCTTTGAGCTGACCATGCCTGACGGAGGAAGAGGAACATGACAAAACATCAATCACTGAAGAAACCACCGAAAATCGATTTTCAAGTGCAAGCTGTATTGAGCACTGATGAGTACGTGACGATCAACGCAATGGCCGATTTTAAGCGGTCTGAAAAAGCAGACCTCATCGTGCAAAAGCTCTCGAGGTATGCGACGGAGCTGTTCCTCGAAGCGGCGGTCAAAAGCCAGCTTACACAAACTGTTGTCCTGGAGTCCATCGAAGAGGTGCTGGAGGACGAACTGAATGGCTGGCTGCAAGGGGTGTATCTCAACTTGTTCAGCTTTGTAAAGTTGCTCGAAGAGTTGCCGGCTGTCAATCGCGTCCAGATCAAACTCTTTATTGCAACAATCACTCGACTTGTCCGAGAAAAAGGTCTTCCTTTTCAACTTCGGATTCCACCTCAATATGATCCCAACAGAGTCTCATCTACGAGTATCCTGGCCCAGAAGCTGGGAACGCGCAAAGAAGAGCACATCAAACCTCCTACACTTCGACGTCTTCAGTCTGCTCGGGTCCAGCCTGGTTATGAGAAGCTCTACAGTATTCTCGGCGCGATGGCTACGTTGGGCTTGCTTACCGCTGCGCTGTGGTGGTTTCTTGGTTTGCAACCCTTTCGGTTTTAATCCGCCCCTCACCACCTTTTTCCTTGTAGAACCCTAAGTGGTCCTCTCGCGAAGCAAGCGCATGAGCATGATGTTGCATTTTTTCCGTAGGGTCGGGCCTTGTGTCCGACCTCGATGTTGTATGTCTGTTTCGCGAGAGGACCACTCAGGGTTCTCAGGGGGTTGTGTCTTCGATCGCCTTGGAGTTGCAGGAGGGAGGAGCGGTGACGGGGTTGCAGCGAGCGGGGGTACCTTTTGGGACGGTGGCCATGTATCCTGAGTCGGCCTGTCTATTTGGAAAGTCGGTGCTCAGCCAATGTGCGCCACTCGCGAGCGCCGCGCTGAGTCGACTCTCGTTTTTCTCTTTGGACGCGTCGAGGTCGGCATCTGCGCGTGTACGGATGAGCAATCCTGCCTTGGCTGCCTGTTGGATCTTGGCGGTGTTGTCGCCCTCTGGACCATCCATCTTCGCGACCGCTGCGTAAGGGGCGTCTTGCTCGGCGGTGACGAACATCAGCTTCTCATGCAAATGCTTACCTCCGTTGGTGTAAGCGTCCCGAGCTTCGCCAGTCAACATCAAGACAAACATCACTTTTCCACGAATTTGACCGAGCGTTGGCCATCCATCCTTTGCCAGCGCGGTCTTAAGGTCTGGGTGTGATCCTCTCACATCATCGGGCTTCAACACGCGCTCTTTTGGGAAAACTGAGAGGACTTCTTCACTCATTTTTTCGTAGGGTTTGTCTGGGTAACTGCTTGCGCCTTTTGGTTCGATCAAGATGGTGATGGGGATATGTTGTGTGTGGACATCGGACCACGCTTTGATCTGAGTGAGGCACTCTTTGAAGCTATAGCAGTGTGAGTTTGGGTCGAGGACAGGGACGTGTTGGACGAGGAAGAAGTCGTCTTTGACACCCCAATACAGATCCAGCTCAAATTGCCGCACGCCTTCTTTTTGCAGTTGGGTTTCGAGTGGGGAGTGGGTGTATTTCCAGTCGGCGACCCCTTGTTTGGGGGCGATGTGATAGCTGTTATGTGTGCCTAGCACCTGGATGTGATTGAATCGCAATACATCGTCGAGGGGGTAATCTTTTCGTGGGGCTGTCTCGATGGGCGATTCTTTTGGTTGTGTATCCGAGACAGAGGCGTCATTGGACGGTTGCTCGTTGGTGTTGTTTGTGGAAGTGCAGGCGACAAAGCCGAGCAACATGATCGCGATGAGGGGACGTAACAGATGTTGATGCATGGGTGTCATATCCTTTTTTGTTGTCCCTTTTTTTGGGCCATTCTTACTGGCAGATACCTGAGGTGAGGACCATCCAGGGACCACCTGTCGCTGTGATCTTCATGACGGACAGGTCACCTGTGGCGTTCTGGATTGTGTACGGGCTGGCCTCGCACGTTTTTGATGAGTGGGAGTAACCGACTGAGTACGTACCGACAGGGATGTTGAGGAAGACCGCGAGTCCTGTCGAAGCGGTCTCTGGTCGGATATTTTTGCGTCCTGCTGCGGTGATGTAGTAGGGACCAGCACCTTTTTTGGGTGTGATCGTCATCTTGGCTCCTGACAACGGTCCTTTTCCAGGCTCGGAGACTGTGGCGACAATGGTCGAACGATTGGCGCTTTGGTTGACTCCGAGTGAGGACGCGAGCGCTGCGGCTTGTTGGGTTGAGACCATGCCGAGTGTTTGTGATATTTGGCAGTTTGCGTTGAGTGCTGAGGCTTGGACATGCAGGGGGAGCAAGACGTTGGACCAGCCCGACTTTTTCAGCGAGATGTAGATGTCTGTGTTGACCTTGAGGCCCGTGAGTGTGAACTCGCCCCGAATGTTCGATTTTTTACAGCCGACGCTGCCAATGGCGCAGACGTTGACAGCGGTGATCTTGGGTTGGTTGTTCCCAAAGAAATCGTACACCGTACCTTTATATGAAAAAGTCGAACACGTTGTGACTTCAGGAGCTTGCTCTGTGAGCATTTCGGGAGGCGCTTCGGTCCCTGCGTCCATGACTTCTGCGATCCGTTCAGCAGAAGGTTCGATGGCCGGTTCGATTGCGTCATCGACGACAGGTTCGCTGGAAGGTTCATCTTGTGGTTCTGTTGTGGGCTCGCTCTTTGGTTCTGTTGTGGGCTCGGAGGCTGGCTCTGCTGTGGGCTCCGAATTCGGTTCTTTCGTGGGTTCGGTAGATGGCTCGGTGGTAGGTTCTTGTGTGGGTTCGCTCGCATCTTTTGTGCTCTCTTGAACGGTTTCGGTGATTTGTTCGTTGTTTGCGCCTTCTTTGGCTGGGCCAGTACAGGCTGGTAGTGTTGCGACGAGATAGAGTGCAAAAAGCGCTGAGAGCGCGAAAATGGATTGTTTTTTCATGGACCTTGCTCCTTCTGTGCTTGACAATGTGGCTTGATTGTACAACAAAATCGCCGTTCAAACAAAATCTACAAAGCAGGTTTCCAGGAGACAGGCCGATGTATGAATGGGTGTCTTCACTTTTTGCGATGTGATCTGTGAATGTGTCTTTGTCTTTGTGGCATTGCCTCATTCCTTCAGCGGAGAGGGAGGAGGTGTTAAAGCGGTCCCGCACTTGCGACATTGGTTGAATGACTCGACTGATGGATACCAGTACTCTTCGTCACATCCGGGACAGTCGTAGGTCCGCTGTAGAAGACTTCCACAGCCATAGCAGTGCTTGAACTCCGGATCGACATGTGTCCCACAAAACAGACAATACTCCGTCAGGTTCGACTTGGGTGCCTTTTGTGTTCCTTCTTTGTCTTGCACAACAGCATCACCTTGCGTTGTCTCAATCCGCACACGTAAGCCCGATGACGCCTGAAAATCCTTTGTACCAGCTGCTTCGCCAAAGAACTCTTCTTCGAGAGCGCCCTGTAATTGTGTGACGAGAAGGGGCGTCTCCGCGTCTGTTGAGAGCGTCTCTTCCATCTCTTTGAGTCGCGCAAGTCGTGATGCTTCGAGCCGTTTGGCCTCTTCTCTTTGGGCTTCTTCTGTGCGGATTCGTTCTTCTTCTTCGAGCGCTTCGCGTTCGGCGCGCTCTTTTTGATAGCGGGCGTGGTAAACAATGATAAATGCCACGAGCAAGACCGCACCAATGGTAAAGGCAAGCGGTCGATAGGTCGGCAATAAGACGGCAAAGGTAAACCCAACCGTAAAGAAGAGTTGAAAGGGCAGGCTCATCTTAAACGCCCACCGCCAGCCCATAAAGGTCGAGGTGTGGTAGGTCGTGAGAAAACACGCGGTGATGAGACTGATCGAGAAAGCCTTGTAAAGCCCTGTGTGTTCTTCGAGGAAGATCAACATGGGAAAGAAAGACGCGAAGCACAACAAGAGCAAAAAGAAGTTGGTCCGTGTGATCGTGTCGGGCTTTTGACGTTCACCAAAGAACCAAAAGAAGATCGCGAAGAACAAGAGGGCGATCCCACCAAGTCTCCCGAGAAGTCCATAGCGGTAGTATTTGGAGAATTGAGGCGGAAACTTGACGATGATATCCTCTGTCGAGAGGAAGTCCTGAAATGACCACGTAAAGAGGTTGGAGATGTTTTGTTGAGAGAGCAATCGCTGGCTGTTACTCGGCTGGAGTGCCTGAGAAGGGATGTCTGGGTCGACCCCTTCGACTTTGAGCTTAAACGAGAAGGCGCGCTTTTTGCCCGGCGCGATGCGGTATCTGTACAAATCACGCCCTCTGACTTTGTAGCGGATCTTCACCTTGATGATCTCTTCGGGAGCGAAGTGACGGCTCCATTGTACACCTGAAGGGGTGATGTCCAGGCCGTACTTTGGGGAGACGTATGTCGTTGTGTGGGTGTTTTGTGTCGTTGGACGCGAAGAGGGGGACTGTTTGGGCGTGACGAGAAATTGGATGTCCGAGAATGTGCCTGCGCCTCTTGGGAATGGGAAATAAACGACCGCACGTAGCGGTTTTTTAGAGGCGTTGAGGAGTGTATAGCGACCCTGAAAGTCGGCGTGGTACACGGGGACGACTTTTGCGCGTTCGAGGACGTAGTGGACCTTAAGCGCGGCGTCGACCTTGGTGGATTGGACGGCTGTGGAGACGACACGTCCTGCGACCCAACGACCGTCTTTTCGTCGAATACGCCTGACTTGTAGGGCAAGCTGTGCAACTGCCGTCGTTTTTTTGACGGACTTTGTGAGCTTTTTGTTGCGATTGACCAGTCGCAGCGTCGCGGTCACCATGATCGCGGCGAGGACAGAGAGGATGGCTACGACGACCATCAACTCGATGAGTGTAAAGCCGCGCTGTGAGTGCTGTTGTGTGGATCGCATCGTGCTTCCTTTCGGTGTCGGTTATGCGATTGAGTTCTTGCCAACTTGCGTTGTGTCTATATACTTCCCAATCAACCATAAGAGGGGATGTGTATCCCTCAAATATGTTCATAAAAACGCCACCACTCTAAAGGAGTTTGTGATGAGAAGGCTTCGTATGACCCTGTGTCTTTTGTGCCTGGTGACCCTGTTCATCGCTGGTTGCAAGAAAAAAACGACCACCAATCAGACAAACAAAAGACAGGCGCCCAAAGCCTTGAAGATTAGCAAGGCCGGTAAGTCCATGCTGGAGCTTTTGCCAAAGCAGGCCAAGGACATCTTCTATATCCCTACCATTGGGGCAATCCCGCCACAGCTTGATACCTTCCTCGAACGCTTTGAGGGCTCGAAAGAAGGACAAGTGCGCAAGCTCGTGGGTGCGTCTGAACAAAGATTTGGAATCAATCCTCTCAAATTGAAGGAATTTTCGCAAGCTGGTTTTGACACAAAAGGAAGCCTCGCCGTCGCGCGTGTCCACGTCAACAAACGTCCTGTGATGTTGCTCGCCATCGCGCTCAGCAACGCTTCGACTTTTGAGGCGAAGCTCAAGTCCATCGCCAAAGAAAAGCTGGCGGTCCGAGAGTTTAAGAAGACAACCCTGCCCAAGGGCAAAGGTGTGTGCATCACCGCGTATGGCAAAAACTCCTTTGACCAACCGGTCGAAGAGTTCGCCTACATGATCAAGAAGAAGACCGCCTTGCTCGCTGTCGATCTTGGTCCTGCCGGGACATTGGACCCAGAAGCCAAAGTGAAGCACACGACTTGGAGCGCCGACGCGCTGACCTTTACCCTCTCACTGCCCTCCGAGAAGACCCTCAAAACATCCGAGACCTTTTTTGCTGCGACCCAGCACGCCGGTGGTGCACAGCTCCTGCACTTTACGGAGAACCAGTGGGCATCTGATGCCGCCGCCCAAAAGGCTGCGCTCAAGCGCTTCTCCAAAAACATCAACCTGCATCGTTTGCTGAGACAACCACAGCGCCTGCTCCAGCTTCGTTCACGTCTGCCCTGGAATTGGTCCACGACGACAGTAAAGGTGTCGCCAAAGAGCGTGCGATTTGGCTCCTTCTTGCGTTTGCCCCAGAGCGCACAAGGGCTCGCGAAGAGTTTAGAGAACAAGGACACCAAGCCGGCGGTCTTGTTAGAAGGGCTCCACAAGGACGCAGTCCTCGCGATGAAGCTCTCACTCAAACCCAAGCAGCTCGACGCGCTATTTCGTCAATCGACCAAAAATCTCCCTGTCAAAGCGGCGACTGTCTACGAGGCTTTGAAGAAGAGCATCGGTGTGGATATCCCCAAAGATGTGTTGCCTAATCTCACTGGACAGGCGATCGGAGCGCTCTATGGTGTCAATCCCAAGATCGTGATGCGCGCAGCCAGAAACCCGATGGTCCTTCCTGGCCAGCTCCATCTCGGTGTGGTCGCAGAGATCAAAGATCCCAAAAAACTCATCCCTGTGCTTGAGAAGCTCAAGGCGACGATCAAGTTTGGCCGTCGTGGCGCGACCGCTCGCAAAGAAGATGGGGTCACTGTCTACCGCATCCCTGTCCCTGCATGGCCCGGCATCCTCGCTCATTGGGCTGTCTATAAAAATCACTTCATCTACAGCATTGGACCAGAAGCCTTCAAGTTGACCCTCGATGCGTTGAAGAACCCCAAAAACAGGCTCTTCACACCAGAACAAGCAGGTGTCCTCGGTGGGAAAAATGCTGGCGCTGTGTATCTCGGTTTTGGTCGCTTGAAAGAGGTCGCTAGCTCGTTGACGTTGTCCTTTGGTATGCGCCTGTTTATCGCAAGTACGCTGCAAAAGCTGCGCCGCGTCAATGGCCTGACGCTGAGTTTTGGTCCGACAAAGACGGGGCTTCAGTTGCAAGGTGAGCTTCGTGTGAGGTGATTTTCTTCTCTGTGTCTTATGACTGTTCAGAGCGATAGATGAGGAACCAGTATGTCCAAAAAGAAGAAGAACAAACGCAATAAGGGCAAGCAAAAGCAAGCCCCAATCAAAAAGCAGGATGAGGTCGCAAAGGCCGATGTCGATGCGTCTGTGTCCGAAGAGACAAAAGCCTCCTCACAAGAGAGTGAGGCCAAATCTGACGACGAGGCGGCGTCCCAAGAGGACGATGATGTGAGTGAAAAAACTTCACTCACAGAGGATGAAGAAGAGGCTTCATCGGATGAAGCCTCTGTCGAGGTCCATACGACAGAGACGGCGGAAGAGGCAGAGCAGACATCAGCGGCAAAGGATGTGTTGATCTCGTTGAAGGGGGTGTCTCGTTCCTTTCGCGATGGTGAGGGAGAACTTCACGTTTTGCGAGAGGTGGATTGGGACATTGAAGCCGGAACATCCGTTGCGATCATGGGTCGCTCTGGAAGCGGCAAGTCGACACTCTTGAATTTGATCGGTGGCCTGGATCGTGGATATGCCGGCGAGATTGTGGTCGATGGGTTGAAGCTGGAGTCTCTCAATGATGCGAAACTCGCGGCGTTTCGTAATGAGAAGATCGGTTTTATCTTCCAGAGTTTTCACTTGATGAGAGAGTTAACCTGTGAAGAGAATGTCTTGATGCCTGCGTGGTTCTCGGATCAAAAGCTCGTTGGGATAGATCGAGCGAAAGAGCTCCTTGAGCGAGTTGGGTTAGGGGCGAAGATTGGTCAGCGTCCAGGTCCATTTTCAGGTGGTGAGAAGCAGCGTATCGCGATCGCGCGGGCGTTGTTGATGCAGCCCAAGATCTTGTTGTGTGATGAACCGACAGGAAACCTCGACGAAGAGACGAGTGAGGAGATCTTGACGTTGTTCCAAACGCTCCAGCGGGAGGAGGGGTTGACCTTTTTGATGGTGACCCATGAGCTTCAGGCGGCGCAAATCGCCGATCAGATCTTCGTATTGCAGCAAGGTCAGCTGGCGCTGCGACAACCTGAACAAGAATAGAAATCAACCTCTTTCCGTCAGGAAGGAGAGGAGGAAAGATGCGGACCCCAGCTTTTTGGCGCTTGCTGTTTTTATATATCCGTCGCAACACCACAAGTTTGCTCCTGAGCAGCCTCGGGATTGTCGTGGGGACGGGCTCATTTGTCTTCTTTGTTTCACTTGGATACGGCGTTCGTCAGATCGTCACCCAAGATCTGCTCGGTGTGTTGCCTGTCAACCAGATCGAGATCATTCCCAAGACGTATTCTCTGGGGATGTTTCGAGTCGGTGGTTTGCTCGGAGGCGCAAAACTCAACGACGCGACGCTCGAACGGATTCGTTCACTCAAGGGGGTCAAACACGTCTTTGGGAAGATGAACGTGCGTGTGCCTTCGTATGCGATGATCCCCATCCCAAAAGAATTTCAGAAGAGGGGGATCGCGCGAGCCTTTTATACGGAGATGATCGCCCAAGGGATTGATCCCAAAGCCATCCCCAAGAAGGATCTGCAAGGGAACACATTTGAATACAAAGAGGGCAAACCTGTCCCGATCTTGATCAGCAAGCGACTGTTGAATGTGTACAATACGACACTTGCGGACTTGCGTGGATTTCCAAAGTTAACTGCGCAGGCTGTGCAGGCCGTGAGGTTTAAGATGATCGCCGGTCGCTCGGCCTTCCGTCGAAGGGACCACAAGAAGGGGGCGCGCAAATATCCCTGTCATGTGATCGGTGTCTCCAGGAGGGCTATCCTGATTGGTGTGACTGTCCCGTTGGCTTTTGCGAGGAAGCTCAATCGTATTTACAACGGAAAGGACGACCCGAACGTTTTCCAGAGCGCGATCATCGTGGCGAAGGACGCAACGGATATGCCTCGCTTGCTCAAAAAGATCGAGAAGATGGGCTTTACGATGGAGACCTCTCAGATCTTTGCGCGCAAGGTGGGGGAGAGTATTCTGTTTATCACGTTGTTGTTGACGTTGATCAGTGCGGTTATTCTCGTGATCTCAGCCATTTCGATTAGTCACGCGTTCTTCATGTTCGTGTACGAACATCGCTATCAGATCGGCTTGATGCGTGCGATTGGTGCCACGAGATCGAATATCCGTAATCTTTTGGTGATGATGGGGCTGCTCGTGGGAATGTTATGTGGTCTGTCTGGGTTTGGTATCACGTATGGTTTGATTGTGTTTTTGCGTTGGGCGCTACCTCAATGGGTGAGCCTACCATTTGCGGCACACAAACTGTTCTTTTTCCCGATGTGGCTGCCCTTTTTGGCCCTCTCTTTTGCGCCATTGTTCTGTCTGCTAGGCTCCTTTGTCCCTGCGCAACGTGCGGCGGCATTGGACCCTGCGCAAGTCTTACATGAGGCGCGGTAGGGGCTGGTTGCGGGTATGTCCTTGCACACACTGACCCAAGGAGACCAGCAATGAAGATCAAAGAACGCAAGCCGGACAGATTGGAGAAGGGGATTCGTTTTGGTTGTGGGGCGATGTTTGGTGTGTTGATAGGGTTTTACTTGCTCTTGGAGTTCTTTGATTTTGAATCCCCCGGTTTGATCCTTGGTTCATCTTTCTTTGGGTGTGGTTTTCTCGCGATGGTGTTGGGTGATCGGTTTTGGTATGGTCTGGGTGGGGGAGGCCGCTTTTTTGGACCGTAGAAGAGAGCTGTTTGGGGGACAACACCACAACATCTTTGGGGGTGTGTGTTTGTCATCCGCATGATGTTGTTTTTTGCTTTATTTTTCTACACTTCCTCTTGACTTCTGCCAAAATCACTCTACGATATCTTCTACTCTCAGTCATTTCATTTTCCGTGCAAACGTCATAGGAGGAATCGTGTCTGAATTTCACATAAAGATGACACCTCAGCTCGAACACATGCTCGAATATATCTCCGAGCGGCTGGGGATCGCGTCACACAATCAGGCCGAATTATTACGTGAGTTGGCGACCCTGGGATATTGGGTTGTGTTTCAGTCCGAGAATGGTTTTACCATTCAGGCGCAAAAGGGGGACGAGGTCCAACGTCTCGAACATCATCTGCTCCATCAATTGCTACAGCAGGCGGAGGAGCGGGAAGAGCACGTCAGGATCACGTTGCTCAGTGATGAGGTCGAGCGGCTTGAGAAGATGATGCATGAGCCCATCGCGCTTGCTCCCGCCTTAGATGGTGTTCTTCGTCGGATTTCACGGCGAGAGAGAACACTTCCTACGTTACAATGGATCGAACCACAGTGAGTTGCCAACATGTCTAGTCATTCTCTTCGTGTCGAGCCTATCGGCAAACACCACAGACCCATTCTTGTAGACTTCAAGAACCAACATGAAGCGCTCGCGAACTATCCAAGGCGGATCGCCAAACGCCACTTGCGTCATGATCTCGTCGGTGGGACTTTTTTGGCGATCTTAACGGATGAGCAAAAACACGAGCGTGTCGCGGGTTACTTTAGTATGACCACGGCTTCACTTGAGCGAGAGTGGAGTGATGGATCAGGTGAGTTTGAATCGTTCTCTACGCAGCCTCGTTTTCCCATCCCTTGTGTGCTTTTGACGCGTTTTGCGGTCGATGTGCGCCTGCAAGGGCAAGGCTTTGGGACCTACTTGATGGAGGAGGTCTTTGAGCACTTGATCGGGGCGTTAGAGTCGAACTGGTTGACCTCTCGTGTCTTGCTCGCCGATGCTCATGATGAGTCAGCTGCAGCCTTCTTTGAGCATTTTGGATTTTCCCGCCTTACCAATGAATATCCCGTTACGATGGGTCTTGATCTTCAGAGGGTCTTGTCCTTGTAAGCTTTTTTCTTGTCAGGGGAGAGGGGACAGATTTTTCGTTTGACGTTCCTGTAAAAGGGATTATGTTGTCTTGCCGTAACGCTTCCAAAGCAACGAAGCACCTGATCACGCGGTGATGTGGTGTGGATTTTTATATACAACAAGAAAACATAGATAGGAGGGCATCGTGTCCGAAGCAAAGGAACGTTTTGAGTTTCAGGCAGAGACTACACAACTGCTGCACCTGATGATCCATTCCCTTTACACCAACAAAGAGATCTTCCTGCGCGAATTGATCTCCAACGCCTCCGATGCGCTCGATAAATTGCGCTTTGAAGCCTTGACTGACTCCAGCGTACTCGATGGTGGCAAAGAACTCGAAATCCGCCTCGATACGGACAAAGACAAGCGCACCATCACCATCTCCGATAACGGTATCGGGATGAGCCGCGAAGAGGTGATCAAGAACATCGGTACCATCGCACAGTCCGGTACAAAAGAGTTGATCAAGCAGCTCAAAGAGAGCGAGAAGAAGGAAGAATCTCTCGAACTCATCGGGCAATTTGGTGTTGGGTTTTACTCTTGTCTGATGGTCGCAGATCAAGTCACATTGATCACACGCCGCGTCGGCGAAGAGAACGCGACGAGATTCGATACAGACGGTGAAGGCGCATACACCATCGAAGATGCCACACGAGATGGTCACGGCACGACGATCATCCTCCACCTCAAAGAAGTCGACGACGAGAACGGTATTGAAGACTTCACCTCCGAATACGTCTTGCGCCGTATCGTCAAGCGTTACTCCGACTTCATCAACTACCCAATTATCCTCAAGGTCGAGAAGGTCGAGTACGAACAAGACGAAGAGGGCAACTTCGTCGAAGATGGCGAGAAGACTGTCACCATCGAAGATGAGACCCTCAACTCGATGAAGCCCATCTGGACACGCGCCAAGTCCGACGTGACAGATGAGGAGTACAACGAGTTTTACAAGCACGTAGCGTCCGATTGGGAAGATCCCCTCGTCACACTCCCCCTCAAAGTTGAAGGTCGCCTTGAGTACCAATCCTTGCTCTTCATTCCTTCAAAAGCACCACACGATCTGTATCACCCTTCAGCACGCATGGGACTCCAACTGTACGTCCGTCGCGTCTTGATCATGGAGCGCTGTGAAGACCTCCTGCCTTCGTATCTGCGCTTTGTGAAGGGTGTGGTTGATTCTTCTGATCTGCCTTTGAACGTCTCTCGTGAGCTGCTTCAACAAGACCGCGTACTCGCGCAAATGAAGAAGTACTTGACCAAAAAAGTCCTCGATCATCTCAAGTATCTCTCCAACGAAGAGACCGAAACCTACGACAAATTCTACAAGGCATTTGGTCGTGTGCTCAAAGAAGGTGCGGCTGAGGACTTCGGTAATCGTGAGAAGTTGCTCAACCTGTTGCGCTTCGAGTCCTCAAATGACGCTGAGGCGATGACCTCCCTCGCTGACTACATCGAGCGAATGAAGGAAGGCCAAGAGGAGATCTACTTCCTCACCGGCGAATCCCGCAAAGTGATCGAAAACTCACCTCACCTTGAGGCGTTCAAGAAGAAAGAGATTGAAGTCCTCTACCTCGTCGATCCTGTCGACGAAATCTTGATGGATTCCGTACAAGAGTTCGACGGCAAGAAGTTTAAATCGGTGGGCAAAGGTGTCGTCGATTTGGGCAGCGAAGAGGAGAAAGAGCAGGCTGAAAAAGAGCGCAAAGAGAAAGAAGCTGAGCTCTCCGGTCTGCTTGAGAAGATCCAGAAACATCTCGATGATCATGTCAAAGAAGTTCGACTCTCCAGCCGTTTGACGGACTCTCCTGTCTGTCTCGTTGGGAACGAGTTTGACTACAGTCCCCGCCTTGAGCGACTTCTCCGCAACTCTGGAGGCTCACAGCCTCGCCAGAAACGCATCCTTGAGATCAACCCCGAGCACGAGATGCTTGGTAAGATGAAGGAGCGCTTTGAGAAGGATCAAGAGGACGGGATGATCGACACTTGGGCGGATGTGATGTTGGGCTATGCGTTGCTCGCAGAAGGTTCCACACTTCCAGATCCAGCACAGTTTAACCGTCAAGTCGCAGACATTATGTTGCAAGTCCTCTAGAGGACATTTGTGGAGGATGGAGTGAGCGAACATCGGTCTTTTTCGCATATCGTCTTTGCTGGTGGAGGCGGTCGCTGTATATGGCAGGTTGGCTTTTGGCAGGCGCTCTCGTCAGTCATGGAGCTGCAGCCGAAGAGCATCGCGGCGGTCTCTGCAGGGGCGGCGATGGCGACCTTCTTGATCGGTGGTGCAGAAGATGCTGCGCTGGAGGCTTTCTCTTCGCGGATTGCCCGCAATGAGAAAAACGCCTATTGGGGACATCTCTTTCAACGTGGCAAGAAAGTCTTCCCACAGGCGAAGATCTACCGTGACGCGTTGCTTGAGGTGTATACCCCGGAAGTGTTCGAGCGGATCAAGAGTGGTCCAGAGATCCGGATGCTTTTGGCGCGTCCGCCACGTTGGATGGGGCCTTATCTGGGCGCGATGGTCGGTGTCTCCGCCTACAAACTTGAGAAGAAGCTGCACAAACCACTTCACCCTCTGTGGGGCACGCGCCTGGGGTTTTTGCCGTGGGTTGTCTCGACACATGACTGCGAGACCCCTGAAGCGCTCGCTGAGTTGGTGTTGCAATCCTCTTGTACACCTCCTTTTACGCCGCTGCTGAAACGAGAAGGTCAGATCGTATTGGATGGTGGTCTGGTCGACAATGTGCCTGTGATCGCGTTGCCTGAGGAGGCGAAAGAGGAGGAGACGTTGGTGATGCTCAGTCGCCCTTATCCACCGAGCAGTATGCTGGCAGCGCGAGGGCGTGTGTATGTTCAACCTTCTCGTGTGTTGCCGGTGTCCACTTGGGATTATACGTCCCCCGAAAAACTTGTGGTGACACATGAGTTGGGGTTACGAGACGGCGAGGCGTTTGCAGCGACGTTGTGACATGAGAGGGGGTGTTGTTTTGGGGGGAGAGTTTCTCGCCTGTATCTTGTCTTTCCAACAGGTCTTTGGTATGCATATCTCATATGATTTGAAGTGATACGCGCGGGTCGCCGCGTGTAATGATACATATGGGAAGTGCTCATTGAATACGCAAAACAACTCCTTTGGGCCGTTTGTGCTTGAGGAGTGTATCGGTCGTGGTGGGATGTGTGGTGTCTGGCGGGGCAGGCACATCCACGATCAGCGTCCCGTCGCGATCAAGATAGGGGTTGGGAAAAAAGTCCAGCAAGAGAGCCATTTACAAGCATTTGAGTCCGAAGTCCGGGCGATGGCAGGTCTTCAACATCCGGCTATTTTGCACGTCTTTGAATTTGGCTACGTGCAACAGACGCTCGAAGCGGAGGGTGTTGGGACACTTCATAAGGGCAATCCATATCTCGTGATGGAGCTTGCCGAGCGCTCACTACATCCTTACCGTGGAAAGTTGACCTGGAAGCAACTCAAGCGGGTACTTCTATCCGTTTTAAGTGCGCTCGCACATGTCCACGCGAGGGGGCTTCTGCATCGTGATATCAAGCCTGGAAATATCCTCGTCTCCAAGAATCTCAAAGACGTCAAGTTGTCCGATTTTGGTCTTGTGTATCCCTTTGAGCAAGATCATCCACCGGAGTTTGCACGTCGCCTGATGGGGACCCCTGGTTACATGGCGCCGGAGCAATTTGAGGTTCGGTGGCGAGAATATGGTCCGTGGACGGATTTGTATTCATTTGGGTGTGCGGCGTACGCGCTCGCGACAGGTGATCTCCCCTTTGCACACGCGCAGTCTCTTGAGGAACTGAAGAGCGCGCACCTTCACGAACCTGTCCCTCGCATCACACAAGAACTTTCTGACGTACCCGCTGGCTTTGAAGCGTGGTTGTTGCGGCTACTTGAGAAGAAGCCACAAGACCGTTTTCGTCGGGCGGCTGACGCAGCCTGGGCATTGAAGCGTTTGAGCGAGGACGCGCTTGGTGATCCTTCTTTACTGGATCATTCTTTTGTGAGCGAGAGTAACTGGGCTGGTGAGGAGCCTCAGGTCGATGAATTACCTACCCTTGACGAAGTCTCTGGCGCACGGTCTCCCTACGCGTTTGTGGAACAAGTTCAGTACATGGAGCGCACCTCGGAGTCGACTTTGGACGAGTGGGAAGAGGATTATGTGTTCGATGACGTCGGGCGAGCTGTATACGGAAAACCTGAACACGAGTCGACCATTCGCCGGATCAATGCACCTCCTTTGCCTCTCGACTGGCGCTCACAAGAGCTGCTGCAACACAAAGGCTTTATCGATGTAGGGCTTGGGTTGTTCCCACACAGAACGTTTCCGCTGATCGATCGTGAACACGAGCGGGACGTGTTGTGGCGACTCCTTCGGGAAGTGGAAGACACAAACGAGATGAGGCTGTGTCTGGTCGAAGGAGCTACAGGTGTCGGAAAGAGTCATCTCGTTCGTTGGCTTTGTGAACGAGTGCATGAGATGGGAGCGGCCTCTATCTGTCGTGTCGAACATCATTCCTCGACACGCGAGCATTTTGGTTTGGTTGGGATGGTGTCTCGTCGACTTCAACTCGATGGGTTGTCCGAAGGGGATGTGCAAGAACGTCTCTACCATTACTTGCATCGTCGCGGTGCGTATCTCGAATATGAGGAGCTTGCTCCTCTTGCGCACACTGTCTCTACATCGATCTTTCCCTCAGAACCAGAGCTTCGTGATGCCGTGTTTGCGTTGTTGTTCAAGTTGTTGCACGCGATGTCTGTGGAGCGGGTCGTGATCCTGTGGCTGGAAGATGTGCAGTGGGGGGCGGAGAGTCTGGATTTTCTGCGTTACCTCCAGGTCCACACCCAAGAAGAACCGCTCCCGCTCTTTTGCGTGATGACTGCACGACGTGAAGCTCTTTCACATCGCAAACATGAACGACAGAGGATGCAGGAGATCTTGTACCACGGTGAGACGTGTTTGCAATTGTTGCCACTCGACCAAAAGCACGCCACGATGCTCCTGCATGAGTGGGGGGGCATCAATGAAGATCTTGCGACCGCAATACACCGTTGTGCTGGAGGTTCGCCTAGTTTAATGATCTCACTTGTTGGTGATTGGATCGAGGGTGGTTTGCTCTTTGCGAGTCGGGATGGGCTGTGGGTTGGAAGTGATACACATGAGCGGTATCTTTCGTCTCCAAATGCGATGTGGACGCATCGTATCCTTCGCTGGTTCCACCAATCAAGTGAAGAGGATATGTTGACACTTGAGTTGGCCGCGACGATGGGGGATGTTGTACAGCAAGAAGAGTGGGAAGCTGTGTGTGTAAAAGCCGGTCTTGAGCTTCCTATCAGGCTCTTTCAGATGATGAAGCAGAAGAAGTGGATACAGCCGAATGTTGGCGATGACTGGGAGCTTTGGTCATTTTCCGACGAACGTTTGCGTACTGCCTTGCTGTCACTCGCGGAGGAGTGGGCGCGAAGTGCTGATCACCATCGTATCTGTGCGGAGACGCTCGAAGGATTTCAGGATCATCGATACGCAAAACGTATCGGACGACACCTTCTACAAGCTGGCGAGCACCTTATCGCGTTGTCACCTCTGCTCGCTGCGATATGGCAAACTTTTCGTCAAGGTCCACTCTCTCAGGCGCAAGAGTTGTACAAAGATTGGACCTTTGCGTTGGAGGCGTTGCAATTTCCCGAGGACAATCGTTATTGGGGAGAACATTGGTTGGTGCGATGCTCGATGGCTCGTTATGAAGGGAATATCGAGACTCTTGGTGAGGTGGCTCTCAGGACAAAATCTCTCGCGAGGCGCTATGGGTGGCCTGTCGTGCGTGTTGGAGGGCTTCTGGAGCTTGCGATCTGGGGAGGTTTGAGTGGCAAGCCTGTGCGGCAGGTTTTAAAGTGGTTTCGTGATGCTGAACACCACGCTCATCAGGAAGGTTATCACGAGTTACTCGCTGAAAGTCATCGGCAAATGGGGCGTTATCTTTGTCGAGTTGGCCAACTCGACTCTTCGAAGAAGATCTTACGCCGTTCTCTCGCAGAGTTTCGCGATCTTTCGGATGAGAGCGGTGTGGCGAAAGTCCACGTGGACATGGCTTGGCTATTTTTTCAGGAGGAAGCACATCAGGAGGCGCTTGAGCAGTTGTCTACCGCGTTACCTTTGCTCGAAGCCCAAAATGAGCGTGGAGGGATGATCTCCTTGTTGCTTTGTGAGGGACATATCCACCAGGCAAGAGGAGAGAATGAAGCTGCTTTACGTGCCTTTCAATTTGCACGAGAGCACGCGAGTGAGTGGGGAGGGGTGTGGTTGTTTGCGTCTGAGCTTGCCAGGACACAATGGTTGATCCAAAAAGGATCGTATGATGATGCCATGAGGATTCTTTTTGGGATGATGCACGAACTGGAGCAGATGAAACACGCTCCTTTGTTATTGATGATGCACACTTGTGTGGTTGCTTGCGCGACCGCAAAACAAGACTGGACGTTGTGGGAGTCTCATGTTGCAGCGGTAAGTGATCTTTTGGAGAAGACTGGTTATTGTTCGAATGAAATTGCCAAAATCTTGTTGTTGTCGGGGTCTTTGTCTCACGATGTGTATGCGTTCCCGCAGGCTTTGCGCCTGTATGATCTCGCTTTAGACTGCTGGAAGAGACTAGGTAATCGTAATAAAATTAATGCCTTGACTAGACTTGTCGGGAGTCTTTCTGCCGTCTCGTGATCTCGTTCAGCGTTTGAAGCGCAAACAGGGTGGGCTTTTGAAGTGATTTTAGGGGTGATATTTCCTTTTTGAGCAAAAGCTTCACCTCAATTTGTTAAAGTTGACACCTTAACTGTTTGTTTTTATTGAGTTGTAAAAAAAGTTTGAAAAAAGATGTCCATTCTTGCTACAACATAGATGAGGCTTTTCTCAAAAATCTTCTGTTGCCGGAGATGGACCTCTCGGGAGAAAAGCCCTTTTTTTTTCTTTTTTTTGTTCCCCACCCAACAACTCCCTTCATTTTTTGCACTCTCCACACCAACAAAAAGACAGATGTACGAACGTACAAATGCTCCGTTCTACTTAGCTCACAGGTGAGATGTACACTTTGTACGTGTAACTTTGTCTCGTTCATCATTCTCTGAGACCTCCTTGGCCCCCCATCTTCCCTTTTTTCTTCCTCATCAACGAGTTGCTTGTTCTGAGCTTTTCAACTATACTTTGTGGTGAAAGTATATCAGGAATGTCTTTTTGTAAGGAGGACGGAAGGGTGGTAAAACGATTAAGCCCTTGGTGGAAGTTGATGGGTCGACAAATCATGTTTGTTGGATACCGTTCTCTTCAATGGTCGATGTTGTTCGTTATTTGTGTTTGGGGGATGGCTGGCGCGTGTACTGGCGAGGGAAGTGTCTGTGGGACGTGTAAAGATGGCTTTACCTGCGACACCGCTCAAAAAAAGTGTGTAAAGGTCGCGTGTCTTTCTTGTGAGTCTTCCATTGAATGCGACAACGACGAAGTTTGTTTAGATGGTTGTTGTACCCGTAAGTCAAAAGTGGGTGAACTGCCAGATCACGAAACACCTTCAAAAGAGTCGACACAGAGTGAGTCTGGAAAAGAAGATGTTGGAGCTGTTGACGCTGGAGAGGGCTCTCAGCCAGAGGCGTTGTCAGAGACGACGCCCGAATCATCGACACCAGATTCTTCGGTACCTGAATCATCCACTCCTGAGTCCTCTACGCCCGATGTGCCTAGTATCAGCTGTACATCTGACGTCGATTGTTCGTTTCCTGTCCCATATTGTGACTTGATCAAGCAAAAGTGTGTCCAGTGTCGAAGACCCGGCGATTGTCTGAGCAATCAAAATTGCGACGAAGGTCTCTGTGTCACCAAGCAAAATCTCTGTGAGGCTGTTTCTTGTCCACCAGGTGAAGATTGCAACCCAAACAATGGGAATTGCGTGCTCAAGAGCGCGTGTAGTGGTTTTTGCAAGAAAGGACAGGTCTGTGACATTAACAAGAAGGTCTGCGTAGATGACTGCCGCGTAAAGGCCTGTAAAGACGCAAATGAGACTTGTAACCAAGGGACGGGGGTATGTATGCCTCCTGATTGTCGAACGGGCTTTGTGTGTACTGGTGGTCTCGTTTGCGATAACGTGACAGGCCAGTGTGTCCAACCTCCACCCGATTGTCGGAAGGCTGGTAACTCGTGTAAGACGGGTGAGTGTTGTCACCCTTCGACTGGAAAATGTGTGACGGATTGTCGCATTTGTAAAAACTGCAAAAGTACCCAAACTTGTAACAGCTCGACGGGTATCTGTCAGACCAAAGTATGTCAGGTCAAGTCGACTTGTAAGTCGAGCGCTGATTGTTGTGGTTTGTCATGTAAATCGACCACTCTGGGGTTAGGGACCAAGCGTTGTCGTTGTTCGAGCTCTTCGCAGTGTGGGACGTTGAGCTGCAAGACCAACCTGTTTAACAAGTACTGTCGCTAGGGGCGAAGAGAGGGAAGGGGAAGGGGTGTGTTCTCACCTGCGCTGTTCTGTGCGTTGTAAGTCGAAATTGGAAATGGCAGGGTTGGATTTGAATCGTTGACTGGATCGCTTCGAGGGTGTTGTCTTTGGCGTGGTAAGCGTCGATATCAGGAAGGTCAGATTTGAATTGTTGACTGGATCGCTTCGAGGGCCTTCTCGTGTTCGGGGTTAAGCTTGACAGCGTTTTCATAGCACTGTCTGGCCTCTTCTGTCTCGTTGAATTGATCACTGTGAATACGTCCAAGCGCAAACCACAACTCCGCGACGTCGTCTGTAGGCTCTGGTGAGTCGATTCTTTGTTCGAGGTATGAACGAAGTTCTTCCCACATCATCGCGCGCTCAAGTGCACGGATGTGTTGTTCGTGAATGCGTTGTTCCTCGGGGATAAACTTGCTCGCCTGATCGGTGTAGAAGAGGACATTGTCCCAATCTTCTTGTCGTTCTGCGAGGTGGGCGAGTTTCAAGCAGATCTCGACGACTTCGTCGTATGGGAGGCGTTCCCACTCCAACTCCAGATATCGGTAAAGATAATACTCAGAATGTTCTGGTTGTTGAGAGTTGTAGTGGATATCTCCCAACACACGCAGGGCGGGGACCATGTCTTCGTTGATCTGTGCTGCTGTTTCGAGATGTTGATGAGCTTCGCTGTCGTTTCCTGCTGTCCATTGTAACCAAGCCTTGAGGAGATGTTGTTGTTCTTCGGGGAGGTTGGCTGGGATCGTGGGGAGCAGCGCGCTCGCTGATCCTGGTTGCTGTGCCATTTTTTCCGCGAGCTCGTGAAGTGATTCGACGAGCGCGTCCGCGTTGTAGTCCGGGATCTGAGACATTGCTTCTATGAGGCACTGCAGCGCTTCAGCGTGTTTGTTGGGTTCTTGCAAGAAGGTGCTCGCGACGTGATAGAGGGCACGAGGGTGTTCGTCGGGGTGGACGAATCGTTGAACTGTATCGATCAGTTGATTGACCTGAAGAGCACCAGCTTGTCGTTGGTGTGTCTCGGCGATCAGGAGCGCTCGCTCGGGAGGTGCGCCCAGTTGAAGTGCATTTTCGCTGTACTCGATGGCCTGCTCTGGTTGGTTGAGGTGGTAGAGCGCGATCTCAGCCATACTGAGTCTGTAGCTCGCTGTTTCATCGAGGACTTGGCTGCTCTCAGCGAGGGAGTTGAGTTGTTTTTGCAACGCGGTCCATTGCTCGCTGAAGGCTGTTTGTACGAGGAGGTTTTTTTGTTGGGGTGAGAGCGATTCTTCTTCGGATTCGTTCCACACGCGATACAACCAACTGAGCTCAAAGAGTTGTTGTTCGTAGAGTTTTTGAGATACAGAGACCTCTGTATCGACGAGCCCTGCGACGGTCAATTCGCGGAGCTTTGTAAAGACCTTTTGTGCGAGGTCTGCGGTCTCTTGTTGTTCGATGAGTACACCACGAAGGACGGTCTCGGGGTCCGTCTTCTCTTCAAATTTTTCGATCGCGTGAAGCATGCGTTTGAGCGCCTCTTCGGACTTCTCATTGTGGTCTTGCTTCATCTGTAGGATCGCGAGCTGTGCGGCTGTTTGTGCGAGCTCTTCGATGTTTTCTGTCGCATCGTAGAAGTCGACAAGTCCTTGTAGAGGATCTGTGCGATCGGGCTGTTGGTTGTGCGCGAGTTTGTAGTATTTTTCGGTCTCTTCGGGTCTGTAGAGTCTATCGAGAGAGAGCGTCGCGATTTGGATGTAGTTGTCACAGATTTGTTTGGGGTCGACTTCGGAGCGCGTCATGGCTTTTAACGCGCTGACAACAGCGGGCCAATCTTCGAGATCTTCGTAAAGCGCGTGGAGAGCTTGTAGGATCCCTGTGTCTTTCGGGTTTTCACGTAACGCGAGACGATAGGTGCTCAAAGACTTCTCATAATCTTCGAGGCGGCCGAGGTAGAGCTCTGCGAGTTCTTTGAGTCGCTTGGATTTGAGGATTTTGTCCTCAAGGTGTTGTATCTCGTGATTTGTGACTTCGATCAGCTCATCCCACATCCACAGTGAATCGTAGATGGCTTTGAGCTGTGCTGTTGCGATTTGGCTTGTGGGGTCTTTTTCGAGTAACAGTTGGTAGATGTCGAGTGCTCGGTCAGGTTGATCGAGCTCTTGGTGATAGAGTTCACCTGCGCGTTCGAGCGCTTGCAGTGCGTCATCACCTTCAGCGAAGGACGCGACTTGCTCGTACAATTGTGCAGCTTCTTCCAGCGCAGCGAGCTCCTCGTAAGCTGCAGCGAGGACTTGGAGTGTTGTACTGTCGTCGCTCGCGGCGTCTTTTGCACGTTCGAGCAGTTGGAGCGCTTCACCTTCATCACCGAGGAGATCTCGACACAACTCAAAGGCCTGGATGTAGAGGTCGGCACGTTCGGGACCTGGAGTGGCCTGCGCTGCGAGCGCTTCGAGTTGCGTGACAAATCCTGCGAGGTCGTCTTCATTGATATAGAGTTCTTGTAGCTCGTGGAAAGCATCGAGATGGCGTGGGTTGGATTCGATGATCTCCCAGAGGTTCTTTTTTCCGCCCTCTGGATCGCCGAGTAATTGGATCTGATGGATTGCGATTTCGAATTGCAGAGCCGTTTTTTCCTCGCCTGCAGGCATCTGCGGTAAGACCTCTTGCCGAACTGCGAGTGCTCCTTCGATATCTCCGTCATTTTCAAGGCTGTTGATATAGAGCGTGGAGAGCTGCGGGATGCTCTTCTCTTCTTTGCGCAAATTCTTGTGGAGCTGTCCCAATTCTTCTGTCTTAGGCGTGAGGGCTCCGAGCTGGTCGAAAAACTCATTGAGCTGTTCGACGTGTGTCTCTTCGATCTCCGTTTTTTTGAATTGTTCGCTGAGTTGTTTCCAGATCCCTGGGCGTTGGAGTTCTTCAGAGCGCTCTAACCGAAAGTGCCAAATTTTGGGGGAGAAGGGTTCGAGTTCGAGTCCTTGAAGGAGGCACGTCTGCGCGATACTGGGGGTTTGCTCTTCAACACGAAGGGCCGCACGTAGCAACAGATCGGGGTTGCCTTCTTGGCGACCGAGGGTGTAGAGGATGCGGGCTTGCTCGACTTCTGGGGATGGGAAGGCGAACTCAGGAATCGAGGACGTCTCATCTTTGCCATAGTCAGGCACGTACTTGAGGAGTTTTTCGATGGCGTCATCGAGTTGTTTGTGGTTGGAGAGTTCTTCGAACAAGACGATCAGCTTTTTGAGCAGATGGGCTTTTTCGTCAGGAGTGTCGACAGCTTCGAGCCATTTTTGGTAGGTCGAGGCGGCGAGCTTGTACTCGTGATTTTGTTCGTAGATCTCCGCGAGTTGTGTGAGTGCTTGTGTATGTGTGTTGTTGAGCTTGATGACGCGTTGTAGTTCTTTGCGTGCTTGCTCAGTATCGTCCTGTTGGATGTGGAAGTTGACGAGGGCCATGCGGCTCTCGATCTCTTGTTGTGTATCGTTGGTTGCGTCTGCGAAGGCACCGTACAGAGATATGAGTTGGTCCGTTTTTTCGAGGCTTTGGGCCAGCTCTATCGCAAATTGGAGATAGTGTGGGTTCTCGGGGGTGAGTTCGATGGCTCTTTGGTAACCTTCGAGCGCTTCGAGTTGTTTTCGTGGGTGCTCCGTGAGCAGGCGGCCTTTTTCTGCGTACAGCGCGGCCTGTTGTTCTGTAGGGAGCGTTTCTGCGAGACGATCGAGCTGACGGTCGAGTTTGTTCCACTCGTTGTGTCGGATGTAGTACTGGATGAGTTCTTCAAAGAGGGGAATACGGTCGGTCGCAGCTTGATATGCTTCGATGAAGGCGACTTCGGCTTCGGGCAGCTTTTGCAGGTTTTGTTCGAGCAGCTTCGCTTTTTTGAGCCAGAGGTCTGGTCGTTCGCTTTCGTCTGCGCTTTCGATCCAACGTGCGTAGAGTGTGTCGAGTTTTTCCCACTGTTGAAGTTTGTGGTAGCGCTTGCTGAGAAGCTGAAGGGTCTCTTGATCTGTGGGCAGGAGGCGAAGAGCTTCCTCAAGGTGTCTGATCGCGTCGAGATCAAAGAGCGCCTGTTCGGACATTTGTCTGTGAAGGTCAGCGAGCTCCGTTTGCCTTCCTGTGTGGACACAGATCTCTTCGAGCAATTGCCAGGCTGTATCGAGCGTGGATTGGTGTTCCAATGTTTGCTTGGCGTGGCTAATGGCCTGCTCGACGTGTTCGCCTTTCCAGTACAGTTTTGCGAGGTCGAGGTGGAGGTTGGCGAGCTGTGTGGGGTTGAGTTGCGACTCCATTTGGAGTGCGCGTTCTTTTTCTTCGATTTGGAGGGTGACCGCGTCGAGTCCTTTGACGGTGAAGTCTTCCTCTTGGATATTGGCGGCGCGTAAGGCGGCAGCGCGCTTCTTAGCGTGTGGGTGATCTGCGCGGATTTCAAGGGCGAATCGATAGCGTTGCAATGCGCCACCTGGACGTGCGAGTCGTTCTTCGAGGATCTGCCCTGTGCGAAAGTAAATGTCCGCCTGAAGTGTCGGGTGGTTAAGGAGTTTTACGCGGTCGAGGAGCTTGTCGAGGATACGAAGCGCGTCGAGGTTTTCGTCTGTCGCGAGGCGATACTCCGCGAGCTCACGCAGGTACGCGATATCCTCTGCGAGGAAGGGCGCGGCTTGATCGAGTTGTTCTTGTGCTTGGTTGAGATCGCGAAGACGACTGCGGTAGAGCCCCGCGAGCGAGAGGTGATGTCGTGCTCTTTCGGAACTTGGGGGCGTTTGGTCGATCAGATCCTTGAGGATGGACTCTGCTTCGGAGTAGCGACCAGCTTTGAGGGCGTGTCTCGCGAGTGCTGCGATGGCAGGGCGATAGTTCGCGTTTTCTTTGCGAGTTTGATGCCACAGTTGGCGGGCTTTCTCGGTGTCGACACCTTCGAGCAGCTCGGCTGCCTTTCCGAAGGCAAGCGCAGCCTCGTTGTGCTCGGACTGTGCACGAGAAGCTTCACCCATCTGTGTGTAGAAATGGGCAGCCATCTGGTAGTCTTGGATACCTTCTGCGTATTGGGCTAGACAGTTGAGGGCCGCGAGCGCCTGACTGTCGCGTTTGAGCATCTCTTCAGCGAGACGGTATGCCTTGTTCCACAGTTCTTTTTGTGGTGAGGCGATGTAGAGCTGCATCAAGCGCTCTTGGACAAACAGATGTCCGGGGTGACGCCACAACTCTTCTTCATAGGATTGGATCGCAGCTTTATACTCCCCACGTCCGATCAGGGCCTCTGCGTTGAGGAAGAGTTGTTCTGCCTGACGAAGCGCCATCCATTGACCGTAGAGAGGATCAGATTTGGCGAGAGGGGTAAAGTTTTGAATCGCTTGTGGCTGATCGTAAAGCAGCTGAATGTGATCTGTATCGACGGAGAGGTGGTGAAGTCTTGTGGATTGATAGGATGGAATCTTCCAACCTGCGGAGGCGAGTCCCCAGCGTGTCAGCAAGGAGAGGGGATCAAATTGCAGGGTGACGACACCTCTGACACGAACTGGACCATTACGCCCTGTTCGTGCGGAGAGCAGAGGAATAAGGGCTGGCGCTGGGAGCCCTGGGCGTCCGAAAAGACGGATGTCGTAGAAGACTGCACCGCCGTAGGGACCTGCCTGTTCGAGGAGGAATCCACGCGTCCAAAAGGGCGTGCGTCGTCCTTCTCGCGAGAGGATACCGTTGATCTCAACACGAGATTGCTCGATACGGATTTGGAGTTCGGAGAGGCCGCCCCCAGAGAGTGTACGACTGATAAGCGCTGTGAGGTAGCTTCGATCGAGCCGGCAGCGCAAGTGGTGAAGTCGTCCGCGGACTTGCTTTGTGTTGTGGATGGTTTTCCCTATGAGCCAATCAGGCAGGGTGATATCGCACTCTTCCAACAACACACCTTCGTTGAGCCAGTGTGCTTGTTGCAAGTGAAAAGCATTGCCATCGAATTGAATTTGGGGTTGACGTTCCTGGTTGTTTTCCGCCACAGGTTCTTCCTCTCACACGAAATGGGTCGCAGGTCGCTCTCTATGAGGTTTGCGAAAAAATACAGACAGATTATTACGCTTTGTGTTTTGGGTCAAGAAGTCGACTCATCCCAAGACCACTGTAAAAAAGAAAGTCATCCTTTTTGGAGGGGCATTTGCTTGCCTTTTTGTGGAATGGACTTTATCTTTTGATGGTTTCTACGAGGCTTCCACCATTGGAAGTCTGTGACACTTTGAAGTGAGGAATGTCATGAGGTTGATGCGACTTGAGCTGTTGGTCTCGCTAGCGTTGCTTGGCTGGTGTGTGGTGGGGTGCCGAGGGACCGACGTGAAACTGCACGACGAGTCCATTCGGCAATATCGTCTCGGAGAGCATTATTTTCGCGATGGCTCGTATGTGAAAGCAGAGGATCACTACAAGAGAGCGCTCAATGTGGATGATCGGAATGCTTATGCCTATCGTAGATTGGGGATGATCAATATCGCCCGAGGTTATTTTGAGCAGGCCGAGGACTATCTGCGCAAAGCGGTCAAATTGGACCCCGATGAGGCTGCCCATCTCGATCAGCTCGGTGTCGCATTGGTTGGACGTCGCAAGTACCGACGCGCGTTGTCGACGTTTCAAAAAGCGCTCAACAAACGCGAGGATTACTTTCCCTCTAAATACCACATTGTAGGGGTGTACAGGCGCCTTAAGCAGCTCAACAAGGCGAGAGTACAGTGTTTACAGTTGCTCTCGACCTATCCTCAAAAAGCCGAACCCCACCTTGAGATGGGGCTCTTGTATCTCGCGCAGGGGGATCAACATCAGGCCAAGCGGTCCTTTAAAAGAGCCATTGATCGCGACAGTAAGCTCATCGAACCGCATTTTGAGCTCGCGAAGATCTATTTACAACTGAAAAAATATCGCCTATGTTTGACACACCTTCAGAAGGTGCTATCTATAAAGACAACCCACTCTGAAGCACGCCACATGTTTGGGCTTGCAAGACGTGCATATATGGCAAGTGGTGGACGATAAAGAAGGTTTCTTGCTCGTAAACGTGTCTTTCCAACAACGAGGACAAAAATAAAGAGATGGCAGACATCGCAAACACCACCGTTCGTTTGACAGTCGTCAACCCAAAGGACGAAGGCAATCCATACAACGAACCCAAAGAGTTCACCTTCAGCGATGAGGGCGCGAATGTCATCTATATCGGTCGTGCACCAGGGAACTCCGTTGTTCTCGATGATCGGAATGTGTCAGGTACACATATCCGTATTATCCGCCATGGTAGTGAGTTTTTTCTCGAAGATCTCAACAGCAGTAACGGTACTCACCTCAATCAAAGCAAGATCGAACCCCAAGTGCAAAAGCTGCTGCGCAGCAGTGATCGCATTCGTATCGTAAATTACGTGATCACCTTCCACGAAGGGTTTGAGGCTTTTCAATTACAGTCTTCTGAAAACACGAAACAAATCGCACTTGAGATGATCCAGAGTGTGCTCGATGGTGCCAATTACGTCGAAAAACCACCCAAGTTGATCTTGATGACAGGCGCAATGCAAGGACAGATGGTTGAGCTGTCCGATGCATACACCGAAGTGCGCATCGGTCGTGATCCCCACCGCTGCCAATTCCACATTGACGACGAAAACATCTCTCGTGAGCATGCGCTTGTCCGGCGTGATTGGACAGGTGTGTTTATTCGCGATCTCAACAGCCGCAATGGTGTCATCGTCAACGGTCAACGACTAGAGCGCAACGCCGAGGCGAGGCTCAATGATCGTGATGAGATTGTCCTGGGGACATATAGACTCTCTTTTTCGGATCCCGAAGGTGCACAGATCGACGATAAGATCGATGATATCTTCGCGAGTGAAGAGGCCGAGCCCGAGAAGAAGGGACGCACGCCCATCAGCAAGCCCGCGGCGCCACCGCCAAGTATGCCGGGGATGGAGCCTGAGCCGGCTCCTGAAGTGGCTGAGGTCTCGAACGAAGCCGAAGATCTTCCTCCTGCGCCTGCTGCGCCAGGCAGCGGTATGGACGAAGCCGTCCCTGCACCTATGTCCAACTTTGGTCGTGGAGATGATGAAGATGGCCCCCCTGAGCCCATCATTGAAACGGGCTTGACTGGCAAAGAGAAAGCCATCATCGCGGTCGTTGTCGGTGTCTCTGTCTCAGTCGTGCTCGTCGTTATGGTCCTTTTGTTTATGTCCTAAACTGATCGATGGAAAAGCCCTCTTGCGAGGAGACTGTTTGTGAGTGAGTCTTCAAAACCCCGACGTATCCTGATCCCATCGTTGTCACTTGCGCAGCATGCGCAAGAGTTCCCCATCACACTTCCCGAAGAGTTTTCCAAGCACGTAGGCCGCGTGTTGCGTATGAAGGAAGGCGAACTGTTGGAAGTTTGCGATGGAGAGGCGTGCAGGTGGTTGACGAGGATTGTACAATCGGACCATGACGCCGTTGTGTGCGTCTTTGTCGAGCGTCTACCCGACGCACCTCGACCCTTTCCCATTTATCTCGCCCAAGCAATGCCCAAAGCCGACAAGTTCGAGATGATCCTGAAACACGGAACAGAGATAGGCATCTCCGGGTTTTTTCCATTCTTTTCGGAGCGTTGTGTTGTGAAGCTCAAACCCAACAAGGTCGCCCAAAAGATGGCGCGTTGGGAGAAAATTGTCCGAGAAGCCGCGCGGCAATGCCAACGTGCTGATATTCCAACTCTTTGTGAACCCGCGACCTCCAAAAGTTTGGGCGCTGTGCTTCCGCAAGACGCTGTGCGCGTTGTGTGTTGGGAAGGAGCTACATCATTGGATCTGAAAGGGTGGCTCTCTCAACTGCAGCCAGGGACGTTTCAGGCTGTGGTGGTGGTGATTGGACCGGAGGGGGGCTTTTCAACAGAAGAGGCTGAGTTACTCGCACAAGATGGAGCGCTTGTTGGGCTTGGGCCGCTTATTTTGCGGACTGAAACGGCCGGTCTCGCGACAGCCGCGACCCTTCAATTTGCCCTCGGTTGCTTCGGAGGGGAACATGAAGGAGCTTTGTTTTGTTCCAACGAATAGCTGCATACTTACGCTCCTGTTGGAAGAAAATTGGTCTACTCTATTGCACCTGCTGTTGAAGCGTGTTAGCATACGAACCATTAACCCCAGTTTCTCGTTTGTATTCCTATCGCCTCTCGTGAGAAACTGTACCCCAGAGGGTAAGCTGCTTTTCAGATGCCCCACTCTGGAGAATGATTAGGATGAGTGTCTGCCCACATTGCCAGCATCAAGTACCTGAAGATTCGAAGTTTTGTCCTTCATGTGGTGGGAACTTACATCAACCCTCTGATGATGAGATGTCCTCCTTTGTCGGTCGGGTACTGAATCAAAAATATAAACTCATAGAAGAGCTCGCTGAAGGCGGCATGGCCGTTGTATACAAAGCTGAGCATATTTTCCTTGATGATCTCTGCGCGGTCAAGATCATCAAACGCAGCCTCGCATCCAAAGACGAGATGCTCAAGCGTTTTCAGCGCGAAGCTCGTCTCACCAGACAGGTCGCTCGTCGTAGTCCTTACGTCATCGCGATTTACGACTTTGGTGTTGAGGAACAGGTCGGCTTCTTCTACGTGATGGAGCTGCTCAATGGTCGCCCCTTCACGGACTTGATCCACCAAACAGACCAACTTCCAGATCCCGAAATTGCAGTTCGTTTTGTATGCCAAATGTGTGAAGCTCTTGCTGTTGTCCACGACGAAGGGCTTGTCCACCGGGATATCAAACCTGACAACATCTTCTTGCACAAAGAAGCTGGACAAGATCAGGAGATGGTGAAGCTCCTCGACTTTGGTATCGCACGTCCCACTTACGCAAAAGCCACCATGCTCACGAGTTATGGACGAGTGATGGGGACGCCCGAATACATGTCTCCCGAGCAGTGTAGAGGACCCACGCCTCAACAATACGAGCGCGGTGAGAGTCACCTCGATGGTCGCTCCGACATATACTCCCTTGGGGTGTTGTTGTACCAATGCCTCACGGGTGAGGTGCCTTTTCCGATGCCTGTTGATGGTGGTCCTATGGCGATCCACAAAGTCATGGCTGGGCACGTCATGGAAGAGGCAACCAACCCGATCGAAAAACGCGATGATGACGTGGTGACCGCTGCACTCGCTGACGCGACGTTGAAGGCGCTTGCAAAAGAGCCTGACGATCGCTTTCAAACCATGCTTGAGTTTCGCGACGCGTTGATCAACTGCTTCCCCGCGTTACAAAAAGAGTTTCGTGGTAGCACCGATGAAGTCGCTCCTCAGCCTGAGCTCGACACTGTTCCCATGATTGGGGTTGACTTTGACAAGCCCGCGATTGAGCAACCTGTGATCGAGCAACCTGTCCTCGATGAAGCGCCAGCTGAAGGGCTCTTTGGACAAACTCCTTCGATGGAGGCCCAGTACGAGGATCTTTCACTCGATCGCACTGCCCTCGACGTGCAATTGCCGCCTGAATTTCTCGAACAAGCACAAGCACATCTCAACGCACAAGCTTCGAACAATCCACTCCCCCAAACCCCCCACGAACAAAATGTCGCTGTGCCACCCTCTGCATCGACTTCTTGGGGGAATGAGTCTGAACAAAGTGGCGAGCTTGTCGAAGATATCCACACTGGCTCAGAAGAAGTCGATCTTGCAAAGACTGTCGCGACATCTTTTGCTCCCGAGGTGGTCCAAGAGCTTCGTGATCGTGCGGCTGTGTCTATTTACGGTCAAGATCCATCCTCTGTCTCCACGCAAGGTACAGGGCGTCGCGACCCAGATACTGTCCCTGCAAGCAAAAGCGGTCCTCCTTGGTTGTGGATCGGCCTTGGTGGCGGTGTACTCGTGATTGTCGCTGTCGTTTTATACTTTTTCCTTTTCGCAAAATCCTGACCCCATCACTTCTGCTTCCGTTCTCTCCATACAATTTATCCCGTAAACAGAGGAGATCAGCACCTTGTGTTTTCGACGTGTAGCCTTTCTCTTTTTTTGTTGTACGTTGATCATAGGGAGCAGTGGGTCTTCTGCTGTTGCCTCTGGCAGTCGCCAACTCAACTGGGTTGAGACCAAGCTCTCAAGACTCGATATGTCAGTTGGACAGACGACGCAGATTCGTTGTCAGGCGTTCGATGAACACGACCGTATCTTGCCTGCCACCTTCTCTTATGTCATCCGACCAAGCAAGGGATGGACTCGTAAAGGTGCTCAATTGACGATGCTCCGCACCGGGTCTTGGGAGATTACTTGTGTGGCGAAATGGCAGGGACAATCGCGTTCTACCCCGACACCTGCAAGTTTACAGGTGAAAGCCGCGAGCCCACATACTCTCTCTGCTTCCATTCCGAATCTGCCGACGTGGTTGCCTCAAGGTCAGGCGATCAAGATACGCACAAAAGTGACTGATGTGTCTGGTTTTTCTATCGTAGGGATGCCACTCACCTACACGGTCAAACCCAAAGAGGGTGTGGATCGAAGTGAAGCACCTATCCTACGATTTACCAAGAGCGGGGAGTACAAGATTACGATCGCACCTGCGTCCAAAAAGTTGGCGGGTGTGGAAGGCCTCAGACGTACGTTGCGTGTGCGTGTGGATGTTGATGCGCCTCAGCTTCGGCTTGACACGCCTGTACGCGCAGCGATGCTCTCTGGACGTCCTGACATCCTCGTGAAAGGACACGTGAGGGATCTCGGTAGTGGTGTTGCGTTTGTACGTGTCAATGGAAAACCTGTGCAGGTCGACGCAAAGGGTGTATTTCAGACAAGCGTCTCTGCGCGATGGGGGTTGAACTTCCTCTCCGTCGAAGCTCGTGACAAAGCCGGTCAGTCCACACTGTGTAGACAAAGTTTCTTCTACTCAAATGCCTACCAAACGTTTTCACAAAAAGGTGCCTTGGGCACTGTTCAGCGTGCGTTCTCTGTCAATATCAATCGGTCTTTTTTGGACGATGGAGATCGCTCTGTCCTGAGAGATCTGGCGTCGTTGCTGGAGTTCTCCCTCAACCAAGTGAAACTCGATACATTTGCTCCAACTCAACTCGTCAAGGGGAGTTACAAGATTCCCCCCTTTGGTCCGACGCTTCAATATGAAGTGAAGAAAAGAGGACCATTTCAGCTAGGGCGTCGCTCTTTGAAGATACGCCCCTTTAAAGGGCGTTTGTGGCTGTGGACAGAGCTGCGAGATTTAAAGCTGCCTTTGGAGATTAAGGTGGGGTCAGTGAAGATCAAGCCGTTGATTACGGCGCCGAAATTGTCACTCTCCATGTGGATTCATCTCGGCTTGGAGAATGATGATGTGAAAGTGACGATTCAAAAAGTCTTCGGCGACTTTCGCAGTATTCGGCTACAAGGACTGACTGGGATGATGGGGTGGATTCAAGGGTTCTTGCAAAATCAATTGCGTGCACGGATACGAAAGATGATGGTGGTGTTGTTGGAGCGTCGGTTGGGGCCGTTGTTGAAGCAGGCGTTGAAAAAAGCCAAGTTCGACAAAACCTGGACATTGCCTGCATTTCTAGGAAAGCAACGTGCGCGACTCGTCTCGTCCTTCCAACGTATTCAGCTCCGCAAAGAAGGCATCCGGTTGAAGCTCGCTGTTGGGTTGTCCTTTTCGAAACGGATGAAGCGCGTAACAGTCGGCGCGATCAAAGCTCCAAAGAAGGGGTACTTGTGGCCAAAGTCCTCTTTTGCGATGGGGCTCTCTGCGGACCTGTTGAATCAAATCTTTTTTGCGGTGTGGTCGAGTGGTTTACTCAAACAAAATATCACCCCATTGCTCCAAAAAGAGCTCGCGAAGGTGAAAGATGTTCCCTTTCCGCTGCCCAAGCCTGAGGTGACCTTTTCTGCAGGATTGCCGCCTGTGTTGATGTATGGGAACGCTTCGTATCCTATCGCGATAGGGATTGGTGATTTCTTGTTGTCTGTGAAGCTTCCTCATGCCGATGGGGTGCCTTTTGTGTTGCAAACGTACACAAGCGTGTTGCTGGGTTGCAGACTCGTGCAAAAAGGGAAGCAAATTGTGTTTGAGTTAGCGCCTAAACCGCTGGCTTTTCAGTTGCATGTGAAAAAGATCCAGGGTTCATCCAAGATCATCCCCGCGCATCTCTCGACGTTTGTCGAGCAGATGGTCAAGCAAGTGATCCCTTCGACGTTTACGTCTATGTTGCCGAAGCTACATATCCCACAATTATCACTTCCACAGTTCGAGAAAAAAGCTATCGTGCAGGCCTTCAAGGACGCACAACGTCCATCCAAGAAGGCACCTGTCGTGAAGCCCAAGGTCTTGCGTCAACTCGTCGAAGCCTCGGAGAGAACACTCAAGGCGCTTCGGAAGGTGTATGTGAAGCCTGTTGGGTTGGTGTTTGACGGGAGTCGGTTTTTGCTCTCTTTTCAGGTGAAAAAGAAAACCGTTCGGTGAGGGAGGGTTATTCGGGTTTGCAGGTGATGGCCTGTCCCGTTTGGAGCGCGTTTTTTGCGCCTGTTGGGCCTCTTGAGAAGACTTTGGGCTCGGAACCTTTTTTGTTTGGGGCGATGTAGACAAAGTGTCTGTGCCATGGATCTCGAACGAGGGAAGCTCTGATGATACCGTAACTGAGGAGCAATTGGAGGCCTTCTTTTTGGGAGGGAAATCGTCCTGTCCGCAGTCTGAATAGTTTGAGTGCGTACTGCAATTTGCAGACTTGTGTGCGGGCGAGGCTTCGCTTTTGCCGTTCAAAATAAAGGGTCATCGCGGACATGATCGCGCTGATCTCGATGGTCAGCGGAAAGGCCGTTGGAAAGGCGAGAAGACTACCTATGAGAAAACCTCGCCATCGTTCTTCGCGGGGATAGGTAGGGGGGGATGAGAGCTTGTTGTTGGGGGAGATTGCCCATTTGGGAGCCGTTTTGTTTGGTGGTAACAACGTCACTGTGAGTCGTTCATCGAGTACATTGTTGTACGTCATGACGTGTGTTGAGATGCGCTGTATACGTGAATAGAGAGGGCGAAGGGCTGCCTTCCAAGGAGCTGGAGCGAAGACGTCATGCAATGCACGTATGGCTCTTGGGGAGATGAGCGATACGTGAGGGAGCGGACCGCGCGCTTTTCGTGGGTGTGCCCCCATTTTTTGGGAGAGTGAGCGTGTTTTTTTGCTCCAGACAGACAGAATCGTCGCCTTTGTCGCTGGATGGAAGACGAAAGTGATATTTTTCTTACCAAACATCATATAGATAGGCGCTTCTTTTTGAAGCCGAAGGGTATAGACAGGGAAGCCACCTTCTACACTTTGTGTCATGCGGAATGTGGGAATGTTCCCACGAAGTCGCTGTATCCCTTGCATCCAGAGCTTTGTGCTTTCTTGGCGTTTCAGTCCCAACCTGACGAAGATGCCTCGTTTGTATTTTGTGATCACCTTGCCGTTGTTCCAGTGTTTGACGTCGGACTCGATCTTTTTGTCCCAAACGATCCCTGACGAGAGCTGTCCGTTGAGTTCTGGAAGCAGCGTTTTGTAAGAAAACCCAGCCTTTTTCGAAGACATAACAAACCGGCGGAGTGTCGATTGTAGTATCAAACGCTGCGTTAGGTTGAGTGTTGTGTTTGCGCTTTCTGCTGCAAACAGTGCCGTGAGCGCCTTTGGGTTGAGGTTTGTATGTGAAAACCAGCCGAGCGATGCTGGGATATCCTCTAGCCACGAGAACGAGGTCTTGGGAGGTTGGAGAAGCTGCAAGAGAGGTTTGACAGCTGGCTTCCAGGTGACGTGACTCTGGTACTGAAATCCTCTCTTCAAGTTGATTTTGATGTTGAGTTGCTCGATGAGAGGGATTCTTTTGAGGAGTTTTTTGAGCGACGCGAACTGAAGCAGTGCTTTTGTATCGTTGAGCTGAAGGTAGACATCGGCGTGAGGGTGGGGACGTTTGACAAAGGCACGGCTCACTTTGTGTAGCATCGAGAAGGGCGTACTTTCAGGGTGTGCGAGGTAGGAGAGGATGAACTTTTGCACAAACGCGGTTTGTTTTTTGATGCCTTTGGTGGGTTTTGCGCTCATGATGAGATGGAGTTGATCATTATGCAAAAAACCAAGGAGTCGACGAGTTCGCAAACCTGCTCCGAAGAGTAGTCTCACAGGTCCATTTTTGGGGTAGAGACTGACATGGAAACCGTAACGCATGAAACTTTTGCGCATGGTGTCCTCTTTGACGTGCATACTGGCGACCCAAAGAAGTTGCTGTTGGTATGTCCAGAGGCTGGCAATCCACGGGTGCTTCTCCGAGACTCCAAAATTTCGGAGTAACTCTTCGAAGCCTGGCAGCAGATTGTCGACTTTTGGCGCGGATTGTGTGCCAATCAGCTCCTTCAACATAATCCGGATGACATGTGTCTCCAAGTATTTGAGGGAGGGTTTGACGGTGGCTTGTCTCCAGAGGGTGAGTCGCTTAAATGTCCGTCGAAGGTCTGGGAAGACAAGCGCTCCGACTGGGCTCGCACCGGGTGTATGTGTGTGGGGAGCGGGGGGAGTTGGTAAGGCGTGGCTTCCTCTCGGAATGAGTAAGAGAAGACTGAGGCAAAGTGACCAGATGAGGTGAGAAGGCGTTCGGGTCTTCATGAACCGTGCTCCTGGGTGTGTGAAAAGCAAAGGAATGACCTATGTCTGTATATCGTAGGTGACTTTTGTCGGAGGTCGTTGACTTTGATCAAACAAATATCCTGTGGCTCATCGCTTCATAGAGGCGACTTTGTCGATTTGTTCGCGTTTTCCTATGCAGGAGATGATGTCATTTTCCTGTATTTTGTCGTCAGGACCAGGGTTGTGATTGACTTTTTCCTGTAGTTGTTCGGTTCCATCGGGCAGGAGTTTGCGTTTTCTCTGCTTGATCGCGATGACGTTGAGACCGTATTTCTTGCGCAGCTCAAGCTCTGCGAGTGTTTTTCCATAGAACGAAGGTGGAGCGGTGATATCACTCATCGAGTACCCATCATCGGAGATGGCTGCGAGTTCGAGGACATTGGGTTGTGTGATCCGACGGACGAGTTTTTGGGCGACAAATTGCTCTGGATTGATCACCTCATGTGCTCCGACGAGTTTGAGGATTCTTCCGTGCAATGAGCTCGTCGAGCGTGCGATCAACCACTCTACACCCAAACCTGCGATCAAGGCTGTCGTCATGATGCTTGCTTCTACAGAGTGTTCACCGATGGTGACGATGACCGCGTCCATGTCTGTGAGGGAGGCCATTTTCAGGTTGTTTTGGACTGTCGTATCGAGACTAACAGCCCTCGTCACTTCGTGTTTGAATTGTTCGATGAGGACAAGATCTTTATCGATGGCGAGGACTTCTGCGCCACTTTTGGCGAGTGTCTGTGCGAGATGGGAACCAAAGTTTCCCAGTCCGATCACGGCAAATCGCATCATGCTCTCTCTCCTATGTCATTAACCAACATAAACGCGTTCTTGTGGGTATTTGTATTGGGCTTTTGTGATCCGTTCGCCTACTGCGAATGCGAGGGTCAGGGGGCCGAGTCGGCCTAAGAACATTGCGAAGGTGATCGCGAGCTTTCCAAAGAAGTTGAGCTTGCTTGTCGTCCCGATACCATCAGGCGTTGCAACTGTGAGTCCCACGGTCCCAATGGCCGAAGAGACCTCAAAGAACAGGTGGAGGAAAGGGACGCCGGGGTGGGTGAGGGCGAGCGCAAACAAAAATAGAAAGATCAGAACCGTAAACACCGAGATGATCGCGGTGGCTTTGAGGATGGTCTCTTGTGGCAGTGTCCGCTCGAAGACTTCAACCTCTTTGCGACCTCGCAGTGTAGAAGACAACGACAAGTAGAGGATCGCCAGCGTGTTTACCTTGAGCCCACCGGCTGTACCACCAGAAGCACCACCTATAATCATAAAGAAGATCATCATCAACATCGTCGCAGGCGTCAGTAAAGAGTAATCCACTGTGTTGAAGCCCGCGGTCCGAAGCGTCACGGCTTGAAATAAGGCCGCGAGGCATTTGTCGATGGGGCTGAGATGTTTGAGGCTGTGTTGCCACTCGAGTCCAAGAAAGAGGAAAAATGCCGAAACGAGTAGGAGAAAGTAAGCAATGAGCACGATCTTTGTGTTGAGTGGTAGGCTCTGTAAGTACATCCGCGCACTCCATAAAAATGAGTGCCGTTGTTTGACCTCCAGAAAACGTCTATAGCGCTGTCTACTCGATATACTCGCAAGGACTGGAAATCCTATCCCACCGAGAACGATCAACGCCATGATCGTGACATTGATGCCTAATTCGGTCTGGAAAGGGACGAGACTGTTCCCCCACAAGGCGAAGCCCGCGTTGCAAAAAGCTGAGATGGAGTGGAAAATGGCGTGGTAGAAGGGGGTTTTGATGTGATATTGGGGGTCTATCCAGTAAAAGTACAGAATGAGCGCGCCAACGAGCTCCGTGAGAAATGTCGCGATGACGATAAAGCGAAGTAAGCGAAGGACTGTTCCAGGTGTCGGCTCGTCCAGGATCTCTCCCAGCGCGTGTTGTCCAAGAATACCAAGTCGCCGACCCATCAGCCAGATGATAAAACTCGAGAGCGTCATGATCCCAAGTCCACCGACCTGGATCAAACCAAGGATGATGAGCTGTCCAAAGAGCGTAAAGTCTTCGGGGGTGTTCATGATCGCGAGCCCTGTCACACAGGTCGCGCTTGTCGCCGTGAAGAGTGCGTCGATAAATGGGAGCTGGTGGATATTTTTGGTGGCAGCAGGCATCATCAGCAAGGCTGTTCCCAGGAGGATAATGCCTCCAAAGCTCGATACCATAAGACGTGCAGGGCGCATCAGGATCCGTTCAAGTGCGGATTTTCCGTGCTGCCATCGCAGCATCAATCGTCCAACTACGATCATCTGTCGTATCGCGAGCAGTCCAAACCACGCCTTTCCTTGCAGCAGCAGCGGCGGACCTATCAATCCGATGCTGATCTCGATGATATGTACTTTGAGCCACTTCATGGGATGTCGGGTATTTTGGACGGTCTCCCAATCCATCCATACACTCATCACAAAACCAAGCAAGAAGACTGTGACGATGGGGGGCCATGTTGTGTGAGGGAGTGTGTTGAGTGCCCAAAACAAAAGCAGTGGGAGCGCGAGCAGGTTGAGAATAAGTGTCCACCTCTCAGTGGTGTTGAGCATGGTTGTTCTTCTCCAAAATACCAGGAAGAGATGCTACGCGAGAACCTTTGTGAGAAGGGATAGTATCACAGAAGAGGGGAGTTTTCGAATGGAAATTGTGGTGGGATGTGCTTGCTCAGTGGATCAATTGTCGAGGTAGGGTTGGATAAATTCAATGAATTGAACTTCGACAGTTTCGAGGCCAAACTTGTAGACGTAGCTGCTCGCGAGATGGGCACCAAAGATCGCTTGCAGGTAATTTTCGGGGACACGTTGGTAGAACGTGTCAAAGCCGACTTTATCGAGCAAGGATTGTGGGCATGCTTCTGAGAGGACGCGTTTTTTGAGTGATTCATTGCTCCACAACGACGATTGCTTGATCTGGTCGTTGAGCGCGTTGATCTTGCGGCTAAGCTGATCTGTGAGAATGCTTCTCGGTGTACCTGTTCGCTCATGTTCACGCCAAATACATTCGAACTCGTTATCGGCGTTTTCTTTGATGCGTTTGTGCACTTCTTGGATGTAGTTTTGGTAAAACTCTGGAACCTGTCCATCTTTTACGGCCATATGCTCGGCAAATTCTTCATCACTGAAGGCGAGGCTCGCGAGGACTTCGAGGGACGAAGAGGTGACGCCACCTTTGTTCGCGGATGCATCTTTGAAGACGACAACACCGGATTTTTCAAGCGCAAGTCGTGCTTCTTGTGTGAGGAAGAGGTTGGCACCTTCGACGATGTACTTGAAGCGGGGGTTGCCATCTTGATCGAAGAGTTTGTCGACGTTGTTGATATGGATAGCTTCGGGGCGCCCTCCACATGGAACAAACAGGTCTGCGGCCGCGAGTGGATTGAGGTGGAACTCATTGCGGAAGGTCAGACCACTCTCCACAAGCGTGCCGTCAGGCAGGCTGATATCTCGATCCGTGACGTTGATGAGAAATCCACTCTCTGAGAGCTTGGAGGTGTCAAAGTGTTCGACCATTTGGCGTCCACGGGCGAGCTTGTACAGCTCTTGGCGTTCGATTCCATTGGGGTCGTAAAGGACGCCGCTGCCGTCGACGATCGCGATGGTTTTGTCTTTCGAGATTTTGATCTCGTTGGAGCCGAGGTCCCCATCTGGACCACCTGTTTGGAACTTGGTGATTGTCTCTTCGTCAACACCGAGCTTTGCAAGGATACCCACGACATATTGGTGGATAGAGCGTGTCGTCATACCGTAGAGATCGTGTGGGATTCCACCATCTTCGATTGATTTTCCTGTGGTGAATGCCTTCCAGAACGGGTAGTCGCGTTTGCGCGCGTGTTTGGAAGCCCAGTCCATCAACTCAGCAGTTCCTTCGTCCGGTCCGAGGAAGAGAATCTCTTTGTTGTTGTCATGGTTCATGATCTCTTCGTTGGGCATCAATAGGTCGAGCATACAGTCGATGTATTTTTTGAAGGCGACGGTCGCTTTGTCTTGGTGCTCAAGGGAGAGCAGGACTGTCCCTTTTGAACCACCTTCAGGGATATCTTTGTTTTTCTTTTGTTGTGTGTGAGCGAGGTCGTAGTTTTCATCGAACAAGAAGTCGATGTTACGGGAGAAGGCCTGTCTGTTGTTGGAGCGGATAATCCTGATCCCACCCCGCGCGATGTCGCGGAATCGCACATGGAATCCACGGAATTCGCTACCGACCATAAAGAAGATACCAAACGGACGTGTTGGGTAGTCCTGTTGGCCGAGAAAGACAGGATCGAGTCGGAAGGCCAAAGCGACTTTGCTGTTTTTGTAGAAGTTGGTGCGGATGATGTGACGGTTGAAGTGCAGGAAGAAGGATAAGATCAACTCGTCAACATTAGAGGAGACAGACTTTTTGATGTGAGACTGTAGCTCCTCGTTGTGTTTGGGATCATACGCTTTGGGTGTGATAGACTCGGACACAAAGTGGTAGCTGTGGAAGTCCTTGTAGAGCTCCTTGATCAGCTCGGGATAGCGGAAGATCGTTTCCGCGATACGACCTTCAGTGAAGGAGTCCTTGTTGAGGCGGTGCTTAAATTGGTTGAGCAGTCCGAGGCCGATTGGGTCGTCTCTAAACTTGCGCGCGAGGGCGATATATTCTTGGTTGTAGCGCGTGAGAAATTGGTGCGCAAACTTCCATCCGGCGTATGCGTAGACAGCTTCTTGTGCGGAGAGCTTTCCTTCGCGAAAGAGCGGTGTGACAGAGGTACGTGGGAGGACGTACACGAGGCTGATGTCCTCCCGCAGGTTGTTGATCGCCTCTTCGCTCGGGCCGTTTGTGAAGTAGATGCTGTAAACGACGACGTTGTTGGCAAACTGCTCGACGTACTTTCTGTTTGATTGGATGTTGTAGGAGTTGAGCACATCGCTAACAGCGGAGAAGTAACTGTGTGTACTGCCTCTGTGGTGTGCGATTGTTACGCGCTTTTCGTTGGTCTCTGGTTTATCGGAGATCTCGATGATGGGACCGAGGTGTTGCTCAGCTTTGCGGATAATCCGTTTATATCGCTCAATGGTCTGTGGCTTGGTGCTTCTCAGGAAGCTCTTCGCGGAGAGTGTGTTGATATCAAACCCATCGTTGGGGTTGTCTTCACCGAAATTTGGAGGCGTGAGGAAGTAGAAGCGCAAGAAGCTTTCGGGGTCTTCGGAGGAGAGTGTGCCTGTTGTGCGGTAGGATTGAAGTCGGTAGTCGGGGTATTTTTCCTCGATACGACGTTCGATTTGTATGGAGAGTTGGTGTTGGCTTTTACATACGTAAAGGGCGATGTCTTCTCGTTCGCTGTGGAGGTGAACACCGACATCTTTTTCACCGCTGGCTTGATCGAGGATCTTGGCGGCGTAGAGGGACTGAATGTGCTTGGCGATCAGACTTGCGGGGGTTGTGTCGAAGTAGTATTGATCCAAACCGAGACCGTGGAAGAACCACTCAATTTCACGGAGGATGATCGTATCCGTAAACGTATCTTCTTGGTGGATAAGGGTATAGACCTTTTGAATTTGCTCGATAGATGCGCCACTTTTCTGTGCGAGGTCAGCGAGCCTTTTTTGGATTTCCGCTGTCATAAAGTATCATCTCCGTGTCATGGGTCCATATTGCGGACGATGTAGCAGGTGGTATGTTATCCTACATTACGTTACCCCTGATATACTTGAAGTTCACCATCGTATCAAGCGAAACTTCGCACTTTTTGAGGACCTTCGAGAAAAGCGAAATTATGAATATCTCTTCATTTTTTGCTTTCTGTTCTAAATCCTTGACCTTGCGAAGAGCTGTCTGTGTTTGTGGGGGATTGTTTTTTGAGGGGAGAAAAGTGGGGAGTGGGGATTATTTTTTGGGATCAGCGCAACAACGAAATCCGAGTGTACCTTTTCGCGTACTAGGTGGTTTGTTGCTTCGACTTGCGCAGCGCACGTCCCAGTCAGGTCGCCTGGAGGAGCCACCACGGATGATACGCCAGGATTTTCCTGCACGAAATCTCGAAGAGGTCCACTCTGCGACGTTTCCGCTCAGATCGTAGACTCGGAAGGAGCTGCGACAGGAGCGAAAGCGACCTGTGCTGGCGATTGATCGGTTTTTTCCGGCCTTTGTGCGTGTGTTGCAAGCATTTGGATTAAATTTGTTGCCATACGGATAGCGGTAGTTGCGGTATCCTTTACAAGCTCGCTCCCACTCCTTTTCGGTGCAGAGGCGTTTGCCTCTTTTTTCGCAAGCAGACTTGGCTTGTGACCAACTTACGTTGACTTTGGGGCGCCTTCCTCTACCAGGAAACTCGTATCGATCGATACAATATGAGCGAGTAAAGGTGCGGACATTTGCTTTTTCACCAAAGGAACGCATCTCATCGTTGGCGGCACTTCCCATTTTGAACGAGCCGCTCATGATGTATTTCATTCCGCTTGGACAGGGTGATGTCCTTCTGGGAGGTGGACGTCTCACGACACGAGGTGTGACTTTTTTCGTTCTGCGCTTGGGCGGTGGTCTCCGCTCGATCCTGCGCGCTGGTGGCGGTCGTCGCTCGGGGCGTTTTTCGGGACGTTGTTCGGGGTGCTGCTCTGGGCGTTTTTCTGGTGGTGTTGTGCGTTTGTTGGTTTGTGGTCGGCCCGCAGGGGGGCCGTTCATTTCTATCCCTACACGCGGCACAAGCGGTGTGTTTCGTGGAGTCCCAACGCGCTCTCTCGGGCGTGGCCTGGACTGTCGACGTCTCGACGCGAGTATGCGCCGCTGTGCTTGTCGTTTCGCCGCCTGTTGTGGAAAGTACACAAACTTGAGATAGATGCCGATCCCACCTGCACCAAACAAGAGCAGGATACCGAGGAAGAACAAGAAGATACCGAGGGCAGAAAAACCTCCGTCGTCGTCCTCATGTGGGTGGGGGAGGTTGGGTTGCGGTACAGCCATCCGCTGTGGTGGAGGCGCGATGGGCGCCCCTCCAAAGTCATTGGGTCTTCGGGGCGTTTGGAGTACGGGCGCACGTGGCGGATGAAATGGGGATGTTGGCCCTTGCCCTGGAAGATTGGGAGGGTTGAGAGGTCGTGCGTTCTGTCCTGAGCCTGGTGGCAGTGGAGGTGAACTGGAGAGCGCTGGAGGAGGCTCATGTGACTCCAACAGTTCGTCGAGTTCTTCTTGTAGCTTCTCTGATTGGGGTGAACTTGCTGCCACTGGTAGTGGTGGAGGTGTTGTGCTTCCTCCTGCTGACGGGAGCGGTGGAGGTGTGAGTTCCCCTGCGCTGTCGAATGTGACAGGTGGAGGCTCAAGTTCTTCTTCTTCTTCGAAGGCTGCGAAGGGGGAGGGAGGTGGATGAAGCTCGTCAAGCAGCGCGTGTCTGTCTGCATCGGAGATGACAGTGGGAACATCTTCGTCTTCGGCAAGCTCGCCGTGGTCGAGGATGTTGGAGATATCCGCGAGGAGATCTGCCACGTGCTGATAGCGAAGCATTGGGTCCGGATCAACAGCTCTCTTGAAGACAACGTCGAGCAAAGGCTCGCAATCTGGGTTGAGCTCGTTGATGGATTCGAATTGTTCTTTGTAGATCTTTCCTGTGAGCATCTCGCCGAGCAGTACGCCCATTGAGTAGATGTCTGCGCGGTTGTCAGTCTCTTGCCCTCCGCGTACTTCTGGTGCGAGGTAGTACAGACTGTCACCCTGATCTTTTTGCGCACGGAGGAGTTTGTCATGCGCGAGCGCCGGCGCGATGCCAAGGTCCGTAAGTTTGAGGACGTCGGGCAGGACGATGATATTTTGGGGCTTCAAATAGCCGTGAAAGAGTGTGGTGTGTGCATATTCGAGGGCTTCGGCAATTTGTGAGAGGATAGGCTCGACCTCTGAGAGCGCAAATACTTGCTTTTTGTCTTTGCGCAAGTTGATGATTTTGCGCAGAGTCAACCCTTCGAGGTATTGCATCGTGAAGTAAAAGTTTTGGCCATCAAGCCCTTCATCGTATATGCGGATGATGTTGGTGTGGGACAACTTTCGCACACGCCGGAGCGCTTTTCGTAGCTCAAGTGTCGTGTCCCCTGACAAAAAGGTCGGCAGGATCACCTTGAGGGCGAGCTCCATGTCCAGATCTTTGTCGATGACTTTGTACACTGCTCCCAGCGCGCCACTTCCGAGGACTTCCTTGACTTCAAACCGACCGGCGATTGTCGAGCCGACGCGGTAAGGTAGATCGGAAGGTGCCTGTTGACGGCGCTTACGCCTCAGTGTAATTGTTCCTGTTTTCTTTCCCTGACTGGACTGTCCTGCCAATGATGCTCCGCAGTTATGGCAAGAGATCGCATCATTCGCTACATGAGTTCCACAACGATGACAAAGCACCCTCGACTCCTTTTTCGTACCCTGTATTGCGATTGGTGTACTTCTTGATGATAGGGCATGACCCTTTGTAATGAATCCAAACTAGCAGGTGAGAATAGACCTATTTCACGCATCCGTCAAGAGATCGCGGTTTATCAGCCACTTTTTTCTTCACTGTGACTGTGTTTTTGGTACATTGGACCAGAGGCCGTAAGAAAAAGTCATGAGTTGCTGTGAGCGCGCATGGCTTGGCACATTTATCCTGACAGAGTGTTGGAGATACACGATGATTTTACTTTTAGCGTTCCTGTTTTACGGTGTCATATTGCTCATCTCTGTGGGAGGTGCCTGGTTGTTCGGCGACTTTTCTTGGTGGTTTCCTCCCCGTAGTTGGCAGGGGATTGGGATCGACGTTGGGATTGGCGTTGGGGGTGGATTGATTCTTGTACTCATCAGTTTGTGGATGACCCGAACGTTTTCTTGGGGGAAATCACTGGCTGAAGAGTTTGCTGTTGTGCTTGGACCGCTTAAGTGGTGGGAAATTTTGGGACTTGCGTTGCTGAGTGGTATCTGTGAAGAGGCGCTCTTTCGGGCGGCTTTGTTGCCACACATCGGTCTGTTCGCGAGCAGTGTTTTGTTTGCCCTTGCTCATGTCGGCAGAAAGAAGTTTTTTCTTGGCTGGACGGCTTTCGCTTTTGTCTTTGGATTGATCGCAGGCAGCTTGTTTCAGTGGCGTTTGGGCTTGCTGCTCCCTGCAACTTTGCATATCACCGTAAATCTCATCAATTTGTACTGGATTACGAGATTCTATGCTCCCAAAGATCAACAACTTCCTCCATTGCGTATGCAGGTCCTACCATGACATCAATAGACCCGTATCAGTGAGGTTTTCGAGTAATAGTGCTTGAGAATCTTTCTGTATGTATGTCCCGCACGGGCCCTTCCCATCGCACCGTGCTGACACATCCCTACACCATGCCCCCAGCCTCCCCCGATAAATTGCCAACCCCACAGGCGTCCCCCCACGCTCCGTTTGCGCAGTATGAACATGCTACTCGACAGGTTTCCGAATAATTTGCGAATCGTCAGCTCTCCGTGAATCAGGATTTGTTTTTTGTCCCCTACGATCTTCATCGCGTACGCTCTCCCGCTCACACCTCTTTTGGTCACTTTCATGTCAAGGACGTTACCGACATCGTATCGTCTCTTCAGCAGGTTGGTGATTTGTGTGATGGAGTAACTCTTTTGCCAGCGAAATCGTCCTCGCCTTCTTGTGCGTCTGTTGGAACAGTAAGCCGCAGGCGAGGTCGTCAGCCAACGTTGGAGTGTGGCACCTTGCAAAGACATTGTCTTTGTCGCGTTTGGTGTGTCGGGTTTCCCTCGGAGTGACATATTTTGTGGAGTGAACCATACATGCTCGTTATGTTCTGTATGTCCTCCACAGACAGCGCTATAAGGTGTGTCTGCCATGCGTGTCTTTGAGAGCATCAGCACCTGTCCTCGGGTTTCTGAGACGGCTTTGTTTGTTCTTGGGTGAGTCGCGTTTGCGCCTGCGTACACTTGGCAGTGTGTGTGTGCGCAAAAAAGATAAGGGTCGGCGTGATGGCGTGATCCTATTTTAGCGAGTATTTCGTTGCGTGCACACACCGCCTGGGCTTTGAGCGCCTCCAGTGGCGCGTAGGCTGGCATCTCAGCTGGAAGCAAGCCGCGCAAGTAGGTGGGCAAAGGGAGCCTGTTGATGACAGCAATTTTCCCGTGTCTGTCGGGGGCAAAGATGATCTCTCCCTGGTAGCTTTTTGTCCTAAATCTGTGTCTGCGCGTGTTGCGTCCTTGTTCCATTCTATTGATCGTGATTCGTCCAGCACCGGGGTCGATACGTGCGATACGGTTTACGCTCCATTGCTGTTGTCCCTGGCGCATGACATATCGGGCTCCTGGAAGTTTCGTGAGTTGTTCATGAATGCGGATAGGGGTTTGGTATCTCGTGAACAATCGCGTCGCTTCGCGTTTGGCTTCTCTGTACGTGGAGTAAAATCCGAGCACTGCGAGCAACATCCTGTTGTCCAGGAGTTTTCCATTGAGCGAGAAAACTGTACCTATCTTTCTCGAAACGAGGGAGATGTTTCGGTCTTTCCAGGTTTTGGCGAGCCGCTTCCACAGCGAAGTGTGTTGTTGATGGACGCGAAAAGCTGTCATCCAGTAGCGAGTATGCGCCTTAGAATGCGACTGGAGCGAGAGGGTCACTGGTTGGTTTGCGAGCAATTGGACTTGTTGGGGGGATGTTTTGTTGCGGTAGACATACGCCGTACAATCTTGTGTGCAGTAGAACCGAACCCGTCGCTTGTTCTCCATCAATCCTACAGTGATCTTGGGGATACCCTTCGAGGAGAGTTGGAAGTGGTTGCTGTACAAAGTGCGGAGTACTTGCTGTGTGGTTTGCGCCATCGCATGTGTCGGGAGCGATAAAGTGGAGAGATAAAGGATCGAAAGGGTCCATAGTAAGCGATATTTCGGGGACATATTTTGCTCTAGGGTGTGACGTTGAAGGTGTGGGACTGATGCTTGTTGATATACTAAGCGATCATTCGTTCTTTGGGAAGGTGAGGGGAGAGGAGCGTTTGAGCTGTTGGGAGGGTTGGATCAGATCTCGTTTTCTTCTCGCTCGACGAGTGTCTTGATCTGATCGAGGAATTTACGGCCAAGGGTGGGGTTGGTTTGGTTGATGAATGCGGCGAGACCTCGAAGTTGTTCGAGACTCTCCCCTGACTTGTGGGGTTTGCCATTCAATCGGTTGTAAATGCCGGCTTTGACTTGGCGGACGACTTTTCGAGGGACACGAGACGTTGTTTTTTCCTCGGAGGGTGTGGGGTTGACAATCAGTCCTGTGACTTTTTGTCGGTTGCATTGTCTCATGACGTGTGTCTTTTTGGGGTGGCGTCTGAAGCCCTCAGCCCGGATGACTTTCTCCGAGAGCCGGAGAAGTGCACCGATGTTGATGTCCGTGTCGTTTGTGGAAAATACGAGATCATCGGCGTATCGAGAGTAAGACCAGCCGAGTTTTTTGGCGAGTCCACTCATGCGTCGGTCGAGTCTCATACAGACGATGTTTGTGATGGTCGGGCTGGTGGGGGCACCTTGTGGCAAGCTCCTGTGGGAGAGTGACACATGGTACATTTCACCATCGTGCTCGACCTCTTTGCGTTTGGGTTCTGTACAGATAAGTGCCATGACAGTCGCGACTTGTTCTGGGTACCCAATTTTGCGAAAGAGTCCTTTGACACGAGGAAATGTCAAGGTTGGGAAGAAATCTTTGAGGTCCATCTTCACGACGATCTTTCTCCCCGCGTGTTTATCTGCGTGGGAAGCGATCGAGCGCCCGGGGACGAAGCCGTGGGCCGCGCCGTGGATAGGCATACGATCGAGGATCTTGTGGAGGATGGTGTGTTGTGCCTTCTTCAGCTTGGGTCTTGGCGCGGAGATGACGCGCTCTGAACCATCTGACTTAGGGATTGTAAATTGTTTGTAGTGGGGATTTTTGGTGGCATCGCGATGATACGCGAGCCAACGCATCTCAGGCAACGTGAGTGACAAAAACTCCGCGAGAGCATCGACATGTTCGATGTTCGGAAGGTCGTTGTTTGAGATGCGTTGTTCGCGGTTCTCGATGTCGAATTTATCGGCGTCAACGAGATCGTTGTAAAATACGCCGTTGCCGAGGTGGACGAGGTGAGTCGCGCAGTAGGCTTTCCACGTCGCTTTGCGCACCACTTTTTCGGCTTCAGCTTCCGCGCGTTTGGACTTTTTGTACGCGGATTTCTGTTTTTGGTTCATTCGTGAGGTATCGTTGTTGTGGACCGCCAAACCCTGTGCAGAGAGGGTTTGTTGGATGTAAGGCTCGATACCACCTGCTTTCTTTATCTCTTCCCAAAGTTCGACGCGCTGTTCGTGTGTCTCAGTGGGAGGGACTTTGATCTTGCTCATCGGGGAACGTCTCCTGGATTCTGCTTGAGGTTCGCTTACGCTTCTGTATCGATGTAGCCTTTGTTGTGCAATCCGTCGATTCTCGCGAAGTATTCCTGTCGTGCTTCTTCGGGGCTGTTGAAGTGGAGCTTTTGCGTGCGCAGCTCAGTACCTCGTTGACCCCACTGGACATGAAGTTTTTTGTGATCGAGCGTGAGTTGGACGAGTTGTTCGACACTACCTGTACGTTTGGTGAGCGCGCGGGTCTCTGCGACGATGATTTGCCGATCTTCTCCGCTCTTTCTGAGCGCTTCTTGTGCTGAGGTTTGTCGATTGTACAACAAGAACAGCGCGAGAATATACTCCGAAGGGCCTTCTTTGAATTGCGTCTTTTGAAACCACGGACTCGAGCATTTGGCGCGTGTTAGGCGGCCGTCGAGGGTGAGAAAGAAGCTGGACTTATACGTCCGGTATGCTTCTTTATCTTCGATTTCACCGTGGATTTCTGTCCCCGATCCGATCACATGGTTGAGCTTTGTGATCGTTGCGGCGTCTTTTTCGACGAGCTGGTGAGCGAGTTTTTCTCGATCATTGCGGAACAAGAGTTTCTCTGTCTCAATGGGTTGTGAAGAGAGCTCTCTGTATCGGTACACATCGCTCGCGAGGTCGTAGATGACTCTTCCTTCTCGACATTCGAGTTGGAGGGCCGCTTCGATGTTCTCTTTTGAAGCCCCCAGGTCATCGACAAGGTCTCCCATCGAGACGAACCAGGATTGTTGGAGATTTTCGCGCAGTTGTCCACGCAAAGAGTCATCGGCTTTGTCTCTTGGGAACATCAACTCGAATTGTACGCTGGAAGACCAGTCGTTGTTGGTCCAGCCGCTCAATCCGAGCGTGAAGGTCATATCACCCATGTCGAGGACATAAAATGTCGGTAGACCCGATCCAAGTGTGTAGACATGGATGGTTTGGGTGAGGGGGAGCAGCCTCGCGAGCAGTTGAAGACGTTTGCGACCCCACGTGCGGATGATCTGGGAATCCCTGCCTTGGTAGGGAGCACCTTGTCCAAAGAAGACCTCTTCCCAAGGCTCCAGAATGATGCGGGGGGGTTGTTGTGGAAGCAATTCGAAACGCAATCCACGCGGACTTTTCTTGGCTTTGTTCATGCGCAAGTAAGTGAGCGTGTTGTACATATCGATGGGGTCAAGCTCAAAGTGCGTCATCGGCAAGGAAGCCGCGGACTGGACCTGCAGAAAGCCACGAAGCCAACTGTCCGGGATCCGTAGGTCTTTGTGAAAGTCGCCTTCTTCTTTGGAGGCGGTTTTGTCAAAGCTCTCTGGATCGATCGCGAGATGGGCTTTTTTGTACGTACGAAGGTTTTGTAGCGAGTTGTAGAAACCTTCGGAAAAGTCGATGTGGGTGGTGCCATAACGAGGATCTTTAACATCCTCGAAGACGTCCCATTTGATCGAGAGTTTCGCGTATGTGGATTCATCTTTCGAGAAGACTTCGAGGAAGGTCTCATCGGGATGAATGGTGATCAATGGATCGAAGATGTCGGTATTTTGCGCTTCATCTTCGTCTGATTGCAGCTTGTCGAGGATCGCCTCCTCTGCTTTTTTGAGGTTCTTCGCAGAGATTTTGACGCTGCTATCTTTGAGCGCCTGCCTTTGCAGATATTGCATGTAAGCAGAGCGGTCTTTGGCTTTGTATCGGAAGTCAGAGCCGATGACGTGGTACAACGCGCTGAGAGCTTCGCGGAAACGAAGGGGATCACGCAATGTCCCCTGAAAGAAGGTCGGTGTGCGTTGACCATCAGGGGACAGGTGGATCGCGATGTTTTCGAGATCGGCCTGGACATAGCTAGGGTGATGATATTGAAGTTGAACTTCAGTAAATGACATGATGCGCTCCTCGGCTTAGCTTGCTGGCTGGGCAGTTCGTTTATCACGTTGACGAAGTGCACGACGCCAGGCGCGATAGGCCGCAATGCGGATGGCCTGGGGGCTGTTGTCGTTTTGGCGAATACTGTCAAGTGTATGGATCGCTGTTTCGTCGGCTATTTGGCTCAAAGCTTGAATCGCAATGTTTTGGGTTTGTTCATCTTGCTCACCGCTCAACCATTCAGCAAACAAGCCACTCTGACCTTTGGCGATCAATTGCGGTACGAGATCTCTCATCGCGGTGTGGGATGTCCATTGTTCTGCGGTCAGAGCTGTCTTGGCAGGTTCTGCTGGGAGCAAGTGTCGACTCGCACCTGGAAGTCTCGGCAAAGATACGAGGAGAGTCGATGTGTCCTCTTCGATCTGCGAGATGGCCCATACTGCGTTCCGTCGGACTTTCTCCGTGGGATGTTCGAGCAAGTTTTGCAATGCCTCTGTACTTCCTTTGGGAGCAGCGTTCTTGGCTTTCCCGAGGTTTTGGCTGGCTTGTGCGAGCACTTTTGCAGGCGTGTTGTCCGCTTGCAGCGCGGATAATGAACTCTCCAGCGCTTTCTCCGGTGCCAGCTGCTCAAGCGCCCACAGAGACGTATTCCAAATCTCTATCAAGCGGTCTGTCTGCTCGGACTTCCAGGACGCGTTTACCTTTTGCAAGGTCTCTTCGAGTCCTTTCGCGGCCTTGTGATCGCCGAGTTGGACGAGGATATACGCTGCGTTGAGTCGGACTCTTGCGTAGTCATCTTCGAGCGAAGCCAGCAACCCATCAACAGGTGATACTTCACGCTCCAACAATCCTTGCACAAGGATACGTCTTAACTCGTCATTCACGTATGGACGTTCTGGCTCGTTCTCCTCTTTCCAGTCCACTGACGTCGATTGGAAGTGAAGGAACATGTCGCTGTCGGAGACCGCGAATCCGGGTGTTGGCAATCGTCGTAAAATATCGACCGCGGGTGCTTGTGTCGCGATCACTTTTGCAGACTTTTTGCGCTTCTCGGTATCGTAAGACGCGATGTTTGGTGAATCGAAGACCAGCATATGAGGTGTGAGGGAGGACTCCCCGTGGATCTTCATCAAGGCATCGAAGGCAGCGTTTCGAACATCTGTGTAGTTGTCTTCGAGCAATGCCACGAGTGTACTCTCTGCTTCAGGTGAACCGATTTCACCTAGCTGTTCAGCACCTGTCTGTCGGACAGACCATCCACTCCAATCGTTGGCTTGTTTGATCGCGTTGATCAAGACAGAGAGGGCTTCTTCGCCGGCGAGATAACGCAGTCCAATCAGCGCACGACAACGCATGTCGGTGTTGTAACTGCTCATCTGTTCGTTCAAAATACCGCGAATCTCGACAGCGCGTTCGGGCGTTGCGAGGCGTCCGAGTGCTTCGGCTGCGGCATTTTGCGCGGCGTGATAGTCCGCTTCTGGCTCAAACAAAGGCATCAAGTATTCGAGAGCCCTTGCATCACCGAGGATACCAAGCGCATCAACTGCTTTGATTTGTTCACTGGAGTCGAGGGAGGTTTGGTACGTTGTCAAGAGCACTGGGAAGGCTTCCTGAACATCGTGGTTGGCGAGCTCAACAGCGGCTTCCAATCTGATCGCTGGATCAGAGTGTGAGAGGCTTTGTTTGAGTGGCTCAATGGAAGTGTCGTATTTCGGGATGCGGAACGCGATCACTTCACACGCTTTTCGGCGAAGCTCCTCGTTTCGATCGTACAAGAGTTTGGCCAGGATGGCTTGTACTTCTGGACGTTCGACTTTGCGGAGCTTCTCAACAGAGGCCTCTCGAATATCCTGGCTCTTCGACTGCAGTGCACGCTCAAGATAGTTGACGTACAGTTCGTCATCTCTCGTTTTGCTCGGCCCTGCGAGTTTCAAGAGTGATTCAAATGCAGCGTGGCGCTGGTAATAATCTCGCTCAAGCTGTGCGATAAGCCACTCCGAAGCTTTGGTATCGCCGAGATCCCCAATGGAACGGATCAACATGTTGATGTCGGCTGTCCCCTCTGGATCTTCTTCGATACGTTGTGTGAACGCTTCGTAAGTGTTGTCGACTTTGAGTTGGACGAGCGATTGCGCCGCTCTTCGTTGGATATTCTGGTTCTCGTCGTAGAGGAATTCGACAAGGAAGTCGAAGGCTTTGGCTTCATTTCGATTGGCGAGTGCCTCTGCGGCTTTCAATCTCAGTTGATCATCATCACTGAGCAACGCTTCGCTGAGCGCGTGGATGACTCTTGGATCCTCTGAGTCGAGCAGCTTGTTGACAACGCGCAAGCGTACATCCGAGTACTCGGAGCCGAGTGCGAGGATAAATGGCTCCAGACTCTCTTCGCCGTAGAACGCTTGGAGCGATTCGGAGGCTTTGATACGGATCTCTTTGACAGGTGATTGAAGCGCCTTGATCGCGAGCTGCTTGGCTTCTTCTGAGTTGTTCTCGACAAGAGCGTCGAGCGCGATACTCCCAACGTCCGCTTGTGTGCCAAGAAGCGCAATACTGTAAGGCGTGAGTGCGCCGTCTTCAAACAAGCTCTGGACGGCTTTCAACGCGGCTTTTCTCTGATCGCTGTTGTTGCTGTCGTTCATTGCGTGTTGCAAGGTCGGCAAGAGCGCTTCTTTCTGGAAGAAGGAGAGGGCACCGAGCCGTTGAAGTCCCTCAATGGCTTTGATCTTGAGTCTCCAGCTGACGCTGGATTGACGGATCAGGCCGACATATGCACCAAACACGATTTGTTCGAGTTCGGGGGATTCTGGTGCTTTGTCTTTGCTTGCTGCGCGAGGTTTTCCTCCCACTTTGACGTGGCGAAAACGACGTGGGTAATACTGCGCGAAGTGTTCTGGGTCGTTGAGCAAGAACAACAGATAGACAGCTTCATAACGCGTATCTGCGCTGTCGCTGTTGAGGGAGTCAAGCAGTTTGGGGACGTGCTTCTCCATAAACGCTTTGTGTTCTTTGTCCTTGTCCGAGTTCCCGCTTGGAGCGTTTTTCATCAGGACATCGATGACGTATGCCTGGAATGCTTCTCTGTCCGGTCGTTTTTCCAACGCCTCGGCTGCTTGCAACCTGATCTCGTCATGAGCATTTCTCAGCGCTTGCATCAACAAGTCAGGTGCCTGTCCTTTGACGCTGTGGAAGTACTCTTTGGCGAGAAGGAGTTGGAAGATCTTGCCACGTGTGCTGCCGTTGTTGTCCGACAAGAAGGCCATCCAACGATGTGTCAGCTTGTCGTCAAGAGCGTAGAATGCCTGCGCACGCTTGTTCGCGGAGATCGATGTTTGTTCCTTGAAAATGTAGGCTCCTTTACTGGAGCCTTGGCGCGCGAGACCTTCCGCTGCCACTCTTTGCAGCTCTGCGTCCTCATGTTTGAGGAACGATTCGAAGAGCTCTGTGTGTGAAGCATCTGCGCAATAAACGATGGCCTGAAGGGCTTTGCGAAGCAGGGCGAGATCGTCAGTCGCAAGGAACACTTTGAGGTGTTGTACACAGCTGGGGCTACGCAGGACTTGCAGGAGTTTGATGATCTTCTCTCTGTAATCCGCACGTTGTGTTTGCTCTTTTTGCGGCAGCTTCGCGAAGCAAGCCATGAGTTCCTTCTCTGAGGTGGCCTCGATGCCTTGCTTCTCAGCAAACGATTTCAGCGCTTGTTGTTCTTCTGCAAGGTAGTCCGCTGCGACTTGAAGCGCACGTTCATCTCCGACCTCCGCGAGGTAATGAGCGGTTTGGAGACGGATATCCCAATGTTCAACCTTGAGGGTCTCGGCGAGCAGATCAGCGTCTTTGCTGAAACGCTGTAAGATCGCGTCGAGCGCGTTCTTGCGGGTTTCCAAATCCTGGTCGTTGAGGGCCTCCAAAAGAAGCGGTCGGACTGCTTTGTCCGGGTAACTATGGAGGTTGTTGACTGCGACACGTCTAAGCTGGGCAAAATGAACTTTGAGGGCTTCTGCGTGTGCGCCTGGATCTTTTGCCTTGTAGAGCTTTTGCAGCGAAGAGTACGCGTAGTGGCGGATACTCTCATTGCGATCCGAGAGCAGCTCGACGAAGGTCTCGTGTACCCAACCCTCACCTTTAAAGGCGAGACTTTCATCCATCGCTTTGATGCGAAGGTTTTCGGGTCTGGCTTTCATCGATGGGACTAGGCATTTTTCGGGAGAAGATTCGAAGATATTCCAGAGGATCTTGAACGCCTCGTCGTGGACACTTGAGGAGTCGTCGTTCAGAGACTCCAGCAGCAACGCGATGGCTTCCTCACTTGGCGCTTTTTTGCCTTTGGGGGCGAGCTTTTGGAGGGTGCGGCTTCGAATGTCTGCTTGCTGACTGCCGAGCCCAAGCTGCGCAAATTCGAGGGATTTGCTGACGAGGCTGGAGAGGCTGTCAAACGCGACGTCGCGGACTTCTTTCTGGTCATCATCGAGCATGCCAACCAAACAGTCGACACCGCGGACGTCGCCAAGATTTGCGAATGCCTGCGCTGTCTCTTTGCGGAACGTCGTGTTGGACTCGTGGCTGAGCTGCAGCAATGTACCGAACGCCCTGAGATCTTGAAGACGAGCAAGACTTGCAGCCGCACGCAGAGCGATATCCGTGTTGTGGCTGCTTACGCCGAGCAACAGTGGCTGGAGTTGTTCGTCAGAGAGATCGAAAGGCTCAGGTTTCTTTTTCTTCGCCTTTGTCTTCTTGGGCTTTTCTTCTTCCTCACTTTGGGTTTCTTCAAGCTCCTGAAGCGCTCTGTCCATGTGTTCGTCACGTTCGCTGAGTGCTTTCGCGAGCGGTGGAACCGCTGCGATCATGACTTCGAAGGTCAGTCGCCGGAGCGACTCATTTGAGTCATCGAGGAGACCTGTAAGGATGGGGCGAAGCTCTTCAAGGAAGGCCCATTGGTATCGGTAGATTCGTCTGATAGCTTCGAGTTTTAGGTCGTTGCTACCTTGTCTCAACGCGAGAATCAGGGGCTTGGGTTCTGGCTTCGTCTTTGTCGAAGGGTAGATACTTTCGAGCGCATCGAGAGCTGCAACCTGGACTTCGAGCTTGTGGTCGTCGAAGGCCGAGAGGATCAGTCGTTGTGCCCTTGGAGAGGACTTGTACAGCTCGACAAGTTCTTGCACTGCGAGTTTACGAAGGTCGGCTTCGTTTGACTTGAGTGCGCTGGTGAATGGTGACAGTGATTGTTGACCTTGCAAAACACGCAAGGCTTCAAATGAGGCAACCCGAACGGTGAAGTGGCTGTCATTGAGTGTTTTGCGAAGCTCATCGATCGGCTTGCGGTGCGTTGCTGTCGCGAGGATGTCAGCTGCAAGCTTTCGGACTTCTTCTGCACTATCGGCTTGTAAGTGGTAAAGAAGAAGGTCGAAAACATCACCATCACGTAGGTGATTTTTGAGCACTTGCAGCGCTTTTTCCCGTTGCTCACGACGTTTGTTTTCAAGTTGTTCTGCGTAAGTATGGAACGCCGACGAGACATCTAGGTAGAGGCCTTGAAGCTCGGTTTGATCGTTGCATTGCCATCCACGAATATGTCTATCAATGTTGGCGGAGAGGAGTCTTGTACCGTCATCGTGCTTGAGCGCGACGAGCGAGGTGTGGACGCCTTTTCCGTCGGTGATCGTTTTGGGCTTGCGCTTGTTGGCGAGTGGCCAGATCTTGATCGTTTTGTCGTCTGAGCTTGTGAACAGACGTGGGGGAATGTCTTCGCCGTTGGCGTCTTGGTAAATCGGACCAAGCGCCATAGAACGAATCGCGGCTTCGTGGGTGTCTTTGGGAGCGCGGTCTTCAAATTCGACCTCACCTTGAAGGTACCAAAGCATGATCGAGCGATCTTCACCTGCGGAGATCAATCTGTACTCATGTGGATGCATGATCATGGTGTAGATGGCACCATTATGACCGGGCATCTCGCGAGTGACTTCTCCTGTGGCCTGATCAAACACGCGAATGATCGCGTCTTCACCTGCAGCAGCGAGCCAGCCGCCTTTGGGGTCTGCGACGAGTGTGTAGGCGGGCACACCTGCGGGCCACACGTACTGAACGTCGGTTGATTGACCGTCTGTGACACTCCATCCTCTGATACGACCGTCTTTTCCACATGAAAAGAAGGTCTTACCATCGGCTGATACAGCAAGCGCAGTGACTGCATCGCTGTGTGCGTCGAGTGTTGTGGGAGATGCGTTCTTTTTGTCAAACGCCCAAATGGAGACTTGGCCATTTTCATGCCCTGCCACAATTTGTTTGTCATTGGCAAACAGCAAACTCGTGACAGTGTCTGGTGCGTTTGTGAGTGTATATTTGGTCGCTCCATCATGGGTCGAAAACACTGTGATTTGTGGAGCGTGTTTATCTGGACGACTACCTGAACTCGCAGCGAGTTCGCTATTTGGGTGCAGCGCGATGGCGTGCAATTGTTCCCAATGCGTCGAAGAGTTTTGTTTTAGCTTGATCGCGGACTGATCGGACATCCGTTCCTCCGTATATGCTGTGTCCGAGGGGAAACCTGTTTGGTTACCGGGTCTCAGTTGAGCGTGGCGTTCGAATTTTGAGCTTCAAGACGGGTCAGCGCAACAAGGCACGCCATGGATTCACTGTGTTGGCAGGAACCCAAAAATTTCTTGAACAAGGGCGTCAGAGCGCTGGAAAATTGCTCGTCCTGAAGAGCCAGATCACGAGCTAGCTCGATCATGTGGATCTTGGCTTTGCTGTTCGAGATAGGTTTCGAAGCGCCTGATGGACGTTTCTCCAGTCTTCCAGGTGGGATGCCGAAGAGAACTGCGCGGACAAAGTCGATCAGCAATTCAGGTGATTGAGGCGTTGTATGTTTGGATGAGGGGCGGATCTTGGAGCGATGGTCATCTTTTGGAGACCACTCTAGCGAGATGGCCGGATTGCGATATCGCATCCAAAGCAATTTCACTGCCTGTGTGCGTACATCGCGGTCGGGTGACTCTGCGAGACGGATGATAAAGCGATCACCTTCCAGTACATCGTAGTACTTTTCGACCAGCGCCATCCCTGTGTATCGGACTTGTCGTTTGCGACTCTCAACGAGGGCAAAGACGAGCTCTGGATCCAACTCCTCTGGAGCGAAGAAGTACTCTTCTTTGGTGTCTGGATCGTCGGAACCCAAGAGGGCGCTAAGTGCGAAACTACGCACGGCTCTGTGGGGACTTTCGCAGAGGTTGAAGATGTCTGTTGCTGGAACACTCCAAGTACGCAATTCGTAACGTGCGATGTCGATACCGAGGCGCTGTACGTTAGCGCGCTCATCTTCAAATAAGGGGAGAAAAAGACTGGCTTTGTAGACACTTCTTGGGATGACTTGCTCGCCTTCGAGCGCTTCGCCCGTCATGGAAGGTCCGAGTTTGAGGTGGCGATGTTTCAAAAAGTCGATCGCAAACTGTCTCGTGTTTTCGAGCGTCGCTTCATCTGTTGCCATGCGGAACAGTCGGAGGAAGCCTGCTTCTGTTCCTACGATATCGATGTCCGCCTTCGCGGCACCGCCTTCGGAGAGCATGCGGAGCCAGTCCGTCTCGCTGATCACCTCGATAGGGAGTCCTTCTTCTCGGAGGGCTTCTGCCTTCGTGATCTTGCTGCCTTTTTTGCCACCTGAAAACAGTGGGGAGCCTTCATCACCGACGACGAGATAATCGAGCTTCTTTGTGACGCTTTTGGCGATTACTCCGTCAATCTGCTCGACTTTCTCTTGGGCTTGTTTGCGCGTGAGGTTTTTGAGTTTTCCTGTAAACAGGAAACTCTTTCCTTCGAAGGGATTGTCAGCAGGTTGTTGTGTGCTGGCTGTGTCATTTGTTTGAGAGGAGACCTCTGTAAGCTCTGCTTCTCTCGCAAAGTCAGCTGCGTTGAAGTTTTGTTGGATATACCCAAGTGCGTAGCTTTTGCACGTCTCATTTGGGTGTTCAAGCAACGTCAACAGCCAGTCGAGACCGATCTCTTGTGGAGTGAAGCGTTTGGGGTGATCGATGTAGGTGATCGCAAAGTTGAGCATGTGCTCTGGGTAGCTAAAGTTATCAAGCCACGCTTTGTCAGTCCCTTTGATCTGCTTGACCCATTCGCTTTCACGCCATGCTTCTGCACTGAAAAGAGTCTTTACCCAGTCAAGGTCGAGCTGCTTGGTGCTGATTTTTTCGGCATTCACCCAACTTTGAACGTTCCATTGGTAATTGCTGTGCAAGAGCGCTTGCTTGATCCAGTCTCCATTGAGGTCATGAACGTGTTTTTCGATGTTCTCGATCGCGTAGTCTCGGACCATGTAGCTGTAGTAGCCTTTGTCGAGATTGGGATCTTGGAGCAATGACTGGAACCATTGTGCTGTGAGTAGTTTGGCTGGGAATTCCTTCTTCAAGTACTCCAAACCAAACTGGATGAGGTAATAGTCATCATTAAAGAGAATGGGTTTGAACCACTCAAGTGGGATCTCACTTGGACGAAAACCTTTCTTGAGTTTTTTCTTCGCAAGGTCTCTCGACTGGCTCAGCAAGCAGAGCTTTTGGATGGTGTCGAGTCCAAGGTCTTCGCGAGCATCTTTTTTCGCGAGCAGACTCAACGCAAATTCTTGCAGGTCGCTGTGTTCGGACTCCAGCCAAACCATCATTTGAGCGATCGTCAATGCATCGCTGTAGTCGCGAGTATAGGTGATCGCGTATTCACGCACATCGCTGTTGGGGCTGATCAGGAAGTGATCGATGATCAACTCGTGAAGACCGAGCTCCTTGAACTTTCCTTTTTGCCAGGAGGGGTTTTCCTTGATCAGCTCCATGACAAATGACTGGACTGTGCCAAGGGGACGCTGTCCGAGTCTGATCAGAAATTGGAGATCAAGCTCACGCAATCTGGCTTTAAAGTGGGTTTGCAAACCTTCAATGCAAAACTTGGCGACTCTGTCTGCGCGACAGAGCAATAGCAAGTCGAGTAGTGGTTCTGGAGAGGTCTTCCAGGACTCGGAAAATGCGCTGTGTTTTGTCAACTCAGTTGGCATTTCATTCCAGTAGGTGCCGTAGTTGAAGGACGCGCGACCGTACTGTCTACCTTCGTAGCTGTTTTTGTGGTTGTGGAAGAAAATGTGGTTGAGGATCCACAGCTTGGTCAGTTTGGTTTTGTCGCTCCAGTTGTCGTAGTTCCAGTCGGGATACCAACGCATAAACTGGGAGGCTGCGTAGGGGTAGATGGAGGGCATGCCTTGTCCGACACGGCGCAGGAAGCGCCAACCTCTGCGACGAAGATAGGAGGTGGTGCCTGTGGTCACTTCATGACCGTATTCATTCGCGGCGCTGATCGTGTCCATGCGCGAAGCGATCGCACCGAGCATTTCGTAGTCGTTTCTTTGTTCTGCGATCTTGAAGATGCGTTTGAACGCGCGCCAGGGTCCCCATTTGAGCTGCATACTGGAGATCAAACGAAGGAGTGTTTGTCTTCCCCACTCGTGATCTTCTTCGTAGAGGTCCAAAAACACGCTGTCGAGGTAGAGCCTTGGTGGCAGTGGGAACTCTTGGGCTAGGTACTTAGCCCAGACTTCATTTCTGTACTGCATGCGCTCTTCGCCTGGATTGTACTTGTACAAGTTCCAGTATCCGGTGAGTTGGGAGCGTAAGTCGTAAAAGCTCATGGAGCCTTCAGGAGCGTTTTCTGGAGGGGATGGATCCGGTTGGTTCATAAAGTTGTTAAACTTTTCGATGAACGCTGGATCGCGTTTTTCAATCGCTGATTTGATATCTTCAAGCGTGATCTCATTGGATTTAGGAGCCATATGTGTGCCTCGATTCCACTAGAAATTTGAGCGACAACTTGTGATCGGTTCGTTGACGTGTGTTCTCCATTGCTTCACCTATCTCATTGAGATGAAAGTGAATATTGAAGTCCTTCTGTACCGTTCTTACGTGTATTTTGCAGGGAAACATACCACACATCTGTGCAGATCTCAAGTCTTCACTCAAAGATAAACGAGAGGGGGAAAAAGACCCTCTCTTTTCGATATCTTTTTGTGCAATGGCATGATGTTCTAGGAGGGTGTCATAACGTGTCATGTAAAGGCAGGAGGTGATCTATTTTTTGCGCCGCCCAAACAGTCCTTTCTTTTCGGGTTCTTTTTTCTTCTTGGCCATTTTTAAGTATCGGACCTCACGGCTAGCTTCGGCATGTCGGGGATGTGCTTCGAGCACCTTTTCAAAGTGGCGAAGTGCCATCTTTTGATCTCCCTCATCCTTGAACACAAAGCCGAGGTAGAGGTTGGCTTTGTCTGCGGCGGAGCCTTGTTGTTCGGCTTTCAGGAGTTTTTCTTTGACTTCTTCCCGCAGTCCGTCCTTGTTTCCTTTGGGGTTTTTGTAGAGTGTCCAGGCGTACGTTGCGTTGTAGTCGCCTTCTTCGGGCATCAGTTTGCATGCCCAGTGCAGTTGCTCAAGAGCTGCTTCGTGATCTCTCATCTTGAGAAACACCATCGCTTTTGTGTAAAAGACCTCAGCTTGGGCGGCTTGGTTCGCGTATTGATGAAGTTCGGCCATCTCGGGGTCGAGTTGTGTTTCATCGTATTCTTTTCGTTGATCTTCCTTGCTCAGAATTGCGTGTGCTTCGTTGAGGTGGGAGAAGATCAGGTCCAGTTTCTTTTTGTGGGCTTCAAGGGGTGTACCTGCCACAAGATCGGGGTGAAAGGTACGGCTGAGTTTGATGTAGGCTTTGCGAATCTCGCCTGAAGAGGCGTCTTGTTTGACCTCCAAGATCTCGTAGTAGTTCGCGTCTTGTACAGCTTTGTGCTTTTCAAGGATGTTCGCGAGTAACTGTTTTTCTTCTTCATTTGGCTCCGTGCGAGCCGGAGGTTCTGTCGTGCTCGTCTCTGGGCGTGTTTTAGAGGGTGCAGAGTCGGCGCTGGGCGTTGAACGTGGTTGCATATTGGGTGGAGGGCCGATGGCGATCACAGCGGGAGGGGTTGTTTTACTGGGCTCACGTCCTGGAGGGGGTGGAGGCATGAGCACACTGTTTGGAGCCTGCGCAGTGTGGCTTGGAGGGGGAGGAGGCATTGCGATCGCTGCACTCTCACTGGACTGCGGGGGAGTCGAGGGAGGGGCTGCGGAGATCACAGCAGGCGCAGGGGTTGTCGCTGCTTGGCGAGGAGGCGGAGGAGGCATCTTGACACCCTCCGGTGCATTTGGAGGAGGAGGTGGCATCTCAATCGCTGCGGCCTGTGAGGGTGCGTTGGGTGGTGGCCCCATCGAGATCACTGCAGGTGCTTCATGTCCTTTTGGTGAAGAAGCGTGAGCCTTTTCAGTCGATGGTGTCTGGGGTTTTTCCTGTGGTGGCCCCATTGAGAGCACTGCAGGTGTTGAGGGAGGTTTTGGGGCCACTTCTGGTGTGGGTTTATACGTGAAGGCTTTGACCTCTTCTTCTCCTTCAAGTCCCTCCAGATCTGCTTCAAGAGAAGCCGCTGTTTGTTCATCGAAATAGGGCATGTCCGGTGTTGTGGAACGCGTCTTCGGAGGGGAAGGTGATGACTGTATCCATTGGGCGTGTTGTGGGGAGACACGGACAGATGGAGTCGATGAGGTGATCTCCGCCAAAAGCTCAGGGTCGATACCTGGCAGTGATGGGTCCGTTTTTTCTGTATCTGCGTTGGAGACAGCCTGCACATAGCTTGCGCTACTTGAGCGCGGTTGGCTCGTGACGGATGTAAAGTCGGGTGTGGCGCTTTGGGGTCGTTGGCGTTTTCTGAGCCGTGCTGCGCTAGCGAGCTTGGGATGACTGTTTATCTCGTCAATGTCGAGTACGTCGCAGAGATGCAATATACAGACGAGCACGAGGGCTTCTGTTGTATCCAGGTACTCCTCGTCGATGAAATCATCGAGCGTGGTCCACTCTTCGATCAACGGAAGTGCCGCTTGCTCATGCTCTTCTAAGTCCAGCGCTTCGAGAGATATATCTCGAAGCTCCACAGGGCGAAGGCGTATGGCTTTGCCATCCACAGGCATCAAAAGCTGTAGGAGTCTGTGGTCATCGTGTGATTGCCGCAGCCCGTGACCGACTATCGAGTAAGGGTTGATGTGACCTGCAGGGATGTCCAAGACCGGAGGATGTTCTGTGCTGAAGAATACGAAGTTTGCGTTGGTTTCGTAAAACAAGCGGATGAGCTTTCTTTGCAACTGTAGCGTCAGCGCGTAAATCAACTGTTCATCATTGATCACGCCGAGCTGACAGAGAACCTGACCTTGTGGGAGCTGTTTGGAGGTCATTAATTCCAGCGACTTGTAGTATGTCGCTTCGTCGATCATGTTCCTCTCCATCAGCAACCATCCCAGGTAGTTCTCTTGTGGACCTCCTCTTGTCCCTGTTGGATATCCTTCGCTAACATATAGACGTTGTTGGAATTGTGGTGTTTCCAGGTAAAGCTCGCCCGTTTGCTTTTCGTGGAATAACCACAAGAGTAGCTGTCCCATTTGCAAGTCTTCGAATGTACCTTGCATTTGCAATCGACCGTCTTCTGTAAATTCTATTTGGAGTGGCATGTTGGTTCTCTTTGTAACTGTTTTTGGCGAAGTCGAGTTGTTTGAACAGGTAAGCTCGCGCAGATCACTATACAATAATCCGAAATATGTACAAGGAAACATCAAGTATATTTGCACTCTCCTGTCGGCGAGATCAAACTTTCTTTAACTGACTGGTTGTCGTTGCCCTTGAAAAGCGTTATGATATGTCGCGCCTCGAAGGAACGCTTTCCTCAGATGAGGTTGTTTTTCACTCAGATGTTTCTCGAACGGCTTGGTGATGAAGATGTGTTTCAGTTGCCTCGTGCTGTTCGTCCATTTTTCATAAACTGCTTCGATTGTCAGAGGTTGTTCTGTTTTGGTCCGATTCAACAAAACCCCTGATTTTTACGAGAGAGAGGAGTGTGGGGGCGATGCCTCTTAGATTGGAATCCGCCGGTCTTACGGATGTGGGTCGTAAACGGGGACACAACGAAGATGCCCTGTTTCTCGATCGGGAAAATAATCTATTTATCGTCGCTGACGGTATGGGTGGACACGCTTCTGGTGAAGTCGCGAGCCAGTTGGCCGTTGAGACGTTGTTTCAGTTCTTTCAGGAGACTGGCAAAGACAAGAATAGAACGTGGCCTTACAAGATGGACAAGTCCTATTCTTTCGAAGAAAACCGTCTCATGGTGGGGGTTAAGCTCGCCAACAAACAAATCTTCGGTCGTGCACAGATGGATTTACGCCTGAAGGGAATGGGGACGACGCTCGTCTCCACATTCTTCCAAGGTAATCGAGTCCTTATTGGTCATGTCGGTGATTCTCGTGTGTATGTGATCAGAGGCAGCGAAATTTCTCAATTGACAGAGGATCACTCTCTGCTCAATGACTACATGAAGATCAAAAAGTTAACCCCCGAAGAGATCAAAAACTTCCCCCACAAAAACGTGATCGTTCGAGCCCTCGGCATGAAAGATCTCGTCCAGGTTGATCTTCTCTCCTCTGAAACCCAACCCGGTGATATTTATCTTCTTTGCTCCGATGGACTCTCTGGATTGGTCGAAGATCCAGAGCTCAACCAGATCGTGCAAGAGCATAAAAATGATCTCAACACTGCCTGCCAAAAACTCATCGATGAGGCAAACCGCAACGGTGGTAACGACAACATCACCGTTGTCCTTATCAAGGTCCTTGACACCCCCTGAATTTACTTCTCGATCACAATCTCTTCATCTCCAATGTGGATCACTCTACATCTGTTTGTACCGTCTGCTACGTGCACACCTCTCCAGATGATTGAGTCTTCCAAGCATGCATTCTCACCTATCGTTGCGCCTTCACCTACGATACAACCTTTCAGGACGGCTCCCTTGCCTATCGTGACGTCCTTCCCGATATAGTTGTTCTCACCGGTACGTTCGTTGTGCTCTCTCAGCAATGCGATGTTTGCTGCGTGGTAAGTGGATGGATTCCCAATGTCTCTCCAAACAGCGTCATCGACGTTATAAGAGGAGACTTTCAATCCTGACTCCAGCATCTTTCTGTATCCCGTTCGCAGGACACAACCAAATTGGTTCTTCGGCAGGTGTGGGAAAATGGCTGGACTCAGAACGTGCAGTCCCGTAAATTGGTGTTTTGTACTTGCTGTGTCCTCGGGCATGTCTGGAACACGTGTGATCTGGTCTGTGCCATTTGTGCCGACCCAGCCTGACTGGTCACCGGGGTGGGTTCTCACGAGTAGGGTCGCGACGGCTTGTTGTTGTTTGTGATGCTCGATGACCTGTGTCCAAGGCATCTCGCAGAGAATATCCCCATTGACGATCAAAAAGGCCTCTTCATCCTCGAAAAAGCTTTGGACTTTTGAGAGTCCACCACCTGTTCCCAGAATCTCCGGTGTTTCGAGTGAATAATGGACTTTGATTCCCCACTTGGCGCCGTCTTGAATGGTCTCTTTGATGATCTCTGGGAGGTAATGCAGATTGACGACGACTTCTTCGACACCAATGTTGGCGAGCTGTTTGAGGTGGTAGATCAGCAGGGGTTGATCGAGGAGGGGGACAAGCGGTTTGGGGAGTATGTTGGTCAGTGGACGCAATCGAGTGCCCAAGCCTGCAGCCAGTATCATTGCTTTTTTAATCACCAAATGCTCCTTTTTACGAGGGGTTTTGTGGTCGCTTTTTTTGAGTCTGACAGAACTTATTTGCCGAACTTCAGAAAGACTGCTACCATGCAAGGAATAAGGATGATACAATGTTGCTTTGTGGTGGAGTCTGTATGTGTCTCCATTGGATGTTTGTATCCGTTGCTACCTTTGCATACGGGAAAGCAGTGCCTTTCGTCAAAATTTGGGCCATTTCTCGTGTTTTGTTGAAGTGTGATAAAGTTTTGAGGAGCGTATCTGGATGGGAGCTTACTCCAAAGAGTGGAATATCCTGGATGGAGAAGGAGATTCTGCTGACAGCAAGACATCCACGAGCGGGTCGAGTGTGGCGAGTCGTGATCGTGATCATCTGCCAGGAACATCCCGGTTAGAGCAAGATGAACGACAGAAGTATCTGGCGAGAAATGAGGAGGTTGTTCGTTATCTTCCACTTATCAGGAAGGTGATATCTCGTTTGTTGTATCGATTCCCCCCACTCATCGAAGCTGAAGACATGGAGGCTGTCGGAGCATTGGGCTTAATTGAGGCGCTTGAACGCTATGAGCCTGGCGCGTTACCCTTCCAACATTATGCAGAGATACGCATTCGTGGCGCGATCTTGGATGAGCTTCGACGTGTTGACTTGTTTTCCCGAGGACTTCGCCGAAAAGCAAAGCGATTACGTGATGTGATTAACACGCTCAAAAATCGTCTTGGTCGACCTCCTTCCATCCCAGAAATTGCAGAGTCCATGCAATTGACAGTGGCTGAGGTTGAAGAGCTCCGTAACCAAGTCCAACCTGTTGTCTTTATGGAGTTTGAGAAGCTCGACTATTACGACGAGCAAGTCTCATGGCCACCTAGTTTTCGCGAAAAAAGCTCCAACGATCCCTTCTTGCAGATGCAACACAAAGAGGTTCGTACACAGCTGAAAGTCGCCATCGAAAAACTCCCAGAGCGCCAGCGTTTGATTCTCTTTTTGTACTATTTCGAAGAGATGACCTTGCGTGAGATTGGTGAGTTGCTCAGTCTGAGTGAGTCTAGAATCTGTCAAATCCACCAAAAAGCCTGTCGACAAATCCGGACCAATCTGGAATCCGAGATGGACGACACCTGATCGCAGATAGGCGATAACTTCCCCTGCTTTTCCCCTCTTTGTACGATAATCAATTAAGACTTAGTGTGACCGAATGTTTGACGAATCTCTGCAGAGCGATGTCGCGCCGCATGGACTCCTTTGTAGAAGATCTCTCGTAGGCCGTTGTCTTCGAAAGACTGGATTGCGGCGGCGGTTGTACCACCAGGGGAGGTCACTCGTCGTCTTAGAGTCATCGGATCGTCATCGCTGTTGACCAACATCTCTGCACCACCTTTGATCGTTTGACTCGCGAGGTAGCCGGCGACTTCTCGTGGCAATCCTTCTCTTGTACCTGCCTCTGTGAGCATCTCCGCGAGGAGAAACACATATGCAGGACCTGTTCCTGAGACGGCTGTGACTGTGTCCATCTGGTCCTCGGACACCTCTACGACGCTGCCTACTGCTGAAAAGAGCAGGCTGGTGACGACACCATGTGGCCAACTGGCATGTGAACCCAAGCAGTATGCAGAAGCCCCTAGACTTACGAGAACCGGAAGGTTCGGCATCACTCTTACGACGGGTATGTTGCCCTCGATACGATCCTGGATGTAGTCCGTTGAGAGTCCAGCCGCTATCGAGATGACCAACTGTTCCTTGTGGAATAGTGTCGCGTACTGGTCGAGGAGTGTGCCCATGTCTTGAGGTTTGACCGCGAGCAAAATGACATCTGATCGTTTGATGACATCTTCACTTGAGACTTTTTGGATACGTAACTCGTCACAAGCTGCTTGCAACTTTTCTGGATGTTTGTCCGACGCATAGATGTGTTCGGGCTGAAGGATCTGTGCCTTGATGAAGCCACCGATCAAGGCTTTTCCCATATTCCCGATCCCCAACACGCCAAGCTTTTTACCTTTTAGCATGTGAAAGCTCCTCCATTCAGGACGTTTGTGTGCGCCTTTTGGGCTTTGCTTTCGGGAGGATCGCGATAAAGCCACCAATCAACATCAACAATCCACCAAACCACAACCAGAAGACGAGCGGGTTGAGGTAAAACTTGATGTGGACAAGTCGTTTACCTTTGTCATTTTCCCACGTGACGAGGATCGCGTAAATGTCATCCAAAATACGCGTCATCAAGGCGACTTCTGTCGTAGGCTCTCTGTGCTTGTTGTACTTGTGTCTTGATGGGACGAGTTTCCCGACGAGTTTGTTTGTACCGACGAGTTGAACTTGCGCTTCCAACTTTGCACCTTGTCCCCAGCGGAAGTTCCGCATACGCAGAAGATCCTTCGCGAATGGAATGGACTGCTTGGGAGAGAGTGTACGGCGTTGCTTACCTTTCTCTTTGTATTCGATGACTGCGGCATCGTAGGGGTCTTTGACTCCTGCGATGCGTTTGAGGGTGAGCGTGGCTTGGCCGTTGTTGAGCTGGAGTGGGGCACCTTCTTTGAGGAGGATGCGCTTTTTGATACTGGGGGTGTAAAGCGCGAGATGCCCTTCGTACATGCGTTTTTGCTTGTCTTTGTAAGCTTGCAATCCAAGGAAGCGCACGACGTATCCGCCAATGTCCGAGAGCTCACCTTTTGCCAGCGCGGTCGCTTTCTCCAGCTTGAAGGAGTACCCAGCAAATCCGATGAACACAAACACCACACCTACGTGCACGAGATATCCACCGTATCGACGTCTCATCAAGCGAATATGTGCGAACATCGTCGGGATGAATCCCTTCTCGCCACGTGCGAGGCGTTTGTTGACCTCTTCGGTGATCTCGGCCATCAGACTCGTGATGATAAACACACACAAACCTGCGATGACGCCTGATGTGATTCTCGAAAAGGTTCCTGGACTCCCTGGACCAATGCGATCAAAGATCGCGACAAACCCAATGCCGCCTGCAATACCTGCAATGATCGGGACAATCAGGAGGACTCGAAGGCGCTTTAAGTCCACTTTGATCCACCCCAAGAGAGGGCAGATCCCCATTAAGGTGAGCAGCGCAAGCGCAACTGGTGCCATCGCTCTGTTGAAGAATGCGGGGCCGACGGTCGCTTTGTTGCCTGCCATCCATTCCCGTAACAATGGGTACGTCGTTCCAAGTAACACGATGAAGGTCGAGATGGAGAACAACGCGTTGTTGAGTAGAAAGCTGGCCTCTTTTGAGTAGGGAGAGGCGAGAGTGTTTTTCCCCCTAAGCCCCTTGTACCGCCAAAACATAAGCGTGAGGGAGTAACCAAGGATCACGATGAGGAAGACGACAAAATAATTGCCGATGTCCGAACGTGCAAACGCGTGGATCGACGAGATCAGACCACTACGGGTCAGGAAGGTGCCGAACACTGTCAAGAAGTAAGTGACGATGAGGAGGGACATATTCCACACCTTCATCATCCCTTGACGCTCTTGGATCATCGAGGTGTGCACAAAGGCTGTCGCCGTGAGCCAGGGGAGGAATGCTGCGTTCTCCACAGGGTCCCAGGCCCAAAAGCCACCCCAACCCAGTTCATTGTAGGCCCAATATCCACCGAGTAAGTTACCGAGCGTCAGGAACATCCACGCGATCAAGGTCCAAGGACGTGCTGCTCTGAGCCACTCTGCTCCGAGCTTGTTCGAGATGAGCGCTGCCATTCCTAAGGCGAAGGGGATGTAAAATGTGATCAAACCCATGTAGAGGTTTGGTGGGTGAATGGCCATGACTGGGGTTTGAAGCAGGGGGTTGAGCCCTTTGCCGTCGGGGGGGATCACGTCGAGTGTATTGAATGGACCCGCTGCGAAGAACGTGATGATCCCAAAAAACAGTTGCGCTCCCGACGCGACAAACAAAAACCCTGGAAAGAGCTCCGGGTATTGTTTTTTGATGCGTGGTGCCGCGACAAACGACAAAACGCCCATGAGAAAGGTCCAAAAGAGCAGTGAACCATCCTGGCCCCCCCAGCCAGCGCAGAAAAGATAGAACGATGACATCGCTCTTTCTGAGTATCTTGCGACGTAGCTGATCGAGAAGTCATGTTGGAAGAAGGCGTAAATCAACGTCGCGTATGCGAAAAAAATAGCGAGGCTGAAGATTTGAGAGAATCGATAGGCGATCGTCAAGAGCTTGTCGTTTTCACGACGCAGATTGGCCATCGAGAACCAGAAGGCCAGACTTACGAAGGTGAGCGATACGACCATCAAGCCTTGACCGAATGTTGCCAGATTGGAGGCAAGCAGAAATGACATATTGTAAACTCCTCAAGTCGACACTGGAGAATGTATCATCATAAAGATGCAAATTGCCGTTCTATGGACTTTGCATGCTCTTGTCAATAGGACATGGAGGGGATGAGTCGAGATGTCAACGGACTTTTCCCGAATAGTGGGTAGACCAACTGACCTCGATGGCTGTTTGTGTGGGTTTGTCGATTGCTCGTGTGAAGGAGGGAGAGAGCGGAAGGAGGCTCGTTTTATTTGCTCGGAGTCAGCTGCGCAGTGGTCTTGTTTGTCGGTGTTTTACCTGGATGCTTGCCGCCTTTTGCCTGTTCTTCTTTGTATTTTGTCGGACATTTTGCGAATACGGAGAAAGCCTTGTAGAGGTTTGGTGTGAGCAGCTTGCCCTCCAGGACGAGCTCTGCATTGTCGCGAAATGTATCGGGAAGGATTCCATTGTATCGAACCTTCAAAGATTTTCCAGAGGCTTTGTCCATGATCTCGAACTCGTAGTCCAATCGACCCTTTAAACGCCGGGTTGTTTTTGGCTTCAGATGACCATGCATGCGGAAAATCTTGCCAACCAAGTTGTTGGCGTCTTGATAGTTGGCTGCTTTGGAAGCGTCAAGGCGGGTGAAGACTTGATCGGCTTTTAAGTAGAGTACAGACATGCTGCCCGCGTACGTCACGACGAGTCCGATCATCAATGCGAGCGCGAGGACTGTGAACACCACGAGACCTTTGTTTAAACCTTTTTCTTTTGCTTCATTTTTTTCTGACATGAATACGACACTCCTTCGAACACAATTCTTTTTATTTGTAGGTACAAACTTTTTGGTTGGATTCAGCTTGTTTGCAAGTAAATGAACGTAGGCATTGTAAAGAAGATGCGCAAGTTTGCAAGCAGCGTTGGCCGAAAAGCTCGCCTTTGCTGTTGTAAGTCTTGGTACATTCGCTTCCTTGGGGACATTGGTTGCTCCCTGTGCATGATGAGGCGCAATAGCCTCCAGGCGTACATACACCATTCACACATGACTCGCCTGTTTTGCAGTGAGCATCACTTTCGCAGACGGAGCAAATGTTCCCAACACAGTAAGGCTCTGACAGCGAACAATTGCGACTCGTTGTGCAAGACGTTGTTCCTGTTTGTGTGACGGGTGGTGTGTAGCAAAATCCCGATGCACAGTCCAGATCACGGGTGCATCTTGCGCCGACAGGTGCCGCACCTGTGGCGAGGCAGATCCCTGTTGCGCAGTATGAGCCTTCATTGTAGATGTGGCAATTAACAGCGAAGCCACTGCTGCTTGGGCAAGATGTTGAAGGGCTGCAGGGGATGATCCCGCCGTTCGCATCGTTAACCTGAATGTGTAGGCAAGTGTACTCGCTTCGACCACAATCCGCGCTTGATGAACAACTCTTGACACAGTACGAATTTGTCGGAGAAATGCTGATACAAATGGTCCCTTGTGGGCAGGTAAATCCTTGCGCTTTGCAGTCGATGCTGCAATAGCCGCGCTTAAACAGAGGTGCGATGTTCGCGTTGAGGCATGTTCCTGATTGGCAATGGGTGTTGGCCGTGCAGGCTTCACCTATTTTGCGTCCTGTTGTGGTCCCATTTATCTGACACCTTTGTGCGAGGCATACGTAGCCATCGGCACAGTCGCTGGTCGCAAAACAGTCTTTTTCGCAGAGTTGTTGACCATCAATGCGGTTACACGAGTACCCTACGGGACAAGATGTTGTGCAGGGTTGGCTGCAATATTGTCCTGACGCGAAGTCCTTGCACACGCCGCCTTCACAGTCACTGTTATTGAGGCACATTGTGCCGAGCTTGTAGTTGCCTCTTGGAAGACACACTTGATCGTTTTGTGTCCCGCAGTAGTAATCTGTACGGCAGTCTGTGTCTTGTTGGCAACTCTTGAGACAGTATGCCTGTGTCGCTTGAAAAAACGTACAAGCAGATGAGGTTGGACAGGTTTTTGCACATGTCTTGATCTGTGTGAGTGGGTTGAGAAGGCAGACCTGATCGCTCTGGCAATCTGTGTCAGAGGTGCAGGCTTTGATCGATGGGCTGCAACTTTGGGCGCAGTAGCCGCCACTCCAATCACTGATACAACGTCCATTGGTTCCGCAATCACTGTCTACTCTGCAGGGAGTTCCTGGTGCAGGAGAGCCCGACACGACGCAGCGGTTTTGATCACATGTGTAACCTTCTGTGCAGTCAGAGTCAGATGTACATTGGGGGTAACATCCCTGAAATTCTCCGTGTGGAAAGAGTGAATATGTGCCGCAATAAAAGTGGTTTGGGCAATCACTGTCCTGTTGGCAAAATGCACCACATACGTTGTACTCTTTGAGGCAACGTAGACTGGAACAGTCTTCATCTTGTGTGCACGGCTCTCCCCCTTGTTTGATGGGAGCACCTGTTGTGATGGGGTACAGACATGCGAGATGTATTTGATTGTTTCGATTCGCGAAAGGTCGACATACTGAGCCTTTACCGATCGTTGCGCAATCTGCGTCTCTTTTGCAGGAGGGAGGGGCTGAGGCGCAACGCGCCTCCAACCCTCCCTCACGCACCAGACAGTACGTGTCTGTCGGGCAATCATCCTCTTGTGTGCAAAGTTTCCCTTCGGGTTCGGTTGGGGGTTCCTGTTGTTCTTCGGTGTTGGCTTCTATTTGTGTTTCTTGGATGTTCTCGGGGATTTCGGGAGATGGTTCGGGCTGAATGTCTGTGATGACTGTCTCTGAAGCGTCCTGAAGAGGTTCATCGACAAACTCAGTGGGGGGTTCTTTGACACCTCGTGTGCAGACTTGTTGTACGCAAAAAAAGGATTTTTGTGTAAGACAGTGGGAATCATCCTCACAGATGGAGCCTTGTTGACCGTCTCCACAGTGGTTGGCGAGGCATTTGAGTCCCTCCTGACAATTTGCGTTGTCAGTGCACGGGCTACCTTGGTTTCCGAGCGTTGAGCAAGCTGAAAGAGTGAGGACAAGGACGCACATGTAAAACCACGAGAATGTTTTCATCCCATCTCCTCGAAGTGGGGGTCTGGAGAGAGGTCTTCTTGTGGTGAGTGCTGCGTGGGGGATTATTTGACAGGTGTTGCCTTGATCGCAGCACGACCTCCCTTTTCGTACACGTGAAATTTTACATCCTGGCAACCAAATTGGGAGATGATGGTTTCACGTTGTTTTTTGAGTTTCTCCACAAAACTTTCAAATTTCAAGTTACTCGTGGACTCACCACACTCTTTACGCTTCTTTTTGTACTCGTCGAAGACAATTTTGAACTGCTCCTGAACGGAATCAGTCAGGTGTTGCTTGGCTTCTTCTTCTGTCATGGACGAGTAGATAAGCGTTTTCTTGGATTCGTCATCACCGAGTTTGGCGAAGGCGTCTTCGAGCTCATCTCCAACGGGAGGTTTGTTCTTTTGGGGATGGCTTTCACCCTCAGGAAGGAGACTGCTTGGGTCTACGACACCATCGATACTCGCGACTGTGAATTTTCCCGTTTCTGCCTCAGAGGAGATGTGGTGATTGGGAGGAGGTGCTGGAGGAATATTGGACAGTGGCGAGAGGCCGAGCCCTGACACTGGTGGTTGGGGGGGAGAATCTGGAACAGGTGTAAGAGGAGGCATTGTTGGTAACGGTGTTGAGGGTGCCTTTTGGAGAGGCGATGGTGATGGCATCGGTGTTTTGGCGGGTGCTCCAACGTCTGGTAGAGGGGAGAGCGACGGAGCAGGCGCTGGTGTTGGAGCAGGCGCTGCGATAGGGCTGGGGATAGGAGCGTTTGTGGAAGGCTCTTGTATCACAGGAGCTTTCTTTTCAGGTGCGCGCTCTTTGCTTTTGGGGGGGGCTGGTTTTTCCTCAATGGAAAAGGAGGCTTGTTGGTTTTGTTGCGCGACAAATTTCTTTTGGACTTCTTCCAGCGAGCGTCCGACCTTGCGATAGGGGCCAGGGTACTCCTTGGAGGTGATCTGTTTTTCTGGTGCTGCTGCGTATTGGGCGGCGAGTTTGTTGAGTTTTCCAATTTGTCCAGCGTATCCAAGCGAAAACCACAAGGCGAGGAGCAGCGCAAAGGCGCCGGCTCCCAAAGCACCCCACATCACACTTTTTTGGCGGAGGGGAGCTTGGATGGTTTTGGTGTTCGCTGCGGAGAACAAGATAAACCCAACCCTTCCGCTGTTGAGTGCGCCTGGAAAGACGTCGATGGTATGGTGGTGGGCTGTTCCCACAAAGGAGTGGGGGGTTTCTGAAAGGTAGAAGCCTTTTTGAAAGGTGCGGATAATGTTCGGATAATTTTGGGAAAACCACTTTTTAAACGGAACAAGTCGGGAGTTGGAGATACCATAGGCAAGTGGATCTTGTTCCGAAAACAAGATCACGGCGTCTCCTTTGTCATCGTCTGGGTTAAAACCGATCTCGTAAAAAAGATTTCTGTTGACTTGGTAGGTCATCAACATTGAGCCAATGCGGTTTCTTTTTCCGTTAAAAATGGGAACCCCAATCGCGATAATTGGCTTATTTCCGTCAAACCAAACTCCTGCACCGGGTACATTTTTGGGGGTGTTGAGCATGGGGATTTGACTGAGAGGGTGCGTTGAACTTCTCGTCGTGTCAGGCTTATCTGAGCGATAAACCAGGCTGCCACTTGCTGTGAAAATGTACAACCGTTTAGGGCTTTTGATGTTGCGCAAGAAAGTGATCTGTTGAATCCCTTGGTTCAGCTTTTTGAGGGATACACGCTTCTTTCTTCGACGTCGGCGTCTTTTGCGTCGTGTCTTGGTGGGGAGCGATGACAGCAACACAGCGATGCTTTTGTGTCTTGCCATACGCGAAAGGTCCGTTTTCGTTTTCTCGTAAAATTGGTGGACGTTTTTTTGGAAGATTCGATGTTTTTTCACCGCGACAAGGCGGTATTCACGCTTGTCTATTTGCTCTCCCAACTTTGTTTGAAGCTGGGGGACAAAGGCGGCGAGTGCGAGAGCTATCAGTAAACAAAACCAGACTTTGAGATGCGCCATGAACAAACCTCGAACATCACAGCGAAGGGTGGAAGGAATCATTGGTTAGCGATTGATTCCTCTGGCTCGATTGGGTACAGGGTGCAACACGTGTTGACAAGATGAATGGATAAACAGGAAACTTCAACACGACTTGCTTTGGGGTTAAGTATCACACACTCCCCTACAAATAGCAACACAAGCATGAGTGGGTTGGGACAAGGCTCGGAGTCAGCACGGGGATGAGAGAGCGGGAAAGTTGAATATTCTCATGGCCAATAGCGAAATATGAGGTAGATCACCGTCGCCAGCAGGAGCAATATGGGGATAAACCACATCGGCGTGTGCGAAGCTCCTTGTGTTCGTCCTTGTTGTAGCGCTTCTTGCTCCCAACTTTCTGGGATTTTTTCAGGCAGTGGGCGGAGCGTTTTACTCGTGCCAGGACGATTTTTGATCAATGCTTCCAGTGTCTTTTTGAGTCCGTCCTGTACTTCTTCATAGGCGATGGGTTCCTCCGGTGGAAGCGCCGCTTCGTCTACCTGTGGGTAGAACTGTGCGATGGTGGTGATGGGCAACGGTTCGGCTGTGGATGTCAGATCATTTTGGACTGCTTTTTGTAACTGCTGGATGAGCAACTGTAAGTGGGTGTGTCTTTCTTCTACATTTGTCGAAATCGTCTTCTCGAAAATCGACTGTGTTGCGCGGCTGAACCGAGGGATCGGTAGCACAATCGAGCCAGCCTCAGCAGTTCGAAAATGTTCAAGGGAGGGTTGTGTATTTTCACCTGTCAACATCTGCCAGAGCAGTATCCCCAATGAATAGATATCAGAGCGTGGGTGTGAGGCTCGTTCTTCTCGAAACTCCGGAGGCAAGTACGGATTGAGCGATGGTGGAGGGGGCTCTTTTTTAGGGAGTAGGGCGGCCAGTCCATACAGACCGACTTTCAAACGCAATGGTTTTTGTCCCCAATCGATAAAGATGGCTTCGTCTTGGAGTAGCTGGTGGATCATACCTTGAGCGTGTAAATATTGCACGCCTTCTGCGAGCTGCAAGAGTGCGGCGAGTGCGTCTCTCTCTACAAGTTTTCCCTTTGGGAGCTGTTCCAGTAATTCTTTGAGCGTTTTGGGAACGTCACGTGAAGGGAGCCTTGGTGCTTCACTGATCAGGTAGGTCGTCTCCTCGATGTTGAGGATGTCTTTGTAGGTAAGCAGCGAGGGATGAGAAAAGATCAACAGTTGCTCAAGATCAGCCCGAAAGGATTTCCACTGTCGTTCATCGAGCCAGGGAAATTCATCGCGGTGGAGCTTGTGAATGATAAATGTTGCTGAGGTCTCGACATGTTTGGCCCAATACAATGTCCCAGGCCACTCAAGCTTCAAAAAGCCCTCTTCAAGGGTGTACAGACCGACCTGCTGGATCTCTTGCGTCAACGGTTTTCTCCTCTTTTGTGGTGGAACGTGTGAAAGCGTCTTTAAATAAATTGTCATTCTTTGCGTCCAATTGTACACTTTTTCTTTCTTTTCTGAGAATATGATTCTCTTTTCCCTTGTGAACAGGAGCGTTTTTGATGTGGTGTAGTGTTCCAGTGGATGGGTTCTGTCGAACACTTTTCGCGTTGCGATATCTTGTATTGGTTTGTGTTGTCACTTTGGGCTGTCCTGGAGGGGTTGGGGCAAAGAAAAAGGGCACAACTCAAAAGGCCGTAAACCACAAACATTTTTCCTCAAAATTCCGGATGGTGCGGATCGACAAAACGATCAAGGAAGACCCTGCGATTGAAGCTTTGATCCGTCCCTATCGCCAACGTCTTCAAAAGAAGATGGCAGAGGTCTTGACCCATGTGAGGTGGGGGTATACGCGTAGACGTCCCGAGAGCACACTTGGGAACCTCGTCGCGGATTTATGTCTTGCGAGACTGCGCTACGCTGGTATTCCTGCGGATATCTTCATCTCCAACCTCGGTGGGATTCGCAATGATCTGGCACGAGGCAAGATCACACTTGGAGATGTGTTTGAGATTTTACCCTTCGAAAACAAGATCGTCGTACTGAAGGTCAAAGGAGCTTTGTTGTTGAAGATGCTGCAACCTATCATCAACAAGGGGGGAGAACCTGTTGCGGGGATCAAACTCCAGATAGATCGAAAGAAGAAGCGTATCCTACACGTGATGATCAACGGTCGCCCTCTCAAAGCTCAACGCACCTACTACATCGGGACATCCGACTACCTCTCTCGTACAGGGTGGCTCTCTTTGCATCACAAAAAGAAGCCTTGGAGATCCACGAATATCATGCTTCGAGATGCGGTTGTTTGGGGATTACGCTATAATTTTACTTCACTTTGGACCCCGATAGAAGGGCGTATTCGCTTTCTGCATGCGAAGAAGACATCCACCTCCAAACGAAAAGGGGCGAAATGATGAAACGTAGAGATTTTTTAGCCTCCACGGCTGCTTGTGCTGCGGGGATGGGGGTAGGGCACCTCGCCGAAGCGGCGTCCTCTAAACACATCACTATTCTTCACACAAACGACACACATAGTCGCATTGATCCTTTCTCCAGAGGTCGCTACAAAGGTCTTGGTGGGGTCGCGAGGCGCGCTTCGTTGATCAACAAGGTCCGCACTCAACAACCTCATACGCTGTTGGTCGATGCCGGGGATATTTTCCAGGGAACACCGTACTTCAATGCTTTTCGCGGGACACTTGAGCTGCGTTTGATGAGCCAGATGAAGTACGATGTCGCGACGATTGGAAACCATGATTTTGATTTGGGGGCAGATTGGTTTGTCGAGGCTGCAGGGAAGTTTGCGAATTTCCCATTTGTGTCAAGCAACCTGTTTTTTGCCCAAAAGGGCGCAGACAAGATTATCCATCCCTACTTGACCAAGACAGTCGCTGGTAAAAAAATAGGCTTCTTTGGCTTGGGGATTGCCTTTAAAGGGCTTGTTGAAGCTCGATTACATCGTGGTGTCAAACATGTTGAGCCGATCTCTGTTGCGCGACGAATGGTCAACATCCTGCGTAAGCAAGAAAAGTGCGACGTCGTCGTTTTGTTGAGTCATATTGGCTACAGAGGGTTTCACGGTCAGCCTGGAGATGTTGACTTGGCCAAAAAAGTTCCGGGGATTGACCTGATCATTGGTGGACACACACATACCTTTTTACACAAACCAACGTTGATCACTTCGTCGACAGGTCATGTGACGTGGATTTTTCAGGTGGGGCATTCTGGTATTTATCTCGGTCAGATCGATTTACACTTTCCGGCTAGTGGGGGCTTGCAAGTGAAGCAACAAGTCCATACTGTCGGACATTGACGTAAGACGAAGAGCCGTGTCGTTGTACGGCACACAAAATGGGCTTGCGTTATACAAACGCTCGTGCTATCCTCCGTCCCGTATTTGCGAAGACATTTTACGCATTTTTTTACGCTTGGATGGCACACTCTCTCCGTAGATTTCTTCATGCACATGGTAGATGAGCCGGCCTTGCGAAAGCCAATAGGTTGGTCTGTGAGGTAGCTGATGGCAAAAAAAATTCTCGTATGCGATGACAGCCAAACAATTCGACAAGCCGTCGATATTGCCTTGGCCACTGAACAAGTTGATGTTGTAATGGTTGGAGACGCCGGTCAGGTCGTCTCAACTGCGTTGGAAGTCTCTCCTGATTTGATCCTCCTTGACAATCGCATGAACCGCAATGGCGAAGATGATGGTTATGATCTTTGTCGTGCGCTTAAAGCCGAAGGTGCTTTGGCTTCGGTCCCTGTTCTTTTCCTTGCGGGTCGTTCATATGACCAAACACAAGGACAGGCCGCTGGTTCGACGGATGTGATCCCAAAACCCTTTGAGACACAAACGTTGATAGATAAAGTGATGGAAACGCTTGAGCAAGCAACGCTTGCGCCAGTAGAAGCACCTGCTGCGCCTGAGCCTCCTTCTTTTGCGTTGTCCACTGCACCGAGCGCGCCTCCTCGTGAGACCGCTGCGATGCCCACGTTCAACCCTGTCGCGCTTAATGACATGTTGCCTCCAGGGGAGCCCGAAGAAGAAGAAGATGATGCTCTTCCTCCACCACCCGCTCCTTTTGCGTCCGCACCTGTCACGCCGCCGCCGCTGCCAACTGCACCTATTGAAGAAGAACCGGAGCTCCCAGAGCCTCCAGCCTTTGCTGCGCCCGAAGATGACAGGCCACGTATTCAGCCTCCCGTCATCCCTGCACCTTCTGCGAGTGCACCCAAAGAGTTTCCTGTAAAAGATTTGTTTAAATCAAGCGAACCTTCTACACCTCCACCTCCCTCGCCGTTTGCGGACAGAGATAACGCAGCTTTTTCTCCTGAACCACCCGCAGCTCCACCTGCGCCTGTCGCACCACCTGCGCCTGTCGCGCCGCCTTCGCCAGTTGCAACACCTGCACCCGTTGCGCCACCTGCGCCTGCTGCTGCAGCACCTGTTGCGCCACCTGCGCCTGTTGCGCCCCCCGCGCCTGCTGCGCCACCTGCACCCGTTGCTGCTGAAGCGCCTGCTGCACCTTCGTTTGCGATGAGCGCAGGAAGCAATTATCTTGCAAAAGCGCTTGATGGTTCCCGAAAACCCCTTCGCCGCGCAGCTGCACCTTCTTCTGCTGCAGAAGGCGCGCAGATGGACTTTGTTCGTTCGATGTCCCGTGAAGTGATTGAACGAATTGCCTGGGAAGTCGTCCCTGAACTCGCTGAAATCATCATCCAAGAGACCTTGAAAAAACAAGGTTAATCCCTACCCCTTGCTTCCTGCTCCTTTCCAAGGTATAAACCCCTGCGCTCGTTTTTGAGCGAACCCCTTTGTCTACACCCCTCCTTTTCATTCCTTTTCCAACTCAATACAGAGAGGCCGTTATGGACTGGAAATTACGTATTTTGCTTGGATTCGTGATCCTCGTTGGTGCTGCTATGTTAGGAGCTGCCGGAGGTTTCTTTGGTCGCTTCTTGCCTTTGTGGGGATGGGCGATTGTGATCCCTGTCTTCTCCGCGCTTTTGCTCCCATGGAAAGATCTTGTTTGGTCTCAAGAGGAGATCATCAAGGACCTCAAACAACTCGACGAAGCTCTCGAACATACCAAAACACTTCACGAGCAGATCAAAGAGATGCGACATGAGCTCGAAGACGCAGGTGGGCTATCTCAACAAGAGTTGGACAAGGTCGTCGAGCGGTACGTCGAGCTACGTATGCTCCCCCAAGAGCACCATAAGACACTACGTGAGCTGTTATTTGGAGCCTACCGCCGAACACTCGCGCTGTATATTCTTGTCGTCGTGTTTGTCGGTCTGGGCGGCGCGATGTTGGTCATTCATTTTTATCGTTGGTTTATTTGAGGAGAAGATTCATGTCTCGAATGGAGTATATCGCGCCGTTGTGGAGTTTGACTGAACTACACGAGTTGATCGACCGTGCACTCGCCGAAGATCTGCTCGGTGGAGATGTGACCTCTAGGGCTGTGATCCCACAAGGTACACAAGCGGTCGCTGTTGGTGTCGCGAAGAAACCTGTCGTTGTGTGTGGGTTGAGTGTGTTGCCTTACGTCTTCCACCGCGTTGATCCTACACTCGAGATCAAGACCTTCGTTCATGAAGGTGACGCCGCCCAGCCCAAGGATATCCTCTTTCGGGTAAGTGGCCTTGTCCACAGTATTCTTGCGGCAGAACGTGTGACACTGAACATTCTTCAGCATATGAGTGGGATCGCGACACTTGCGCGACAGTACGCAGATGCCGTGAAGGGGACGAAAGTCCGGGTCGTCGATACACGCAAAACACTTCCTGGCTTGCGGGCCTTCCAACGGTATGCTGTGCAAGTTGGCGGTTGTTATAACCACCGACACCATCTCGGATCTGGTGTGTTGATCAAGGAAAATCATATCCGCGCTGCAGGTGGAATTACACAGGCTATCAAGCGCGCACACGACCATGCAGCCCATACACTGCGTGTCGAGATTGAAGTCACATCCATGTCCGAGCTGAAAGAGGCGATTGAAGCCGGTGCAGAGCTTGTGATGGTCGACAACATGACGCCTGAACAGGTGAAGGAAGCCGTAACTTGGGTCAACGGCCGCGCGTTGGTCGAAGCCTCTGGCGGAATTACGTTAGAGACGGTTCGAGGTTATGCCGAAGCAGGCGTCGATATTATCTCCGTCGGAGCCCTGACACACTCCGTGAAAGCTGCGGATATCAGTCTACTTGTCGACATCGAACCTGAAGAGGGGGTATCGTGAACGATTCCGAAAAGTACGATGATATCGACATTCGAGTCGAAGACCCGGTGACATTTCCACTTGGTACACCTGATGATGATGTGATCAAGGCTTTGCAAAAAGCGTGGGCACGTCAGGACCTCAATACATATGTCGAAAAGCGATGGACAGGGGCTTATGTTCCACCTTTTCCAGATACGTTCTGGGAGTACGATTGGCGGGCATGTGATATCGGCAGCGGATTTGGACGCTTTGGTTGGGTGGAGAGCCAAAAACACCCCACGCGAGCGTATTTGTCCATCGATAAAGGGAAGCGACGTGGTGGAGGAATGCTCCGTCGCTACGAAGAGAAAGATGTCCCCAATGTCTTTCCATTACATGGAAATGCCATCCCCATCCTTGCGAACATGCCTCACGCATCACTCAATTTGATCACGTTGTTTTACCCAAATCCGTGGTGGCCCAAAAAGCACCAAAAGAAGCGCTGGTCGTATCATCCACTGCTTCCTCATCTCTTTGATTTGCTTGTGCCTGGGGGGTGTCTTATGTTGTGCGCCAACGAACGATTTTACTTGCAAGAGTGGTTGTGGACGTTGCAGCATCATCCTGCAGCACATTGTATGAAAGAAGAATATGTCGGACCCATCCAGGTCTCCGAAGGCCGCTCTGATTTTGAAGTGAAATTTATCCACCACAACGTCTCCTGTGGAGAGATACGCTTTCGAAAGGAATAACGACATGGCCGAGCAACGTCCCACTCGACAAAGTGGGGAGCTGTTGGAGGGCAGGGAGCGCTACCAGCGCATTATGATCCTCGCACTGCCGATCATCGGTGGGATGGTCTCCCAAAACGTAATGAATCTCGTTGATACAGCGATGGTTGGGACACTCGGAGATGCTGCGCTCGCAGGCGTTGGGGTCGCAAGCTTTGCGAATTTTATGGCGATCGCGTTTATCATGGGACTCTCCGCAGGTGTGCAGGCGATGTCTGCGCGTCGTGTGGGGGAAGAGCGCGAAGATACTGCAATACCGCTCAATGGTGGCTTGTTGCTGGCCCTTGCCGTTGGTATCCCCTGGGCCGTTCTCTTGTTCTTCGCAGCCCCCCTCCTGTTTCCTTTCTTGAACAACGACACCAATGTGATTCGGGAAGGCGCGCCTTACCTGCAGATGCGTTTGCTCGCCGTTGTTGGTGTTGGGATGAACTTGGCGTTTCGCGGATATTGGAACGGTGTGGATCTGAGTAAGCTCTACATGCGTACGCTGATCTTGATGCACGCCACAAACATCGCGCTCAATTACACCTTGATCTTCGGAAAATTTGGGTTTCCAGAGCTTGGGACGATGGGAGCGGGTTTGGGGACGATGATCTCTACTTACCTTGGTACGGCCTATTACATCTTTTTGGGGATGCGACATGCCCGGAAAAATGGCTTCTTACAAGGTATTCCAGATGGAGACTCTTTACGCACGATCATTCGTTTGTCCGTGCCTGCGGGGATTCAGCGCTTTTTCTTTGCGGCTGGGATGGTCACATTGTTCTGGATCATTGGCCACGGACCTGTCGCAGAAGTTGCTGCTGCAAACGTTCTCGTCAACTTGCTGCTCGTTGCGTTGTTGCCTGCGATGGGTTTTGGGATGGCATCTGCGACGCTCGTCTCTCAAGCGATTGGCCGCAAGCAAGTCGAAGATGCCAAAAGATGGGCATGGGATGTGTGTAAATTGGCGTTGGTTGTCGTCGGTTTGATCTCCCTCCCTGGCGTCTTCTTTCCGGATCTGTTGTTGAGCGTATTTATCAAGAAAGAGGCGACCTTGGCGATTGCTCGATTCCCTCTGCAGTTGACCGCTGTGATTGTCTTGATTGACACCATCGGGATGGTGTTACTCAACAGCTTGCTCGGCGCTGGCGACAGTAAGACCGTCATGGTGATCTCAATCGTTCTGCAATGGGGATTGTTCTTGCCACTGGCCTATGTCTTAGGACCCATCTTGGGGTTTGGGCTGCTTGCGATTTGGTGTGGCCAAATTGGGTACAGGAGTTTACAATCGGGCGTTTTCTCTGTGATCTGGCAAAAGGGGAAGTGGTCAGAGATCAAAATCTAGTGAGGAGCACGAGGGGAGCGTTTTTTGACGACGATGGTTTTGGCGAGCATATCCGCCACCGTTCGAAAACGATAGTGTTTGAGACCTGCTGTGACGTATCCTACCGGTAAAAAAAGCATACACAAAAATCGACCGACACCTTCTCTCCATACAACCTGCCAAAACGAGATGGGACGCCCGTCCTTTGCGTGGATGATCTTGAGCCCCAGTAAAGATTTTCCTGGCGTTGTCGAAAAAATCGATGTCACGAGAACAAACGCGATCAGCAAGAGGGATGTTTGGAGCACGCCGATCAACAGTGTCTGATGGGGGCGTAAGTGTTTGTGGGTGTGGATGTAGGCCAGCGCCCACTGTGTCGCGCCTGAGGCGAGAAGTCCAATGAGGACGTGATCGATCAACGCCGCGAGAAACCGCAGCCTCATCGAGGCAGGTCTGTAAACGGACCACGCTTCTGCGTTGAGTGTGCATTTGCACTTGGGGCATGTCGTGGCTTGTTCGGGGATGGGGTTGAACCCGCAAGAAGGGCAGAACATCTGGATTTTTCCTCGCAACAGACTCAGTCTTGGAGACTCATCTTAAGAACTTTTCCGAAGTTGGAGAGTGGCTCGTCGAAAGCCGGATCCCAGCCTACCACCATGATCACAAATTGCGATGGATCGATGAATGTCTTCGCGGCTGTTTTGATGTCCTTTTTGGTCAATGTTGTCAGTCGCTTTTTGTACAACTCCAAATAGTTGGATGGATATCCATAGTAGTCGTAGTACGCCTTTCGGAAGACGATCTGTGCTGGAGAGTTAAATTTAAAGATAAAGCTGTTGAGGAGCGTTTGTCTCGCGAGCGTAAGCTCTTGGGTGCTCACATCTCCTTTTGTGTGCATATTTTTCAGGATACCAGTCAACAATCGCAGTGTTTTTCCTGTCTTATCTGGTCGTGTTCCTGTAAATGCGACGAAAGTTCCTCTGTCACGACCATCATCGAGTGAAGACGCAGCGAAGTATGCGAGTCCTCGTTTGGTGCGAATCTCCGAGACGAGACGGCTCGCAAAGGATGGACCACCGAGGATATGGTTCATGACTTTACCTGCGAGCAGACCCTTTGTGTGTCTTTTGGGGCCGAGATGTCCCACGACGATAAGGGTTTGTGGGAGGCGACGTCGAACCAGTGCGATCATTGGCTTTGTCCGCTTCGGCAATGGTTTGAGGGTTGGGAAGGTGATCTTTTTGGGCTTCCAACTTTTGGTCCATTTTTTCATGTGGGCGATCATGTCTTTTGTCTTAAAGTCCCCAACGATCGCAAAGGACATGTGGTTGGGATGGTAGTACATGTTGTGAAACGCCACGAGGTCTTGGCGTTTGATGTTGTGGATACTGTGTGGAGAGGGGGCTTTAGACCAGCGGCTATTTTTGCCATACAGCAGCGTTCGGAACTTGCGAAATGCTAGACGGAAGGGGTTGTCGTAGCGTCTTCTGTACGCTTCGATCATCTTTGCGCCTTGCAAGACGATCTTGTCGGCTGGAAAACGTGGTGTTCGCAACATTCCAAGCAGTCGATTGAATCCCCACTTCATGTCTTTGGTGTGTACGGACAGGTGTGCGTATCCGTGTTCACTGCTGATGCTGTTGGAGAGCTTCGCAGCTTTGAAGGCGAGTTGTTCGTCAAGTGTGTCGCCTTTGAGCGAACCAAAACCGCCACTTCTCATGACCGCTCCAGTCATCTCTGCGAGACCAACTTTTTCGATGGGGTCGTAGATACGTCCTGTTTTGACCATGACATGTACATCGATCAGTGGCAACTCATGATCTTCGAGGAGATACAATTTGATCCCGTTGGGGAGCGTTACGATCGTGGGTTTTGGGGGTTGAAATGGAAGTTTGGGTTTTTTGGCCTTGTTGGGGTGGAGTGTGAGTCCTTTGGGGAGTGCTCGGATTGTGGCGGGGGGTGCTTTTGGCAAGGAGCGAACGTATGCGAAGAAGGCTTTGCGCTGTGCGGCTGTCATCGGTGCAGGTCGCTTAGGCGCTTTGCGGCGTCTTCTGCGCTGCATTTGGCGGCGTCGTCCGAGGAGAGCGGAGCCATCTTTGCTTTGTGTTTGTACGAGCGTGGCGACCGTTCTGTTTGTCGCTTTGAAGTAGGTCCTGGCGACTTCCATAATGAGCTTGGGGGTGACGCGTTTGAGTCGTTTGTTGTGTTTTGTGGCGTAGCGCCAATCTCCGACTGTGGCTTGGAAGTAGCTGAGCTGATCGGCGAGTCCTTTGTTGGAGCGCAGTCCTCGGAGAAATCTCATCGCGGAGATGTTGTACACTTTTTGAAGTTCTTTTTGGCCGACAGGTTCGTTTTTTAGGCGTTCAAGCTCGGCGTAGATCAACGCTTCGAGTTTCTTGGTAGTGTGTGGTGCCATAGGCGTAGCGCCGATCGTAAACACGTTCGGGAAGCGGGCGCCTGGAAGGGATGAGGTCCATACTTTTTGCGCAAAGCGTCCTTTTACCAGTTTTTTGTACAGGCGTGAGGACGGACCTGCTGTCAAAAGAACTTCGATCACATCGAAGACATCGTCGTGAGGGTGTGGGGCTGTGGGTTTGTGGTAGCCGATCATGATTTGGGGGTTGGTGTGGAAGGTGACATTGACACGTCGCTCACCTTGTTGTTTGGGTTCGCGTGTGCGGACGGGAGGTGGTTTGGGTCCTTTGGGGATCAGTCCGAAGGTGGATTCGAGGATCGCTTTTGTTTTTTTGATGTCGATATTTCCAACGATGGCACCGACCATATTGGCGGGTGTGTAGTATGTCTTGAAGAAGTCTCTCATTTGTTGAAGTGGGATGGTTGTGATATCACTCATCCAGCCGACAGTTGGGAGTCGATATGGATGCGCAATAAATGCAGTCGCCATAAACGCCTCGTAGAGCCTTTGTGAAGCACGTGACATCGCCATGCGACGCTCTTCAACAACGACGGAGCGCTCTTTATAAAACTCTCGGAAAACAGGCGCAGTCAGTCGTGCAGCTTCTTGTCGTGCCCATAACTCAAGGCGGTTGGATGGGAGGCTGAGGAAGTAGCTGGTGAGATCTTTTCCAGTGGTCGCGTTGAGTCCTGTGCCACCGTTCGATTCGTAGATGCGCGTGAATTCACCTTTGCGGACGTATTGTTGGTGTTTGCGCTGGAGCATACGAAAGAGCGCTTTCAGTCGTAGCAATCGCTGTGTTGATTTTCCCTTTTGTCGAATGGTTTCGCGTGAGATCGCTTCACCGACTTTTTGGAGCATCTGAAGGCTGGCTTTTTCCTTCTTCCAATTCTTTGAGCCTACGACAGTTGTGCCTTTGAATGCCATGTGCTCGAAAATATGGGCGAGCCCTGTGTATCCAATCTGTTCGTCTACACCACCAGCGCGTACGCGGATGTTTGCGGCGAAAGTCGGTGGACCTTCGCGGCGTACGAGAAGAAAGAGCATGCCGTTTTTCAGCTTGACCTCAACGACACGTTGGCGCAGCTGTGCGCCAGGGTCCTTTTTCGGATTGGGGGCGCTTGTCGCAGCGTTTGTGGTCGGTCGTGTTGTTGGAGCTTGTTTGGTGTGGCTTTTTTGTGATGTTGGTGTGTTCGCGTGGAGGTACGTATGTCCTCCAAACACCAGGGCAAAAGCAAGAATCGAAGTCAATCGTATCAAGGTGATACTCCTATGGTTTAGTCGATAGATAGTACTTGTGGTAACGGCCATTTCTAGCATAGGCTGCACGGTAGAATCAAGGCTGTACGGAGACAATATGCTGTTTCATTCATTGTGGGTTTTTTCGTTTATGTGGGGGGTTCAGGCTTCAGGAGGAGGACCTCACTTTCCCGTCTGGGTGCAGATTGGAGATGAGATTCCATCACTGTCTCCTGTGAGTGATCTCGACTTGGAAGAGTCGATTCGTTTTACTCGTCGGCCAGGGCGCCCCTGGATCAAAGCACCCTGGAAACGTTTGGTCGTGACGGCTTACACGGATGCTCCTGATGTGTGGACGCGTCAGCGATTTCGTTTGACGATGCGGTTGACACGCTGGTATCTAGCTCGGTGTCGGATTCAATTGCCTCATATCCGGCTGAGAAAACTGCCTGCGGGGACATTTCTCAAGAAGGGGGGGGTTGTCAAACATCGTGTCCCCAAAAAACTACTGCTGACACAACGAAAAGACGAGACCTTGCTGTTGTTCACACGACATGTCTTTTTTCGTTTCCGGGGCACCAAAAAGCCGACCAAGCTTCTCGGTTTAAGCAGCCGTGTGCGCTCGCAAGATCAGGCAGGACGGTGGCGTTGGCGCCAGGCTGTGTGGGTTCGCAATTCGCCGATATACACGACATTGGTCCACGAACTTGGTCATCGGATGGGTTTGCCACACTCTGGAGCGTTGTTTGACTTGATGCTCACAGGTTCGATTGTGCGTTCGTCTTTACCTATCCTGTGGACGTCTATGATCGGATTCTTCGACATGAAGCAATTTCGGTTCTCCACAAGACAGTGCCGACGAATGCACGCGATATTGGCAAGAGACCAACAAAAGACGAAGAAGAGGTGACTGGTGTGGAGCAAACCCCCATCTTTTGTGCCTTTTATATGCTCTTGACTTCCCAGATCTGTTTGCATAAGGTCGTTGCAGTCTTTGCCGCGTAGATGTGATCGATTGGAGGCGTATGTGAGACCTGTTGCGGTCGATCTTGGCCGGGCTTTTTGGGTGGTGGCCAGAACAGATGATGAGGGAAAACCTGAAGTCGCTGCGCTCGGGGGAGGTGGATTGTATCCTGCGCATATCGCGGAGATTCAAGGCAAAATTGTACTTGGCCATCATCTATATGAGCGGACTGACATTCCTCCTTTGCGCAATTTGTACCACTTGCTGGAGCCTTCGGAGGAGATGAGAGGGCGTTATGTCGAACGTCTTCGCGATCACGTCGATGGGGGCGTCGAGTTTTATATCGGCCAGAAGTGGTGGCGGGGAGAGGAGCTGTTTGGTTTTGTGCTCAAGCGTTTGCTCGAACCTGTGAAGCGCCATCTGTCACCTAACGCGCCGCTTCCTGTCGTTGGTGTCATCCCACCAGGGTTATCCGACGACGTGTTGTATGCTTTGCGAGCTGCTGTGGAGTATGCAGAGCTCGCGCTGTTGTCTTGGTGTCCAACACCACTTGCTGCTGTGTTTGCGGCTCCCGAGAGGCTTCAGGACGTGTTGGTGTTGACTGCTTTGATCGAGCGTTCTTCGCTGACATATGGCATTGTGGAGTGTGGTGAGGGAGTGCCGCAGTTGTTACTCTCAAGGCGGTTGGACTGGCAAGAAGATCAGGCTTTGCCGCTTGGACAGGCGCGCCAAGTTTTCGATGAGATGATGTTGTTGGCAGACGAGTTGTTTGCAGTCGGGAGGGATGACTTTGGGCGCCTGATGGTTTGGGGAGAAGAGCCGTGGATCGAGCACGTTCAGCAACTGATCCGGTCACAGGTAGACTGTGTGTATCAACCTTTTGAACGGCCGTATCTGGTCTCAGCGCTTGGTGGTGCGAGTTTTTCAGATGATATTCAGGGAGGGTTTTTGCTGAGTCAGATCCCCATAGAGACGCCTATGACACAGATCGCGTTGAAGGGGTACACGATGCCTGAGTCCGATCTCAGCGTGAAGGGAGGTGTGCATCCTGTCGAGTGGCATGTCGATATTCGCGGACATCTCGATGTCCCTGTTGCTTTGCATGCAGACGCACTCAACCTCCTCTCGATCACTGTCGAGAGTGCAAAGGGAAGAAGGTTTTCAAAAGAGGTCGCTATCAAACACGCAAAACACGCGAGCTTCCAAAGTCTTAAAATGAATGAGGTATCCCCTCCTGATGAGTCGGTCGAGCTATCTCATAGTTTAGGTTGCTTGGTCGGGATTGAGCAGACCTACATCGAGATGTTCCCGTCCGGTACATTGTTACCTTCGCGCGAAATGGTAGAGATCCCTGTTGGTGATCTTGAAGAGAATGTGATGATTGTGGAAGGTCCACTTCATCGGGGAGAAACGCCCTATCAGTGGGGGAGTATTGCACCTTCTGAATGGCCGACGCCCTTGACTGGACAGGGCTTTGCGAATATTCAATGTATATGTCATTCAGACTCTACCGTGGAGTTGATCGTTCAAATCGAAGGACCACCTAGCGATGATAATGTGTTCCGATTTGACCGAAAAAATCGCCAATTACTTCACACTGATCAATCCCTGCAACAAAGGTCTGCCACGCAGCAGCCCGACAGAGATGCCATGAGTAACAATACCGGAGAATCAACACAGCCAGACATGGAGGTCCCACAAGAATTGCTTGATGCGGCTGAAGTGATGGAGCGTCAGGAACAGCAAAAGCAGGCGCACTCGTCGCATCACAACATCCCACAGGCGCGCGAAGCTGATCTCCTCCAGGATGATAGTACGTTTTCGATCAATCCTTCTGCTGGGTTTGGTGGGTTCTCGGCTGAGGGAGATGGCTCGACAATGGTCCTCTCACGAGATTCTCTGTTTGCTGGACAAACCAAGAAAGCACAAGGCTCTGTTCAACCTCGTACACAACGTTCGGCACCTACACCGCCCAAACAGCAACCCGCCAACTACGAGTTGCCTCCTCCTTCTGGGCCTTCCACCTACAATCCAGACGCAACCGTCATCGCGTCAAACATCTTGTTGCAGAGCCAAAACCAGGGGCAGCATACATCTACCCAACGTCCTGCCCACAATAATACACCACCACAGTCCCGCAATTACGATAGCAGTGATCATTATCACAGCGGCTCTGGGCAGTTTCAAGCGCTCCAAGAGGCCGACAGTGTAGAGTCTGAAGACAGTGATTTTGTCGAGCGCGCTTTTGCTGAGTTGCAGTCGCCCCAAGGGCCGCCTTCTTACAATGATATCCCCGCATCACAAAGCAACATGGAGCTTAACATTGATCAGCAAGGGGGCCATACACAGGCCATCCCAACAGTTGAGCGTTCCCATGATGTTGGTGCCTCTTCTCCTACCCGAGCGAGCCGTTCGCCTGTCCGTGGGCGAGAGCACTCCTCCTCTGTTAGTTCGCCTTCTCTACCTACACCACAACCTGTTGGTTTGCACAAAGAGGATTCTTCTTCGACTTACGAAGCGAGCGAGCCAATCCAGAAGGAGAGCTTCTCCAGGCAAGATCTCATCTCGACAAACGAGCGCGAAGAACGATTCGATTCAGCCCCCAAGCACGAGCCAGCGCGTCGGATGCAAACACCTCCTCCTGAGACGCGAAGTGCGCGCTCTGAGAGCCGTGAGTCAAGCGCTCCTAAACGGGTTCGACGTCGCGCAAAGTCGACCTCTACAGACTCTTCGCTACACGATCTGCTCGGGAAACTCGAACTGGCTCGTGAGCTTGCTGATGAGGCGAGGGAGATCTTCCATGAAGTCCAGGAGATGAGCGCAGGTCTCGAAGGAGCCGCCGAAGAATATGAACTCTTTCTGAATTTGACAGAGGCTGAAGATGATCCCAAGGCGCTCGACGCTGGAGATCGACGAGAAGCTCGAAAAATCATCGATATCGCCCGCAACCTGTCAGAAGTTGATCAAAACAGACTCCCTAGTTCTTCCCGCAAAACGCTCATTCGCTTGATCAATGATCTCGAAAAACGCCTGCAAAGCGATGATGGGCGTGTTCCCATGCGGCTCGCTTTGCAACTCGCCAATCGCGTCTTTGAGACGATTCGTCGTGATCTGCGTCCCTGGTAAACTGTTGGTGTCGGGAAGCGTGCACTTTGGAGGTTCTTGTGCCTTGTGATGATCAAACAGAGATTCTAGAATTGGTGCTTGACACTCAAGATCTGGTCAAGCAATTCCGTCTGTACAAGATGTCCTGTGGTAAACCTGTTGGTGATGATTCACTGCTTGCCTATATTCAAGACACACATATCGAAGAGATACTTATGTCTGATATCTCCGATGTTGTCCCTGATATTCGGCAAAAAGAGGATCTAGAATCATTCCTCCTCGCGAAGCAACTCTTCTCGATTCGCGCTGCGTTGGGGGTTTGGACAGGTTCTTCTGCTGGGATGTTGCATGAACCCTTCGCGCTAGACGAACTCTTCTACGAAGAAGAGGGTGTCAAGATCACAGGCCTGATCTCCGTGGACCTGATCCGAGAAGAGATCAAAGCTTGCGCGTCTTGCACAAGTTGTAAGGTCGGTCGCAGTGAGAAAGCGCAACGACGTATCGACGAGAAAAAGGTACAAGCACAATCCCAACAGCAACTCTTACAAGACGTTCTTTCTGCTCTTATTGTCGAACACGAAGGTGCCGGGTAACAAATGAGATATTTAATGGATTAAATATCCCAGCAGCACCTATTGATCCCTGAAAAACGGGAGGGAAGCTCGCAATGTCATCCTCAATCTTGTTTATTGGCCTCCAAGAAGATGAGTCTACACTCCTTCGTGAGGCCTGCTCACTCGAAGACTATACCGTCGAAGAGGTGTCGAATGTCGTGATGCCTCCACGCGATCAAGTTGATCCAGATCTCGTGATCCTATCGACGCGTACTCCACAAGAAACACTGAGCGATTTTGCTTCTCAGGATCAACTGCGAAGCCGAATGCTGTTGATCGTCCATGAACCAGATTGGGAGATCCTTCAGGATGTTGCCCCCTTTGGGGTGATCGCTGCTCGTTCCAGCCTTGATGAGATTCGTTATCGGTTGCGCGATGCCTTCCAACGTAAGGGGGAGCAACTTATCCGACGGTTGGGGCTGCTCCAGCAGCGAGACGGCTCTGTTTGGGATATGTTGCCGTCGACGGACTGGGTGACCGGCCTCAATAACCGTATGCGTTTCCTACAAGAGCTGGAAAAAAACATCTCCCGCTCCAAGCGATACAATCGACCCCTCTGTTGTCTACTTGCTCGAATCAACGACTATGAAGATGTTCGTCAGCGACTGGGCGATGAGTTGATGGATGATCTGTTGGAAGAAATTGCTGGCATCCTCGAAGTTTCCATTCGCGAAGCTGATTTTCTCGCCCGTATCCGAGATGACTTGTTTGGTCTGATCCTCCCCGAGACGGACAAAGAGAACGCACATGTCGTGAGAGAACGTGTTCAAAAACGCTTTGAGCACCTCCATATCCAATGGGAACTTGGCGACCCTCTCTCTTTTTCGTACGGGTTGGCTGCTCTTGATCCAGAAGACTCTTCCATGGAGGGGCTGCTCGCAAACGCACAGAGCGCGCTGGATACAACATCGATTGCTGAACCTGTTCCCCACGATAGCCTCTGAGTCTTGCCATCTGTCGTTTGTTCGATGTCTGCTGATGCTGAGAAAGGTCGACCTCCATGAATATGTACCTTGTTGAACTCAACGGAACTCGCTGGTTTTCTTTCGGTGATAAGCAACTCATAAAGGTCGGTCGGGATGAAGAGTCGGTTGACTTCTTCATTGACGATGATTCAGTCTCCTCCATCCATGCACAGCTCAGCACACAAGGTGACAAGTGGTTTGTCGAAGATCTCGGCAGTCTGGAAAACACTTTTCTCAACGGAAAGGCTCTTGAGGCTGGTGAGAAAGTCGTTATCACTGATGGCTCCAATCTCACCTTTGGCTTCGCTGAGTTTATCCTTATCCACCGCGCACCTGTGGATCTTGTCCCTGACGATAAACTTCCTAAACTCCCTGATATTTCTGTGGATAAGTGGCAAGACTTATCTCTCTCCTTGCGCGCGCTCTGTTTATTGGATCAGGTGTCCGAACTGCTCGAACATACACTTGATACAGAGTCATTTGTCGAGGCCTTTTTGGACGTGATCAAGACCATCTTTGACGTGGAGGTCTCTGTCCTCGCGCTTGAAGATCAACTTCATCTTCGTGGCCTGGAAAAAAACGACGCATTTGCAGAGAGTATCTTGCGCAAAGCGCGCTTCCAGATGAAGGCGCTGGCTTTCTCCTCTACCCTTCATCCCGAGCAGGGAAAATTTGTAGCCTTTTACGCCCCTATTTTTCTCGAAGATCTCGCCAGAGGCTATCTCTACATTCTCGCTCCAGAAGACTCGACGTGGAGCGACGAAGAGTTTGTGTTGTTTGCCTATCTCGCGAAATTCGCGAGCCGGGGTGTGACCTCTTTTCAAGCTCTGCGCCGGGCCCAAGAGGACCGAGAGGTCTTGCATCTCAATCTCGTCGGGATTGCGCCGGCTATGCAAGCGCTGAAAATCGACTTGCTTCGCGTCGCGAGGCAAAAAGAACCTGTGCTCGTGACAGGAGAAGATGGGGTTGGAAAGAGCCGTATTGCACGTGCTGTCCATCAAGCTAGCGAACGTCGTCAGGCGCCTCTTATGGTGCTCAACGCGGCGAGCTTTCCGAAGGAAATTTTCGAAGCAGCGATCTTTGGGACTGTCGAAGAAAATGATGAAGGGAAGAGCGTTGAGAAAATTGGCCGTGTGACCCTCGCTGAGGGAGGAAGTTTTCTGATCGAAGAGATTGGTGAATTGCCCCTCGGTGTCCAGCCCTCTTTGTTGGCCCTGATCAAAAGTCAATCCTATATACCGATTGGAGCTGGTGAACCCTCCACCACTGACGTGCGTATTCTGGCGACGAGCTCTTTAGAGCTCAATGAACTTGAGGTCCAAGGGAAAATTATCCCCGAGCTTGCCGAGATCTTCAAAGGAAGCTCTCTCGTCGTTCCACCCCTACGCAATCGTAAAGAAGACGTCCCACAATTGTTCAGAGCTTTTCTTGGACGCTTTGGCGAAGAAGAAGGTTTGCCTACTTGCGTTGTCTCTGACGATGCGCTATCACTGTTAAAAAATCACCGTTGGAATCAAAACATCCGAGAGTTGAGAAAAGTTGTCTCAAGGTGTTTTTACGAACTTGATCCCGATAGGCCCATCGTGAGTGAAGAACTGATCCGCCGTGTCTTGGCTGAGTGTGTTGAGGAAGAGAACATGCCCGCAAGACCAGGGAAACTCCAGATGGAGGTGATGAAGGTCGAACATAGGGTCATCCAAGAAGCGTTGATGGCAGCCAACGACGACGTCGTTGAGGCCGCGAAAGAACTTGGTCTGAGCCTTGTTGTCTTACGTCGAAAAATGCGTGCGCTGGGGATTGGGTAGTGCCATGAGGTGTTGACATGGGTGGCCTCAACACATCCCACCCCAAATCTTTGTACTTTTTGTGTTGAGGAAGATGTCACATGAAACAGAATATGCTTCGCTGGGGAGCAAAAATTTCTATCCTTTTTCTGGCAGTCTCTTTTGCCTTTGTCGGTTGTTCCGATAATTCTGAAGAGCAAAAAAAGCAAACAAACAACCAAGCTATTACCTACCACAAGGACGTCCGTCCGCTGATCGAAAAGAAATGCAATAACTGCCACAAAAAGGGCGGTGTTGGACCCATGATTTTCAACACCTACGACCTCTTAAAGCAGTCCAAAGACGCGATCAAAGCGTCCATCGTTGCGAAACGCATGCCTCCTTGGCCTGCTGATACAGCCTGTCGTGAGTACGACGAAAACAAAGGCTTGTCAGATGAACAAATCAAAACGATCACACAGTGGGTGGACAATGGGGCACCTGAGGGCGACGAGAAAGATTACAAAGCCCCTGAAGTATCTGGTCCCAAAGGGCTCTCTCGTGTCGATGTCTCGCTCAAACTTCCAGAGCCTTACACCCCCAAATTGGCACCCGATGATTACCACTGTTTTGTCCTCGATTGGCCCGAGAAAGAGAAGATGTACGTCACAGGCTTTAACTTCAAGCCCGACAACAAAGCGATCGTCCACCACGTTATCGTCTATATCGCACCTCCAGGAAGCGCTTCCGACAAAGCCGTCCAGCGAGACAAAGACGAAGATGGTGTTGGCTATACGTGTTACGGTGGACCTCGAACAGATGCTGCCATGGTCGCAGTGTGGGCGCCTGGACTCGACGGACGCGACTATCCCAAAGGGACGGGGATCAAAGTCATGCCCGGCTCGAAAGTCATCTTGCAAGTCCACTACAACGTGAACCCTGCGACGAAAGGCCAAAAAGACCAAAGCAGCGTGGAGTTGAAACTCGATTACGAAGTCGATGCTGAAGCATACGTCACATTCTACAATGGCCCCACATGGACGAAAAAAGGTGGGATGCCTATCCCCAAAAACAAAGCTGACGTGATGCACAACTTCAGCACTGCACCTCATGACGTGTACAAAAAGTACTTTGGTGACAAACGCATTGTCGTTCATGGTGCATCTCTTCACATGCACCAACTCGGGACGAAAGGGACGATGTATTACACACCCAAAGGAGGGTCGTCCGAGCAATGTCTCGTCAACATCCCTAAGTGGGATTTTAACTGGCAATTCTTCTACTTCTTTGACAAGCCTTTGATCGTCAACCCTGGCGACCAATTGGGCATTCGCTGTCACTTTAACAACTCACAAAGCAACCAGCCTTATGTGAACGGCAAGCAGAAAGAGAGCCAATACGTCGAGTGGGGTGACGGAACCGACGATGAAATGTGCTTGGGTACGTTCTACATCTCTTGCCAAAACCCCGACGGAACACCCACAAACTGTCTCTAAGCCATCCCAACCCCTACACAGACTTCCTCTCGTCCATTCTCCCCACGCATCTTTGGAAGGGGGGATTTGGGGCAATACCTCTTATTTTTCCAAGTGATTCGTATAAGCTCAGCTTTTGGAGGGAGCTATTGGCAGATCCCTCCTTTACATGATTTGGGAACTACACAAGCATTATTGCATGCACCACAGTGGAAGTTGTTTGTCATGACATCCACGCAGGTGGGGACGACCAGTCCGCATTTTTGTTGCCCTGAAGGACATTCTTTGACAGGGGTACACTTTGCATTGACACAGCTTTCGCCGCTTTTGCAGGCATTGTTGCAACTTCCGCAATGTGCGTTGTCCGTATTCAGATTCGCACACGTTGCCAAGCCGCATTTGGTTTCGCCTGAATTGCATTGTGTAAGAGGGACACATTTTCCTCCCGTGCATTTTTGACCGACATTGCAACTCTTTCCACATTGACCACAATTCAGGTAGCTCGTCTGAAGATCGACACAGACACCATTGCAAAGCGTATCGTTGCATTGAGTGAGTGTCTTACATGTGCCTTTATTGCAAGTTTCACTTAGCTTGCAGGCGTTTCCGCAGCTACCGCAATGATCTCTGTCTGTTTGGAAGTCGACGCATTGCCCATTGCAGACGTTCTTTCCTTGGATGCATGTGCAGCTTCCGTTGTTACATGTTTGACCTGTGGTGCAGGAAGTCCCGCAAGCTCCACAATGGTTGAGGTCTGTTGTTGGATCAATACATAGGCCGGCACATTTGAGTTGTGTTGATGAGCAGGGGGCATCTGTGCAGACACCTTTTTGGCAAGTTTGACCACTTTTGCAGGTGGTTTTACATGCACCGCAGTGTTGTGGGTTTGTTTGAAGGTCTGCACAGATTGGGGTGATAAGATTTCCACAGTTGGTTTCGCCAATATCACAACGGTCTTTCGGTTTGCACGCACCTTCCAAGCACTTTTCCAGTCGCGAACAATTTTTTCCACAACCCCCACAATGTTGATTTTCAATGTTGGTGTTGATGCATTTTCCACCACAGAGAGTCAGTTCAGGATCACATGTGATGGGTTTGCATGTGCCTGCGCTGCAAGTCTCGTTTGGCTCACATCGTTTTTCGCAATCCCCGCAGTTGTCGACATCTTGTTGTGTATCTACACATTTGTCCGCGCATTGGATCTTTGGGAAAGTGCATTGAAGTTTCCCTCTGCATTTTGAGAGCAAGCAAATCGAACCAGAGTCGCAGGTTTTACCACACTCCCCACAATGATCGGTGTTAAATGCTAGGTTCACACATGTATCACCACAGCAAGTTTTGTTGTGTCCGCAATCTTCATCGGTTGTGCAAGGACAATCCTCATCGATTCGTCCATCGCAGTCATTGTCTTTTTTATCACCGCATTGTTCTTCGGCGGGAGCGACCTCACCTGTGCATGCAGACCATTTCCCATCCGAGAGGCAGGTTTGTGTACCGGCTTTGCACTCTCCAATACCAATCCTCGTGATGGGACTCGTGTGACAACGTCTTGTCTCGCCTTCCTGGCATTTGCACTTGAGGTCTTCGTCGATTTGTCCATCACAGTTGTTATCCAGGCCGTCGCAGACCTCTGACGTGGCTGTGACTTCGCCAAAGCACGGTCCCCACAGATTGTCCTGTTCGCAATATTGTTTACCCGTCTGACAGAGACCTTTTGGTGATCCGTCTGCTGTAAGTGTCCCTGTGAAGCACTCCCTCGCCAATCCTGGACTGGAGCAACTGCAGTCGACTTTTTGACCAGCTTCATCTGAGACATCGTCGACAATTCCGTTACAGTCGTTGTCTGCTCTATCGCAGATCTCTTTTTTGGGGAGCACTTGCCCAATGCAAATCGTCCACGAACCGTCTTCTTTGCAGACCTTGGTGCCTGCCCGACAGATTCCGATGTTGATCAAAGATCCATCTTTTCCTTCAAAGCAAACGACCTCTTCACCGGGCGTACAAGGGGTCGATTTACACACACCACGTAAACAGTAAACATTGGGGGGAGACGCGACACAATCACTGTCTGACTGGCAGACCCTACCTGCTGCACCCCCGCAGCTTTGGAGAATCACCACAGTGACAAAAAGAAAGACTACACGTACATATCCGGACATTCTTTTCCGACCTTCCGTTGTGTGAACCACTTGGTTCATATAAATCCTACTTATTTCATAGGATAACAACTTTGTGAGGAAAATGCGAATGATCAGGGAAGGCAATGTGTGTTGGAAGAGCTCAATCACTCAGGAAGGAGGTTGTGTGCTGAGGCGATGTAGCACACTCCAGCTAAACTCGAAACCTTCCGTGACAGCATCCATATCGAGGTTTTTGAGGAGGTCGGAGGGCAGGTGATAATTTGGCATCGAGTGGTCGTCTGGACGTGAGATAAAACTGAGGCCGTGGATACCTCTCAATTCAAACGCCATGCCGTCAGATTGAACAGGGATGATAATGGGTTCGGCGATCGGGCCATCACACGTTTTTGCGACCTCGCTTGCAAGCGCGAGCAGGGGGGCTTGGTAACGCACTGATTGTCCTGCGAGCGTGTATTCTCCACCGATGATTTGTGGGTGGCCATATCCGATACTGTCAATGTTGATAAAGTTCGTTGGCGTCGATTGTATCGAGGGTTTGTGTTGTTCTGCATACGCAGAAGCTCCAATGAGTCCTGGCTCCTCACACCCTGTGAGCAAGAGCACAAGCTCGATATCATCTGTGTTCGCTGGTCGCTCTTCTTTCCAACGGTGTGCAAGGCCAAGGACGGCTGCTGTTCCTGAAGCGTTGTCGTTGGCACCTGGAACAAAGTCGCGAAGAGCCCATTCTCCGAGCAAGAAGAAACCGAGGCTGTAAAAGACTCCTGCCGGGACAAACAACCACATGGCCCAAGAAGGCGCAAGTCCAAGGGGCATCAAGAGGCCGAGTACGATCTGTATACTCATACTGCACAGCACGACAAACATCGGGGATTTCATCACTCCTGGTAGGGCATCAAGCTTTGAACCCATCGATGAATTTGCTGCCTGTACCCATAACAAACCAGTGCGCTGTGTGTCGTAGTGTGCCACCAAAAGAATGCGTCGAGAGGCTTTTGTTTTGGCTGGGATGACACCCACAACATTTTGTGAAGGTCGCCTTACAAATGGTTTGCTGAGTAGGACAAACTTGGTCGTCGATTCGAGGATGAGCGAGATCAAGCCAATGAGCGCGAAAGTCGCCATGAGAAGTGGATATGTCGAGATAAATACCAGGCCAGCGGCGGAGAATATGACGTGTGTGACAAGTCGTGCGCCCATGTTCGAGCTACCTGTAAACGGCTCAGTCTGCGCTGGTATTCCCATAGATTCGAGCTCTTCGACTAGATAGCGAGCTGCTTTGGCTTCTTGTTCCGTTCCAGAACCGCGATGTCCGAATTGTTCGAGGGTATGGATCCAGTTGCGAAGTCGTTCTTTGTACATGCGTCTTTCCAGTGTCAGTGGACAGCTGTTTGTCCGTGTTTTCTGGGGTCGGAGGCTCCTGTCAAGCCGATTTTCGTTCGCTGGGCTGCTTGCACTGCAGTGAAAGGGACTTTCCAGACGCGTGTTTTGTATCCTCTTTTTTGGAGCGCCTGTACGACGTCTGCGGGAAGATCAGACTCGATAAAGAGCAGCGGTGGGAACCATTGGTGGTGGATGCGGCTGCGACTGACTGCGTCGTTGATCTCAAGTCCGAAGACGAGCACGTTGAGGAGTGTTTGGAGGGTCCCTGTGATAATCGTTGGACCTCCTGACGCTCCGACCGCCAGGACGATCTTTCCGCCTTTGGTGATCAGGGTGGGGGACATACTTGAGAGAGGGCGTTTTCCTGGCGCGATTTCGTTATACTTACTTTGGATAAGGCCAAATGCGTTGGGTTTTCCTGGGTTTGTTGAGAAGTCATCCATCTCGTTGTTGAGGATGATCCCCGAACGGGGCGCGATCACCTTTGAACCATAACCCGTGTTGATCGTTGTGGTCATCGCAACGGCCATACCGTCTTTGTCGATGACGCTGATGTGGCTCGTTCCACCATCTCTGGGGCTGGCTTTTGGGCTGCGCTTTTGTGAACCGTATGCTTTGGGGGATTGGACCTTGTTGGTGATTCGCTTCGCGAGGTTGTCTGCGTATTCCTGTGAAGTGAGCTTTGGGAGCAGCTTGCGTGTGAGTGGGTGGTCTCCCATAAAACGTGCACGATCTGCAAACGCGTGTTGGAGGGCCTCTGTGAGATGGAACAGGTATGTTGAGGAGTTGTGGCCGAGTGTTTTGAGCTTCATCTTGCGGAGGATGTTGAGCGCCATGATGATCGCTGCACCACCAGAGGAGGGAGGGGGCATCGTGTAAATCTCGTGTCCTCTAAAAGAGGTCTTGAGTGGGTGCCGGATGGCGACCTTGTACTGTGTCAGGTCTTTGTGTGTGAGGATACCACCTGCGGCTTTGACAGCATCCACGATATCTTTGGCGATCCATCCTTTGTAAAAGACGTCTGGGCCATGTTTGGCGATGGCTTGGAGGGTCTTTGCGAGCCTTGGACGGCGGAACATTTGTCCTAACGTCGGTGGTTTTCCACCTGGGTAAAAGATCTCTTTGAGGAGCTTGTGTTTGCTGAGATGTTTTTGATAGCGTTTGAGCCCTTCGACGAAGTGCCTACCTGCTGGAAAACCTCTTCGGGCCAACTCTATGGCTGGTTGAAGGACTTGTGCGAGCGCGAGCTTTCCGTACCGTTTGACCGCATACGCGCAACCCTTGACTTCTCCTGGGATACCGACGGCGAGACCACCTGTGCGACTGGGGTGTTTGGGCAGTCCTTTTTTGAGGTACATCAATCTAGAGGCCCCTGCAGGTGCCGTCTCACGAAAATCGATGATGATTCGTTTGTTTGCTTTGGGATCGTGGAGCATCATGAATCCGCCTCCACCAATCCCCGAGCCTGCAGGGTTGACAACGCCTACTGCGAAGGCCGTCGCGCAGGCTGCGTCGACGGCGTTACCGCCTCTTTTGAGGATCGTCAGTCCAGCCTGTGAGGCCAGAACGTGATCGGCGGCGACGACGCCACGTTTTCCGACTGGTGCGTGGTGTTGTGCTGCGTGTGTTGTTTGCGGCGTTGTGATCAGGAGTCCTGCGAGAAGGCAGATGTGTGCGAAGAGAGGCCTGTGTGTCGTCATCAATGATTACCTTTCGTCGGTAGGGTGAGGGGTGCAAACGAGCTATGTTAGCTTTTGCTTGGGAGGAGTCTGAGAAGATCTCTTCGGATATTTGGGTCTTGTTTGAGCGCTTTGTCGATCAGTTTTTTCGAGCGGCTCGCATCCGTTTTGCCTTGATTGGAGGAGAGGTAGCTTTGGGACCTGAGGGCAAGGAAGACGCCTTCCAGGCCCGTATATATCGCAAGCTGTGGCCGTCTCTCCTTGCTCTTTTTGAGCGCGATCAGTCCTCTCTTGATGGCTTCTTGTGCCGCGCGGATGTGATTTTGCGCCAGGAGCCAGTGTGTCTGCCATAGCCGAATGTACGCACGAGTTAAGAAGATATCGGCGTGGTTATGGAGTTTTTTTGATGCTTTGACGAGGCTCATTCTGGCCTGTGTGAGAGCGTGGTGTGGGGTGTCTCCCTTGAAGACTTTCCAGCGCGCGAGGATGAGCTGAAGTTGTGCGTTGAGTAGGTGTGATTCACCAAGGTTTTTGTTGATTTGTCCGAGCAGTTCGAGAATATGTCTGATCTTTTGTATATTCTCCATCGGAGACTGATCGAACTCAAGTTGGTGTTGTGCCCATAACATGAGGGTTTTGGCGACCCAGATGTATAGATCCACATAGTCCGCTTTGACTTGTGTTCCTTGGTGGAGTTTCAAGATGGCTTGCTTGAGATAAGGAAGAGGTGAACGTCCATGCTGACGGGCATATTCTGCTTTGAGCCAGTACACTCGTCCAAAGCCGTGGTAGAGGAAGGGCAGTGAGGGGTTGAGATTGTAGCCTGCGAGTAAGTGTCGTTCTGCGATGTTAAGTTCGGCTGTGGGGTCTTTTCCCAGGCCATGTTGGTAGACTGCTTTGAGCCAATGCAGGTATCCCATGCCATTTTGGATGAAGGCATTCTTGGGGGTCAATTGGAGGGCTTTGTTGTAGTGGAACTCGACCTCTTTCATCGACTTATGCGCTGGAAGACTGCGCGCGACCTCAAAGCGAGCCTTCGCAAACCACAACATACCTGTGTTGTAATGGACGTTGCTGTCGTTGGCTTCGAGTTTGAGCGCGGCTTGTTGTGCGCGTAACCCTTTCTCGATGAGCGGCCTGGGGTCTTCGTCTTGGAGCAATGTGTAGTACGCTCTTGTCCAGTACATCGTCCCAAGTGCGTTGAGCATCCGTGCTGGTTTGGTGTGTTGTTTGATCGCCTCTTGATAATGCTGGATGGCCTTGTTGCTTTGCTCTTTGGGGTCCATACGTCGGAACAGATGGTATTCAGCGTTGGTAAAGTGAGCGAGTCCAAGGGTCTCGTCAACGTCAGGTGAGTTGGGGGCCATGCGCTTCGCTTGTTGGGCGATTTTGATGGCTTTGCTGGTCTCGGGAGTGGGGTCTTGTCCCGAGTACATCAGGTGTTGTCCGCGAACCTGGTGGAAGTAGGCGACAGAGCGGTAGGGATCGATGCGATGGGGGTCGGCCTTTAACGCATTTTGGCAGGCCTTTTGTGCTGTGAGGCTGATCTCTTCGAGTGGTCGACCTGTAGAGAAGTTGATCTTCATCATGGTGGTCAACTCTCCACAAAGCGCTGTGTAGATTTGGGCGTCACTGCGGCCTATTTTGACTGCTCTCCTGTAAATACGTGTGGCCTCTTGCGCTTTTTGGTAGGCTTTTTGGTACTTGCCTCTGTAATACCACTTGCGACTCTCTTGGCTGGAGATGCGTCCGATGAGCATCAGCGCTTCATAACGCCAGGGTTGTTTGTTGAAGATCTTTGTGGCGATTTTGCGGACACGACTCCACTGTTTGTCGTAGTAAGCGATACGAGCTTCGAGCAGTGTGCCGCCTTTTTTGGAGCGTTGAAATCCTCGTTGGAGATAAAAGAGCGCTTGTTTTCTGTAGAATTTTTCCACAAACTTGCGGCGTTTTTTGCGTTTGTCTGGTCGTTTGATGCGCTCAAGTGCTTCGAGCTGTGTTTGGTATAGCCGTCCCCATAGCTTCCCAAGCGCTTGTGCGACCTCCGGACCACGTGCTCCGTATTTCCAGGCTTTGTCCAGGTAGGTCTTCGAGCGTTGAAAATCACCAAGAGCCATGGAGCCCATACCAAGGGCGTGGTAGCCAGGTCCTCTGTTGCTACGAGAGAGCGACTTGAGCTGCTTTTTGATCTTGTCGAGCCGCATTTGGACGAGCGTTCTCTCAGTTGTGACGTTGTGAAGGGGGAGCATGTGCGCGTAACGCATGATGCTCTCGACTTCTTTGACCTGCTGTCCAAATTGGTTTGCAAGAGCGGCTTTGGCGGAGGAGTCGAGCTGTGTTTTGATCCCCCAACCGATGAGCGCCATGACGATAGAAAGTCCAACCATCCCTGCGATGGCGAGGCGTTTGTGTTTTCGCAGGTACTTTTTGAATCGGTAGGAGAGGCTCGCGGGACGTGCTTTGATCGGTTCACCATCCAAAAAGTGTCTCAAATCATCTGCCAGCGCTTGCGCCGAAGGGTATCGACGCGCTGGATCTTTTTCGAGGCACTTCATTACGATGGTTTCGAGATCGAGAGGGATGGAGGCGTTAATTTTACGAAGCGGCACAGGTTCTTCGTGGAGGACCTTGAACAAGATATCCATCCCTGTCGTCGGGAATGGAGGGTGTCCTGCGAGGAGGGCGTAGAGTGTCGCACCGAGGCTGTAAATGTCTGTGTGTCTGTCGAGAAGGTGCGTCTCGCCACGCATTTGTTCGGGGGACATAAAGTGAGGGGTGCCGACGAGGGTGTTCGTCGCAGTTGCGCCGTTTGTCGCGACCTCTCGTGCCAAACCAAAGTCCATGATAAACGGTTTGAGTCTCCCACTGACTGTACTCACCATGATGTTGGAAGGTTTGATATCTCTATGGATCACGCCTTCTTGGTGGGCGGAGTGGATCGCGTGGGCGACTTTTTCGATCAGCTCGACTTTGAGAGGGATACCGAGCTCGTCGAGTGCATCGTCGAGGTTGTCTCCCTCGATGTACTGCATCGCGATATATGGGCGTCCTTTGTACTCCCCAACTTCGTAAACTTTGCAGACAAATTCGTGGTGGATGCGGGCCTGCGCTTGTGCTTCCCATACCAGCCGTCTCGCGAGACGAGGGTCGTCTTCGAGGATGAATTTGAGCGCGACCTTGCGTTGGAGCTTTTGGTCGACGGCCTGGTAGACAATCCCCATACCTCCTTCACCGAGCTTGCACTCGACAACATATCGTTCCCACTCGTCTGCGTCGAGCTCCCAAGAGATCAATTCGCCAGTGGCCTCCAACTTTGGGTTGGGTGTGAACACTGTGCGCTCATCTGAAAACTCAACCGTTCGCAGGAAGGCCTCTTGCTCTGTACTTTTGGGTTTCTTTACATCTTCATTCCAGCGTATCGTTACGCGCTCCGATGCGATCGTGATATCACCCTGGCTGTCCTTGAGTGGGTGTTCTTGCTGGACGGATGAGTTGATTGTTGGGGAGGATGGATGAGTTGGTTGTTGTTCGCCTGCTGGCTTATCTTTGTGTTCCATCTGATCCTGGGAGGTTGGGGGACCAAAGAGTCGCTTATGTAATGATATGTTTGTATCGAATATAAGCGCAAGTCTATGTTTGTCAAGAATTCGGCGATGTGCGTTCCTTCGGTCAAAAATCTACTGATATGAGGGTTTTGTCGTCCACTCATTCTACCAAACGATGCTCTCATTAGGAGGAACCGTGCCTTGGACAGTGAATATTCCTCGTGTGTAAAACCTATGAAAATCATAGTAAATTTTACTTTTTGTTTGGGTCGGCCTTGCTTCTTTGAATGATTTCAGGCATGAGGGGATGCGAACGCTTCTGGTGACAGAAGGTTTCAAATGAAAACAAATGTTTTTTACGATTTTCCAAGGAGCCACATTGAGTTTTCGTGTGGCTTGCTTGATACACAAGGGAGTCTCACATGTACAAAGTGTTACTTTGGGTTCACTCGAATATTCGTTGGTTTGTGTTGGCCTTGTTGGTTCTTGCGATCGTGCGAGGGTTTCAGGGTTGGTTTGGAAACAAAGAGTGGTCTGACACAGATAAAAAGGTGAATCTATTCACGATGATCTTTGTCGACATCCAGCTTTTGCTGGGGCTGATCTTGTTGGGTGTAGCGCCGACGATCAGACTGGCGCTCAATATGGGCATGAAGGGGACGATGAAGAACGGTCAGATTCGTTTTTGGGCGGTGGAGCACTGGGTGATGATGTTGATCGCCGTTGTGCTTGTACACGTCGGGTATGCGATGGCCAAGAGAGCGGAGGCATCTGTGGACAAATTCAAGAAGTCCGCGATCTTCTTTACCATCGCCTTGTTGATTATCTTCGCGTCTATCCCATGGCCCTTTATGCGCGTTGTGCGTCCTCTGTTCCGCCTCTTTTAATCCAGCCTCATCACTCCGGTGCCAGCACGATCTTTCCGTAACTCTTTCTGCTCCCGAGCGCTTCAAATGCATCAGGCAGCGCGTTTAGTGCGTATGTCTTGTAGATCACAGGTTTGATCTTCCCTTCCTCGTAGAGTTTGCACAGTTTTGTGTGGGTCTCTTTGACGAGGAAAGGGTTGTGCATCATGTAATTGCCCCAAAAGAGACCGGTGACTGCGATGTTTTTGAGCAGGATGCGGTTGGCGGAGATCTCTGGGATACGTCCGCTTGCAAAACCAATGATCACAATTCGACCTTCCCACGCGATGCACTTGGTGCTTTTGTCGAAGACGTCTCCCCCGACAGGGTCGAAGATCACATTGGCACCATTGCCTGAGGTGAGCGATTTGACCTTTTTGGCGAAGTCCTCTTCTCTGTAGTTGATCACGTGATCGGCGCCACAATCACGACAGACTTGAAGCTTCTCTTCGCTCCCTGCGGTCGCGATGACAGTTGCCCCCATCGCTTTCCCAAGTTGGATACACGCCGAACCGACACCACCTGCGCCTGCGTGGACGAGGAGGGTTTCACCTTCTTTGAGTTGTGCTCTGTATGCGAGGGCAAAGTAAGCGGTTTGGTATGTGACGAGAAAGGCTGCTGCCTCCTCGTCACTCATGCTGTCAGGGATAGGGAAAGTCATATGTTCGATCATCGCGATGTACTCAGCGAATGCACCTGCGAGATTCATCACGATCACGCGATCGCCAGCATTCAATGAACAATCTTCGCCTGTTTCGACGACGACGCCTGCAGCTTCGATGCCCGGTGTGAAGGGGGGAGGGACTTTGCTCTGGTATTTTCCCTCGACGGACAAGAGATCTGCGAAGTTGAGGCCCGCAGCCTTGATTTGGATCAGCGCAGCCATGCCTTCTGCCTCTGGTTTTTCGATAGCTTCGAAGTGCATGGACTCCTTATAAGGGCCGTATTCTTTGACCACCCAACCTTTCATCTCACTCATCTTTGTCTCCTCTGTCTCTGCTGTACCGAACTTTTTGACTACATGATTCGTCGGTGATGATACTCCGGCAATCCTTCTTTTGTCACCAACCATTCCGCAATGGAGGACACATCGATGCGTTGAGATGGGCTTTTTGTATGTTGTTTTGTGCGTTCTATGCGCTCGTATTTGACAGACAAGATATGAAGAGGTGTATCCATGCGTATTGGTATCCTGTCCGATATCCACGCTGATCCTGTCGCGCTCTGTTGTGCGATTCGCCGTCTACTTGAACATCATGTCCATCGTATTGTTTGCTTGGGTGATCTCGTGGATAAAGGTCCCGATGATGAGGGGGTGATAGACACGATACGACAGTATTGTATCTCGACAGTTCAGGGAAATCACGATGAGGCCGCAATCATACGTGCTGAAGGTCGCGCGAATGTGTCCGATGGAGACTGGGAGAGGGTTGCTCGTTCGGAGAAAAAGAATGTACTCAGTCCTGCGTATATTTCGTTTTTGCGGTCACTTCCTGTGACGAGGTGGGCGATTTGGGAAGGGAAGAGGGTGTTGATGACACACGATGGGCTTGGTGTCTTGGGGTTTTCACTCGATCAATTTCATCCTCCCAAAGCGTACAAGAAGATGCTGAAGAAGTCCGACGCAGACGTCGTGTTGATGGGGCATACACATATTCCAACTGCATCGGACTACGGGGGCATTCGTTTGCTCAATCCTGGTTCTGTTTGTCACAAGCGAGCGCGAGATAGTCATACTGTGGGGGTGTTGACGTTGCCGTCGATGGATTTTGAGGTCTATGCGATTGATTCGGGGCGAGCACAACGAACGAGGGATATCTTTGGTGCATGAGTTCCAACTAGAGAAGCTGTCTGTCAGGGGTTACAAGCTGGAGCAGCCTTAAAGGGTTTGCAAACGCAACCCTTATTGTTACATTGAGGCTTCCAACGGAAATTACATTTGTACGGACTTTTTTCGTCACAGCAGACGTTGCAATTCTTGGCTTGCCCACACTTGATCCCATCTGCTCCACAAGATCGGTCACATAGCGGGTCATTTGGATCGCAAGAGTGGGTTCGAGTACACAAAATATTGCAGTCTCCTTTGCCACAGAAGATCTCTCCCTGAAAACAACTATTGTTTCCTGTACATCGAATGTTACATAACCCATCTCCGCATACAATATTGTGTCGGCAGGAGTTGGCTCCCGCGCAAGTGATATCGCAAGCTCCGGTCTTGCTACAAAGAACAGCATCAATCCCAGTCTGGCCGTTTGTTGTGCTGGTCAGACTGCCTCTACAACTACCTTCGCTGAGGCATTGCACGTGGCATGAGGAAGAATTGTGACAGTCGATTCCATCACAAACCGAGCAATATGCATCCTTGCAGTTTTTGCTGTCATCACATAGCACTCGACAGGCTCCTGTCCCACAAATGATATCGCCTTGAAAGCAGCTCCCTTGCCCTGTGCATTTGATGTTGCAATCTCCTTTGCCGCACTTGATCCCATTTCGACAACTTGAATCCCCAAGGCATTGGACGTTACAAGATGACGAATTGCTACAATCTACACCGCCCCCACACGTTCCACCACAATCCGTCGCTGTGAGTTCGCAAGAGGGTGTCCCACCACACAAAACGCGACATGGACCATTTCCGCATAGTACTTTGCTTCGACATGAGCTTTCCCCTGAACAACGGATGTCACAGGACGATGACTTGCTACAATCGACACCGCCCCCACATGAACTGTCAAAGCGACAATCTACGATGCATGGCATCCCTGTCGGACACGTTGGTCTTTCCCACACCTGATTCTGCTGTGCGATAATGACACAGGTTCCTTTTGGACAACCACCATTGCATGCTGGAGGACAAGGCGTCGATGGGTTTCCTGTGGGGAGGGGGGAGGGAGGATTCAGACTCGGGAAGCAACCTGCGATGTCTGGAGGCTGGCTCGGACCTGTCGGAGTGGTTCCTGTTTTGTCTGGGGAGCTCGTGACTCCTGCATCTTTTGGTGAGCTTTCTCTCCCTACATCCGCTAAAAGGGAGTCAGGCAAATGATCCTTTTTTTCCTTTTTTTCCCTCTGTGAGCTTTCCCTTCCAGCATCTGCTGCAAGAGAGGAGTCCGACAGGTCACCTTTTTCTCCAAGTGGCTTTGATGTGTCGATGATCGTGATACATCCCCAAAATCCCAACCAAATAGAGATCCACAACAAACAAGACAAAATACAATTCTTCATCAGATATTCCCCTAAAAAATATGAGAAAAGAATAATGCAAAAAAGACCTCTGGGAAGTTGGCCTCGAACGTATTGCAGTTCAAGGTGCTTTGTTTGTATGAGTCATTCTTTCCCAAAGGTGACAATACTTTTGAAGAATAAGTGTATCCCTTAAATCGTGATGAAGCAATACCAATTTTTGAACTTATGAGAATAATAGGGTAAGAATAATGCGAAATTTGTAGGGGTATGTCTATACCCTTTGAGCTTTCTCAAAATCTAATGGAGATAGTTTGTACGGAAAAGATGATCTCCAACTTCAAACTCTATGTGGGGCATTTTTCCAATCGACTTTTCTACTTGGAGTCGCCTGAACCTATGTGGGGGATTTTTCTGTTGTCTCGGGTGGGGGGATATTGTTTTTTTGTGTGGACGTATATTTTCTTGCTACACAGAAGGTTGAATCGTAAAGGTTTGGTTATGTTGTCTTTTTATCTTCTACGGTGTCGTCAGATGAAGTCGGTTGCTTGTCTTCCTCTTTGTCTTCTTCTCCTGGAAGGACGAGTCCTAAACGCTTGGCGCGCTTCTCCCATTGCTTGCGCGCGAGCGCTTGCATATCGGCGTTCGCGTCGGCTTCGTCGACGATCTCCAGGTCGAGTATGGTCTCAACGACGTCTTCCACTGTGACGAGACCCGAGACACCACCAAATTCATCGACGACGATTGCGATGTATTCGGACTTTTCGATCAGTTGATCAAACACGTCTGGAAGCGAGAGAGTCTCAGGGACCATGATGAAGGGGCGCTTGAGTGCTTCCAAGGTTGTATTGTGTTCATCTTGTGCGGCTTTGGTCAGCAGATCATCTTTGAGGATGTAGCCTTGTGTATCATCGACTCTCTCTTCAAACACAGGGATGCGGGAGAATTTGATGTGGGGGTGTTGGTCCATGATGTCTTGCACGGTTCGGTCTTGCTGCAGTGCAAAGAGCACAATCCTCGGCGTCATGATGTCTTTGACCCGCAGTGAGCTGAAACGCAGAATGCTACGTAGAAGCTTTGACTCGTTTCCTTCAAACACACCTGCTTCTTCGCCGATCTCCGTGAGTGCGTGGAACTCTTCTCGGCTGAGGGCTTCTTGTGTGTGCCCTGCGGAGAGCCACTTGGTCAGCCATTGAGAGAGCTTGACGAGCGGCCAGAGGATCAAGATCAGGACATGAAGGAGTCTGACCACCATTGGGACCATTTGTCGCCAATAAAGCGCACCCAGGGTTTTGGGGATGATCTCCGAGAGGACGAGAATAAGCAGCGTCAATACGGCAGAAAAGACAGCGATACTTGTGTCTTTAAACACGATCGCGGCCTGTGCGCCTGCGCCTGCTGCGCCGATGGTGTGAGCGATGGTGTTGAGACTCAAGATCGCGGCAAGTGGGCGGTCTATGTCGTCTTTATATGCCCGAAGTTGTTTTCCCAATTTGGCATTGTCTTTTTCGACGACTGCGACATAGGAAGGTGTCACGCTCAAAAGGACGGCTTCCAGGACCGAACACATGAAGGAAACGCCAAGCGCGAGGAGTACGTAAAAAATCAGTAGGGTCATGGTCTCTCTATGATTGGTATGTGGTTTCTTTTGTCCAGAGAGCACATTGCGCGTATCTCTTGAAAATCATCGCCTCCGGCTCTCCAAATATGCACAAAGTGCGCTTTCTACTCCGAGATAGTCGAAATTCTACGACCGCATTCTGCTCGTGTCAATCGGGTATCTCGAAACAATACCTGTAGTCGCTCGTTTCCAACCCAAAACACCACGACACACTTGATGGATCAAGACAAAGCTCGGTGGGTATATGCACCATTGGAGTTTGTTGTCTGTGGAGAGAGCGTTGTTTGTTTTGTGCTATGAGAATCCTTAATTTTTACAGTTTTTTACCGCAAAAAGGAGGCAGAAGGCCCTGCTCTTTAGGGCAGGGATGAATGCCCACCCTTGTTTTGTCTCTTTTTTCTTTCTTTTTT
>MDTD01189120.1_pt1 | contig 128421 bp, 96 predicted proteins | sample 811221 | NCBI WGS metagenome assembly MDTD01 (sample SAMN05326646, study PRJNA326480) | marine metagenome | isolation source: seawater | place: Pacific Ocean: South West | collected 2011 | reverse complement strand
TCGTCGTTCATTTGGAGCCACCAAACCTCTCTCCTCGCGCCTTGATTGGTGGATTTTTAGCCGCAACAGGCGTGATGCAAGTAGTGTGAACAGGCCCTAAGGAAGGCCCGTGTAACGCAGGAGCAGATAATAACTTCAACACGGGATCACAGAATGACTTCCGGGACAGACGCGTCACGCACCCAGAGCCAAGGTCTTGCCCCACTGGCCCAGCTTTTTTCATTGTGCCACCGGCATCGTTTGCCGCTCTCCCTGCTGGCCCTCCAGCTCAAGGAACTGCCCGCCATCGGCCGCGAACTGGGCGGCGGCCGGCTGCGTCAGCTGCAACGGCAACTGGCCGAGGCGGTGGAGCAGCGGATTCGCGCCGAGGACGGTCTGGTGGCCTGGCAACGGGGCTATCTGGTGCTGTGTCTGCCCGGCACCCGGGTGGAAGGCGCGGTGTGCCTGGGCCGGCGTCTGGGCGCCTGGTTCGCGCGCACCCGCTTCACCCTGGAAGCCCGGAACCTGCGGTTCACCCCCAGCATGGCCGTGCATGTCTCCGAACTGGACGACTCCGCCAGCCGGGAACCGATTCGCGAGTTGTTGATGGACACCCTGTGCCTGCTCGCCACCGAGGAGCACGGCGGCGAGCCGGTGCTGTCGCGGCGCGCCCGCGCCGCCCTGGACCGTTTCACCGCGCCGCCGGCCACGGTGGACGAGGCGACGGACCACGGCGAGGAGGCCCGGCCGGGCCAGCTCCATGAGCTGGTGGAGCGGCTCAGCCAGCGCGACGACGGCATCCTGGTGCGCGAGCTGTCGCCGGCCCTGCGGCGCCTGGACGAACCCACCCGCATGCGCCTTATCGACCATCTGCTGGAGGCGTCCCTGATCCCCGGTGCCACCCCCTCCTAGGCCCGGTGGCGTTACCCACACGATGACGTGCCGAGCGGAGCGCCCCGGCTAGCGCCATCCCCCATTGCGGCAACCACACCCCACCCGGATAATCCGCGCCATGCTGGAAACCTATCTGGATGAACTGGCCACGGCCCTGCCCCCGGTGCTCGGCGACGCCGCCGACCCGGTGCGGGCGCTGAGCCGCCACCGCCTGATCGACAAGCCCCACGGCGACCTGCCGCGCTGGCGGGCGGCGCTGGACGCCCTGCCGCCGGGCCCGGCGCCCCATGCCATGGACCGGGACACCGTGACCCTGGGCGAACCGGGCGGCGTGGACGGCGCGGCCCTGAAAGCCGCCCTGGAAGACCTGATCCCCTGGCGCAAGGGGCCGTTCGAATTCTTCGGCCAGACCGTGGACACCGAATGGCGCTCCGACTGGAAATGGCAACGGGTGGCGCCGCACCTGTCCGACCTGCGCGGCCGCCGGGTGTTGGACGTGGGCTGCGGCAGCGGCTACCACGGCTGGCGCATGGCCGGCGCCGGCGCCGCCTTCGTGCTCGGCATCGACCCCACCATCCTGTTCCTGATGCAGTACCTGGCGGTGAAACGCTATGCCCCCGAGGCGCCGTTCTGGTTCGCGCCCCTGCGCATGGAGGAACTGCCCGCCAACAGTGCCGCCTTCGACACGGTGTTCTCCATGGGCGTGCTCTACCATCGCCGCTCGCCCCTGGACCACTTGCTGGAGCTGACCGGCGCCCTGCGCCCCGGCGGCGAGCTGGTGCTGGAAACCCTGGTGGTGGAAGGCGACGAACGGGCCGTGCTGATGCCCGAGGGCCGCTACGCCGCCATGCGCAATGTGTTCTTCCTGCCCAGCAGCGCCCACCTGGCGATCTGGCTGCGCCGCTGTGGCTTCGAGGACGTGCGCTGCGTGGACGAGACCGTCACCACCACCGACGAGCAGCGACCCACGGACTGGATGCGTTTTCAATCGTTGCCGGACTTCCTGGATCCGGACGATCCATCACGCACCCGGGAGGGCCATCCGGCGCCTCGCCGGGCCACCCTGGTGGCTCGTAAACGGCGCTGATTGGCCCGCAAGGACCCGGCGTTCCGGGGCACACTGCGCGGGCCTGTTCATCGAGTGCGAGGACCGCCATGAGCGTCACCCTGGAGCAACCCCTGACCCTGCCCTGCGGGGCCGTTCTGAAAAACCGCCTGGCCAAGTCGGCCATGAGCGAGACCCTGGGCACGCCGGGCAACCGGGTCACGCCGCGCCTGCCCCGCCTGTACCGCACCTGGACTCGGGGCGGCACCGGCCTGCTGATCACCGGCAACGTGATGGTGGACCGCCACGCCCTGGGCGAGCCCTGCAACGTGGTGGTGGAGGACCGCCGCGACCTGCCGCGCCTGCGCGACTGGGCCCGGGCCGGCCAGGAAACCGGCGCCGCCATCTGGGTGCAGCTCAACCACCCAGGCAAGCAGGCGCCGGCGGCGCTCAACCGGCGCTCGGTGTCGCCCTCCGCCCTGCCCTTCGAGGACCCGGGCCTGAAGCGTTTTTTCCACACCCCCAAGGCGCTCAGCGTGGCGGAGATCCGCGACATCGTGCGCCGCTTCGGCGAGACCGCCGCGATCATGAAGGAAGCCGGTTTCAACGGCGTGCAGATCCACGGCGCCCACGGCTACCTGGTGAGCCAGTTCCTGTCACCGCGCCACAACCAGCGCCAGGACGACTACGGCGGCAGCCCGGAGAAGCGCATGCGCTTCGTGCTGGAGGTGTATGACGAAATCCGCGCCCGGGTGGGCGATGACTACCCGGTGTCGATCAAGCTCAATTCCGCGGACTTCCAGAAGGGCGGCTTCAGCGAGGAGGAATCCCTGGCGGTGGTGGAGGCGCTGGCGACCCGGGGCATGGATCTGATCGAGATTTCCGGCGGCACCTACGAGGCGCCGCGCATGGCCGGGGCCGGGGTGCGCGAGTCCACCCGCCGCCGCGAGGCCTATTTCCTGGAGTACGCCGAGCAGGTGCGCCGCCGGGTGGCGGTGCCGTTGATGGTGACCGGCGGCTTCCGCTCCCGGGAGGGCATGGCGGCGGCGCTGGCGGACGGCGCCACGGATCTGATCGGCCTGGCGCGGCCGCTGGCGGTGGACCCCGCGTTCAGCCACCGGCTGCTGGAGGGGGAGGCGGTGGCCAGCCCGGTGGCGCCGATCCGCACCGGCATCCGCGCGGTGGACAACGCGGCGATGATGGAGGTGTCCTGGTACACCTTGCAGCTGGCGCGCATCGCCCGGGGCAAGGCGCCCCTGGCGGATGCTGGCGGGCTCAGTTCGCTGCTCAAGATCGCCGGCACCATCGGGTGGCGGCGGCTGCGGATGGGGCGATTGCGGGCCTGATTTGAGGTTCGGTACGAAGGCTGGGTTCTCCAGCCGGGCCGCGTCTTGGTGTGGCCCCCTTTTCGGGAACGCCGTGAACCCGTCCATGGGGGCTCCCGGTCAAACATCCTGTTTGACAGGGTCCCGAAAAGGGGGCCACACCAAGACGCTTCGAGGTGAACGTCAACGGTGGTTTGCCCGCTAGTTGGTTGGGGGGGGGATCGCGACTGAAGTCGCTCCTACCGCGATCTGCAAGCACCGTAGGAGCGACTTTAGTCGCGATGGGGTGGAACCCAGAGCGGTTGTGGGGGGCGGCGGTGGCGGGCGAGCAGGATGAGCAGCGCGCCGTAGCCGAGGCATTGGCCGGCCATCAGGGCCAGCTCCGGCGCCAGCTCGTGGACGGCGGCGCCCATCTGGTTGAGCTTGAGGAAGGCCTGGATGCCCGGGGTGGCGGGGATCAGGTCCGCCAGCCAGCGCAGCGCCGTGGGCAGGCTTTGCGAGGGCCACACGAAGCCGGCGCAGAATACGATCGGCAGGGACGACACCAGCACCACCAGGGTGGGGCCTTCCAGCCGGTTGACGGCGTAGCCCAGGGCCAGGGCGCACAGGGTGGTGGCGGTGAGGAACAGGGTCGTCAGCGCCAGCAGCGTCAGCGGGTCGGCGTGGCGCGGCACCTGGTAGTACTGAAAGAAGACGCCGAAATAAAGCATCGCGAACAGCAGATAGATGGCCACGAAGTTAAGCAGCCGTAGCGGCAGCGCCAGGCGCAGTGGCGCAGCGGCGTCGCCCTGCCCGCGCCGCCAGCGGTCGCGGGCGGTGAGGCAGCCGGCGGCGATCAGCAGGGTCTGGTGGAGGATCAGCACGAACACCGCCGGCACCACGTAATCGATGTAGCCTTCCACCGGGTTGAAGGCGGCCAGGCGTTGCAATCGCACCGGCCGCAGCTCACCGGGGATGCGGGTCATCTCGCGGCCCTGCATCAGGGCCCGGCGGGCCTGGGTTTCCAGGCTCAGGGTGGTGCCGGCGGTGAGCAGCCCCTCCACCACCCGGCTGTAGATCAGGAAGTAGCTGGCGTCGCCGGCGTAGCTGAGCGTGGTGGGCCGGCCCAGCATCACGTCGCGCTGGAAGTGGGCGGGGATCACCAGCAGGCCGTGGGCGCGCCCCGCGGCGATCCAGTCCCGGGCCTGGTCCTCGTCGCCCAGCCGCGCCACCACCCGGGCCTCCGGCGTGGCGTCCACCCGCCGTGTCAGTTCCCGGGCCAGGGCGGAATGGTCCCGGTTGACCACCACCACCGGCTGTTCGCCGGGTACGTTGTGGCGGTACGGCAGGGGGTACAGAAACGCATAGAACAGCACGCCGCCGAGCAACACCATCATCACCGTGGTGTCGCGGTACAGGGCGCGCCACTCGTGCCCCCAGGCCCGGGCCAGCCGGCTCATCGGTCACCGCCCCCGGGCAGCGCCCGGACGCTCAGCGGCAGCGGTACCAGGAACAGCAGCAACGCCGCCAGTGACGGCCACAGCGTGGCGAAGGGGGCGGCGTGGTCGGCCACCGCCACCTGCAGATTCATGTAATGGGTGGAGGGCATCAACGCGCCCCACCACCAGGCCAGGGTGTTCATATCGGCGCGTGGGAAGGTGATGCCCATGAAGGCGAACGCCGGCGCCAGGTAGGCGGCGCACACGCTGAGCGCGTGCAGCGGCTCCGGCAGCAGGGCCACGATCAGCACCGCCATGGCCTGCACCGCGAGCACGGTCAGCGCCAGGCCCAGCCACAGCCAGAGCAGGCCGCCGGCCGGCTGCCAGTCCAGCAGCAGGCCGAACAGGGCCAGCATCAGCAGCCCCTGCAGCCAGAACGCCAGCCCCACCGGGGCCAGCGCCGAGGCCAGGGCGGCCAGGCGCGGGCCGGGGCGCGCCGGCAAGGGCGCGCGGCGCAGCCGCCAGAACACCACCAGCACCGTGGCCACCACCAGCAGCACCTGCCAGAGCGCCGGCACGATGGCGGTCACCAGGAAGCGGGCGTAGCTCATGACCGGGTTGAACAGGGACACCACCTGGGGGCGCACCGCCTTCACCGCCAGGGCCACGCGCGGCGCCGGGTCGCCGTGGGCCAGGCGCAGGGCGGCGCCGGCCCGGGCCGAGTAGTCGCCCACCGCGTCCACCAGGGCGGAGCCGATGAACTTGCCGGCGAGCAGGTACTGGGTGTTCTCGAAAGCCGCCAGCCGGGGGCTGCGTCCCTGGCGCAGATGGGCGGCGAAATCCTCGGGGATCACCACGGTGGCAAGCACCTCGCCGCGCCGCAAAGCGCGCCGCGCCGGCGCCCGGGAGCGGTACTCGCGGTACACCGCCAGGCCCGGGCTGGCGTCCAGGGCGCGCACCAGTTCCCGGGAGGCGCTGCCCGGGTCCAGATTGACCACCGCCAGGGGCAGGTCCCGGGGCACGCCCTGGGCGAACACCGCCAGGAAAAACAGGGTCCCCAGCGGCGGCAGCCAGAGCGTCAGCAGCCGCAGCCAGGGGTCCTCGCGGAGCGCCTGGCCGCCATGCAGCCCGGTCATCTCAGGGCTCCGCGTCCAGCAACACGCTCATGCCCGGGCGCAAGCCCGGCACCGGGGCGCGCGGTCGCAGCTCCACCTCGAAGGTGCGCATGTCGTAACCCTGGCCGTCGCGGGTCGCCCGCCAGGTGGCGTAGTCGCCCCGGGCGGCCACATGGGACACCTGGAAGTCGGCGCGCCGCTCCAGGGCGGGAATGCGCAGAGTGAATACCTCGCCGGGCTGGAACCGGGCCAGCCGGTCCTCGCGCACGTTGAACACCGCCCAGGCGTCGTCCAGGTCGGTGAGGGTCACCACCGGGAAGCCCTGGGGCACCAGCTCGCCGGGTTGCAGGGCCACGTCGTCCACCTCGCCGGCGTGGGGCGCGGTCACCCGGGCGTCATCGAGCAGGTTCTGGACTTCCCGGCGCAGGCTGGCGGTGACGTCGCCGGTGGCGGCGCTGGCGTCGCGGGCCTCGGAGCGCGGGCCCTCCTCCGCCAGCTTGAGCACCTGGCCGGCGCTGAACCGGGTTTTCACCGCCACCTGCCAGGCGGTGTAGGCCTCGTCCAGTTTCTGGCGCGCCACCACGCCCTCGTCGGCCAGCGCCCGTACCCGCCGGTAGGTGGTTTCCGCCAGTTGCTCGGCCACCTTGGCCTTCTCGAATTCGCTGCGCGCGGCGCGCACCTTCTCTTCCCGGGTGCCGCCTTCCACGGCGCTGATCAGGGCGCCGGAGATGCGGTCCAGGGCCTCCACCTGGGCCAGCTTCTGTTCCAGCTCCGGGCTGTCGATGGTGAACACCGGGTCGCCCTTGGCCACCGTGTCGCCCTTGCGCACCAGGGTTTCCGACAGGCGCCCGGGCACCTTGGAAGACACCAGGTACTGGCGGGCTTCCACCTGGCCCTGGAAAACCGGCGCGCGCGGCCGGTAGGCGTTCCAAAAGCTGACCGCCACCAGGGCCACCACCACGGCGGCCACCAGCGCGAACAGAACGGTACGGGCTTTCACGGTGTCGGCTCCCCCTGTTGCTGATAGTCAATAAAACGGCCCGGCTGGCCGGGCAGCGCCATCACCCGGGCCAGGGCCACCACGTAGCGGAACGCCGCCGCCTGCCGGTGGGTGCGCGCCGCGGACAGCGCCGTTTGCGCGTCCACCACGTCCAGCGAACGCCCCAGGCCTTCCTCGAAGGCGCGCCGGCGCAGGTGCAGGTTTTCCCGGGCCAGTTCGATCTGGCTGGCCAGGGTGCGGTACTCATTGAGGGCGCGGCGCGCCTCCCGGTACTGGCTGTCGAGCATCACCGACAGCTCCCGGCGGGCCCCGGCGCGCAGCCGCCGCACCCGCTCCACGGCGGCTTCGGCGGCGCGCACCTTGCCGCCACGGCCGGCGCGGTCAAGCAGCGCGAAACGCACGCCCACGCCCACCATCCAGTCCGGGGTCAGATCGCTGATCAGGGCGTCGTCCTCGTGCAGGTTATAGCTGCCGTACAGAAACAGGTTGGGATGAAACAGGCCCCGGGCCATGTCGCCCCGGGTGCGGGCGCCCTGCTCCTTGATCGCCAGCACCCTCAGGCCGGGGTGATCCTCGAGACGGTCCCGGAGGCGGTCGTCGTTCTCGGGCAGGGCGTGCACGAACAGGGGCGAGGCCGGCGTCACCGGGGTGTCGCCGTGCACCAGCCGGGTCAGGGCGAGACGCGTGATGTCGCGCTTCTCCCGGGCCGAGGCCAGGTCGATGCGCGCCTGATCGTAGGCGGCCTGGGCGGCGAGCCGCTCGACCCGGGCGATCTGGGCGTGCTCCTCCAGTTTGCGGGCGGCGCGCAGATGGCCGGCCAGGGTGTCCGCGGCGGCCTGGCGGGTGGCCACCAGCTGGTCGGCGGTGACCAGCCCGAAATAGGCGCCTACCAGCTCCAGGAAACGGGCGCGGCGCAGTTCCTCGCGCAGGGCGCCGGCCTCGTCGCGGCCCAGCTCCAGCAGCCGGCGTTGACCCTGGACGCGGCCGCCGGTGTACAGCGGCCAGAAGGCCAGCAACGACGAGCGGGCGATGTCGCGATCCTCGGTGAGCGGGGTGCTGAAGGCGTCCGGCCCGCCCAGCAATTGCACCAGCACCTGCCCCACCGGGGTGCCGGACAGGCTGTCCAGGGGTTCCAGGTCCAGGGTGTTGAGTTCCGGACGCTGGTCCAGACGGGTATAGGTACCGAGCAGTTCCACCTGGGGCAGCAGCAGGGCCCGGGCGGACTCGGACAGGGCCCGGGCGCCGTCCTCGGCGGCGGCGCCGGCGGCCAGGTTGTCATCCTCGGCGAGCAGCCGCCCCCAGGCCTGCTCGAACGTCATCGGGGCCGCCCCGGCGCCCATGGCGGCGACGCCCAGTATCAGCGCCACCAGAAGCCTCCACATACTCATCCTCCTTATGGAAGGAAACATAATAGCACCGGTTGATTACCGGTTCCCGGATCAGGGGATCAGATATTGATGCAGGGCAGCCTGCAGGGCACTGAGGGTGAGCGGCTTGATCAGCTGGCCGTCCATGCCCACCTCCTTGATGCGCTCGGCGTACTCGGGCATGACGTGGGCGCTGAGCGCCAGGATCACCGCCGGCTGCCAGCCGTTCTCGGTTTCCAGGCGGCGCATGCGCCGGGCGCTTTCGAAGCCGTCCATGACCGGCATGTCCAGGTCCATGAGCACCAGCCGGTAGGCGCCGCCGCCCTCGATGAAGCGGTCCAGGGCCTGCTGGCCGTCGTCGCCGAGCACCGGCGCCGGCACCCCGAGCCGTTCCAGGTAACCGCGCGTGACCATCTGGTTGACCGGGTTGTCCTCGGCCACCAGCACGCGCAGCCCGCTGCGTTCCTGTTCCGGCTCGCGCCGGGAGAGCAGCGGCACCTGGCCGGGGCCGGTGTCGCTGAGCAGTTGCTGCAGTTCCATCACCGTGAGCACCGCCCGGCGCACCAGGGTGATGTCGTCGCGCATCACCACCTCGCCACTCTCGCGCATGCCGCACAGCAGCACCGGACGCGGGGCGGCGCCGCGCTCACGGGCCGGGCGCAGGCCCTGGTCGAGCAGCACGCCGTCGGTGACGCCGTTGACCAGCAGGTGGCTTACCGCCGGGTCCGCCAGGGCGGCGCGCACGCCTTCCAGGTCGGTGACCACCCGGGCGTGGGCGAAGCGACGGTCGCCGTCGAGCAGGCTCTTGAGGTTGCCCACCTGGTCCCAGATCAGCGCCGGCTCCCGGGTCGGTTCCGGCATCGGCACCGCCGGCGCCGCCACCGGCACGGTAAGCGCGAAGTGAAAGCGGGCGCCCTGCCCCGGCGCGCTGCGCAACTCGATCTCGCCGCCCATCAGACGCACCAGTTCCTGGCTGATGGACAGGCCCAGGCCGGTGCCGCCGAAACGCCGCGACACCGAGGCCGACGCCTGGCTGAAATTCTGGAACAGGCGGCGCTGCTCCTCGCGGCTCATGCCCAGGCCACTGTCCGCCACCGAGAACGACAGGATCACCTGGTGTTCGCCGGCGGGCTCGCAGCGGGCGCGCACCCGCACCCAGCCGTGGCGGGTGAACTTCACCGCGTTGGAAATCAGGTTGGTGAGCACCTGGCGCAGGCGTGGCGCGTCGCCGCGCACCTTGGCGGGCAGCGCCCGGTCCACGTCCACCAGCACCAGGTCGCCGTTGTCGCTGGCCGGCAGGCTGAACATGTGGGCGCAGTCGATCAGCAGGGCGGCCGGGTCGAAGTCGTCGATCTCCAGCTCCAGCTTGCCCGCTTCCAGCTTGGAGTAGTCGAGCACGTCGTTGACCAGGGTATTGAGGGTGCGGCCGGCGTTCTCGATCAGGGCGATGTAATCCTGCTGGCGCGGCGAGGGATCGGTTTCGCGCAGCAGCTCCGCCAGCCCCAGCACGCCGTTGAGCGGGGTGCGGATCTCATGGCTCATGCGCGCCAGGAACTCGCTCTTGGCGCGCACCTCGGCGTTGCCGCGCACGGCCCGGGCGGTGAGGCGCAGGAACACCAGGCTGGCGGCGAGCACCACCGCGTAGGCCAGGGCCAGCCCGGCCAGCATCCAGGCGGTATCGCGCACCACCTTGTCGTGGCCGTGCCTGGACAACGCCGAGGCCATGTCCACCGAGGCCCGGGCCAGCGCGTGCAGGCCGGTCACCGCTCCCTCGGAGCGCGCCAGCGCCTCGCGCCAGGACACCGCCAGATCACCGGACATGTCCACCGCCTCGCCGCTCCATTGCCGGTAGGCTTCCAGGTCCTCGCGCACCCGCTGCCAGCGGCGTTTAAGCACCGCCATCTCCTCCCGGTCCGGGGCCGCCAGCTGCTGATCCACGTCGGCCATCGCCGCCGCCAGTTGATCGCGGGCCTTGTTGAGCTGGTAAAGGGAGAGCGGATCCAGGGTGTTGCCGGTCACGCCGCCATGGAGCAACAGCGCGCGCATCATGCCCAGGTCCCGGCGCACCTCGCGCAGGCCATTGAGTGGCAGCGACAGCGCCCGGCCGGGGCTGGCAAGGCGGGTATCGGAAAGCCGCGACAGATAGAGCACCGAGGCCAGCGAAGCGTGCAGCCGACCATTGATCTGATCGAGCGCCCGAAACGGCGCCAGCACCCCGCCCACGGCCGCCCGCGGCTCGGTGTTTCGCCAGGCGTTGCGCACCCCGGCGACGATGTTGGTCAGATCCGGGGCGTCCAGGCTGTCCATGGCCCGCTGGTAGGCGGCAAGGCCCTCGTCGGTATCCGCCAGGGCGGCCCGATAGCGGTCGGCCAGATCCTCGGAGCTGCTCATCACCACCGCCGGAGCCAGGTCGCGGCCGCGCTCCAGGGGCTCGCTGGCGCGCAGCCCGGCGGCGAACACCTCCAGATCGTCCTGCAACACATGGTGCCGGTCATGCAGATCGAGGCGATATTGATAGAGCAGCGTCGCCATCATCACGAACGGCACCGTCACCAACGACACCAGCAAAAACACCGCTGGAAAACGTCGTTCCTTCATCACCTGCGTCCTCCCTGGTCGCGTCCCCCGTGCCGGGACTTGCGGTGGCCACGTCGAAAGCGCCAGACTTCCGGCTACTCTAGCGGCAAAGCCCGCGTGACAGGATGGTCTTCATGTATCTTCCGGGTATCCATATCCTGCCGGTGTTGTGCATTGTTGTATTGGTCGGCGGGTGTGCCAAGGCGCCCGCCACTACCGCCACCATACCGGAATTGCGGGCCCGCGACGCCGCCGAAATGCCGTCGCCGGCGCCCCCGGCCATGCCCGACTGGCTGGCGGCGGCCCAGGCCCCGCCGCGCCTCGCCGGCCTCGACCGGGACGGCGAGATCAGCAACGACGACCAGGGCTGGCGGCGCTGGGTGTACGGCGCCCCGCACCGGCGGCTCACCCTGACCCTCTATGGCCTGCCCGCCGGCTGGGACGGTCTCGACGACACCCGCCTGGTCTCCGGACACTACGGCCAGCTGCGCCAGCAACGCGTCAACCGGGTGTACAACAGCGCCGACCTGTCGCTGCGCGTCGTCCAGGAACGGCTGTTCGACCTGGAGGGCCACGTCACCGCCAGCGGCGCCTATCTGATTAATCGACCGAACCGCCGGCCGCTTTACGAGACCCTGCTGCTGACCGTGGACGGCGACCGCTTCATCCGCATCGAGGCGGCCAGCCGGGAGGGGGACACCACGGCGCTGCTGCGGCTGAGCAAGCGCGCGCTGGCTGAATTCCGGGCGTTCCGGGAATAACGGCTCGATCGCCGGGTTTGGGCCCGCTAATAACTCCCCGGTGCGGCTCACTCCGGAGCGGAGCGGTGTGGTCCCCTTTCCGGGACCCTGTTTGACAGGATGTCAAACCGGGAGCCCCCAGGGACGGGTTCACGGCGTTCCCGGAAAGGGGACCACACCGCTCCGCGTCCCCTGATGGAGAACCACCCGGGACCCACCACCATGGCCGTCGGATTACGGCAGAGCCACGGCGAGAAGGAGTGGCAGGGTGAGGAAGGACAGAACGGTGGAGAACACCACCATGGCCGCCACCTCCTCCGGCCCCTGCCGGTAGGTCTGCGCCAGCAGGTAGTTGAACACCGCCACCGGCATGGTGGACTGGATCAGGATCACGCCGCGCAACACACCCTCCACCCCGGCCAACTCGCACACCAGCCAGGCGGCGGCGAAGCCCAGCGTCAGGCGCAGCACCGCGAAGGCGGCCCCGGGCCCGGCATGGCGCACCCGCATTTGCGACAGCGACACACCCAGGGTGATCAGCATCAGAGGAATGGTCAGGTCGCCGATCAGCGCCACGCTGTTGAACAGCCACTCCGGCAGGCGCACCTGGAACACCACCATCACCACGGCGACCACCACCGACACCAGGATCGGATGGCGGAACAGCTTCCAGGACAGCCCCTGGCCGCTGACCACCGCCAACCCGACGGAGAACTGCACCACCGAGGTGAGCATCATCCAGGCCAGCCCCAGGGCCAGGCCGTGGTCGCCGAACGCCAGCATCGATAGCGGCAGCCCCATGTTGCCGGTATTGGGAAACATCATCGACGGCAGGAACACGCGCGGCGGGCGGCCGGACCAGCGCAACGCCAGCCAGGCCACCAGCCCGGTGACCGTGAGCACCGCCAGGAACAGGCCGGTGACCCGGGCCAGGGCGCCCAGGTCCAGGTCGCTCTTGCCCAGGGTGGCGACGATCAGGCAGGGCGTGGCCACGGTGGTCACCAGGGCGGTGACCATGCGCATGTCGAAGGGCCGGCCGGCGCGGCCCCAGAAAAACCCGATGCCGGCGCAGGCCAGCACCGGCGCCATCACCGCCCAGATTTTCGCGATCATGATATTATCCTTCGCCCCGGCGCGCGGCGCCGGGCGCATCCCGATTCAAACGGCCCGATTCAAGCGGCAGTAGTCTGAGGAGCCGGCCCACACATGTCCAACGGCGATTTCGCCCCGATCCAGCCCGCTCGCCTGCACTGGCAGGACCACACCCCGGTGGCTACCGACTACGACGACCCCTATTTTTCCCGCCAGGACGGCCGCGCCGAAAGCCGTTATGTGTTCCTGGACGGCAACCGCTTGAGTGAGCGCTTCGCGGCCCTCGACGACGGCGACCGCTTCGTGATCGGCGAGACCGGCTTCGGCACCGGCCTGAACATGCTGCTGGCCGCCGCCCTGTTCCGCCAGCGGGCCCCGGCGGGGGCGCGGCTGGATCTGTTCTCGGTGGAGAAGCACCCGCTCGGCGCCGAGGATCTGGACCGGGCGCTGGCGGCCTGGCCGGACAGCGCCGACACTCCGGAGTGGGACGCGCTCCGCGATGCCCTGCGCCACCAGTATCCGCCGGCCTCGCCGGGCTGCCACCGGCTGTGGTTGGCGGACAACGTCGGCCTGACGCTGATGTTCGGCGACGCCGAGCCCCTGTGGCGGCTGTGTCCGGCGCGGGTGGACGCCTGGTTCCTGGACGGTTTCGCGCCGGCGCGCAACCCGGCCATGTGGCAACCGGCCCTGTTCGAGCAGCTCGCCGCCCACAGCCGCCCCGGCGCCACCCTGGCCACCTTCACCGCCGCCGGCGCGGTGCGCCGGGGACTGGCGGACGCCGGCTTCCGGGTGGAGCGCATCGACGGCTTCGGCCACAAGCGGCACATGGTGGTGGGCACCTTCGGGGCGGACCCGGCGGCCTGGCGGCCCGGGCGCCAGCGCCGGGGCGAGGCCCTGGTGGCCGGCGCCGGCCTGGCCGGGGCCACCGCCGCCCGGGCCCTGGCGGAGCGCGGCTGGAGGGTCACCGTGGTGGACCCGGCGGGCATCGCCACGGCGGCCTCCGGCAACCACGCCGGGGTGGTCTACAGCACCCCCAGCCCGCACCTCACCGCCCAGAACCGCTTCTACCAGCTCAGCTACGGCCACGCCCTGCGCTGGCTGGGCCGCCACCGCTTCCCGGCGAACGGCCAGGGCGCCCTGAACGGCGTGATCCAGCACTACGTGGACGACAAGCAGCGCGCCAAGATTCGCGCCGCCGCCGACAGCGGCGCCTGGCCGGACTCGCTGCTGCTCGCCGGCGACGACCGCGCCGAGCTGCGCGGCGGCGGCTACCTGAACCCACCGGCCTGGTGCCACGCCCTGCTCGACCATCCGGCGATCCGGGTACGCCGGGCCGCCGTCACCGCCCTGGCCAGCGGCGCCCCGGCCCGGGCCACCCTGGACGACGGCGATGAGGTACGCGCCGACGCGGTGGTGATCGCCACCGCCGGCGCCGCCCGGGCCATGGCCGTGGACGGCGCCCCCCTGGACTGGCTGCCGCTCAAGCTGATTCGCGGCCAGGTGAGCTACTGCGCCGCCACCGGGGCCAGCGCCGCCTGGGACCGGGCCCGCTGCCACGGCGGCTACCTGACCCCGGCCCTGGACGGCCTGCACTGCGTGGGCGCCACCTTCGACCTGCACGACCCGGACCCGGCGCCCCGGGACCAGGACGACGCCGCCAACCTGGCGCAGCTGCGCCGCCATCTGCCGGACCACTGGGCGGAACTGGGCGGCGACGCCATCCGCGTGGTGGACCGGCGGGTGGGTCTGCGCTGCCAAAGCACCGACTTCCTGCCCCTGGCCGGCCCGCTGCCGGACCCGGCCCGGGACGACCTGGCCGCCCTGCCCGGCCTGTGGCTGAGCATCGCCCACGGCAGCCGGGGCATCACCGGCACGCCGCTGTGCGCGGAGATCCTGGCGGACCGCATCAGCGACGCGCCGCCGCCGGCGGACCGGCCATTGCTGGACGCCCTGGATCCGGTCAGATTCCTGAAACGACAACGAAAAAGAAGGGGCGCTTCGCGCCCGCCGCAGGATTCAGGTTGAAGGATTCAGGGGCCACCTCCGTGCCAGCTGGCGGCATGGCCCCGTGGCTTCATCCTGTATCCTGCATCCTGATTCCTTTCACGGAGGTTCCATGTTCCCCATCACCGCCCTGTACGCCGCTCTCTGTGGCCTGCTGGTTCTGGCCCTGGCTTTCAACGTGGTGCGCTACCGCTTCGGCCGGGGGATTTCCCTGGGCGACGGCGGCGACGCGCGCATCACCCGGGCGGTGCGCGCCCACGGCAACGCGGTGGAGTACATTCCGCTGGCGCTGATCCTGATCGGCCTGCTGGAGGGCAACAACGCCAACGCCTGGGCGCTGCATCTGTACGGGGCGCTGCTGGTGCTGGGGCGGGTGGCCCATGCCTGGGGCATGACCGGGCCGGGCAGCGAGGTGAACAATTTCCGCAAGCTCGGCATCATCGCCACCTGGACGGTGTTCCTGGTCGCCAGCGTGCATTTGTTGGTGGTGGCCGTGGCGTACTGAAGCGGAACGCCGCCCGGTCGCTCCTACCATGATCGATTGGCACCGTAGGAGCGACTTTAGTCGCGATCACCGCCGTGCCCGCTTCATCGCGACTAAAGTCGCTCCTACTACGCTACCTCGTAGCGTCTCGTCGCGGCCCGGATGGAGAACCCAACCGGAAGGCTGCTACAAGCCCAGCTCGCGGAGTTGCTCGCGGGTCATGACGGAGACGGTTTCGGTGGCGTCGTCGAACACCACCGAGGCCTCGCCGCGCTTCAGCTGGGCGCGCACCTGCTCCACCTTGGTGGCGGTGGGCACTTCCTGCTCGCCGTAATCGGTGCCGTCGCGGGTGACGAATTCCTCGATCAGATTGTCCAGGGTGGCCCGGTCGATGTCGGACCAGGGCACGATGATGGGCGTGCTCATATCGGCTTCATACTCGTGTCGGATTCAAACCACGTTGCCTTCCCGGGACCACTCGCAGCGTACCCGCAGCGGCTCCTCGGAGGGCTCATGGTAGTCGTCGGCGCTGTCCCAGAGAAAGGTGTGGAAACCGGCGAACTCGGTTTCCAGGTGCACCACGGCGCTGACCCAGTACATGCGCTTGAGCAGCCGTTCGAACTTGGCGATCCAGTGTTCCCATTCGTATTCCACCGCCCGGTAGGACATGCCGAAGTGAATCACCTGGGTCTGGAAGCCGCCGCCGGCGCCCGGGTCGCCGGCGATGGCGAACATGTCCTGGCTGAGGAAGGGCCACTCGTCCGCTTCCGGCAGCGCGCGCAGGGCGCGCCGGTTGTGGAAGCAGCTCGCCTTGCGCTGCCGTTCGTCGCCGAACGGCAGGTGCTTGATGCAGCCGTAGACGATGGATTCGTTATCCACGGCGGCTCCCCTGCGTGGTCATCGTCCGCAGCGCTCCAGCTGCACCGCGTAGCGGCTGGCCATGTCCTGGGCGCGGCGGGCGGAGCGCTGCATGTAGGGGCGGCTTTTCCACACGCCCCGAGCGTAGCCGCCGTGGCCGGCGTAGTAGGCCAGGTAAAGGTGGTAGGCGTCGTTGAGGGCGATGCCGTTGCGCACGTGGCTCTGGTAGTGGTACCAGCCGACGAAGTCCACGGCGTCGCCGAAGTCGTCGCGCTTGGCGCCGCCGTGGCCGGTTTCGCGCTGGTACCAGGCCCAGGTGCCATCCAGGGCCTGGGGGTAGCCGTAGGCGCTGGAGGGTCGCGTCCAGGGAATGAAGCCGAGCAGCTTGGTGCGCGGCGGTTTGGCGTGGGCCTGGTAGCCGGATTCCTTGTAGATGGTGGCCATCAGGATCGCCACCGGCACGCCGTATTCCTGTTCGCTGCGCTTGGCGGCCTTGTACCAGTTATTGAACCAGCCGCCCTTCTGATCGAACACCGCGCAGACGTCGTCGATGTGGGTGGGGGTGGTGGCGCAGCCGCCGAGCAGCAGCAGTGTCAGCGCCAGAACCAGGACGCGCATGAAGGGACCTCACGATTTCGGCTTGGCGACATGGTAACCGGCGGGGCCGTGGGCCGCCATGGTGGCGGTGTGGGCGCGGCGTCGATCGCGGCTGAAGCCGCTCCTACAGCGACCTCCTTGACGGCTTCAACCTTGATCATCGGCCGCGATCATTGTTCCGGCAATGAAATACCGTGGCCGGCCAGGAAGTGGACGAAGGTGTCCTCGTCCATGACCTCGACGCCGAGCTTCTCGGCCTTGGCCAGCTTGGAGCCGGCGGCTTCGCCGGCCACCACCCGGGCGGTGCTCTTGGAGACGCTGCCGGCCACCTTGGCGCCCAGGCTTTCCAGGCGTTCCTTGGCCTCGCCCCGGGTGAGCCGGCTCAGGGTGCCGGTGAGCACCCAGGTCTGGCCCTCCAGGGGGCGCTCGTCGGCGGCGCCGGCGGGGGCCTTGTCGGCCAGTTTGGCGGCGTACGCCTCGGCGGCCCGCAGACGCGCCAGCCAGTCGCCGGCGCGCAGGCCTTCCTTCAGCTTCTCCAGGGTGGCGGCCTTGACGCCGGTGTCGGTGTCGTCCTCGCCGGCCTCCACCGCCCGGACCAGAGCCTCCAGAGTGCGATAGTGGCGTCCCAGAGTCTCCAGGGTCTTGTCGCCCACGCCGCTGAGCGGCATGCCCAGAAACTTGGCGCCGCGCAGGAAACCGGCCAGAGTCAGGGCGTCCACGAAGCGCCTTGAGGGCACGCCGTCGCTGGCCGGGGTGACGCCGGCGGCGAGCAGGTCGTCGATCACCTTCTCGTTGTGGTCCTCGGCGAAGAAGGCGGCGATCGCCCGGGCCACCTCGCCGCCCACGTCCGGCACCTGCAGGAACAGCATCAGCGGCGCGTGGCGGATCGCCTCCAGGTCGCCGAAGCAATCCGCCAGGGCCTTGGCGGTTTCCTCGCCGATCTGCAGGATGCCGAGGGCGAACAGGAAGCGGCTCAGGCTGTTGTGCTTGGAGGCTTCCAGGGCCGCCATCAGGTTGGCGGCGGACTTCTCGCCCATGCGCTCCAGGCCGGCCACGTCCTCCGCCTTGAGCTTGTACAGGTCGGCCACGTTGTCGATCAGCTCCTGGTCCACCAGGGCGTCCACCAGCTTGTCGCCGAGGCCGTCGATGTCCATGGCCCGGCGCGAGGCGAAGTGTTTGATCGCCTCGCGGCGCTGGGCGCCGCAGATCAGGCCGCCGGTGCAGCGCGCCACCACGCCGTCGTCGGCGCGCAGGATCTCGCTGTCGCACACCGGGCAGCGTTCCGGCAGGTGGATTTCCCGGGCGTTGTCGGGGCGCCGCTCGGGCACGGTTTTCACCACCTTGGGAATGACGTCGCCGGCGCGGTAGATCACCACGGTGTCGCCGACGCGGATGTCCAGGCGGCGGATCTCGTCGATGTTGTGCAGGGTGGCGTTGCTGACGGTGACACCGCCCACCTGCACCGGCTCCAGCTTGGCCACCGGGGTCAGGGCGCCGGTGCGGCCCACCTGCCAGTCCACGTCGTTGAGCACGGTGAGCTCTTCCTGGGCCGGGAATTTGTGGGCGATGGCCCAGCGCGGCGCGCGGCTGACGAAGCCCAGGTCGCGCTGCCAGTCGAAGCGGTCCACCTTGTAGACCACGCCGTCGATGTCGTAGTCGAGCCGTTCGCGGCGTTCCTGGATGTCGTTGTAGAAATCCAGCAGCGCGTCGATGCCCTGGCAGCGGCGCACCTCGCCGTTAACGCGCAGGTTCAGGTCACGCAGGCGCTCCAGCATGGCGGAATGGGTGTCCGGCCAGGGCTCGCCTTCCAGCCGCGCCACGGAGTAGGCGTAGAACTCCAGGGGGCGCTCGGCGGTGATGCGCGAATCCAGCTGGCGCAGGCTGCCGGCGGCGGCGTTGCGCGGGTTGGCGAAGGTCTTGTGGCCGGCCTCTTCCTGGCGCCGGTTGAGGTCGCGGAAGCCGCTGTGCGGCATCACCACTTCGCCGCGCACCTCCAGCAGGGCCGGCGGGTTATCGCCGCGCAGGCGCAGGGGGATGGAATCGATGGTGCGCACGTTGGCGGTGATGTCCTCGCCGGTCTCGCCGTCGCCCCGGGTGGCGCCGCGCACCAGGCGGCCCTGCTCGTAGACCAGGGACACCGCCAGGCCGTCCAGCTTGGGCTCGGCCACGTAGTCCACCGGGCCGCTCACGTCCAGGCGTTCGCGCACGCGCTGGTCGAAGTCACGCAGTTCCTGGTCGTTGAAGGCGTTGCCCAGGCTCAGCATGGGCACCGCGTGGCGCACTTCCTCGAAGGCGTCCAGGGGAGCGTCGCCGACCCGCTGGGTGGGCGAGTCCTCGGTGACCAGGTCCGGGTGCGCCTCTTCCAGTTCCTGCAGGCGGCGGAAGGCGCGGTCGTATTCCGCGTCCGGCACGGACGGATCGTCCAGGGTGTAGTACCGGTAGGACCAGTCGTTAAGCTGGTCGCGGAGGCTGCGGATCTCGTCGGAGGGAAGCGGGTTCTTGGAGGTCACGATGCGCGGATTCCGATTCAGGATTCAGGATTCAGGATTCAGGAGAAGAACCTGGAGTGTGCGGGAAGACCTGCCTATTAGCATCGCGCCGGCTGCCAATATGCAGGAAGCGCCACATCCAGGCGCCCCGCGCAGCCCCGGCTCCATCCTGCATCGCCGCTCACGGCACGGCCCTTACGCCGGCACGGCCTCGCCGCCGCCTTTCAACTTGCAACTTGCAACTCGCGGCGGGGCCGCATCAGGCGCCGTGGGAGACGCGCTGGCGGCGTTCGAATTCCTGCACGCGCTGGCGCAGGTGCTCCATGGTTTGCGGCGTGAGCACGCTGTGCTGTTCGTCCTTGAGCTCGCCGTCCAGTTCGTCGGCCAGGCGGCGGCCGATGGCCAGCATGCGGTCCAGGGCGGCCAGGGGCTCGCCGGGGCCGGGCAGCTTCATGAAGAAGGTGATGCCGGCGAAGCCCTCTTCTTCCATGGTGTCGATGTCGAAGGTGCCCGGTTCCACCGCGTTGGCCACGGAGAATTCCAGTTGGTCGCCGGCGTTGCTCTCGCGGTGGCGGTGGAAGATGTGCATGTCGCCGTAGCGCAGACCGCCCTCCAGCAGCAGACGCAGCAGGGCCTGGCCGTCGAAGCGGTCCGGGCGGCGGGCGATCAGGTGGAACACGATCACTTCCAGCGGGGGCGCGTCCTGGGCCGGGGCGTGGTTGTTGCGCGCACGGGGCAGTTCCGGGGCGTCCTCGCGGGTGTCGCCGGAGCCGGCGCCTGCGGCCGCGGTGTTGGCCGGCGGCACGTCCGCGGCCCGGGGCGGTTCCGGCGGCCGCGGTTCTGGCCGTGGCTCGGGTTCCGGCTCGGGCTCGGGCTCGGGTTCCGGCTCCGGGGCCGGCGGCTCGGGCTCCGCCCGGGGCGACGGTTCGGCGGCGCGGGGCGCCGGGCCCCCGGCCTCGCCTTCACCGTCGAACAGGCTGCCCTGCTCGGCGCGGCGGGCGGCGCCTTCCTCCGGCGGGGTCTCCGCCGGGTCCATCATCATCGGCGGGTCGGCGCGGTCGAGCGGGTCGTCGACGCCGTCCATGTCGAAGGACGCTTCGCCACGACGGCGGACCCGGGGTTTGCCCAGGTCGTGGGGGTATTCGTCCTCGTCGTTGTTGTCGTCGCCCTTGCCCTTGCCGAAACGGCGGTCGATGCGCATGCGCAGGCGGCCGTGCCGCTCGCGGATCATGCGTCGCACGCCATCGGCAAGAATCAGCAGGATCAGGATGACCAGGATACCGATCAGTGTTTCCAGATTCAGGCCCATGTTGCCTCTTCCTTAGCTTGGCTCGCGTCGCCCAGGTTCACTGTGGTTCGTCTCGTTACATGGCCGCCATTTCGGCGGCTTCTTCCACGTCCACGGACACCAGCCGCGATACGCCCGGCTCGTGCATGGTCACGCCCATCAGGGTGTGCGCCATTTCCATGGTGATCTTGTTGTGGGTGATGTAGATGAACTGCACCCGCTCGGACATTTCCGCCACCAGATTACAGAAACGCCCCACGTTGGCGTCGTCAAGGGGCGCGTCCACCTCGTCGAGCAGACAGAACGGCGCCGGGTTCAGTTCGAAGATACTGAATACCAGGGACAACGCCGTGAGCGCTTTTTCACCCCCGGACAGCAAATGAATGGTGCTGTTGCGCTTGCCCGGGGGCCGCGCCATGATCGCCACGCCGGTGTCGAGCAGGTCCTCGCCAGTGAGTTCCAGGTAGGCGTGGCCGCCGCCGAACACCTTGGGAAACAGCTCCTGGAGCCCCTTGTTGATGCGGTCAAAGTACTCCTTGAAGCGGGTACGGGTCTCCCGGTCGATCTTGCGGATGGCGTTTTCCAGGGTCTTGAGCGCGTCTTCCAGATCGTCGTTCTGCTGATCCAGGTACTGCTTGCGCTCGGACTGCTGCTGGTATTCCTCGATCGCCGCCAGGTTGATCTGGCCCAGGCGGGCGATGCGCTGGCCGATGCGTTCCAGCTCCTCGGCCCAGTCTTTCTCGTCCGCCTCCTCGGGCAGGTTGTCGAGCACCGTGTTGAGGTCGAAGTGCTGCTCGTCGAGCTGCTCGGCCACGGTCTGGCGGCGGGTGGTCAGGTCCTGCCACTGCATGCGCTTGCCGTTGATGGTGTCGCGCACTTCCTGGGCCTGGCGCTCGTGCTGGCCGCGCCGGCCTTCCAGGTCGCGCATGCGGTGCTCCACGTCCTCCAGGCGGCGGCGCGCCTCGGCCAGTTGCTGCTCCGCCTCCAGGCGCTGTTCCAGTTTTTCCTCCAGCTGTTCCTGGAGTTCCAGGCCCGGGTCGCCGCCCTCGCTGGCCTGCTCCTCGAGCTGCGCCTTGCGCTCGCCGAGGCTGGCCACCTGGGAGGACAGGCGGTCCAGGTTCTGGCGCAGGGCGTCCGCCTGGGTGCGCGCGCCCTGGGCGTCCATGGCCAGCTGGTGGGACAGGTCGCGCTGCTGGCGCGCCTGCTGGCGGGCGTCGTCAAGGCGGGCGCGGGCTTCGTCGCGCTTTGACAGCAGCGCCTCGCGCTCGCCGGAGTCCTGCTCCATGGCGTCCAGGGCTTCCTGGAGCACGGCGCGGGCCTCCTTGACCTGTTCCTCCTCCTGCTGGAGCTGCCCGCGGGCCTCCTCCATCTCGTTGCCGAGGCGCTCGCGGCGCATGGTGATCTGCTCCAGGCGCACCTGGCGGGCACTGACCTGGGCGTTCACCTCGCCCAGTTCCCGGTTAATGCGGGCCGCCTGGCGCTGCACTTCCTCGCGCTCTTCCTCCAGCTCGGCGATCGCCTCGCGGGCCTCTTCCAGGGCCGCCTTGAGCTCTTCCACCCGGGCCTCGCCGGTGTCGATGGTGCCGGCCAGGGCCTCCAACTCGCGGCGACGCTCCAGCACGCCGGCCTCCTGGTCCTGTTCGCGCACCACCTTGAGCCAGTCCGGGCCCAGCCAGATGCCGTCCCGGGTGACCACGGATTCGCCGGCGGCCAGGCGCCCGCGCAGGGCCAGGGCGGCCCCCAGGTCCTCGGCGGCGTGCACGCCGGCGAGCAGGCCCTCGGGGACCTCGCCGCGCACATGGCGGCGCAGCAAGGTATCGCCGTCGGCGGCGTCGGGGGCGCTGTTCTGGATCAGGGTGACGCGGCCGTGGGTGAGGTCGCCGAGCCAGTCGCCGACCCGGTCCAGGCCGTCGATGGCCACCGCCTGCAGGGCCTCGCCGAGCACCGCTTCCACGGCGTTTTCCCAGCCTTCGGCCACCTGAATGCGGTCCGCCAGGCGCGGGTGTTGGTCCAGCTCATGGCGCTCCAGCCACTCGCTGACCGCGCCGTCGTCGCCCATGGCCGCCTTCTGCAGGGCCTCCAGGGAGGTGTGGCGGTTCTTGGCCGCCTGCAGCCGGTCGCGGGCCTCGTCCAGCTCGCGGCCGCGCTCGCCGTTCTCCCGGCGCAGCTGGTTGATGCGCTCCTGCAGGCTCTCGGCGCGCAGCTCGCTTTCCTCGCCCTGCTCCCGGAACTCCGCCACCTGCTCCTCGAGCTGGCGCATTTCCTGGGCCAGGGGCCCGGAATCCAGGGATTCCTGCTCCTTGGCCAGGCGCTCCAGGCGGTCGCCCAGGCGCTCGATGGATTTTTCCAGGTGCTGGATGCGGGACTGCTCCACCTCCGCCTGACGGCGGGATTCACCGGCCTTGTTATTGAACGCTTCCCAGGCCTGCTGCCATTCCTGCATGGCGTCCTCGGCCAGGGCCAGGGCCTCGGCGGCGGTTTCCTCGCGCTCCCGGGTCAGCTCCAGATCCGGCTCCAGGCTGGCCAGGTTCTCGTCCAGTTCCGCCAGCTTCTCGGCATCGGCGCTCTGGTGGGCCTCCGCCTCCTTCCAGCTGGCGCTCACCTGCTCCAACTCCTCGTAGAGCTGCTGGCGCCGCTCGCGCTGGTGCTGGATGCTCTGCTCCAGGCGCGCCACCTCGGCGCCCAGGGCGTAGTAGCGCTGTTGCACCTGGTTGAAGCTTTCCTGGACGTCGTTGTGGTTCTCGCGCAGGGCCTCGATCTCGGCGTCGGCGTGGCGCTGCTCGGCGATGCGCGCCTCCAGGGCCACTTCCAGCTCGCCGATCACCTGATCAAGCTGCTTGACCTGGGTGTCCAGGCCTCTCCAGCGCAGCGCCTTGAGCTGGGCGCTCTTGTGGCGCTCTTCTTCCTTGTACTGCTTGTACTTCTCGGCGGCGGCGGCCTGGCGGCTGAGGCGTTCGAGCTGGCGCTCCAGCTCCTCGCGGATGTCGGTGAGGCGCTCCAGGTTCTCGCGGGTGCGGCGCATGCGGTTCTCGGTCTCGCGGCGCCGCGCCTTGTATTTGGAGATGCCCGCCGCTTCCTCGATGTAGACCCGCAGTTCCTCCGGCTTGGCCTCGATCAGGCGGGAAATCATGCCCTGCTCGATGATCGCGTAGCTGCGCGGGCCCAGGCCGGTGCCCATGAAGATGTCGGCGATGTCCTTGCGGCGGCATTTGGTGCCGTTGAGGAAGTAGTTGGACTGGCCGTCCCGGGTCACCTGGCGTTTCACGGAGATTTCGTTGAACTTGCCGTACTCGCCGGTGACGGTGGCGTCGGAGTTGTCGAAGATCAGCTCGATGGAGGCCTGGGCCACCGGCTTGCGGGCGTTGGAGCCGTTGAAGATGACGTCCGCCATGGATTCGCCGCGCAGGTGCTTGGCGGAGGACTCGCCCATCACCCAGCGTACCGCGTCGATGATGTTGGATTTGCCACAGCCATTGGGCCCGACCACGGCGGTCAGGTTGTCCGGAAACGAGGCCGACGTGGGATCCACGAACGACTTGAAGCCGGCCAGCTTGATGGTTTTCAGTCTCATAGGGTGCGAACCGCGGCCATCGCCGCTCCAACGATCTAAAGCAGACTAGTCTAGCGGCAAGAGGGCTTGAATTCACCCGGCCCGGGGGCTTTTTACGTGTGCTTGCGGTAACCGGGAGGGCCCGGCCGCGCTTGTCGCTCCAGCGGGGACGGGATGGGGGCGGAAGGTGCTAGAATGCGCGCCCTTCCCTGCTTTCCAGGCCGTGCCATGACCGATACCGATTTCGCTTCCCTGCCGCTGGACGCCGCCACGCTGGCGAACCTGGCGTCGCTGGGCTTCACGGCCATGACGCCGATCCAGGCGCGCAGCCTGCCCGTCATTCTCGAGGGGCGGGACGTGCTCGCCCAAGCGGGCACCGGCTCCGGCAAGACCGCCGCGTTCGGGCTAGGGCTGCTGCATTCGCTGGACCGCCGGGACTTCCGTTGCCAGGCCCTGGTGCTGTGCCCCACCCGGGAGCTGGCGGACCAGGTGGCCCGGGAGCTGCGGCGGCTGGCCCGGGGGACGGACAACATCAAGGTGCTGACCCTGTGCGGCGGCGTGGCCATGGGGCCCCAGGTGGGCTCCCTGGAGCACGGCGCGCAGATCATCGTCGGCACCCCGGGGCGGATCGAGAAGCACCTGGCCAAGGGCACCTTGTCCCTGGACGGCCTGAATACCCTGGTGCTGGACGAGGCCGACCGGATGCTGGACATGGGGTTCGTGGACAGCATCGCCGGCATCGTCGAACGGACCCCGGCACGGCGGCGGACGCTGCTGTTTTCCGCCACCTGGCCGCCAGCCATCCAGACCCTGGCGGGCCGATTCCTGCGCGATCCGGTGTCCATCAAGGTGGCCACGGAAGAGGACCGCCCGGACATCGAGCAGCGTTTCTACGAGGTGACGCAGGAAACCCGCCTGGAGGCGGTGACGCGGCTGCTTTACAGCCTGCGGCCCACGTCCTGCGTGGCCTTCTGCGCCACCAAGCGGCAATGCCAGGAGGTGGCGGACCACCTGAACGCCCAGGGCGTCTCCGCCCGGGCCCTGAACGGGGACCTGGAGCAGCGCGACCGGGACCAGGTGCTGGGCCTGTTCGCCAACCGCAGCCTGGCGGTGCTGGTGGCCACGGACGTGGCCGCCCGGGGCCTGGACATCGCCGCCCTGGATCTGGTGATCAACGTGGAACCGGCCCGCGACCCGGAAACCCACACCCACCGCATCGGCCGCACCGGCCGCGCCGGCGAGCGCGGCCTGGCGCTGACCCTGGTGGCGCCGCCGGAAATGCGCCGCGCGCTGGCCATCGAGGACCAGCACCCCGGCACCCTGCCCTGGCACGCCCTGGACCAGGTGCGCCCCCACGCCGACCGGAGCCCGCTGCGGGCGCCCATGGCGACCCTGTGCATCGGCGCCGGCCGCAAGCAGAAGCTGCGCCCCGGCGACATCCTCGGCGCCCTCACCGGCGACGCCGGCCTGCCCGGCGACAAGGTGGGCAAGATCACCCTCTTCGACCACCAGGCCTACGTGGCCGTGGACCGCGCCGTCGCCGACAAGGCCCTGCAGCGCCTCCAGACCGGCAAGATCAAGGGCCGCTCCCTGCGGGTGCGCCGGCTTTAGCCGACTGCCGTCAGCGGTCGAGCGGCGGGGGCCGTCTTCATCGCGACTGAAGCAGGCTACCGCCCCGTCGCTCCTATAGAACAATCCCTACCCCAGACCAGGGAACCGCGCGTGACGTTACCTCGTAGCGTCTCGGTTTCCGCCAACCCGCGACAAACCATAAAAAAGCCCGGCCGAGGCCGGGCTCCCAAGCGGGGGTGAGTACGGGAAAACTCAGGGTTCGTAGTGCCACTCGCCGTTGTCGCCGGGCACGGGCTGGAAGCCCTGGCCGGTGGTGTTCGGCTGGAAGCCTTCGAACGGGTTGAACACCAGGCGCGGGGTGTCGACGCTTTGCGGGTGCGTCAAGTCGCCCACGTACTGGGAGTCCTCGACGATCTTGCCGCCCAGGGTGCGCTGGTTAAGCGACACCCGCGCCTTGCCGTTGGTGGTATCCACCAGATCGTAGACCCGTTCGCCGTTGTCGGTGGGCACCCGTACGTCCACCTGGCCGGCGCGAATGGAGCCGGATTCGGTGGCGTTGCTGGTCAGGGTCCGGCCTTCCAGGGTCACCTTGCCGCCGGCGAGTCCGGTGGTGGTGTGGAGGGTGTCCACGGTCAGGTCGCCGCCGGCCCGGTAGCCGATGTCGCCGGTGCTGTCGGTGCGCGCGCCGGCGACCATGGTGACGTTGCCGTTGGAGATCACGGTGACGCCGTCGGTGCCGCTGATGCGGCCGCCCTGGGTGAAATCACCGGCGGCGGCCAGGTCCACGCGGCGGCCGATGACGTCGCCGGTGAGGTCCAGATCGCCGCCGGTGTTCAGGCCCAGGCCACCCTGGCCGGTGAGGCCGGTGACGGTGAGCGGGCCGGTGCCGCGGTTGTTGATGTAGACCCCGCCGCTGCCGCCGGTGGCACCCAGGGTGTCCACGTCCACGTTCAGCGGGTTGCTGGCGCGGGCGATGCCGGTGGCGGCGCTCAGTTCGAGCAGCGCGGCGACGATGTTGTTGGCCTCGCCGTTGCCATCGAGGATGGCGCCGGCCACGGCGGAGAGCATCACCGCGTTGCCCGGGGTGAGGGCCTGCACCTCGTTGACGGTGAGGTCCCCGGTCAGGGTGCGCACGCGGATGTCGCCGTCGTCGATGCGGGCGTCCAGGCCGGCCAGGCCGTCCTGTTCCTGCACGTTGATGACGCCGCTTTCGGCGCGCAGATCCAGGCTGTTGGCGCGGGTGGCGATGGCGTCGGTGTCGGTGCCCACGCCGTCGCGGCCGGCCAGTCGCACCTCGTCGCCCACCACGCGGGTGTCGGCATCGCCATCGTCGATCAGCTTGCCGTCATTGGCGACCACGGTCACCTGGCCCTGGGCGCGGATGTCGCCCAGGGTGGCGTCGCCGTCCTCGACCTCCAGGCCGACGCGGCCGTCGCCGGTGCGGGCCTGGCTGATGAGTACCGGGCCCTGCTGGCTCAGCATCACGTCACCGGCGTCGGAGAGCGCGTCGATGCGCTCGGCGGTCAGGTTCAGGAAGCCATCGGTGGGGTTGTCGGTGGCCCATTCACCGATGCCGTCGTTGGCGCGCAGGGTGACGTTGACGCCGTCGACCTCACCGGCGCCGTCCTTGCGGATGGCGCCGTCAGAGCTGAGAGCCACATCGTGGTCGCCGGCGGCGACCCGGCCAATGCCGAGATCCCCACCGTTGTCCACGTCGATGTCGCCGTCCGCGGTGGTGGCGCTGTCGAGGCGCAGGTCGCCCTGGTTGTCCAGGTCGATGGCGCCGGTGCCGCTGACCGCCAGGGTGGCGCTGTCCAGCTCGCTGTTCAGGCGGATGCCGCTGACCGCGCTGCCGCGCAGGTCGTCGGCGCTGAGCGTGCCTTCGGCGCTGGTGGCCAGGCGGCCGGCGCTGTCGAGCACGGCGTCGCCGTTCACCGCCAGGGCGTCGATGGTCAGGTCACCGCCGGCGCGCAGGTGGGCGTCGCCGTCGGCCAGGCTGCTGTCCTTGACGGTGAGCCCGTTGGCGTCCAGGTCCTCCAGGTGCAGATCACCGCTGCCGGTGATGGTGGCATAGAGGTTGGTCACGCGGGTTTTCAGGCCGCTGAGGGTGGAGCCGATGCTCTTGGCCGCGGACAGGAACAGGTTGTCGCCGTGGATGTGCTCGGCGATGGTCGGGTCGGCCTGAATGCCGCCTTCCTCGCTGGTCACGGACACGTCGCCACCGGCACGCAGGGTGGACAGGGCCACGTCGTCCCCGGCTTCCAAGGTCAGGTCGACGCCGCTGTTCATGGCGCTGGTGGCGTCCATGGTGATCTTGCCGCCGGCGTTGGCGTCCAGGTCGGCGCCGGCGGTCAGGCCGGCGTTGTTGGCCAGGGTCAGGGCGCCGTCGCTGGCGGTAATCCGGGCGTTGCCGTTTACCGCGTCCAGGCTGGCGTTGTCGAAGCGCGCATCGGTGCCGGCGGTAACGGTCACGTCCCGGTCGGCTTGCATGGCGCTGCCGTTGTCCGCCACTACGGCGGCCTCGTCGCTGCTCATGGTGAGCGAGTCGCTGGCGGTGACCCGGCTGCCGTCGGTGACGGTCAGGTCGCCGCTGCCTACGGTCAGGCTCAGGTCCGCCGGGTCGGCGTCCGCGGCGGCGCCGCTGGTCAGGGTGGCGGCGGTCAGGGTGGCGCCGCCGCCGGCTTTCCCAGTGAGCGCGCCGCCGGCGGTGACGCTGGCGCTGGTCACGGCCAGGTCCCCTTGTTCACCGGCGGTCAGATCCAGAGCGCCTTCGGCGCGCACCGTGGCGGTGTCGACGGTCAGGTCGGCACCGGCGCCCAGGTCCAGATCGCCGCCGGCGCGGGCGTCCGTGCCGGTGGTGAGGGCCAGGTCGCCGCCGGCCTCGGCGCTGAGATCGGCGCCGGCGGCCAGGGTGCTGGTGTTGCGCGCGGTCAGGTCACCGTCGGTGGCGGTGAGACTCAGATCGCCGGCGGTGGCGCGGGCCTGGGAGCCATCCACGGTAAGGTCGCCCTTGGCCTTGAGATCCAGGTCGGTGGCGGCGGTGGCGCGGCTATTGGCCAGGGCCAGATCCGCGCCTTGCGCCTCCAGGGACAGATTACCGCCGGCCTCGGCGGTGGCCTGATCCAGGGTCACGTTCTGGCCGGCGGTGCCGGTGAGGTCGTTGCCGGCGGTGAGCGTGGCGCCACTGGTGATGCTCAGGTCGCCGTCGGTGGCGGTGAGGGTCAAATCACCATCGCCGGCGTCCACGGACGAACCGTTGTTAACGCGCACGTCGGTGGCGGCGGTGAGGGTGGCGTCGGTGGCCGCCCGTGCCCGGCTGCTGTTGGTGAGGACGACGCTGCCTTCCTCGCTGCCCAGGGTCAGGGCCCCGGCGGCGGTGGCCTGGCTACCGCCAGTGAGGGTCACGTCGCCGCTGCCGGCGTTCAGGCTCAGATCGACACTGCCGGCTTGCAGCGGCGCGAACGCGAACAGCGTTACCGGCGCCGGCTGACCGCTGGCCAGGGTGGCGCCGGTCAGGGTAATGGCCCCGCCGGCGTCGCCGTCCAGGAAGCCACCGGCGGTGACGCTGGAGCGGGTCACCGCCAGATCACCCTCGGCGGCGGTGAGGGCGGCATCGCCGTCGGCGCGCACGGTGGCGTCCTGGATGGTCAGGTTGTCGCCGGCGTCCAGATCCAGGGAGCCGTCGGCGTCGGCCTGGGCACCTTCGGTGAAGGCCAGGTCGCCGCCGGCGTTGCCGGTGAGGTCGCCGCCGGCGCGCAGCACGGAGCTCTCCCGGGCGGTGAAGTCCCCGTCCGTGGCGGTCACGTCCAGGTCGCCGGTGGTGGCTTCCAGGCGCGAGCCCTGGGCCAGGCTGACGCCGCCGCCGGCCGCCACGGTGGCGTCGGTGACGGCGGTGGCGCGGCTGCTGTTGGTGAGGCTGACGTTGCCTTCCTCGGTGTCCATCACCAGGGCCCCGGCGGCCTCGGCGCGGCTGCCCTGGGACAGGGCGATGTCACCGCTGCCGGCGTTCAGGGTCAGGTCCACGTTGCCCTCGGGCAGCGGCTCCACGGACAGCGGCTCGAACGGCACCATGGCCGGGCGGCCGCTGGCCAGGGTGGCGGCGGTGAGCAGGATGCCCTGGCCGGCGTCGCCGTCCAGGAAGCCGCCGGCGGTGACCGTGGCGCGGGTCACCGACAGGTTACCGGCGGTGGCGGTCAGGGCGGCGTCGCCGTCGGCGCGCACGGTGGCGTCCGTCACGCTCAGGTGATCGCCGGCGTCCAGGTCCAGATCGCCGCCGGCGGTCACGTTGGCGCCGGTGGTGAAGGCCAGGTCGGTACCCGCCTCGCCGGTGAGGTCATTGCCGGCGGTGAGGCTGGAGGACTGGCTGACGCTCAGATCGCCCTCAGTGGCGGTGAGATCCAGGTCGCCGTCGGTGGCGGTGAGCGCGGAGTTACCGGAGAGCGCCACGCTGTCACCGGCGGTGACGGTGGCGTCCACCTGGCCGGTGGCCTGGCTGGTCACCAGGGTGACGCTGCCGGTGTCGGCGGTGAGGCTCAGGTCCTCGTTCAGGGACTCGGCGCTGGCGTTGTTCAGGGACAGGTCGGTGCCGGCGCGCAGGGTGACGTCGTCGGCGCCGCTGACGCGGCTGCCCTGGCTCAGGTTCAGGCTGCCGTCGGTGGCGGTGGCGTCCAGGGTGCCTTCGGTGGCGGTGAGCAAGGAGCCACCGGACAGCCGCAGGTCACCGGCGGCGGTGGCTTCGGCGTTGCCGCCGGCACCGGCGTTGGTGTTCATCAGCGTCATGGAACCCTGCCGGGCGGTCAGTTCCAGATCCATGCCGGCGGCCACCATGGCGTCGGTGAGGGTCATGGCCTGATCGGCGGTCAGGGTCACGTCGCCGGCGGCGCCGGCGGCGCTGTTCTGGCTGAGGAGCAGGTCACCGCCGTCGGCGGTGGCGGACAGATCGCCCTCGGCGGCGAGCAGTTGGGCGCCACCGGACAGGCGCACGTCCTTACCGGCGGTGACGGTCACGTCCTGCTGGCCCAGGGCGGCCCCGGTGTGCAGCGTCACGTTGGTGCCGGCGTCCAAGTCGAGGTCGGCGCCGGACTGAACGCGGCCGTTGTCGACCACCAGCAGTTCGCCCTCCTCGGCGCTCAAGTGGGTGTCGCCGGTGCCGGTGATGGTGCTGCCCTGGGTCAGGCGCACATTGTCGCCAGCGTCCAGGTCGAGCGTGCCATCGACGTCCGGGTCGAGAGAGCCGCCGGCGCTGATCAGGGCGTTGGTGAGCACGGCGTCGCCGCCAGCATCGCCGTCGAAGGCGCCGCCGGCCAGCATCTGGCTGTTGTTGAGGCTGATGTCGCCGTTGGTGGCGGTGACGCTCATGTCACCGTCGGTTTCGGTGTGCAGCTGCGACTGGGTGAGGCGCACGCTGCCGCCGGCGCTGACGGTTTGCCCGCCCTTGGTGGCGGCGCGGCTGTTGGTGAGCAGCACGTCGCCGTTGTCGGCGGTGACGCTCATGTCGTCGCCGGACTGGGCGGTGGCGTTGCTCAGCGCCACCTGGTTGCCCGCTTGCAGGTCCAGGGTGGTGGCGGCGCTGACGCCGCTGTTGCCGTTGATATCCAGGTTGCCGCTGGTGGCGGTGGCGTCCAGGGCGCCGTTGGTGGCGGTGAGGGTGGACGCGCCGGACAGGGTGATGCTCTGGCCCGCGTCGAGGGTCACGTCCCCGGCGCCGGTGGCCTGGCTGTTGGCCAGGGTCACGTTGCCGTTTTCGCCGGTCAGGGTCAGGTCGCCGCCGGCCTCGGCGCTGGCGTCGGTGAGCGACACCGTGGCGCCGCCTTTCAGGCTCAGGTCGCCGGTGGCCTGGGCACGGCTGTTCTGCACCAGGCTGACGCCGCCTTCGGTGGCGGTGGCGGACAGGTCGCCGCCGCTGGTCAGTTGCACGCCGTTGACGGCGGTGATGTCACCGGTGGTGGCTTTCAGGGTGAGATCGCCGGCGGCGGCCAGGTTGGCATTGAGCAACTGGCCCTTGCCGCTGCTCAGGCGGGTGTCGCCCTCGCCGGTCTGGGTAACCGCTTCGTTCACGGTGAGGGCACCGTCGGCCACGGTCAGGTGCAGGTCGCCGTTGGCGTACAGGCCGGTGAGGCCGGGCAGGCCCAGGTTGGGGGTGACGCCGCCCACGGTGAGGTCGCGGTTCTGGTTGAACAGGTAGAGGCCGCCGTCGCCGGCGTCCGCTTCCAGGGCGCCGGTTTCGATCAGCAGCGCCTGGTCGGCGGTGCCGATGCCATTGCCGGCGCGCAGAGCCAGCTGGTCGGCGTACAGTTCCGGGGTGTCGTCCGCTTCGTTGAGGGCGTCGATGGCGCCGTCGGCCACCAGGGTGATGTTGCCGCCCTCGCCGTCCGTGCGCACCTCGCCCAGGTGCAGATCACCGGCTTCACTGGTGAGGGTGATGTTGCCGGTGGTGGTGGTGACTTTTTCCACGTCCAGGTCGTCGGCGTCGTGGAGATTGATCTCGCCCTTGGCGTCGGCGGTGACCACGTCCACGGCGGTGTCCAGGCCGCGCTGGGCGAAGGAACCGGTGGCGCCGATGGCGCCGCCGGCGGTCAGTTCCAGGCGCTTGGCGGCGATCAGGGTGCTGTTGTTCTGGTCGTCGTCGATGCGGCCGTCGGCGTCCAGGGCGATGGTGGCGCTGTCGCCGGCGGCGGCCAGCTCATGGACGGTCAGGTCGCCACCGGAGGTCACGTCGATATCGCCGTTCAGGGTTTCCAGGGCGATCAGCGCCAGGTCGTCGCGCTCGCGCAGCAGCACGTCGCCGTCGCGGGTGCCGCTGTCGACCACCCGGTCCACCTGGGTGTCCAGTTCCACCTGGCCGTCGGCGCTGAAGTAGAGGTCGCCGCCGGTGACGTTCAGGGTGTCGCCGTTGTCGTCGATGATGGCGCCGCCCTCGGCGTACAGATAGGTGTCGCTGTCGGCGGTCACGTCGGTGTCGACCACCTGGGTTTTCAGGCGCAGATCGCCCTTGTTCCAGAGCCCCATGTCGCCGGCGGCGGTGAGGCCGCTGAGGCCGTCAACGGTGCCCAGCACCAGCTCGTCGCCGCCGTTGTCGTTGATCACGAAGGCGTCGCCGGCGCCGGCGTCCACCGCGATTTCATCGGTGTCGGTGTGCAGCGAATCCTCCTGGTCGGCGACGCCCTGGCCGGCGCGCACGGCGATGGCCGGGGCGTGCAGGGTGCCGGCGTCGGCGACCCATTCACCGTTCACCCAGCTGCCGCCGATGCCGCGCACGGCGCCGTCGGCCTGCAGGGAGATCAGGGTCGGGCTGACCACGTCGCCCACCACGCTGATGGTGCCGGCCACGTTTTCGGCGCGGATCTCGCCCACGGACTCGATGTCACCGAGGCCCAGATCACCGGTGGAGTCCAGGTAAACGCCGCTGTTCAGGGCGCGGCCGCTGCTGGTGCCCATGTCCAGCTGGTTGGCCTGAATGCCCAGCGGCTTGGCGGCGGACATGTCGATGTCCTGGGCCTGGTCGTAGGCGGCGATGGCCTGGTGGCGCAGCGCCTGGCTGGCGTCGCGGGCGGCGGTGGCCTTGAACACCGACTGGTCGGCCATGTCCCGGGATACCCGGGTGGTGTTGCGCAGGGTGGTCCAGCTTTCCACGTTGGTGACCGCGTCGCCCAGATAGGCCTTGGCCACGTCCAGGTCGTTGAGGGCCACGTTGAAGCGGTCGGAGAGCGGCGAGAAGGTATTGCGGTCGTACTCGTCCACGGCCACCTGGGCGGCGGACAGTGCCAGGCTCAGGCCCTGGAAGGTGGCTTCGGCGCCGCCGTCGCCGCTGAACGGGATCGCCTGGGCGCCGCCGGCCACCATGGCCATGGCGTCCACCGCGATCTGGGCCACGGAGACCACCCGGTTGAGGGTGTTCAGGGTGCTCTCCGCCGCGTTCAACTGGCGGGAGAGATCGTTGACCCGGGCCTGGGCACTGGCCAGATTGGCCTGGGAAATATTGCGGTTGACGATCGCCTGGTTGAGCGCCGCCAGGTAGGCCTCGAGCTGCTGCTGGAGAACCTCCAGCTGCAGGATCTTGGCGTTCAGCTCCGCCACCTTGCCGGCATAGTCGGCGATGGCGGTGTCGCGGGCGATTTCCGCGTCGCGCTCGCTGGGGGTGTTGCCGATCAGGGTGACGTGGTCGCCGCGCACGTTCTGGTCGGCGCCGTTGCCGTCCAGGATCACGCCGTCGCGGGCGATCACGTAGACATCGCCGGTGCCGCCGGTGTCGAGCATGCCCAGGGTCACGTTGCGGTCCGCGTCCAGGGTGATGTCGCCGCCCTCGGTGACCAGGTTGCCGGTGATGATGTTGCCGTTATAGCCCTCGTTGGCGCCGTCGGCGCGGGCGGTGAGGGTCATGCTGCCACCGCCGGGCAGGCGGATGGTGTCGTCCTGGTTGAGGAACACGATGTTGCCGTTGGTGGCGGTGAGCACCAGCTTGCCGCCGTCCATGACCAGGGTGCCGCCGTTGTTGTCGAGCACGGTGATTGAGGCGGCGACGATGGTGACGCCGCTGGCGCCCTTGCCCACCAGGCTGTCGGCGTCCACTTCCACGGCACCGGGGCTGGCGGCGTTGACGTCGCCGTTGCCGCCGCTCACCGACATGCGGTCCACGTCCAGCACCAGCGGGCCGGTGTTGCCGATGCCCTGCTGGGCGCGCATGTCCACCTTGCCGGCCACCACGTTGGCCTGGTCGGCGCCGTCCGGGCGGGCGTCGTTGATGGCGCCATCACTGGTCAGGGTAACGTTGCCGCCGGCGGCGGTGACCGTGCCCAGACCGATGTCGCCGGCGCTGTCGATGTCCACGTCGCCACCGGCGGCGCGGGCGCGGATCAGGCTCAGCGGGCCGCTGTCGCGGTTGCGCAGATAGATACCGCCATTGCTGGCGTCGACCACCAGCTCGTCGACGCGGATTTCCAGGGCGTCCACGGTGCCGTCGGCGGCGCCCACCTGCTGGGCGCTCAGGTTCAGGTCGTCGGCGATGATGTTGGCGTCGTCGCCGTTGCCGTCACTGACCCGGCCGGAGGCCTGGAAGGTGACACTGCCGCCGCTGGCCAAGCGGCCGAGCACGGCGTTGCCGGACTGGGTGAAGTCGATGTCGCCGCCGGCCTCCCCTTCCAGCAGGCTCAGGGCGCCCACGTTGCTGACAAAGACGTCGCCGTCGGAGAGCATGGACAGCTCGCCGGTGACGGCGGTGGACAGGGCGCGGGCATCACTGCCGATGCGGGCGGCGTCCAGTTCCACGTAATTGCCGGTGATGGCGGTGCTGTCGCCGTCGCCATCCAGGGTGCCCAGGGCGGTGAGGCGGATCAGGCCGTCCGCGGACACCTGGCCGAGCTTGAGATCGCCTTTGTGCGCCACGGCCACGCCGCGATCGGCGCCGCCGGCGGACGCGTTCAGAAGCAGTTCACCGGTACCCTGGTTGTCCAGATCGATGTCGCCATCGGCGGTGGTGGCGTCGATGCGGTTGGCGTCGGTGCTCAGGTCGATGTCGTCGCCGGCGTCCAGGGTCAGGCCGTCGGCGGCCAACACGTTGTCGTCGCCGCCGATGCGGCCGCTGGCGGTCAGGTTCACCTGATGGCCGCTCAGGTCGGCGCCTTCCACGATCAGGTTGCCGGCGCGGTTGTTGAAGTCGAGATCCAGGCCCTGGCCACTGTCGCGCCGCACCGCCAGGTGTTCGTCGGCGCGGTTGAAGGCGACGCCGCCGTCCTGGTCGGTGATCGCCACGTTGCCGCCCAGGGTGGTCACGCCCAGGCTGGACAGCAGGCCGGTGTTGGCCACGTAGGTGCCGGCCAGGCTGGTGCCGGTGGTGGTGGTCAGGCTGCCCACCTCGGTCTTCAACGCCTGGGCGGCGGTGCCGATGGCACCGTCGGCGTCCAGGGTCAGGTGATTGCCGCGCACGATCTGGTCGGCGTCGCCACTGGCGAGGATGTCACCGTCCTGGCTGGTCACGGACACCTCGCCGTTGTCGGCTTCCACCAGGCCCAGGACCACGTCGCCCAGGGTGGCTTGCAGGCTGACTTCGGCGTTTTCGCCCAGGGAGCGGATCTCCTCGGCGTTCAGGCCGTTGTCCTCGGCCAGATAAATACCGTCGCCGCCGGAATAAGCGCGAAGGCGATTGCTGCGGGTTTTCAGGGCGCCGCCATCCTGACCCAGGCGACCGGCGGCGGCCAGGTAAATGAAGCGACCAGTAAGGGTCGCGCTGTCCCCGCTCTGGTAAATGCCACCCTGGCGGGACAACAGCCCGAGCCCGTCCGGGGAGGAGATCTGGTCACCGATAAGAATGTTGTCTTCAGCGGCGATCATGACGTCATGAGTGCCCGCCGCGCCGGTGCTCAGGGTGATGTCACCGTCGGCTCCGGCGATGCCGGTGGACGATACCGTCTGGCCGCCCTGGCTGATGCGCTCGCCGGCGCTGACCCGGCCAAGCATCAGCTCGCCGTCCTGTTCGTCGATGTAAATGCCGCCGTCCTGGGTGGAGGCGGACAGCACGTCCACGGCGGTGGTCACCGCCTGATGGTCCTCGCCGATGGCGCCGTCCGCCTTCAGGTTGGTGGCCCAGGCTTCCACGTTGGCCTCGGCGCCGTTGCTGCCACGCAGGTCGCCGTCCTCGGCGGTGATCAGGGCGCGCAGGCCGGCTTCGGCGCTGTTGTCGCCGGTGCTCACCCGCTCCAGGGTCAGGTCGCCCTGGGTGTCGGTGATCACCACATGGCCTTTTTTCGCCTCGGCGCGCAGGGTGTCCGCGTCCAGGCGCAGAGCATTGTTCTCGGCACCAATGGTGGCGTCGTCCACGGTGGTCGCCAGGGTCACGCGCTCGCCGCTGGCGGCGGTGCCCAGGTCGCCGTTGCCGAGGATGTCACCGGCGGCGGTGACGCCCAGGTCGCCGTCCACGTGGACGCCGTTCAGGGTCACGCGACCGTCGGAGTGAGTGAAATCCAGGTCGGTTTCCACGATGCCGGAGGTGGACAGGCGGTCCCCTTCGAAGTTGACGCTGGCATCGTTGAGCACCGGAGCGCCGCTGATCGGGTCCTGGCTTTCGTGCTTGAGGTTGATCTCGGCGTCGTCGCCAGTGTCGATCTTGAGGCTGGCGAGCTGGTCCGCTTCGTCGACGCGGATAGCGCCCGCCTCGCTGCTCACGTCCAGGTGATCCACTTCGGTGTTGACCGCGCCGGCGGCGCCGATGCCGGTGCCCGCCTGGAGAACGGCGGTGTCACCCTTGATCAGCCCCCCGTTGGAGGTAATGGCGTTGTCCGCCTGCAGCCGGACTTCGCCATCGGGGCCGGTGACGGTGAGGTTGCCGGACTGCTCCAGGTCGTCGCCGGCCATGGTCAGCTCGGTGGCGGCGGTGATGTCGCCCTGGTTGACCACTGAGGACACCACGGCGTCCTTCTGGCTGCCGGAGAGCAGCACATGGCCGGCCGTGATCTCGCCGCCGGCGCCGTTCTTGATGGTGCCTTCGGCGCCGGTCAGGTCCGCGTCGTCGACCGAGAACTTCACCAGGCCGTTGCCGGTGAGGTCGATGTCGTAGCTGCCGTCGCTGCCCAGGGCCACGCGGCCCACGTTGGCGATGATGTGGCCGGTGTTTTCCACGTTGGGGGCGATCAGGTAGACGAAACCGCCGTCGTCGGTGGTGATGGTGCCCTGGTTCTTGATGGAGGCGCTGTTCATCAGCTCGCCGCTGAAGTTGAACTTGCCGTCCATGAAGTCGTCGTCGTCGATGCTGAAGGTGGTGGCCAGCAGGCCCGCCACGTCGACGGTGGCGTCGGCGCCGAACACGATGCCATTGGGGTTGATCAGGAAGATGTTGCCGTTGGCGGTGAGCGCGCCCTGGATCTGCGAGACGCTGGCGCCGGTGACCCGGTTCAGCGTTACGTCGCTGGCGCTCTGATGGATGAATTCCACCAGTTCACTGGGGTCGATGCTGAAATCGTCCCAGTTGATCACCGCCTTGCCGGTGGTCTGCCGGATCAGGGTTTCCAGCGCGGCGGGGTTGGTGATCTGCGCTTTCCCCCGTACCACGTTGCCGCCGCTGGGCCCGGCCAGGGCCGCGCCGCTGAAACCGAACACCGAAACCGAAACGGCCACCGCCACCGATGCTTTGCGCTTGTTATTTCGTGCCATGATCTGTCACCCGTAAAAGTCGTATGCGGGCCCGCGGGCCCGGCCCCCCTCAGAAGCGGTAGCGCGCCTGAGCGTAGAAATAATCGTTGTCGCCGGTTTCCGGCCCCAGCGGCAGGCCCCAGTCCAGGCGCAGCTCCACCGGGTCCAGGGGCCGGGCCATGAGGCCCAGGCTGACGCCGGAGATGTGCTGTTCGCTGTGCTGGTCGTAGAAGGGTTCCTTGATGTGCATGCGGCCGTGGCTGATCTGGCCGATCAGTTGGTAGCGGTGGTCGTCGGCGAACAGGTCGTAGCGCCCTTCCAGGGAGGCGGTGACGCCGCTGTCGCCGGAGTACGCTGAAGGCGCGTGGCCCTTCACCGAGTTGACGCCGCCGATCGCCCACTGCTCGCTGGAGACCAGCGGGTCGAAGGCGTACTGGCCGTACAGGCGCGGGATCAGCAGAGTGCGGGCGTTGAGCCGCTGGATGCGGGTCAGGTCCAGGGTGACCTTGGTGAAGTCGTTGTCGGCGCCGGCGAAGGCACGGCTGGACAGGGCGGAATTGTTGTCCATGCCGCCCAGGCGCTCGCCCAGCCCCTGATGCACATCCAGGGACACCAGGCTGCGCCCGGACAGGTCGGTGCGGTCCCAGGCCACGCCCAGGCGCAGCTTGCGGACCCGGTCCTCGGCGATGCGCACGCCGAGCATGTCCTGGTCCAGATTGGTGCCTTCCAGCCACAGGCTGTAGGTGAGGATGCTGCGCGCGGACAGGATCTGGTCCTGCAGCACGCCGAGGCCGGCGCCGGTGCTGTCGCCTTCCACTTCCAGCACCTTGAAGTCACGGCCCACGTTGACGTTGCCGGTGGAGCCGTAGATCTGAACGCTGGTGCCCCGGCTGTTCACCGGGGTGGCGTAGTCGGCGTAGGCGAACCAGGCGTCGCCGTCGCCCAGGGACTGCATGCCGATCAGGTTGGCGCTGTCGCCCCGCCCGCTCACGTTCTCCAGCTTGATGGAGGGCACCACCCGGTAGCGGCCGGTGTCCTTGCTGCCGTAGTTGTTCACTTCCAGGCTGCCACTCAGCAGCGGCCCCTCTTCCACGTCCACCAGCAGGTTGGTGAAGCCCTGCTCGGCGCCGGGCTTGAGGGTGGCGCTGGCTTCCACGCCGGCTTCCCGGTTGATGCGGGTCAGGGCCCGCTCCACCCGGTCCAGGCGCAGCGGCTCGCCGGCGCGCACGCCGCTGGCGGTGAGAGCGTCGCGGATGCGCTGGGTGTGGTAGCGGCGCTCGCCCTGGATGCGTACCTCGCCGAGGCGACCTTCCAGCACCACCAGTTCCACCGGCTTGCCGTCGGCGAAGGTCTGGCGGGGCACCACCACCTTGACCAGCGGGTAGCCGGCGTCGTGGTAGAACGCCTCCACCTTGTTGGCCAGGCCCTGAATGTCCTTGAGCGTCATGGGCTTGCCGATTTCCGAGGCGATCAGCCCGGACAGGTCGGCGGCGCTGTAGGTGGTGTTGCCCTGGAAGGCGACGCCGTTGACCACCACCTGGCGGGCGGCGGGTTCCTGGGCCAGGGCCGGCGCGCCGGCGCCCCCCAGGGCCAGCGCCAGAACGGCGGCGGGCACGAATCCGATTTTACTTCTCATGAACGATGTATCCCGAAACGATCGCCGCGATCCGGCCACGAGCGGCCCCCGCGGCGGACATGGCCGATGAAAGAAACGGGTTGGTTGGGCAGGACGGCGTGGCGCCCCGATAGGCTGAAGTGCGAGCCCCCATTTTTTCTTCCCCCCGATCGGAGCGGTGCTCCAAACGTTGTTCCCGACGTGCTTCGTGGCCTTTTTGCAAACTTTTGCACGCCGTGAACCAGTTCACAATTCGGGAAATCTATTTCACGGAATTGCTACGGTCAACGAACATTTATTTACGTTCTGAAGGGTTTTTAGGGCTGGGTCTTGATGTTATCTACGTATGCAAAAACGCCACTAAGGCAAAAATATCAGCAGGGGAAAATAAGGGTATTTCGAGGTATTTGGAGAGAAAACACCGGATTATTTCCGCTCCGGACGGGGCAGGGACAACCCGGTTTCATAAGGAACATTTTGAGAACGAAACGATACTTTAAAAAAACCAGCTTATTTCATTAGAAAAAAGCTTTTTCAGCGGAACAAAAAAAGGGGCCAGTCATGGCCCCTCTTCCAGTTCGTGCACCCACACCAGGGTGCCCGCGATCACCGCCACCGGCATGATCACCAGGTTCACCAGGGGCAGCATGGTCAGGCCCAGGATCACCGAGCCGAAGGTGAGCACCAGCCAGCGTTTGGTCTTGAGGCGTTCCAGCATCTCGGTGAACGGCACCTGACGGTTGTCGGCGGCGTAGTCGATGTATTGCATGCCCAGCAACCAGCCGGACCACAGGAACCAGACCGCGGAGGCGAACACGTTGACCACCGGGATGAAGTAAATCACCAGCACCACGAACAGAATCAACACCGCCCGCCACAGCCAGTACCAGGTTTTGCGCAGCTCACGCTTGAACACCCGCAGGGTCATGGCCGGGATGGATTCCTCCGGCAGCGGCCGGCCGGTGGCGCGCACATCGACCTTTTCCGCCAGGAAGCCCATGAAGGGCGCGGCGATCAGTTGCACGCCGAGGGTGAAGACGCTGGCCAGCAGCCCCAGCAGCAGGATCCACACCAGCACCACGGCGGCGCTGACCAGGAAATCGATGGCGCCGTTCAGGAAGCTGAGGCCGCCGTCAAAGGCCCAGCCGGCGGTGGCGGTGCTGATCCAGCCGGCGATCCACTGACCGGACAGGTAATAGAGGCCACCGAACACCAGCACGTTGAAGATCATGGGTACCACCACGTAGGCCCGCAATCCGGGGCTGCGGGCCAGGGTGAGACCTTGTTTCAGATAATCCAGCGCGCGGGTGACTTGGGACACGACGACCTCGTTTCAGCGAATGCCGGCCGATTCTAGCATTGCCGGCCATCGAGGCCAGTGCCCGGCGGCGAGGCCGGGCCGGGGCGCCAGTTCAAACGTGGACTTCCAGCTCCACCGGGATGTTGCCCCGGGTGGCGTTGGAGTACGGGCACACTTCATGGGCCTTCTCCACCAGGGCGCGGGCGTCGCTTTCATCCAGGCCCGGCAGGGTCACCGCCAGGGTCACGGCCAGGCCGAAGCCCTCGCCATCCGGGCCGATGGCCACCTTGGCATTGATGTGAGTGTCCTCGGGCAACTCCGCCTTGGCCTTGCCGGCCACCAGCTTCAGGGCACTGAGGAAGCAGGCGGAATAGCCCGCCGCGAACAGCTGCTCCGGGTTGGTGCCCTCACCACCGGGGCCGCCCAGGGCCTTGGGCGTGGTGAGCTGGACGTCGAGCTGTTTGTCGCTGCTGGTGACACGGCCGTCGCGGCCACCGGTGACACGGGCTTCCGCCTGATAGAGGGTCTTTTCGATGGTCATGGGGTTTCTCCGTTTGCTTGATTTTGCACGATTAAATCGTGCGCTATTTAAATGCTTGTACGTTGCCGCGAAGCCTGATCGCGACCGGGCGGCGTTCAGGACGTTTCAGTAAGCCGCCGCCGCAGGGTTTCCAACTGTTCCTTCAGCGCCACCAACTCCTCCGGCTCACAGCGGCTGGCGCAGGCCACCGCCTCGGGGATCGCCTCGGCGCGGCGGCGCAGAGCGCGGCCGGCGTCGGTCAGCCGTACCTCCACCCGCCGCTCGTCCTCGGCGGCGCGCCGGCGCTGCAGCAGGCCGGCGTTCTCCAGCCGCTTGAGCAGCGGCGTCAGGGTGGCGGAATCCAGGAACAGGCGCTCGCCGATGGCGGACACCGACTGCCCGTCGTGCTCCCAGAGCACCATCATCACCAGGTACTGCGGGTAGGTGAGCTCCAGTTCGCGCAGCAGCTTGCGGTAGACCTTGGTCATCGCCAGCTGGGTGGAATACAGCGCGAAGCAAACCTGCAGGTCGAGTTGCAACAGGGAGTCCGGGGTGTCGGTGTCATCGTTCATGGGCGGATAATTACATAGCGCACTATTTAATAGCAAGCAATAACCGAGACGATGGAAGCGGCCCGCCGCGGTTTCCATCGCTTTTCAGAAGCGGTTTCAGGCGCGATCCACCAGCCCGCCCCTCCCCCGCCAGCGGCCCGGCGTCATTCCAAAAACCTGGCCAAAGGCCTCGATGAAGGCGCTGGTGGTCTGGTAGCCGGATTCCAGGGCCACCGTGGTCACCGGCAGGCCGGCGGCCAGGTGTTCCAGGGCGCGCAGCAGACGGGCGCGTTGACGCCAGGCCTGAAAGCCCAGCCCGGTTTCCCGGGGGAACCGCCGCGACAGGGTGCGCGGCGACAGGCCGGCCCAGCTTGCCCACTCGGCCTGGCCGCGCCGGTCCGCCGGGTCGCGCAGCAGGGCGTCGGCGATGCGCGCCAGCCTTGGATCCCGGGGCATCACCAGCCCCAGAGGCGCGTTCGGCAGGCCGCGAATCTCGGCGGCGATCACCGCCACCAGTGGATCCCGCTCCGGCGCCCAGGACTGTTCGTCCCAGTCGGCCACGCGCTTCACCGCCTCCATAAGCAGACCGGACACACGCAGGATACAGGGTTCCGCCGGCAGCCCCTGGCACAGCGTTTCATTGATCAGCATGGCCCAGCCGTCGAACTGCCCGTGGGGGTCGATGCCGTGCTCCCGGCGGGGCGGAATCCAGATGGCATGCAGGGCGGGCACCGCCCAGCGGGTGTCGCCGGTGTGCACGGTCAACAGGCCCTCCGTGGCGCCGCACAGCTGCCCTTCCCGGTGCTGATGGACGCCGGCGGCGCGGGCCTCCCGGCTGGCCCGGGATTTGTCCCAGATGCGTGCGAGCAGCGGGCCCTGAAAGGCCGGGAAAGTGCCGCTGCCCCCGGTCGGGGGCATCCTGGTCCAGGTCATATTGGCGTAGTTCCGATATTGAATGGCCCTTATACGGTATTTCAGTCAGACGCTCGACGCTAATCTGGATCGCACCCTGATTCCCGGCCCCGACTCAAGGAACCGACTCAAGGAACCAACTATGCGAGCCAACGACATTCTTCCCGATCAACAAAACAGCCTGAAGCGGAACGGCACGGTGATCCGCAAGGGCTCCGTGGGCGCCTTCCTGGCCAACGCCCGACTGTGGCTGGAGCCGGATACCGAGCCTGACCAGCGGCGCCGGGCGGAACATGATCTGCGCGAGTTGCTGCCGGCACTGCGGGCTCTGGGCCTGTTCGAGCTTCTCGAGGTACGCGATCCGGCCCTGCGGGCCTGGCTGGACGCCGCCGACACCGACCGGGAGGCGGGCCATGCATCCGAGTGACTTTCAGGTCCACGACGTGGCCGACTTTCCGCTGGTGCGTTTGATGCCCGAGGGGCTGCCGGAGGGCTACGCGGTGCAATGGGAGGCGGAGATGGAGGCGCTGATCGGGCAAGCGGATCCGTTCGTGATGGTGGTCGCCGCCCTCCGGGGTGAGCATCGGGAAGCCCACGAGGACCGTAAACGCCGCACCCTGTGGATGAAGCGCAACCGGGACACCCTGGCGCGCCGTTGCCGGGGCATGGTGGCGGTGGAGCCGGATACCGGTAAACGAACCATGATGCGGGCACAGAGCGCGGCCCTGGCGGGCCTGTTCAAGGTGCGGCTGCGGATCGTGGCCACCGCCGAGGAAGCGGACCGGCTGGCCCGGGCCTTCCTCGACGGCACCGGCGACAGTTAGCGCTGGCGTTCGATCAGCATGGCGACGCCCTGCCCCACGCCAATGCACAGGCTGACCAGGGCGTAGCGGCCGTCGATGCGCTCCAGCTGGCGCAGGGCGGTGAGCGCCAGGCGGGTGCCGGAAGCGCCCAGGGGGTGGCCCACGGCGATGGCGCCGCCGTTGGGGTTGAGGCGCTCGTCGTCGCCTTCCAGGCCGAGCTGTTTGCAGCAGCCCAGCACCTGGGCGGCGAAGGCCTCGTTGATTTCGATCACGTCCATGTCCGCCAGGGTCAGGCCGGCGCGGTCCAGCACCTTGCGGCAGGCGCCCACCGGGCCCAGGCCCATGATGCGCGGCGGCACGCCGGCCACGCCGCCGGCGATAATGCGGGCGCGCGGGGCGATGCCGGCTTTCTCGCCGGCGGCGCGGGAGCCGATGATCAGGGCGCCGGCGCCGTCGTTGACGCCGGAGGCGTTACCGGCGGTGATCACGCCGCCTTCCACGATGGCGGGCAGTTTGGCCAGCTTTTCCACATCGGTGCCGGGGCGCGGGTGCTCGTCCTCGGTAACGCTGAGCGGCGGCTTCTTGCGGCCCTGGGGCACTTCCACGGCCTGCAGCTCGGCGGCGAAGAAACCGTCGGCGCGGGCCGCTTCGTAACGGCGCTGGGACTGGGCTGCGTAGGCGTCCGCCTGCTCGCGGCTGATGCCCAGCTCGGCGGCCACGTTCTGGGCGGTCTCCGGCATGGTGTCGCGGCCGAACTGCTTCTCGATGGCCGGGTTGGGAAAACGGGCGCCGATGGTGCTGTCGAACATGGGCATGTTGCGACTGTAGGGCGATTCCGCCTTGGCCATGACGAAGGGCGCGCGGCTCATGGACTCGGCGCCGGCGGCGATCACCAGCTGGCCTTCGTCCACGGTGACCATGCGCGCCGCGTCCAGGGTGGCGGCCAGGCCGCTGCCACAGAGCCGGTTGACGGTGAGGCCGGCCACGGTTTCCGGCAGGCCGGCCAGCAGGCCGGCGTGGCGGGCCAGGTTGCGGGCGTCCTCGCCGGCCTGGTTGGTGTTACCGGCCACCAGGTCCTCGAAGTCTTCCGGGGCGAACGGGTTGCGCGCGATCAGGGCACGGATCACGCCGGCCAGCAGGTCGTCGGGGCGTACCGGGGCCAGGGCGCCGGCGTGGCGACCGAAGGGCGTGCGCAGGCCGTCATAGATGTAGGCGTCGAGCATGGAGAGTTCCTCAGTTGTCAGGCGACCCAGCCGCCGATACAGGATTCAGGATGCAGGATTCAGCGCGAAATGGGGGTGGCGCGATACGGACACCTATTCGCCCGCGCACGGAGATCAAGGCTTCCTGAATACAGTGCTCCGCGCTCTCGTCCTGTATCCTGAAACCTGCATCCTGTATCGCGCCGCCAGGCGCTTTAGTCCGCATAGCGGAACATTATTCCAAAACTTGACGGAGAGAATAGGTCGTGACAGAGTGCGATGCAAGCCGCCGGCGACCCACCAGTCACTCTTCCAGGCGGTCCGACTTCCAGATTAACCAATAAGACAGAAGAGCCCCATGATTCGCGACCAGGAAGTGCTCAACCAGCTCGTCGACACCATCGGCCGTTTCGTGCGCGACCGCCTGATTCCGGCGGAGCAGACCGTGGCGGAAAACGATGCCATTCCCGAGGATATCGCCAGCGAAATGAAGGAAATGGGCCTGTTCGGCCTGTCCATTCCGGAAGAGTACGGCGGCCTCGGCCTGACCATGGAAGAGGAGGCCCTGGTGGCCTTCGAGATCGGCCACACCTCGCCGGCGTTCCGCTCCCTGTTCGGCACCAACAACGGCATCGGCGCCCAGGGCATCCTGATCGACGGCACCGAGGAGCAAAAGCGCAAGTACGTGCCCAAGCTTGCCACCGGCGAAGTGATCGGTTCCTTCTGTCTCACCGAGCCCGACGTGGGCTCCGACGCCGCCAGCCTGAAAACCCGGGCCGACAAGGACGGCGACCATTACGTGCTGAACGGCACCAAGCGCTACATCACCAACGGCCCGGAGGCCGGCCTGTACACGGTGATGGCGCGCACCGACCCGGACAACAAGGGCGCCGGTGGCATCACCGCCTTCATCGTGGAAGGCGACACCCCGGGCCTGATCCGTGGCAAGCCGGACGTGAAGATGGGCCAGAAAGGCGCCCACGTTTGCGACATCACCTTCGACAACTGCCGGGTGCCCGCCGAGAACATCATCGGCGGCAAGGAAGGCCAGGGCTTCAAGACCGCCATGAAGGTGCTCGACCGGGGCCGCCTGCACATCTCCGCGGTGTGCGTGGGCGTCGCCGAGCGCCTGATCGAGGACGCGCTCAAGTACGCCATGGAACGCAAGCAGTTCGGCCAGCCCCTGGCCGACCACCAGCTGATCCAGGCGATGCTGGCCGATTCCCGCGCCGAGGCCTTCGCCGGCCGTTCCATGGTGCTGGAAGCGGCGCGCAGCAAGGACGCCGGTAAGAACGTCAGCCTCGACGCCTCCTGCTGCAAGCTGTTCTGCGCGGAAATGGTGGGCCGGGTGGCCGACCGGGCGGTGCAGATCCACGGCGGCGCCGGCTACATGGCCGAGTACGCGGTGGAGCGCTTCTACCGCGACGTGCGCTTGTTCCGCATCTATGAGGGCACCACCCAGATCCAGCAGATCGTGATCGCCCGCGGCATGGTCCGCGACGCGCAGTAGGCCGCTGCAAGCCTGCAGTTTGAGCCGACCGCTACCGCGACTGAATTCGCTCCTACAAACTCCCGTAGGAGCGACTGGCGGCACTCCGCTTCAGTCGCGAAGCCGTCGGATCGCGGCTAAAGCCGCTCCTACAGCTGTTCACTGTTCACTTTTAACTGTTCACTGCTCCACGCCCCCCCCTGCCCCAGCCAATTTATACAATGCCCCGCCCATACCGGACGGTATGCTAGACCGCGATGTGGTAGAGGCGCCCGTCGCGTTCCTCGCGGCGTACCCGGCCGAGGGCGTGCAGGCAGTTCAGGTGGGCGATGCTCTCGCCCATGGCGAACATCAGCTGGTGGCTGTCCAGCTCGCGTTTGAACAGCACCGGCAGCAGATCGAAGGCGGTCAGCGGCCGTTCGGCGCAGGCGTCCCGGGCGGCATCGAGCTGTTCGTCGTGGTGGGCGCACAGATCGTCGATGCGCTCGTGCAGGCCACGGAACGGCAGACCGTGGGCCGGCAGCACCAGGGTGTCCCGCGGCAGCGCCGCGCGCAGGGCGCGCAGGGAGTCGACGAAGTCGGTGACCGGATCGTCGTCGGGCTCGTGGGCGCGCACCGTGAGGTTGCTGGAAATGGTGGGCAACACCTGGTCGCCGCTGATCAGCAACCGGTCCCGCTCCCGGTACAGGCAGGCGTGCTCCGGGGCATGACCCCGGCCGATGTGCACCCGCCAGGTGTCGCCGTTGATGGACACGGCGTCGCCTTCGGCGATGATCTCCGGCGCCGGCGGCAGCTCCGGCATCACCTTGCGGTAGCTGTTGCCACGACCGGCCAGGGTGTCCAGGGCGTCACCGCCCAGACCGTGGCGGCCGAACAGGCGTCGGAAGCCCTCCGCCACGGCCTCGTCGCTGGCAGTTTGCAGGCGATGGGTGAGCGCCCACTCGCCCTCGGTCATCCACACCGGGGCCTGGAAATGGCCGGCCAGCCAGGCGGCCTGACCGATGTGATCCGGATGGTAATGGGTCACCAGGATGCGGCGGATCGGGCGTCCGTCCAGGGCGCTGTCGAAGGCGGCGCGCCACAATTCCCGGGTGGCGCGGGAACCGAAACCGGTGTCCACCAGGGTCCAGCCGTCACCGTCCTCGAGCAGCCACAGGTTGATGTGGTCGAGGGAAAACGGCAGCGGAAAATGCAGCCAGTGGACGCCCGGCGCCACCTGGATGCGGTGGCCGGACGCCGGCGGCTCGGTGAAAGGATATTGAAGCGCTGAGCTCATACCGGGACACTCTTTCTGGGCGCGCGCCCGGCGATCCCGGCGCGCGCGACAACATGAACTTGACCGGGGCGGCGAGGCCGCCCGGTTTGGCAGGGAGAAACACCATGCAAGCGTGGCGTATTCAGGACGACCACACTCTCAAACTGGACGACGCCGAGGCGCCGGAACCCGGCACCGGCCAGGTGCGCATCGCGGTGCGCGCGGTGGGCGTGAACCGCGCCGACATCATGCAGACCCAGGGCCTGTACCCGGCGCCCCCGGGCTTCGACAACAGCGTGCCGGGGCTGGAATACGCCGGCGTCATCGACGCCGTGGGCGACGGCGTCATGGGCCGGAAAGTGGGCGATCGGGTGATGGGTCTGATCCCCAGCGCCGCCTACTCCGAGCAACTGGTGGTCCATGAGCGCGAGACGCTGACGCTGCCCGACGAACTGGACTTCGCCACCGGCGCCACCATCCCCGAGGCCTTTCTCACCGCCTACCGGGGCCTGTTCCTGGAAGGCGGCCTGCAGCCCGGCCAGTGGTGCCTGATCCGCCCGGCCACCGCCGGCGTCGGCCTGGCCGCCACCCAGCTGGCCAGCACCCTGGGCGCGCGTCCGATCGGCTCCAGCCGCGACCTGGACAACCTGGCCACGGCCCGGGAGATGGGCCTGCTGGAAGGCGTGGTGGAGGACGACACCCTCCCCGAGCGCATCCAGGCGCTCACCGGCGACGGCGTGGCGGTAATCCTGGACATGGTGGGCCCGGACTGGAAAACCGTGCTCAAGGGCCTGCGCGTGGAAGGCAAGCTGGTGATGCTGAGCGCCCTGGCCGGCGCCACCACCGAGCTGAATCTGCGCGCCCTGATCGCGCGCCGGCCGACCATGATGGCCATGACCATGCGCAGCCAGCCCCTGGAAAAACGCATCGCCATCGCCGAGGTGTTCAACGACCGGCTGGCGCCACTGTTCGCCACCGGCCGGCTCAAGCCCCTGCCCCTGGTGTCCTTCCCGTTCAGCGACGCGCCGGCGGCGCACACGCACATGGTGGAGGACAACTTCAGCGGCAAGCGGGTGCTTGTTAACGACTAACGTGGGCCGCGCAGGAGCGTTCACGGTGACATGGGCAGCGGCTTGGGCGCGCGAGGCATCGCGGACGGAGCCGCTCCTTCGGATAGCCATAGGTTCAATACTGTTGTTATATTTATGAAACACTATTTCACAACAAATGAGGTGCCGCAATGACCGAAGCAACCGCTCGCCAGAGCACCATGAGTCAGGGAGAGTGGGAAGTCCGCAAGGACCTGGCCGCCGCCTACCGGCTGGTGGCCCTGTACGGCTGGGAGGACCTGGTGTTCACCCACCTGTCCGCCCGCGTGCCCGGCCCGGAGCATCACTTTCTGATCAACCCCTACGGCTGGCTGTTCGACGAGATCACCGCCTCTTCCCTGGTGAAGGTGGACCAGGACGGCGAGATCGTGGAAGGCGGCGCCACCAACCGGGTCAACCCGGCCGGCTTCACCATCCACAGCGCCGTGCACATGGCCCGCGAGGAAGCCGGCGCGGTGCTGCACCTGCATGCCCCGGACGGGGTGGCGGTGAGTGCCCACAAGGACGGCCTGCTGCCGCTCAGCCAGACCGCCATGCTGTGCCTGCAACATCTCAGCTTCCACGACTATGAAGGCGTGGCCCTGAACCTGGATGAGCGCGAACGGCTGGTCCGGGATCTCGGCGACAAGAACATGATGCTGCTGCGCAACCACGGCACCCTGAGCGTGGGTCGCGACGTGGGCGAGGCCTTCACCTACATGTACTTCCTGATGAAGGCCGCGGAGATCCAGGTGCGCACCCTCAACCAGGGCGAACCCTACCTGCCCTCCCAGGCGGCCATCGACACCACCGCCGAGCAGTCCCAGCAGCTGGGCATGGCCAGCAAGCTCACCTGGCCGGCGCTGCTGCGCAAGCTGGAGCGCATGGGCAGCGACTACGCCAGTTGATCGACCTCCAGCGACCAGACACTGTCGGCACCGCCTTGCCGTACCCGGCGGGCGGTGCGGCGGGCCGCCAGCACCAACAGGGCGCCGCCCAGCAAGGCGCTGACTTCCACGCTCAGCAACCCCGGCCGGGGATACACCCAGGGCGGCAGCGACGGCGCCAGCCAGGCCACCAGACCGGTGAGCGGGATCGCCAGGGTGGCGAGAGCGCTGAGCCACAGCAATTCCACCGCGGCCCGCGCCGGGCCGCGCCAGAACGCCCAGGCCACGCTGCCCAGGAAGACCGCGTAGTACACCGCCGGGTACCAGACGTTGGGATCCGCCGCCAGGCCCTGGACCCATTTGCCCGCCACCATGGCCGCGGACACCCCGGCCACGCAGCCCCAACACACCCCCACGGTGGCCGCCGCCATGGCCCGGGTGGCACGCCGCTGACTGACCGGCGCCCCGCCGCGCCGCTGTTTGCGGCGGCGACTTTCCACCCACAGCAGGTTGCCGCTGTAGAACAGGAAGGCGCCGCCCAGCCCCATCAGCACATAGCTCCAGCGGATCACCGGCCCGCCGAAATTGCCGAAGTGCAGGGCGAAGAACGCCGTGACGATGTCGATCCAGGTGTCCTCGTGGCCGGGCAGATAGTCCAGGCTGGTGATTTCGCCGCTGTAGGGGTCCATGCCGGCGAAGCCCCGGGTGGCCCCCCGTAGCATGTGCCCCTCGCTTTTGCCGCCCACGCGCAGAGCGGCCCGGGGACCCAGCGGGTCGCTGTAGACCAGCTCCCGGGGCTCGAACCCGGGCTCGATGTCGCGCAGCGTGGCCAGCAGGGTGGCCGGCGCCACCAGCTGGTCGGCGCCCCGGGGCGCGCCCTCCGGCGCCGGCGCGGGGCGCTCGAACAGCGGGCGGTCGCCGTAGACCGCCTGCCCCAGGGCGGTGTAGATCTGGTCGTGGAAGGCGAACACGATCACCGTCAGGCCGATCATCAGGTGAAACGGCAGGCTGGTGATCCCCACCACGTTGTGGGCGTCCAGCCAGAAACGCTTGAGGTTGCGCCCGCGCCGCAGGGCCAGGAAGTCCTTGATCAGCGTGGGCAACAACACCACCAGCCCGGACACCAGCGCCAGCACATACAGCACGCACACCACGCCCATGGCGTAAACGCCCCAGTAATGATGGCCCCGCCCGGGGATGCCGCCGGTCTGGTGGAGCAGATCGATGAGCTCCGCCATGGCGGAGGGCGAGCTCTCCACGGTGACCAGATCGCCGTTGGCGTCCAGGGTGGTGCCCCGCGCCACGCCGCCGCCGTGATCGTCACCGCCTTCCCGCCAGACCAGCGGCGCCGGCGTATTTTCCTCGGGGCGCAGGTGCAGGGTGAAGCCCCGGGCCGAGCCCGGGTGGGCCTCCAGGGTGGCGGCGATCAACGCCGGCCACTGGCCGGCTCCGGGCCAGTCCGCCGGCGCCACCTTTTGCTGTTGCGGCGGCGTGGCCCAACGTTCCAGGGGATCCTTGAACATGGTGAGGGCACCGGCGTAGAAGCCGATGAACAGCATCATGCCGGCGATCAGGCCGGTCCAGGTGTGCAGGGTCTTGTAAACGCGAATCACGTCGCTGCGCATGATCAGCCCCCCGCCAGGCCGGCGCGGGCCGCCAGCAGAAGGCCGAAGGCGGCCAGATTGGCGGCGCCCAGCCACAGCCAGGCGTGCACGCCGCTGGGGAACAGATAAACCAGGGAGAAGGTGATCATCCAGGGCACCGGCACCATCCACATGACCAGCTGCACCTTGTTGGCGGCGTCAATGCCACCGGGGCCCAGCCAGGCGAACAGACCGCTCAAGGCAATGCCCAGGGTAAAGCCCAACAGCCCGCCGGCCAGGGTCTTGCTCCACCAATCCGGCCGGATCGGGGTGTACTTGGGTTTCGCCATCAATGATCCCCGCGACGCAGCAGGGACAACAGGGGCAGCAGGCCGAGCAGCAGCATCAACGCGGTCAGCGCGGCGAAGAAACCCGCCTTGGGGTCCAGGGCCCGCATCCAGGCGGGCCAGGATAACAGCACCAGCACCGCCGCCCAGGGCAGCCAGCCCCGGCTCAACGGCTGGCGCAGCCAGCCCTGGTTGGGCGACGCCAGATACAGCAAGGCGGCCCCGACAATGCTCAGTATCAGACTGACGGCGATGGCCATGGTGTTCTCCTCTCCGCTTACCAACGGTATTTGACGCTGGCGGTGACAGTGCGGGCCGAGCCAAAGGAACAGCCGTACTGGGTGCAGGTGGTGAGGTATTCCTCGTCCTTCAGATTGCGGCCGGTGAGCGCCAGGCTCAGGCCACGGGCGCCGAAGCGGCTCAGGTCGTACCGCAGGGAGGCATCGTAAAGGGTATAGCTGTCCAGGCGGTACTGATTCTCCGCGTCACCGTACAAATCGCTGACGTAACGGGCGCCGGCGCTCAGCCCGAGCCCCGCCAGGGGACCCTGGCGCCATTGATAGTCGAGCCACAGGCTGGCCATGTTTCCCGGGGCCAGGGGCTTGTCGTTGCCCTCCTGCTCGCCATCGGTGACCTCGGTGTCCAGGCGGGTATAGCTGGCGGTGACGCTGAGCCCGCTTTCGTGCCACACCTTGGCCTCCAGCTCCGCGCCCCGGGTGCGGGTCTCGCCGGTTTGCCGCTGGCAGGGCCCGGTGTCGAGACAGGCCGCGTCGGCCGGCGGGTTGGCGTCCAACACCACCAGGTTGGTCTGGTATAGATCGAACAGCGACAGGGTAACCAGGCTGTTGCTGCGCGGCGGCTGGAACTTCACCCCCATTTCGTATTGCTTGCCCTCGGAGGGCTCGAACGGGGAGCCGCTGGAATCATCGCCGCTGAGCGGCTCGAAGGAGGTGGCGTAACTGGCGTAGGGGGCCAGGCCGTTATCGAACAGGTAGGTGGCGCCGGCGCGCCAGGTGAGCGCGTGGTCGTCGGCGGAATCCGCGTCGTCCATGGCGTCCACCTCGAAGTAATCCTGGCGGGCGCCCAGGGTGAACCGCCATTGGTTCAGGGCGATCAGGTCCTGCAGGTAGACGCCGGTCTGGCGCTCGACCCGGTCTTGATCGATCTGTACCGCCAGGCTCTCCTCGAACCCGGCGGCGCCACCGTAGACGGGATTGAAGACATCGATGTCGGGAATATTGGCGGTCACCATGTAACGGGTGGCCTGCCAGTGGCTGCGCAGATAGTCCACGCCCATCACCATGTCATGGCTCAGGCCGCCGGTGCGGAAACGGGCCTTGAACTGGTTGTCCGCCTGGATGCTGCGCAGGTCGCCCTCGCCTTTCACGCCACGGCGGGGGAAGGTCCGGTTATCCCCGTTGAGGCCGCCGTTGTCGACGGTGAGGCGCGGGTTGGAGACCACCGTTCGGAACAGGGTGTCCACGTAGCTGTATTTCAGGTTCTGGCGGAACGACCAGACGTCGTTGAAATAGTGGTTGAGGTCGTAGCCCACGGCCCACTGTTCGCGGTCATAGGTGTTCCAGTCCGGTTCGCCGAGAAAGGTGTCCCGGTCGATGTACCCGTAGGGCGTGGGGTACAACAGCCCCTGCACCGGCAGGAACTGATAGGTGGAGCCGCCTTCGTCCTTCTGGTAATAGCTCAGGAAGGTGATGTCGGTGTCCCCGGACACGAACCAGGTGGCGCTGGGCGCCAGATAGAGCCGGCTCAGTTCGGTCTCGTCCACCTGGGCATCGCCGTCGTTGTAGGAACCCACCAGGCGGCCCAGTACCTGGCCGTCACCGGTCACATCGCCGCCCAGATCGAAGGCGCCTTCGTATTGATCAAAACTGCCCGCCTCCAGGACCACCTCGTTGCGGTGATCGTAGGCCGGCCGCTTGGCCACCATGTTGACCAGCCCACCGGGAGCCACCTGCCCGTACAGCACGGCGGCGGGACCTTTCATGACCTCCACCCGCTCCAGCCCGTAGGCATCCACCTGGGTGGTGGTCCACTGGCCGCCCCGGGGCATGCGCAGGCCGTCCAGGTACATGTTGTTGCTCCAGCTGCCGGCGTCGAAACCACGAATGCGGATGTCGTCCACGCGGCTGTCGATGCCATCCAGTTCCGTGCTCACACCGGCGGCGTAATTGAGCGCGTCCATCACCGTGTCGGAACCGCGGTCGTCCATTTCCTGGCGGGTCACCACGGAGATCGATTGCGGCACTTCCAGCAGCGCCGCGTCGGTTTTCGTGGCGGTGGCCGAATGGGTGGCCAGATAGCCCTTGCTGGCCGCGCCCCAGGCGTATTCCGTCACCGGCGACTGGTCGGCCACCTGCACCTCTTCCAGGCGATGCACGTCCTCGGCGCCGCGCTCCACCACCACGCCGTCGCCGGTAAACCGCCAGACAAGACCGCTGCCCGCCAACAGGGTGGCCAGCGCCTGATCCAGGCTGAGCGTGCCATTGACCGCGTTGGCGGTGATCGCCGGCAAATCACCGGCATGGCGGATGGGCACGCCGGTTTGCTGGGAGAGATTGGCCAGGGCCCGGGTCAGGTCCTGGGCGGGTACCGCCACCCGCACCCGCTGCGGGCGATGGCTGGCACGGGGGGTATCGGTGACCTGGGCCAGCGCCGGCGGCGCTAGGGCGCCCAGGGAAACCGCGAAACACCCCATCAACACGCCCGCGCTGGGCGCCATGCCAATCCGCATGTGCATCGGCCATCACCTCTTTAAATTATTAATGAGAATTATTATCAATAATAGTCTCATTAACGAGGATCCGGCAATCACCTCTTCATCACGGCGTGAACCGGTGCGCGGAGCGCGCGGTTCAGGCGCGCATGCGCAGGGCCGCCAGCATGGTCTCCAGGCGCGGCACGGCGACGCCGTGCTTCTCGGCGATGGCCACCACGTTGCCGAGGATGGCGTCCAGCTCGATGGGCCGGCCGTTCAGATAATCCAGGGCCATGCTGTTCTTGTAGGCGGGCATCTTGCGGGTGCCCTCGATGTTCTTGTCCACCAGCTGCGGCGGCAGCGGGTGGCCGTCCGCCTGGGCGGCGGCCATCACCTCTTCCATCAGCTCGCGCACCAGCTTCTCGCCGCCGGGGGTGTCCAGCATGGTCAGGGTGTCGGCGCCGTTGGCGAGCACCGAGAGCGGATTGAAGGGCGTGTTCCAGACGCACTTGAGCCAGCGCTCGCGGACCACGTCCTCGGCCAGCTTGATGTCGATGCCACCGGCCACGAACAGGTCGCGCAGCGCTTCGCAGTGGGCATCCAGGCCGGACGGAAAGCGGCCCATGACCAGGCGGCCGTAGGCATTGTGCTTGATGCGCCCGGGTGCCACCCGGCTCACGGCGACGAACGCCAGACAGCTGATGATGGGGTTGTCCGGATAGGCGTCCGCCAGCTCCCGCTCGATGTCCAGGCCGTTCTGGATCAGCACGATGCGGGTGCCCTCGCCTACCCAGGGTTTGACCAGGGCGGCGCGGTCGCTGCCGGGCAGCACCTTGGTGGCGAGGATCAGGTAGTCCGGCGCCGCGTCCGGGCGGTCTCCGTCCTTGTACAGCCGGTCCGGGGTCCAGGAAATATCCCCCAGGGGGCTTTCGAACTGGAAGCCGTGTTCCTTGACGGCGTCGTACTCGGAGCGCACCACGGCGCTCACCGTGCAGCCGGCGCGCTTGAGGATGGCGCCGTAGAAGCTGCCAATGGCGCCGGCGCCGATGATCAGGGCATGGGGTTGGGAATCGGTCATCAGGATTTCTCCGCGTGCATTCGTTGCTCGCCCCGGCGCAGCGCGCGCAGGGGCCAGAAACCGAGAACGAAAACGATCAGTAACATCAGGTAGGCGTCGTCGAAGCCCACCTCGAAGGCATGGCGGTGGCCGGCCTCGGGATAAGCCTGCCAGTAGCGGTCGGAAAAGAATTGTACGCAGATGGCGCACAGATTGATGCCCAGGGCGCCGCCGATCTGGCGGCCGAAATTGATGATGCCCGAGCCCTGGGAGATCAGCGCCGGCGGCAACATCATCAGGCTACCGGTGGTCACCGGCGGCATCATCAGGCCCATGGCCAACCGCGCCAGTACCGCCCAGGCAATCAGCCAGGCACCGGTGGTGGTAGCGTCGGCGGCGCGCATCATCACCATGCTGGCGATGAAAAACACCAGGCCGGCGGCCACCAGGCCGGTGATCGGCATGCGGTCGGTGAGATACCCGACGAACGGGAAGATGAACGCCATGGCCAGGCCGGCGGGCATCAGCATCAACCCGGAGGCGGACGCGCTCAACCCGGATACCTGCTGGAAATACAGCGGGAACAGATAGGTGGAGGCGAACACCCCGGCACCGATCGCCATGGACAGCAGGAAGCCGCCGCCGAACCCGGGCGTGCCGAACACCCGCAAATCGAACAGCGGATGGGCGGCGCGACGTTGCCACAGCACGAACAGTACCAGCAGCGCAGGGCCACCGATCAGCGCCGTGAGCAGCAGCGGTTCCAGCCAGCCCCGGCGCAGGCCGGATGCCATGGCCCACAGCGTGGCCGAGAGCCCAATGCTGAGCAGGGCCAAACCGGCCCAGTCCAGGGCCGGCGCGTCATCTTCCCGGTGGTCGGGCAGAAAGGCACGACCCAGGGCCATGGCCAGAATGCAGGCGGGCAGCACCACGAAGAAAGTGGCGCGCCAGGACCAGGCGTCCACCAGTACGCCGCCCAGGGTAGGCGCGATGGCCGGCCCCAGGATCACGCCCATGCCATAGATGCCCATGGCCTGGCCGCGCTTGTGCAGAGGGAATACCTGGAAGATGGTGATCATGGCCAGCGGCTGGATCATGCCGGCCATCACCCCCTGCACCACGCGGGCCAGCACCAGCACGGTGAAACCGTCGGCGAATCCGCCCACCAGGGAGGCGGCGATGAAGATTCCCATGGCCAGCAGGAACGCCCGGCGGGACCCGAAACGGGCCACCGCCCAGGCATTGAGCAGCATGCCCACGGTCATCGCCGCCAGAAAACCGGTGGCGAGCCAGTGAACCTGATCCTGCTCCAGGGCGTACCGGGCCATGATCGAGGGCACCGCCACATTGATGATGGTGGCTGCCAGCACCACGGACAGGGTGCCGAGCATCACCGTGACGGTGGCGAACCATCGATAGCGGGTGCCGTGGCGCTCGAACAGACGCGCCACGGCCGGATTGTCGGACATGGAGGACCCTTACTTCAGGGTCGGGTCTTCACCGACGCGGACCAGCAGCTTGCCCCGGTTCTTGCCCTGCAGCAGGCCCTGGAACGCACTGACGGCGTTTTCCAGACCGTCCACCACGTCTTCCTGGTAATGCACCTTGCCGTCGCGGATCCAGGCGCTCATGTCGCGCTGGAAGTCCGGGCCACGGTGGGCGTAGTCGAACTGGATAAAGCCCTTGATCAGCAGACGCTTGACCAGCACCTTGCCCATGAAGCCGGGCAGGCGATCCGGGCCCTGGGGCATTTCCGTGTCGTTGTAGTGGGCGATGCGGCCACACACCGGAATGCGGGCGAAGTCGTTGACCAGCTCCATCACCGCGTCGAAGGTGTCGCCGCCCACGTTCTCGAAGTAGACGTCGATGCCGTCCGGGCAGGCTTTCTTGAGCTGGTCACGGAAGTCCGCGTCCTTGTAATTGACGCAGGCGTCGAAGCCGTAGGCGTCGACCACGTGCTTGCACTTGTCCTCGGCGCCGGCCACGCCGACCACGCGACAACCCTGGATCTTGGCGATCTGGCCAACCACCTGGCCCACCGCGCCGGCGGCGGCGGACACCACCACGGTTTCGCCTTTTTGCGGCTTGCCGATTTCATCCAGGCCCACGTAGGCGGTGAAGCCGGGCATGCCGAGCACGCCCACGGCGGTGCTGATCGGTGCCTGGGCCGGGTCCAGCTTGCGCATCATTTTCGGGCTGTTGACGGAGTATTCCTGCCAGCCGCCCGGGCACAGCACATAGTCGCCCTGCTTGAAGTCGCCGCTGCGCGATTCCACCACCTGGCCCACGGTGGCGCCCTCCATGACGGCGCCCTCCTCCACGCTGGCGGCGTAGGACTTGGCGGCGCTCATGCGGCCGCGCATGTAGGGGTCCAGGGACAGATAGATGGTGCGCACCAGCACCTGGCCCTCGCCCACCTCGGGGACACTGCCTTGCTGGAGTTTCAGGTTTTCATCACCGGGCATGCCGGTGGGACGTTTGGCGAGAATGATCTGACGATTAGCGGACATGGTGTGCGTTCTCCCGAATGCTAAATTGTTATTCGCGCTCAGCGGTTATAAGAAACCGAAGATGCTGAGTTAACAGTGAACAGTTAACAGTGAACAGCGAACCCCGACGGGCGCTCAGGCGTATCCGAGAGGGGGGGTCGCTATTAACTGTTCACTGTTAACTATTAACTAAAAAGGGCGGCCCGAAGGCCGCCCTTTTTTCATGCTGCGTGGTCGTCCACGTCGATCAGCGTTTCCAGGATACCCAGGTGGTATTCCCGGTCGCCGAACCAGTGGTCGATCATCACGATGCGCTTGGCGTAATGGGAGACCGGGGTCTCTTCCATCATGCCCATGCCACCGAACAGCTGGATCGCTTCCTCGGCCACCTTGCGGCCGGATTTGCCGACCTGGGCCTTGGCCGCGGAGATGCGCTTCTTGCGCAGGTCCGCCGGGGCGTCCAGGCTGCAGGCCGCCAGCATCGTGATGGAACGCACTTTTTCCAGCTCCATGCGCATTTCCACCATGCGGTGCTGCAGGGCCTGGAATTTGCCGATCGGCACGCCGAACTGCTGGCGTTCCTTGATGTATTCCAGGGTCTGGTCGCAGGCCACTTCCATGGCGCCGGCGGCTTCCGCGCACAGGGTGATCAGGCCCAGGTCCAGGGTCGATTCCAGGGCGTCGATGGCCTTGCCTTCCTCGCCCAGCAGGGCGTCACCGCCCACCTTGACGTTGCTCAGGGTGATCTCGGCGGCGTGCAGACCGTCGATGGTGGCGTAGCCCTTGCGGGTCACGCCGTCGGCGTTGGCGTCGACTATAAAGGCGCTGAGGCCGTCACGGGCGTCGGCGTCGCCGCCGGTGCGGGCGATCACCACCAGCTGGTCGGCGCTGTCACCGTGCAGGACCACGGCTTTCTCGCCGCTGATCACATAGCCGTCGCCGTCTTTCTTGGCGCTGGTCTCGACCACGGTGTGGTCGTAGCGGCCACGGGGCTCGTAGGCGGCCAGGGCGAAACTGGTCTCGCCGCCGATGATGGCGGCCAGCCACTGCTCTTTCTGGGCGTCGTCGCCGAGCTTGTCGATCAGCACGCCGGAGAGCACCACGGTGGCCAGGTAGGGTTCCACCACCAGGCCGCGGCCGAAGCCCTCGGCCACCACCATCAGCTCCGGGCCGCCGCCGTTGAAGCCGCCGGCTTCCTCGGAGAAGGGCACGCCCAGCAGGCCGAGCTCGGCGAACTGGTTCCACATGTCGGTGCTGAAGCCCTGCTCGGACTCCAGGATCTTGTTGCGCGCGTCGAAGGTATAGGTGTCACGGACCAGACGACCCACGGTCTCCTCGAGCATGCGCTGCTCGTCGTTGAGTTTGAAATCCATGTTGGCGTCTCCTAGAACCTGATCGGCATTAGTTCATCTTTGCGCTGCTGCCCGAAAACGTGGCAGACAAGGCGCGTGGTGCAGCCCTTGGTGGCGCCAAGGGCAAAGCGCGCAACGCGGGCTGCCGCGTTTTCGGGCGCAGCCCGAAGGGACGGGCCAGTTTCCACGCAGCGCGGCGTCATTCGTCGTTCATTTGGCATAACCAAACATCTCTCCTCATTCCTAGCTCTGCGCGGAAACTGGCTCCGTCGCAAAGCTGAAATAATGTCGATCAGGTTCAAAGTCCGAGAATCATCTTGGAGATGATGTTCTTCTGAATTTCGTTGGAGCCCCCGAAGATGGAGAGCTTGCGGAAGTTGAAGTAACGGCTGGCCACGGAGGCGGCGAATTCCGGACCCACGTAGGGGCCTTCGAAATCGCCCTCCAGCTCCTCGGGGAGGAACGGCAGCGCATGGGGACCGGCGGCGCGGCGGAACAGATCGGTGATCTCCTGGCGCAGTTCGGTGCCCATGATCTTCAGGAAGGAGCTTTCCGCCCCGGGCACGCCGCCGGCCTCGGCGGCCGCCACGGTGCGCAGGTTGGTCATCTCCAGGGACATCAGCTCCATTTCCACGTCCGCCAGGCGGGCGCGGAAGTGCGGTTCCTCGATCAGCGGCTTGCCGTTGACCTGCTGCTCCCGGGCCACCTGCTTGAGGTGCGCCAGGGCCGCCTTGGAGGAGCCCACGCCGGCGATGCCGGTGCGCTCGAAGGTGAGCAGGTACTTGGCGCAGGTCCAGCCCTTGTTCTCCTCGCCGACCAGGTTTTCCACCGGCACCTTGACGTTGTCGAAGAACACTTCGTTCACTTCGTGCTCGCCGTCCAGGGTGATCAGCGGGCGCACGGTGATGCCCTCGCTCTTCTCCATGTCGATGAGCAGGAAGGAAATGCCTTCCTGTTTCTTGGCGTCCGGGTCGGTGCGCACCAGGCAGAAAATCATGTTGGCGTGCTGGCCCAGGGTGGTCCAGGTCTTCTGACCGTTGACGATGTAGTGATCGCCTTCGCGCACCGCGCGGGTCTTCAGGCTGGCCAGGTCGGAGCCGGCGCCCGGCTCGGAGTAGCCCTGGCACCACCAGTCATCGCTGCGCAGGATGCGCGGCAGGTAATAATCCTTCTGCTCCTGGGTGCCGAACTTGATGATCACCGGGGCGACCATGTTGACGCCGAACGGCAGCACGGTGGGGGCGCCCGCTTCGGCGCACTCTTCCTCGAAGATGTGCTTCTGGATCGGGCTCCAGCCGGTGCCGCCGTGTTCCTTCGGCCAGTGCAGGGCCAGCCAGCCCTGCTCGTTGAGAATTTTCTGCCAGCGCACGGTGTCTTCCTTGCCCAGGCGCTTGTGTTCTTTCACCTTGCGGGAGATGTCCGCCGGCAGCTTGTCGTTCAGGAAGGCGCGGACCTCGTCGCGGAACGCGCTCTCTTCCGGGGTGTAATTAATGTCCATAACGTCCTCTCAGTGCCGGGCTCAGCCGTAAAAGCCTTTGCCCTCATTGGCCAGCTTCTCGAGCAGCGCCGCCGGCTTCCATACGTCGTTGCCGGTTTCCTTGTGGAACTGGCTCACTTTGTCATAAATGGTCTTGACGCCCACGGAGTCGGCCCAGAACAGCACGCCGCCCCGGTAAACCGGGAAGCCGTAGCCGTAAATCCAGATCACGTCCACGTCCAGGGGGCGGGCGGCGATGCCCTCCTCCAGGATCTTGGCGCCTTCGTTGACCATCACGTACATGCAGCGCTCCAGGATTTCCTGATCGCTGACTTCACGGGCCTGGATACCCTGCTCCTCGCGGAATTTGGCGATCAGGGCGTCAACCTCGGATGAAGGCACGGGGGTACGGTCGCCTTCCTTGTAGTCGAACACGCCGGCCTGGGTTTTTTGACCCAGACGGCCCTGCTCCACCAGCTCGTCGGTCCAGTTACGCGGCGGTGCGTTGTCGGGATCTTCCTTACGCAGCTCCTCGCGAATGCGGTAGCCCACGTCCATGCCGGCCAGGTCGGACATGGCGAACGGGCCCATGGGGAAGCCAAGGTCGAACAGCACCTTGTCCACCTGGGCGGGGCTGGCGCCCTCGTTGACCAGTTGGATGGCTTCCGCCTGACGTTTGTGCAGCATGCGGTTGCCGACGAAACCGTGGCACACGCCCACCAACACGCCCACCTTGCCGATGCGGCGGCTCAGGTCCATGACGGTGGCGACCACGTCGTCGGCGGTCTTCTCGCCGCGCACGTTCTCCAGCAGTTTCATCACGTTGGCCGGGCTGAAGAAGTGCATGCCCATCACGTCCTCGGGACGCTGGGTGAATTCGGCGATGCGGTTCACGTCCAGGGTGGAGGTGTTGGTGGCGAGGATGGCACCGGGCTTGCACACCCGGTCCAGCTCGGAGAACACGGCTTTCTTGACATCCATGTTCTCGAATACGGCCTCGATCACCAGATCCACGTCGGACAGATCGTCGTAGCTCAGGGTGGGCTGGATCAACGCCATGCGATCCTCCACCTGCTGGGCGGTGATGCGGCCCTTCTTGGCGGTGTTCTCGTAGTTCTTGCGAATCACCGCGATGCCTTTCTCCAGGGCGTCTTCCTTCACCTCCAGGATCTTCACCGGGATGCCGGCGTTGGCGAAGTTCATGGCGATGCCGCCGCCCATGGTGCCGGCGCCGATCACCGCCACCTGGTTGATGTCACGCTTGGGGGTGTCCTTGGGCAGACCGGGCACCTTGGCCACTTCCCGCTCGGCGAAGAACACATGGCGCTGGGCGCGGGATTCCGGGCTCACCAGCAGCTCCGCGAACAGTTCGCGCTCGCGCTTCATGCCTTCGTCGAAGGGCAGCTCCACGGCGGCCTGCACGGCCTTGATGCAGTGGAACGGGGCCTTGAAACCGCGCTGCTTGCGGGCGATGGATTTCTCGAAGTTGGAGAACAGGTCCGGATCTTCCTTCTTGGCCTGGAGATCACGGATGCGACGCAGGGGCGCGTTGTCGGCGGCCAGCTTGCGGGCAAAGGCCAGGGCGCCTTCCAGCAGGTCGCCGCCGATCAGTTCGTCGACGATGCCCAGCTCCAGAGCGTCCTTGGCTTTCACCGGGTTGCCGGCGACGATCACTTCCAGGGCTTTCTGGGCGCCGATCAGGCGCGGCAGACGCTGGGTGCCACCGGCGCCGGGCAGAATGCCCAGTTTCACTTCCGGCAGACCGACCTTGGCGGAATCCAGGGCCACGCGGTAATCGCAGCCCAGGGCCACTTCCAGGCCACCGCCCAGAGCGGTGCCGTGGATGGCGGCGACCACCAGCTTGTCGCTGGCTTCGTATTCGGCCACCACGTCCGGCAGAGCCGGCCCCTGGGGCGGTTTGCCGAATTCACGGATGTCGGCGCCGGCCGGGAAGGTACGGCCTTCACCGATCACCACCAGGGCCTTGGCCTGGTCGTCGTCGAGCCCCTGGCGCAGACACGCCACCAGCCCCTCGCGCACGCCCTGACCCAGGGCGTTGACCGGCGGGTAATTGACACTGATGACGCCGATGTCGCCTTCCAGACGGTAGCTGACTAGGTCGCTCATGTTCTCTCCTTCAGCAAAAAGCCCCGGAAATGTCTTTTTTCGCCATCTTTCCGGCGTCTCCGGTGGCCTTTAAAACGGGTTGGATTCCAGGCTCCTCAGTATAAGAAATGCGGGCCTTTTATCAATAATTCGAAACTTGGTTTTATCTAGCGGACGGTTCCGGAACGGGCCGCCGGATCGCGGGCCCGAACCAAAAAGGGCACCCACCGGGTGCCCTCTGAAGCCGCGGGGGCGGGCTTAGTCTTTGTAGTCGGCGGTTTCGCGAATCACCACCTTGCCGTCGACCACTTCCGCGATTTGCGGATCGGCGCCCAGGTTACCGTCCTCGGTGACGTCGGTCACGTCGTAGGGGTTGTGCTTGGGATCGACCTTGGCCAGCGCCTGGGGAATGGCGGCGCGGATGGCGCGCGGATCGTCCACGCTGCCGGCTTCCTGCATGGCGTGCATGATCAGGTACATGGCGAAGTAGTGGTAGGCGGTTTCCGAGGTGGCCACGCCGTCATGCTTCTCCTGCCAAAGCTTGACGAAGCGCTCCGCGCCGGGGGTGTTGTATTCCGCCAGGGGCACCACGCCCACGGACCCTTCCAGGGATTCCAGGCCGCCGGACACCTTGGCCACTTCGTCCATCTTGGCCTGGTCCATGATCACGAAGCCGCCCTTGAAGCCCAGCTCCCGGGCCTGGCGCACCACCAGACCGGTGGGCTCGGAGGCACCGCCCACGAACAGCACGTCCGGGTCCTCGGAGAGCACCTTGCTGACGCCGGTGTAGAAGTCGGCGGACTTGTTGTAGTCCATCGGGTTCATGGACACCACGTCACCGCCGGCCTTGCGCCACACCGGCACGAACTCCTTGGTCCAGTACTTGGCGTAGTCGTGGGTGGCGTTGGCCACGCCCAGCTTCTTGCCGAAGCGGTCCATGGTGATCTTGGTGAACGGCGTCAGGTAATCGGTGAAGTTGGGCGGAATCTTCACGGTCAGTTCGTTGCCCTTGGCGGTTACCGCCGGCACCGAGGTGTAGGACATGATCAGGAAGCCGTCGCGCTCGTTGAAGGCCTGCAGCGCGAAGGTGCCGCCGGAGTGCGGCGTGAAGATGATCGGCGCGTCGTACTGCTGCACCAGGCGCTTGCCGTTCACCGCCGCCTGGCTGGGCGAGTACTTGTCGTCCAGGGATTCGATGTCGATGGTGTAGTTCTCGCCATCCACGTCGAAGCCGCCGGCGTCGTTGATCTCCTCGGCGGCCATGCGCAGGCCTTCCAGGGTGTTCTCCCCGTACAGAGCGGCGCCGCCACTGAGCGGGCCGGTGAAGCCGATGGTCACTTCCTCGGCGTGGGCCGCGCCGCCCAGGGCCAGAGCCACGGCGCTGGCGGTGGCGAGACGTCGAAAGGTCTTGGTCAGATTCATGATGCGTTTCTCTCCCATTGTTTTTGTTGGGCTATTGTTGTGTGGTTTGGTGCGTGTCGCGTTGATGCGTGTCAGGCCCCGATGTAGGCCTTGCGGACCGCTTCGTTGCCGAGCATGGTCTCGCGGTCACCCTCCATCACCAGGCGACCGTTTTCGATCACATAGGCGCGGGTGGCGATTTTCAGCGCCGCGAAGGCGTTCTGTTCCGCCAGCAGCACGGTGGTGCCTTCCTGGTTGATCGCCTGGACGGCGCCGAACACCTGCTTGACCACCAGCGGCGCCAGGCCCAGGGACGGTTCGTCCAGCATCAACAGTTTCGGCCGGCCCATGAGCGCCCGGCCGATGGCCACCATCTGCTGCTGGCCGCCGCTCAGCGAGCCGGCGGCGTCGTCCTTTTTGTCGTTCAAAATCGGGAACATTTCAAGGACGTGGTCCAGTGTTTTTTTCATGCCGGCCCGATCGCGGCGGTGCACGTAGGCACCCAGCATCAGGTTCTTCATCACCGACATTTCCGGGAACAGCTTGCGCCCTTCCGGGCACTGTACCACGCCGGACTGCACCAGCGCCGAGGGTTTCTTGCCGGTGACGTCCTGGCCGTTGAGGCTGATGCGGCCAGCGCTGGGCTTGAGCAGCCCGCTGATGGTGTTGAACAGGGTGGTCTTGCCGGCGCCGTTGGCGCCCAGCAGCACCACCAGCTCGCCCTGCTCCACGTTCATGGAGACGCCGTCCAGGGCCTTGAAGCTGTCGTATTTGGCGTCGACGTTCTCAAGCTTCAACATCTTCGTCACTCCCCAGATAAGCCTCGATCACCACCGGATCGTTCTTGATTTGTTCCGGCGTGCCCTCGGCGATCTTCTCGCCGTGGTCCAGCACCATGATCTTGTCCGCCAGGCTCATGATCATGTCCATCTTGTGCTCGATCAGGCACACGGTGATGCCGTGATCGACCATCTTGCGGATCAGGCCGGCCAGGTTCTCGGTTTCCTCCGGGTTGATGCCGCCGGCGGGTTCATCCAGCAGCACCAGCTCCGGGTCCGTGGCCATGGCCAGGGCGAAGGCCACCCGTTTGCGCTCTTCCTGGCTGATGTCGACGATGTAGCGGTGCCCCAGGTGCGACAGGCCGACGAAGTCGAGCACCTCCTCGGCGCGGGCGCGGCACTTCTTCTCTTCGTCGCGCAGGCGCTTGGAGTTGATGATCACGTCCCACAGGCGCGACTGGGTGCGCAGCCGGTGGCCGACGATCAGGTTATCCAGCACCGTGGACTGATCGAACAGCATGGTGGTCTGGAAGGTGCGGGCGATGCCCAGCCGCGCGATGCGGTCCGGGGACATGCCGGTGACGTCCATGCCCTGGAACTCGATGCGCCCTTCGCTGGGCGGCATGGCGCCGGCCACCAGGTTGAAGAAGGTGGTCTTGCCGGCGCCGTTGGGGCCGATGATGGCGTTGATCTGGCCGGCCTGGAAATCGACGCTCACGTCGTTCACCGCGGCCAGGCCGCCGAAGCGTTTGGTCAGGTTCTTGATGCTCAGCATTGTTTTGTTATCCGCCATGATTAACCGGCCTCCCGCTGATCGCCGTCGGCGGTGTCGCCGACCCGGGACCCGGCCCGCTTGGCCGGCGCCTTGCTCGCCAGACGGCGGCCGCGCCAGGTCAGGAAGGTACCGACGATGCCCTTGGGCATGAAGATCACCAGCACCACCAGCAGCGGACCGAACACGATCATCCGGTATTCCTCGAAGGACTGCACCGCCTGGGTGATCCAGGTAATCAGCAGGGTGCCCACCAGCGGCCCCATCAGGGTGCCGATGCCGCCCACCAGCAGGTAGGTGATGACGTCGAAGGTATGGGTGATTTCCGCCAGGTCCGGGCCGATGAAGCGCACCACGCCGGCGAGCAGCGCCCCGGCCAGGCCCGCGTAGGTGGTGGACAGCACGAACGCCAGCACCTTGTTGCGCATCAGGTTGATGCCCAGGGACTGGGCCAGGTCGTCACTGATGCGGATGGCCAGGAAAGTGCGGCCCACCAGGGAGCGGGAAATGCGGCTGATCAGGCCGATGGCGAGCACCAGGAAGAACAGCACCAGGTAATAGAAGGGGATGGTCTCGGTGAAGTCCACCAGCCCGAAGCCCTCCGGCGGCGCGATGCTGATCACGCCAAGGGTGCCGTGGGTCAGCTCTTCCCATTTCTCGATCAGCAGATAGATGATGAAGCCCACGCACAGGGTGAAGATGGCGAAGTAATGTTCCTTGAGCCGCAGCGACACCACGCCCACCAGAAAGCCGAAGAAGGCACCGAGTACGCCGGCGGCGATGAACGCCGGCCAGAACGCCCAGCCGTAATCCACGGTGAGCAGGCCCACCGTGTAGGCGCCGATGGCGAAGAAACCGCCGTGGGCCAGGTTCAGCTGACCGCAGTAGCCGGTGATGATGTTGAGGCCGTAGACGGCGATGGCCCAGACGAACGCCAGCGCCATCACGTAGATCTGGTATTCACTGCCGGCCACCCAGGGAAACAGGATCGCCGCCGCCAGCAGCACCACTTTCATCGCCGGGCTGGCGAAAAAGTTCATGACGCGGTCCATTAGCGCACCCCCTTGGTGAACAGGCCGGTGGGTTTGATCGACAGGATGGCCACCAGCAGCACGAAGGCGATCAGGTCCTTGTAGGTGCCGGACAGGTAGTAGCCGCCCAGGGCTTCGGCGAAGCCGATGATCAGACCGCCGACGATGGCGCCGGGAATGCTGCCCATGCCGCCCAGGATGATGATCACGAAGGCCTTCATGATCACCAGGTGCCCCATGGCCGGGTACACCAGGTTGATGGGCGCGAACAGGGTGGCGCCCACCGCCGCCAGGAAGCCGGCGATGGCGAAGGTCATCATCGCCACCCGGTTGGCGTCGATGCCGACCAGGAAGGCGCCCTCGCGATTCTGCGCCATGGCGATGATGGTGGAGCCGGTCATGGTCTTCTTCAGGTACAGATGCAGCGCGCCCATCAGGCTGAAGGCGCCGACGATGATCAGCAGCCGCTGGGCCGGCAGGGTCAGGCCGCCGAAGTTGAAGATCTCGGTGTAGGGCGTGGGCATGCGCCGGAAGTCGGCGCCCCAGTGCATCTGCACCAGCGCTTCCAGAAACAGAAGAATGCCAATGGCGGCGATCTTGTCATGGATCGGCGGCGCGTGGCGCAGCGGGTGGAACACCAGCCGCTCGCACAGCACCGAGAGCAGCGCCACCACCAGGCCGGCGCCAAGCATGGCCACCCAGTAGTTGAGGCCGTGCTCGACCATGATGAAGTAACTGACGTAGGCGCCCACCATGTAGAGAGCGCCGTGGGCGAAGTTGGGAACGTGCAGAATGCCGTACACCAGGGTCAGACCCAGGGCCACCAGCCCATAGATACTGCCCAGCGTCAGGCCATTCAGCGCCTGCTGGAGAAACGCGTCCAAGGGTTGAACTCCTCGTTATGGTTATGAAACCGCCTCGCGCGGTGCCCCCAAGGGTCCCACCATTGAACGGGGCCCGCGCCTGGGAGGCGGCTTCGGTTTTTGTGTTGTTGTGTCGTTTCTTGCTTTACACGAAGATCAGGCCTGCTTTTTGGCCTCCGCCCACTCCTCTTCCTGGAGTGAACGCCACATTACCTTGCCGGTGGGCGAACGGGGCAGCTCGTCGCGGAATTCCACGATTTGCGGCACCTTGTAGGCCGCCATCTGCTCCTTGCACCACTCGATGATGTCGTTTTCGCTGACCCGGCCTTTCTGATCCTTGGCCAGCACCACGCAGGCCTTGACGGTTTCGCCACGGCGCTCGTGGGGCGCGGAGATCACGCAGCTCTCCTGAATCGCCGGATGCCGATACATAAGGCTTTCGACCTCGGCGGGCCAAACTTTAAAACCGGAGGCGTTGATCATGCGCTTGACCCGGTCGACGATGAAGAAATACCCCTCGTCATCGTAGTAGCCCATGTCGCCGGTGCGGAAGAAACGCTTGCCGTCCAGCTCGATGAAGGCCTTCTCCGTTTCCTCCGGCCGGTTCCAGTAACCCTGGAACACCTGCGGGCCGTGGGAAACGATCTCGCCCACCTCGCCAACGCCCAGCTCCTCGCCGGTATCCTCGTTGATGATGCGCGAATCGGTGTCGAACACCGGAATGCCCAGGCACTGCTTCTTGGGGTGCTCCGGCGGGTTGATGTGGGTGGCGGCGATGGTTTCGGACAGGCCGTAGCCTTCCATGTAACGCAGGCCGGTGAGGTTGAACAGCTTGTCGGACACCGCTTCCGGCATCGCCGCCCCGCCGCCGCCGATGTTCTGCAGCGTGGACAGGTCGAAGGATTCCACGTCCGGATCGGAGAGCAGGTCGATGGCCATGGTGACGATGTTGGTCCAGCTGGTGACCTGGTAGCGCTCGATCAGCTTCGCCGCCACGCGGCGGTCCCAGCGGGTCATCAGCACGATGGTGCCGCCCAGGAAGATGGGGCTGTTCATGGCGCCCTGCATGCCGGTGACATGGAAGTACGGCAGGGTCGCCAGCACCACGCCCTCGCGGCCACCGCCGGGGCGCCAGGCGGCGCCGTGCACGCAGGTGGCCATCACCGAGCGGTGGGTGTGCATGCAGCCCTTGGGCGCGCCGGTGGTGCCGGAGCTGTACGGGAACACCGCCAGATCGTCCGGCCCGACGAGCAACTCGCCGGGCCGGTAGCCGGCGGCCAGGGCGTCCGCCCAGGCGATCACGCCTTCGCCGTCGAGCGGCTGGGCCGGGGCCTTCACTTCCGCCGGCAGATCCAGATCGGTGTCGGCGGCGGCGTAGTCGCCGTAGGCGGCCACGATCACGTGGTGCAGGCGTTCATGGCCGATCAGCGGCTGGATCTGGGCCAGCACTTCCTGGCCGCACAGGCACACGGACGCCTGAGTGTCTTCCAGGTAATGCTCGAGCTCGGCGGAGCGGTTCATCGGATTGATCGGCACCACGATGGCGTTGGCGCGCAGGATGGCGTAATAGCCGATGATGAATTGCGGCGCGTTCTGCATGAACAGCAGCACCCGGTCGCCTTTCTCCACGCCCAGATGCTGGAGCTGGCCGGCCAGCGCGTCCACCTGCTCCTTGAGTTCCCGGTAGGAGATCGCCTTGTCGTAGTAGACGACGGCGTTCTCGTCGGGATAGCGCAGCGCGGAAATCTCCAGGTTGGTATAGAGGCTGGTTTCCGGCAGGGTCAGGTGGTGTGGGGCCCCGTCCGGCCAGACGGCGAAATGCCGATCGAACATGCCTTTACTCTCCCTTGTGATGCTGTTGTGCGACGCGAACCGGGCCGCGCCGTTTTTGTTAGAGCCCGTCCACGCGGGCAAAACCGCGCCCAAGCGCCCGCTTGGGGCGCCCGGGGCCGGTTTCCGGAGTCAATCTGGCGGTCAATCTGACACGCCGCCCCGGGGTCGTCAATACTATTTCGGAATAACGTTCCAAAAACCAAACAGTGCCTTGAAACGCCGTATCGCGGCTTCAGCCGCGATCAAGGCGCGGTGCCTCGCCCCGCTCCCAGCATTGCTCGGCGAACGCGTCGTTGCACCGGGTGGGCTGCAACGGCATCACCGAAACATAGCCGTCGCGCAGGGCCACCACGTCGGATCGCGGGTGCTCGATGGCGCCGGGCCGGCGCTCGAACGCCAGCCAGTGGTAGGACAGCCCGCGGCCGTCGGTGCCGTGCACCAGGCGCGGCCCGGCGATGCCGCCGCTGACCTGCTGGGTGAAGCGGCAGCCGCGCAGTTCGTCCACTGGCCGGTCCGGAAAATTCAGGTTCCAGCAGGCGCGCTGATAGCCGTCCCGGTCGGCGCCGGCGTCCCACAGATCGCGGATCAGGGTCGCCGAATGGCGTGCCGTGGGGGTGTAGTCGATGGCCTCGCGGTCGCCCACGAAGGCCTGGCTCAACGCCACGCCGGGCAGGCCCAGGTGGGCCGCCGCCAGCACCGCGCCCACGGTGCCCGAGTACATCACCGAATCGCTCAGGTTGGCGCCGCAGTTGACCCCGGAGAGCACCAGATCCGGCGGGTCCTCGGCGAACCACTCGGCCATGGCGAACATGACGCAGTCCGCCGGGGTGCCGGACACCGCGTAGCGGCGCTCGCCGTGGTGGTAGACACGCAGCGGCGTGTGCAGGGAAATGCCCTGCCCCACGCCGCTCTGGTCGTGCTCCGGCGCCACCGTCCACACCTGCTCGGCGAGCTCGGCGGCCACCGCTTCGGCCACCGCCAGCCCCGGGGCGTCGATGCCGTCGTCGTTGGTGACCAGGATCTTGCGGAATAATGTCATAGGGGTTCCCAAACGTTATTTGTGGGCGCGGGCGATCTGCCAGCCGCGCTCGGCGATCAACCCGGCCCGCTTGCCCACCTCCAGGGCGTTGCGGTCACTGGCGTTGCCCTGCAGGGCGCGGGCGTACACCCCCTGCAGAATCGCCGCCGAACGGAACAACGCGAACGCCAGGAACACCGGCCAGTCGTTGATGCCGTCGCGGCCGGCGCCCTCGCAGTAACGCTCCAGCAGGGCGCGTTCGTCGGGGATGCCGCGGGCGGTCAGATCCAGGCCGTCCAGGCCGCGCACGCCGTTGACGCCGTGGGGCATGTGGTACGGCAGGCAGCAATAGGCCAGGTCCGCCAGGGGGTGGCCGATGGTGGCCAGCTCCCAGTCCAGCACCGCCACCACCCGGGGTTCCTGGTTGTCCACCAGCAGGTTGCCGAGGCGGAAGTCGCCGTGGGCGATGGCGGCGCTGTCGTCGTCGGGAATGTGGTCCGCCAGCCAGGCCATGAGGTTGTCCATGGCCGGCAGGTCGTCGGTCTTGGAGGCCTCGTACTGGGCGCTCCAGCGCTTTACCTGACGGGTCACGTAGCCCTGGGGCTTGCCGAAATCCCCCAGGCCGACGGCCTGGTAATCGACCCGGTGGAGCCGCGCCAGGGTGTCGATCTTGTCGTAGTAAAGACGGCCCCGGTCGGCCTTGTCCAGACTTTCCAGCTGCGGCTGGCTGTAAACCCGGCCGGGCACGAAGTCCATCACATAAAAGCTGGTGCCGAGCACCGATTCGTCCTCGCAGAGCACGCGCATGGTCGGCACGGGCACCTCGCCGTGCTCGCCCAGGGCCTTCATGACCCGGTACTCGCGATCCACCTGGTGAGCCGAGGGCAGCACCTTGCCCGGCGGTTTCTTGCGCAGCACGTAGCGGCGCGCGCCGCTTTCCAGCAAGTAGGTGGGGTTGGATTGCCCGCCCTGGAACTGACGGACCTTGAGGGGCCCGTCGAGCAGATCCTGGCCGGCCAGGTAGTCCGTCAGGCGCCCTTCGTCGAGACGGTGGGCGTCCAGGACCGGGACGATTTCCGGTTGACCTTCCATAATCACCTCGCCCTGTTCAGCAGATCGTTTCGCCGCCGTCGGCGACCAGGGTCTGGCCGGTGACGTAGGCACTGGCGTCGCTGGCCAGGAACAGGGTCACCCCGGCGATGTCCACCGGTTCGCCGATGCGCCGCACCGGCGTGCGTTCCTCGGCGCGCTTGCGCCGTTCCGGATCCTCGGTGAGTGCCTTGGCGAAATCCGTGCGCACCAGCCCGGGGGCGATGGCGTTGACGCGGATGTTGCGCGGCCCCCACTCCACCGCCAGGTTGCGGGCCAGGGCCGCCTCGGCGGCCTTGGAGACGCCGTAGGTGCCGATCACGGTGTTGCCGCGCAGGCCGGCGATGCTGGAAATGATCACCACGTTGCCGCCGCCGTTCTTGTCCATCTCCGGCAGCACCCGGTTGCACAGCCAGAAGGTGCCCTTGACGTTGGTGTCCATGATCTTGTCCCAGGCCTCGTCGGTGAGTTCGGCGGTGGGCCCGTAGACCGGATTGGTAGCGGCGTTGCACACCAGAATATCGATTTTGCCGAACGCGGCCAGGGTTTCGTCGACCAGGTTCATCAGGTCTTCTTTCTTGCCCACGTTACAGGGCACGGCGATGGCCTCGCCGCCTTCCGCCTTGATCGCCTCGCACACCTGGTGGCAGGGCTCCGGCTTGCGGCTGGAAATCACCACCCTGGCGCCGGCGCGGGCCATTTCCTCGGCGATGGCCTTGCCGATGCCCCGGGTGGAGCCGGTGATCAGGGCCACCCGGCCGGTGAGGTCGAAGAGCTTGCTCATGAAAATCTCCGTTGGAGAGCTGAAAGTTTCAAGTTGAAAGTTGAAGGGGGCGGGGCCGAGCGACCTTCCCGCAGTCTAAGGCCGGACAGGGCACTTACACCTGATTGCTGTCCGTTCAACGCGGCTGGAGCCGTGCCGGCCTGCAGGGCCCTGCCCGCGTTTCAACTTGCAACTTTCAACTTGCATCGATAGTTATTGGTAGCGGCCGAGCTCGAGCTTGGCGATGGAGTCCAGGTGCACCTCGTCCGGGCCGTCGGCCAGGCGCAGGGTGCGCAGGTTGGCCCAGGCGGAAGCCAGGAAGGTGTCCTGGCACACGCCCAGGGCACCGTGCACCTGGATGGCGCGGTCCACCACCTTGAGGGCCATTTCCGGGGCGATCACCTTGATCATGGCGATTTCCTGACGGGCCACCTTATTGCCCACGGTGTCCATCATGTGCGCCGCCTTGAGGGTCATCAGCCGGGCCTGCTCGATCTCCAGACGGGAGCGGGCGATGTCCTTGCGAATGGAATCGAACCGCGACAGCTTGCGGCCGAACGCCTCGCGCTCCTCCACCCGGCGGCACATGGCTTCCAGGGCCCGCTCGGCGAGGCCGATGGTGCGCATGCAGTGGTGGATGCGGCCCGGCCCCAGGCGACCCTGGGCGATCTCGAAACCGCGCCCCTCGCCGAGGATCAGGTTGGAGGCCGGCACGCGCACGTTGTCGAACACGATTTCCGCGTGGCCCTTGGGCGCGTGGTCATAACCGAACACGTGCAGGGCGCGCTCGATGCTCACCCCCGGGGTGTCCAGGGGCACCAGGATCTGCGACTGCTGCTGGTGGCGCGGCGCGTCCGGGTTGGTCTTGCCCATGACGATGGCGATCTTGCACTCGCTGGACATGGCGCCGGAGGACCACCACTTGCGGCCGTTGATCACGTAGTCGTCGCCGTCACGCTTGATCTCGGTGCAGATATTGGTGGCGTCGGAGGACGCCACCGCCGGTTCGGTCATCGAGAAACAGGAGCGGATCTCGCCGGCCAGCAGGGGCTTGAGCCATTGTTCCTGCTGTTCCGGGCTGCCGTAGCGGGCCAGCACTTCCATATTGCCGGTGTCCGGGGCGGCGCAGTTGAACACCTGCGGGGCGAAGCCCACCCGGCCCATCACCTCGCACAGGTGGGCGTAGTCGTAGTTACTGAGGCCGGCGCCCAGCTCGCTTTCCGGCAGGAACAGGTTCCACAGACCGGCGGCCTTGGCCTTCTGCTTGAGTTCCTTGAGGATGGGCGGTGGCGTCCAGCGGTCCTCGCTGTTGGAATGCTGTTCGGCGTACACCGCTTCGTTGGGGTAGACGTGCTGGTCCATGAACTCGACCAACTGGTCGTACAGGGCCTGGGCCCGGTCGGAAAGGGGCAGCATGGGGCTCTCCTCGCATTGTTCTGAAGCCCGCTCGGACTGGACGGACGGCGGACATACTTATTGGTAGGTCCGGCAATGTGGCATGCCCCGTCGGTGTCGTCAAATAATTCGAAACGGTGTTTCAGGTTTGCGAAACAGGGCCGCCCGGCGGCGTGTGGGCGCGCTCGCCGGCGATGGTGGGACAGTAACGGAGGGTGGCGATGTAGCTGTCGACGAAGTCGGCGGCCTCGCCGTCCAGATCGAAGGAATCGGGCAGCAGCAGCCAGGTGTAAAGCAGGCCCGTCATTTGCACGTGCAACTGGGTGACGGCCCGGTCCAGATTCAGGGTGGCGGGCAGCTGGCCGCGCTCGATGGCGTTGCCCAGGGTTCGGCGCACCTTGTCGCCGCCGTCCAGGTAGCTTTCCCGGACCCGCTGCATGAGCGGATCGGTTTGCTCGGTGAATTCACATTTGTAGAACAGGATCTCGAATACCCTGCGGTGATCGGGGTCACGCACGGTACGTTGGAGCACGTCGATGAGAAGATCGCGGAAACGATCCAGGGGATCCTCCTCGCCGGGGTCCTCGGCCCGCTGGGAAAGGGCCTCGGTGGGCAGCCGGTGGCGCTCAAGCATGGCCGCGAATACGTCCTGCTTGTTCTTGAAATGCCAGTAGATCGCGCCGCGCGTCACCCCGGCCTGCTGGGCGATGTCGTTCAGGGAACTGCGCGACACCCCCTTACGGTGGAAAACCAGCGCCGCGGCGTCGATGATATGCTCGCGGGTCTCCTGGGCTTCCGCTTTGGTGCGTCGGGCCATGGTCGGGTCCTGCGTTCCACGATTCATTCATTTTTCCATACTATACATACGTTCTTGGATGTATGTATACTCCTGATCTTTCCGTGGCTTGATACGAATCAAAGAACCGAGGTTTCCATGCGCACAGGTTCGGTGTCCTTTCCCTTTATTGTTCTTTTCAGCCTGGCCCTGGCCGCCTGCGGCGGCGACGGCGAACAGCAACAGCAGGCCGGCGGTCCGCCGGAGGCCGGCTTCGTCACCGTGCAGCCCCAGAGCTTCACGCTGGTCAACGAGCTGCCCGGTCGTACCAGCCCCTACCAGATCGCCGAGGTACGCCCCCAGGTCACCGGCATCGTCCAGGAACGCCTGTTCGAAGGCGGCCAGCAGGTGGAGGCCGGCCAGCCGCTCTACCAGCTCGACGACAGCCTGTATAAGGCCGACGTGGCCAGCGCCCGGGCCAATCTGGCCAGCGCCCAGGCGACCCTGAAGTCCACCCGTCTGCGCGCCGAGCGGTTCGACAAGCTGCTGGACATGAAGGCGGTGAGCCAGCAGGAATACGACGAGGCCCAGGCCGCCCTGGGCGAGACCCAGGCCCAGGTGGACGCCGCCCGCGCGGCCCTGCAGACCGCGCGCATCAATCTGGACTACACCACCATCAAGGCGCCCATCGACGGCCGCATCGGCCGCTCCGTGGTAACGCCGGGGGCCCTGGTCACCGCCAACCAGACCGAGGCCCTGGCCACCATCCGCCAGCTGGACCCGATCTACGTGGACCTGACCCAGTCCAACCAGGAGCTGCGGCGGCTGCGCGAGGCCCTGGAGGCCGGCCGCCTGCAGCAGGTGGGCGAGGACAAGGCCCGCGTGACCCTGCTGCTGGAAGACGGCAGTGAGTTCGACCAGCCCGGCACCCTGCAGTTCTCCGAGTTCGCGGTGGAGGAAAGCACCGGTTCCGTGACCCTGCGCGCCCTGTTCCCCAACCCGGACAATGACCTGCTGCCGGGCATGTTCGTGCGCGCCCGCCTGCCCCAGGGCGAGCGCGACGACGCCATCCTGGTGCCGCAGAAAGGCGTCGCCCGGGACCCGTCCGGCCAGGCCACCGCCATGGTGATCGGCGAGGACAACAAGGTCGAGCAACGCCAGGTCACCACCGAACGCACCGTGGGTAACCGCTGGCTGATCAGCGACGGCCTCCAGGCCGGCGACCGCCTGATCGTCGAGGGGCTGCAGAAAATCCGCCCCGGCGCCCCGGTGAAACCGGTGGAGCTGAAACAGGATACGTCGGATTCCGGCACCATCACGGTGACACCGGAAGGCAGCGCCGATGGCACATCGGCGCCCAAGACCGACCAGACAGACGACGCCCAGGCGCAAGACGCGCAGTAAACGAACGCCCACGCAACAGGGACAATCATGGCCAGATTCTTTATTGACCGACCCATCTTCGCCTGGGTGATCGCCATCGTCATGATGCTCGCCGGGGCGCTGTCGATCTATAACCTGCCGGTCGAGCAGTACCCCACGGTGGCGCCGCCGGAAGTGTCGATCCGCGCCACCTACCCGGGCGCCTCCGCGGAGGCGGTGGAGGACTCGGTGACCCAGGTCATCGAGCAGCAGATGAACGGCATCGACAACCTGCTGTACATCGACTCCACCAGTGACTCCACCGGTACCGCTCAGATCGCCCTGACCTTCGCCGCCGGCACCGACCCGGACATCGCCCAGGTGCAGGTGCAGAACAAACTCCAGCTGGCCACGCCGCGCCTGCCCCAGGTGGTGCAGCAGCAAGGCGTGCAGGTGAGCAAGTCGTCCGACTCCTTCCTGATGGTGCTCGCCGCCACCTCCAATAACGGCAGCATGAGCCGCACCGACCTGTCGGATTACCTGGGCGCCAACGTCCAGGACCCGCTCAGCCGGGTGCAGGGGGTGGGCACCACTCAGCTGTTCGGCGCCCAGTACTCCATGCGCGTGTGGCTGGACCCGAACAAGCTCAACCAGTTCGACCTGACGCCCACGGACGTGATCCAGGCGATCTCGGTGCAGAACAACCAGGTCACCGGCGGGCAGCTGGGCGGCCAGCCGGCGGTGCAAGACCAGCAGCTCACCGCCACCATCATCGTGCAGACCCTGCTGGAAACGCCGGAGGAATTCGGCGAGATCCTGCTGCGCGTGAACAACGACGGTTCCCGGGTTCGCCTGCGCGACGTGGCGGAAATCAAGCTGGGCTCGGAGAACTACAACTTCGACGCCCGCTTCAACGGGCGGCCGGCCTCGGGCATCGGCATCAACCTGGCGTCCGGCGCCAACGCCCTGGACACCGCCGACCGGGTGCGCGCGCGGCTCGACGAACTGAGCGAGTTCTTCCCCGAGGGCATGGAGATCTCCTACCCCTACGACACCACGCCGTTCGTGAAGATCTCCATCCTCGAGGTGGTCAAGACCCTGTTCGAGGGCATCGCCCTGGTGTTCCTGGTGATGTTCCTGTTCCTGCAGAACTTCCGCGCCACCCTGATTCCCACCATCGCCGTGCCGGTGGTGTTGCTGGGCACCTTCGCGGTGCTGTTCTCGTTCGGCTTCACCGTCAACACCCTGACCATGTTCGGCATGGTGCTGGCCATCGGCCTGCTGGTGGACGACGCCATCGTGGTGGTGGAAAACGTGGAACGGGTGATGGAGGAGGACGGGCTCGGGCCCCTGGAGGCCACCCGCAAATCCATGGACCAGATCACCGGCGCCCTGGTGGGCATCGCCCTGGTGCTGTCCGCGGTGTTCGTGCCGATGGCCTTCTTCCCCGGTTCCACCGGCGCCATCTACCGGCAGTTCTCGATCACCATCGTCTCGGCCATGACCCTGTCCGTGCTGGTGGCCTTGATCCTGACGCCGGCGCTGTGCGCCACCATGCTCAAGCCCTCCGACGCCGGGCACAATGAGAAGAAAGGCTTCTTCGGCTGGTTCAACCGCAACTTCAACCGGGCCAGCCGCGGCTACCAGAGCCGGGTGGAGAAGATGATCGGCCACCGTGGCCGTTACCTGCTGATCTACGTGGCCATCGTGGCGGTGCTCGGCTTCACCTTCACCCGCCTGCCCAGCGCCTTCCTGCCGGAAGAGGATCAGGGCATCCTGCTCACCCAGGTGCAACTGCCGGTGGGCTCCACCCTGGGCCAGACCATGGACGTGCTCGGCAAGATGGAGAACTACTACCTGAACGAAGAAGAGGCGGTGACCTCCATCTTCACGGTGGGCGGCTTCAGTTTCGCCGGGCGCGGCCAGAACTCCGGCATCGCCTTCGTGCGGCTCAAGGACTGGGAAGAGCGAGATCTCGGCGTCGACGGCGTGCAGCAGATCATCGGCCGCTCCATGGGCTACTTCTCGCAAATCCGCGAGGCGATCATCTTCGCCCTGAACCCGCCGGCGATCCCCGCCCTGGGCACCTCCGGCGGCTTCAACTTCCAGCTGCAGGACCGCGGCGGCCAGGGCCACGACGCCCTGGTGCAGGCCCGCGACCAGCTGCTGGGCGCCGCCAACCAGGCCGGCAACCTCACCCAGGTACGCTTCAACGGCCTGCCGGACGCGCCCACCTACGACCTGGAAGTGGACCGTCAGCAGGCCCAGGCCATGGGCGTGTCGCTGGACGAGGTCAACAACACCCTGTCGGTGGCCTGGGGCTCCAGCTACGTCAACGATTTCATCGACCGGGGCCGGGTCAAGCGGGTGTACGTGCAGGGCGCCGCGCCCTTCCGCATGCTGCCCGAGGACATCAACGCCTGGTACGTGCGCAACGGCGCCGGCGAGATGGTGCCGTTCAGCACCTTCGCCGACGGCGAGTGGACCTACGGGCCGCAGCAGTTGCAGCGCTATAACGGCGTGTCGTCCATGAACATCCAGGGCGACGCCGCCCCCGGCGTGAGCACCGGCGAGGCCATGGCCACCATGGAACGCCTGGCCGAGGACCTGCCCCAGGGCTTCGGCTTCGAGTGGACCGGGCTGTCGTTCCAGGAACAGCAGGCCGGCGCCCAGGCGCCCGCGCTCTACGCGCTGTCGCTGCTGGTGGTGTTCCTGTGCCTGGCGGCGCTGTACGAGAGCTGGTCGATTCCGTTCGCGGTGATGCTGATCGTGCCCCTGGGCGTGATCGGCGCCGTGGTGGCGGCCATGCTGCGCGGCCTGAACAACGACGTCTTCTTCCAGGTGGGCCTGCTGACCACGGTGGGGCTGTCGGCGAAGAACGCCATTCTGATCGCGGAATTCGCCAAGGACCTGGAAGACGAGGGCTATTCCCTGCTCAAGGCCACCCTGGAGGCCACCCGCATGCGGCTGCGGCCGATCCTGATGACCTCCCTGGCGTTCGGCCTCGGCGTGACGCCGCTGATGCTGAGCACCGGCGCCGGCTCCGGCGCCCGCAACGCCATCGGCACCGGGGTGTTCGGCGGCGTGGTGGCGGCCACGGTACTGGCGATCTTCTTCATCCCGCTGTTCTACGCCCTGGTACGCCGCGTTTCCGGCGTGCCGATGACCGGCAAGAAAGACGGCAGCACGCCGCTGGAGGATCGGGAGGCACAGCCATGAGCGCCGTGAATCGAACAGCCATGAAAAGCATGAACCGCTATGGCCTTCCCCTGCCGGCCGTCCTGGCTCTGGGGGGCTGTACCCTGGCCCCGGACTACCGGCAACCGGCCTCGCCGGTGCCGGCCACCCTGGGCGAGGCGGACGGCGGCGCCGATTCGGTGATACTGCCCGGTTGGCGGGCCCTGTTCACGGACCCGCACCTTCGGCAACTGATCGACACCGCCCTGAGCAACAACCGGGATCTGCGCCTGGCCATGCTGGACGTGGCCGAGGCCCGCGCCCAGTACCGCATCGAGGGCGCCGACCTGCTGCCCTCGGTGAGCGCCAACGGCGACGGCACCCGCCAGCGGGTGCCCGCCGACCTGAACAACAGCGGCGAGAGCACGGTGCAAAGCCAGTACGGCGTCAATGTGGGCATCGCCGCCTACGAGCTGGATCTGTTCGGCCGCATCCGCAGCCTCAAGCAGTCCGCCCTGGAGTCCTACCTGGCCACCGAGGAAGCGCGCCACAGCGCCCGCATCACCCTGGTGTCCGAGGTGGCCAATGCCTACCTGACGCTGATGGCGGACCGGGAGAACCTGCGCATCAGCGAGGAGACCCTGGGCGCCCAGCGGGAATCCGTGGATCTGGTGCAAGGCCGCTTCGATCTCGGCCTGGGCTCGGAGCTGGACCTGCGCCAGGCCCAGGTGGCCCTGGAAACCGCCCGCGCCAACCGGGCCCGCTTCCAGCGCCGGGTGGCCGCCGACCGCAACGCCCTGGCGGTGCTGGTGGGCGCGCCCCTGCCGGCGCTGCCCGGCGACGACCTGGACGCCCCGGCGGTGGCGACCCTGCCGGAAGTGCCCGCCGGCCTGCCCTCGGCGGTACTGCGCCAGCGCCCGGACATCCGCCAGGCGGAGCACGCCCTGCGCGCCGCCAACGCCAACATCGGCGCGGCGCGGGCCGCGTTCTTCCCGCGCATCAGCCTGACCGCCTCCGCCGGCACCGCCAGCAGCGAGCTGTCCGGCCTGTTCGAAAGCGGCTCCAAGGCCTGGTCGTTCTCGCCCAGCGTGTCCCTGCCAATCTTCAGCGGCGGTCGCAACAAGGCCAACCTGGACGTGGCCGAGGTACGCCGCGACCGCAACGTGGTCCGCTACGAGCAGACCATCCAGACCGCCTTCCAGGAAGTGGCCGACGCCCTGGCGGCCCGGGATTCCCTGGCCGAGGAAGAACGGGCGCAAAGCGCCCTGGTGGACGCCACCGCCCGTTCGCTGACCCTGGCCGAGGCCCGCTACCGGGAAGGCGCCGACGACTATCTGGCGGTGCTGGACGCCCGCAGGGAACTGCTCACCGCCCGCCAGCAGCGGGTGTCGGTGACCCTGGACAAGCTCAACAACCGCATCACCCTGTACCGGGCCCTGGGTGGCGGCGGCGCCGCCGACCAGGCCACCCTGATCGGTACCCTGGACACGGACGCCCCCGCGGCCACCACCGGAAACGCACCCCGTAGCTGATCGCGGCTTCGGGGGGCGTCCCCTCCTCCCGGACGGTTACACCGATCTTTGACGGGAAACAGCACTCCGTTTGGAGTATAAACCGCGCTTGTTGCGCTTTTTGCTCGGGAAAACAAACAATGTGGAATCGATTACGCGGCCCGCGCCACCGGGCCGTGATGGCGTTCGCCGGTCTGGCGCTGTGTGCCCAGGCCGGTGCCGCCGACGCCGGCGTCGAGGCCGGCGTGCGGGTCGGCGGCGGCGAAGGGCTGGATTACCACAGCCTGTTCGTGCGCTGGCCCTCCGGCTGGCTGCAAACCCACGCGGTGGAATCCTGGCTGCCCGGCGACCTTGTCCAGGCCTACTGGGATCTGTCCGTGGAACGCTGGGAAGGGGAAGACAACAACGGCGGCGACAATCAAACCGAGGTCTACATTTTCGGCCCGGTGGCCCGCGTCAACTGGCCCAGCGACCGCCTCTATTTCCTGTTCGGCGTGCAGCCCTCCTACATGAGCCACCCGCACATCGACGATGACGACATGGGCGGCAACATCCAGTTCACCAGCCACGGCGGCCTAGTGTTCCAGGTGACCCGCCGCCTGGCGCTGGGCTTTCGCGGCCAGCACACCTCCAACTCCCGGCTCTACAAACCCAACCCGGGCATGAACCTGGCGTCCGTGACCCTGGCCTACCGGTTCTGAAGCCCGGGGCGCTCCAGCCCGAAGCGCCGCATCTTGCGGTAAAAGGTGGCCCGCCCGATCCCCAGGGAACGGGCGGCGGCGGAGACGTTGCCACCGCTGGCGCTTAACGCCGCCAGCATTGCCCGCCGGGTCTGGCCTTCCAGGGTGCCAGGGGCCGGCGCGGGGGCCGGTGGGTCGCCGCCGTCCCTCGGAACGGCGGGCAGATGCTCCGGCTCGATCCAGCCGTCCTCCGCCAGCACCGCCCCCAGCCTCAGAGCCTGTTGCAGCTCACGAACGTTGCCCGGCCAGGAATGCGCCATCAGCGCCCGGCGCGCCGCCGGCGACAGCCGGGGCGCCGGGGACGCGGGCGCCACTTCCTGAAGCAGCGCGTCCATCAGGGCCTCCAGATCGTCGCGCTCGCGCAGGGCCGGCAACGCCACGCGCAATCCGTTGATGCGGTAGAACAGGTCCTCGCGAAAACGCCCCTCGGCGATGGCCCGGTCCAGGGGCTGCAGCGTGGCGCATACCAGCGAGAACGACACCGGCCGCACCCGCGCCCCGCCCAGGCGGGTTACCTCCCGGTCCTGAAGCACGCGCAGCAACCGGGCCTGCAGCGACAGCGGCATGTCACCGATTTCATCGAGAAACAGGGTGCCGCCATCGGCCTGTTCGAACTTGCCGGCCATGCCGCCGCGCCGGGCCCCGGTGAAGGCCCCCTCCTCGTAACCGAACAATTCGGATTCAATCAGCCCCTCCGGAATGGACGCGCAGTTCACCGCCACGAACGGGCCCTGGCGGGCGCCGCCGTGGCGGTGCAGCCAGCGCGCCAGCCGGTCCTTGCCGGTGCCGGTTTCGCCGTTGATCAACACCGGCACGCCACCGGCATAGGCTTTCAGGGCGCGCGCCTGGAGCGGGTCGGCAACGGCCTCGCCGGCGGGAGCGCGACGTAACGCCACCGCCGGGCGGGCGGCGCTCTCCACGCGGACGTAAAGCTGGCCGCCGTCCCGGCAGGCCAGCGCCACCGGCTCCCGGGCGGCCCGCCGCAGGGACGGCGCCACCTTGCCCCAAAGCCGCTCCAGGGTGACCGGCCGGCCCTCCGCTTCCAGACGGGTCAGATCCAGCAGCTGGCGCGCCACCGGATTGGCCCCCAGCAGGCAGCCGTCACGGTCGAAATGGATCAGCCCCCGCACCGGGGAATCGGTCAGTTCGGCGCGGTAATGGATGGCCAGACGCAGATCCCCGGCCAGGTTCGCCACCATGTGGTTTTCCACCTCGCGGGCCGCCAGGGCCAGGGGCTCAAGCACGCCCAGGGCGCGTCCGTCATGGCGGCGCGAGGCATTCAGCACGCCGGCCAGTTCACCGTCCGGCGCGAACAGGGGCACAGCGGCGCAGATGAAGCCGCCCGCCTCTTCCAGAAAATGTTCGCCGCCGGTCACCACCCAGGGACGGCGCTCGGTGAGCGCGCAGCCCGGGCCGGTGGTGCCGGCCACGGTCTCATCCAGGTTGCCGCCGGCGCGCAGCGCCCGCCCCAGATCCGGGCAGGCCCGGTCTCCGCTCATCGAACGCACCACCCAGCCCTCGGCTTCCAGACAGGCGAGCACCCAGTCGGTGCCACGCAATGCCTTGAACAGCCGGTCCATCTCCGGCGCCACGTAGTCGAGAAGCTGTTCCCGGTATTCATGAAGGTGGCGCAACGCCTGGCGGGACACCGAGGAAAAGAGGCGCCGGTCGCCGGGATCCAGGCCGTAGGCCCGGGAGCGCTGCCAGGACCGGATGACTTCGCCGCGCACCCAGCCCGGCGGTACTTCCCGGCCTTCCTCGAACAACCGCCGGGCTTCCAGCAACTGACGGTCCATTTGCATACCGGTCGCGGGCATCTTCGCCTCCGACAAAGTGTTTTGTTGTTATACAACCGGCCGGGGCGAACCTGTCTCAATACGATACAGGGGGTGTGTTCCGGTCACCCTCGGCTCTCCCTGATTAAGCCTTAAGTCTTTGTTTTTAAACAACTTTATATCTTTTTCACGAACATTCCAAAGTATGGCACGGCCCCTGCGAAGGCACAACCGACGTCAATCGCTAATAAGGACAACATCATGACGAATCATTCCCTCTTGTCGCGCCGGCGCGCCCGCCTGCCGGCCACGCTGATGATCACCGCGTTGCTATGGAGCGGCGGCGCCGTCGCCGGGCAAGCGGACCCGGACGCCGTCGCCGACGTCGATGCCCGCCACGTTATCGACAACCGCGACAGTGGCCAGGACTGGCCGGCCCACGGCTTCGACTACCAGGAAACCCGCTTCAACCCGCTGGATCAGATCGACACCGGCAACGTGGACCAGCTGCGTCTCGCCTGGACCCATGACCTGAACAGCCAGCGCGGCATTGAATCCACGCCCATCGTGGTGGACGGCGTCATGTATGTGACCGCGTCCTGGAGCGTGGTGCACGCCGTGGACGCCGATACCGGCGAGCCACTCTGGACGTTCGATCCGGAAGTGCCCCCGGAAACCGGTGAATCCGCCTGTTGCGACGTGGTCAACCGGGGCGTCGCCGTGTACCGGGGCAAGGTCTACATCGGCACCCTGGACGGCCGCCTGATCGCCCTCGACGCCGCCACCGGCAAACCCCTGTGGCGCCGCGACACCATCATCGACCACGAGCACGCCTACACCATCACCGGCGCGCCCCGGGTGTTCAACGGCAAGGTGATCATCGGCAACGGCGGCGCCGAACTGGGCGTGCGCGGCTACATCACCGCCTACGACGCGGACACCGGCGAGCAGGCCTGGCGCTGGTTCACGGTGCCCGGCGACCCGTCCAAGCCGTTCGAGAACAAGGCCATGGAACGGGCGGCCAAGACCTGGGACCCCAGCGGCAAATACTGGGAAACAGGCGGCGGCGGCACGGTGTGGAACAGCATGGCGTTCGATCCGGAGCTCAACCTGATGTACATCGGCACCGGCAACGGCTCGCCCTGGGCCTGGTCAAAACGCAGCCCGGCCGGCGGCGACAACCTTTACGTGGCGTCCATCGTGGCACTGAATCCGGACACCGGCGAATACGTCTGGCACTACCAGGAAACGCCGGGGGACAGCTGGGACTACACCTCCACCCAGGACCTGATCCTCGCCGACCTGAAGATCGACGGTGAACTTCGCAAAGTGGTCCTGCACGCGCCCAAGAACGGTTTCTTCTTCGTGGTCGACCGCACCAACGGCGAGTTCATTTCCGCCGAGAACTATGTCGATGTGAACTGGGCCACCGGCTACGACGAAAACGGCCGGCCCAAGGTGGTACCCGAGGTGCGCCGCACCGACAAGGCCTTCGACATCGTCCCCGGCCCCTTCGGCGGGCATAACTGGCATTCCATGTCGTTCAACCCGAACACGGGGCTGGCCTATTTCCCGGCGCAGAACATCCCGCTGAATCTGGCGGTGGACCCGGACTGGGACGGCTACGGCAGCAACAAACCCGGCCAGCCCATGAGCGGCGTGGGCTGGAACACCGCGTCGAGGATCAACAGCGAGCCGCCCACCAGCCAGCCCTTTGGCCGCCTGGTGGCCTGGGACCCGGTGAAGCAGAAGGAGGCCTGGCGCCATGAGCACGCCTCACCCTGGAACGGCGGCACCCTGAGCACCGGCGGCAATCTGGTGTTCGAGGGCACCGCCGACGGCCACCTGCTGGCCTTGAACGCCAAGACCGGCGAGGTGCTTTGGAAAGCGCCGCTGGCCACCGGCGTGATCGCCGCCCCGGTCACCTACCGCATCGGCGACGTCCAGTACATCTCCATCGCCGCCGGCTGGGGCGGCGTCTACGGGCAAAGCCAGAGAGCCACCCCCAACCGCGCCAACCCGGGCACCGTTTACACCTTCGCCCTGAAAGGCAAGGCCAAGGCCCCACAACGGCCCGGAGCGGCGGACAAGACCCTGCTCCAGGGCGTGTCCTATGACCCGGAGCTGGTGCCGGAAGGCACCGCCCTGTTCGTCAGCAACTGCGTGTTCTGCCATGGCGTGCCCGCCGTCGACCCGGGCGGCAACCTGCCCAACCTGGGCTACTCCGACAAGGCCGTGATCAGCGAGCTGGACAAGTTCGTGTTCGACGGCCCGTTCATGTCCCGGGGCATGCCGGATTTCACCGGCCGTCTCGACAAGAAAGACGTGGAAAAACTCAAGGCCTTCATCCAAGGCACCGCCGACGCCGTGCGCGCGCAACAGCAACAACAAAAGGAAAAATAATCATGAGCTTGAACAACGATCTGAACCACCTGCTCGACGAACGCACCCGCCGTTTCCTGGAACAGGGCTCGCAGCGGATGCTGATCGGCGCGCACTGGCGCGATGCCCGTGACGGCGGCCGGCTGGAGGTGACCAACCCGGCCGATGAGCAATCCCTGGGCAGCGTGCCCGCCGCCGGCGAGGCGGACGTGGACGATGCCGTCGCGGCGGCCCGCGCGGCGCTGGAAGACGGCCCCTGGGCACGGGCCCGGCCCGCCGGGCGCGAACGGCTGCTGCTGAAACTGGCGGATCTGATGGAACGCGATGCCCGGGTGCTGGCGCAGTTGGACTCGGTGGACAACGGCAAGTCGGCGCAGATCGCGGAAGCGGTGGACGTCACCCTGGCCATCGCCTTCTTTCGCTACATGGCCGGCTGGGCCACCAAGATCGAAGGCGGCACCCATGAGGTGTCGGCGCTGATGGCCGCGCCGGAGGCGGAATTCTCCGCCTTTACCCGGCGCGAGCCGGTGGGCGTGGTGGCGGCCATCGTGCCGTGGAATTTCCCGCTGCTGATGGCCGCCTGGAAACTGGCGCCGGCCCTGGCCGCCGGCTGCACCGTGGTGCTCAAGCCCGCCGAGCAGACGCCGCTGTCCGCTCTGTATCTGGGGCAGCTGATTCAGGAGGCCGGCTTCCCCGCCGGCGTCGTCAACGTGATCACCGGCGATGGTCCGGGCACCGGCGCGCCGCTGACCCGCCACCCCGGCATCAACAAGATCAGCTTCACCGGTTCCACCGAGGTGGGCCAGATGATCGGGCGCGCCGCCATGGACAACATGGCCCGCGTCACCCTGGAGCTGGGCGGCAAGTCACCGATGATCGTGCTCGACGACTACGACCCGGAGCAGGCCGCCCAGGGCGCCGCCCAGGCGATCTTCTTCAACCACGGCCAGGTGTGTTCCGCCGGCTCCCGCCTTTACGTGCACAAGAGCCGCTACGACCAGGTGGTGGAGGGGCTCGCCCGGCTGGCCGACGAGATCACCCTGGGCCATGGGCTGGATCCGGACAACCAGATGGGCCCGCTGGTGTCCCGCGAGCAGATGGAGCGTGTGCTCGGCTACATCGACTCCGGCCGCGAACAGGGCGCGCAGGTGGCGACGCGCGGCGGCGCCGCACCGGAGCGGGGCTACTTCGTGCGCCCCACCGTGTTCGCCGGCACCGATGACGCCCTGCGCGTGGCCCGCGAGGAAATCTTCGGGCCGGTGGTGGTGGCGCTGCCCTACGACGACATCGAGGAAGTGGCCCGGCGCGCCAACGACAGCGCCTACGGGCTGGCGGCCAGTGTCTGGTCCAACGACCTGTCCCGGGTGCACCGGCTGATTCCCCGCCTCAAGGCCGGCAGCGTCTGGGTCAACTGCCACAACATGCTCGACCCGGCCATGCCCTTCGGCGGTTATAAGATGTCCGGTTTCGGCCGTGACATGGGTCGCGATTCGCTAAACGCCTATCTGGAAACAAAATCCGTGGTAATGGCATTGTAGTTATCCGTCCCCTCCGGTTGCCGGCGGCCCGCGCCGCCGGCGTTTCGCACCACGAACATTCCGATAACAATGACGTGGAGGAAGTATGCCCCCCTCTAACAGCCAGCCCTCCTACACCAAGGGCCCGGAACCCGGGCCACTGTTCGAGATTCCGATTGGCGACGCCTTCGACGCCACCGTGAGCCGCCATGGCGACCGCGAAGCCCTGGTGGTGCGCCACCAGGGTCTGCGCTATAGCTGGGCCGAGCTGGGCGCCGAGGTGGAGCGCCATGCGCGCGCCCTGATGGCGCTGGGCCTGACCGCCGGCGACCGGGTCGGCATCTGGTCGCCGAATTGCGCCGAATGGTGCATCGCCCAGTTCGCCACCGCCAAGATCGGCGCCATTCTGGTCAACATCAACCCGGCCTACCGGCTCGAGGACCTGCGCTACGCGCTCAATCAGTCCGGCTGCCAATGGCTGATCTGCGCGGACACCTTCAAGACCTCCGATTACCATCGCATGGTGCTCGATCTGGTGCCGTCCCTGGCCGGCACCGAACCGGGCCGGCTCGACGACCCGGGCGCGCCGGAACTGCGCGGCGTGATCAGCCTGGCGGACCAGCCACCGGCGGGCTTTCTGCCCTGGCGGCGGCTCGACGAGCACGCCGAACGGGTGTCCGCCGACACCCTGCGCCAACGTCAGAACGGGCTGAACGCCAACGACCCCATCAACATCCAGTACACCTCCGGCACCACCGGTTTCCCCAAGGGCGCCACCCTCAGCCACCGCAACATCCTCAACAACGGCCACCTGGTGGGCGAAAGCCTGGGCCTCAACGAACGGGACCGGCTGGGGATCCCGGTGCCCCTGTACCACTGCTTCGGCATGGTGATGGGCAACCTGGCCTGCGTGACCCACGGCACCACCATGATCTACCCGAACGCCGGCTTCGACCCGGAAAGCACGCTGCACGCGGTGGCCGAGGAACAAGCCACCGCCCTGTACGGCGTGCCCACCATGTTCATCGCCGAGCTGGCCAGCCCGGTGCGCCAGCAAGTGGATCTGTCCAGCCTGCGCACCGGCATCATGGCCGGCGCCACCTGCCCGGTGGAGGTGATGCGCAAGGTCATCGACGAGATGCACATGAGCGAGGTGCAGATCGCCTACGGCATGACCGAGACCAGCCCGGTGTCCCTGCAGACCGGCGCCGATGACGAACTGGAGCGGCGCGTCGGCACCGTGGGCCGCACCCAGCCCCACCTGGAAACCAAGCTCATCGACGAACACGGCGCCACCGTGGAACGGGGCCAGATCGGCGAGCTGTGCACCCGGGGTTACTCGGTGATGCTCGGCTACTGGAACAACCCGGAAGGCACCGGCGAGGCCATCGACGACCAGGGCTGGATGCACACCGGCGACCTGGCGGAGATGGACGAGCAGGGTTACGTGCGCATCGTCGGCCGCGCCAAGGACCTGATCATCCGCGGCGGCGAGAACGTCTACCCGAGGGAGATCGAGGAGTTCCTGTACACCCACGAGGCGGTGGAGGAAGTGCAGGTGATCGGCGTCGCCGACGACCGTTACGGCGAGGAAATCGTCGCCTGGGTGAAAATCCGTCCCGGCACCGAGGTGGACGACGCCGTCCTGCTGGCCTTCTGCCGGGACCGCATCGCCCACTTCAAGATTCCGCGCTGGTTCCGTCTGGTGGACGAGTTCCCGATGACGGTCACCGGCAAGATCCAGAAATTCCGCATGCGTGAAATCAGTGAACGGAGCCTGAAGGAGCAAGGCCATGCTTGATTACCAAACCGCCGTGGAACGGTTCGATCTACAGCGCGCCGTGGACCGTGACCTGCACGGTTCCCTGGAGGCCCTGAACGCCTGCGTGGAATGCTGCGACCGCCATCTGGGCCAGGACCGGGTGGCGCTTTATCAGGAAGGCGAGGACGGCCATGGCGAGCAGTACACCTTCGAGCAACTGAGCGACGCCGCCGGGCGCTTCGCCACCGTGCTCGCGGACCGGGGCGTGGGCGCCGGCGACCGCGTGGCGGGGCTGCTGCCCCGGCGGGTGGAACTGCTGATCACGGTGCTCGCCACCTGGCGCCTGGGCGCGGTCTATCAGCCGCTGTTCACCGCCTTCGGCCCCAAGGCCATCGAGCACCGGGTGCATGCCGCCGACACCCGCGTCATCGTCACCGACCGCGACAATCGGGACAAACTCGACGAGGTCGACACCGACGCGGCGGTAATCACGGTGGACGCCGACCGCGACGGCGACGGCGACTTCCACGCCCTGCTGGAGGGCACCCGGGACCCTCACCCGCCGGTGATGCGCGACGCCCGGGACCCGTTCCTGATGATGTTCACCTCCGGCACCACCGGGTTGCCCAAGGCGGTGCCGGTGCCGCTCAGGGCGATTCTCGCCTTCCAGGGCTATCTGCGCGACGCCGTGGGCCTGCGCGAGGACGACCGCTTCTGGAATCTGGCCGATCCGGGCTGGGCCTATGGCCTGTACTACGCGATCACCGGCCCGCTGGCCCTCGGCCACGCCACCACCTTCTACAGCGGCGGCTTCAGCGTCGAAAGCACCTGCCGGGTGATTGAGAAATACCGGATCACCAACCTGGCCGGCTCGCCCACCGCCTTCCGCCTGATGATGGCCGGCGGCGCGCCGGTGGTGGAGGCACTGCGCGGCCGGCTGCGCGCCGTCAGCAGCGCCGGCGAGCCGCTCACCCCGGCGGTGATCCGCTGGTTCGCCGAGGAGCTGGGCGTCACCATCCACGACCACTACGGCCAGACCGAACTGGGAATGGTGCTGTGCAACCACCATGCGCTGCGCCATCCGGTCCGCGAGGGCGCCGCCGGCGTGGCCGTGCCCGGGCACCGGGTGGTGGTGGTCGATGACCAAGGCCGGGAGCTGCCCCCCGGTGAGCCCGGCATTCTGGCGGTGGACCGGCGCCAATCGCCGCTGTTCTGGTTCGAGGGCTATCCGTCGGCGCCGGGCAAGTCGTTCCTCGGCGATTACTATCTCAGCGGCGATACCGTGGAAGGCAACGAGGACGGCACCATCAGCTTTCAGGGCCGGGACTACGACATCATCACCACCTCCGGTTACCGGGTCGGCCCCTTCGACGTGGAAAGCGCCCTGATCGAACACCCGGCGGTGGTGGAGGCGGCGGTGGTCGGCGTGCCGGACCCGGAGCGCACCGAGATCGTCAAGGCGTTCGTGGTCACCGGCGCCGGCCACGCCGGCGACGAGGCGCTGGCCCGGGAGCTTCAGGAGCAGGTGCGTCACCGGCTGTCGGCCCACGCCTATCCGCGCCGGATCGAATTCGTGGACAGCCTGCCGAAAACACCCAGCGGCAAGATTCAGCGTTTCCTGCTGCGCGGGCAGGCAACCCCGGAGCGGTAATACTTTGGCACCAATCATCAGCGACTTTGGCACGCAACGCATTGAGCCGGCGGAGGTTAATCGCTAGCGTCCCGGTAACATCAAGAATGCCTACAAAACGAGGACCGCCATGCACCGCCACCTGCTCGCCTGGCTGGGCGGGGCCGCCCTGGCCCTGCCCGGCGTCGCCGCCGCCCAGACCCCCGACGACAACCACGAGCTGGACGCGGTCACCGTCACCGGCACGCGCCTGGAACGGGATCTCGCCGATCTGCCCGGCGCCGCCACGGTGGTGGACGCGGCCCGGGTGCAAGCCGGCCAGCCGCGTCTGCAGCTGGATGAAAGCCTCAACCGGGTGCCCGGCCTGTACCTGCAGAACCGCTACAACTTCGCCCAGGGGCTGCGGCTTTCCAGCCGCGGCTTCGGCGCCCGGGCGCCGTTCGGGGTACGTGGTTTGCGCCTGAACGTGGACGGTTTTCCCGAGACCCTGCCGGACGGCCAGTCCCAGGTGGACGCCATCGACCTGGACGGCCTGGAATCGATCACCGTGCTGCGCGGCCCGTCCTCGGTGTTGTACGGCAACGCCACCGGCGGCGTGGTGGACATGACCACGCGCACCGGCCGCGATCTGGAGTACGACCAGCGCGTGAGCGTGGCCGGCGGCGAGAACGGCTACCGCAAGGCGCGCCTGGAACTGGGCGGCGCCGACCGCGACGGCCACCACTACCTGAGCCTCACCGGCCTGCGCCACGACGGCCAGCGCCAGCAGAGCGACATGGAAAAATATCTGCTCAACGCCCGGGTGGGCCGCGCCCTCTCCGAGGACCGGGATCTGGAGCTGTTCTTCACCGCCCTGGACACCCCGGTGGCCGAGGACCCGGGCGGCCTGACCCGCGCCCAGGTGGACGACGACCGTGACCAGGCGGCGCGCTTCTCCAACCTGCTGGACGCCGGCCAGGAAGTGACCCAGCAACGCCTGGGCGTGCTCTACCGGGACCGCGGCCTGGGCGGCGAACTGCGCCTGCGCGGCTTCGTCACGCAACGGGATTTCCGCCAGCAACTGCCCTTCCCCGGCAGCAGCCTGATCGACTATCAACGGCTGTTTTACGGGCTGCGCCTGGAATACACCAACCAGGCGCGCCTGTTCGGCCTGGACCACCGTTTCATCGTCGGCGTGGACGCGGACCGTCAGCGGGACGATCGGGGCCGGCGCAGCGTCAACGTGGCCGGCCAGGTCACCGGCGAAACCGCCGACGAGGACCAGACCGCCACCGCCAGCGGCCTGTTCGTGCAGACCGACACCGACCTCGCCGACACCCTGGTGCTGGCCCTGGGCGCCCGCGCCGACCGGGTACGCCTGGACATCGACGACCACCGTCTGGTGGACGGCGACCAGAGCGGCGACCAGACCTTCAACGAAGGCAGCTACAGCGCCGGCCTCACCTGGCACCTGCACCCGCGCCACAGCGTCTACGCCACGGTCAGCAACGCTTTCGAGACACCCACCTTCACCGAGCTGGCCAACCCCTCCGGCGCCGGCGGCTTCAACCCGGACCTGGACCCGCAGAAGGCGGTGAACCGGGAAATCGGCGGCCGTGGCCGGCTCGGCCGGCGGCTGTTCTACGACCTGGCCCTGTTCAGCGTGCGGGTGCGCGACGAGATCACCCCCTATGAACTGAATGGCCGCACCTTCTACGACAACGCCGCGCGCACCCGGCGCGACGGCCTGGAACTGATGCTCGAGCACCAGACCACCGAGCGGCTCACCCTGATCCTGGCCTACACCTACTCGGACTTCGAATTCGAGGACTTCTTCGATGAGCAGCAAAACCAGGACGTGAGCGGCAACCGGCTGCCCGGCCTGCCCCGCCATCATCTGTTCGCGGAAGCCGCCTGGCGCTGGTCCAACGGCGCCTTCCTGGTGGTCGACGGCGATTACGCCGGCCAGGTCCACGCGGAGAACAGCAACGAAACGGAAGTGGACGATTATCTGGTGGCCGGCCTGCGCGGCGGACGGGAATGGCGCCTGGGCGGTCGCGCCCTGACGCTCTACGCGGGGATCAAGAATCTGTTCGACGAGGACTACATCGCCAACCTGCGCATCAACGCCAACAGCGATCGCCCCGACCCGGCGGATCGGGGCTATTACGAACCGGCGCCCGGGCGGCATTGGTACGCGGGGGCATCCTATGCGTGGTGAGGGGCGGGATCGCGACTAAAGTCGCTCCTACGCTGCCATCCCTCGGCGTAAGAGCGACTGGGCGGCATTCCGCTTCAGTCGCGATCCATCCGCCAGGTCACATGATGCCGGCCGCCTTCTTGATGTCGTTGACGCCCTGCTTGGTGAGATCCTTGTCCACTTCGCGGATCACCACCTCCTTGGTGGGATCGTCCAGCTTATCGCGCAGCGTGCCCAGGAAGCGGGGCTCGGCGATCAGAATGAAATCGTCCACGCCGCCCTTGTCATGGGCCGCCTTCATGTAGGACGCCACTTCCTTGGCGAAGAACGCCGCGTGCTTGTCGGAGGTGGCCTGCTGGTTGCCGGTGGCGCGGGGGTTGCCGTGCAGAGCGCCGCTGCCTTCCTTGCCGCCTTCACCGGTGCGCAGGTCGCCGGCGTGGGCCTGGCTTTCCGGATGATCCAGATGGTCGATTTCGCGAATGCGGCCGACCTGGTGGGCGAACACGCGGGCATGGGCGGCGTTGCTGGCGATCACGTAGGTGGTCATGGCTCTCTCCTGGTTCCGTGTGTGACTGCTCCTTCCCCCTAACCTCGCGTTCCCCGCCCTTGCGTTCAACCCGTGCCCCCCAACCCGCCGGTAAAAAAGCATCAAACCGATTAAAAGCACGAACAAAAAAAGCCGCCCCAGGGGTTGTAGGGCGGCGTCATCAAGGCAGGAATAACTTTGAATTCAGCGTCGCATTCAGGACATCATATCCAGCACGATGCGCCCTTCGATTTTGCCGTCGATCATGCGCTGGAAGACATCGTTGATGTTGTCCAGTTTTTCCGTGGCCACGGTGGCCTTGACCTTGCCTTCGCCGGCGAAGTCGAGCGCCTCCTGCAGGTCCTGACGGGTGCCGACGATGGAGCCGCGCACGGTGATGCCGTTAAGCACCGTGTCGAAGATCGGCAGCGGGAATTCACCCGGTGGCAGACCGTTGAGCACCAGGGTGCCGCCCCGGCGCAGCATGCGCTGGGCCTGGTCGAAGGCCTTGGGCGAGACGGCGGTGACCAGCACCCCGTGGGCACCGCCGATGTCGCGCTTGAGCACCTCCGCCGGATCGGCGCGCAGCGCATTGACGGTGAGGGTGGCGCCGAGTCGCTCGGCCAGGGCCAGCTTGCCGTCGTCGATGTCCACGGCGGCCACGTTGAAGCCCATGGCCTTGGCGTACTGCACCGCCATGTGGCCGAGGCCGCCGATACCGGAGATCACCACCCATTGCCCGGGGCGCGCTTCGGTCATCTTCAGGCCCTTGTAGACCGTGACGCCGGCGCACAGCACCGGAGCGATTTCGAGAAAATCCACGTTGTCCGGCAGCCGCCCCACGTAGCCGGCATCGGCCAGGGTGTAATCCGCGAAGCCGCCGTTCACCGAGTAGCCGGTGTTTTCCTGCGATTCGCACAGGGTCTCCCAGCCACCCAGGCAGTGCTCGCAATGGCCGCAGGCGGAATAGAGCCAGGGCACGCCAACCCGGTCGCCCTCCTTGACGTGCTTGACCCCGTCGCCCACCGCCACCACATGGCCAACGCCTTCGTGGCCGGGGATAAAGGGCGGCTCCGGTTTTACCGGCCAGTCGCCGTGGGCGGCGTGCAGGTCGGTGTGGCACACCCCGGAAGCGGCCACGCGGACCAGGATCTCACCCTGCCCGGGGCGCGGGGTGGCGACCTCCTCGATCGCCAGGGGCTCGCCGAAGCGGCGCACCACGGCGGCTTTCATTGTCTTTTCCATGCTCATACCTCCTCATCGGGCGGGCGGCCATTGGCCACCCGCCCGATGTCGTTCTTGTAGGAAAAACCGTGAATCAGAAGAAGCCGAGGGGATTGATGTCGTAGCTCACCAGCAGGTTCTTGGTCTGCTGGTAGTGCTCCAGGGCCACCTTGTGGGTCTCGCGGCCGACGCCGGATTTCTTGTAGCCGCCGAAGGCGGCGTGGGCCGGATAGGCGTGGTAGCAGTTGGTCCAAACGCGCCCGGCCTGGATGCCCCGGCCCATGCGGAACGCCACGTTGATGTCGCGGCTCCACACCCCGGCGCCGAGGCCGAACTCGGTGTCGTTGGCGATGGCCAGGGCGTCCTCTTCGTCCTTGAAGGTGGTCACCGCCACCACCGGGCCGAAGATCTCTTCCTGGAACACGCGCATCTTGTTGTGCCCCTTGAGCAGCGTGGGCTGAATGTAGAAGCCGCCGCCGATGTCGCCGTCCAGGGTTTCCCGGTCACCGCCGGACAACACTTCGGCCCCCTCGGTGCGGGCCACTTCCATGTAGGACATGATCTTGTCGAACTGTTCCTGGGAGGCCTGGGCGCCCACCTGCACATCGGTGTCCAGGGGGTTGCCGCGCTTGATGGTCTTCATGCGCTCGAGCACGCGCCCCATGAAGTCGTCGTACATGTCTTCCTGGATCAGCGCCCGGGACGGGCAGGTGCACACCTCGCCCTGGTTGAAGAACGCCAGCACCAGGCCTTCCACCGCCTTATCGATGAATTGCGGTTCGGCGTTCATGATGTCGGCGAAGTAGATGTTGGGGGATTTGCCGCCCAGCTCCACGGTGGAGGGAATGATGTTTTCCGCCGCGCACTTGAGGATGTGCGAGCCCACCGGGGTGGAGCCGGTGAAGGCGATCTTGGCGATGCGCTTGCTGGTGGCCAGGGCCTGGCCGGCTTCCTCGCCGAAGCCGTTGACGATGTTGATCACGCCGGCGGGCAGCAGATCGCCGATCAGCTCCATGACCTTGAGAATCGAGGCCGGGGTCTGCTCGGCGGGCTTGAGCACCACGCAGTTGCCGGCGGCCAGGGCCGGGGCCAGCTTCCAGGCCGCCATCAGGATCGGGAAGTTCCAGGGAATGATCTGGCCGACCACGCCCAGGGGCTCATGGAAGTGGTAGGCCACGGTGTTGGCGTCAATGTCGGCGGCGCTGCCTTCCTGGGCGCGGATGCAGCCGGCGAAATAGCGGAAATGGTCCACCGCCAGGGGCAGGTCGGCGTTGAGGGTTTCACGCACCGCCTTGCCGTTGTCCCAGGTCTCCGCCACGGCCAGGGCTTCCAGGTTCCGTTCCAGGCGGTCGGCGATGCGCAGCAGCAGATTGGAGCGCTCGCCCGCGGAGGTGCGGCCCCAGGCCGGCGCCGCCTTGTGGGCGGCGTCCAGGGCCAGGTCGATGTCCTCCGTGGAGGAACGGGCGATCTGGCAGAACACCTTGCCGTTCACCGGGCTCACGTTGTCGAAGTAGCGGCCGTGGACGGGGGCCACCCATTCACCGCCGATGTAGTTCTCGTAGCGTTCCTGGAAGGAGACCACGGCTCCTTGGCTACCGGGGTTGTCGTAAATCATCGCGAAGTGTCCTCGTTATTGGTGCGAATCGTCAGAATCAGGTTAGTCCCGGGCGCGCGCCACGCGCATGCGACCAAGGTATTGGTCGGCGCCCTCATTTGGTCGTAGCCGCCGGCTCGCCCCACAGGTAGCGGCGCTCGTAGTCGGCGTAGAAGTGGCTCACCGAGCGGGTCAGTTCGTAGCGGGCCAGGGGCCAGGCGGCGATGGCTTCGGGCAGGGGCGCGTCGATCACCCGGTTGGCGGTGGCGCCCCGTTCGGCGCCGGCGCGCAGCCGCCGATGCAGCCAGGCCAGCCAGGCGTCGGTGGCGGCGACTGGGCCCGGGTCCCGGGCCACCGGCCCGTGGCCCGGCACCAGCACCTTGAAGTCCAACGCCGCCAGCGTGGCCAGATCGTCGCGCCAGACCGCGATGCCCGGGCTGTGGGGCGTGGTGGGCGCGCGGTGGTGGAACACCAGATCGCCGGTGAACAGGACCCCGGTGGCCGGGTCCAGCACCGCCAGGTCGCTGCCGCTGTGGCCGCGCAACGCCAGCAGCCGCAGCGGGTAGCCGCCGAAGCGCCGTTCGCCGGCGGCCAGATCCACGCTGGCCGGCACCAGGCCGGTGTCCCGGGCGGCGTCGCCCAGACGTTGGTAGAGGGTGTCGCGGAAGGCCTCGCCGTGGCGGCGGAAGGCGGCGCGGGTGCCCGGCAAGGCGGCGATCTCCGCCTCCGGGAAGGCGCCATTGCCGAACACATGGTCCGGATGGTGATGGGTGTTGAGCACCCAGCGCACCGGCTGGTCGGTGACGCCGGCGATGGCGGCGCGCAGGGCGTGGCCGTAGGCCAGGGTGCTGCCGGTGTCGATCACCAGCACGCCGTGGCCGGTGACGATGAAGGCGCTGTTGGCGATGTCGCCGCCGTTGTCCTCGCTGAGCTCCTCGGGGCGACCCTCCACCATCCAGGTGTGCTCCGCCACCGGTTGCGGCGTCAGGTGGTGCTCAAAGGGCGGTGGCGCGGCGCCGGCGCCCAACGGCCACAGCAGCGCCGCCAGCAGAGCCGTGTCACGGAATCCCATGGTCGAACTCATTGCCGTTGTTGTCCCGGGCCTGGAACCGGTAGGCGGCGTCCTCGCCACCGCTCAGGGTCACCGCCAGTTCCGGGTTCTCGCTCACCGAGGCGTGCCAGTCGAAGCGCGCCACCGGCTCGCCGTCGCGCAGGAACGCCACCCGTTCCACGTAGAAGGCGTCGACGCTGGGGATCAGGCCGCTGTCCATGGGGTGGAACAGTTTCACCCGCAGCCGGCTGCCAGCCGGGTCGGCGAACCTGCGGGCCGCCACCCGCCCGAAGGTCTCCGACCAGTCGTCCACCTGTTTGGCGATACCGGGGGTGGAGCAGCCGCCGCCCTCGCCTTCCACCCGGGCGCTGCCCACGTACCAGACGCCGTCGCTGAGCAGGGCGGCGCGCACCGGCGACGACTGCTCCAGGCGCACGTTGAGCGCCACCCGGGCGAGGCCGTCGCTGAGCGGCCGGTAATCGAACACCAGCGGGATCGGGTTCAGTTCGATCCACAGCAGCATGCGCTGGAAGCGGCCGTCGAAGGCCGGCGCTTCCACCGCCACCGGCACGCGGCCGGAGTCCTCGGCGAAATCCGGCGTGATCACCCGCACCCGGTCGTCGAAACGCACCGGGGTGTCGCCCAGGAAACGCGCCCGGTAGCGCTCCCACATGAACGACTCCAGGGGATCGTCGGCGGCGGCAACCGGCACCGGCAACGCCGCCAGCATCAGCATCACCATCACCAGCGGAGCCAGGACACCAGCCGGCGCCGGTCTAGAGTTCACCGGTGGTCTCCAGGCTCACGGTTTCCAGCCAGGTGCGGATCGCCCACAGGGCCTCCTGGCTCAGGTAATTGGCCATGGGCGGCATCAGCACCCGGCCGTTGCGGCTGGCGCCGTTGATCACTCTCTCCTTGAACCACTGGTCGCCGTAGTCGCCGTTTTCCAGCTCGCGCAGGTCCGGAGCGATGCCGCCGGACTTGGCTTCCAGGCCGTGGCAGGAGGCGCAGTTCTGGTTGTAGGCGGAGCGGCCCACTTCCACCGCCAGGTCGTGCTGTTCATGGGGTTCCCGGTAGGGATTGCTGTCGCGCCATTGCTCGCCGAGATCCTCCAGGCCGCGGGTGTTCACCGATTGCGGCGTGACGTCACCGTGGCCCTGGGCCAGGGGCGCGAGGGGCAGAGTGAGGGCCAGGGCCAGCAGGGTTGTTGTTCTGATCATGGTCGGGTCCTTTTTGCTCGGGGTTCGCATCGCCCCCCAATCTAGCCAGCCACCCGACCGGGCCATACTCCCCCTTGGACGCAGAGCCCCCGGGCCCTTGGTCGTAGACCCAATTGACCGGGCGGAATGCGTCGCCGGTCGGTAGCGGCGCCGCCGGCTCCTGCCCCTAAATGGCGGTCTCGACCATCAAGAGGCTCAAACCATGAAAAAAATAATCGGCGTCCTTTCGGTGTCGACCCTGCTGGGTCTGGGTGCCAGTGGCGGCGCCCTGGCCAAGGACGTTTCCTGGAAGGACATACTCAACGACGCGAAAACCACCGACGACGTGCTGATGTACGGCCTGGGCGTGCAAGCCCAGCGCTACAGCACCCTGACCAACATCAACGCGGACAACGTGGGCATGCTGACGCCGGCCTGGTCATTCTCGTTCGGCGATGAGAAGCAGCGTGGCCAGGAATCCCAGGCCCTGGTCCACGACGGCGTGATCTACGTGACCGGTTCCTATTCCCGGGTGTTCGCCATCGACGCGCGCACCGGCAAGAAACTCTGGGACTACAGCCACCGGCTGCCGGACGACATCCGGCCCTGCTGCGACGTGGTCAACCGGGGCGCCGCCATCTACGGCGACAAGATCTTCTTCGGCACCCTGGACGCCAGCATCGTGGCGCTCGACAAGGACACCGGCCGGGTGGCGTGGCGCAAGAAGTTCGCCGACCACAAGGTGGGCTACACCATGACCGGGGCGCCCACCATCGTGAAGGATCAGAAGACCGGCAAGGTGCTGCTGATCCACGGCTCCTCCGGGGATGAATTCGGCGTGGTGGGCCGGCTGTTCGCCCGCGACCCGGACACCGGCGAGGAAATCTGGATGCGGCCCTTCGTGGAAGGCCACATGGGCCGGCTCAACGGCGAGGAAAGCACCCCCAGCGGCGACCCTCGGGCGCCGTCCTGGCCGGACGATCCGGATACCGAAACCGGCAAGGTGAAAGCCTGGAGCCACGGCGGCGGCGCCCCCTGGCAAAGCGCCACCTTCGACCCGGACACCAACACCATCGTCATCGGCGCCGGCAACCCGGCCCCCTGGAACGGCTGGGCGCGTACCGCGCCGGGCGGCGACCCGGGGGACTACGACAGCCTCTACACCTCCGGCCAGGTGGGCGTGGACCCGAGCACCGGCGAGATCAAGTGGTTCTATCAGCACACCCCCAACGACACCTGGGATTTCTCCGGCAACAACGAGATCGTGCTGTTCGACTACCAGGACGAGAATGGCAAGACCCACAAGGCCGGCGCCCACGCCGACCGCAACGGTTTCTTCTACGTCACCGACCGCGCCAGCGGCGAGCTGATCAACGCCTTCCCGTTCGTGGACGGCATCACCTGGGCCAAGGGCATCGACCTGGACACCGGCCGCCCCATCGAGGTGGAAGGCCAGCGCCCGGCGCGGCTCAAGGACGGCGAGACCCGCTCCAAGGCGGTCGAGGTGTCACCGCCGTTCCTGGGCGGCAAGAACTGGAACCCCATGGCCTACAGCCGCGACACCGGCCTGTTCTACGTGCCCGCCAACCATTGGAAAGAGGACTATTGGACCGAGGAAGTGGAATACAAGCCTGGCTCCGCCTATCTGGGCATGGGCTTCCGCATCAAGAAACTGTTCGACGACCATGTGGGCATCCTGCGCGCCATGGACCCGACCACCGGCGACGTGGTCTGGCAGCACAAGGAGAAGATGCCGCTGTGGGCCGGCGTGCTGGCCACCCAGGGCAACCTGGTGTTCACCGGCACCGGCGACGGTTACTTCAAGGCGTTCAACGCGAAAACCGGCGAGGAGCTGTGGAAGTTCCAGGTGGGCACCGGGATCATCTCCCCGCCGATCACCTGGGAAATGGACGGTGAGCAGTACATCGGCGTGACCGCCGGTTACGGTGGCGCGGTGCCGCTGTGGGGCGGCGACATGGCCGACCTGACCCGGCCGATTTCCCAGGGCGGCTCCTTCTGGGTGTTCAAGCTGCCCGAGTTCGCCAAGAAACTGGCCCGACAATAACCCCCCCCGGCCGGCCCTTCGCGGGCCGGCTCCGTTTTCGGAGTTTCCCCATGCGAATCCGAGCCAAGCTTCTGCTCAGCACGCTGCTGGTAATGGCCGGCGCCCTGCTGCTGGATACGCCGCCGCGCGCCGACGACACCTGGACGCCACCGCGCCACAACGGCTGCGTGCTGGAACGGAAAACCCAATGCCCCGGCGCCGACCTGAGCGGCGCCGTGCTCGCCAACCTGGACCTGCGCGGTGCCGATTTCCAGGGCGCCAACCTGCGCGGCGCCGATCTGCGCCATACGGACCTGCGTGGCGTCAATCTGGCCGGCGCCGACCTCGGCGGCGCCGATCTGACCCGCGCCATCCTGATCAGCACCAATCTGCGCGGCGCCGACCTGCGGCAGGCCCGGCTGGTGGCCATCGACAGCTGGAATCTGTTCGCCCAGAAGGCCAACTTCGACGGCGCCGACCTGACCGGGGCCAACCTGGAGTTCGGCCGTCTCACCCGGGCCAGCTGGCGCCACGCGCGCCTGCGGGCCGCCAATCTGGAGATGGCCTGGATGAACAAATCCAACCTGGAGCACGCCGACCTGCGCGACGCCAACCTGCAGGAAACCAAGCTCAACCTGTCGACGCTGGAAGGCGCCGACGTGACCGGCGCGCGCCTGCGCTTCACCAACTTCCAGGGCACCTACATGCGCGATTGCAGCGGCTGCCCCCGGGACTGGTGACCGTGCGCGCCGCGCTGATCGGGCTGCTGCTGGCGGCATTGCCGGCGCTGGCCGCCGCCGCGCCCGCCTTCGACGCCGACGGCTACCGGCGCCCGCCCTACCGGGCGCCCACCCCGGCCAGCCTGGACGGCGCCACGGTGCTGGACACCGATGCCCTGGTGGCCCTGCGTCGGCGGCGGCCGGACACGGTACTGATCGACGTCTACAACGCCACCTGGACGGCCGGCGACTTTCTGCTGGAACGCCCCCACCCCAGCCTGCCCGGCGCGGTCTGGCTGCCCAATACCGGCACCACGCCGCTGGCGCCGCGCTGGCGGGCCTACCTGCTGGATCATCTGCGCGCCTTTACCGAGCACGACCGGCAACGGCCGCTGGTGTTCTTCTGCCGCTCGGACTGCTGGCTTTCCTGGAACGCCGCCCGCCGCGCCCTGGCCGCCGGCCATCCGGCGGTGTACTGGTACCCGCTGGGAGTGGACGGCTGGCGCGCCGCCGGGCGGCCGGTCAGCGGGACGACGCCGGCGCCTGCGGGGCGCTGACGCCGCCCTGCCCCAGGGCCTGCTGCAGGGCCAGCTTCAGCTTCATGGGCTTGAGTGGTTTGTAGAGAAGGGTGTGGCCGCGCCGGGCGCAGCGCTGCTTGAGCGGCTGCTCGCGGTCGGCGGTGACCATGATCACCGGCAACGGAACCTGGCGGCCGTCGTTGATGCTCTGAGCCACCGCCAGGCCGTCGTCGCTGTGCGGGTCCAGGTGGTAATCCATGATCAGCGCCAGGGCCGGGTCCTGGCGGGTGTCCACCTGGCGGCGCAGAGCGGCCAGGGATTCCGCCGCCACCACCTGGCAGCCCCAGCGTTGCAGCAGGGTGCGCATACCGGCGCAGATGGCGCGGTCGTTGTCCACCACCCACACCGTCTGGCCGGCCAGGGAGGCGGCGCCGTCCGCCGTGGGGGTCAGGGCGCGGCGTTCGGCGGCGCTCAGGGTGGCCACCGGCAGCCGCAGGGAAAACCGGGAGCCGCGCTGCAGCCGCGAGGTCACCGACAGCGGGTGATCGAGAATGCGGCTGATCTTTTCGACGATGGACAGCCCCAGGCCCAGGCCGCGCTCGTGGTATTTGACCGCCTGCTTGCCCCGTTTGAATTCCTGGAAGATGTCCCCGATCTGGTCCTCGCCGATGCCGATGCCGGTGTCCGCCACCACCACCTCCACCTGCCCGCCCCGGCGCCGGCAGCCCAACAGGATGGAGCCACCGCCGGTGTAGCGGATGGCGTTGGACAGCAGATTACGCATCACCCGGTTGAGCAGTTGCGGGTCCGAGCGCACCACCGCCGAGGTGGGCACGTAACGCAGCCGTAGCCCCTCGCGGGCGGCCATTTGCTTGTATTCCTCGGCAAGAACGTCGAGCAGCTGGCGCAGGGGGAAGGCCACCGGCTCGGCGGTGACCACGCCGGCATCCAGCTTGGAGGCGTCCGCCAGGGTGGTGATCAGCGATTCCAGGTCGCGCAGGGCGGTGTTGATGTGGGTAAGCATGAAGTCCGTGTTCTGGTCCGGCGCGTCCTGCAGGGCGCTGGTGAACAACCGCGCCGCGTTCAGCGGCTGCATCAGATCATGGCTCACCGCGGCCACGAACTTGGTCTTGGAGATGCTGGCCCGCTCCGCCTTGGCGGTGGCCTCGCGCAGGCGCGCCTCCACCCGGCGGCGCTCCTCGATTTCCTCCAGCAGCTGCTGGTTGGCCTCGCGCAGGGCCTGGGTGCGCTCGCGCACCTGCTCGGCCAGCACCACGGAGTGCTGAAAGGCGGCGTAGGGCGCGGTGGGCGCCATGCTGCTCTCTTCCACCCGTTCGATCAGGGCGTCGCAGATGCGCCGCAGGCGGGCGTTCTCCGCCATCAGCCGCGCCTCGTGCAACTGCCAGGGAGACTCCCCGTCAGGATCCCGGGGTTCGGTGTCGTCGACCAATGACCACCCCCGTCAGTGTCTGGTTGATGTGCATGCCGTTGAATTGCTCGCCGTAGGTGTTGAAGCCCACCACCTTGTGCTCGCGCAGCAGCGCCGAGGCCGGCGCGGCGAAACCACCGCTTTCCATCTCCATGCGGCGCAGGCAGCAGTCGCAGCCCAGGGTGACCCAGGCGGGCCCGAGGCGCGCCTCGATGGCGTTCAGGGTGTCCCGGGTCTCGCCGATCAGCGAGCCGGTGCGCATGGCGGTGAGCACGATGCCGTTCTCCACGGCGCAGTAGAACGACAGGCTCAGGTCGTCGTTGACGCGCTGGATGGAGCGCGCGTAGTAGTCGCTGTTGATGCGCACCGCCAGCGGGTAGCGGGCGAACACTTCGTCGTCCAGCCGCGCCACCGGCACGCCCACCAGGCGGGCGTATTCCTCCGCCGCCGGCGCCGCGTTCAGTTCCTGCACCACGCGGCGCTCGGCGTCGGCGGCGGTGACCACCAGCTTGCGGGTGTCCGGGCGCAGGTGGTGGATGCTGAACACCTCGAAATCCAGGCTGGTGGTGACCATCAGCACGATGGCCGCGTCGCTGTGGAAGGCGCCGTCGCTGTACACATAGGTGCGCGAGAGCCGGTAGTCGTCGCCGGCGGAGCCGCCGAAGCTGGTGATGCTGCCGAGCGCCGCGTTGAGGGTGGCGAGCACCATTTCCTCGTTGACGGAAAGACCGTCCAGAAGCGTCAGCACGAAACTGTTGTCGGCGCTCACCGGGCCAGCGGGGCCGTCCCGGCAGTCGCCGAGCAGGCCGTCGGTGAGCTGCTGGGCGTCGGCCAGGGTGAAACCGTCCAGACGTTCGATCAACCGGTGGGAGACGGCGAAGAAACGGCGGTCGAAACCGATCGCCACCACCGTGTCGCGGTCGTAACCACGGGCGGTGATTTCCCCGGCGGAGGTGCAGCCGCACAGGGGCACGCCCTGGAACCCCTCGCTGAGGGCCCCGGCCAGCCGGTCCAGATCGTAATCAATGGAGCAGAAGAACAGCACGAAGCCCAGGTTGGGGTGGCGCAGGCGTTCCGCCAGCGAGCGCGCCGCCTGCTGCTCATCGCGGGCATCGCTGTAGGCGGTGACGACGGCGTACGGGGGTATCGCGGTCATGTCGGCCTCCCGGGGAGACATTGTTGTTGTCATGCTTATTATGCGGCACGCGCCGGCGCCCCGGAACAGCGCGGCTCACACCCGCGAGGCCGGCCGGCGCAGATAGGCACCGAAATCAATATCGCCGGCGGCGAGAATCGCCTGCACCCGGTTGGTGGCGCCCAGCTTGCGAAGAATCGCCGACACATGGGCCTTGACCGTGCTCTCGGCGATGTTCAGTTCATAGGCGATCACCTTGTTGGGCTCGCCCCGGGCCATGCGCTCGAACACCTGCAGCTGCTTGCGGGTAAGCGTTTCCAGCACCTCCGGCGGCACCGCGCTTTCCGGCCGCGCCGGCGCCGCCGCCATGTCGGCGCGGATGATGTCCGAGGGCAGGTAGATGGAACCGGAAAGAATCTGCTCCAGGGCCTGGATCATCCGCTGGCGCGGGGTGGATTTGGTGATGAAGCCCACGGCGCCGTAGGTCATGGTCTGCAGGATGACCCGCTTGTCTTCTTCCGCGGACACCACCACCGCCGGCACGGTGGGGAATTCATTGCGCAGCTGGATCAGCCCGCCCAGGCCCTGCATGCCCGGCATGTTCAAGTCCAGCAGCACCAGGTCCAGGTCGTCGTTGTCGGCCACCAGGGCCATGGCGTCTTCCAGGGTGGAAGCTTCCAACAGGGTGCTGCCGGGAAAGCCGTCGTCGATCACCCGGGCGATGGCCTCGCGGAACAGCGGATGGTCGTCGGCGATCAGGACCTGATACATGGCGGGCGGACTCCCTGCGCGTCGCTCGTGGTTATTCTTTTCGTTCCCGACAGACTAGCACGACGGCGGCGGGGGCGGACCCCGCCGCCCGCGCATATTGGTCTAAAGTCGTAGGCCGACGGTACTTTAGGCGGTAGCGACCCCGAATGTCGCCGCTGCTACAGCGAAGGATATCAAGCGATGGAGGAGGCCGATCAGCGGTCCAGGGGCTGGCCGCGCGGATCCTCGGAGCCGCTGCGCAGGCGGAAGGTGCCCTCGCCGATGATCAGCAGCTGATCGTTCTCGTCGAGGATGTCCACGGTGGAATTGAAGATGCGGCTGCCGCCGGCCCGCCTGGTGCCGATGGCGCGGATATAACCGAGCCCGGACTGGCCGGTGAAGGTGGTGGTCATGGACAGGGTGATCGCCTTGCGGATGCGGTCCGGATACGGGCACCAGGTGCCGGCGCAGGCGCCGGCCACGTCCAGCAGGGTGGCGAGCACGCCACCGTGCACGCGATCGGCCAGGTTCAGGTGACGCGGTTCCACCCGCAGGCCGAGTACCGCCCGGCCCTCTTCCCATTCCAGGAACTCGAAGCCCAGCAGGGCGGGAAAACCGTAATCGAATTTACGCGTCGCCGCGGCCATGTCCATCTTCATTCAACGGGTCTCGTCATACTTCCCGGCCCTGCACCATCTGCCGGACCTGGTCCACCACCTCCTTGAGGCGCGGGCCGAGATTCTCGATCAGAATTCGGCGACTCAGCCGCAACGACGAGCCACCACAATTGAACGGCACCACCTGGCCACCGTTGTCCAGGATCAGCGGCACGCCCACGGCGCTCACGTCCCGGTTCCATTCTCCGTCGGAGGTGACGAAGCCGTATTCCTGGTATTCCTTGCAGGCGCGCTGCAGACCGCGCTGCACTTCCGGCCAGGCGTCCGGGTTCTGGGCACGGATCGCCTCGTAATAGGGCTCGCGCTCGTTCTCCGGCAGCGCCGCCAGCAGGGCGCGCCCGGCCGCCGAGGTACCGGTGGCCACCCGCGACCCCACCGACAGGCGCAGCACCAGCGGGCCGGAGCCCTGGCACACCTGGATGTAGGTCATGGAGGCGCCGTCCGGAGCGGCGATGGCCACCATGCAGTCGGTGGCGTCGGCCAGTTCCTGCATGAAAGGCCGGGCGATGTCGCGCACCCCTTCACTGGCCAGGTAACGGTAACCGAGATCCAGCACCCCCGGGCCGAGCCGGTATTTTTCCAGGTTTTCCGCGTAGCGCAGATAACCCAGCTGGGTCAGGGTGGCGGTCATCCGCGACACCGTGGGGCGCGGAATGTTGGTGCGTTTGGCCAGTTCCGCGTTGCCCAGGTATTCGTCGGAGGGGCCGAAACAGCGCAGGATGTCCAGGCCCCGGGCCAGGGCCGTGACGAAATTACGGTCCTTCTCCGCGGCTCCGTCTTTGCCAAGAGCGGCTCGTCGCATGGGTTGTCTTCCTCAATCAGGCTTCGGGATGATGAATCGCTTTTATATTTGTTTATAAAACGGGCAAATATATCAAAAAGCCGTTTCACATAGGACCCCCTGCCGGGGGTCGGTCTCGGTGTCGTTATGGGGTGTTCAGTGCTTCATGCCGGGCAGGTTCAGCGAGGCGGTGTTGCCGCCGTCCACGGCCAGGGCCTGGCCGGTGACGTAGCTGGCGTCGTCGCTGGCCAGGAACGCCATGGCGGCGGCGATTTCCTCGGGCCGGCCGTAGCGGCGCAGTTCGCAGCGGCTGCCCAGTTTTTCTTCCTTGTTGCGCTCGCGGGCGTAGTCGAACACCGGCTTGGTCATGCCGGTTTCGATCAGCCCCGGGCAGATGGCGTTGACGCGCACGTTGTACTGCCCCAGGTCGCAGGCGGCGGTCTTGGTGAGGTTGATCACCGCCGCCTTGGAGGCGCTGTAGGCGTTGCCGCCGGCGCCGGAACGGATGCCCGCCACCGAGGCGGTGTTGACGATGGCGCCGCCGCCCTGCTCGCGCATGTGGCGGCCCACGGCGCGGGTGAAGAACACCGGGCCGAGCAGGTTGACGTTGAGGATCGCCCGCCAGGTATCGGTGTCGGTCTCGGTGATGCCGGAATAGTCGCCGCCGGCGATGCCGGCGTTGTTGCACAGCGCGTGGATGCGGCCGCGCTCGGCGATCACCGTTTCCACCAGGGCGTCCACGGCGTTTTCGTCGGACACGTCCAGGGCCCGGGTCATTACCTCGGTGCCCGCCGGCAACGCCGCCCGGGTTTCCTCCAGGCCCTCTTCGTTGCGATCCACCAGCACCAGGGCGGCGCCTTCATCGGCGAAACGCCGCGCCGCCGCGCGGCCAATGCCGCTGGCGGCGCCGGTGATCAGAACGGTGCGTTGCTGGAATCGCTGCATGATGCTCTCCTCAAGACTCTTATAGTTTTGCTGGAAGATGACACGGCGGGGTCACCCGGTCAAGATTTCGGAACACCATTCCAAAAACAGACTGGGCAGAACCGGCCGGATGTGGCAGCGTTAGGGCCCTTATCGTGAACATTGAAACCAAAACCCAGGGAGAGTGTGCAATGAGCCATTTGGAGCAGTTCTACATTAATGGCCGCTGGGCGGCGCCCAGTGGCGACGCCAAGCCGTTCGAGGTGATCAACCCGGCCACCGAGGCCAGCGAGGGCACCATCCATCTGGCCGGCCGCCAGGACGTGGACGTCGCCATCCAGGCCGCCCGCGACGCCTTCGACGACTTCGCCGCCACGCCCCTGGACCAGCGGCTGCAGATGCTCAACACCTTGATGGCGGCCTACCAGAAGCGTCTGGACGACATGGCCGACGCCATCAGCCGGGAAATGGGCGCGCCCCGCCACGGCCTGGCCGCCAAGGTGCAGGCGCCCATGGGCCTGGGCCACATCAAGTCCACCCTGGAGGCCGCCAAGGACTTCGAATTCGAGCAGACCCTGGGGCGCGCCACCGTGCGCCGCGAGCCCGCCGGCGTGGCCGCCCTGATCACGCCCTGGAACTGGCCCATGAACCAGGTGCTGTGCAAGGTGGCGCCGGCCATCGCCGCGGGCTGCACCATGGTGCTCAAGCCCAGCGAATTCGCGCCGCTGTCCGCCATGGTCCTGGCCGAAATCATCGACGACGCCGGCCTCCCCGCCGGGGTGTTCAACATGATCTACGGCGACGGCGCCGAGGTGGGCCCGATGCTGTCCTCCGACCCGCGCGTGGACATGGTGTCGCTGACCGGCTCCACTCGCGCCGGCGCCTCGGTGAGCAAGGAAGCCGCCGACACCTTCAAGCGCGTGTCCCTGGAACTGGGCGGCAAGTCCGCCAACATCATCCTGCCGGACGCGGACTTCCAGAAAGCGGTGGGCCACGGCGTGCAATCGATGATGAACAACACCGGGCAGAGCTGTAACGCGCCCTCGCGCATGCTGGTGCCGGCGGACAAGCTGGGCGAGGCGGAAGCCATCGCCGCCCAGGTGTGCGAGAAACTCACCGTGGGCGATCCCCGCGACGAGAACACCAAGCTCGGCCCGATCGCCAACGAACGCCAGTTCAAGCGCGTGCAATCGCTGATCGAGAAAGGCCAGCAGGAAGGCGCCAAGCTGGTGTGCGGCGGCACCGGTAAACCGGAGGGCCTGGACAAGGGCTTCTACGCCCGGCCCACGGTGTTCAGCGAGGTCAACAACGACATGCTGATCGCCCGGGAGGAAATCTTCGGCCCGGTGCTGGTGATGATCCCCTACCAGAACGTGGACGAAGCGGTGGCCATCGCCAACGACTCCGACTATGGCCTGTCCGGCTATGTGTACGGCGCCACCATCAACGACGCCAAGCAGGTGGCGGCGCGGCTGCGCACCGGCATGGTCCACCTGAACGGCGCCCAGCTGGACCTGCCGGCCCCGTTCGGCGGCTACAAGCATTCCGGCATCGGCCGCGAATGGGGCGTCTACGGGCTGGAGGAATTCCTGGAAACCAAGTCCGTGTTCCATCCCTGAGGGCGCCACCATGAGCTACCAGACCCTGAGCGTGTCCGTGAACGACGGCGTGGCGCTGGTCACCCTGGACCGGCCCGATCAGCTCAACGCCATGAACGCGGATTTCTGGAACGAACTGCCGGCGGCGGTGCGCGAGCTGGACGCCGGCGGTGACGTGCGCGCCATCGTCATCAACGCCAACGGCAAGCACTTCACCGCCGGCCTGGACCTGGGCATGTTCAGCGCGCCGCCGGACCCGGCGGACCGCACCGCCCGGGTGCAGAAGGCGGCCCGCTTCCGCCAGCACACGGCGCTGATGCAGCAAAGCTTCAGCGCCCTGGAGGACTGCCGGGTGCCGGTGATCGCCGCGCTGCACGGCGGCTGCATCGGCGGCGGCGTGGACCTGATCAGCGCCTGCGATCTGCGCTACGCCAGCGCCGACGCCTTCCTCACCATCTATGAAATCAACGTGGGGCTGACCGCCGACGTGGGCACCTTCCCGCGCCTGTGCAAGCTGCTGCCGGAAGGTATCGTCCGTGAACTGGCCTACACCGGCCGGCGCATGGGCGCCGAGGAAGCGGAGCAGCGGGGCTTGTTCAACGCGGTGCTGGACGACCGCGAGGCGACCTTGAAAAAAGCGTTGGAAGTGGCCCGGGAGATCGCCGGCAAGTCGCCGCTGGCGGTGCACGGCTGCAAGCGGATGATCACCTACGCCCGGGACCACAACACCGCCGACGCCCTGGACTATGTGGTGACCTGGAACGCCGGCATGCTGCACGTGGAGGAAGTGCAGGCCGCCATCGAGGCGGGCAAGCACGGCGGCGACGGGGACTTCACGCCCCTGCCGCCGGCCCATGATCGGGTCAAAGGCGGGGTCTGAGACGGTGACGCGGCCGCCCCCACGAAGGGACGGCCGCGACCCGCTCACACGTTCAGGAAGTTCAGCGGCAACCCCGGGCGCTCCCAGGGCATGGACACCAGCTTGCCGGCGCTGGACAGCGTGATGTAGGCGGTACGCAGATCCTCGCCACCGAAGCAGATGTTGGTGGTCACCAGGTCGTCGGTGGGCACATGCCGCATGCTGGCGCCGTCCGGCGAAAACACGGTGATGCCGGAATGGAAGATGGTCGCCACGCAGATGTTGCCGTCGGCGTCCACCGCCAGGGAATCGAAGTAGCAAAACTCCGACGGCTGGCCCACCAGCCGGCCCGGCAGCAGGCCGCCTTCCGGCCGCGCCACTTCCCCCTCGCCGATGATGTCCATGGCCCACAACCGGCCCGGCAGGGTGTCCGCCACGTAGACGGTTTTCTCGTCCGGCGACAGCCCCACCCCGTTGGCGGAAGGAATCGGAAACACCGCCTCGCGCACGAAGGAACCGTCGGTGCGGGCATAGTACAGGCCGCCCCGATCCTCGGTGCGGCCCCGGCCCTTGCCCAGGTCGGTGAACCAGAAGCCGCCCTGTTTATCGAACACGATGTCGTTGGGGCCCTTGAGCGGCTCGCCGTTCACTTCCGTGTACAGCACCTCCACCTTGCCGGTGTCCAGGTCGATGCGCTCGATGCGCCCGCCGGAATAGTCCTCGGGCATGTCGCCGGGAATCAGCAGGCCGTCCTTTTCATGGACCCGCATGCCGCCGTTGTTGCAGACATAGCAGGCCCCGTCCGGGCCGATGGCGGCGCCGTTGGGGCCGCCGCCGGGCTCGGCGATGGTTTCCTTGCGGCCATCCGGGTGCACCCGGGTGAGCCGGCCGGCGGCGATCTCCACCACGATGAAGGTGCCGTCGGGCATGGCGATGGGGCCTTCCGGAAACAGCAGGCCCTCGGTGATAACGGTGTAATCGGACATGTTTATCCTTTTTCGTTGAACATCGCGATGCGGCCGCCATCCACCACCAGGTCATGGCTGTTGATGAAGCTGCCTTCGTCGCTGGCCAGGAATGCCGCCGCGTGGGCGATGTCGTCCGCCAGCCCGGCGCGGGGCAAGGGCGTGGCCTTGGCCAGGTTGCTCTGCAGCTTCTCCATCTTGCGCTGGTTTTCCTCGTCGCTGAGGCCCTGGGCGCGCTCGGAACCGCCCCAGAAAATCGGCGTGGCCACGGCGCCCGGCGAGATGGCGTTGACGCGGATGTTGAACGGCCCCAGCTCGGCGCCGGCCAGGCGCGTCATGTGCGCCACCGCCGCCTTGGCGCCGGAATACAGGTAACCGCCCTGGTTGAGGCGGTGGCCGGCGATGCTGGCATTGTTGATGATGCTGCCGCCGTTGTCCTTCATCACCCGGGCGGCGTGCTTGACGCCGAACGCCGGCGCGCCCACCAGCAGCCGCATGATGCGGGCGAATTCCTGCTCGTCGAAGGAGTCCACGGTGGTGCGGTCGCCGGCGCCGGCGTTGTTGAACAGGCAGTCCAGGCGGCCGAACCGCTCCACGGTGAAATCCACCAGGGCGGCGATGTCGTCCTCGCTCATGATGTCGGTGCGCTTGAACAGGGCGCGCTCGCCCAGTTCGTCGGCCAGCGCCTCGCCCTTGTCCCGGGACCGGCCGGCCAGCACCACGGTGGCGCCGTCCTCGATGAAGCGCCGCGCGGTGGCCTCGCCGATGCCGGAGGTGGCGCCGGTGATGATGGTGATCTTGTCCGCCAGACGATTGGCCATGGTTGTTCTCCCGAAAAGTTATTTAGCTGCAAGCGGCAAGCTGGCCGTGCTGGAAGAAAGGGCCTGCCGCTGGCGGGGCGCCAGCAAGTTGCAAGTTGAAAGTTGAAAGTTGAAACGCGGAGTGGGCCTCGCTGGCCGCACGGCCGTGCCCGCGTTTGCAACTTGAAACTTGCAACTTGCAACTGTCTGTTCCATGGCACAGCCCTTGCGCCAGCACGGCCAGCTTGCCGCTTGCAGCTTGCAGCCGCTCAAAAGGCCGAGACGCCGCCGTCCACGGCGATCGCCTGCCCGTTCATGAAGCTGTTGGCCGGCGACAGCAACATCATCATCACGGCGACGATTTCCTCCGGCTCGCCAATACGCTTCATGGGGCTGCCGGCGGCCATCATGGCCAGGGTCTTGTCCGCTTCACCGCCGCTGGCCAGCCCCTCGCCGCCTTCCAGCATGGGCGTGCGGGTGTAGTAGGGGCAGATGGCGTTGACGCGGATGTTCTTGCGCCCGCTTTCCACCGCGGCGGTGCGGGTCAGGCCGATCACCGCGTGCTTGGAAGCGGCGTAGGCGCCGATCTTGGGACCACCGCCGATGCCCGCCATGGAGCTGGTATTGAGAATGGCGCCGCCACCGCTTTGCCGCATGGCCGGAATCTGATACTTCATGCCGAACATCACGCCTTTCACGTTGACGTTCATCTGCTGATCCAGCACCTCCTCGGTGAGGTCCTCGACGCCGATGAAGCCGTGGGCGATGCCGGCGTTGTTGGCCGCCAGGTCGAGCCGGCCGAAGCGCTCCATGGCGGTGTCCACCATGGCCTTGCAGTCGTCCTCGGAGGACACGTCACAGCGGCGCGCCAGGGCGTCCACGCCATCCGCTTCCAGATCGGCCACCAGCTTGTCCAGCGCCTCCATGTTGATATCGCCGAGCACCAGGCGGGCGCCGCGTTTGCCCAGCTCCGCCGCCAGGCCCCGGCCGAAGCCGCTGGCGGCGCCGGTGATCAGCGCCACCTTGCCGGTAAAGTCCAACATCGGGTCCATATGGATACTCCTTTTTCAAAGGAGCAAGTTGAAAGTTGCAAGTTGCAACGCGGCATGGCGCCTTAACTCCTGAAAGGACTTCGGCCGCGTTTCAACTTTCAACTTGTAACTTGCAACTTTTATATGGTGAAACCGCCGTCGACCACCACGCACTCGCCGGTGACGTAGCTGGACGCATCGGACACCAGGTACAGCACGGTGCCGGCCATTTCCTGGGGCTCCGCGTGGCGGTGCATGGGAATCTGGGCGATGGCGCTGTTGTAGATCTCTTCCTGCTGGAACAGGGCACCGGCGAACTTGGTCTTGGTGAGACCGGGCAGCAGCGCGTTGACACGCACGTTGAACTCGGCGCATTCCATGGCGAAGGATTTGGTCATGCTGATCACCGCCGCCTTGGAGATCGAGTAGATGCCCTGCATCGGGCCCGGCGACAGGCCGTTGATGGAAGCGGTGTTGACGATGGCGCCGCCGCCGTTGTCGCGCATCAGCTTGGCGCCTTCCACGGACATGTAGAAGTAGCCGCGCAGGTTCACGTCCACGGTCTTGTCGAAGGCGGACACCGGGGTGTCCAGGATGTGGCCGAAGTAGGGGTTGGCGGCGGCGTTGTTGACCAGGATGTCGAGCTTGCCGTGAGTGCTTTTGATGTGCTCGAAGATCGCTTCGATCTGCGCCATCTCGCCGATGTGGCAGGCGAACGCCTCGGCGCTGCCGCCGGCTTCGTTGATGGCGTCGGCCACCGCTTGGCAGCCGTCGATCTTGCGGCTGGAAACGATCACGTGGGCGCCCTGCTCCGCCAGGAGCTTGGCGATTTCCTCGCCGATGCCACGGCTGGCGCCGGTGACCAGGGCGATCTTGCCGTTCAAATCAAACAGTTTGGTGCTCATAAAATCTCTCCCGAAAAATATGGTGGCCCTAGTACCGTAGGAGCGGCTTCAGCCGCGATGGCGTTCCAGACGCGCGCGTGGTGAATCAACCAATCGCGGCTGAAGCCGCTCCTACCGTGACGGGGCGTGGTTTTAAGCGCCTTCGCGGACGATCCGCATGGCCATTTGCGCGAGCGGTTCCACCACCTGGCCCACGGCGGCGGCTTTCTTGCTGGAGGCGTTGCCGTCCTGGGCACGTTTGGCCACGCCCTGGGCGATGGCCGCCAGGCGGAAAAAGCTGAACGCCAGATAGAATTCCCAGTGGTCGATGTGATCGATGCCGCGACGCTGGCAATACATCGCCACGTATTCCTTCTCGGTGGGAATGCCCAGCGCCGGCCGGTCCTTGCCCTGCAGGCCGGACAGGTTGCCGCCCTCCTGGGGCATGCGCAGCTGCATGCACTGGTAGGCCAGGTCCGCCAGCGGATGGCCCAGGGTGGACAGCTCCCAGTCGAGCACGGCGATCACGCGCGGCTCCTCCGGGTGCCACATCATGTTGTCCAGGCGGTAGTCGCCGTGCACCAGGGACACCTGGCCGTCGTCCGCGGGCAGGTGTTCTTCCAGCCAGGCCATCAGGTCTTCCATGGCCGGAATGTGGTTGATCTCGGAGGCGCGGTACTGCTTGCTCCAGCGGCCCAGCTGGCGTTCGAAGTAACTGCCCGGCTTGCCGTAATCGGCGAGGCCGTTGGCTTCCAGGTCCACGTCGTGGAGCGCCGCCAGCACCCGGTTCATCTCGGTGTACATGGCGGTGCGGGCGTCGTTGTCCACCTCGGGAATGGCCGCGTCCCAGAAGATGCGCCCCTGGCAGAACTCCATCACGTAGAACATGGAGCCGATCACGTCCCGGTCCTCGCACAGGTGATACATGCGCGGCACCGGCACGGCGGTGTCGCGCAGCGCGTTCATCACCCGGAACTCCCGGTCCACGGCGTGGGCGGACTTGAGCAGCTTGCCCGGCGGTTGCCGGCGCAGCACGTACTCACCGGAAGCGGCGCGAAGATGGAAGGTGGGATTGGACTGGCCGCCGTCGAACTTGGTGGCGGTCAGCGGGCCCTGGAACCCGTCCACATGGGCTTCCAGGTACGCGGCGAGGTGTTCGGTATCCAGCGAGTCCACCTGGGACATGACTTCCTCCTTAAAAAAACAAAGTTGAAAGCGACAAGTTAAAAGTTGAAACGCGTGCACGGCCTGGGCGGTTACCCAAGCCGTGCCCGCGCGTCTTGTGTCGCTTCAACTTTCAACTTTCAACTTTCAACTGATTCAGGCGTATTGCTTGGCCAGGTTGCGGCCCAGCTGCATCATGTGCACCTGATCCGGGCCGTCCGCCAGGCGCAGGGTGCGCGCGTAGGCGAAGAAGCCGGCCAGCGGCGTGTCCTGGCTGAGGCCCACGGCACCGTGGATCTGGATCGCCCGGTCGATCACGTTGAGCGCCATGTTGGGCGCCACGATCTTGATCATGGCGATCAGTTCCTTGGCTTCCTTGTTGCCATGCCGGTCCATCATGTCCGCCGCCTTGAGGGTGAGCAAGCGGGCCTGCTCGATCTCACAGTAGCTCTTGGCGATGTCCTCGCGCACGGAACCCTGCTTGATCATCGGCTGGCCGAACACCACGCGGTCGTTAACGCGCTTGCACATCAGCTCCAGGGAGCGCTGGGCGGCGCCGATCAGACGCATGCAGTGGTGGATGCGGCCCGGCCCCAGGCGGCCCTGGGCGATTTCGAAACCACGGCCCTCGCCGAGGATGATGTTTTCCTTGGGCACGCGCACGTTCTCGAAGATCACTTCGGCGTGGCCTTCCGGCGCGTCGGCGGAACCCAGCACGTGCATGGGCCGCTTGACGTTGACGCCGGGGGTGTTGGTGGGCACCAGGATCTGCGACTGCTGCTCGTGACGATTGGGGTTGTCCGGGTCGGTCTTGCCCATCACGATCATGATCTCGCAGCTCTTGCGCATGGCGCCGGAGATGTAGAACTTGCGGCCGTTGATCACGTAATCGTCGCCGTCACGCTTGATCGAGGTCTCGATGTTGGTGGCGTCGGAGGAAGCCACTTCCGGCTCGGTCATGGCGAAGGCGGAGCGGATCTTGCCTTCCATCAGCGGCTTGAGCCATTGCTCCTGCTGCTGGGCGTTGCCGTACTTGGCCAGCACTTCCATGTTGCCGGTGTCCGGCGCGGAGCAGTTGAAGCACTCGGAGGCGATGTGGTGGCGGCCCATCTGTTCGGCCAGGGGGGCGTATTCCAGGTTGCTCAGGCCCACGCTCCACTCGCCGTGTTCCTTGGGCAGGAACAGATTCCACAGGCCCTTGGCGCGGGCTTTTTCCTTGAGTTCGTCAAGCACCGGCGGGGTTTCCCAGGGGTTCTTTTCCAGCTGCTCGTGGTAGGTGTGCTCGGCGGGCACCACTTCATTGTCGATGAAGTCGCGAACCTGGTTGATCAGGTCCTGGGTCTTTTCGGAATATTGAAAGTCCATTGTTCTCTCCCATGGGAACCCGGCGGGTTCCGGTCAGTATCGAATTAGCTGTAGGTAATCGAATCGCCGCGGTCTTCCCGGTCCAGGTGCGGCACCTGGTTGAACACCGATAACCGGTATACGTTTTTATTGAAGAAGCCCTGGGTGACGCCGGTGTTGCGGATCTGGAGATTGAGCTCCACCACGGTGTCGTCGGCGGTGGCCAGCATGTGGCGCATCCACATGGCGATGGCGCCGCCGGAGCTGACCACCAGCACCCGCTGGCGGTCCGCGTAGCGTTCCTGGATGTGGGCCATGGCGCCGGCCACCCGGTCGTGGAAGCCGCGCCAGCTTTCCGGCAAGGCGCCTTCCAGGCCATCCGCCCGCCAGTGCTGCATGGCGCGCTTGAGCACCCGGTAGAAGGCGGCGATGGACGCGCCTTCCGGCGGCGCCTGATCCGGGTGGGCGCTCAGGAAGGCGTCCACCACGGAATGGAAGTCGAATTCATTGAGGCCGGGCTGCACGTCGGCGTCGAGGCCGGCGCCCAGGCCTTCCAGAATGCCCTCGCCGGTTTCCACGTGGCGCACCAGATCGCCGGTGACCAGGGCATCGAAGGCCAGGCCGCGTTCGCGGTAATACTCACCCAGCCAGCGGGCCTGCTGGTGGCCCAGGGTGGACAGCTTGTCGTAGTTATCGGCGCCGAACGACGCCTGTCCGTGGCGGACCAGGTAAAACTCGGCCATGGGGATGCCTGTCCTCGCAGTGTTGAAGACAGCCTAGAGCAGCCCCGTAAGTTAGTGAAATTGATATTTTGAATCCCGGAAAATAAATCTGGTGCATGAGCGGTACATCGCCAGCACATCGGGAGAGGCCCCTCTTCCCCACCGTTATTCCTTGCTTTGCGAAACGAGGTTCCGATATTTTCGTGTCTTTCGATTGGCGAGACTGGGAGACAACAATGAGCAGCCTGGAACTGCAAAGCGGCTTCGTAAGCGCGGCCGAACACGGCGCCCTGCTGGAGGTGACCCTGGACCGGCCGGACAAACTGAACGCCCTGAGCGCGGAAATGTACCGGGACCTGAGCCGGGCGGTGGACCACGTGCGCGACCGCGACGACCTCAATGCCCTGCTGCTCGACGCCAACGGCCGGGCCTTCACCGCCGGCAACGACATCGGCGATTTTCTCAACGCCGACCCGGAGGCGCGCCGCAGCGGCGAGTTGAGCCCGGCCATGCAGCTGGTGCACCGGCTGCTGACGCTGGACAAGCCGGTGATCGCCGCGGTGCACGGCAACGCCACCGGCATCGGCACCACCCTGCTGCTGCACTGTGACCTGGTGATCGCCGCCGACAGCGCCCGCTTCTACACCGCCTTCATCAATCTGGGCCTGGTGCCCGAGGCCGGCTCCAGCCTGATCCTGCCGGACCTGCTGGGGCGCCAGAACGCCAACCGCCTGCTGCTCGCCGGCGATACCCTGGACGCCGACGAAGCCCTGCGCATGGGCCTGGTGGCCTACCGCTGCGGCGACGACGAACTGCGCGACAAGGCCCTGGAGCTGGGCGGCAAGCTGGCCGCCAAACCGCCCCAGGCGATGCAATACACCAAGCAGCTCACCCGCCACGGCGCCGACGCCGTGCGCGATCAGATCAAGAAGGAATCGGTGCTGTTCGGCGAGCGCATGTTCAGCGACGAGACCCGGGCGATTTTCGACACTTTCTTGAACAAGAAATAAGCGCGACCGAGAACCGTGCCGTAGGAGCGGCTTCAGCCGCGATAGCCCGGCGGTCGACTCGCGCTGCGCCGCCTTATCGCGGCTGAAGCCGCTCCTACACTACCGAGGCGGTCAGCGCGCGGTGACGCCACGCAGGGCCACCGTGGTGACCTCCTCCACCAGGGCGTCCAGGGCGCCGGGGCCGGTGTCGTAGCGCGGGTGGTACCAGTTGATCACCGAGTTGAGCGCGCCCAGCACCGGCTTGATCGCCAGCTTTGGTTCGTTGGCGTGCAGGTCGCCCTCCTCGATGCCCGCGCACAACACCTGCAGGAACACCTGCTCGTAGCGCCGCCGCCGGTTCTGCAGGCGGGTCAGCTCGCGGCGCTGGGCCTCGGTGGTGCTCACCCGCAGGTGCATCTGCACCCCTTCCGCCACGGCGCGCTGGAAGTGCTGGGTCTCGATCAGGGTGGCCACGTGGCGGCGGGCCATGCCGTGCAGGCGCTCCGCCGCCGGGGCGTCGCGCTTGAGCTCCGCGTCGATGGCCTGGACCAGAGCGTCCATGCCCCGCTGGTGGATCTCGAAGAACAAATCCGCCTTGGAATCGAAGTAGTGGTAGACCATGCCCTTGGTGGCACCGAGCCGCCGGGCGATGTCGTCGATGCTGGTGGCCTTGAAACCGCGCTCCATGAAGGCGCGCGCCGCCGCGTCCAGAATGGTATCGCGGGGGCTGGCGTCCAGCTCGCCCCGGGGGTGTGCCATGGATGAAGTCCTCTTGCCGGGCCGCTTGGGGGGAAGGCACCACTGTAGCAAAATCGGGCGCCAGGGATTGCCCGATTTTGGCACTTTCGACCCGGGCGGACATTGGCCGCTTTTGCACACGGCATGGTCGATCATGACATTACTGCCGTTAACCATGCCGCTTTTCACTCTGGACGCCCTTTTATGGTGCCAACATACTTTGGGACCGACTTGCCTATAAATGAAAAGCTGTTTCGAAACAGCTCGGGAGGAAACAGATGTCGGATCTCGAACAGTTCCGCGCGGACACCCGGGCCTGGCTGGACGCCAACTGCCCGGAGGAAATGCGCCAACCCATGAAGAGTCAGTCCGAGCACTGCTGGGGCGGCCGCAAATGGGAATTTCAGTCCGAGGCACAGAAAGTGTGGCTCGAACGCATGGCCGATAAAGGCTGGACCGCGCCCCAGTGGCCCAAGGAATACGGCGGCGGTGGTCTTGGCCCGGAAGAAGCGGCGATCCTCGACGAGGAAATGAAGCGCATCAACGCGCGCACGCCGGTGAGTAACTTCGGCTTCTGGATGCTGGGCCCGGCCCTGCTCAAGTTCGGCAGCGAGGAGCTCAAGCGCGAGCACCTGCCGCCCATCTGCCGGGGCGAAATCCGCTGGTGCCAGGGCTACTCCGAGCCCAACGCCGGCTCCGACCTGGCCAGCCTGCAAACCCGCGCCGAGGACAAGGGTGACCACTTCCTGGTCAACGGCCAGAAAATCTGGACCTCCTACGCGGACAAGGCCGACTGGATCTTCTGCCTGGTGCGCACCGACCCGGAGGCGACCAAGCACAACGGCATCTCCTTCGTGCTGTTCGACATGGAAAGCGACGGCGTCACCACCCGCCCCATCGAGCTGATTTCCGGCGAATCCCCGTTCTGCGAAACCTTCTTCGACGACGTCAAGGTGGACAAGAACCAGGTGGTCGGCGAGCTCAACCGTGGCTGGGACGTGGCCAAGTACCTGCTCACCCATGAACGCAACAACATCGGCGGCGAGCCGCCGGGCTTCCTCAAGGGCCGCGCCCTGGGCCCGCTGGCCGCGGAATACGTGGGCACCGAGCACGGCAAGCTGGCCGACACCGCCCTGCGCGCCGACATCGCCCGGCTGGAGATCGACCAGATCGCCTTCAAGGCGCTGGTGGAAAAAATCCGCGCCGAGGCGGAAGCCGGCCAGGGCGTGGGCGCCCAGTCCGCGGTGCTCAAGTATTACGGCACCGAGCTCAACAAGCGCCGCTACGAAGTGATGATGGACGCGCTCGGCGCGGAAGGCCTGGAATGGGACAGCGAACGCACCATGGGCGGCCTGTACGCCCGCGAGTGGCTGCGCTCCAAGGGCAATTCCATCGAGGGCGGCACCTCCGAGGTGATGCTGGGCATCGTTTCCAAACGCCTGCTGGGCCTGCCGGACGCATAAGGAGTCGGACCAATGAAACTCAACGACGAACAACAGATGCTGCAGGACTCCGTGGCGCGGCTGATGGCCGACAAGGGCCCGGTGTCCCGCCTGCGCCAACTGCGCGACGAGAACAGCGAAAAAGGCTATGACGAGCCGCTCTGGCACGCCATGGTGGAAGCCGGCCTGACCGGCATCCTGGTGCCCGAGGAACACGGCGGCATCGGCTTCGGTCTGGTGGGCGCCGGCCTGGTGGCCCGGGAAATCGGCCGCAACCTGTCGGTAACGCCGTTCCTGTCCAGCGCCGTGCTGGGCGCCGCCGCCCTCAGCGCCGGCGGCAGCGATGCCCAGAAAGCGGAGTGGCTGCCGGCCATCGCCGAAGGCCGCGCGATCACCGCCCTGGCCATCGACGACGGCGCCAAGCACCGCCCCGAGGCGATCCAGGCACGGGTGGAAAACGGCCTGCTCAGCGGCGCCAAGCTGCTGGTGCTGGACGGCCACGTGGCCGACCTGCTGCTGGTGGCGGCGCAAGGTGACAACGGCGCCGGCCTGTTCCTGGTGGACCCCAACGCCGAGGGCGTGACCATCGAGCGCACGCAAATGGCCGACAGCCGCAACGCGGCGCGCATCCGCTTCGACAACGTGCCCGCCCAGGCCATGAGCGACGGCGCCGCCGCCCTGGCCGCCGCCCTGCGCGCCGGCCGCGCGGTGCTGGCCGCGGAATTGTCCGGGCTGGCCCTGGAAGTGTTCGAGCGCACCCTGGCCTACCTCAAGGAGCGCAAGCAGTTCGGCCGCCTGATCGGCACCTTCCAGGCGCTGCAGCACCGCGCCGCCCTGCTCAGCGGCGAAGTGGCGATGACCGAGGCCCTGGCCATGCAGGCCCTGGACGCCTGCGACCAGAACGCCGAGGACGCCGACCAGCTGGTACTGGCCGCCAAGTCCAAGGCCGCCAAGGTGGCCCTGCTGGCCGGCCAGGAAGGCGTGCAGATGCACGGCGGCATCGGCATGACCGATGAATTCGACATCGGTTTCTTCCTCAAGCGTGCCCGCGCCGGCGGCGAGACCCTGGGCGACGCCAACTACTGCGCCGACCGCTTCGCTGCCTTGCGCGGTTACTGATCAACCGGCGAGTTTCGCGGCTAAAGCCGCTCCTACCCGTTAATGGCGCCGTAGGAGCGACTGGGCGGCACTCCGCTTCAGTCGCGATGAATTCGCCCATAAGGAGAGCACGACAATGTCCAACAACACGCTCAACGTCGAACAACTCCAGGCCAAGGTGGGCGAGGACCTGGGTACCTCGCGCTGGTTCCCGGTGGACCAGAGCCGCATCGACGCCTTCGCCGACCTCACCGAGGACCCGCAGTGGATCCACGTGGACCCGGAGCGGGCCGCCAAGGAAACCCCGTTCGGTGGTACCATCGCCCACGGCTTCCTGAGCCTGTCCCTGCTGTCCGCCATGGCCATGGACGTGGTGCCTTCCATCCAGGGCACCGTGATGGGCATCAACTACGGCTTCGACAAGGTGCGCTTCCTGAACCCGGTGCGTTCCGGCTCCAAGGTTCGTGGCCATTTCAAACTGGCCAGCGTGGAACCGCGCGGTGACAATCAGCTGCTGATCCGCTACGCCATCAGCGTCGAGATCGACGGCGTCGACAAGCCGGCCATCGCCTGCGAATGGCTGAGCCTGATCATTCTGGGAGAGTAAACAGCATGAGCATCAACTTCGAAGGCCGCGTGGCCATCGTTACCGGCGCGGCCAACGGCCTGGGCCGGTCCCACGCCCTGGAACTGGCCCGCCTGGGCGCCAAGGTGGTGGTCAATGACTTCGGCGGCGCCCGCGACGGCACCGGCGGGTCCAGCGAGGCCGCCGAGAAAGTGGTCGCCGAGATCACCGCCGCCGGCGGCGAAGCCATCGCCAACGGCGCCGACGTCTCCAACGAGGAGCAGGTCCAGGCCATGGTCCAGCAAACCCTGGACCAGTGGGGCCGCGTCGACATCCTGGTCAACAACGCCGGCATCCTGCGCGACAAGAGCTTCGCCAAGATGGACATGAGCGACTGGGACAAGGTGGTGGCGGTGCATCTCACCGGCTCCGCCATCTGCACCCGGGCGGTGTGGCCGGTGATGCGCGAGCAGGGCTACGGCCGCGTGATCATGACCACCTCCACTTCCGGGCTGTACGGCAACTTCGGCCAGGCCAACTACGGCGCCGCCAAGATGGGCGTGGCCGGGCTGATGAACACCCTGTGCCTGGAAGGCGAGAAATACGACATCAAGGTCAACTGCGTGGCGCCCACCGCCGCCACCCGCATGACCGAGGACCTGATGCCCAAGGAAGTACTGGCGCTGCTGGAACCGTCGGAAATCACCCCGGCGGTGCTGTTCCTGGCCAGCGACCAGGCGCCCAGCCGCCGCATCGTGCTGGCCGGCGCCGGCTGCTACGCCATGGTGCGTCTGATGGAGAGCGACGGCATCTACCTGGAGGAAGGCGACCGCACCCCGGACGCCATCGCCGCCCGCTTCGAGGAACTCGGCGACATGAGCAACGCCCGCGAAATGCAGAACGGCGGCGAGCATGTCTCCAAGATTCTGACCAAGGCCGCCCACGCCAAGGGCATCAAACTGGGCTGACGGCGACGTCCGCCCCACCCTTTTCAACGACTTTCAAACAACGAGGCCCATCATGAGAGAAGCCGTAATCGTTTCCACCGCCCGCACCCCGATCGGCAAGGCCTATCGCGGTGCCTTCAACGACACCCAGGCCCAGGCCCTGGGCGGCCACGCCATCAAGCACGCCGTGGAGCGCGCCAAGGTCGATCCGGAAAGCATTCAGGACGTGATCATGGGCGCCGCCCTGCAACAGGGCTCCACCAGCGGCAACGTGGCCCGCCAGTGCGCCCTGCGCGCCGGCCTGCCCACCTCCGTGGCGGGCATGACCATGGACCGCCAGTGCGCCTCCGGCCTGATGGCCATCGCCACCGCCGCCAAGGAAATCGTGGTGGACAACATGGACGTGGCCGTGGCCGGCGGCCTGGAGTCCATTTCCCTGGTGCAGAACGACAAGATGAACACCTTCCGTGCCCGTGATCCGTGGCTGGTGGAGCACCGCCCGGACATCTACATGAGCATGCTGGAAACCGCCGAGATCGTGGCCGACCGCTACAACGTCTCCCGCGACGCCCAGGACGAGTACGCCTTCCAGTCCCAGATGCGCACCGCCCAGGCCCAGCAGGACGGCAAGTTCGACGACGAAATCGTGCCGCTGACCACCAACATGAAGGTGATGAACAAGGAGACCAAGGAAATTTCCGATCAGGAAGTAACCCTGGGCAAGGACGAAGGCAACCGTCCGCAAACCACCCTGGAAGGCCTGCAAAGCCTGCAGCCGGTGTTCAAGGACGGCATGGCCGTGAAGGAAGGCAAGTTCATCACCGCCGGCAACGCTTCCCAGCTGTCCGACGGCGCCAGCGCCAGCGTGCTGATGGAAGCCAAGGAAGCCGAGCGCCTCGGCCTGACCCCGCTGGGCGCCTACCGCGGCATGGCCGTGGCCGGCTGCGACCCGGACGAAATGGGCATCGGCCCGGTGTTCGCGGTGCCGAAACTGCTCAAGCGCTTCGGCCTGAGCATCGACGACATCGGCCTGTGGGAACTCAACGAAGCGTTCGCCAGCCAGTGCCTGTACAGCCGTGACAAGCTCGGCATCGACCCGGACAAATACAACGTCAACGGCGGCGCCATCTCCATCGGCCACCCGTACGGCATGTCCGGCGCGCGCATGACCGGCCACGCGCTGATCGAAGGCAAGCGTCGCGGCGTCAAGTACGTGGTGGTGACCATGTGCGTGGGCGGCGGCATCGGCGCCGCTGGTCTGTTCGAGGTATTCTGAACGGCTTCACCGAATCGCCGGGCCCGTCCCCTTTCCGGGCCCGGCAACGCTTTGCCGCGTCAGCAGGCCGGCGTGTCCCCAAAACACGCCGGCCATTTCAGTGGTGACGATCGCGTCGACCGACGCCCCTTCCCAAGAATCATCACCGCACGAGGGCCGCTGACGCGGCCTTTTTATTGTTTTCCCGGCCTTGGCCGCATTGCTCCGACAACCTCCCGGTCATGTCCATATTAGTGATCCCGATCATGGCCCGGCATGGACATAAAGGGTCATAGTTATGGACCTTTCACGTTCCAGGGTTATCCAAGGAGGAAGGAATGGCGGCCATTCCCAAAGGAAAAATTGCTTTCAGCCCATCCATTCAGAACTACCTGCACACCGATCGGGACCGGGTACCGGTGCAGGACACCACCTTCACCGATGTCTCCGCGGTGGTCCTGTCCGAGGCCGACATCGACGCCGGCCTGCTGGACCGGATCCAGACGCTCGGCTATGGCATTCCGGTGTTCGCGGTGTCCGACGAAGACCCCGATACCACGCCCCGGCTGAAGGGCCTGACCGGGGTGCTCGCCCGGGAGGAAATCAACGCCGACTATTTCGGGCGCATGGTCGAGGTGGCGGCCCACAAGTTCGACCATGACGTGCTGCCACCCTTCTTCCGGGAGCTGGTTCAATACGAGCGCAAGGGCTACGCCCAGTTCGATTGCCCGGGCCACCAGGGCGGGCAGTTTTTCCAACGCCACCCGGCCGGGCGCCGTTTCTACGACTTTTACGGCGAGAACCTGTTCCGCACCGACCTGTGCAACGCCGACGTCAAGATGGGCGATCTGCTGATCCACGAGGGGCCGCCGAAACAGGCGGAAATGCACGCCGCCCGGGTGTTCAATGCCGACTACACCTATTTGATCCTGAACGGCACCTCCACCTCCAACAAGATCGCGCTGAGCGCCATCCTCACCCCCGGCGACCTGGTGCTGTTCGACCGCAACAACCATAAATCCGTGCATCACGGGGCCCTGTTCCTGTCCCAGGCGACACCGATTTATCTGGAAACCGCCCGTAACGCCTACGGTTTGATCGGCGGCATCGACGAGCACTGCTTCGAGGAGAGTTACATCCGCGAGCGCATTGCCCGGGTCGACCCGGAGCGCGCCCGGGCGGAACGGCCCATCCGCATGGCGGTCATTCAGCTGGGCACCTATGACGGCACCATCTACAACGCCCGTCAGGTGGTCGACCGGATCGGCAAGCTGTGTGATTACATTCTGTTCGACAGCGCCTGGGTGGGCTATGAGCAGTTCATCCCGATGATGTCCGATTGCTCACCGCTGCTGCTCGACCTCAAGCCCGATGATCCGGGCATCATCGTCACGCAAAGCGTCCACAAGCAGCAGGCCGGCTTCTCCCAGGCCTCGCAGATTCATAAGAAGGACGCGCACATCGAGGGCGAGCCCCGGCATGTCAACGCTGACCGGTTCAACAACGCCTACATGATGCATTATTCCACCAGCCCCTTTTATCCGATGTTCGCGGCCCTGGACGTCAACGCCAAAATGCACGCCGACGGCAGCGGCGAGAAGCTGTGGGCCCACGCCGTGCGAGTCGGTGTCGAAGCCCGCAAGATGATCCTTCGACAATGTTCGATGATCCGTCCGTTCGTGCCGAAAGAGGTCCACGGGCGCCCCTGGGAAGAAGCCCCCACCGAGGAAATCATCCAGGACCGCGCGTACTTCGCCTTTGATCCGGAGGATGACTGGCACGGCTTCGAGGGTTATCAGAAAGGCCAGTATTTCGTTGACCCGAACAAGCTGCTGCTCACCACGCCCGGCCTCAAGGCGGAAACCTTCGACTACGAGGATTTCGGCATTCCGGCCAATATCCTGGCCAACTACCTGCGTGACAACAACATCATCAACGAAAAGGCCGACCTGAACTCGATCCTGTTCCTGATGACCCCGGCGGAACTGATCACCAAGATGCAGAATCTGGTCGCCACCCTGATCCGCTTCGAGGAGGCGGTCCAGGAGGATCAGCCGCTGGCGCGGGTCCTGCCCGGCGTCTATGAGCAGCACGCGGAACGCTACCAGGGCTACACCATCCGTCGTCTTTGCCAGGAGATGCACGATTTCTACAAGGACAAGGACGTCAAGCGGATGCAAAAGGACATGTTCCGCGAGCGGCATTTCCCGCCGGCGCGCCTGCCGGTGCATGAAGCCAACTGGGAATTCCAGCGTGGCAACGTGGAGCTGGTGCCGCTCACCGACATCTCCGGGCGGATCTGCGCCGAAGGGGCGTTGCCCTACCCGCCCGGCATTATCTGCGTGATCCCCGGCGAACAATGGACCGATCTGACCCGGGATTATTTCCTGACCCTCGAGGAGGGGATCAACCTGCTGCCCGGGTTTGCCCCGGAATTGCAAGGCGTGCATCTGCGAACCGAGGCCAACGGGCGCATCCGTGCCTATGGCTACGTGCTGAAGAACTAGGGAGACCAACCCATGGCGCACAAGCAAGAAAACAGAATGGGGCTGGTCTCGCTAACCATGATCACCGTGGTGAATATGATGGGCTCGGGGATTATTCTGCTGCCCGCCAACCTGGCCCAGGTGGGCAACATCTCGGTGCTCTCGTGGGTGGTCACCGCCATCGGCGCGATGGTACTCGCCTACGCCTTCGCCCGGGCCGGCACCTATTCCAATCACCAGGGCGGCATGGGGGGCTACGCCGAATACGCCCATGGTCGCTCCGGCAACTTCATGACCAATTACACTTACTTCGTGTCCCTGGTGATCGCCAACGTCGCCATCGCGGTGACCACCGTCGGCTACGGGGCCTCCTTCCTGGGCATGGAGCTGTCCCCGGTGATGACCGGTGTCCTGACCATTGGCTGTCTGTGGCTGGCGTCCGTGCTCAACTTCGGCGGCCCCCGAATCACCGGCAAAATCGGTGGCTTCACCGTCTGGGGCGTGATCATCCCGGTGGCGGGCATCGCCGTGCTGGGCTGGTTCTGGTTTGATCCGCAACGCTACGTCGACGCCTGGAATCCCAAGGACATGCCCACCTTCCAGGCCCTGAGCGCCTCCATCTCGATCACGCTATGGGCCTTTCTGGGGCTGGAATCGGCCAGCGCCAACGGCGACGCGGTGGACAACCCCAAGCGCAACGTGCCCCTGGCGGTACTGATCGCCACCGGCATCACCGCCCTGCTCTACATTGCCTCGACCAGCGTCATCGCCGGTATCGTGCCCAGGGAGCAACTGGCGGGCTCCAACGCGCCCTTCGGTCTGGTGTTCGCGCAGATCATGGACCCCACCGTGGGCAAGATCGTGATTGGCCTGATGGTGATCTCCTGCTTCGGCTCCCTGCTCGGCTGGCAGTTCACCATCGCCGAGGTGGCGCGCTCCTCGGCGGTGACCGGCTATTTCCTCCCCTTCTTCGCCAAGGTCAGCGGCGCCGGCGCGCCGATTGTCGGCATTTGCGTCATTACTTTCGCGCAAACCCTGCTCTCGCTCATGACCATCAGCCCGACCCTCAACCAGCAGTTCACCTCGCTGGTGAATCTGGCGGTGATGACCAACCTGATCCCGTACATTCTGTCCATGTCGGCGCTCAGCTCCCTGCAGCGCACCGAGAAGGTGCCCGCCGCGTCCGCTCGCACCGCCAACGTGGTGGCGTTCATCGCCGGCCTCTACAGCCTGTACGCGCTTTACGCCACCGGGACCCAGGCGATGATGTATGGCGGCCTGGTCACCTTCGCCGGCTGGATGCTCTATAGCCTGGTGGCCGCGCGGCTGGATCACCGCCCGGTTCGCCAGCCGGGTACCGGCGAGACCGCCGTGGAATCCGATCACAAGGGCGCCCTGAGCGCCGTGGCGGCGGCCACGGAAAGGGAAAACCAGCGCGACACTCGCTGACCGGCGCCGGCAAAGGCGCCCCGGCGACGGCCCCGTGGCTCACCGGGCCGTCGCTCACGGGGCACTCTCAGCGCGGGCGGCGCATCTTGCAGCTGGTGGGCAGGGACACCGCCTCTCGGTCGATCTTGGCGATGCGGTGGTAGTTGAAGTCGGTGCCCTCGGCGCCGTACTTCATGTCGTCCTTGAGCACCGAGATGAACAGCGGCAGCTGCATCTGGTGGTCCTCGGCGCGCATCACCGCGGTGCCGGTGGGCGTCTCCACGCTGAGCCCTTCCATGGCCCGGGCGATGGCCACCGGGTCGGTGGAGTCGGCTTTCTCCGCCGCCTTTTGCAGCATGTCCAGCATGGTGCTCAGGCGCAGCCAGTAGTAGTCCCAACCGGTTTCGTCGTACATGCGCACCTGCTGCTCGGCCATTTCCGGATCCTCGAAATCGCCGTAGTACTCATTGACCTGGTAGATGCGGTCCACGCCGGCGTCGCCCACCTGGGTGACCACCCCGGCCATGGCGCCGTAATAGGTGAGGAACGGCATGTCCAGGCCGCTGTCGGCGGCGGATTTCACCAGCAGGGTGATGTCCTGGCCCCAGTTACCGGTGATCACGGCATCGGCGCCGGAGGCCTGGATCTTGGAAATGTAGGGGGTGAAGTCCTTCACCTTGGCCAGCGGATGGAAATCCTCGCCGACGATCTCCACGTCCGGGCGCTTCTCCTCGAGCATGCGGCGCGCGGACGACGCCACCGCGCGGCCGAAGCTGTAGTCCTGGTTGATCAGGTAGACCTTCTTGATGTCCGGCTGGTTTTCCACCCAGTCGGTGAGCGCGTTCATCTTCATGTCCACATGGGCGTCGAAGCGGAAGTGCCAGAACGAGCAGCGCTCGTTGGTGAACGCCGGGTCCACCGCCGCCATGTTCAGGTACAGCACTTCCTCGCCCTTGTTGCGCGTGTTGTGCTTGTCCACGGCGGTGAGCAGCGCCGAGGCCACGGACGAGCCCATGCCCTGGGTCACGAAACGGATGTCGTCGTCGATGGCCTTTTGCAGCTGCACCAGGCTTTCCTGGGGATTGACCTTGTTGTCCAGGCCGACGATCTCCAGCTTCTTGCCATTGATGCCGCCGGTTTCATTGATGTGCTCGGCGTGGAATTTCAGGTGCTCGATGGCGGACTGGCCGGCGGCGGCCATGGGGCCGGTGAGCGGGTCGATCAGGGCGATGCGGACGGTATCCTCGGCCTGGGCCGCGCCGGTGATCAGCAGGGACGCGGTGGCCGCGCGCAACAGTTTTCTTATCATCCTGGCTCTCCTGGTTTGTTATTCGACTTACTTGTTATTGATAGCCCAGGGAACGGCAGGAAAGCGTGACGGACAAGAAAGTGACTGGACGTAATTGGCCAGAAAAAGCGCAAAAAAAAGGTTCATCGCGGATTCCCGGGAAAGGCGGCTTTGATCTTGAGGAAGAAGTAGTCGCTGTCCCGGTAGCCATAGGCCATACGCTTGATGACCTT
>MDTD01129957.1_pt1 | contig 129149 bp, 134 predicted proteins | sample 811221 | NCBI WGS metagenome assembly MDTD01 (sample SAMN05326646, study PRJNA326480) | marine metagenome | isolation source: seawater | place: Pacific Ocean: South West | collected 2011 | reverse complement strand
CTGGGGTTGACCCTTGATGGTGGACATCTGATCGCGGGACTGCTGGTCCTGCTGGGAGGATGTTCCCGTGTCGGGAAACCGCAAGAAGTACACCCCGGAGTATCGCGAGCAGGCCGTGCGCCTGGTCGTCGATACCGGTCGCCCGATCGCGCACGTCGCCGCCGAGATCGGCGTGGGAGAACAATTGCTCGGCCGGTGGGTCGCAGCGGCCAAAGCGCGCTCGGCCAGCGATAATCCCGAAGTGCTCGATGACGATGAACGCGCAGAGCTGGAACGGCTGCGTAAGGAAAATGCCGAATTACGTTTGGATCGCGCCTTTTTGAAAAAAGCCGCGGCCTTCTTCGCCTCCGAACAGAACCGGTAGCAATGTACCGGGTCATCGAAGCGGAGAAGGCCAACTTCACGATCACACGGATGACCAGACTGCTGGAGGTATCGCGGTCAGGGTTCTACAAATGGCGCGCCACCCAAGCCGCGGGACCCACCGCGGCCCAGCAGCGCCGCGCCGCGATCGACGTCAAGGTCAAGGCGTTCCACGACGCCTCTGATCAGGTGTACGGCACTCCGCGGATCTTGGCCGATCTGCGCGAGGACGGAGAGGTCATCTCCCGTAAGACCGTGGCGGCCGCGATGCGCCGCCAACAGCTGGCCGGGATCAGCCCCCGCACATTCACCCCAGTGACCACCGTCGTTGATCTCGACGCGCACCGCCCTAAAGACCTTGTGGACCGCAGATTCGACCGCGGCGACCTCGATAAGGTCTGGACGTCGGACATCACCTATTTGGCCACCGAGGAGGGCTGGCTGTATCTCTGCGCAGTCCGTGACGGCTGCTCACGGAGGGTCCTGGGCTGGGCCGTAGAGGACCACATGCGCACCGATCTGGTCGAGTCGGCGCTGTCGATGGCGGTCACGATGCGCGGCGCTTTGCCCGACCAGGTGATTTTCCACGCCGACCGCGGCACGCAGTACACCTCCGGGCAGCTCGCCCGGTTCGCCCGCCGCCACGACATCGCCCAATCAGTCGGCCGGACCGGGGTGTGCTGGGACAACGCTCAGGCCGAATCCTTCTGGAGCACAATGAAATCGGAGTTCTACAACCGACACACCTGGCCAACGAAAAAAGCTGCTAGGCTCGCGGTCGGCGACTGGATCGAACGGGTCTACAACCGCCGACGACGGCACTCGAAGATCGGCATGATCAGTCCTGTCGAGTTCGAGAACCGCCAACATCAGCCGGCACAAGCCGCCTGACCCCGTGTCTACCATCCGGGGGCAACCTCACCGCTGGTTCTACGGCAACACCCGACGCGGCGACATCGTGGAAGTCATCAACACGACAGGCCCCACCCTTTCAGGAACCGACGGCCTCGGAGACTGGAACATCCCCTGGGAGCAATGGAAAGCCGGAAACGCCAACCTCTAAGCGACGGAAGTTCTTGACACCGCGCCGACATGGCGCGGCGCGCGGCATCGCTGAAACCCGTTTCCCCGCAGCACATTCGGTTCACTCCTTGGACGATCCTGCCTTACGGGCGGTTGCCGCCGTCGCTGGGGCCATCGACTCCCGATGACCGATGGCGATCAGCTACCGCCGACGGGGCTTCATGTAGCGCTCGGGGCAGAATTTTGCTCACCCCGGACGGCCTATAGAGTTCCTTTCCGAGAAGCTCGCACATTGCAGTTAGTTAATCCGCGCACCATTCACGCGCGTCTTCCCGCCCGGAAACGAATCTAGACCAGTGCTTGCCGCATTGAAGACACCCTGTCGCAGCGAATTTCACCATTGTAATTATGTGGCTACTGTTACTGGTGGGGCTTTTGTGAGTTACGCTTTTCTACGTAGGAGCTACGTATTTTGGTGTTGCGCCGTACGTATGCGTTTTTTCAGCCCCGCTATTGGTGAACGAAGTAGGACACCGCGCGGCGCACCGAGGAGAAGACATGGAATCAGACGTCCGGAGCAGGAGTGCGGCAATTGCCGTCTCCGACCGGTCTGACCCGGCGATGCGCGGTGCGAGACGCGTTCGGCGGCTCCCCGGTGTCATCAGCATCGTCGTGCTGCTCTTCGTCGCGTGTGCACCGGTCGCGTCGGCCCAACCTGCTGCCGGTCCGTGGGATCCCCTGCTGCCGAAGGTGGCGAGCGCAGGCGCTCCCGGTGATCCGGTTGCCATCGCGAACGCCTCTCTTCAGGCCACGGCCATGGCGACGCAGACGGCCATGAGTATGGGTCGCAACTTTCTCAGCAGCCTGGGAATTGTCAGTCCGGCCGCTAATCCGTCGACCAGCGTGCGCGGAAACCGGATCAATGGTGCGCAAGCGATCGAGTACGTGATTCGCAGGGCGGGAACGCAGATCGGCGTTCCCTACTCGTGGGGTGGCGGAAGCCTCACCGGTCCCAGCCGCGGCGTCGACCAGGGGGCCGGCACTGTGGGCTTTGACTGTTCAGGCCTGACCCGGTTCGCCTTCGCCGGCGTGGGAGTGCTGCTCCCGCGATGGTCCGGTGACCAGTACAACGCCGGTCGCAAGGTCCCACCCTCGCAAGCAAAGCGGGGCGATCTGCTGTTCTGGGGCCCGGGCGGGAGCCAGCACGAAGCCATCTATCTCGGCGGCGGGCAGATGCTCGAGGCGCAGCAGACCGGCGTGCCCATCAAGATCTCCCCGGTGCGGCTGTCAGGGATGACGCCCTACGTCGTTCGCATCATCGAAAGCTAAGCCTTCGCCGCAATCTGTCACCGCCTTCATCACTGCGCCGCAGCCGGCACTCGCTGCACCCACTCAGCCGGTCAGACAGTAACCGGTACCGCGCACCGTACGCAGATAGCGCGGCGAGCGTGGGTCCTCACCCAGCTTGCGCCGAAGATTGCCCACGTGCACCCCCAGCGTGGACCGGCCACCGTCGGAGGCATCCCCCCACAGGCTCAGCTGCAGTTGACGACACGTCACCGGTTCACCCGGACTCTCCGCCAGCGTGCACAAGATCTCGAACTCCGTGCGGGTAAGTGACAGTGCCTCGCCGCGCAGAGACACCCGGCGTGCGGCCACATCGATACGGAGATCCCCGAATGCACGGCGATGCATCTCGTCGCCGTAGTCGCCGCCACGTGGTTCGCCGCCGACACCGCAGCGCCTCAGCGCCAGCCGAATTCGCACGTTCAGCGCCTCGATGTCGCCCCCGCAGACGGCCGCGGTACTCACGAGCAGCGGCGTAATATCGCCGTCGCTGAGAGCGACCACGCCGACCTGCGTCTCCTGACGGATGCGGTCAAGCAGGGCCGTGCCCAGCCCCTGAGTGCCGACGCACACCACGACCACATCGGGATCGCCCTCGTGCAGACCTATGCTCGCGGCACGGGGCGAGTACGCCACCTCCACCGCGAAATCGTCGGCACGAAGGTGTCGCGCTACGGTGGCCGCATAGATGCGTCGAGGCTCAACGAGGAGCACGCGGATGCGGCCGGCGGCCGCCGCTGGCGGTACGGAACCGGCGACAACACGGTGCGACTCGATCGTCGTGGCATCCTCCTAGCCGTTCACGAAAACTCGAGCACGCCCATGCATCCTGCGCCGCCCTCGCGAGATAGTCTACCTCAATCTACGTAGTTACTACGTAGATGACGCGCCGATCGGGACATTTAGCGCCGGCTCGCGTCATCAACGGCCTTCGGCGTTGATCCCAGCCGTCCTCGCTGATCCAGGCGGTACAGCGCAACCGCCGACAGCAAGCCTTTGCACTGGTCATCTACGGTTTGACTCCGTAGATGATCTACGGTGTGGACGCAGGCGTCAGGCGGTCAGCGAAGACTTTGCTGGGTGGGCCGATACCCGACCGTCGAAGGGTTCTCGTCCGTCGATCTGCGCATTGGCCGACCCGAACCCGGATCAGAGCTAGGGGCACCTAGTGGTGACAGAGCACCTGGATGAATGCCGGTGTGGCGAGCATCGTGGCGATGGCGGCAACCAGGACAGCGCGATGACGCCACTGCACGTGCCGACGCGTCGGGGTGACCAGTCGCTCGGCGCGGGTGATGACCGCCGTTGCCGCCGCGGCCAGACCTTCGGCCACCGGAGGTCGGTGACCGGCCAGCGCGAGCAACCCCGCCAGTAGAGGACGAGTGCCGACGCGACGAGCGGCGGTATCGTCGGCGCACATCTCCAGCAGTTCCGCCACAGCCTGATGCGCGCAGGCGAACAAGGGCAGGTGAGGAAGGGTGGCTGCGAGGGCACGCAGCACCATGAGGATGTGGTGATGATGCCCTGTTAGGTGAGCATCCTCGTGGGCCAGAACCGCTTTCAGTTGCGCTCGGTTCAACGATTTCACGGCCGCCGAGGTCACGACGATGGCATGGGGGCGGCCGATGACACAGTAAGCGGCGGGAAGGTCCGCCTCGACGACAACGACGTGGGGATGGTCGGTGGGCCGACCGACGATCCGCGCGGCGTGTGCGTGCTCGTGACTTCGAGTGCGAAGCCTGGCCAGGCAGCGTCCCAGTCGCAGCGCCACAACCGCCGAGGTCAATAGCCCCCCGCCGATGAGCGCAATAGAGCCGAGGCGTCCCGCCAGCGGGGTGTGATCGGAGAACCCGAACAGTTCCAGGCAGAGGGTCACGACCGAGCCGTCGAGGATGCTGTTTGACGTCGCGTCGACCGCGAGTACCACTGCCGCCAGCCATGCCGCAAGCACGGCGGCCACCGTGGCCAGCCAGGCGGCCACACCCATGGACGGGCTGACCCCGCCACCAGTAAGGCGCCGCAGTACCGGTGGAGCAAGCCACGCCAACACCGCGCCGTAGAGCACCAGCCACAGAGCCGTCGTCATGATCGCCGCCCCTTACGCAGCGCCGCCTTGAGTTGCGTTGATTGCTCTGTACTCATCTGCTCGACAAAGAATGCCAGCACGGTGTTGGTGTCGCCGCCGGAGTCAAAGGCAGCTTTCATCAGCCGCGCTGACCGCTCCTCACGACTCATCGCCGCCCGGTACATATAGGCCTTGCCGTTTCGCTGCCGTTTGAGCCACCGCTTGCGATACAGGTTGTCCATGGTCGACAACACGGTGGTGTACGCGATGGGCCGCTGCTCAGACAGGTCCTCGAACACGTCGCGCACGGTGACCGGTTCCTGGTGATCCCACACCCAGTCCATGACCACCGCTTCGAGATCGCCGAATCCTCGCTGTTCCATCCGCCGCAACTCCTGCTCGCTCTGACGAGGTGGCCGATGCGCACAGCGCGGCACCCTGCAGCGTCCTAATCTAGCCGCCGACAGCCCATATGCCGGGGACCTCGCCGTGATGCGCAACCGATCGCGCCCCGGCGCGCGCCATTGAATCGGATCCAAGGCACCGGCACCTCGGGCCAACAGCAGATTTTGCCGGCCGGTCAGGTGTTACCGAGTTGAGACTGTGACAGGCGTTTCTCCTGATGCTGCAGTGATGTACGTTCCAAATACATACTAAGAAACTACGTAGTTACAGCGCTCATAGGCCGTTGCACATGACACCTCGGCGCACTGCCCCGTCCGACTCGCGGCCACCCGGCAGCCGCCCCACTCAGGAGAATTGATGCGGCGCCTCACTTCACTTCTCACCACCGGGGTGATTTTTGCGGTGCTGGTGCTTCACACCTCCGGCATCGCAATGGCCGGCCACGGAAGCGAACCTGATGGTGACAGCGAAACGGTCGCAGGACTTGTCGCCGCCGTCGCCGAAGCCAACCAGCAAGTCGCCGATATCGGCGCGGACATCCAACACCAGCAGGAGAGCGTCAATCGGGCCCTGGTTGAGCTTGCCACCGCCCGCGAGGCGGTCACCGAGGCGCACCGCACACTCGCCGACAGCGAGAAAGCACTCGCCGACAGCCAAACCGCCATCGACGCCACGCAGCAGCGTTTCGACGAGTTCGCCGCCTCGACCTACATGAACGGTCCCTCCCGCTCACTGCCGCTGGCAAGCAGCCCTGAAGACATCCTCTCGGCAGCCTCGACGCAGCAGACCCATCTCCTTGCCTTCGGAAGGGTCAAAGACGATCTCCGCCGAAGCCAGACCGAACGCGCCAACCGACTCTCAGCCGCCAAGCAAGCCCGCCTGGACGCCGACGCCGCAGCGGCCGAAGCGCAACGGCGACAGGACGCCGCAGTCACCGAACTCGTTGCCGCGCAACGCGCATTCACCGATCAACAGTCCGACCTCACCCGGTTGGCCGCCGAACGCGACTCCGCACAAACCCGACTGACTACTGCCCGACCGGTAGCAGCTACCGCACACCAGCCCACGGCCGCGCAACCCGGCGCCGCAGTGCCGCCGAGCGGCCAATGGGACCGCTCCAGTCCGGCACCGGCCGACAGCTCGCGCGCCGGCCAGTGGGACACCACGCTGCCGATGGTGCCCAGCGCCAATGTGGCCGGCGACCCGATAGCCATCATCAACGCCGTCCTCAAAATCATGGCGACCTCGCTGCAACTCACCGCCGACATGGGCCGAAACTTCCTCGTCAAACTCGGCATCCTCTCCCCCGCGACCGCCGCCGCAGATCCCGGCATCACCAACGGACGCATTCCCCGCCTGTACGGCCGTCAAGCCTCTGAATTCGTGATCCGACGAGCCATGTCGCAACTCGGCGTTCCCTACTCCTGGGGCGGCGGCAACGCCAACGGGCCCTCTCGGGGAATCGATCAGGGAGCCAACACCGTCGGCTTCGACTGCTCTGGCCTCATGCTCTACGCCTTCGCAGGCGTGGGCATCAAACTCGACCACTACTCCGGGTCTCAGTACAACGCCGGCCGCAAAGTGCCGTCATCGCAGATGCAGCGCGGCGATCTCATCTTCTACGGCCCCAACGCCAGCCAGCACGAAGCCATGTACCTCGGCGACGGCATGATGCTCGAAGCCCCCTACACCGGGTCAGTAGTCAAAATCTCACCCGTACGCAGCTCCGGGATGACGCCCTACGTCACGCGCTTGATCGAATACTGACACCTCGCGGCGAGCGCTACCTCGGCCGCGTCGCAGACCAGTCAGTCCGCTCCGGTGTGGCCGCTGCGAACAGGCTCCTCCAGTACCTCACGCCGCCCGCTGCGGCACGGCCGCCCAGAAGCGTGAAACAGGGCCGTCGCGCCCGCGATGGCGGCGGCCCACAGCACGACAATGACGGCGCACAGGATCAGCCACGTTTGCCATCCGAGACTGTTCGGGCAGACGTCCATCAGCAAGCGCATGTCAGGCCCTCCTCCACAGTGAGCATCCCCCAGCCGCAGGACGCAATCGGTATGAGTCTCGTAAAGATCTGCTGAAGATCGCTCCGCTCCGGCAGTCGTGCGCCGCCGCGGCCGCGTCAGCGGGCACGGTATGAGACATGGGGCACCACCCGGGTACATCACCTGAGCAGGCGAAGGGATACCGCGTCCTGGTCGTCTGACGACGAACTTCCCCTGGCCGAAGTGGTGGCCAGCTATTTAGAACGCGAGCAGTTCGAGGCGGTCGTGGCCGGCGTCGATGGTCACATCAGCGTCGTTGTGGGCCGCGTCGCTGCTCGCAGCGCTCGGCGATGACTGAGAGTCTGTTGTCGCATTCGAACAGGCAGTGATGAACAGGGCCGACGCCGCCAACGCCGCAAACCCAGTTCCACATCGCTTGTGCTGCATCGCGCATCCTTGTCCATACAACTTCGTGACACCAGGCCACGCGGGAGGCGCTCTCGCCGCCTCGGTCCAGCCTCAAGATTCCGAGTATGGGTCGGTTCGTGTCCCGATGAAGACTTGATGAAGAATCCTCACTGTCCTGTCGGTACGCGCAGCCCTGCCCAGGGCGTCATACCAGCGTCGCGCCGTTGCCCTGTGCCGCCCATCTACTATTGCACTACGTAGATAGTCCGCGACCGGAAGGTTTCACCGTTCAGCTCCGCAGATTCGTTGCCGCAATTCTGACCGGAGCCCTCGTCGCGGCGTGTTCGTCGAACGCCCCCGACAGTGCGCCGCCCGCGATAGTGCCGGGCATGGTGCACATCCACGGTCTCGGCATCAACCCGTCCGACGAAACCCTCTATGTAGCTACTCATTACGGGCCTCTACACAGTAGAGCCCCATCGGGCGCCACAACGAGTCGGCGGTCTCGCCCAGGACTTCATGGGCTTCACCATCGCCGGGCCTGACGAATTCTTGGCCAGCGGTCACCCTGATCCGGCACCGTCAACAACTGCCACACCTGGGCCTGATCAAGAGCAGCGACGCCGGCCAATCCTGGGAATCCCTGTCGCTGCACGGCAGCGCCGATTTTCACGCACTCGAGTACCGCCACAGCCGGGTCTACGGTCACGACAGCCAGTCGGGCGCTGTGGTGGTCAGCCTCGATGAGCAGTCCTGGCAGCGGCGAGCAGAAATCCCCGCCTCTGACCTAGCAGTATCACCCGCGGACGCCGACGAGATCCTCGCGACCACACGCCAAGGGCTCCTCCGAAGCACAGACGGCGCAATGACGTTCGACGCAGTCAGTGGTGCCCGGTTATGCAGCTGAGGTATCCGTCGCACTTCTGGTGACGTTGGCCCCTTGACAGATTGATACCCCATAGGGGTATATTGCTTCTTATACCCCTATGGGGTACCACCGAGGAGGAGTCATGGAAGCGGCGACACCCGGGTATGCAGCCTCGAAGGACGCACATCTCAAGCGACTGCGCAGAATTGAGGGGCAGGTCCGCGGCCTTGCACGCATGGTCGACGAGGACGCCTACTGCATTGACGTGCTCACCCAGATATCGGCGGCAACCAAAGCGTTGGAGTCGGTGGCGTTGTCGCTTCTCGACGAACATCTGTCCCATTGCGTCCGTGACGCAGTCCACCAGGGCGGCGACATCGCCGAGCAGAAGATCGATGAAGCCTCGGCAGCAATCGCGCGTCTCGTCCGTTCCTGAGCACACATCCGAAACCGCCCATCCCGCAAGCGAAAGTGGCCAGAAATGACCCGACAGCTCACCACCACCCTGCCCCTGGTCCCGTCCACCTCCTCGGGCTGCAGTTGCTGCGCACCGAGGTCACACCCACCAGCATCGGTCAAGGAGAACGCCATGAGCACGACCACAACCACCAAGTCCTACGCCGTGACCGGCATGACCTGCAGCCATTGCGTCGCCGCGGTGAGCGCAGAACTCGGCGCACTCGCCGGTGTCACCGACGTTCATGTCGATCTGGTTACCGGAGGCATCTCCACCGTGACGGTTTCCAGCGACACACCACTGACCACGGAGCAGATCACCTCCGCACTCGATGAGGCCGGCGACTACCGCCTATCCACCGATCAACCTCGCTAGCGCTCGACTTCGCGCGAACCCGAACCAAAGGACAGAGCATGAGCCTGCCGAATCACGTCGTCGGTGTCGATCAACCCCACAGCATCGAGCTGTCGATCGGCGGGATGACCTGTGCATCGTGTGCAGCCCGGATCGAAAAGAAACTGAACAGGATCGATGGGGTCGAGGCCAGCGTCAACTATGCGACCGAAAAGGCCAAGGTGGCCTACCCCAACTCCGTCGATCCAGCAGTGTTGATCGCCGCGGTGGAAGCGACCGGCTACACCGCAACCGCCCCCGCCGCGCCGAACGACGCGGCCCCGACCGATTCCGGCCCGGACGCAGGCGAAGCCGACTCCTTGCGGAGCCGATTGCTGATCTCCCTGATTCTGACGGTGCCCGTGATCGCGATGTCGATGATCCCCGCACTGCAATTCACCAACTGGCAATGGCTCGCGCTGACCTTGGCGTCTCCCGTCGTGGTGTGGGGTGCATTGCCATTCCACCGCGCAGCCTGGGCCAACGCCCGCCACCGCGCCGCCACGATGGACACCCTGATCTCACTGGGCGTCGGTGCGGCGTACCTGTGGTCACTGTGGGCGCTGTTCATCGGACACGCCGGCATGCCGGGGATGAGGATGGCCTTCAGTCTGCTACCCGACGCGGGTTCCGAGACCGAGCACATCTACCTCGAAGTCGCCGCCGCGGTGACGGTGTTCATTCTGGCCGGCCGCTACTTCGAGGCGCGCGCCAAGACACGATCCGGTGCCGCGCTGCGGGCCCTGCTCGACATGGGCGCCAAAGACGTCGCCGTCGTGCGCAACGGTACCGAAATCCGCATTCCAACAGCAGAACTTAGCGTCGGAGACGTATTCGTGGTGCGACCGGGTGAGAAGATCGCCACCGACGGGGTCGTGACCGACGGCTCGTCGGCAGTCGACGCATCGATGCTCACCGGGGAATCCGTGCCCGTCGAGGTCCGTCCCGGCGACCACGTCACCGGTGCCACCGTCAACGCCGGTGGGCGACTGCTCGTCCGCGCCAGCCGAATCGGCGCCGACACCCAACTCGCGCAGATGGCGCGCCTGGTCGAAGACGCCCAGAACGGCAAGGCATCAGTACAGCGCCTGGCCGACCGGGTCTCGGCGGTCTTCGTACCCATCGTCCTGGCGCTGTCGGTCGCAACGCTGGCGGCCTGGCTGCTCACCGGCCATTCAGCGACAGTCGCATTCACCGCGGCAGTCGCTGTCCTGATCATCGCCTGCCCCTGCGCGCTCGGCCTGGCCACCCCCACCGCCCTCATGGTCGGCACCGGCCGCGGCGCCCAACTGGGCATCCTGATCAAGGGACCGCAGGTGCTCGAGTCCACCCGCCGAGTCGACACCATCGTGCTCGACAAGACCGGAACCGTCACCACCGGCCGCATGAGTCTCGTGGGGGTGCATCCCGGCGCAGGCCAGAACTCCGATGAGCTCCTCGAGTTCGCCGGAGCCTTGGAGAGCGCGTCTCAACACCCCATCGCGGAAGCGATCGCCGCCTCAGCAGCCGCCGGCGGCACGCTGCCAGCGGTCGAAGACTTCTCCAACCACAACGGCTACGGCGTCAGCGGCGTCGTCGCCGGCCATGCGGTCCTGGTTGGACGACTCAGCTGGCTTACCGACGACTGGTCGCTGACAGCCCCCGACGACCTCACCTCCGCCGCCGAACACGCTCAGTCCCAGGGCCACACCCCGGTATGGGTGGCCTGGGACGGGGCGGTGCGCGGCGTCATCGTCGTCGCCGACACGGTGAAGGGCACCTCCGCGGACGCCATCGGCCAGTTCCGCAAGCTCGGTCTGCGTCCGTTTCTGCTGACCGGCGACAATCGGCGCGCCGCCCTCGCCGTCGCCGCAGAGGTCGGCATCGACCCCGACGACGTGATCGCCGAAGTCCTCCCTGCCGACAAAGTCGACACCATCAAAAGCCTGCAAGCGCAGGGGCGAACCGTCGCCATGGTCGGCGACGGCGTCAACGATGCCGCCGCACTGGTACAGGCCGATCTGGGCCTGGCGATGGGCACCGGATCCGACGTCGCCATCGAGGCATCCGACCTGACACTGGTACGTGGTGATCTGCGCGCAGCCGCCGACGCCATTCGATTGGCCCGGTCAACCCTGAGGACCATCAAGGGAAACCTGTTCTGGGCCTTCGCCTACAACGTCGCCGCACTTCCCTTAGCGGCACTGGGCCTACTCAATCCGCTGATCGCCGGCGCCGCAATGGCCTTCAGCTCGGTCTTCGTGGTCAGCAACAGCCTGCGGCTTCGCCGGTTCACCAGCAGCGCATCCCCTGGGCAGACGGAAGACGTCCACCTTGCGACAGTGCCGCCAGGGGGCGACGAGTACCGCAGTGCCCACACCGCACCATAACCCCAGGCTGGGTACCTCACGCTTTAGCGAATACGCCCGCGGCGCGGAACTCCCCCGCCGCGGGCTTGGCGCTGGCGTCAGTTATCGGCGCACAGCCTCGCGCAGTATCGCCAATCGTTCGCGGTACTGCGTTTCGTCGATCTCGCCACTGGCGAATCTCGCCGCTAGCAGTTGTTCGGCTGTGGGCGCGTCACCGCGTGGCGCTTGTGAGCTGCCCGTGGTGTATCTGATCAGAGCGACGATACCGACGATGATCAAGCCCCAGAACAGCACCATCCCGACGCCCATCCCCGCGTATCCCCACCAACCCATGTCGTGGTCGTACCAAAACATCATGACCGTTCCTCCTCTTGATGTATCCGTGGCCGATTGGCCACAGTCTTACGGTTTGCGTCTCGTCCCGACAGAGTCAAGAGCACTGCGCTTCAAGGTCTTTGGGCCTCATTGCCGCTGACCGTCGAAGGGCGCGGCACCGGGCTAGGGCGAGTAGTTCAGGCTCGTCATCATGCCGGCTTCCTGGTGATAGGTGTTGTGGCAGTGCATCATCCAGACGCCCGGGTTGTCGGCGGCGAGCGCCACCGTCAGCTCCTGCATCGGCAGAACTATGACGGTGTCCTTGCGTGGGCCCGGAGTCCCGTCCGGCTTGATCACTTGAAAGGTGTGGCCGTGCAGGTGCATGGGATGCCACATCATGGTGGTATTGGTGAAGGTCAACGTCGCCTTCTGGCCTTGCCTTACAGTCAGTGGGACGGTGTCTTCGAACGGTCTGCCGTTGATCGTCCAGTCGTAGGACGCCATGGAACCGGAAAGCCGGGCCGACAGAGCGACATCGGCCCTGGTGACATCCAAGACCGCCTCGGGCGCGGCGGTGAACACGCCGACGGTGCCGACCCGGCGCTGCAGTTCGGGTGGCATGAACGTCGGATCGGGTGCGGCACCGGCGCCGGTGGACAGTAGGGCTCGCGCGAGCGCGTTCTTCCCTTCGGCCGAGGCGACGAAGGGGAACACGCCGTCACCGGTGGTGATGAGCACGTCATAGCGCTCACCCATGCCAATCAGCAGCGCGTCCACCTCGGTCGTCACCACAGGGAAACCGTCGGTATGGGTGACAGTCATCCGGTGCCCGGCCAGCGCGACCCGAAAAGCGGTATCGGATGCCGCGTTGACGATCCGCATCCTTATCCGCTGCCCAGGGCGAGCGGTGAAAGTGGTCGGTGCCGCCGCAATGCGACCGTTCGCCAGGTAGAAGGGGTAGCTGACGTCACCCGCGTCGCCCCCGAGAAGTGCGCTCGCGCCAACGCCTCCGACACCGGGAACCCCTGGCATTCCTGGTGTTCCGCTCATGCCGGGCATACCGGGCATGCCACCCGAGTGGCCGCCGGCTCCCGAGACGGGACGCAGCCCCTCGTAGAGCTGCCGCGGGCTGGAACCGATTCCGTCGGTCCAGTCATCGAGCACCACGATCCACTCGGCGTCGTAGCGTCCCGGCTCGGCCGGATCGTCGATGATGACCGGCGCGTAGAGCCCGTAGTCGGCGTCGAGGCCGGTGTGCGGGTGCGCCCAGTAGGTACCGGGATGAGGCGCGGAAAACCGGTAGGTGAAGTTCGATGACGGGTCGATGTTCGGGGTCGCCGGCGTTGCGCCATCCATGTCGTTGCGCAGCGCGATGCCATGCCAGTGCAGCGAAGACGGGTGGTCCAGACCGTTGGTGACGCTGATCGCCAGTTCGTCGCCGACGTTGGCGCGGATCAACGGTCCGGGAACGCTGTTGTTGTACGCCAATGTGCGGGCGACGGGTCCGCCCAGGTCGATGTCCGCCGGCCCAGGTGTCAACGCCGCGGTGACGGTGCGCCCGGTGTGGGGCCGCGCGGCTTCAGCGACCGCGATCGGATCCGTAGCCGGGTTGACATTTGTAGGCTTTCCGCACGCGGCCATGGCGGCGGTACTGGCGGCGAGGGTGGCCGCCAGGAACGTGCGTCGTGTCAATATCGTCGTGCCGACGCTCCCACCGTTCATCGCCAATGCGGGGGTTTCGTCGTTGCGACGCAATCATCAATGGTGAGGCCGGGTACCTGTGCGTCGCGCTGAATTTCGATGTCCTCCCGACGCTGCGGTCTGTTCGCCCCGAGTAGCGCCGCCAGCGCGGCGATCACAGCTCCCCAAAACGCAAGGAGCATCACGATGGCCAGCAGGCAGCCGCCCCAAGCCCAGTGGGCGCCGGCTTCGTTCCACCACGTCATCGGGTCGTCTCCTTCTTCGCATTCCACACTCATGCCGCCGAGTAGCGAATCGACGATGGTTTTATGAAGATTCACTCAAGACTTGGGTCGCGGGTTCCTGAATCTTTTCGGGGCGGCACGATGAAGACATGGACAAGCCTGCGGTCACCCCTTCGGCGGGATATCGAGCATTGGTGGTCGACGACGAGGTGCCGCTGGCCGAAGTCGTGGCGAGCTACCTCAGACGCGAGCAGTTTGACGTCAGCCTCGCCCACAGCGGAGCCGACGCCTTGGCCCAGGCCCGTGAGATCGACCCGGACGTGGTCATCTTGGACCTCGCGTTGCCGGGCATCGACGGCGTGGAGGTATGCCGCCAACTTCGCACGTTCTCCGATGCCTACGTGGTGATGCTGACCGCACGCGATACCGAAATGGACACCATCGTGGGCCTGTCGGTCGGTGCCGACGACTATGTCACCAAACCTTTCAGTCCCCGCGAACTGGTCGCGCGGATCCGCGCAATGTTGCGCCGGCCTCGCACCGTCGCAGCGCCGACCAGTGCTGCGGCCGCGGCCGACGAACCCCCGCCGCGGGCCTTCGGGCCGTTGTCCATCGACGTAGCGGGCCGACAGGTATTCATCGACGACGAACCAGTTCTGCTCACCCGCACCGAGTTCGACATTTTAGCGGCGTTGTCGTCGCGGCCGGCCGTGGTCTTCAGCCGCCGCCAACTCCTCGAGGCCGTCTGGGGAGACTCCTGGGGCGGCAACGAACATCTCGTCGACGTCCACATTGGACATCTGCGCCGCAAATTGTCGGATGACCCCGCCGACCCGCGCTATGTGATCACGGTCCGCGGAGTCGGATACCGAATGGGAAGCGGCCAATGAGGACAGACACGAGCATTCAACCCAGGTCGCGGCGCAGTCCTGGAGTCGGGGCGCGACTCCTGCTGGCGCAAGCCTTGGTGCTCCTCGCCGGCGGCGCAACCACCGGGGTCGTCGCCGTCATCGTCGGTCCGCCGCTGTTTCGGGAACACCTGAACCGCGCCGGACTTCCTCACTCATCCAATGAACAGTTCCATGCCGAGGAGGCCTACCGGTACGCCACCGCAATCTCCGTCGCGGTGGCGATCGGCGTAGCCGCATTGACCGCGCTGGTTGTGACCTGGTATTTCAGCCGTCGCCTGCAGCGCTCTATCGCCGAGGTCGCATCGGCCGCCACTGCAGTCGCCGACGGCCGCTATGACATCCGTGTGTCGCCGCTGCGCTTGGGGGAGGATTTCGGGAACCTGTCCCGCGCGTTCAATCGGATGTCCGAACGGCTCGAATCGGTCGAGACCACCCGGCGCCAACTCTTCGGTGACCTCGCCCACGAGATTAGGACACCCGTCTCGGTACTCAAGGCCTACATCGAGGCCGTCGAGGACGGAGTGAAAACCCTTGACCCCGAGACGGTTGCCGTGCTCAACGATCAAGCCAGCCGGCTGGTGCGCTTCTCCGATGACTTCGCCGCGCTCGCTCAAGCCGAGGAAGGTCCCGGCGCGGTCACACCGCAGTGGATCGACCCCCAGGCCGCGATCGTCACCACCGTGTCTGCCGCAGTCGACCGATACGCGGAGAAGGACGTCGCGCTGACCTTCGATGCCGCGAACCCGCTGCCCGAGGTGTGGGTAGACCCTCTGCGCCTGGCACAGGTGATCGGGAACCTTCTCGACAACGCTCTGCGCCACACCCCCGCGCGAGGCCGCGTCGAGGTCGACGCGGCGGCAAAGCCCGGCGCAGTAATCATCACGGTGCGCGACAATGGTGATGGCATCGCTGCCGAGCACCTCCCGCACGTGTTCGAACGCTTCTACCGCGCCGATGTGGCCCGCGATCGAAGCCACGGCGGCGCGGGGATCGGGTTGGCCATCGCCAAAGCACTCACCGAAGCCCACAGCGGCCGCATCACGGCGGCCAGCCGCGGACCAGGCCTGGGCAGTACCTTCACCATCGAGCTACCCGCACGCACGGACCGCCGTGACGACTAATGGAACTCGACAGCGTTGTCATGCAATATGACTCGCGCGACACGCTGCCATGACCTGACTTCTACAACGAGGCCAGGATCTTGTTCATGGTGTCGATTTCCTGCTGCTGGCTGGTGACGATCGAGCGTGCCAACGCGACCGTTTCGGGGAACTGGCCGTCCTTGATCTCTTTCTGCGCCATGGTAATTGCACCCTCGTGATGCTTGACCATCTGCGTCAGGTACAACTTGGAGGCTTCCACCCCCTGGGCGTTTTGCAAGGCGGCCATGTCCGCCTCGGACATCATGCCCTCCATCCCCGGCATATCACCCATACCGGGCATGCCCGGCATTCCAGGCATCATCGACTGAGTCGGCGTACCGGATTCGCTGGGCGCGGCACTGGCGCTGGGCATCCCACTGTGACCGGGCATGTCGTCCATCCCGGGCATCATCGGCATCGTGGACATGCCCCACTGCGTGAGCCAGGCCTGCATCTGTTCGATCTCGGGAGCCTGAGCAGCCTTGATCTGCTTGGCCAGGTCCACCACTCGCGGGTCGATTCCCTGCTTACCCAATAGCATGTCGCTCATCTCGATGGCCTGTTGGTGATGCGGGATCATGTGCTGGGTGAACATGGCATCAGCCTGATTGTGGGCTTCGGTGGCCAATGTCGACGAAGGCGCCGACACCGACGACGACGAAGCTCCCTGCATAGTGCTGGTATTACTACAGGCACCAACGGTGACCAGCGCCGCCAAGGTGGCCGCACCGACGGCCAGCGTCTTCCTCTTCATCACAACAAGTCCCTTCCCGGGTTTCACGGTCGATGCGGCTGCAGCGCGCCCAGTTGACGCGCGGGTATCCCGACCTGTCTTCGAGCATTCGCGCCGCCGGTATGGCCCGACTAGTCGTTCTATGAAGATTCGATAAAGAACGGCAACCGCCCTTGGCGTCGGGAGGTCCGCGGCGCAGCCTTGGCTGTGTTCGCCCCACAGGACCATCGAGAGGACCGGCATGACCATCGCACTGTCGACAGCGCTGCAGACGTCGTTCGCCGACGCTGTCGCTCGCACCCGAGCCGCCCTGACAGAGCAGGGTTTTGGCGTCCTGACCGAGATCGATATGAAGGCGACGCTCAAGGCGAAGCTGGGCGAGGACATGGAGGAGTACCTCATTCTGGGCGCCTGCAACCCACCATTGGCTCACCGGGCAGTGAATGTGGACCGTCAAATCGGCCTGCTGCTGCCCTGCAACGTCGTTGTCCGAGCCGACCGTGCAGACGACACCTCCGTCATCGTCGAGGCGATGAACCCGCAGATACTGGTCGAGGTGACCGGAGAGCCGGCTTTGCGTGACGTCGCCGACGAAGTGACGCGAAAGATGCAGGCCGCCATCGACTCACTTCAGACTGCGGCCGCACCCGCCTAGTCCCTCAAACACAGAACAGCGACGGCACGCGGAGCGTTACGACTTGGCGCCCGCCTCCGCTGACGCCGGTACGGGAAGCTTCAATCTCTTCAGCATCAACGCATTGACGGCCACGATGAAGCTGGAACCTGACATCGAGAGGGCAGCGATCTCGGGCCGCAGCACCAAGCCGAGCGAAGGTACGAAAACCCCAGCCGCGATGGGCAATGCGATCACGTTGTAGCCGACCGCCCATCCAAGGTTCTGCCGCATCTTTCGTAGCGTGCCCCGTCCAATCCGCAGCGCGATCGCGACGTCGAGCGGGTCTGATCGCATCAACACCAGATCTGCGGTTTCGATGGCGACGTCGGTGCCTGCACCGATCGCCACGCCGAGATCAGCTTGGGCGAGCGCCGGTGCGTCGTTGACGCCGTCGCCGACCATGGCGACCTTCTTGCGCTGTCGTTGCAATTCAGCGATCTTGGCTGCCTTATCACCTGGCAGCACCTCGGCGATGACCGTGTCGATTCCCAGTTGCGCGGCGATGCGATCGGCAGTGGCCTGATTGTCGCCACTGAGCATGACCACCTCGACACCGAGGTCGTGCAGCGCGGACACCGCTTCGGCAGACGTCTCGCGCACAGCGTCCGCCAAGGCGATGACACCGACTCCCCGGCCGTCGACGCCCACCAAGACCGCCGTGCGTCCGCTGGCGGCGAGTTCGTCGCGGCGTTGCATCAACACGCCGAACTCGACGTCCTCCTCGACCATCAGCTTGCGATTGCCGACGGCAACGCGGCGCCCATCTACCGTCGCGACAGCTCCGTGACCGGGCACGTTACGGAAACCAGTCAGTGACGCCGAAGCGATCCCGTGCGCGGCCGCGTAACGCACGATCGCCCCCGCCAGCGGATGCTCGGACTCAGTTTCGACCGCAGCCACCATGGCGAGTACTTGATCCTCTGGAATGCCGTCGACGACGACGTCGGTCACTTCAGGCTCGCCCTTGGTCAACGTGCCGGTCTTGTCCATGACGACGGTATCGATGCGCGCCGACGTCTCCAGCGCGGTCGCATTCTTGAACAACACTCCCCGCTTGGCGCCCAACCCGGTGCCCACCATGATCGCGGTCGGAGTCGCGAGCCCCAACGCATCGGGGCAGGTGATCACCACGACGGTGATGGCGAACAGCAACGCGGTCTGGACACCGGCGCCGACCGCCCACCACACCAGGAAGGTGGCAGTGCCGCCGATCAGCGCCACCAGAACCAGCCAGAACGCTGCCCGGTCGGCGAACCGCTGCCCGGGGGCTTTGGAGTTCTGCGCTTCCTGAACCATCGCGACGATCTGTGCCAGCACCGTGTCGGAGCCGACCTTCGTTGCCACGACCCGCAACGTGCCGGTGGTGTTGATCGAGGCGCCAATCACCTTCGAGTCCGGCGCCTTTGACACCGGCAGGCTTTCCCCGGTGACCATCGACTCGTCGACGTCTGACGTTCCCTCGGCCACCGTGCCGTCGACGGGAATCTTGGCACCTGGGCGGATGAGCAGGAGGTCACCCACTGCCACCTCGGCGGTGGGAGTTTCCACCGGCTCACCGTCGCGCAGAACAACTGCCATCGGGGGCGCCAGCTCGAGCAGGGTGCGAATTGCATCGTTCGCGCCACCGCGAGCTCGCATCTCGAACCAGTGCCCCAACAGAACAAACGCCGTCAGCACCGAGGCGGCCTCATAGAACACCTCACCGCCGCCGGTCAGCGTCACCCCGAGGCTGTAGAGCCAGCCTGCGCCGACCGCCACGGCAACGAGCACCATCATGTCCAAGGTGCGGGCCCGTAGCGCTCGCCAGGCACCGTCGAAGAAGATCCACGCCGAGTAGAAGACGACCGGCAGGCTCAGCAACAGGGTGAACACGTCATCGCGAAGCCCGAACGGCGCAGGCACGGTGAACCCGAACATGTCGCGGCCCATCGGCGACCACAGCATGATCGGGATCGACAACGCGAGCGCTACTAGGAATCGGTTGCGCATATCGCGGACCATGTGATCCATCGACATGCCGGCGTGTCCGCCGCCGTGACCCATCGCTTCTTGCGGAGTTCGTGCCGGCGCGGCCTCATGTGCATGCACCTCCCCGGCTGTCGGCGACGGAGCCGACGTTGGCTGCTCGTGCAGGGTGGCCGATGGGTGGTGATGGGGCTCGGACATCGGATCGCAGACGTGATCTGGCACCGACCGCCCCGCGCAGTGGAAGCCGCAGTCACGTATCCACCCGGCCAGGTCAGCGACCGAGGTCGTCGCCGGGTCGTAAACAACTGTCGCCGTTTGATTTACCGCATTGGCTTCGACCGAAGTCACGCCCGGACGTCTAAGCAGAGTGGCCTCCACCACCGCCGTCGAACTTGCCCAGTTCAATCCGTGTACGTCGAGAATCGTCGACTTCGTCATGGCGTCTCTCGTTCAGTGTTACCAGAGCGGCTCCGATGCCCTGCGACCTGCGCTGTCCTCGCCATCCCCATCCCGCATCCTTAAGGCTAGTCATCTCAATCGCTCACCCTTCCGGTGATCGATAAGCCTGCAGTGCTGGTTCGACAAAGATTCGATGAAGATTGCGCGCAACACGCAACGAAAATTTCCTGTGGCCGAGACGAAAGCCAGCATGACGGCCCACATGGCCGCGCGGGCTAGGAGACTCAGGTGCGCTCGGCGAGGTTCAGATGTGCTGCCCGCCGTGCTTCACCACTACAGCGAAACTCGCCCCCAGCCGGAGGATGTCCCAAAGTAGCCAGCATCGCCGCCGGTGCCTGCGGTGTCGCCTCTCTGTCATGAGCCCCCACGCCATCGAGACTACGCACCCTGCCAGCCGCCGCAGCGTCGGGAAAGTTCGTAAACAACGTGTTGCGACACCGCCCGTTACGGCCACGTACCGCCGCCCAGCCTGCCCCCAGCCGACACACCAGCCACGCCCCTCCAGGTGAGGGCCAGACTCACCACGGCGTGGGCTGTTCGCCAAGCAGCGCTGCCTGCACTGCGGCGGATCCCAGCCGTGCCGCACCGCGTCGCGTTATGGCACCGATGGTTCGCGCCGCACGTCGCGACTGTCGAAGCGCCGCAACGCATAGCGGCCACCGGGGCGCATCCGCTCCATGTTGCCGCTCTGGCGGCCGACCTTATCTGGGATGACGCCAGCCTCGGCATGTGGCTTTCGGGGTTGTCAAGACGCCCGTCCCTCAGCCGGGAACAAGTCGCCACATGCCCCACCATGCGACGGGAGCAAGAGCGAGGACGGTCCACATTCCAGGGACGTAGGCAGTGATTCCGCTGGGGTTCAGCCAGGGAAAGACGGCGAAGTGAGCGAGTTCAGTCAGACCCATGGAGGCGAAGAATGTCCAGGCCAGGTAACGACCTAGGGGGTGGTTGCGGCGCATCAGGATGGGTGTCAGCAGCCAAGCGCCAACCGACACCGCGACGAGCAGCAGGACTGGCAGGGATGTCGCGGAGGGTTTGGAGGTTCCGGTAACCGTCGCCATAAACGCGAAGAACTCCATCTGCTTTTCTTCGACGCGGTGACGTAGGAAGAGGCTCAACGCAATCCAGAATGGCATTCGGACATCTGCCCAGTGCCCGCCGGCGGGGAAGAACAGCCACAGCAGGAGGCCGCCGGCAAATCCGGCGGTGAAGATCGTCATTGTCAGTAGGTCGAAGGCCCACCATCCCAGGCCCAGCGTCGCAGCGGTGATCCCCGTTGCGGCCGCGACAGCCCAGCGGGGTCGTTCCGGCAGGCGTTTGGTAAGCGGCGCCGTCGGTTTCATCTGTTGGTGAGGGCGGCGAGGTCGTCGGGAATGGGCATGGGTGTCATGAGGCCGGCCGTGACGCGGCCGGTGTTGCCGACGGGATAGCGGCCAGTCAGTGAGCCGGGGGCAGCGACGATGAGTCGCACGACTTGGCCGATGGCTTCGCGGCGGTCGTGCTGGCGTAGCGCCAACGCAAGCATCGCGGCGTGGTTGCAGGTGTGCAGCCACGGATCCGGTTGCGAGACAACGTGTGCGCGCTCCAGATGTCGCCACCTGGCCGCGGGGTCGGTCGCATACTTCGCAGCCGTCATCTCACCTCGATAGACCCGCCGAGCACGCTCACTAATCCTTGGCATTGAGCTGACTCCTGTCGCGCGGAGAAATGGTGGTGTTATCGGCGGTTGGTCTCTGTGGATGCGGTCGGGTCACCGGCCGGTGGAGGTCCGGCGGGAGCGCAGCAGTCACATCCGTGGTCGTTTGATGCAGCTTCTGCCGCGACCAATGGGAGGTTGAGTTTGGCGGCTGGCGACTGCGTCGACTGTGGGCCGCAGCAGGGGTCGTCGAGCGTGGGTGCCGGGCCTATGTCGATCGAGTGAGTTGTTGACCGCACGGCAATAGCCGACACGCCAGGCAGGGCGGTGATGCGGGCGGCGCGGATGGCGTTGAGGATGACGAAGACTTCTGCGGTTTCGTGGATCAGGACCACGGTGGCCAGGCCGAGGACACCGAATGCGGCCAGTGGTATCAGGACGGCGATGATGGCCAGCGAGAACGCGATGTTCTGCACCATGATTCGCCGGGCGCGCCGCGAGTGGGCCAGTACCTGGGGTAGGTGGCGAAGGTCTTCACCCATCAGGGCGACATCCGCGGTTTCGATGGCGACATCAGTACCCATGGCGCCCATGGCGATGCCGATGTCGGCGGTGGCTAGCGCAGGAGCGTCGTTGATGCCGTCGCCGACCATCGCGATCGGGCGACCTTGCGCAATGGTTCGCAGTAGAGCTGCTTTGTCCTCGGGAAGCAGCTCGGAGTGCACGTTCGTGATGCCGGCCTCGGCGGCCACTGCTTCGGCGGTGCGGGTGTTGTCACCGGTGAGCATCGCCACCGTGATCCCCAATCGCTTCAAGAGACTGACGGCCTCGGCGGCTTCGGGGCGAAGTTCATCGCGTACCGCGATGGCGGCGACTGGCACGTCGTCGCGGGCGAGTACCACCACGGTGGCGCCGGCGGCCTGCAGCCGCTCCACGTCGGCGGCGAGTGGCCCGGGGGGTACCCAGGTGGGTTTCCCGAGGCGCAGCCGGCGGCCGTCGAGGTCACCGTGCAGGCCGTGCCCGGGTATTGCGGTCACGTCGCTGGCGGTCGGTGCGTCCCCGGCGGCAGTCATGATCGCTTGGGCGAGTGGGTGTTCGCTGCGCGCCTCCAAGGCGGCTGCCCACCTCAGCGCCTCATCGGCGCTGAAGTCGTCGGTGGTGACGACGTCGATGACACGGGGCTTATTGCGGGTGAGCGTGCCGGTCTTGTCCAGGGCGACGACCTTGATACGGCCGAGCTCCTCGACTGCGGCGCCGCCCTTGATCAGGGCGCCGTGGCGGCTGGCGGCCCCGATGGCCGCGACCACGGTCAGCGGGACAGCGATCGCCAGCGCGCACGGTGAGGCGGCCACGAGCACCACCAACGCCCGCTCCAGCCACAGCATCGGGTCACCGAAAACCGCGCCCACTACGGCGATACCTACGGCCAATGCCATGATCGCCGGTACCAATGGTCGGGCGATCCGATCGGCCAGTCGTTGGCCGGCGCCCTTGCGTTCCTGGGCTTGCTCGACGATGTGCACGATCCGCGCCAGTGAGCTGTTGGCGGCCAGGGCGGTGACCTCGACCTCGATCGCTCCGCCGCCGTTGATGGCGCCGGCGAACACGTCGCTGCCGGGGCCGGCTTCGACGGGTACTGACTCGCCGGTGATCGCCGACAGGTCGAGGCTCGTCTGTCCGGATCGGATGGTGCCATCGGTGGCGGCGCGTTCACCGGGCCGGATCACCATGACGTCACCGACGACGAGATCACCAGGAGCAACGGTGATTTCACCGCCGTCCCGCAGTACCGAGGCCTTGGGCGGCACCAGGGACAATAGGGCGCGCAGCCCGCGGCGGGTGCGGCTCACCGCGTAGTGCTCCAGGCCTTCAGCGATCGAGAACAAGATGCCCAGTAGGGCGGCCTCGGCGAACTGGCCCAAGGCCACCGCACCGATCGCGGCGATCGTCATCAACGTGCCCACCCCGATGCGACCGTGCCGCAGATTGCGGATCGCATCTGGCACGAACGTGATCGCACCGGCGGCTACCGCAGCCAGCTCGACGGCGTGCGCGGCACCCTCGAAGCCGGCCCGCCCGACGAACCAGCCCGCGGTGAGCAGGACTGCAGCCAGCGTCGCGAACTGCAATTCGCGAACCTGCCACAGTTTTTCGGGACCCGCTTCGGGTTCGGCGGCACCCTGCGGCCCGCAGCATGCATCAGACACGATCGGGTTCCTTTCCAGCAGCCACCGTGTCAACGCCGCCGAGCACCAAGTCGGTCAACTGGCGCCCGCGCTCGGTCAGCTGGTACATCACCAACTTGCCCTGACGCCGCGAGGACACCAGCGAAGCGTTCTTGAGTTGGCGCAGATGGTGCGACACCAAGCCCTGAGGCAGTCCCACCACCCACGCCATATCGCACACGCACAACTCGTCACCGGCCGAAAGCGCGGCCGCGATGGACAACCGGGTCGCATCGCTCAGGCCGCGCGCCGCAGCGGCGGCGGCTTGGATGGTGGCACTGTCGGGCACCGTAGCCCGGATGGACTCCGCGTGCGGCAGGTCCAAACAGAGAAGATCGCAGGCATCTACCGGCTCCGTCATACCCACATACTAACGTATGTTTATATGAATTCGACGGGGTCGGGGCAATCCTGACCGACACCGGGTTTAGTCGGAGGATCTGCGGCGCCACCGCGCGACGTCCGGTTGCCGCCCGTGGGCCAGCCATCAGCAGCGATTCTTCGAGAGCGGGTCGGAGATCGACGTCTGAGTGGCGCCGGTCGGCGTTGTGGTGGCCTCCGACGCACACCCGCCGCGTCGAGTGAACGGGTAGATCATCTGGCGCAGATAACTGTTGGGGTAATCAGGCTTGGCGGCCATACCCAGCTGACTGGAGTCGAATCGCCTTGCGGGATCATAGGAAAAGGTCCGCATGAGGTGATCCCACAGCAAGGTGAACAGCCCGAAGTTGACGTCGCCGATGCCGGCCCACTTCAGGTGGTGGAATCGGTGGCCCTCGTTGAGGGCCAGGACGTACTTGGCAGGGCCGATGCGGTACTCGGCGTTGGAGTGTTGCAGCAGCAGTTGAATAGCGACGGCCAGGGCGAGGGCTGATGCGACATCGACGGGCAGCCCGATCAGGATCAGAGGTGCGACGCCGGCGGCCATCTCCACGGTTTGGTGCAGCGGGTGTTTCATCAGGCCGTTGAGGCCGTAGAAGCGGGTGACGCTGTGGTGCACCGCGTGGAAGCGCCACAGCACGCCGACCTTGTGGCTGGCCAGATGTACCACGGTAATGCCGAAGTCGGCGACCAGGATCGCGGCGAGGACTTGCGTGACGAATGGCCAACTGTGTGGCCACAACTGGGGCGCGGGGACGATGGCGGCGAGCAGCGGGATCGCGGCGACGCTGGCCAGAATGAGGGTTTCGTTGACTGCGACGTGGATGCGGTCGCGCATGCCATCGGCGCGATCGTGGTTCCACTCTGAGTCGTACGGGATGATTCGCTCCACCAGGAGCGCGGTTGCGATTGCGACTGCCAGAATCGCGAGCAGCCAATATTTTGGGGCGCCAGCGGCGGCTACGGCGATGCCTGCGCCGTTGAGTCCGACCAGCATGAACGGCACGTAGCCGTAGCGGGCCACTGCCTGGAGCGCGGTGGTGGACGGCGAAGCCGCACGGGAAGTTGTACGCATGCCTTGATCGTCGCGGTAGCCACCGGGCCAGGGCTTGAATGATTCGGCTAGCTGCTGGGGTCGAGGTCCCAGGACACGTGGCGACTCAGCACCGAGGGCGGCAGGCCGAACATCTCGCGGGTGGTGCGAGTGAGGTGGGCGCTGTCGGCGAAGCCTGCACCGTGCGCGGCGCCAGTCAAGTCGTCCCCGCCCTGGACCAGAGTGATCGCAATCCGCAGCCGTGACCACAACACATAACGCCGAAGCGGGATTCCAACCTGCTCGGTGAACAGGTGAGTGAAGCGGCTCGCCGAAAGGCCCACCTGCGCCGCGAGTTTGGTACCGCTAACGGGACCGGCTGCTACAAGAGCTGGCAGCAACCGCAATGCATGGTCGACCGAGGAGTGTTGCGCCGGGACATCGCGATCGGAGGTAGCGGGTGCAAGGTGCGCGGCTACGTCGGCGACCACGGTGGCAAGCGGTCGGCGCGCAGCGGAGGCGAACGCCGAGCTGATGACCCATCCAGCGTCGATCGCCCGCAGATGCGCAGCTCGTCCCGGCGCTGATTCCGGCTCCAGGAAGATCACTGTGCCGTCCTCGGCACCGCCCCAGATTCGATGGACCGTGTCGGCAGGCACCACTACCTTCGTGCCCGTGTGTGGCGCTCCCTGCTCATCGAGGACCGTCAAAGGCGTTGTCGCCATGATGATCTGCACTGCGTGGTGGGCGTGGGTATCGGTGGCACCGATAGACCCGGCGAAGGCCAGCACTCCCGACCGGAGCAGCGCCGCACCGCGCCAGCGCGGCTGGACGGCGTCTGCGGAGTTATTCGTCTCCGGGTCGATCATCGTTCGAGGTGTTCAGGCGGCGGTGCCGTAGTAATTGCCAGAACGCGAGTCCAGAGGAACAGGCGTCGTAGACGTATCGCTCCGCATGCACGGGTCACTGTTGGGCGCCGTCGCGCACGGCGATACCTGCGCAACGATAGGGCTCGGACGGGCGTGAGCGCCATCAAGCCGACGGTCCCCTGACAGGTGACCGACCGATGCGGGGAACGAAACGTCCGACGCGGCCGACGTAATCGCGGTAGCGCTCGCTGTGCGTGCGGTGCAGATACGGTTCCTCCACGAAGCGGACCTGCAGCTCGATCGACGTCAACAACAGAACAAACCCTATGATTGCCAGCGGATTTGGCGCCATCAGCGCTACGCCGGCACCGAAAATCAGCATTGCGGTGAAGATCGGGTTGCGGACCCAGCCAAACATTCCACGGTCCACGAGTTGGGTGGTTTCGCCGGCGTCGACGCCGATGCGCCACGAGTCACCCATCGACTCTTGCGCCCACAACGTCGTGGCGATACCGACCACCGCCGCCACGGTTCCCAGCGCCCCAAATACGGGGGCGCCGAGCGTGGCGATAGGCGACAGCCAACCGGCTACCTGGAGGATCGGCGCGAGCGCACCCACCACCATCGCGACCACGAAGCCGGCACCGGCGAGCCACTCTAACGACCCGGGCCGTCCATGGAAGCCGCGCATACCCGTGGACCCTGTACGGCGCCACTGCCGATAGCTGCGCCACCCGAACCCCAAAACGATAAATATCCCGTAAAGCATCAGTGCTGCCGTTGCCATCGTGGCCCCTCCATTCAATTCGTAACCGTTGTGCGCACGAGCGACTACTCCGCGACCGAAGAGTCCCTTGCAGATCGGGCCAGTGTGTCGAATCGGTCGGCGCAAGCCGCCGAGCAGAAGCGGTAGGTTCGGTCACCACGGCTTCGGGTGATCGCGGCGGACGCGGCGGTCACATGTAGCCGGCACACCGGGTCGACGTGCTGCTGGTGTTCCTCGCCGATGTCCACTGCGAACAGTTCCATCCGGTTAGCCATGTTTCTGATGCCGACCAGCCCGAGCGCTTCGACGGGAAGTCCGAGATCGGCGGCGGCCGCGGCGACGTCGCGGCCGAATACGATTCGCCCAGGTGCAGCGAGTGCTGCCAACCGCGCCGCGGCGTTCACAATCGTCCCGAACACATCGCCGCGCCGTCTCACCACCGTTCCCGCGCTGACCCCCGCACGAAGCATCGGGAAGCCCTCGGCACGCCTGGCCGCAACGCCCAAGCGGCGCAGGAAAGCCAGCGCCGCAGGTGCGTCCGCACTGGCGACCATGACGGCATCACCCATCGTCTTGATCAGCTCGTCGCCGGGCCCCAGCGCTTCGCCTGCCATGCCTGCGAAGTCCTCGGCGAACTGGGCAGCGACGTGATCGCCATGAATCTCGGTGAGTGCGGTGTAGCCAGACATGTCGACGAACACGATGGCCGCATTGGTGTCGACATGGTCGAAAGTCGGTTCAGCACTTGCCTTGGCCGTCACCGCCTGGAGCTGTGTCCCCGTCCGCGGACTCGCAGGCCGCCCCGTGCGGTTCGGCGCAGTGACCGTCGTGGGTGTCGTCGCTCGCTTCATGAGATCACGATACATAGCCATATGCGCATGTGTCTATATATAGTTGCCGCGCCGTGGTGCCGAGCGAACCATGAAGGCCGGGAACGCCGACCGCTATGCACCGCAGTTCTCACCGCCTGAAGTGGTTTGCCACCTCGCAATAGTGGCAATGGCGCCTTCATGCCAGAGATCCGCCAACCTGACACAACAACGTTGGTCCACGGGGCGCATGCCGTTCGCTTCGAGTCCATTGCAAATGGCGGCCGTCAGAGTCGGTCTACCGCGTAATGCCGACCCAGAAACTGCATCGCATGAACCTCCGGATACCGGTCCTGTCTCGGATGGCAGACGACGTGCAAAACGGTGGCTCGCTGCGTCGCTCGACCGCCATTCTCATGTGGAGTGCATATGCTGCTCACGCCGCGGTCACAGTATGGGCACTCGCGAAACCAGACAAACAATTGAAGTCCCCGCGGTGGGCAATTCCGGTCGGCTGGGCTGCTGCCGCAGGTGGGGCTGGACTATGCGTCGCAGCGATGAGCCGCTTCGCCAGCGCAGCTGAAGTAGAGGGAACCCGCAACGACGCCCTCGCCACGAGGGGTATCTATCGCTACTCCCGCAACCCGCAGTATCTGGGATACGTCGTCGCCCTGGGCGGCGCGGCGGTGGGTCGGCGTAGCCTCACCGCCGCCGGACTCACTGCTGCAATCGCTGGCGCCTACGCGTTATGGGTACCTGTTGAGGAACATCAGGTCGAGGTCCTCTACGGCGAGGACTACAGACGGTACGTACGCGAGGTGCGCCGATGGTGGGGCCGACGACTTTAGCTCGCTGTGCAGATGAGGCACCGGCTCGACATTGAGGGGGTCCCGTGGAGGGTTTCGCTCTAGTTCTTGCGCTGGCCGGTCTGCCCGCTGCCGGCAATTTCCTGGGCGCGGTGGTCGCTGAGCTGTTCAACGTGTCGGCGCAGGCGCTGAGCATTGCACTTCATATGGCAGCCGGAATCGTGCTCGCTGTCGTCGGCCTCGAGCTCATGCCCGAGGCACTGAGAGCATCGCCTGCCTGGATACCCATCGTCGGCTTCGTCGCAGGAGGGGCCTTCTTCATAGGACTTGAGCGGACCATAGGTTATCTGCAGGCGCGCCGCGATGGCAGCGAAACTAGGACGGGGCCGTTGGCCATCTTCTCCGGGGTCTCACTCGACTTGTTCAGCGACGGCGTGATGATCGGCACCGGAACGGTACTCAATCCTGCTCTGGGGCTTCTGCTCGCGCTGGGGCAGGCCCCAGCGGATATTCCGGAGGGATTCGCTGCAGTCGCGACACTTCGCCGGGCGAATGTGCAGCGTGTCAAACGCCTCCTCATGGCGCTGACGTTCGCTGTGCCGATCCTGGTGGGGGCGTCCTTAGGGTACTTCGCTTTGAGAGACGCGCCGGAGATTGTGACGCTGACCATCCTCGCTGTCACCGGGGGTGCGCTGTTGAGCGTGGTCGTGGAGGAGATGCTGACCGAGGCCCATTCTGGAGCGACCTCTCGCTGGGATCCTGTGTTCTTGACGGCCGGCTTTGCCCTCTTCGCGCTGATTTCGGTGTACGCCGGATGATCCTGCTCGACTCACGTTCCGACCACGGCCCGCCTATCGGCGTCGAGCGGCTCGGCCGCCGCTCCAGGAGCTTGGCGTGATTGCACCACGGCTATCCCCCAGAAGCCACCAGGAAGGAGCAGAATCTCCATGGCGACGTCATTTGATTGCGACGTGATTGTGATCGGTGCCGGTGCTGCCGGTGTTGCCGTCGCCCGCGTGCTTGAGAATTCCGGATTGTCGGTCCGCCTGCTTGAAAAGGCCGAACGTGCAGGAGCCAGCTGGTGGATGCGTTACGACGGTTTGCGGCTCAACACGACTCGTTGGCTTTCCGATCTCCCGCTGACACGAATGCCGGCGAGATACGGACGGTGGCCGCATCGCCAAGATTGGGCCGCTTATATCGAGGATTACGCCGCAACGCTAGGTGACACCGCTTTCGGTGTGACGGCTCAACGCCTGAACAAGAAGTCCGCCGGGTGGCTGGTTCAGACGGACATCGGAGCGATGTCGGCGCGTTTCGTCGTTGTCGCCACCGGCCATGACCGGGTGCCGCAGATACCGAAATGGTCTGGAGTTCAGAGCTATTCGGGGACGCTGATTCACTCGTCGCAGTATGGTCGCGCCCAGGACTTTCGCGGACAGAAGATTCTCGTGGTGGGCACCGGTAACTCCGGGGTCGAGATCGCCACCTTGCTCGCCGATGAGCCTTCCACGCAGGTTTCGTTGAGCGTGCGCAGCCCCCCACTGCTATTGAAACGAGAAATCGGCGGGATACCGGTCACCGTGCTCGCTGAGATTGGCCGCTTCCTGCCTGATGCTGTCCTCGACTTCGTAGGCCTCAGCGCGCACCGGTGGATGTGGCAGAACCTGGCGCCCTACGGGCTTGGCGATACTGCCAAACGACTCTCAACGATGCGCCACACCTACTACTCCCCACCCTTGGATAGCGGCTTCGCCGCCGCCGTGCAGCGCGGCGCGATTCACCTACGGTCGGCTATCGCCGGGTTCGACGGCGCCGCCGTCATTTTCGAGACCGGCGGGTCCGATGCCTTCGACGTCGTCATCGCTGCCACGGGCTTTCGGCCCGGTCTCGAACACCTCGTCGGCCACCTCGGCGTACTCGACGACTACGGCGAGCCCGCCGTGACCGCCGGTGCACAGCACCCCGCTGCCGCCGGCCTGTTCTTCGCCGGATTCCGTTTCGGGTTATTCGCGTTACTTCCTTACCTGGAGGGCGACGCCAGGGCGATCGCCCTGGCGGTATCGGGCCACGCTCCTCGCCTATGGACACTTCGGCGCATCCTCAAGCTTCCGCTTCTGGCGCCCTGACCTGATTTCTTGGGCGAGTACGGTGTCGTGGCGCTATCAGGGTTCGCCGTCTCGACGTCCGCGCCGCGGAGGCGGTCATCGCCTTTCACCGTATTGCACTGGGCCGCAGGCCCATATGCACGGTCAGGTAATCACTTTCACGTTGCTGTAGAGGGTGCATGCCATGACTGGCTTGCGCCCGTGCGAGCTATTTCCGTCGCGCCGCCGACGCGCTAACTCGAAGAGGACCCGGCTGCGCGGCTATGCCGAATCGAACGGACAACGCGTCGGCGACAAACTCCAGGACCGGTTCTCGGCCGCGGTCAGACTTGAGGTCCACGGTGGCCGAACGCTTACTGCGGTTGGGTCTCGCGACTGGGCCCTAGGCCCACTGGTGGTGAATTTGGCTAGGTGGAGGCCAGCAGAATCTGCGCGAGGCGCGTGGTCGTTTCCACGCCATCGTCGTAGCCGCCTTCCCCGTCGAGCGAGTTCATGATCGCCAATGTGTAGCGCTGTCGAGGGCCGGCGAAACCGACGCTGTTGACGACCCAGCCGCCCTGTTCTCGGGACCACCCGTTCTTGTTTCCGGGAGTCATGGCCGGGCCCGCTCCCCACACGCCCCATTGCTGGTTGGCGTCGAGGTGCTGCATCTCCGCAACGATGGCCGCGGTCTGGGCCGCAGGCAAGCTGGTGAGGGTGTAGTTCATCAGCCGGTCGAGGTCGTCGCTCGTGGCCTTCTGAAAACCCCAGTACGGGTACGTGCCGCTGAAACCCTGCTGCGGTTGCAGGCTGGTGAGTCCGTACGTGGCAAAATTGCGGTTGAACGCCATGTTGTCAGGTCCGCTGTAGCGTTCCCAAAGCGTATCTGCAGCGTCGCTGTCCGAAGAGTGCATCATGTCGGCCATGAGTTGGCGGTCGGCCGGGGTCAAGGTGATCTTCCCGGCATGTGCCCGAGTCAACAGGTCGACCACCATCGCCAGCTTGATGGTGGATGCGGTCCACATCATCGTGGTGGCCGCGTTGTTTCGGTGAGCCTGTCCGGTCGTCCGGTCGCGAAGCACATACCCGACCGTGCCCGGACGAGTGGCAAGGTAAGCGTCCGCCTGTGCGATGCGCTGTCCGGTCTCAGCCACCGCGACGGGCGTCGGCGCGAAGAGCAGAACGGTTATGGCGACCAGTCCGGTGACGACGGCTTTCACGGTCGTAGCTTGTCAGCCCCAGTGGCAATCAAGGCCGACGGCACGCCGGGTAAGCCCCGATTCCTACTATCCACCTCCGTACGTGGACGCTTGATGACGACCTGTTAGCTGTCGCAGCTAGTGGTGCGACATCGGCTCGTTGCCCGTTCGGCGTAAGCGGGTGCCGCGCCATATCATCTGCTACAGAAGGGCGTCCTCGTGATGGGCGATCGCCCTACTCGACACCGAGCCAGTGCCACGGCACATGGTCCACCCCGGGGACGAGCGTTGAGGCGGCGGACATGCTGACAATACCGTCATCGGCATCATGAGCCAGGGCTTGGCGCGGCCGTCCTCAGTTCGGTCGCAGTCGAGCGGCGGCGCTGGACGATCAGCACCGCGAGCGTCGCCCCCACTGCCAGAAGCCCGCCGGCAGCGATCATTTGGCCTCCCAGCCGCTGGTCGCCGAGCAAGTCCGCATGCCAGCTCAGTTTCAAGGAGCGGTAGAAGACGTCGCCGAGAACCTCGCGCATGTTCAACACCACGACCCCGGCAATGGCGAACTGCGAAAACGCGCACAACAGTATTGCGATCCGGCCCCGCCCGGGCATCATCCGTGGCACCGATTCGACGCCGCTGACGGAGGCGAAGAACAATGCGCCGCTGAGCAGGAAGTACCCGATCATCAGCATGTGCGAGGCGTGTTCGCTCACGGCGGCATCGAACACCACTTCGAGGCAAAGACCGTAGACACCCATTACGAGAAGGGTTAGCGCCGTCCACGGATGCGTGATGAAACGCAGCAGTGACGAATCCAAGGCGATGACCAGCCATTCGCGTGGGCCAGGCACCCCGTTGGGGTCGACTGCCTGCAATGCCTTCAGCGCCAGGGTCACCGGTGCGCCCTGCACGAGCAACACCGGCACCACTATCGTGAGTATCAACTGAGCGACAGCGTGCATGCTGAACATTGCCGCCATGTACATGCCAAGCCCCGATGAAGTGGCGAACAGCAAAGCCAGGCAACCGATCAGCCATGATACGGTGCGTCGCGTTGACCACGGGGCGCCGCGGCGAGCCAGCCGATACACCGCAGCAAGGTAGATGCCGGCCATGACTATCGCAGCCGTGCCGAAGATCAGGTCGAACCGCCATTCGACGAACACCCGCGCGATCGTCGGCGGCTCGGCGAGATCGAAGCCGAGCACAGACTCGGCCGGAAGCGGTTCGCGCGTCGCGGGCGGCGGAGGCGTGCGAGCCAACCCGACCGCGACGCCGACTGCGACGCCAAACAGGGCGGCTTCTGTGAGTGCGAGGCGCAGCAGCGGTCGGCGCGACGTCGGATCGCGCTGGAGCGCAACGATCGAAGTCCGTCGCTGCCACCAGCCGATCACACCGAGGCCGGCGAGCGCTGCCACCTTCCCCACGACGAGGAGCCCGTAGCTGCTGTCGTAGATGTTCGACACATCGATCCGCACCGCCGCATTGACGATTCCGCTCACGGCCATCGACGCAAAGCACCACAGCGCCAGACCCGAGAACCGCCGGGCGGCAATGTCGGTGTGGCTGCCGCCGCGCAGCGCGTGCCCGAGCAGCGCCAGCAATCCGCCCGCCCACAATGTTCCGGCAACCAGGTGAATGATCAGACTGTTGGTTGCGATGTCGTGTGAGCCGCCCGACGAGGAATGCCCCGTCACGGCCAGCGGCATCAACGTCATCAAGCCGCCCGCCAGCAGGGCGGGAGTCCACGACCACCGCAGCACCGTCAGGCTCGCTACGGCGACGACCGCCGCCAGAATCGAGGTGGTGCGCCATGCCGCGCTGGTTTCGACGAGGTCGGCCGCCGACCATACGTCCAGCGGTGTGAGCTCGGTCAACGGTACCCCCGACACGTCGGAGATCGTCAGCGCCACCAACAGCGCCGCGCACACAGCCCATACGGCACAGGCGGCACCCCCGACCCTGAGCGCCCGGTAACCGTCGGCGTCGAGCACTCCACTGGACTGCGGCGGCACGAGGAACGCCGCGAACAGGAAGTGTCCGATCGCCACCATCGCAGCGATCTCTCCGGCAGCGCGCACGAACGACAGGCCGTAGGTAGTGAAGGGCCCCGGATCGCTCAGCCCGGTCACCGCAAGTACCTCAGGCAAAGCTAAAGCGCCGATCGCCGCAGCGGTAACGCCCGCAATCGTTGCAACACCGAGCAACACAGCTCGCACCGTCCCGCGCCGGGGAGAGGCGGACGTGGCCATCACCACTCCGAACCGGCGGTGTCTTCGCCGTCAAGACTCCGGAGCATCACAGTCAACACGGGGGTTCCCGGAAACAGCGAAGATGCGCCGCGCTCGAAAGCGTGTGAGTCATATCGGAAGTGTGGTGTTGCTGACGAACGCATCGCGCACCCACGACACCACCTCGTTCCACAGCCCGGTCAGCAGGGCGATGCCGACCGCGACAAGGAGCACGCCGCCGAATACCTGAATTTGCCGGGCGTTTCTTCGCAGCCAGCCCAGGGCACGCACCGCCCGTCCGGATGCCACCGCGAATAGCACGAACGGAGCGCCCAGACCCACACAGTAGGCAATGACGAGCACGATGCCGCGCACGACGTTGGGCCCCTCGGTGGCAGATGCCACGGCAATGACACCCGTGAGCGTCGGTCCCAAACACGGGGTCCAGCCCAGCCCGAACACCGCCCCAAGGAGCGGCGCACCCCACAGCGTGGACAACGACGTGGGCGTAAACCGTGCGTCGCGTTGTAGCGGAGAGAAGAAACCCAGGAACACCAGACCCATCACGATCGTGATGACTCCACCGATGCGCTGCAACAACACCCCATTGGTGATGATTGTCGTCGTCAGACCCAGAATCGCGACGGTTCCCATCAGGAACACTGCGGTGAACCCGACGACGAACAGTCCCGCGGCCCCCGCCACCCGCAGACGTGCACTGGCGTGCGGCTGGGCACGAGCCCGGTCATCCACGCCGACGACCGCGGCCAGATAAGACAGATAGCCGGGTACGAGAGGGACGACGCAGGGCGAGGCGAACGACACGAACCCGGCCAAAACAGCTACGAACACCGCGAGGAGGAAGTGACCAGACGTGGCGATTGTGGTGACACCGTTCACGAAGCCCGACACCCCTTCGTACCCACCGGTCTGATAACGCTCGACAACGACCCAGTTCCGCGGCCGTAATGCCGCATCCGACGCCCATCATCTACTATGAAACTACGTAGCAACAAATCGTCGAAGGGAGGAGGTCCGCATGGGGCGCCCGCCCCCCAAGCTGGCCGTTGCAATGATGACGGCCGCACTAACCGCCGTGACGGTGCTGGCCGGCCCGTCGGCGACCGCCGACCCCAAAACACCCCTGCCCGCACCCGGCGACCCCCTCACCGCCCCCGGCTCGACAGCACCGACTCCCTTCCTCCCTCCGCCAACCGGGCCGCCCCCCGGCTCATCGCCGACAGCTGCCGAGGACCCGCCGGCCGGCCAGAACCCGGCGCCCTACCTCGGGCCGCCCGTCTTCGCGCCCCCCACGTTCAACCCGACAAACGGCTCGATGGTCGGCGTCGCCAAACCAATCATCATCAATTTCCAAAGACCTATCGCCGACCGCGCGCTGGCCGAACAAGCCGTCCACATCTCCTCCACCCCCGCGGTCCCCGGGAAGTTCTACTGGATGAGCACGACCCAACTCCGATGGCGACCCATCGACTTCTGGCCCGCCAACACCACGGTCAGCATCGATGCCAGCGGCACGAAATCGAGTTTCCGCACCGGCGACTCGTTGGTGGCGACGATCGACAACGCCACCCTCCAAATGGAGGTCATGCGCAACGGCGTACTCGAGAAGACCATGCCGGTGTCCTTGGGCAAGCCGGGATACGAAACGCCCAACGGCACCTACTACGTGCTCGAGAAGTTCGCCGACATGGTGATGGACTCCTCCACCTATGGTGTGCCGGTCGACGCCGCTGAAGGTTACAAGCTCGAGGTCAAAGACGCGGTGCGCATCAACAACGCCGGCATTTTCGTTCACGGCGCGCCCTGGTCAGTCGCCGATCAGGGCAAGCGCAACGTCAGCCACGGGTGCCCCAATTTGAGCCCAGCGAACGCGCAGTGGTTCTACGACAACTTCGGCAGTGGGGACCCCGTCGTCGTCAAGAATTCCGTCGGTATATACGACGAGAACGACGGAGCCCAGGACTGGCAGATCTGACGTACACAATGGCGCCGGTCGCGTCGCACGGGGCACCCGGTGAATAGTCGAACGTCCGCAGCGCGCGTCTCCCGGCTCGCGGCGCTGATCGCCCGGCGGTCAGGTGCGGCGCCGATGGCCCTGCTTCACGTTTGGAAGCGGTCAAGGGCGTTTCTCGCCCCGACTGTGCGGTTGCCGCGGCCCATGTATTGCCAATCCTTGCTTGGATCCGGCCCCGAGAGCATCGCCGATATACCCGCCGGGGTATTGCAGATTAGCGCCGAGGCAAATCTGCAGGGAAAATGTTCGTCGGTCGATGCCGTTCCACGGACACAGTCACTTCACGGTTTCGCATTCTTTGCCGGCATGTTGAGGCACTTTGACCCTACTGTCGGGACGCCCTGCCAGTACATCGTGGGTTTCAGGAAAATTTCCCGGCCAGTCAAGTGAAAGGATCTCGCAACCACGATGTATGGCACAGACGGCGACGTACGGGGCGGGTGGATGCTCATTGACGCGATGACTGTGCTGTGTCTGCCGCCCTGATCACCGCGGGCGCGCTAGCCGTCCGGCATTTCGCTGGTATCGATGTACAGCGCAAGCGCGCGAGTTCAGCGGCTTGGTCGTGGCCCAAGCCGCTGTAGCACCCGGGTTTGCGCGCAGCCACACCGGCAAGGATGGATTTCGGCGGCAAATGACGCCGCTGGGTGAACACCAGGAATCGCGATGACTCAAGTGCCGCGGGCTCACGGTCGGCGGATAGCGCGGCGCCGGTCGACCGAGCACCTCAAGAGTTGGGTGTAGCGAAGGAGATTGCAAGCATGACCGATACACCTGAATCGATGAGCGATCGAATCGCTGTCGCCGGACAGCGCCAAGGGGTCAACCATGCACTGGCGTGGAGTGGCATTGCCGCCGCTGCGGTGTTCATCGTTGCGGTGGTGTTCTTTTCCGGGTTCTTAATCGGCAGGGCGACCGACGATTTCGGCGGCAATCGGGGACATTGTCAAGGAACGCCCGGCATGATGGGGCCCGGCATGATGGGGCCGCAGGGCTCGTGGCCCCACGGAAACATGGGGCCTTCAGGTCCCTGGGGTCCCGGCCAGTCACAGCCGCCGACAATCACACCGACCACACCTCGGCCGTAGCGTGCAATGGCTGATTATGATGCAGCAGAAGCGATTCCAGAGTTCGTTGGGCAGGGCCATCGTCGGCACGAAGCGGCCAATGCCCGAAGAAGCTTCGCACCAAGCGTCCGCCGACAACGCGATTCCCACGACACATGTTCAGCACGAGGAGGAACCTCAGGGATGGACGGAATGAGCAGACGAGTGGCGCTGAGAATGCTCGTCACCGGTGCGGCCCTCTTCGGCCTGGGGCACGCCTTGCGCACCATCATCGACATACCGGTCAGCCGTGCCCAACCCGGGATGGGTGGCGCGACGGGAATGGACATGCGCGCCTACCTGAACATGTTCATGCGCCATACCGAGCTTCGACGCAACGTCGAAGAGATTCCCGGAGGTGTGCGCACCACCACCGAGACTGACTCCGCCGACCTCGTCGCCGAACTGCAGGCCCACGTCTCATCGATGTATACCCACCTCGATCAAGGCAGCGAAGTCACCTGCATGAGCTCAAGCCTGCCCACGCTGTTCCGCCGCGCTGCTGATTATCAACGTCAGATAACGTTCACACCCGGCGGCGTGGTCGTCGTCGAAACCTCCAGCGATCCCGAACTGGCCAACGCCATTCGCGAACACGCCCGCGAAGTCACCGGATTCGTCGTCGAAGGAATGCCGGCGATGATGAGTGGAATGATGGGCGGCGGGATGATGAAACCCGGCATGGGTCACGGAATGATGGGACCAACCCGCTGAACCAAAGCAAGCACACACATTTTACGAGGAAGTTGAACGAGTAGACATCGGTGCAGCCTCCCGCCCGCCCGGAGAGGCCTCTAGCCTGCCGAAGTGGGTCGCGACCTCACCGAAAAACGACTGAGTGGACTGCAAATCCACGTCACCAGGCGACATGGTCAAATCGCCGACACGGTCAGCGAATTGGCGTAAACAGGCCGTCGAACAGAAGTAGAATCGGTAGGTCCCTTCCTCATGCGTGATCGTCAGCGGGTGGACATCCGTCGTGACGTGCATCCGACATATCGGATCGACGTGCTCCTGGTGACGGGTTCCGACGTCGAGGGCGAACGCTTCCACCAGGGCACCGACGTTTCGCAGTCGAAGCGGGCCCAACGACGTCATCGCGACAAGGTCCGTTCCTCGAAGCGCGGACGCGGACGAGGCGTCACCGACGATCTGACCTGGCCGGGCGACAGCGGCCAGTCTGGCTGCGGTATTGACCGTCGCCCCGAAGACGTCTCCGCGGTGCTTCACCACTGCCCCAGCACAGATGCCCGCGCGCAGCAACGGAAATCCGTCGATGCGACGGGTCTCGTGGTGAAGTCGCCGAAGGAAGGCCAGCGCCGCAGTGGGGTCCGAACTGGTGATCATCACGGCGTCGCCGAGGGTCTTGATCATGTCGTCGCCGGGTCCGAGGTTGCTGGCCGCTATGGTGGCGAACCGATCTGCCAGCTCGGCAGCACGATGATCACCGTGAGCTTCGGTGAAAGCCGTGAACCCAGCGATGTCCACAAAGACGACCACTGTGTCTACGTCGGCATGCTCGAATCCGCCTGCTGAATTGGACGTTTCGATCATCATTGCGTCTCCACTGCACGCTCGACGCGTGGCGCTGCTGGGGTTATCGACTGCATCGGCAGTCCGAGGAGGCGCAACGCATTGGCGACGACGATGAGTGTGGAGCCTTCGTGGATGAGCACGGCGGGACCGATGCCCAAGCCGAAGATCGTGGCTGGGATGAGCACCGCGACGATTCCGAGGCTCGCCCACAGGTTTTGCTTGATCACGCGCGACGAGCGCCGGCTCAAGCTCACCGCGAACGGCAACGCGCGCAGGTCGTCGGCCATCAGCGCAACGTCAGCGGTCTCCAACGCCACGTCGGAGCCTGCCGCCCCCATCGCGATACCGACGCTCGCACCGGCCATTGCGGGTGCGTCGTTGACGCCGTCGCCGACCATCCCGACGCGGCCGTGGCGTTCCCGGAGTGCGGCTATCTGGGCCACCTTGTCTTCGGGCATCAGATCGCCGCGCGCGTAGGTGACACCGACTTCGGCGGCGACGGCGTCGGCCACCCGCTGATTGTCCCCCGACAGCATCACGGTGTTCGTCAAGCCGAGCTCGGCAAGACGTGCGACCACCGCCGACGCCTCCGGTCGGGGAAGATCCATCAATCCGATCGCGCCCAACCAGCGGTCTCCTGCGCGGACGAGCATCGTCGTGCGGCCGGCCTGTTCGAGACGATCCACCTCCGCCGCCAGTTCAGCCGGCGGGGGCTGGGCAAGATCGGTGAACAATTCGGTCTTGCCGATGCAGACCTCGACACCTTCGACGGATGCGACGATGCCGCGGCCGATCACCGCACGGACGTCGGACGCTCGGGGCGTCGCCACTCCGGCCAACCGCTGGCGGCCGTCACGGACGATGGCGCGGGCGAGCGGATGGTCGCTCTGCTCCTCGACGGCCACGGCAATTCTCAGCAGTTCGGCGTCATCGCTGTCTGCGGTAGCAAAAACATCGGCGATCCTGGGCCGCCCTTCGGTGAGGGTGCCGGTTTTGTCGAAGGCCAGCACCTGGACCCGACCGAGTTCCTCCAAGGCTCCGCCGCCTTTCACGAGGATGCCGGCACGCGCTGCCCGCGCCACCGCCGACAACACCGCACTCGGTGTGGCGATCGCCAGCGCACACGGGCTCGCCGCCACCAGAACGGCGAGAGCCCGGTACACCGTGTCGCTGAACGGCTCGTCAACCACGAACCCGGCGAAGAGCAGCACGAATACCCCGATCAGGATCACCGGGACGAAAATGCGCTGGAACCGGTCGGTGAAGCGCTGTGCGGCGGTGGTTTTGGTTTGCGCCTCGGCCACCAGACGCACTACCCGGGCCAGGGTGGAGTCCCCGGCCAGCCGGGTCACCTGGACCTCGATGGCGCCGGCGCCGTTGATGGTGCCGGCGAACACGCGTGATGCGGCGTCGATGAGCTCAGGAGCGGCGGCGGCGACCGCTACATCCGGAACCGGATTCTTGTCAACGGGTACGCTCTCCCCGGTCACCGGGGCTTGATCGATGCTGCTACTTCCTGCCACCACGAAGCCGTCTGCGGCCAGGCGCATGTTCGGGCGCACCACCACGATGTCCCCGATGCGCAGGTCCGCGACAGACACCTCGACGGTGTCGCCGGTGCCGCCGCGTCGGACCAGTGCCGTTTTCGGGGCGAGTTCGGCGAGCGCTTCGATCGCCCGTCGAGCGCGGCCCATCGCATAGCCTTCGAGCGCGTGCCCGACGCTGAACAGGAACAGCAGGAGTGCGCCTTCGGCGACTTCGCCGAGCGCCGCCGCACCCGCAGCGGAGACCAGCATGAGGAAGTCGATCTCGAACCGGCCCTGCCGCACACTGGCGAAGGCTTCCTGCACGGTGAAGAACGCGCCGAAGAAGAACGCCAGGCCGTAGACCACCACCTCAGCCGCGCGCGGCGTATCGGCGAAGGCGGCGAGTAGCCAGCCCGTGAGCAGCAGCGCGCCCGCCAGTCCAGCGAAGACCAATTCGGTGCGTTCGCCGAAGATCCCGCCGTGACCGTGTTGATGGTCGGCATCGTCTCCGTCGTGCGCGACGGCGGCTTCGTCGTCGACTGCTCTCCTGTGCGGCGCCACCTGCGCGGCTATGACATCCACGAGTTCCTGGGCGGTTACCGTCATCCGCTCGAACTCCAGCTCGATCGAATCGGGTGTCGCTGCTGCTGAGACCACGCCAGGCATTGCCGACAGCGTGTCGACGAGTGCTGCACGTGTGGCCTCATCGTCTTGGGTGTCTGTGGTCAACCACCGCAGATGGCCGTACTTCGACGCGATGGTGTCAGCCGCCTGCAGAGCTCGACGCTGCACTTCTGTTGGGGACATAGCCGCGGCGTCGTAGTGCACGCACAGGCGGGGTTTGGTCGTGTCGCCATCGATGACGTGGGCCTGCTCGATGATCCCGTCACCCACCAGGCCGCGCGTGAGGCGGTCAGCGCAGCGCTCGTCGCTACCGGGAAGCAGGTCTGTCAGGTCGAGCGCCAGGGTCCTACTCGTGGGCGTTCCGTCGGCACCGTGTCCCTTCGCCGTCCCGCCGTTAAGATCTGCCATGCATGCAATAATACGCATGTTTGCATATGATGCGTCAACCCCGGCCGCGAAGTCCCACCGCGTCGATGGGCTCAATCACGCTGGGGTCGGCGAGACGGATGCTTCGACCAGGCAGATTCCAATCGGCGGGCGACGCTCCAAGTCCTGCCGAAGAATTGCCGAGAACTCATGTCGGAGAACGCGAAACCGAAGTGGGTGAAGGCGAACCCGGCGAACAGGCAGCAGGGAACGTGTGCATGGTTCCCTCCCCAGTTTCCGTGTTCTCTAAGCCAAGAGTCGCACCCTGCGCGGGTCCGGACGAGGGGCAAAGGTAATTCCGAATGCTTCTAAGCGTGTGGGCGGCAACGCGAGTTTGGATTCGGATGCCTGGTCGAGTTGGTGGACCTTAAGAAGACATGAAGCTTCGGAGCTAGCCAGAAACGGTCTGCGGAACCTCGGTACCATTCTCCCGCACGATGATTGGGTCACCCAGGTTGACTGTATTCAAGTACCATTCGGCATCCTGGGTGCTGAGCCCGATGCAACCATGGCTTGTATTCTCGTAGCCCATTCGATCAACAGCCCATGGAGCTGAATGCACAAATAGGCCACGCCACGTGAAACGGACTGCGTATTCCACGTCCAGCAGGTAGCCGTCGGGGTCATCGATGGGGATGCCGACACTACTCGAATCCATAACGATGTCACGTTCTTTCGCTAATACTGAATAGACACCAACCGGGGTCGGGTATTCAGGGCGTCCCATTGAAGCTGGGAACACGCCCGGTTGTCCCCAATTGGGTCGGTGGTGCGGCGCTGGTAGCTCGGAGGGCGGTACGCCGTCGATGGTCACAGTGAAAGTGCGGTCCGAGACGTTGGCGACGCCGACGACGGCGGCACCAGTCTGGAAGTTTCTGGTTGGCAAGTTGCCCACCGAAAGGGAGATCGTGCTGTGTGCAGGCCAGAACTGGTCAGGTATCCACTGCGCGAGATCGTTTTCAATCCATTCGAACTTGCCCGTCATCGCCGGCACCGACTTGATGTCAACGGCGCGTTCGGCCGCGCGCCGATCGGCGACAGGGCGGTTGAACGTGATCACCACAGGATGGGCTACGCCCACGACCGCGCCCTCCGCAGGTAGCAGCGACGCGACATCGGGTCGATTGGACGAACTCGCGGCCCTACTGATGTCCACGGGGCCCGCAACCACGCTCGCAGCCAACATGGCCGCGGCGAGAACGCTACGAATAGTCACGCGCATGGGTTTCGGCATACCTCGTCGAGTTCTTGGCTGACGCGAGGAGCTTGTTGCCCTCGGCGAGCTCGCGGATAGTCTGATCCGGCGTGTGCCGCCGGAGCTTGTTCGACGCCATGTCGTTGTTGATTCTTCCCGCCCGAACACCGGGCAACAAAGTCCCACAACGGCTGAAGCGCTACGAAGGGCTCCTATCACACTCTGCGGTATCGCATTGTTCATCGTAGCTAATGGTACGGCGGCGAGGTTATGTCGCGAAAGCACTTACGCGCCTTCGATTCGGTTAAGGGTTCGTCACGCTGCGGCCACGGTCCACAGGTCCGAGAGCCCCCTTGCTCCCGGGTGAGCACTTAGTCTTAGTCTTGAGCCCGAGACCTCGAGGTTGCGACGACCTCCGGGGTCGCCGGAGCATCGCCGAGCCGGGTCACCCTCTCGCCGTTGCGATATGACTCGTCAACCCATAATTGCGACCTGCGCGTCGACGGGACGACACCGCGCAAGTCTTGAGTTTTGCCAGAGTCGTGACGTGGCGAGACGGAACTGGTGCGTCGGGTACGCGCGCAAGCTCTGGCCTCGAGGTCAGCCCACCCCGGCGTAGGAGTGCAGCCCCGCAATCACCAGATTGATGAAGAACAGGTTGAAGACCATCGCCACGAAGCCGACCACGTTGATCCATGCAGCCTTCCTGTCACGCCACCCTGCGGTGGATCTGGCATGCAAGTAGGCCGCGTAGGCAACCCATGCGATAAACGACACTGTCTCCTTGGGGTCCCAACCCCAGAAGCGTCCCCATGTCTCCTCGGCCCAGATCGCACCGAAGATGACGCCGAATCCGAAGGTGGGGGAACGCGAAGATTGTCGTGCGGTAGGCGATCCTGTCCAGAATCTGCGCATCGGGCAACCTGGACATGAGGCCCGCGACGTACCCATTTCTGCCGTCGGCCCGCTGCTCTCCGTGGGTCGAGGTCTTGACCAGGAACAGAGCGCTCGCGACTCCGGCGACGAGGAACACCCCGGAGCCGAGGCTCACCACCGACACATGAATGGGCAACCAATACGACTGCAGCGCAGGCATCACGGGCGCGGCATCGGTATACAGCCACTTGCCCGATACCGCGAGCAGGATCAGCACGGGGATTAGGACGAACACCCACAGCGCGCGGAACTGCGGGCGGCGCAACACGACTGCCGCGGCAATGAGGCCGCAGAAGCTGGTCAGGTTGATGAACTCGTACATGTTGCCCCATGGGGCACGTGAGGTGGCCAGGCCGCGCAGCACGATACACATCAGTAGTAAGACGGCACTAACGAAGACGACGGCTATTCCAGCGCGCTCCAGACGTTCTGTGCGCGATCGCCGTGGCATCTCGACGACGACACCCGGGCTCGCGCTGTCACGTGCAACCACTCCAGGCGCCGTCGACTTTTCGAGTGTCCGAGTCCGAGCGATCGCAAAAGTCGCCGAAAGTAGCAACAATGCGAGAGTCAGCCCGGCCACCGCTGATGTGTACGCCCAGTCCGAATAGAGCGCAAGCGATTCCCGTGTGCCAACCACGTTCACGTCTGAATTCCTAACCTGCCGTGGAGAATTCGCGACGCAGCGTAGCCGAACCACAACCTCGCTGGTCTGCCTCCGCGCGTCTCGCCTTCCTGCGACCGTTTCGGCGAGTGCATTGTCGAATTGCCGATTCGGTCGGTGTGTGGTCGGCCGCCGCGACCCGCAGACTTGACGACATGCCTAGCCCATCGGTGACGAAGGTCTGGAAGTGTCAAGAAGATGTCCAAAGCCATTGAGCCGCCTATCCGTTCGAAGCGATGGGCTCGGTCGATTAGCTGATAGCCATTTCCTGAGCGCGGCAGCTTGGTGCTTGGGGGATGCGTCCGCCACGCCGGCCTCGTCGAGAACGAAGTAACAGAGGGTTGCTTCGCCGTATCGACCGTCGATCATGCCCACGTCGGTAGTTGCCCTAACTTCGGCCGCCGCGACGCGAAGTTCGAGGAGCGTCCAATCGACGGGCGATCCTGAACCTGGACGATGGCGCAACCACTCCTGGAACTCCACGTGCAAGTCGGACGGCAGGGGGTGCCCGCTGCGGGACAGGGCTGTGACCACCACCAGTAGGGCCTGGCTCGGCTCACCAACATGCAGCGCCGTGAGCGCCGCCAAACGCTGCTCTTCTGATAGGCAGGGTTCGGCGGCCTCCCACATCACCTCAGCCATCTCGAAGTCTCCCCTAATCACTTCGACGGCCCAGGCGATTCGCCGACCCACCTTGGCTTCGACCGCGGGCGTATCTGCGATAGAACTCGAACGTCCTGCGAATGGCGTTGCATCAGAATGGAATAGCGTCCTTTCGCGCCTTTCGACATCATGGCGGGCCGTTTAGGTGCGCACTTGAGCGTCGTCGCGGCGCGTGACATCGCCGTCATCAGGCCCGTGGGCACGGCCGACGTGGGCCTCGCGGCGCATCCGTTCGACCATGTGCGGATAGTGCAGCTCGAAGGCGGGGCGCTCGGAGCGGATCCGGGGCAGCTCGGTGAAGTTGTGCCGGGGCGGCGGGCAGCTGGTGGCCCACTCCAGGGAGTTGCCGTAGCCCCACGGGTCGTCGACCGTGACGACCTCGCCGTAGCGCCAGCTCTTGAAGATGTTCCACAGGAACGGCAGCGTCGACGCACCGAGGATGAACGCGCCGATGGTGGACACGATGTTCAGCGTGGTGAAGCCGTCGCTGGGCAGGTAGTCGGCGTAGCGGCGCGGCATGCCCTCATTGCCGAGCCAGTGCTGCACCAGGAACGTGGTGTGGAACCCGATGAACGTCAGCCAGAAGTGCAGCTTGCCCAGCCGTTCGTCGAGCAGCCGGCCGGTCATCTTCGGGAACCAGAAGTAGATGCCCGCGTAGGTGGCGAACACGATGGTGCCGAACAGCACGTAGTGGAAGTGCGCGATGACGAAGTAGCTGTCGGTGACCTGGAAGTCGATTGGCGGGCTGGCCAGCAGCACGCCCGACAGTCCGCCGAGAAGGAAGGTCACGATGAAGCCGACGGAGAACAGCATCGGTGTCTCGAACGTCAACTGGCCTTTCCACATCGTGCCTATCCAGTTGAAGAACTTGATGCCGGTCGGGACCGCGATCAGGAACGTCATGAACGAGAAGAACGGCAGCAGCACCGCACCCGTGGCGTACATGTGGTGTGCCCACACCGCCACCGAGAGGGCCGCGATACCCAGCGTGGCGTAGATCAGCGTGGTGTAGCCGAAGATCGGTTTGCGGCTGAACACCGGGAAGATCTCGCTGACAATGCCGAAGAACGGCAGCGCGATGATGTAGACCTCGGGGTGGCCGAAGAACCAGAACAGGTGCTGCCAGAGCAGCACACCGCCGTTGGCCGGGTCGTAGACGTGTGCGCCGAGGTGCCGGTCGGCGGCCAGCCCGAACAGCGCCGCGGTCAGCAGCGGGAACGCCAGCAGCACCAGGATCGACGTCACCAGGATGTTCCAGGTGAAGATCGGCATCCGGAACATCGTCATGCCGGGCGCACGCATGCACACCACGGTGGTGATCATGTTCACGCCGCCGAGGATGGTGCCCAGACCACCGACAATCAGGCCGACGATCCAGAGGTCGGCGCCGGCACCGGGTGAGTAAATGGCACTGGACAGCGGCGAGTACGCCGTCCAGCCGAAGTCGGCCGCACCGCCCGGGGTGACGAAGCCCGCGGTGGCGATCAACGCACCGAACAGGAACAGCCAGAACGAGAACGCGTTCAACCGCGGGAACGCCACGTCGGGCGCGCCGATCTGCAGGGGCAGCACCAGGTTGGCGAACCCGAACACGATCGGTGTCGCATAGAACAGCAGCATCACCGTGCCGTGCATGGTGAACAGCTGGTTGTACTGCTCGTTGGACAGGAACTGCAGACCCGGCACCGCCAGTTCGGTGCGGATGAACAGCGCCATCAACCCGCCGATGAGGAAGAACGCAAAGCAGGCGACGCAGTACATCATGCCGATCAACTTGTGATCAGTGGTCGTGATCAACCGGTAAATCAGGTTGCCCTTCGGGCCCATCCGGGCGGGGAATGGACGGCGGGCCTCGAGTTCCCCGATCGGTGGCGCATCGGCGACCATGAAGCTCCTTCCGCGACGTGTGGCACCGCGTTCCCATTATCTACTGACTAGTTACGTAGGTTACTCTACGGTGGTGTTTAGGACTACTCGCGTAGCTGCGAAGTTCCGGGCCCAGAAGTGCGCCGCATCGCCCGGTGACGGGTGCCCCGCCGGGGCGGGTGCAGAGCACTCGCACCCGCTGCGGCCCTGGCGCATCGGGCCGACCTTCGGCGCGGCGGCGTTGCAAGGCCTAGCGACAGCGGGAGCTGGTTCGAGGTGGATCGTCGAACGACGCCTCCATCCTGGGCAATCGTCCCGACTCCGCATCTACTACGTAGGTACCGAGTCGGGGAGACCGTTTGCGACCTTGCGCATGTCGTGACCGAACCGATTGGACCTCAACGCTTTTAGTGACGCGCTCTGTCGCGTGGCGACATTCGTCGGAAGTCGATGACTTGCCCGATCGCGAGTGTTGGGTTAGCGTCTCGCCAACCAGATAACGAATTGGTAACGGCAAAGGATCGTCTCGAAGTGGTTCATCACCGGATCGCGCGACCGGATGCGTCGCTCGATCGTGGCACCGACGTCACCGAGATCATCGCCTTCGATGAGTTCGGCGCGATGGTGGATGTGGCCGGTTCTCACGGCGATCCGTTCGCCATCGACTACGAGGTGTTGAGCGCACCTGAACTCGACGACCTCAACGATGTTGCCGACGAGTCGCCACGACTGCTGCTCTTACCGAAAGGTGAATCGAACGCGGCGACGCCGGCGGTGCCGATCCCCATCGACGGGGCAAGCGCTAGGGAAGGTCAGCGGTTGTCTGGCCGGGCGGCGTTGAAGGGTGTTTCCGTCCGTTCTTCTCGGGGGGCGCATCGAAGGACCTCTGAGGCCACCGGCGCGGCGCACAGCAGGCTGGTCATCACGGCTGTCGCCGCCGGCGCGGTCGCCGCCGCAGCGAACACCGCGGTCAACGCAGCCGAGACGCAGCAGCCAGTTCTGGTCGCCGACACTGCTGCGTCACTGGCTGCCCGCCCCGAAGCGTCGGGGATGCAGATCATCCCTGTGGCAAACAGCTTTGATGCCGGGATCCATCGACAGGAATCGGCCAGAGGCGCGGCTTTCGCTGAGGAGCGGGCGCAGCGGGAGGCGCGACTTCTGCGCCCACAGTTCACTTTTCCCGCCCAAGGCATGCTGACATCGGGCTTTGGAGCCCGGTGGGGCACCCTGCACGCCGGACTCGACGTCGCCAACGCCGTGGGTACTCCGATCTACGCTGCATCCGATGGAGAGGTGATTGCCTCCGGTCCGACACCGGGCTTCGGCATGTGGGTCAAGATCCGCGCCGCGGACGGCACGGTCACGCTCTACGGTCACGTCGAAACCACACTGGTGCAAACCGGCCAGCTGGTGATGGCCGGCGACCAGATCGCCACCATGGGCAACCGAGGCAACTCGACCGGACCGCACCTGCACTTCGAGGTGCATCGCAACGGGTCGGACAAGGCCGACCCGATGGCGTGGTTAGGGGAACGGGGAGTGTCAAACCTTTACTAGCGGCAGCCGACCGGTTCCACCAGGCGAGCACAGTCGTCCTCTGAAGGCGCCTTCTCCGGAGAGGCCGGGCATTCCGAGGGGTCGAAAGCCCGCCTCGGGGGCCGTCAGCGTCAGCTCGCGAGTGCATATCCGCGGCGAAGGCTTCCCAGCTCAGCTACTGACTTTCTCAGTAAGATCATGCCGAGCCGGCTGGCCGCCGCTCGATCAGCGGCGCCATGCGCTCACTTCAGCGCCGCCACGCCGACGAACGCCGTAAGCTACTTACTGTCCAATTCAGGAGGTTCGATCATGGCTCGGGTGCGTGGCTTCGGAGAACTCGAGGCATCGATCATGGATCGCCTCTGGAATCGTGATCCCGACAGCGACACCACAGTCAGGGAGATCTTTGATGAGTTGAGCACCGAACGGCATATCGCCTACACCACGGTCATGTCGACGATGGACAACTTGCACGGCAAGGGTTGGCTGTCGCGTGAACGCGACGGCAAGGCATACCGCTACCGCCCCACCCTGACGCGCGAGGAGCACAGTGCACGACTCATGCTGGAGGCTCTGAGCGGCGGCGGTCGATCCGAGGCGGTCCTGAGTCATTTCGTGGCGCAAATCGATCCGGAGGAATCCGCTGACTTGCGCGCTGCGCTGCGGCGCCTGGCCCGCAAGTCAGGCCGCCGATGACCGTCGCAGCGGCTTTGCTGCTGTACGTCGCGGCGGTACTGACGATCGCACCGAAACTTCTGGTCCACATCACCGCCGACGGCGAGGCTCCGCGCCTGGCGATAGCCGCGTGGGCCACCGCTGTGGTAGCGGTGCTCGGCTGCTCGGTTGCCGCCGTCGCGCTGCTCCTCATCGAGGCCGCTGGACACTGGGACAGCCCCGACGCGCTGATCGTCTCTTGCCTGGAACGTCTCCGCGCCATTCTCCTCGGCCACGGCGGGTTGCCGGCACGAATCGTGGCGACCATCGCGGTGGCTTTCGCCGTCGGAAGTTTGATCGCCATAGTCATACGAATAGGCCGCGCTCTGGGCCGCATGCGCTCCCACACTTTCGCCCATGCCGACGCCGTGCGCCTGGTTGGCAGGTCGTACGGCAGCGACGTCGTGGTCATCGAGGCATCGGAGCCTGCGGCGTATTGTGTGGCGGGCCGCCCACCGGCGATTGTGGTGACCACCGCAGCTCTGGCCGCACTCGATGGGAACCAACTTGCAGCTGTCGTCGCCCACGAACGTGCTCACCTCGACGGCCGTCACGCCTACGCCATCGCCGCGGCGCGCTGCCTGACTGCTGTGCTGCCCACCTGCAGGCTGTTCTCGGGCGCAGCCACGCACATCAATTCTCTGTTGGAGATGTGCGCCGACGATGCGGCCGCTCGTCGCCACGGCCGTCAGCCCCTGCTCGCGGGCCTGTTGACCCTGTCAGGCGCCACCACCCCGGCTCACGGTCTGGCCGCCGCCGGTATCGCCGTACTCACCCGTGCCGAACGGTTATCGAAGCCACCGCGACGGTTCGCCCGCATCCAGACCCAAGTCGCGCTCAGCGGAGCCGTAGCGGCGATGGCCGCCACACCGTTCGCGATCGTCACTCTGTCCCTGACGGGCGTACTGATCTGCTTCGCGTAAGCGGGTCCCCGTGATCACCGACCCCCGGACATTCGACGCGGCCCAATGTGTTGCGGCACGCCATGATTGCGTCACTACGACTGCGGCAATGTCGTGGTGCTTCCGCAGCCGGCTACGCGTGAGGGAAGGTGGCCATGCACGCAACATGGGCGGCGACCGGTTCAGCCACCAGCAAGGCCAACACCGCCAAGCCCAGGGCTAACAGTAGCGACGTCACGATCCGTCGACGACCCAGTCGACCATTCGACTGCGTTTGATGCTGCTGAGGCCACCGCGACCGCGGTCCGCGGCAGGACACAGCGAGCGAACTCTTCACACGACCAATCTACTATGTCACTACGTATGTGACCATCGCTTCGCTTTCACCCGATGTGGGGCACGGCGTCGGTTCACCAACACTGTGTTGGCGGCCTTCTGCTCCACTTCTACGGCAACGATCGCCGCCGTCCCCACAGAATCGCGGCGACGAACGGGACCCGCGACACCATCGAAGGTGGCGCTCAAGCTGTCACACTGAGCAACCTGGCTACATCAGGCAAAGCACCGCGCACGGTATCCGTGACGTCGCCAGACAGATCAGCGCGAGCAGCAGCACCTACGTCAACGAGCTGTCGCCGCTCCTCACAAATGGGAATTCACCATGACCGCAGGATCGCTCATCGAATGCCATCAAGTCGACATCTCCACAATGAAGTCACCGCGGCAGTGACGAATGTCGCTGCAGCGAGCTGGGTTTGGCGTCGAACTGGGTGCCGCCGCGTCGTCGCCACGGTGTCAGTCATCCTTGTCGGCGGTGCTCGGCAGGTCGGTAGGCCGTCGCGGCTGTTGGTGCAATCCGCGCAGAAACGCGTTGTAGGCAGCAAGTTCCGCATCCTCGCGTTCGACGTCGGCCTCCCTTTTCGCCGTCTCCGACTCCTCGTCACGGCGCCAGCGGATGGCGAAGATCACTGTGGTCAGCAAAGCGACGGGCTCGCCATAAGACCACGCCAACGCGCCGGCCACCGCCTGGTCGGCGACGGGGTCGACGTTCCAGTCCGGTGGAGGATTGGCAAAGGTCTCAGTGAGCGTCCGCGGTGCCATCATCAGAATGACACCGATGAACACGTGCAGTGGCATTTCGACGAAGATGTCGAAGAAGCGGCCCAGGTTGCTTTGCCGGACCGGCAAGGGACCGGTCGACAGTATCGGCAGGATGAACAACAGGCCGCTGACGAGGAAGAACACCTGCAGGGCTACGTGTCCGGCCACGCTGGCCGCCGCCGCATCGAATAGGTCGGAGAGGTACAGGCCGTAGTAGCTCAAGAGGAAAACCGGAATAGTGAAGCCGGGGTGCAACACGATCCTGCTCGCCCGGCACCGAAGTCCAGCCAGCGCGGACATCACGACGTAACGTCCGAGGCCACTGTGGGGTGTGGACCTGAGTAGCAACCGGCCAGGCGCACCCAGAACCAGCAGAGGCGGAACGAGGATCGACAGCGTCAGGTGCTGAAACATGAAGGCACTGAACAAACGGTAGCCATAGCCGTCGATGGCCAGGCCCGTCACCGCCGCCAAGGCGATACACCCTCCCAGGAAGCTCGCCGTCCGCGTCCACGCCCACTGGCGGCCTCGCGATCTGACGACTCGAACGGCGAGCACGTACCACACCGCCAATACCATTGCCAATACGGGCAGTAACGGAACCGGTGGCGGTAACCAACCGAGCATCGCCCAAATCGTAGGCGGTGAGGTGGGGAGCACTACCTGACCGATCACGGTTCCGCCCACCATCGAGTCACATTGGCGCGCCCGGGTGTACGCCGGGCCCAGGGGCGACGTGGAGCCGAGGCGGGGTCGCCGTTCACCGCGGGGGTCCTGAGCCGGATGCGGTCTCGGCGGCGAGGCGACGGACCACCGGTTCGAGGTCCTCGGCGAGCAGCGCCCGCAGGAACACCGCGGCAACGCGATGCGACCGGTCCAAGACGATGGTGGACGGGATCACGGTAGTGGGATACTTCGCGCCCAAGGCGATCATCGTGCGCATCGGTGGGTCGTATATCGATGGGAAGGTGACCTTGCGATCGACGATGAAGTCGACCGCAGCTTGGCGGTTGTTGTCGCGGACGTCGATACCAAGGAAGGCGACCCCCTCGTTTCGGGTCGCGTCGTACACCCTTTGCAATTCGGGCATCTCGGTCCGACAGGGACCACACCACTGACCCCACACGTTGATCACCACCACCTGCTCGGCGAAGTCATCGAGTGACAACGTGCGGTTGGGGTCCATAAGGTCGGGTCCGCGTATCGGCCCCGGTCGACCACGACTCAAAGGTGGATCGTAGAAGATGTCGACCTGCCCCCCTGGCGACACGAACTCGAACGTGCCACCCTGCGCGACGGCGTCGTCTCCGCTGGAGCATCCTGACACTGCGACACCCAGCAGCAACGCGCTCAGGCCCGCCGCGGTGCAACGCCGTATCATCGGTGGCCAAAGTATCGGAGATCGCCGCCGTCGCCAACGCTCAGCGCCCATGTCCATGTGCCGCTTCGGGGGAACCCTCCGGGCGCCCCGTTGAGTCGATGGGTCAGTCCAAGTGCCACTCGCGCGGAGCATGCTGCGCATCGACCCGACGACCTCCGTGACTGGGCGTGCGGCGCCGGCGGGGCCCGGTCAGCACGGCGCCTTCTACGTAGAGACTACGTAGAAGCCTAGCGCAACCACTCACGACGAATGCCGGGACGACGACGACAGTGATGAGCCGGACCGACCATGCGGCAATCCGAGGCAGAGGATAGGGGCACCCCTCCGCCGAAAAATCGCGAGCGAACAAGGGCCGCCCGTACATCGTTGGCGGTCATCACGATTTTGTTGCTCGGCTGAACATCCACGCGCCTTCATGTCACGGGCCGCGGCTGAGGTGGTGGCGTGGCGGTTTGCCCGCTCGCAACATGATGACGGCGATCGCGATCAATCCCGCGACGGCGCCCGCCAGGATCCACAGGGCCGGGTTCGCGACTTCGGGTTGTGGGCCGGTATGGGTGTCGTCGTAGGAATGTGTGGTGGGCGTGGTTTCAGCGGGTGTGGGAGGGACTGTCGAGGAGTCCTGTGTCGACGTCGGCTCCGCAACGACGGTCGGTGCGACGGACGAGGCGAGTCCGAGGAGGGTGGCCACGACTGCGGCGACAACGGCCGTCTGCGCGGGCCGCCTCCGGGGTCGTCGTCGACACCACGTGCGCGCCGTGTTCCTCGTCATCTCACGAAGTAGATGGTGGCAAAGAGCGCGATCCACACGATATCGACGAAGTGCCAGTAGTAGGACACCACGATGGCGGCCGTCGCTTGGGCGGGGGTGAACTTGCTCATGCGCGTGCGCACGAGCAGCAGGATGAAGGCGACGAGGCCGCCAATGACGTGCAAACCGTGGAAACCCGTCGTGAGGTAGAAGACCGAGCCATAGGCGCTGCCGGCGATGGTGGTTCCCTCCCGCACCAGGCTGAGGTATTCGTATCCCTGGCCGAGCATGAAGAACAATCCCATGAGGAAGGTGACGAAGTACCACCGGCGCAGGCCGAATACGTCGCCGCGTTCGGCGGCGAACACTCCCATCTGGCAAGTGAACGAAGACGCGATGAGGACCAGGGTCACCGGCACCGCGAGCGCGAGATTCAGCTCGGTGGGTGGTGGCGGCCACTCGTCGGCCTGGGCACGAGCGGTGAAGTACATCGCGAACAGACCGGCGAAGAACATCAACTCACTGGACAACCACACGATCGTCCCCACGGCGACCATGTTGGGCCGGTTCAGCGAATGAACCCGTGCCGTGATGGCGGTGCCACTTGTCATGTCGTTCCTCGTCGAGCCAAGTCCGCAGACTGTCTACTGAGTCACTACCTACTATTGCACATAGTAGTTGTGCGATAGTTGCGCGTTGGGGGACCCCGATTTGAGTCGTCCGGAAGGCGAAGCGGGAGAATGCTTTTTGGACCGCGTTCCTTGCGGTGGAGCACGCGAGATGCAACCGTGCAGACGATGATCCTTGCCATGCGCGTGGACATTGGACGCGGTTGCTCGTAATCTTTCCGTGACCTACGTAGCTAGACCATAGATGTCCCTGCGTGTGAGGATTGATGTTTTGAGGATGAACCGCCCTGCCGCAGTATGCCGATCGGCGGGTGCTCTCGTCGTGGCGGTAGTGTTGGCACTGACACTCGGCGATTCGGCGGGTATCGGGCGGGCCGATCCGGCTTCCGATGCCCTGGCCCGCTTGACGGAGCTCTCTCGCGAGGCCGAGCAGACCACAGAGGCCGTGTATTCGGCCGAACTAGACCTCGAGGCGAAACTAGCGGCGCAGCGCACGGCTGAGGATCGTCAACGCTCCGAACTGGAGGCGATGACCGTGGCGCGGGCCAATCTCGCCGAGTATCAGACCGCCGTGAACCAGGTGGCGGCCGCGTCGTACATGGGCGGTTCCACCAGCACAATCAGCGCGGCGCTGAACGCGGAGTCTCCGCAACGCCTACTGGACGACCTTTCGGCCAGCAAGGTGATGGCGGCTCAGATGTCGGACCGCATCAAGGCCTTTCGCGCTGCATCGGCCCGGGCCGACGACGCAGCGCGCGCGGCGCAGTCATCGGCGCTGGCAGCCCGTACCGCCGCGGAGCAGGCATCAGCCGTCCGCGCAGGCCTGCAATCCAAGCAGAGTCGGCTGCGAACACAGATAGCAGAAGTAGAGGCGCTCTACCGCGCACTGACTCCCGACCAGCGTGCGGCGCTCGCCGATCCCGGGCCGGTGCCGCCCGCGCCGCCGGCCCCACCAGCGGCAAACCCCGCCATCATGGCATTGCCCGAGGCGATAGCGCCGGCGGGGCCGGGTCCGTCCAATGCGCCCGGTGGGGCAGCGGTCGTGCAGGCGGCGTTGACCCGTGTGGGTGCGCCCTATTCGTGGGGTGCGACAGGACCAGATGCGTTCGACTGCTCGGGGCTCATCAAGTGGGCGTTCCTGCAGAACGGCAAGTCGCTGCCGCGATCTAGTCAGGCGCTGGCGGCGGGCGGAGAACCCGTGGCGACGGCCGAAGTGCAGCCCGGCGACATCGTCACTTTCTACTCGGACGCCTCGCACGCGGGCATCTACATTGGCGATGGGAACATGGTGCATGCCTCGACGTACGGCACTCCGGTGAAAGTGGCGCCGATCTCGTCGGCGCCGATCTACAACGTGCGCCGCTACTAGCCGGCTACCGTAGCGTTGCCCGCCTTCACCTGCCCAGGCAATGTTTCAGTGGCCGAGTGCGTCGGCCATCCGCAAGGGGGCCCACCGTGTCGACGACATCGCGGCAATCGTTGTCGCAGGAGCACCTGCCATCTCAAGGAGTGACCAGAGGCGTGACTGACCTTGGCGTTGCCAGACCGGAACATAAACTCATTCGCGCGGACCCCGGGTGGGTCCGAAGGACACGAGGCTCAAGGAGGACCGTGTACCTGGCCACGCGCGCCGTCATGACCACACTGGTGGCGCTGGCGTTCTTGCTGTCCGGAGTCGGGGTTGCTGCCGCGCACACCTCACTGGTTGGTTCTGATCCGGTGAACGGCGCGACCGTCGCCTCCCCATTGACCGCCGTCGTGCTGAACTTCTCCGAAGAAATCAATCCAGCGTTCGCTGACGTCGCCGTTACCAGCGCTGATGGTCGAAACTGGGTGTCCGGCTCGGCAAGCGTCGAAGGTACGCGCCTCACTGTCGCCCTCGGACCCGACCGGCTCACCGACGGCCTGTACACCGTCGGCTACCGCGTGGTCTCAGCAGATGGCCACCCCGTCTCCGGCTCGTACTCGTTCACCATTGCCGGCGTTGGCGAACAGCCTTCACCCACAGTTGCGCCATCCCCTGCAGCACCCAGCACCGATGAGCCGTCAGTACCGGCGCCCGGTTCGGACACCAAAGCATCCGTACTCACAGCGGCCGGCGTCGGCCTGGCCCTTGGAGGTGTGATCGCGTTCTGGCAACACAGGCGCCGTCGGAAGAACGCTGCCAATCACCCCGGCTCTGAACCCGGGCCTTCACTTGGCAGCTAATCGGCCCGGGACCGCTCCATGAGAAGGCCAATAGGTTTGGTGCCGGCGCCGTGAGAGCCGTCGTTTACAGAACTGCGCCCGGGGTTAGGCCGGGCGTGTTGGCGTAGCACTCCACAGTCACGGTCGAATATGCCGAACCGGGGTGGGATCCTGCCAGGCGCTGTCTACTTTTGCTGGCCGAGAGCGTTTCGTATCGCAGCGCCCAGGTCGGCGTAAGTTTTGATATCTAACTGCTTCCCGTTGACGAAGAAGGTAGGCGTGCCCTGCACGCCGAGGGCGGTGCCGTCGGCGATGTCGTCCTTGATTCGCTCAAGTGTGGCCGGAGCGTTGTACGCCTCATCCCACGCAGCTACGTCGAGACCCAGTTCGGTTGCGTATCCGCGGAACACCTCGTCTGCCGGGACCTGCTGTTCGCCCCATTGACTCTGCGTCTCGAACATCTTCTTGTACATGGGTTCGAACTGGCCTTGCTGCGCTGCTGCTTCTACCGCACGTGCCGCTCGTTCTCCGTTGAAGTGTCCGGGCATCGGGAAGTAGCGGGCGACGAAGGTGACTTGCTGACCGTACTGTGCGCGCAACTGCTCAACGGCGGGGAACGCCGCGCCGCAGCCTTCACATTCGAAATCGAGAAATTCGACAAAGGTCACATCGCTGTCGGGCGGGGAACTGAGGCGATGACTGTTCTCGCGCACCACCTGGGCTTCGCCGTCACCCTGTGTTCCACCCGCTCCTGCTGTACCGCCATCTTGACTTGAAAAGTACACACCGGCGCCGATCACCGCAGTGATGACTACAAACACAGTCAGCAGAATTCGAGTCATTGGATTCACGTCGGGAGTTCCTTTCGCTCCGCAGCGCTCTCTGAGCCTGAGCAATCTACGGTGTATCTACGTAAATAGTTCTACCACGATAGCTCTTCTCAACGTTCAAGCGTCCCTCGCTTGGCTTCCTACTCCGCTCAAGCGTTCGGAGTGCACCGCGGATCAGGGTTCATGGCGACATGCACACATGCTTATCGCCTTTTGGCGAGGGAGCGTTGGAGAGGTCGATCTAACCACCGTGTTGCGTCCCCGTGCTTGCCGATTCTGGTTGTTCATCACCACGATTCGGAGCACACCCGGAACCAATCACTGCCGGGCTCGATGTCGGGGGCGTTTCGAAAACCTTTGCGGTAATTATGTCGACATCAGTCCGATGCCTTCGCCCGCCGATACCTGCTGCGCTCCGTCTACCTCACCGCAGCCTGCCGCTACCGTTGGCACAGATACACTCCGCTCCCCGGGTCAGCAGGCCGTCAAACTGTCATCCGCCCCGTGCTTGAAGCCGTTCACCGATCCTCAGGCTTGAACCGCGCGGACTGGCGCACGTAGTGCGGCTTATCACACACTGGTCAAGGACGCAACGCGCTGCCACTCACCCATTCGTCCCACGGCACAGACCAATCTCCGTTCTGCCACTGTTCCAGCGGGGCGCCGCCGGTATTGCGGACCTCGACAACATCGCCCGGATTTGCGAAGTCGTAGTACCACTCGGCGTTTTCCGCGCTCAGATTTAAACAGCCCGCCGAAACGTTGGTGTTTCCCTGCGCCCACACCGTCGCTTCGCGGTCATGGAGGTAGATGCCGTCGGGACTGATCCGCACTGCGTGCGGGACGCTGATCTTGTATCCCGATGCAGAATCGACGGGCAATCCGTAGGTCGACGAGTCCATCAAGACCGGATTCTGTTTCTCCATCACCGTGTAAACCCCAGGCTGTGTCCAGAAAGCAATCGTCTTGCCCCCAACAGTCTGCGTCCCGCCCCTGCCCATCGATGTCGGCATCGTGCGGACCAAACGGCCGTTCTCGTAGACACTGACCTGTTTGGTCGTGTCATCGGCGATCGCCACCCGAGATGGCCCGATCCGGAAACCGACTTGCTTGTCCTGTTCTCCGAATAACCCACCACCCAGATCAGTGCCGTAGAGATCGGCTTTGACCGTGACCTCGGTCCCGGAAGGAAAATATTCACGGGGCCGCCAGTGCGCCTTGCGATCGTTGACCCACATCCAGGAACCGGCTACTTGGGGCGACGTTTTGACCTGGAGGCGCGATTCGGCCGCAGCTCGGTCCGGGATGTCGGCGTCGAAGGTTGCCACGATCACGGTTCCGACACCGTAGACGCCGCCGTCTGCCAGCGACGCTCCGTTAGTCATGCCCAGCCTGACCCCGACCTGGGATTGCGGCGCGACGGTAGAAAACTCCGAAATGGACGTGACGGTGCGGGCGTCAGAGCCCCGGCCCGTCGCGCTGAGCCTGTAGGACCGTCCGTATCCGAGTGGCTCGGCGGGCTCCCAGGCGCGTCCGCCCCCCACCATTCGACCGGCAACAACCCTGCCCTGTTCGTTCTGCATACGCACATCGGTCAGGGTCCCAACAGTCGCGGTCACCTTCACTGCTCCGACAGGGACCACATCGCTCGCGCCTGTTCTGGGGAGAATCTCGATTGCGGGAGGCTCGGGCGCAGCCTGCGGCGTCTGCTCAACCTCCACAGCACCGGGCGCAGTCACCGTATTCGACAGCCGAGACTTGACCGCACTCGTCTGCGATGCCGTCACGAGCACCGCGACAGCCGAAAACACGCTCAGCGCTACTACTTGTCGGCGTCCAGTCAACACTTTCATCACAACAATCCGTCGGGTCGCGCTCCTGCTATTACGTACCCACATAGTAGTTGGTGGAACGACCAACTGCCGTTCCGGCATGGCGACATAGCAGAAGGGCGGGCGCCCAGATTCAAAGCGACTGACTACCGGTGTTGGCGATATGTGTATTACGTCGTAGGCGGCGACCTACCGCAAATTACGCTCAACCTCTAGCTTAGACGCCGGTGGGACCGTTACACCGGGTTACCACGTCCGCGATGGCCGCATCCAGGCACGGGCCTTCTCGGAAGCGGTGCTGAACATCATCGAGGTCGATGGCGACCTGGCCGGTGGCCGCTACCGATCGGAACGTGTCGGCCCCAGAGATCAGCAGGACGTCGGCGTAGTCCACGCCGTCGATCAATTCGACGGCGGCGCTGGTCACTCCGTGGAGCGTGGTCGCAATATCGGTGGGGTTGAAGAACTGTGAGGTGAGTTCGGCCATGGTGGCGCGAAGCCCCGCAGCGCATTCGTGGTCGTCCATGCGCGGACCCTGTTTTCGCTCGTTAGGTGAAGCGAAAAGGGGGGCGGTAAACAAGTCGCGAAGAGCTAATTTCTCGACTGTCCTAACCACAGGACGCGACGCAACGGCGCGATGCCGTTCCTGAGGGTGACACTACCCCGCTCGGCACAGGGCTGTGAGCACAGTCGTTCGCTCGACTAATGACATAACCGGAGTGTCTCGACGGATGAGGTGCATGCTGAGGGCAAGGCGATTGTGCCGCTTGCCGAGCAATGTGACGCTGAGAAGACGTGATGGGTGCGCCGCATGCCGGAAAGCCAACCCGATAAATCCCTCCACAATTCCGCTCAGCGAGGCGAACGCGCTGGTGCACGTGCAGCCGAGCTAAGGGTTCGCCAAGCCGCCTTGAAGGCTGGTGCAGGATCGCGGCGCCGCGACGCCGAGCTTTCTGCCCAACGCGCTCACGAGGCCCACGAACGGGCTCGTCAAGCGCACCATTCCGCTGCCGAACGCCACGAACGATCTGGTGATGCGCACGAAAAGGCCGCCGCAACCCATGAGCGCGCCGCCGCCGACAACATCGGCGACCCCGAAAAGCACCGTGCTGCAGCCGCCGAACACCGCATCGCCCGCGATGCCGACTACCGCGGCGCCCAAGCCGACTTCAGCGCTGCCGAAGACGAGCGATTTGAAAGGGAGGCACTCGGCACCTGAAGACCCCGCCGGATTGACCGGCTCGTTCTCGAGGAACGGGACGGCCTGTGCGCGAGTTGCCCTATTGTTTCTTCCGCGCTGCCGCGTCAGCCCTTCGGTGGGTAGGGGTCCTTCTTGCCGATTGTGTCGGTGTTCCGAATCTGGTTGTTGTCCTTGCGGTGGTCTCGAACCTCGCCGCCGCCGCTTCGTTCCGCAAAGCCCCGGGCGGCGTCATGCGCCTCACCCTGGGTGTCGTAACGTCCCGCAGCTTTTTCTGCACCGGAGCGTTTGGCGCTCCAGTCACCTGAGTCTTTGTCGTACTGCACGTCGTAGTCAGCCACGGTGCTGCTCCTTATCGACTGGATCGCTTGTTCACAATTTACTCCCGCCGTACGACACGGACACTGAACCACAGCCAAGGGCGACAGCCCATCAAACCGGCGGCCTTCGACCTTTCAAGAAGCCTGCTGCTGTTCGTGTTGGATCTCGTCGATGAGGCTACGCATGGTTCGCGTGCCGAGTTTGTGTACGTCGTCGCTGAGGTAGTGCTCGTTGACGCGTTCGCGCAGTCCGATCGCCACGTTGAGACGGTCGATTTCCATCGCCCCGCGCCAGGGTGCGGGGCGACGAAGCATCTCGGCCACCTCGCTGGACCGGGAGTGCAGGTAGTGCGCGCGGCGGTCGTCGAGGGGTCCTGTCACGCTGTTGCGACACGATCCGATACGACACCCGACGCGAGTGCGAATATCGGTGTGGCTCAGCAGCTGCCGTGCCGCTTTGGCCGATACGGTGGCTCCGAGTAGAGGCAGGTAAATGCCGCCGGCGGCGCCGCCGCCTTGATCCTTGTCCGGATCGGGGGCCTTGCGGTAGCGGGCCATCGTTTGGGGGTGGTTAACCTTTTCGAGCATCCCCAGGCCGACTGAGTAGGCATCGGCGTGACCCATGGCCAGCGCAGCGCGGCCGATGTTGCCCGACAGCCCCAGCGTGACAGTGAGGTCATGTTCACGAAACCGGTCAAGGACCCCAAAGGCGGTGCGAATTTTGCGGATACCTTCGTCGTCGCCACCGAAAGGGGAGAAGCGGATTTCGACGTCGCTGATCCCTGCCCCGGCGTATTCGGCGGCGAGATCGATGCCGAGGCGGCCCAGAGCGGTGGTCGACACCGTGATCACGGCCCGGGTGGGCTTGTCCTTGCCGACGGCCAGCCGGGTGCGTTCGGCGAGGTCGACGTTGAGGCGAGCGGTGCGCTCGTCGGTCACATAGAAGTGCGGGGCGGTGACGTGGGTGACCAGCACGGGGTGCTTCTCAACGGTCAGATCGACCAGCGCGGCGCGGGCCGCCTGGTCAGCGGAGAGGTTGTCAATATCGTAGGGCTGCCCGGTCCACAGCGGGAGTTTGTCGAGGCCGAAACCCTCGTCGGCCAGCCGCTCCGCTGCGGGCTCCCAGTACACCTGCAGGCCCGCGTCGGCGGCCGCCGCCGCAGCAGCCCCTTGGTGACGCGCAGCCTTGGTGTCGAGGGTGATGGCCTCGGTGCCTGCGTGCTCGCGGGACAGGAAGTCTTCGACCGGTTTGTGGTCGTTAGGTCCCAGCCGAAACTGAATGCCCATCGTGGTGAACGTCCTCTCGCCCCAGGCGTCGTTTCGTGACAGACTACATGACATAGGGACTGACAAAAGGAAGACAGGCAGACGATATGGGAGCTAATGCGCTCGCCTCGACCGTGTCGAGTGCGATCGAGCGCTTGGGATTGACTTACGAGGAGGTCGGCGGCATCGTCGATGCCTCGGCGCGCTCAGTAGCGCGCTGGACCTCAGGTCAGGTCGTCCCGCAACGCCTCAACAAACAACGACTCATCGAACTGGCCTACGTCGCCGACGCGCTGGCCGAAGTGCTCCCCCGCGACCAGGCCAACGTCTGGATGTTCTCGCCGAATCGACTACTGGCGCACGGCAAGCCCGCCGACCTGGTACGCGACGGCGAATATCAGCGCGTCTTAGCCCTCATCGACGCCATGGCCGAGGGGATCTTCGTGTGAGCGATGCGCTCGACGAGGATCTGGTGCAGCGCATCGACTCGCGTGGCACCATCCAGTGGTCGGGAACGTGCTTCCGGTACACCGGCGCCCAACGTGATCCTCTATCAGGGGAGGGGGCGCGTAGATTCGGCGGCAGGTGGAACCCGCCCCTGTTGTTCTCGGCGATCTATCTGGCCGATTCCGCGCAAGCATGCATGGTTGAAGTGGAGCGCGCCGCCCAGGCGGCATCAACGACCCCCGAGGGAATGCTCGAAGCCCACTACCGGCTGCACACCATCGACGCAACCCATATGGCGGTCCTTGATCTCACCACCTCCGAAGCCCGCGAAGCGGTGGGGCTCGAAGACGACGACATCTACGGCGACGACTGGTCGGCCTGCCAAGCAGTGGGCCATGCCGCATGGTTTCTGCACGTACAAGGCGTCCTCGTGCCCGCGGCCGGCGGGGTCGGCCTGGTCATCACCGCCTACGAACAACGCACCCGCCCCGGCCAGCTCCGCATCAGTCACAGCGAAGATTTGACACCCACCCGCTACCGGAAACTACGGCACCCGTGATCAGAAAACGGTCTCTGACCACCACCGCCCTACGGCCGCCCGCTGCCGGCGGCGACGCGAAGTCAAAACGCACCACCAGCTGCCGATACCCAGTCGAGTGACGGCGCTACGGCGCGGCCACCGCTACGCACCCGCGGAAGAACGACCACCAAGCAACACAGACTGTTGACAAACGCCACACCCGCCGACACCGCCCCGGGATCGCTTTGGCGGCGTCTCTAACCATGCGTACGAGGTCGTCCGCGCCGGACTGGCCTCGGCTCTACCGAGCAATGATCAGACTTTTTGCCATCCATGATGTCGGATTCGACATCGTTCGACATTTCATATGGCAATCCGACACGGAGTTTGGCAATCTACAGCGCGCTGTGGGTTGCCAAACTGCGTGACATACGCCGGTCGTGTGGCCTGCAGTTTCTCTTGCGTTGCCATAGAGATGGCGAGGAGTTTTGCCATCCAAATGGCGGATCCTAGAACCAGACGGTTGCGCCAGGACCGAAGGGCTCCGTCTGTCCGTGGCCATGAAAAAGTCCCCACTGGTGGCCAAGTGGAGGTCCCCGCTGGTGGCCAGATAAAAGTCCCCACCCCGTGTTCGTCATGTCGATCAGGAACTGTGGGCCCCGATGGTGACGGTGAAGGCGCCAACCAAACGCCACCACCACCGGGGAGTTCCATTGAAGTCTGCGAAGGACCGCATGGACATCATTTCCGCCTATCAACAACTCGGGTCGTACCGGGCCGCCGCTGAGCAGTGCGGCACCACCCACAAGACCGTCAGAAGAGTCGTCACCAAGTTCGAAGCCGACCAAGCCGGCATCGCTGCGCCACCGCGGGCAGAACGCGGCCACAACTACGATGCGGTGACCGATCTGGTCGCTGAACGCGTCGAGAAGTCGAAGGGTCGAATCTCGGCCAAACGCCTGTTGCCCATCGCCGAGGCCGCTGGTTACGAGGGCTCGGCACGCAACTTCCGCCGATTGGTCGCCGAGGCGAAAGCGTTGTGGCGCACAGAGAATCATTCCGGTAGGCGCCCTGCGGTGTGGTCACCGGGACAGTACCTGGTCATCGACTGGGCCCAAGCGGCACCGGGACTGTTCCTGTTCTGCGCGGTGCTGGCGTTCTCGAGGTGGCGCTTCGTGCGCTTCGCCACCGATCAGAAGGCGTCCACGACGCTGGCGTTGATCGCCGAGGCCCTGGCCTCGATCGGCGGAGTACCGGCCCGCGTGCTGGCCGACCGGATGGCCTGCCTCAAAGGCGGGGTTGTCGCCAACGTCGTCGTGCCGACCCCGGACTACGTCCGCCTGGCCGGACATTACGGTTTCGCCCCGGATTTCTGCCATGCCAGTGACCCGCAGTCAAAGGGCATCGTGGAGAACCTTTGCGGGTACGCCCAGGACGATCTGGCGGTTCCGTTGTTGACCGAAGCCGCTGTCACCGGAACACCGATCACGCTGCGTGCTGCCAACGCCGCCGCGACCGCGTGGTGCGCCGAAGTCAACGCGAGAGTGCACTCGGAGATCCACGCCATCCCGGATGGGCGGTTGATCGTTGAACGTGAACTGCTGCAACCACTCCCATCGCTACGACTACAGATCGGGGCACCGTCGGTGCAGCGCAAGGTCGACCGCCTGTCGTGTATCCGGTACGGATCGGCCCGGTACTCGGTGCCGATGCGATTGATCGGCACGACCGTCGCCGTCGTCGTCGACCACGGCGCCCTGTGCCTACTCGAGTCGGCGACCGGGGTGATCGTGGCCGAACACGAACTCGTCGCCCCCGGCGGGACCTCGATCCTCGATGAGCACTACGACGGACCCCGGCCGGCACCCAGTCGCGGCCCCCGCCCGAAGACCACCGTCGAGAAGCTGTTCTGCGATCTCGGTGCCGATGCGCAGGCGTTCCTGGTCGGTGCGGCGGCGATCGGCAACACCCGATTGGGATCGGAGCTGGAGATCCTCTTGGCTCTGGGCGCCGCGCACGGCACCGACGCCCTGGTCGCAGCGTTGCATCGGGCGGTCGCGTTCCGCCGGTTTCGGGCCGCCGACGTGCGCTCCATCCTGGCCGCCGGCACCGGAACACCACAGCCCCGCGCGGCCGGGGACGCGTTGATCCTGGACCTGCCGGTGGCTCCGACCCGGTCTCTGGACGCCTACCGGATCACACCGGACACCGCCGAGGGTGAGGTGATCCCGTGACCAGGACACCGCCGATCACCGATGCCGAACCCGTTGCGCCGCCGTCGGTTCCACCGCTGGCCGCTGATCTGGATGCCGGGTTGCGGCGGTTGAAGCTGGCCGCGGTACGGCGCACCGCACCGGAGGTGTTGATCACCGCCAAGACCCAACGCTGGACTCCCGAGGAGGTGCTGCGCACGCTGGTCGAGACCGAACTCGCGGCACGGGACGCCTCCAACGTCGTCAACCGCCTCAAGGCCGCCGCGTTCCCCGTTCCGAAGACGTTGGAGAGCTTCGATGTGGCCGCGTCGTCGATCCCGCCGAAGACCTTCGACTACCTGTCGAGTCTTGAATGGATTCGGGCTCAACAGAATCTGGCGATCATCGGCCCAGCCGGGACCGGTAAGTCCTGGCGAGTCCCCGATCCTGAGTCCACCCGTTCTTAGAGTCGGGTTGGTTTGATCTGTTCTCAGTTGATGCTGCAGGCCACCGGGGTATGGGTGCAGCGGCAGGCTGCAGCGTACTCGGCCGGTGTGCGGTAGCCCAGGGCCGAGTGGCGGTGTCGGTGATTGTGCTCGTGCTTGAAGTCGCCGATGACCACGCGGGCCTCGAACAGGGTGTTCCAGTAGTTGCGGTTGAGGCACTCCTTCCTGAGGCGGTTGTTGAACGATTCGATGTAGCCGTTGTCCCACGGACAGCCCGGCGGGATGTAGACCATGCCGGTCCTGTTCTCGCAGAATCGTTGCAGCGCTTGAGAAACCATCTCCGGCCCGTTGTCCATGCGCAACACCTTCGGCGGGCCGCCGGCAGCGGCGAACACCTTGGTCAGCTCGGCAACCAGTGCCTCACCGGTGATCGAGCGCTCCACCTGATTGAGCAGCGACTCGCGGGTGTGTTCGTCGATCATCGAAGCGATCTTGATGGCCTTGCCGTCGACAGTCGAGTCGAACTGGAAGTCGATCGCCCACACCACACCCGGCGCATCAGCGAGGATCGGCGGCACCGACGAGACGCCGGCCCGCTTGCGCGGACTGTGCACACGCACCTGCAGGCCCTCTTCGCGCCAGAGCCGGTGGATCTTCTTCCTGTTGACCTCACGGCCCTCGTCGTAGCGCAACGCCGCCCACGCGCGGCGGAACCCGTGACACGGGTGTTTGGTGGCATAGGAGCGCAGCCAAGCCCTCATCTCAGCATCAGGATCATCAAGGGTCTGGCCCAGCGGAAGACGGCGGTAGGTGGAGCGAGCCAGCCCAACGGCCTTGCACGCCAGCCGCTCCGACATGCTCAACGTCTCCTTGAGCATGTCCACGGCGCGCCGCTTGGCAGCCGGGCTCAGAATTTTCCAGTGATGATGGTTACCGGATGCCGTTCCGGGGTTGTGACCCTGAAATTTCCTGGCCGATCGTGTGCCTTTCAAAGGACCTGTCGAGCCTCGGAGCGGCACCCACCACACAGGGAAACTCGGGCCTCGGCACGGACGGTGTGACCTGATAGGAGCGTGCTCGCCCGCGGCCCATCACTGGCCTGTCCACCCTACCGCGCAACGGCCCGGCCAACAGAGAGGAACCAGCCAGACATGGCCGGCAGCAAAAGATCCATCATCGGTGGAGTGGACACCCACACAGCAACACACCACGCCGTAGTCATCGACCGCAACGGCCGACTGCTCGCCGACGCCGAATTCCCCGCCACACCAGCCGGTTACGCGTCGATGCTGAAATGGATGCGCGGCAAAGGAACCCTGGGCCAGGTCGGCGTCGAAGGGACCGGCGCCTACGGAGCCGGCCTGGCCCGCTACCTGCACGCTCAGGGTATCGACGTCCTCGAAGTGCCGCGCCCAGACCGACGTCTCCGCCGGCAACGCGGCAAGAGCGACCCGATCGACGCCGAGGCAGCAGCGCGAACTGTACTGGCAGGCAACGCCAGCGGCGCACCGAAACTCGCCGACGGACCAATCGAAGCCATCCGGATGCTGCGCGTCGCCCGCATCGGCGCAGTCAAAGCCCGCACCGCCGCAGTCAACACTCTGCGCTCGATGGTCATCACCGCTCCCGAATCGCTCCGCACCCAGCTGCGCGGCCTGTCCTCAGCACAGCTGGTCGCCGCCTGCGCCCGACTGCGGCCCGACTCGACCAACCTCGCCGAGCCCGCCCAGGCGGCCAAACACGCCCTACGGTCGATCGCCCTACGGGTCCAACATCTCGACACCGAAATACGCTCTTTGCGAAAGCAACTCGACGAACTCACCCGGACCGCCGCACCAGCGACCAGCGCGGTGTTCGGCCTCGGACCAGACACCGTCTCAGCCCTCCTGGTGACCGTGGGCGACAACCCTGACAGGCTGCGAAGCGAGGCCGCCTTCGCCCACCTCTGCGGTGTTGCCCCGATCCCGGCATCCTCGGGCAAAACCAACCGGCACCGACTACACCGAGGCGGCGACCGGACCGGCAACAGCGCACTTCACATCGCCACCGTTGTGCGTCTGCGCTACGACCCCCGCAGCCGGGCCTACGCAGACCGCCGAACCACCGAGGGCCTATCCATGCCCGAAATCATCCGCTGCCAGAAGCGCTACCTCGCCCGCGAAGTCTTCCAGACGCTCCGCGCCGACTACGCCAACATCAGCACTTGACATCTATAGGAGCGTCCTTCGCGACCTCCCGCAGCGCGTCCTTCTCGAGTTCAGCGTCGGCCAGCAGCCGCTTGAGCCGGGCGTTCTGCTCGCGCAGCTCTTTGAGTTCTTTGGCGGCGTCGGTGTCCATGCCGCCGTAGGTGCGCCGCCAGTTGTACAGCGTGGCCGGCGAGACCCCCAGCTCGGCGGCGATCTCCTCACCGGTCTTACCCTCGGCAGCCAGCTCATCTGCCCGCCGCAGCTTGCGCACGATGTCCTCCGCGGAATTCCGCTTCCGACCAGCCATGTGTTCATCGTCCCTTCTGGCCCGACATCGGGCCATAGGACTCTAAAACTGGTTGGACTCATTCAGCGGGAACACGCCAGTCCCACACCCTGATCGGGTTGGGAACTGCCGCGATCCACGCCGGGCACAAGGTCCGCTACTTCACCGCCGCCGACCTCGTCGAAACCCTGTATCGCGGTCTTGCCGACAACACCGTCGGCAAGATCATCGAATCGCTACTGCGCGTCGACCTGATCATCCTCGACGAACTCGGCTTCGCACCGCTGGATGACACCGGCACCCAGCTGCTGTTCCGGCTCGTCGCCGGCGCCTACGAACGGCGCTCCCTGGCCATCGGATCGCACTGGCCCTTCGAACAATGGGGTCGGTTCCTACCCGAGCAGACCACCGCGGTCAGCATCCTGGATCGGCTGCTGCATCACGCCACCGTCGTCATCACCGACGGTGACTCCTACCGCATGAAGGACGCCAAACACAGGAAGGAGAAGCCCACACCAACCTAAGAATCACCGCACGGGGTGGGGACTTTCATCTGGCCACCAGCGGGGACATCAACTTGGCCATTGACACCGTCTTCACATCACGTGGAAGCACTGATTCCTTGCTGCCCGTTGAGTCGACCAACGGCGCGAGGGACACGCAAAATCTCAAGGGTCCGGATGCTGGATGCGTTAGGTCGACCGCCAGTCAGGGCGGTCGAAAACGAACGCATCGCACCGGCCAGCTAGCCGCAATAGCAGCCGCAAGTGCGGGTGCGTCTCTGCGGGGTTAGCGCGGACTACGGCCAGTTCGAAGGGGCCGCTACTGATGACGGAATGGACGTAATCCAGAAGCGGATCGGGCACAAACCCCAAGTGCATTCGGCCATCGACGATGCGAATCGCTCGCGCGTTGACAGGGTTTGCCGGGTCGGGTTCTAAACCGAGACGATGACCCGTGGGCAGCTCCGTTATCCGGTCACTCGCTGCGGCGTCGCGATGCCTGACTCCATGGGCGAGGAAGTGTGCCGAAGTACCACCAGTCGACCGGTGAAATTGGGGTAACGAAATTAGTTCGATCGGGTCGCCTTCCCGATGGCCCCCCGATGCAGTCAAGATCTCCCAAGCGTCAGCATCAGCATCGAGGTCTAGAGCCTCGAGGTACTGCGGGCGATCCGGTCGCTTGGCGCTCATCACCCGGTCGGCAAACGAGGGAAATAGCCGCTCGGAGCGGTAACGACGGGTGACGTCTCGGAACCCCACGATGGGCACGAAAGCAGGATCGACCGCCGCCCGGGCCAGGTAGGTGAACTCATAAGTCGAAGGACCGTCGGCGTGAGTCAGTTGATCGAGGTACCCAATCGCCCTGTACACCCCATCGTCGACTCCGCGGCGCGTCACGATCAATCTCGCCCTATGAACGTCTGAGTCGGCGTGAGTCGACTCAGGTCGTAGGTCTATGGAGTGCATCACGGAGTCGCTTTCGATTAGTGTCTAGCGCTGTCCTCAAAAATTTACGTGTTGGGTCCGACAGATCGGGCGTAGCTCCAACAACATCGAAGCATACGTCCAGGTCAACATCGGTGATTTGAGCTATCCAGTGCTTCTGTGCCGCGGCTCCAGCGGTTGACAGAGCCCGCGTCGCGACCTCCACTAAGCCTATAGCCTGTCCCCCGTCGAAGCGTTTGGTGCGGCCATGCGCGCACCATTGATCGACCCTGCCGAGATCAACCCGTCGAGATCGGACGCTGTCACCGTCGCCGCTCGCGAGCGCCGACCCATGATCGAAGCTCGGTCCGAGGCAGATGTCACCGGTCCTTGGATTTTGCAGTACGCCCCAGTTATGGGCATGCCTGTCGGTGTTGGCGATCCAGGCGTCCAGGAGGAGATACCCGGCGAAGACGTCGAAGGCGGTCCAGTCGGCGTAATCGGTCCCAACCGGACCTCGCACACCGTCAAGTGCCAGAGCAACCGCCTTGATCGTGTGGCCGCGACATGACTTGGCGTCGAATTCGTCATCACGCTCAGCAAGTAGCGCAGCACCGGGGGTCCACGCCCAAGACCGCGGCCGCATGTCCCGGCTCATCGAGCCGAAAACTCTTTCGTCAGTGCGTAACTGGATGACGGTGGCCAACTCTGTTTCGGCCGCGGGAATAGCCAGGAGCTTGGCAAGTTCGAATGAGATCTTCTCAGCCCAGTTCTCTCCTCGAATGAGAACCTCAGGTTGTTCCCCACGACGTTGACGATCCTTGGAAAGCCTCAACGTCTTGATCCGGCGCGGCTTGAACAACCAGTGACCGGCGTACCGCGAAGACTCGGGGGCGATGAACCAGCGTTTGGCCTCATCACCACCTGGTTCGCTCTCACCTCGTGTCCAGCCGGCGAGGTCGACAACATTGAAGGCGTCCACCACGATGCGAACTTTAGGTCGTCGCTCAGCCCCTTTCGGATAAGCAACCCCGCAACCGTCGCATATTCGTCAGACGGCACCTGCGGTACGGGGCGCCCAGCGGCTCAACCTCAGGCACCCTGTCGGGTCAGTCTGCGAACAATCGCCAATGACCGAGGGTGACGTGTCGGTGCTGCATGAGCTGCTGTTTGCGCCGTTGGTTGCGGGGCGGCACGTGGACATTACCGGCAAATTTCAGGCTTTGGGTGTGTCCAAGCCCTCGGCCACGGAGTCGGAACGAAGGCAGAGCGGGTTCGTCCGGTGGTGGCGTCGCTAGCTACGCCGCCTGGCCGAGGTGCTCCGGTGCATGGAACACACGACCCCCGAGCTCCACCCCTGCCCTCAGCTGTCCACGGCTGCGGCGCCTAGAACCTAGATCTGCCAGTCTTGGGCGCCGTCGTTCTGCGTGTACAGCGCGCCGGTGGTGTTCTTGACGACGACCGGGTCGCCACTGCCGAAGTTGTCGAAGAACCATTGGGCGTTGGCTGGGCTGAGGTTTATACAGCCGTGGCTGACGTTGCTCTCACCTTGGGCGCCGACAGACCACGGTGCGCCGTGCACAAAGATGCCGTCGTTGGAGATTCGGACGGCGTCTTCGACATCGACTCGGTATCCCTCGGGAGCATCCACTCTCAGGCCGAACGTCGAGGAGTCCATCACGATTTCGGAGTGATTCGCCAGGACGTAGTAGGTGCCGTTGGGGGTTTCCCATCCTGGCTTGCCGAGCGAGACTGGAAAGGTCTTCACCAACTCGCCGTCGCGAACGATCTCCATCAGTTTGGTGTTGTCGTCGACGTTAGCGATTAGCGATTCGCCTACCCGGAAGCTGGACTTGGTGCCGCCGGCGTCGATGTCGACGGCGGTACCCGCGGGCCAGAAATCGATTGGTCGCCATCGCACCTGCGTGTCGCTCATCCAGTAGAACTTGCCCGGTACCGGCGGAACCGACGAGATGTGGATCGCGTCCTCGGCTACTGCGCGGTTTCCGATGGGCCTCGCGAAGTTGATGACGATCGGCTTGGCGACACCGACAGTCGAACCGTTGATCGGATTGAACGTTGGCGGCACGAAAGGTGCTTCACCGGTGAAGGGCAGCGGGTTCTGACCCGTCGCTGAACTGAGCGGCTCCGACGACGGTTGGGCAGGTGGCATGCCAATCGGCGGTGGCGCGACCGCGAACGGGCCGGCAGGCGACGGTGCGTGCGGATATCCGGGCGGAGAATTGTCGGGTTCGGCCGACGCAGATGCCCCACTGCCAAAAGCGGCGAGCAGCGTGGCGGTCGCGAGAATCGCGGTGATGTGCTGCCCGATCGTCCGCATCCGCATTCTCAACCTCCAGTCGCACAACGTCCTTCGAACGTCGATTCCGTGAGTGAATCGCTTACGTCCCGAACGCGGGGCAGCATTGTCAGGACGGTGACATACCCCGGCGAGCAGGGCAGTGCGGGGCCATGGGTCAGCGCGACTTTGCCGGGTGACCGTCCCGGCACACCTCAAAAGCGTTCGTCGGGAGCAGATTCGGCGCATGCCGACTGGTCGGGCACGCGAACAGACAGCTCATCCACCGCCGGCATCCCTACCGGTCTGGCCCCGTCTCGAAGCGCCCTTCGGGGACGCGATGTCCACACCAGTGACGCTCCCAACAGCACGACCGTCAGCGGATAGAAGATGGGCCGCACAGCGAGCATCACCGGGACCAGCATCGCAGTCGTGCTGGTCCCGATCGCCAACAGCACAGTTGGTGCGCAGCAGGCGGATCCGAGGCCGAGCACCGGCAGAACACCGAGCAGACGTGAGTAGCCGCTGCGGCGGCATTCGGCCTGTCGTCCGACATGTCGGGCCACGGCGACATTGGCGCCGGCCAACACAGCCACGACTGCGCCCAAACCGATGTTGACCGGACTCAAGAACAACGTCACGTGCGTGCTGGGCCGAAGGACCAGAACCGGCTCGAACAAAAACGGTGCTTTAGCGTGAAAGAGTCGTCCCGGTGCCATCTGATACATCGGCTCGTTGCCCAGGGCTCCTGACGCTGCCACGACGATGTCACCGATCGCCAATAGATACAGGACCAACACGGTCAGCCCTACCGCGATCGCAGTCCTGCGATGCCCACGGATCGTGAAGGCCTGCCACACTTCAAGTACCGCTGCACCGATGCCGGTCGTAATGTTCTCGGCCGCAGAGCCGATTCGGGCCAGCACGGTGAGTGGCCCAATCACCACACCTGCGCCTGCGGGTAGAAGGCGTGCCAAGCGAACCACATCGCGTCCATGAAGTCGGCCGGCGCTGCAGTGTCAGCGCGCCGAACGACGGCCGCGTCCAGGCGGTCATCCCACTCGGCGACCAGCTTGCCGGTCGGACCGATCGTCACGGACCGGTCTCGGCGCACGCGGTCCTTGAGGACGGCGAATCGGTCGGATCCGTCCCGGACGCCGACAACTACCTCTTTGTTCCCGTAGCGATCGCTGACGTGACGCACCGGAAAAAGTGTGTCGTCTTCGAAGTAGTAGCCGGTGGCCGACAGATAGGAGCCGTAAGGGTCGCGACCGTAGTCGCGCAGGGCGCCGGTGTCGGTGGACAGCATCAGCGTGTTGGGATGCACGGTTCGCCACGCGCGCCATGTGGTCCACACCAGCGGCACCGTGTCTAGTCGGGTGCCCTTGAGCGGCCCGCTGATCGCAACGCCGAGGATCTGCGGCCACTGCGACTCCGTCGCGCGGTCATACATCAGCAGATTCGAGTTCACCAGCCGCCCGGTAGTGCCGAACGTCCGCACATCGCCGGGCGGGCTGAGATACGCGATCGCTGTACCGGTCAGAGGGCAGTACGTCACCGACAGCGGTTCTCCGCCCACAGTGTCGTTGACGATCTCGTGCCACACGAGGATCTGTTGCGGATAAGCCCTGACCTCGCCGCGGTGGACCAGACCGAATACCGGGTCGGCGTCGTGCAGAAAGTCTGCCTTGTCAGCTGTGACGAACCGCGGCGCATCGATCGGTGGAATGCCGTCCGGGCCTGGGCCACCCGAGAGCGTGGCAGCGGCGAGAGCATCCAGTTCGGTGTCAGGGGGTTCATTCGGCGCAGGTCCCGGTTGAGCCCCGCGCCACCACTGAACCCCGACCGCGGCCGCCGTGGCACCACCGATGACGACGCCGGCGCCTACGAGCACGTGCCTGCGCGAGGGCGCCGGTGGGGTGTCACGGTCCATGGAACCCGCCCTTCCCGATGACCTTGGGTGCTCTCAGCGTCCCCTTCGAGGACGGTTCGGTGTCGAACATTGTTCGTCTGGTGACACTCCCGCCTGCGGGCGATCAGGTCACCACCCGGGTGCGGCCCGGCAGGTGTGCGCGGGCCAGCCGCGGGAATGCGATGGCGAAGTCCCATACGGCGCGCCAGCCGGCGCGACGCAACACGCGCAGGACGGTTGCCATGCCGGCCGGGCGGAACCGGGACTGGACCGTCCCTGCGTCCTGGCCGGCGAGCACCTTGCGCAACGCGGTCTCCACGGCGGGCGGGTCGTTCCACATGGCGCGGAACACCACGGTCCCGTCGGCGTCGATCACATGCACGGTGTTCGGCATGGCGCCGTAAAGCCGGTGCGCCGTGCCCTGGAGGTCGTCGACGAGGATCGTGCGGCCCTCGCGTTCTGTATCGACGACCATCCGCGCGGCGGCCACCTTCTGAACGTCGGTGCGATGGGCGTTGATGTGCTGGCCCGGATGGGCTTCGCGCACGTAAAGGACGAGGAACTCCGCGTCGGGGTAGCGGAACGCGAGCGCATTCATCGGCTCGACGCGGCTGACGTACATCGGGCAACTCACGCTGCCGGTTTCCAGCACCACCGGCTTGCCGCGGAACTGTGACAGCGTCACTGTTGTTCCGTCGAGGCGCGCGGCGGTGAAGTCCGGCGCCGACTCGCCGATGCTCACCCCCTCCAGGTGGTCCATCGTGCGATGGTCCAGGCCGAAATGGTCGTAGTTGTACTCGAACGCCGCCGACCGTGGCTGTTGTGTCATCGCTGTCGACCCCTTTCTCACTGTCGATTAGTTCCATACGGCGAGTGCTTGAGCCGCGAGAATGTCAGGCTGATGACAGTTGTGGCATGCGATGGCCGCAGCAGTGCCACCGTGGTTTCCCTAGGACAGGAGGACGATGACCGAACATCCGTTCCGGCACGCCATACGCACCCTCACCGGTGGTGAAAGCCCTGAGGATGCTCAGATCAGGCATGCCGCCTGGGTGGCCCGGTGTGTCGGTCGTGGTGCCGCCGCTCCCCTATCGGCCAAGGACGTGGCCGCCCTCGCGGAAACCCTCGTGTCCAAAGAGTTCACCGCCGGCACGGTGCTGTTCGCTGCCCAGGAACCACCGTCCGGGGTGTGGATTGTGCGGCACGGACAGATCGAGCTCGCCGTCGGTTCGGGTCGGCGGCGTGTCGTTGTGGACGTGCTGAGGGCAGGGGACGTCGATGGCGACATCGCGCTGCTGCTGGAAATGCCCCTCGCCTACACTGCCCGTGCGCTGGACGACAGCACCTGTTTGTGCCTGGATCGCAACGCCTTCGAAGCATTGCTCGCTTCGCATCCCAACATTGCGCGTCGCTGGTTGTCATCGGTGGCCCAACGCGTGTCGACCGGACAGGGTCGACTTGTCGCGATGCTGGGCCGAACACTACCGGCCCAGGTCGCGAAGCTACTGCTCGACGAATCTGTCGATGGCTCAGTCGAACTCGCGCAGCGCACGTTGGCCGCCATGCTGGGGGTGCAACGGCCGTCGTTGAACAAGATTTTGAAGGAACTCGAACGGGATCGACTCATCGCCATCCATTACGCCGGCATCGACATCCTCGACGCCGAAGGTCTCGGCGCCAAGGCCGGGTAGCCACGGCCGCAGGACCAGGAGGTGACGCACTGATGGACGTTGAGATACTCGTCGTGCCGGGCTGCCCCAATGAGCAGCCTGCGATAGATCTCCTGGGGCGAGTGCTCGCCGATGCCGGACATCCGAGCGAGATCCGCATCTCGGTGATCCGCACCGAAAAGCAAGCCGAACGTCGGGGATTCCGTGGCTCGCCCAGCTTCTTCGTCAACGGAACCGACCTCTTTCCTGCAGGTGATCTCGGTTCGGCGATGGCGTGCCGTATCTATCCGACGCGAACCGGCCTGCACGGACTGCCTTCTCGTGACGATCTGATCAACGCTATTAGGACGTTGCTGGCTCACGGCGAGGGCTAGCAGCGAGCCATGCAGGGCGACAGTCGCTTTTCGAAACGACTTCGGTCTGTCCGGAAGACGACACCGCGGTGAGGGGTTCTCACACCGGGGCCACATTCGCCTCGGTCAAACCAATAGATGGGAAACCCTCTGCAATGAACGAGATTTCGACAGCCGATAGCGGTGCGGCGCCTGCCTTCGATCATCTGCGTGCACTCTTCATCAACTGCACATTGAAGAAGTCACCTGAGCGCAGCCACAGTCAGGGTCTGGTTGACATCAGTGCCGCACTGATGGTCAGACACGGCGTGGCGGTGGACCAGATCCGGGCCATCGATCATGACCTCGCCACCGGCGTCTACCCCGACATGACCGAGCATGGTTGGGACACTGACGAGTGGCCAGCCCTCTACGAGCGCATCATGGCCGCCGACATCCTCGTCCTCGTCGGTCCGATTTGGCTTGGCGACAACAGTTCGGTGATGAAGACCGTCATCGAGCGGCTGTACGGATGCTCGGGGATACTCAACGACGCCGGGCAGTACGCCTACTACGGCCGCGTGGGCGGGTGCCTGATCACCGGCAACGAGGACGGGATCAAGCACTGCGCCATGAACATTCTCTACAGCCTGCAGCATCTGGGCTACGTGATCCCGCCACAGGCTGATGCGGGCTGGGTGGGACCTGCCGGCCCGGGCCCGTCCTATCTCGACGAAGGGTCCGGCGGCCCGGACAACGACTTCACCAACCGCAACACCACCTTCATGACCTACAACCTGATGCACCTCGCCTCGCTGCTGCGCGCAGCCGGTGGAGTTCCCGCGTACGGCAACCAGCGCGCACACTGGGATGCCGGCTCACGATTCGGTTTCGCCAATCCCGAGTACCGGTGATTGCGGTCCCTGAATTGGCCTGAGCGCTCCGACTGTCCAGTACAACGTCGAGTTCGCCCCAACCAGAGCATGTGTCAGCCAGAGAACAGTTCGACACCCGATCGATGGGTTCGAGAGCATTGTGGTTATCGGTCGAAAATGCGCCGAGGTCTCGGTCCAGCAGATTCTGCCCGTGCAAATCGAGAGGCGGCGCAATGAAGCGTCTAGGTTTCGTCGCGATCACAGTGAGTGTTCTGGCAGCGGTGGGCCTGGGCTCAGCGTCCCCCGTGGTGACGGCCCCATCCGGTCCCCCGACAGCGCAGGACACCATGGATTCACTTCACGCCGGTGGCTACACCGTGATCGTGAAGCAGGTGGGCGTCGCGCCGCTCACCGAGTGCAGTGTCACCAAGCTTGGCCCCGACCACACGGCCTTCGATGCCGGTGCCGGTGCTCCTGCAGTCTGTCTCCATGTCAGCTGCTGAGACCGGGGCACCACGATTTCGGGAACGACACTGTCATTTCGATGACAGTGCGCGGGCGCTCGTTGCGTAGATGCTGCTTGGGTTGCCGCATCCACCCCCGAGGAATGAAAGGTTCTGCGAGTGAGAATCAGGTATGCGCTGACGCTGCTGGGCACAGTCGGATTGATTGCCGGGTGTGGCGGGACCGGCGGCGACGCCGCCTCGGCAACGTCGAGCGTGCCCCCCGCTGAACGGGCGGCGTCGTCAAGCGCCCCGGCAGTCCCGGCAGTCCCGGCGGAACTGGACTTCACCGCCAAGACGGTAGGTGGGCCGGAATTCTCCGGACAGTCCCTGGCCGGGAAGCCCGCGGTGTTCTGGTTCTGGGCGCCATGGTGCCCAACCTGTCAGCGGGAGGCTCCCGACGTCGCCAAAGTCGCACGGGCCAATCCCGACGCAACGTTCGTCGGCGTGGCGGCGCTGGATCAGGAGCCGGCGATGCAGGAGTTCGTCGACAAATACGATGTCGGCTTCTTCACCAACATCGCCGATGTCGACGGCGCGGTATGGCAGCGCTTCGGTGTGACGGCACAGCCGGCGTTTGCGTTCGTCGGCGCGGACGGTTCCGTCGATGTGGTGCGCGGCACGCTGGGCGAGCCTGCGTTGAGCACCCGGGTTTCGACCCTCGTCAACCCTGATGGATAGTGAAACGATCGCGTTCGCGATGGCCGCTGGTCTTGTCGCGGCGTTGAATCCATGCGGTTTCGCTCTGCTCCCAGGCTATCTCGCGCTGGTGGTCGCCGGCGAGGGTGACGCGCCTCCCAGCCGCGTCGCTGCGGTGGGTCGCGCGCTCACCGCGACGGCGATGATGGCGGCCGGGTTCCTGGTCGTCTTCGGATCGTTCGCGCTGATCCTCGCGCCGTTCACTGCAGCGATCCAGCAGTATCTGCCGGTCGTCACCGTGGTGATCGGGGCCGCCCTGGTCCTGCTCGGCACCTGGATGCTGAGCGGACGGGAGGTCACCCTGCTGCTCCCCAAGTCTCGAAGCGGCGCGCCCACCGCGCGGCTGGGCTCGATGTTCGGCTACGGGGTTGCCTATGCCGTGGCCTCATTGTCGTGCACGATCGGCCCGTTCCTCGCGGTCACCGGCTCGACGTTCCGGACCGGTTCGGTTCTCGGCGGTGTCGTCGCCTATCTGGCCTACGCGGCGGGCATGGCGTTGCTGGTGGGGGTACTGGCCACCGCGATCGCGTTGGCGGCCTCGCCGGTCACGGCCTGGCTGCGGGGAGCGACAAGCTATCTGACACGAATCGGCGGTGTTCTGCTCCTCGCGGCGGGCGCCTACGTGGCGTACTACGGCTTCTACGAGCTGCGCGTGATCCGCGGCGGCGATGCGGCGGATCCGATCATCGAGGCCGCGGCGTTCGTTCAGCAGGCGCTGTCCTCAGCGGTCGGCGCGGTCGGCATTCTGCCGATCGTGGCGCTTCTTGTTGGCATCATCGGAGCAGCCGCAGGTTTCGGGTGGCGGCGGGTGGTCAGTCGGCGCCGGCGCACGGCTGACGCCGAGCAGAGCTGAGCGGTATGCATGTCGGTGAAGGAGGATGATGCATGAATTCCACGGGTTACGTCGATGGCATCGAGGTGTTGTGGCGGCCGGGCTGCCCGTTCTGCAGCAGCCTGCGTAGAGGATTGCGGCGACGCGCGATAGAGACGACCGAGATCAACATCTGGGACGATCGCGGCGCCGCGGAGCGCGTGCGCGCGGTCACCGGTGGTGACGAGACCGTCCCCACGGTGTTCGTGGGGACTGCAGCGTTGGTCAATCCCAGCGTGCGAGAGGTGGTCGACACCGTCAGGGACCAATTCGGTTCGCGAGCAACCGAACTACTGGGCAGCGATCCGGAGTCCGTTCGAGGGCCGTGGTGGTCACGGTTGTTCGGGCGCCAATCGGGTTGACACCCAGGGTCACAACAGCGCTGCGAGCACCGCCATCAGTGCTGCCGTCAGCACCGCCATCGCGATCATGGCGGCGACGCCGCGGTAGCAAGGCGCAAGAAAGCCGAACGACTTCGAGATGCCGATCATCGCGGCGAACGGCGGTGCCACCTTCCACGTATCCAGGGCCGCTCCCCGGCCGGCGGTATCGAACGCCTGCCCGGCGTATCCGGTCATTCGGGCCATTGCCCCAATGGTGTGGCCCACCTCAGCGCGGGGTGGTCGTTGACCGGCTGCCGCGGCTGCTACCGCTTCTTCGATGGCGGGGGTGATGTTGGACCAGTGGGCGCGGAAGGTGATCCGGCCCGCCGAGTCCACCAGGTAGGCCGAACTCGGCCGGGGGCCGAAGGCTCGGTGCAGTGTGCCGTCGAGGTCATCGGTGGCGACCTCGAACGGCAACCGGTGGTGTGCCTTGAGTTGTGCCGCGTGTTCGGCCTTCTGGTACTCGGTCGTAGGTTGCGGGGTCGACGCGCCCGGATGTGCCTCGCGGACGTTGACCATGATGAACCGGACCCGGTCGCCGTACCGGGTGGCGAGTTCACGCAGACCGTCGCCGGCGCTCTCGGTGACCGGGCAGGTCAACGATCCGAACACGATCAGAGCAGGGCGGCCGTCGCGGCGGAGGCTGTTGTTGTCGATTTCGATGCCGTCGGTGGTCGTGATGCTGAATGCGGGAATCGTGTCACCCGGACCGGGGTCGGAGTCGGGGATCCGCATGTCGCGCAGCACCATTGCGACGGTGGGATGGTCAAAGCGGTAGCCGGCATCGGTGCCGATCGCGTTCACGGTCACGCCTCCCAGACGCGGCCCGCGAACGCTTTGTCGACTTCGGTGTGGAACAGGTGGTTGGAATAGTTGCTGATCGTCTTGACCGAGATCGCCAGCAGCACCTGCAGGACGTCGGTCTCGGTGAACCCCGCGGCGAGGAAGGCGTCGAGATCGGCGCCCGTGGGTAGCCCACGGGATTCGACCATCGCGGTGGCGAACGTCGCCAGTGCGTCGAGGCGGGCATCCGGCAGGGTGCGGCCGTCGCGCAGCGCGTCGGTGATCTCCGTCGGCACTTTGGACATATCCGCGAGCATGCTGTGGGCGGCGACGCAGTATTCGCAGCCGTTCGTGCGGCTGATCGCGAGCAGCACGGTCTCCTGCTCAGCGGGGCTCAGTCCGGAGTCGCTGCGAAACGCCTCGTATCCGGCCATGTAGGTCTCCAGCAGTCCCGGCGCATTCGCCATGTTGCGGTACATGTTCGGCAGGAAACCCTGCTTGGCCTGGGCCTTGGACAGTACTGCGGCGATCGCCGGGTCGGCGTCGTCGATGTCGCGGGACGGCAGCATGAGGGCGCGTTCGGAGTGGACCATAGCGGATCGCTTTCTACTCGATTTCAGGAGTGAATGCTCCATAAAGCCGAATTCTGTAGTATTCACTCCGAAATGTCAACGGACTCTGTCACCCCACGACGGCGCGGTCGTCCGCGCGCATTCGACCTCGATGCCGCTACCGCGGCGCTGGAGCAGGCCTTGTGGCGCCGCGGCTTCCGGTCGACGAGCGTGGAGGAACTCGCTGCAGACGCCGGGCTGAGCCTGTCGAGCCTGTACGCCACGTTCGGAAGCAAGCAGGGCGTGCTCGACGCTGCCCTCGCGCGCTACGAGGACGGAATGAGCGGCATCATCGCTGACCTCGAATCGCCTCGCCGCGGTCTACCCGACATCGAACGGTTCGTCCGCCGGGTGCGCGCCGTGCTCGATGACCCCAACTCCCCACGGGGCTGCTTCATGGTCAACACCATGGTGGAGGTCGGCGACGGTATTCCCGAGGTGCAGCAGCGCGTAGCGGCCTACCGCCGCAGGATCGAGCGAGCGCTCAACGGCGCTCTCGAGTTGGCGGAGGCCGACGGTGACATCGAATCGGGATCATCGCAGGACCGCGCCCGGCTGATCCAGGCAGCGCTGTTCGGCGCATTCGCGGCCTCCCGGGCGGGCGACGCCGCCGCGGCCCGCGCGGGCTTACACGCGATCAGTCGCGAGCTTCGCCGATGGTCAGCAGCGGTGCGCGACTAACGCCCTGTCGAGTACGCATCAGTCGTGCACGTCGGGACCGACCCGACCCGGATCTGAATGTGCGCACCCCGTACCGACCGTCGTCGCACGTCGACAAGGGCCGACTCCATCGGAACCCACGGGTGTGCGTCGATGTCCGAGCCACCGAGTAGGCACGCCAACTGCGCGAGCGGACTCCACAGGCGGGCGCGCCCGACCGGCCGCTGCATGTCCACCACTGCCACCCGGCCACCCGGGCGCGTGACCGCCACCATCGTCGACAGTGCCCGCGGCCAATCCGCAATGAGAGACAGTGCATAGGTGCTGATGACGGCGTCGAAGCCGCTTGCCATGTCCGGCACGTTTGCGTCCAGTGCGGAAGCGTCGGCTTCGACGAGTCGGACATTCGTCCAACCAGCCGAGCACGCGCGGCGTTTCGCCTGTTCGAGCATCTGCGCACTGGCGTCGACGGCGGTGATCGATCCGCTCGGTCCGATTCGGTTCTGAAGAAGGGGGAAGTTCAGCCCGGTACCGCAGCCGATGTCGAGGACATGGTGGCCCGGTCGCAGCGCCATGAGGTCGATCGCGGCCACGCGCCCGGCCCGGTACACGGGCCACTCCGCGGAGATCAGGTCATAGAACCTCGCCGAAGAGCGATAGCGGCCTGTTCTTGGCATCGGGAGTCCGTTCGTCAGAATCTCTGGCAAGTTGTCCGATACGGGAACACTGTCAGCCCCCCGCCGGGTTCCCTCACCGTGGACCCACCGCAGATCGGCGAGCACGACATGCAAGCGGACGCATTCCGACGCTACGTCGAACCCGAAATCGAAGTGCTGCTCAGAGTCGCGCGCACCCTCGTGGGGTCCTCAGACGTGGATGACCTGGTGCAGGAGACCCTCATGCGAGCGTGGCGCGCCATGGACCGATTCGACGGCCGCTACCCCCGGGCGTGGCTGTTGACCATCTTGCGGAACACCAACATCAACATGGGTCGACGGATGCGCCCAGACAGCGTGGATGACATCGCGTCCTACACCGACGCGAAGCCAGCATTCGGAATCACCCCTATGAGCACCGAGGAGCAGGTGATGGCCGCCTTCCTGCCCGATGATCTTGAACGTGCCGTGCAGAGTCTGGACACCAAGTTCCAGACCGTACTGCTTCTGGTCGACGTCGACCAACTGACCTACGCCGAGGCCGCCGAGGCCCTTGGTGTGCCCGTAGGAACGGTGATGTCGAGACTCAGCCGGGCACGCGAACGCGTCCGCCGGCATCTGCAGCCGAACTTCGAAGCAGCGAGCGCGGGGAGGCAACAATGATCAGGGCCGTTCGGATGATGGTGACGTGCCACTGGTCAGCACGCCGAATCCAGCGCTACCTCGACTCCGATCCCGCCGCACTCCTGGACCCGAGCGAAATCCGACGACTGGAAGCGCACCTGGCCCAATGCGACAAGTGCAGCACCGCCGCGACCGAATTCCGTCAGATCAATTCGGCGCTGTCACGCTGGGCACTGCGACGGATGCCCGATCGGCAAAGCGTGTCCCACATGCACGACGTCGTTGACCGCCTCGTCCGCGGTGAGCTGCAGTGACCCGTGCAGCCCACCCCGACTTGTTGGTGGTCGGTGGCGGCACCGCGGGCATCGTCGCGGCGAAGACGGCCGCCGGCTTCGGTGCAAGAGTCGTCTTGGTCGAACGCGATCGCACCGGCGGGGACTGCCTGTGGACCGGGTGCGTGCCGTCGAAGTCGTTGATCGCCGCGGCAGCAGCGGCCACAGCCGTCCGCCGTGGATCCGCATTCGGGATCACCGCAACGGACGTGACCGTCGATTTCAACCAGGTGATGCAGCATGTGCGGGAGGCCATCGCCGCCATCGCCCCGGTCGACTCCCCGAAGGCCCTCAGCGACGCCGGCGTGACGGTCGTCAAAGGATCGGCCCGATTCACCGACGAAGGCACCGTCGCGATCGGAGAGCACGTCCTCGCGTTCGCCCAGGCGGTGCTCGCCGCCGGTGCCCGCCCGACCGTGCCAGGCATACCGGGGCTGGAGACCGTCGACTACCTGACCAGCGAAACGGTCTGGGACCTCACCGAACTTCCGCACCGGCTCCTGGTGCTCGGCGGCGGCAGTGTCGGCTGCGAACTCGCCCAGGCCTTTGCGCGGCTCGGGTCTACGGTCACGCTCATCGAGTCAGCGCAGACCCTCGTCCCCCGCGAGGACCCGGCCGCGGCCGCCGCGCTGACCGCGTCAATGCGCTCCGACGGAGTCGAGGTGCTGACCGCCGCCACCGCGGAGTCGATCTGCGAGCACACCGTCACCCTCACCGACGGTCGCCGCGTCGAATTCGACCGTGCGCTCGTCGCCGTCGGCCGCACACCCCGGACCGATGCACTCGGCCTCAAGACGGCGGGAGTGACGCTCGATGAGCGTGGCTATGTCCACGTCGACGCTCAGCTACGCACGTCGAACCCCCGGATCTGGGCCGCCGGCGACCTCACCGGCCACCCCCAATTCACCCACACGGCGGGAATGCACGGCAGCATCGCCGCCACCAACGCGATCCTGGGCCTGCGCCGCACCGTCGACACCACCGGAGAACCCCGCGTCACGTTCACCGACCCCGAGATCGCCGTCGTCGGAATCGACCCCCGAACCGCCCGGCGCATAACAGGATTGCGCGTGCAGACCCTGTCGCACAGCCACCTCGATCGCGCCATCGCCGAGACTGACACCGGCGGACTCACCCAACTCGTCCTCGACCGCAAGCACCGCATCGTCGGCGCCAGCATCGTCGGACCGCGGGCGGGCGAGACGATCGGTGAAATGGTCCTGGCAGTCAAGCACGGAATGCGCACGCGCGACCTCGCCGGCGCCACACACCCATACCCGACCTACAACGACGGACCGTGGAACGCCGCGATCGCCGACGTCCGAGCACAACTGGGACGGCCGACGACAGCCCGGCTGATCGGGATCATCGTCCGGCTGCGGCGAACGTGGCTTCGGTTCCGGAGCAATTAGCGAAAACATCGCGACCCAAACTGGAAGGGCCGGCAGCCATCACCGGGTTTCCTCCACGAGGGGATGAATTCCCCCGGACACCAGACACCACGAGGGAGCACCACCATGTCATCCACTACCCCAACGCAGGCTGATCTCAAGGCCGGCTTCGGCCGAACGCTCATCGTCGGCGCTGTCGCCGGTGTGATCGGTTCTCTGGTCATGGCGATGTTCGCCATGATCGCCGCCGCCACCTACCAGCACACCGGCTTCTTCACCCCGCTCTACCACATCGGTTCACTGCTCTTGGATCCGTCGACGATGATGGCGTCGATGGAGCAGGGCATGGCTGGTTCGAACTTCTACTTCGTGTTCGGTCCCGCCGTGGTGGGCGCACTCATCCACATGATGGTGGGCGCGATGTACGGCGTCCTGTTCGCAGTGATCGTCCGGATGGCGAAGCTACGCGGCATGACGCTGATCCTGGCTGGAATGATCTACGGTGCCGTCGTTTTCGCCGTCAGCGCGTGGGTCGGACTCCCCTTGGCCGCGACGATCTTCTCCGCCGGGGACCCGATCACCAACATGGCCTCCATGGTGGGCTACCCCACGTTCCTCGTCGAGCACATCATGTTCGGTGTCGCGACGGCGTTCGCACTGCTGCCGTTCACCCGGAACCGCAGCGCCTAGCCCGATCCTTGGGTAGCGGGTCGGGACGGGGGTCGAAGCACGCCCCCTCCCGCCCCGCTCCCGCCTTGAAAACAACTTGCCCCCAACCGATGAGGAACAGGACGCTCATGACCAGCGCCACCGCACGTGTCGGAGACACCGTGATAGCCACCACCGACGATCCCGTGATCGTCGAAGGCAACGTGTACTTTCCCGAAAGCGATATCGCCGAAGGCGTTCTCGTCGCGAACAAGGCGAAGAGTCTGTGCTTCTGGAAGGGGATCGCCAGCTACTACGACGTGGCCACAGACGGCGCCACACTGCGCAGCGCAGCGTTCACCTATCGGCGCCCCTCCCCGTTGGCGCGGCGCATCAAGGGCCGAGTGGCTTTTTGGAATGGCGTCGAGGTCAGCACCGACCGGACCGCGCATTAGACCCGGTGATGCCGGGCCTGGTCGAGTACCTCGTCGAAGGTCCAATGGTCGTTGGCGTGAGAGCCGTACTTGCAGGCCAGGATTCGGCCATTCGGGGCGATGAGGAAGTCTGCCGGCAGCCCGGTATGGCCACCGTCCCCGGTGTCGGACTGCGGTGGCAGATGGCGGTTCCAGCCGCGCGCCGCAGCGGCCCAGGCGCGCGGATCGGCGATTGATCGCAGTGATCTCTCCACGCCGAATTCGCGGTACAGCTTCCGTTGCGGGTCAGCGATCAGTACGAAGGGCAACGTGTCCTGATATGGCGTCATCGCCCCGGTCGTCGAATGGAATACCGCGATCTCCCGCACCCCTGCGGCCTCGAGTTCGTCGTGGCGTTGGCCGAACGAGCGCAGGTGCAGATTGCAGATCGGGCAGCCCGCGTAGCGCCGGAATTGCAGATGGGTCAGACGTTGCGGGTCGGGTAGCGTTACGGGCCCGGAGCTGACCGTGTCGACTTGGCGCACGTCAACGCTGTCGCCCGGTGCGATCCTGCTCGGGTTTCGCGGCATCACTGACCTTCCTCTAGCACTTGTCCTGAGCATCAAGACAATCAGCGTGGTGACCCTGACGACGACACAATGTCAGCCCGCAGACATTCTCTATCACGGCTGGCCCGAGATCAGCCTACGAGTTGTCACCGCCGGGCGGCACACGCCGCGCAGAGAGGTATCCAACACTGGCGACGCAGAACGGCACCAGGAAATTCACCGCAACCCGAATCCACGTCCCTCCGTCGCCATCCCCGTGCGTGATGACCGCACCTTGGTTAACTAACGACAGGACCATTCCGACGAACAGCGCGGTGGGTCCAGCGGTTCGCACCGTAGACCCGCGCAGGAACATCTCCACAGCATCGCGCGGCCGACTCCACGTGCGACCGGCCGACACCGCCACGTCAGCCGAAACGGTCGATGATCGCTGCGGCGATCCGGCCGGGTTCGTCTTCCTGCATGAAGTGGTTGGCTCCTGGTAGCTCGACGACCACGTGATCGGGGAAGGCGGCGCGCATCCGCGGCAGCGTCTGCGCCGGCGGAAACGCGAAGTCCTTCATGCCCCAGACGAACAGCGCCGGTTTGGACCCCAGCGTCTCGGGCACCTCGTGTTCGAGACGTTGCAGTAGCGGTCGGGCGGCCAGGATCTGCTTGGGCAGTTCAGCGACGCCCCGTCGCGCCTCCGGTGACGGTTGGACGTCGCGGTAGTGGTCCATCTCCAGCGGGGTCAGCGTTCGACTCGTCCCCACCGGAATCAGCCTCTCGACGAAAAAGTTCCGGTTCAGGATCGCGCGCTGCATCGGGCGGCTGGACATCACCCTGCTGAATGCCTTCATCCGCAGTGTGTCAGCCGGCCAGAACCACGTGTTGCCCAGTACGACTCCGCGTACCCGGTCAGCGCGGGCCGTGTCGACCGCCATCGTGACCGGGCCTCCCCAGTCCTGGCCCATTGACAGGTAGCCGTCCAGATCCAGGAAGTCCACCAGCTCGCCCACGATGCGGGCGTGCTCCTGCACGGTGTAGCCGTAGCCACTCGGGCGCTCCGATAGTCCGAAGCCCAGGTAGTCCGGGGCGATGCACCGGAACCGGTCTCGCAGGCCGGCGATGACGTCACGGTAGAGAAAGCTCCACGTCGGGTTGCCATGACAGAGCAGAAGCGGTGGGCCACTGCCCTCGTCGATGTAGTGCACCCGACCCTGCGAACTGTCGAACCATCGCGAGGTGAAGGGGTAGAGGTCGCGGTCCGGTGAGAAGTCGAGTGTCATGCGAAGCCGCCGAGCCAGGTGGTCACGGCGTACAACGCTACGTACGTGCCGACCGCGACCGCGAGCACCCCCAGCAGCCGCCACCGCCGTTGCCGCACGCCGGCGAGGCTGCACTGATTGCGGCGCCTCAGCGATACCCAGACGAGCAGGCCGAGGACGGCGACGCCGCCGAGGCGGAACCACCACGCGTAGTTGTCGTACAAGTCGTTCGCCCACACGAATGCCGTTCCAGCACTGATGATTCCGAATACCGCGAGGACGGTGGGTCCGACACAGCACAGAATGCCCACCAGCCCGCTCGCGAATCCGATCCCCCACATCGGCAGCCCGTCCGACTTGACGAGTCGTTGCCGTCGGGCAGGTGCGCTCAGCGACGATTTGCTCATGGCTTGCCGCGCAGCCATGCTCGCAGGCGGTCGGCGACCGAGGCAGCCTCGTCCCTCTCGATCCGCACTCCGCGCCAGAACGCGACGTGGTCTTTGATCTGGCATGCGCGGCGACTCGGACTCGGGTAATACCACCCTGCCTCTTGGTTCACCTCACCGCCAACGGTCACCGTGTAATAGTGGGCCGTACCTTTCCACAGACACACGGTTGTCGCCGAACTCTCCGTGATGTATTCGCGGCGGAGCGCCTCCGGCGGAAAGTAATCGTTGCCCTCGAGTCGCACGGTGTGCACCGCCTCGGCCAACACTACGTCGTTCCACACGGCTCGGATCATCGCGGCGACCCCCTTGGTTCGGATCCTGGTCCCATCAAATACCCCGGGTGAGCCGGCTCGCCGGTGATTGTCAGCACGATGACAGACCCGCCCGGTCGGACACTAGCTCTCATTTGTCGTGTCTGGACGCTCGGCTCACCCAAACCTGGTCAGCGCGCTGATATTTCGGTAGCGCACCACGAGCTAGTCGGTCACCGTGAAAGAAGACGGACGTGTCCCGTGACAGTCGGGTGACCATGCTTCGCCCTCGCAGAATGGACACTGGACACCTGCACCATCAGTGCTACTCGCCGGAGCCCGACGATCATCCGAATGGACTCCGGTGTCCCGGGAGCCGGCACCGATCACACCACGACGGTAGTAAGTAAGACGGTATATGCGGAACTCGCCTGTTGACGGCTCACGGCGGTCGGATCGTCCGGACCACAGCCCGGTTCACGATTCGGTGCTGATCGCATGCAGAGAATCGACGGGCAGCCCCACCCCGACCTCGGCGCCCACAGTGAGGTGCATCTGCGGTTCGAGTTCGACGAATATCGACGATTCACCGATGCGCACGCAGGCCAGGCATCGGATGCCGGCCGGCTGCAGCGAGCTGACGGTGCCTGTGAGAGCAGAGTCGGTCGCAGATGTCAGGTGAACCATCTCGTGGCGAAATACCAACGTGGCGGGTCCGTCCGGAATGCGCGCAGCCGTCGGCAGCGCATGCGGACCCAGGTCGGAGTGGTGCACCCCGGCGGTGGCGCACCCGTGAATCTCGTTCAGCCCGCCCATCAACCGGTGCACCGCCAGGGTCGACGGCCGCACGTATGCGGCCTGCACGTCGGAATGGTGTTCCAGTACGCCTCCGATGAGCACCGCAAGGGAATCGGCGACCATGGCCGCTTCGGACTGGTCGTGGGTCACCAGGACGATGGTGGGGTTGAGTTCGTCCCGGACCGCTCGGAGAAGGGCATACATGTCGCTGCGGAGCGCGCTGTCCAGCGCGCCGAACGGTTCGTCGAGGAGCAGCACTTTGGGCTCGGCGGCCAGCGATCTGGCCAGCGCTACCCGTTGGGCTTGTCCGCCGGAGATGTCGGCGACGGAGCGATCGGCGAAGTCGCTGAGCTGGACCAATTCGAGGTACCGCCGCGACGCCGCCCGGGAGTCCCGGCGGGAGAGCCCCGCGGCACGCGCAGCGAAGGCGACGTTGTCGATGACCGACAGATGCGGAAAGAGCAGTGGCCGCTGGAAAACCATGGCGATGCCGCGCTTCTCCGCTGGCGTGTCGGTCACATCCTCGCCGTCGAGAAGCACGCTGCCACAGGTGGGTGTATCCAGTCCGGCGATCAGCCGCAGCGCCGTGCTCTTTCCGGATCCCGACGGGCCGAGCAGCGCCAGGCAGGCGCCGCCGTCGACGTCGACGTCGAGCCCACGTAGCGCCGGCACCGGCTGGCCCGGGTGCCGGCGGGTGAGGTCCCGCAGCCCGAGTCGGGTACTCATGATGGGGTCTGCGTTCGGCGTCCGGCGCGGGCGACCACTACGAGCAGGATCAACGGCGGAAGCACGGCCGCCAGTGACAGCGCCGCGACGACGGCACTGTTTCCGGTACCCGCGGCGAACGACCCCACCAGGATCGGGACGCTCACTACTCGTCCACCCCCGATGAGCAGTGTCACGACGTAGTCACTCCATCCGACGAGGAACGCCAGGAACGCCGCAGCGGACAGCGCCGGCGCCAGAAGCGGGATCTGCACCCGCAGCAACACGGTCGTGCGGGATGCGCCCAACGTGCGGGCCTCCTCCTCGAAGCCGAGGTCGTAGGCGCCGAAGGCGGCGCGCATCAGATAGGTGGTGTATGGAATCGCGGCCACCGACAGCACGGCGACGACGGCGAGGGGGCTCGGCACGTGGGTACGCAGGACCAGCACGTCCAGGCCCATCGCCACCGCGAACGCGGGCAGGACCAGCGGCGCGAACAGCACGGCTTCGATCAGACGCGGAAACGGCAGCCGGCCGGACGCCAAGGCGCGGGCCGCGAGTGCACCGGCGGGGGTGGCGATGGCCGCCACCGCGAGCCCGATGGCCGTCGAGACGACGAACGCGTGCGGGGCGCCCGCGGCGAGGCCGCTACGCACCCCGTCCAGACCCCACCGCTGCGGCAGCAGATCCGGAAAAGGCCAGCGATTCGCGAACGCCCATAACAGCATCGGGACCAGGGGAAGCAGGAACCACAGCACCAGCGCCGCGCGCACCCCTCGTCCCGTGGCGGTCCGGGTCCACGCGGTCACCGCCAGATCGCCGATCGCCGCAGCGTCGCCAGTGCGCCCGCCACCGCGAGCAGCGCCAACACCGCGGTGACGACAGCCGCTGCGGCTGCCTGGGGCCGGGTGGCGAGGTCGATCGAGGTGAACAGTCGGATCGCCATCACCGGAAGCGGTTCCGGATAGGCGCGGCCGAGCAGCAGAGCCACCTCGTAGGAGCCCAGGGTGTAGGTGAAGCTGATGGTCGCCGCGGCCACCACGGCGGGACGGATCAGGGGAAACGTCACCAACCGCAGCCGGGCACGCCGCGAGGCTCCCAGCATGGCGGCGGTCTCGTCATAGCCGGCGACGCGGGTGGCCAGCACAGACGCCACCACCAAGGCGATGAACGCGGACTCCTTCCAGGCGTACTCAAGGACCACAGCGATCCACCATCGGCCGCCGACCAGGGCAGGCCAGCCGCCGTCGGACAATCCGAACACTCTCGCCAATAGGCCGGAGTCGGCGAGCAGTAGGCCCATGGTCGCGGCGCCGATCAGGTGCGGGACGGGGACGGTCACCGTTGCCGCCCACAGTGCCGCGCGACGACCCCCCACTGCGGTCAGGGCTGTGGCCACCCCGACCAGCACCCCGATCGCCGTCGCCGCGGTGGCGATCGCGAGGGACAACGCTGCGGATGTCGCCATGTCGTCGGCGTTGGCGCGGTAGGCGTCGACTGTCAGCGCCGGCGCCCCGACGAGCGGCATCAGGCCCAGGCTCTGCAACAACGCCGAACCGAGGCCGCCGATGAGGACGGCCATGACCGGTACCACCGCAGGCAGTACCCACAGCGCCGCGCGCCAGGACGCTGCCGATTCAGCCGGCCGCGAGGACATTGCGGCGCCATCCCTCGTCGAGCGGTGCCACCCACCCGGCGGCCAGTTCCGCATGGGCGTCGCGGGCGAGCACCTCGTACGGCGGCACCACCGGTGAGGCGGGCAGCGCATCGAACGCGGCCCGGTCTGTCGCGGAGAGCCGGCCCAGGTCCAGGACGGTGAACTGACCCCACACCTCGGGTTTGGCCTTCTCCAGTTGCTGCTGCGGCGACAGGGCCAAGTTGGCGACCACCCGCGCCCCTGCGCTGCTGCCGGAGGTGGACGGGATGGCGAGGAAGCTGGCGTTGCCGACGGTCCCGTCCGTCAGGGTCAGCACCCTGGTCTGCGGGGGGTAGGTGCCGTCGGCGACCAGCTCAGTCAGGGTCGCGGGGCCGTAGGTCATCGTCATGTCCACCTGGCCGCCGGCGTAGAGGTCGTTGAGCTCCGAGGACGTCTGCGGATAGGTGGCCCCTGCACGCCACAGGGCGGGTTTCAGCGCGTTCAGTCGTTCGAATACGGGTGGGGCCAGCCGGTCATAGTCCTGTTGGGAGAACTGCAGCGGGACGTTCTGCGGGCCGCCGGAGACAGCGATGAGCGCCTCGCGGATGAACACCGACCCGGTGAAGTCCGGGGGCGCCGGGTAGGTGAACCGTCCAGGGTTGGCCTGCGCCCAGTCGAGCACGCCGAGGAAATCGGTCGGCGGGTCCGGAACTGTTTCGGCGTTGTACACCAGGGTGAATTGCGCCTTGTGCCAGGGTGATTCGCACCCGTCGACGGGGGTGCCGAAGTCGTTGGTCAACAGTGGGTCGTCGGGATCGGTCAGCGCCATGTTGGGCAGCGACTCCGTCCACCCGCACAGCCAGGCACCGGCCTGCTTGCCGGTCCCGAAGTTGTCGCCGTTGACCCACACCAGGTCGACGTCACCGTCGGTGACGCCGGCCTGCCGCTCGGCGAGGATGCGGTTCAGCGCGTCTCCGGTGTCGGCGATCGGCACCCGGCGCAGTGTCACTCCGGCCTGCTGGGCGGCCGGTGCCAGGACGTCGTCGACGTAGGTGTTGCCCTGCTCGTCGCCGCCGTACATCCACAGCGACACTGTCTGCCCCCTCGCCTGGTCCGCAATCTCGGACCACGACGCAGGCGCTGCCTGAACAGGGTCGGGGTCCGGGGCGGCGCACGCGGCCAGCGTGCACACGACGGTCACCAGGGCCACCACTGTGTATGGTCGCCGCCGTGTGGTCATAAGCCGTACGTTGGCTGGTGAGACACGAGAACTCCTCTTGACAGGCGGGCCACCCCACTGAGCGGCCGCGCAGTTTCGACGCAATCTTCGCCTACGGGAACACAGTGAGGCTCTCGAAGCCTTCCCATCGTGAATACCGACGACGATGGAGCCTGATGCAGACACCAGAACGCGACGCAGCACCACCGCGGACGCGGATCGACTACCGACTCAAGGCGGCGATCCTCGCCCTTCTCATCGGGGGCGGGATCACGTTGGCACTCACCACCGAGCTGCCCGATCCCGCTTCGCTGCGCGACCAAGTGGCCGCCGCCGGAGCGTGGGGGGTGGTGGCATTCGTAGCCGTGTACGCCGGAGCGACCCTGACGCCGTTCCCTGCCAGCGCCCTGACCATCGCCAGCGGACTCCTCTTCGGCCTGGCGGTCGGGGCCGCGGTGGTGGTATTCGCCGCGACGCTCGGCGCATGGGTGGCTTTTCTGCTGGCCCGGTCCCTGGGCCGCGACGGGGTGTCACGCATCCGGTGGGCCCGCATCGCCACGATCGATGCCATGCTCGAACGTCGCGGTCTGATCTCCGTCTTGCTGGTGCGCCTGGTGCCGCTGTTTCCGTTCATGGCCGTCAACTACGCGGCCGGTCTGAGCGCGGTGCGCCAGCGCGACTACCTTCTCGGGACCGCCGTGGGCATCGTCCCCGCCACGGTCGGCTACACCGCGTTGGGCGCCTACGGAACGTCGCCGCTGTCCTGGCCCTTCGCCGCCGCGGTACTCGCGGTGGTGATCGTCACGGTGGTCGCCGGATACGCTGCTCGACGGCTCAAGAACAGCTCCGCTGTCGGCGGCGATCCGCTGGATTCGGGCGACGACCAAGTAGAGGGTGACCCGACCGATGTTCGACAATTACCTGCGTAGGCACCTGGAACGACCGCTCGCCCGTGTCGCCGAACGTTCGCCGCTGACCGCTGACCAGCTCACCACCGCGGGACTGGTGCTGGGGTTGGGCAGCGCCGCGGCCGCGGCCGCCACCTGGTGGTGGGTGTCGTTGGCACTGTGGATTCTGTCCCGCCTCGCCGACGGACTCGATGGGCCGGTGGCGCGAGTGCGGAGATCGCGCGACCCCGACGAATCCGATTCCGGTGCAGGGGGTTTCTTCGACATCACCGCCGACTTTCTGGTCTACGGCGCCACGGTGGTCGGGGTGGCCTTCGGCGCCACCACGGCCCACGGGGCGCCGTGGTGGCCCTTTCTGCTGGTGCTGTTGGCGTACTACATCAACGGGACGGCGTTCCTCGCCTTCTCGTCCATCGCCGAGAGATCGGGCCGGACCCTGGACGACGGACGATCGCTGTCCTTCCTCGGCGGACTGGCCGAAGGCGCGGAAACCATTGTCGTGCACAGCCTATGGCTGATCTTCTCGACCGTGGCATGGCAGATTGCCGTGCTGTGGGCCGGCGTCGTGGCGATCAGTGCGGTGCAACGGATGGTGGCGGGCTACCGATCCTTGAGATGAGACCGGCATCCGGGGTGTGCAGATGGACCGCCGCCCGCATTGCCGGCGGCACTGTATGGGTGTGGCCCGTGGCTGACTGTGCCAGGAAGTCGCGGCTCAGCTTCAGCGCACGCTCGGTCAGTGCGCTGCCGTGCGAGAAGTCGGTCGGGGCGACGGGCAGCGGGCACGGCGGCGGCATGACCGTCAACCCAACGTGTTCGGGCACCGCTCGGATATCGCGCACCAGCTGCTGCTGAATCATCAACGTCACGGCATGCACGGCCACCCCCAATGCGCTGCGCGGTGAATCGTGCAGACCGCATGCGTAGCCGGTCGGCAGCACGTAGATATGGGATGCGCCCAGAGCGACTGCCTGACCGACAGGCGTGTTGTCGGTAACGCCGCCGTCGACGAAGTCGCGGCCGTCGATCTCCACCGGGGCGAAAACGCCGGGGATGGCGGAGCTGGCCAGAACCGCTGCTTGGGTGGACCCATGTGACAGGACGACCTCGGCGCCGCTCAACAGATCGGTGGCGATGATGTGAAGTGGGATGGGCGCTGACTCGAGTTCTCGGAATTCGACCCAGCGCTGCACCAGCTTCCGTAATCCCGCCGAGCTCACCAGGTGGTTCCGCTTGCCGGCGATACCGAGCAGGCCGTCCACGCTGAATCGAATCGGAAACACGTCCCGCGAACGGAGTTCCGACCAAATCCTGCCCAGCTCTTGTGCAGTGGTCACCGTCGCGGGCCGTGACGCGAGGAAGGCACCGTTGAGCGCGCCTGCCGACGATGCGACGATGAAGTCCGGCCCGACACCCCGCTCGTAGAGTGCGTGCAGCATGCCAACCTGAATCGAGCCGATGCTCCCGCCGCCGGAGAGCACGAAGGCGATCGGCCCAGCCGTCACGCCGTCCGAATCGAGCATCCGAACCTCCTGCTCCCGAACCGGCAGTCGGTTCTGTTGACTAGTGAACAACGAGTGCCGGTCTGAACCTTCCCGGACTGCGGACATGGGCTCGACAGTGTCATGCCGATGACAGTGCCGGGCGACTGATTCTCTTCAGCGAGTACGAACACGCTGTACAACATCGAAACCGACTGCAGCCGAGAGTTATTGGCAACCAGTGAGACCGGTGTTCCGCCGGGCCGCGAAAGCGCCGCTTCCCATCATGAAAAGGAAACCCATGACCGCCAACATAGTTCGCTCTCGACGTCTGCTCCTAGCCACCGCCGCCGGGGCCGCCATCGCGACCTTCGGTTTATCGGCATGCGGCGGCGCGACGACCACGACCGCTACGCCATCGGTGGAATCGACAGTGGCACCGTCACAGCCCTCCCCGGCTGCCCCGGACTCGGCTCAGTCGCTGCGGACCAGTCTGGTGACCACGCCGTCGAGCCAATCGTTCGACGCCACCGTGGCGGCGCTCAAACAGGCGGTGTCGTCGAACGGAATGATGATCCTCGGTGAACTGGACCAAGCCGGAGCGCTGCGAACCACCGGACTCCAACTCACGGGCGCCCACACCTTCTTCGTCGGTAACCCTGCCGTCGGCAAGATGTTCTTCGAGCAGAACCCCGCCATCGGCACGGTCCTACCCTTGCAGATGTACGTATGGGAAGACAGCGCCGGCAAAACCAGCATCAGCTACTTCGACCCCAGTCCACTGTTTCGGGCCGTCGATCCGCATTTCGGCGAAGGCGGCCAGAAGATGGCCGATGCCGCCGCGATGATCACCCAGGCTGCCGCCGGACCCGGCAGCCAAAGCGCAACGGGTTCCGCCCAGAACGCCTCGCTGGTCACCGTCGACACCAACGGCAGCTTCGATGACGCCGTCGACAGGCTCAAGCAGGCGGTGTCAACCAACGGGATGATGATCCTGGGCGATCTGGACCAAGCCGGGGTACTGGAAACCACCGGGTTGCGACTCAGGGGCGCCCACACCTTCTTCGTCGGCAATCCCGCAGTCGGCAAGACGTTCTTCGAGCAGACCGCCGCCATCGGCACGGTTCTGCCCATCCGGGTGCTGGTGTGGGCGGACCAGGACGGTAAGACCCATGTGAGCTACTTCAACCCCGAGCCGTTGTTCAGCGCTGTGGACCCCCAGTTGGCCAGTGGGGGCGCAAAAATGGCGTCTGCACTCACCATGATCACCGACGCGGTGCAATGACTCAGAACGTACTCGCCGCCACCACCCCCTCCGGGCGAACCAGGGTCCGCAGCGGACTCGAACTCGTCGCCACCGGGATCGTCCTCGCCGCCGCCGGGGCTTCGGGGGCCCAGTATCGTCACTCCGCTGACAGTCGCTGCATGGGTCACACACCGAGCGGTGTTTCACTCACATGGACATTCTCGGTTTGAGCTACTTCCTTCTGATCCTGTCGATTTGGTTCTTCGGCATCTGGCGCGCATACGCTGAGCGTGCGACGCATCATCCCCGAAGACCCCGCTAAGGTCAGGCCCCACGAACTACACGACGCGACCAATTGCTCAGCGGCAGAACACAACGCACGCACGCAGATGCACCGGAACCGACGCAGATCGTCGTCGCTGGTGACGATCTCCTCCTCGAGCGGAACCCCTCCCTCGAGGACGCGGTGCCGCTCCCCACCGGCGGCTTCCGACGTCTGTACTGACGGGAACCAGCAGGAGATGTTGCCGGCGTCGCTGACGACAGCCCAGACGGCATCCGCCGGGGATGGCCGCCGCGACCGCAGCTGGAGTCGGCCCCGTGAGGCAGTGGCGATGTTCGTGCGCGGCGCGACGGTGCGGCGCTTCGGCCTACAGTTGGTGCCACTGGCACTCCTCGTTCTACCGCTGACACTGGGCGTGAGGCCCACAACGGTCACTTCCGAACCTGGTCCCGACCACAGTCAGCCGTGACCAATGGAGCGCACGCGCTGAGCAGACAGGAAGCCGACGCTGGCGACGCAGAACGGCACCACGACGTTTCACCACCACCCTGACCCACGTTCCGCCGTCGTCGTGGACCGCGTGCCCTACGGCGCTGATCGTGGGTACCATTCTGTCACTGGTCAATCAGAGCGTGGTGGTCGACGGCCAGGCAGTGGACGTCGAGTTGCTCGTCATCGCGGAGTGTCCGCATGAACAGCCCGCGCTGGAACTGTTCCGCCGGGTCCTCGACGACACCGGACACTTCGCGATTCGGGTTCGAGAATCCCGAATACCGCTGAGGGGCACGGCTGAGTCGGGTCCAGGACACCCGACGATCTTGTCCAAAGATCGTGCACTTACGCGGCCCGCGGAGGATCGTCAGGGGTCCGGCGCCACCACGGTGCGAATGTTGTTCTCGGACGTCAACGTTCGGTGTACGGGGCACTTGTCGGCGATGTCGAGTAGTCGTGCTCGCTGTTCGTCGCTGAGGTCGCCCTCGAATCGCATTTCCCGCTCGATACGGTCGACCGTGCCGGATTCGGTGTCGCATTGCGCGCAGTCACGGGCGTGTACCCGTGAATGACTCAGCTCGACGCTGACTCGTTCCAGCGGCCAGCCTTTGCGGTCTGCATACATGCGCACCGTCATCGATGTGCAGGCGCCCAGTCCCGACAGCAGCAGGTCGTAGGGGGTGGGGCCCGTGTCGTCGCCCATCGGTCGGGGTTCATCGGCGACGAGTTCGTGCCCACCTGCGATGATGCGTTGCACCAGTTGGCCTAATGGGGATTCCGTTACCCTGACCACGCCCTCGCTGATAGGTTCGGCGTCGGGCGCTGGGTCGGGCTGATCTGCGGGAAGGTATCTGCTTGCCCAGGCGGCGATGACGTTTGCGACGTAGTCGGCGTCGACCTTTCGGGTGAGCAGATGATCGGCGCCGTCGATGGCCACGAAGGACTTGGGATGCCGCGCCGCTTCGAAGATTTGTCGGGCATTGTCGACCTCTACGAGTTCGTCGGTTGGCGAGTGCAGGACCAACAGGGCAGCGCCCAGGTTCCGGATCCGGTCTTGCTGCGGTTGGGTGGCGACGTCGTCGAGGAATTCGCGCCGGATGCGGAACGGCCTGCCGCCAAGGAACACCTCGGCGGCACCGGATGCCTCGATCTCCTCGACTGCCACAGACATCAACTTCACGACGTGCGCCGTGTCGGCCGGCGCGGCCAGTGTAACCACAGCCCGCGTACCGGGTATCCGGTGCGCCGCGGCCAGTACCGCGGCGCCGCCGAGCGAGTGCCCGACGAGCAGGGTGGGTGCCTGGTGATTGGCCCGCAGGTACTCGGCAGCGCAAATCAAGTCGTCCACGTTGGAGGAGAAGCCCGTCGTGGTGAAATCGCCCTCGGAATTCCCCAGCCCGGTGAAATCGAAGCGCAGCACCGCAACACCTAGTTTGGCGAGTGCCCGCGAGATCCGAGACGTCGCGACACTGTCCTTTCCGCACGTGAAGCAATGCGCAAACAGTGCCCAGGCTCGCGGTGGCACATCGGGGAGCTCCAACGTGCCGGCGAGTTGGGCACCGTCGGATCCGGCGAAGGCGACCTTGGTCGTGGCTGCTGCCATTTCTGCTCCTGTATTCGGTTCATCGACATCTGGATGTCGCGCGCACTGGCGATTAGTGTGTGTCGGCCGGGCCAGTCCGGTCGGGCTCCGGACCCCTTTCATTCCTGCACCGGCGGCTAAGCAACCGAACGATGAAGACAAGTCGTCTCCCTATGGATGGCTCCGCTTCTCCGCGATTACGAGGGCGTAGCCGAGCAGCCCATCGGTGACAGCGCGGCGGGCGGTGTCGATGAAGTTCAGCACCTTGTCGACGTCGATGCCGGCGGCGATGACCACGTCCTTCTGCGTCATCCGCACCAGGTGTAGGCGCGCCTCGATCTGGTCGATCATCCGCACCAGAGCGTCATCGTGTGACTCGGTGTGGATCACCTTCAGACCCGCGTCGTTGAGGATTTGGCAATAACCTGTCACCGGCTTCGCGTCGGCAACACATGCCACCCATGCTGCCAAGGTGCTCAGTTCGTCGGGGAGTCCGACTTCAGCCACGGTGACGTCGGCCAGACCGATACGGCCGCCGGGCCGTATGATGCGCCCGAATTCCGCGGCGGCAGCTTCCTTATCAGGGAATGTGCAGAACGCGCACTCCGTCACGACGACGTCGACAGAATTGTCAGGCAGCGGAATACGCTCGGCGTCGCCGACGTGAAACTGGATTCGGTCGGCCAGTCCAAGGCGCGCCGACGTTTCCCGAGCCCGCTGCACAGTGGGCGTCGCGAAGTCCACGCCGTCGACGAGGACGTCGTATTCGGTGGTCAGCAGGCGCGCGGTCGCACCCGGCCCAGACGCGATGTCGGCCACTCGCTGGGCGGGGCGCAGGTTCGTCAACGTCGCTAACCGCCTGGTCAGCGTGGCGCCACCGGGGTGGTAGGAGTCACCGAGCAGCAAAGCCACGGCATCGGAGGAGTACACGGCCGCGCAGCACGACTTGATTTCTTCTGAACGGGTCATCGGCGGACGGCTTTTCGACCGACGTTGGTGGTGTCCGGTGCGATGGCCGCACTGTGCCCGGTAGCGACGATCTTCGAACCGTGCGGCGACAGGGTCAGGATTGTGTGCAGCGGTGTCGCGTTGGGCACCACGTCGGCCACCGGTACCCCCGTCATCTGCGCACGTACCTGCTCGCGGTAACCGACGGAGTTATAGGCGCAGAACGGGATCAACCGGCCGTCGGGAGTGATCTCCTCGACGCAGCACTTCATCAGCTGTCTGACGTTGAGGGTGTAGGGGTCCTGGAAATCCTGCACGACGATCATGAAAGCGGAGTCGGTGAGGTTCGCCAGCGCCTCTGGCAGGTTTACACCACATGCGTCGGCGCAGTCCAATGCCTGCGCTGCACGGCTGAGGTGCTCTGTTGTGCTCTCTGTGCCCATGAACGCCGATGCGCTCCAAAGCTTTTCCAACGCTGTTCTGATCTCGTAGTCGGGGACGGCCCGGTTGGACACGTAGTCCAGGTGGTCCTCGACGTTGAGCAACCGCGGGATCGGGACCACATAGTCGCCGTCGGTGATCAGGTAGGTGACCGAGCGGCAGGTGGGAGCACAGCACGGCACCGGGAAGAAGTCGTCGGCGCGGAACCACTCGGGCAGCTGAGCCACGATGCCGTGTATCACGTCGGGGTTGGTCAACCTGGTGAGTGGGTCGAACTCCAGATGTCGGCCCGCGTGGGTGACGGGTTGGAACGCCACCGACCAGACCGCGGGGTGGGCGATCCCGTACCGAATGATGGCGCCCAGCTCGTGATCGTTGACGTCGCGTTCGACCGCGGCGACGAGAGTGACGGTCAGCCCTGCCTCGGCGCAGTTGTCCAACGCTCGGCGCTTGATGTCGCGCAGGTCTTTGCCGCGGATCGCGCGGTGGGTCTGTTGGTCGAATCCGTCGAACTGCAGATAGATGTTGACAGGGCGGCCGGGACGGTTGCGGGCGCCGAGCTCGGCGACGAACCGAAGATCGGTGGCCAACCGGACCCCGTTGGTGTTCAGGTTGACTGCCTTGATCGGATGCTCCTGGGCCGCATCGATGAATTGCAGGATGTGCTTGTGGATGGTGGGTTCACCACCGGAGAACATCACCACCTCCGGCTCGCCTTCGGCGTCGACGAAGGTGTCCAGCATCCGTTCGCACTGTTCCAGCGTGATCGAATACCCGTCGGGTTGGTGCCCCGAATCGGCGAAGCAGATCGGGCAGTCCAGGTTGCAGTTCGTGTTGACCTCGATCAGGCCGAGGCAGGCATGCTGCTTGTGATCCGGGCACAGGCCGCAGTCTGAAGGGCAGCCGTCGCGCACCTCGGTCTGAAACTTCAGCGGGATGGTGCCTGGTTTGTTGAACCGCGCTGAGTCCATGTACATCTGCGCATCGCTGTACACCAGCGCCTCGAATTCGCCGTGTTCACGACACCGCTTGCGCAAGTACACCTTGTCTACACCTTGTCCTCGCGGATGTTGACCTGCGCGTCGATAACCACTTTGCACACCGGGCAGATCGACTTGGTGTATTCGATGAACACCTCGTCGCGGTCCTTCTTCGCGTCGACCACGCCAGCCACACCCTTCCGATCGGTCGAGTCCGTGTCTTGATACCGAGAGTGTCACCCGTTAGAGCCGGTCGCTGCGCCGCACTGTCAGCGTGCTGACACCCTCAGGTGATTGGCGGCGAAGCAAACACCGCAGGCGCGGGCGGTCTCCGGTCCGTCGTGCTCTGCACGGATCCGCTGGTAATGGCGGGCTGCTCGCACGCGGTTGCCGCACGCGCGTGAGCACCATTCTCTGCGGGGATGGGATTTGACGAAGTAAAGCACGCATCGGGTGGCGTGGCAGGCGCGCAGCTTCGTGGCGTAGGGGCCGGTGAGTAGTTCGATGGCGTCGTGGGCCATCTCGGCGAGGGCCGCGAGTCCATCAACCGCCGCTGTTGGTGACGTGGGGCCAAAACGATGAGATCTTCGGCGCCGCCGGGGCCGAAGCGTATCGCCGGGACCTGCCCACCGGCGAATTTCACCTACTCGACGCCGGGCACTTCGCGTTGGAAACACACGGTCATGAGATCAGCGAGTGCATCCGCCACTTCATGGGTCGAGTTTTGGCTTTGTGAAACACACCATAAGCTATGTGCTGCAACGATTCTCATTCATTCATGATTCGAGCGGACCCCGGCAACCGTATGTCGCGAGCCGGCGATCGACTTCACCACGTCCAGAGCGGGTGTCCACAACGGAGGGATGCGCGACCCGAAGGCATGCACCAGCAAGCCCAGCAGGACACCGAAGACGAGATGCGCGAGATAGATCGTGGTTTGGAATTCGGCGACGGTGACAGTGGAGAACACCCCGCCGATACCCAGGGTGCGCGGTAGCGGCCCGGAGGCGAAGCCGAAACCCATCGCCAAGCCGTAGAGCGCACCGATCGCCGCCCCCGTCCACGCGCGTCGCGCCGCGGGGAACCCGCCGACGATCAGCGCGAAGATCACACCGAACATGGCACCGTTCCAGAAATGGTCGAGATAACCGACAATGGTAGAGGATGTGTTCGGGCCCAACATGATTCGGTCGGTAGCCTGGACGCCCATCAAGGTTGGCAGGTCGCCGGGCATCGAATGGAACACCCGGAACCCCGTGATGCGGACCGCTTCCAAACCCATGGTGGCGATCGCACCGGCGGCGAAACCAAGCAGTATTCCCCGGCGGAGCCGCTGCCAGCCCATCAGGATGGCGACGACCAGAACGACTACAAGCACGGCTGCCGCGGGTACGCCGACCCGGAACAGGAGATCGCTGAACTTCCAGCGTCCCGTGGCCGACAGCGCGAACAGTTGGGCCCCCGACGCCCCTGCAGCCGCGAGTGCTACTGCGGTAGCGACGAGTTCCAGACCCTGTACCAGGGGCGACCTCTTCGGGACGACCGCAACGACTTCCTCGGTCATTTCACGGCGTTCGTGATCATCGCTATCGCATCAGACATCTTCTTGCCACCGTCCGCCAACTGCGGGTCGACAGCCGTAAACAACGGCGCCGGATCAAAATAGCTGACGTGCGACTTACCGTCGTTGTCTGCCCACACCAGAAGCCGGACCGGGATGACCGAGCCGATAGCGGGCGTCTTCTCGAAGAACATCTTGCCGGCGGCGGGGTTGCCGACGAAGAAGCTGTGCGCGCCCGCGAGTTGAAGGCCGGTGGTCTGCAACGCACCGGCTTGATCCAAGTCGCCGAGGATCATCATCCCGTTGGACGACACCGCTTGCTTCACCGCGTTCATGGTGTCCTCGAAGCTGCCCTTGGCATCCACCGTGACGAGGGTCGCGTTCTGTGCGCTACCGCTTTGACTTTGGCCCTCGCCTCCGGTGGCCGCCTTGGCGATCATCGCGGCAGCGTCGGACATCTTCTGGCCACCATCGGCCAGCCCCGGGTCAACGGTCTCGAACAGGGGCTTCGGGTCGAAATAGCTGACGCTGGCCGTGCCGTCGTTGTCCGCCCACACGAACATCCGCAGCGGGATGACCGTGCCGATAGCGGGCGTCTTCTCGAAGAACATCTTGCCGGCGGCCGGGTTGCCGACGAAGAAGCTGTGCGCGCCCGCGAGTTGCAGGCCGGTGGTCTGCAACGCGCCGGCCTGGTCCAGATCGCCGAGGATCATCATCCCGTTGGACGACACCGCTTGCTTGAGCGCGTCGATCGTGGCGTCGAACGGCTGATTCGACGCCAACGTGACCAGCTGGGTCTGGACCGACTGTGGCGCGTCGGCAGAGCCCGCCGCCGATTCTTGCGTCGAAGCTGTCGCCGAAGTTTCCGGGGTTGCCGCGGTATCCGTCGAACTGCCGCTGCATGCAGTGGCGCCGAGCGCCACAGTCATGGCCCCGGCCGCGGCCGTCAGTAGCAGTCGGTTGCCGCGGATCGTCTCATTGAACACAGTGGGTTCCTCTCGAATTGTGGTCGGCTTGAAAGCCGTTGACATCTCCGGAAATGTGGATCGCAGAGAAATTGATTGCGCGACGGCCGACTCGGTGATGCTAGTTATGTACTACTCGGTCACAGTGGGCCGAGGTTGGTGATGTGTCAGCCAACTGACACTCCAAATTCGCACGGCAGTCAGATGTTCGCGGTAGGTCACGTCCAAGCACTCCGCGAGTGTCAGCGAGTGAACCGCGCCGGCGGTCGATGCGCTTGGTCGCGTCATACGGCGATGAACTCGCCCGACGTCTCGTTACCTCGCCAAGCAGGGGTAGAGGCATCTCTGGTGACCGCGGTGAACTGTCAGAACGGTGACAGTTGCGGAAGTCGACGGTTGGAAGAATGCTTTCCACACGATAACGGACTCCTCTAAGACCGCTTAGCGCAGGAGGTTTGGGGTTATGAACGTCACGACTCCGCCCAACCGTGGGCGTGTCGCATTCGTCCTGTCGGGGGGCGGCAGCCTCGGTGCGGTTCAGGTTGGAATGATTCACGCCTTGTATGAGCGGGGCATCAGACCGGACTTCATCGTCGCATCGTCGGTGGGCGCGCTGAATGGGGCGTTTCTCGCCTCACGACCAACCACGGTCGCAACGGCCGAAAAGCTGTCGAAGATATGGTCGCAGCTCCGCAGTCGAGATGTCTTCCCGCTCAGCATCGGGTTGGGCGGACTGCTCGGTGTGGCCGGCAGACGTAACCATCTGGTGAGTTCGCGTGGGCTGCGCAATCTCTTGGCGCGGTGGGTCGAGTTCGAGACACTCGAAAAATCACCGATTCCGCTTCATGTCGTCGCGACCGACCTGTTGAGTGGGGCCGAGGTGCTCATCTCCTCCGGGTCGACGGTCTCCGCGATCCTGGCCAGCAGTGCGATACCAGGCGTGCTCGCACCCGTCGACTTGGATGGTCGGGCGTTGGTGGACGGTGGCGTCACCGACAACACACCGGTCGCGCAGGCCGTGGATCTGGGTGCATCGCTCATCTACGTCTTGCCGACGGGCTACGCGTGTGGCCTGCTAGAGTCACCGAAAAGCGCGCTGGGCGTAGCACTACAGGCCTTGGGCCTATTGATCCAGCAGCAGATAGTGCGCGACATCCGCACCGTCCCTGAGCATGTCGAGTTGAGGGTCCTGCCGCCACCCTGCCCGCTTGCCGTGGCACCGACCGACTTTTCGCAGGCCGCCACGATGATCGAGCGCACGCGGGTACAGGGCCGTGAGTTCCTCGACCGTCTGAATGCTGCTCAGGGACATGCCGTACCGGAGCAGATGCGCGTCGCAGTACACCCCCACGCGTTCAGCAAACCGGGGAGGCCGAGGTTAGAACAGGATTGACACATCACTGACAGTCACATGCACGGGTCGACATCAAGGGGGCAGACTCCCCCACAGCGCACCGGTATTGACGGGACGCTCTGGACGATCTACTTCGACGTCACGGGCGTGGCCCCAGCAGGATCGCTTACAACAACGGAATGGAAGACCTCCTGATCTGGGACGAATAGCCCTGATTAGGACGAACAGCTACCACCCCCGGAAAAGGGAGCCGACAGGCTCCCTTTTCCTTATCTCATTGCAAGACGCACACCGAGCTGCATCGGCTGGCCGGGGCCACGTTCAGCCTGCTAGTCAATGAGCGTTCGGTCTCCCTCGGCCGGGAGTCGTCGCTCCCCAACCTCTGCATCCTTGTTGGGTTGCTGCTCGGCCTGGTGGATCGACCAGGCGGCGTTGATCAGCCCGATGTGGCTGAAGGCCTGAGGAGTGTTGCCTAGTTGCTCTCCGGTGACGGGGTCGATCTCCTCGGCGAGTAGTCCCACGTCGCTGACATAGCCGACGGCGCGTTCGAAGACCTCGCGCGCCTCGCGGGTGCGCCCGGCCATCGCCAGCGCTCGGGCAAGCCAAAACGTGCACAGCAGGAAGGTGCCCTCCTCGCCGTCGAGGCCGTCCACGCCAGCGGCCGTGTGGTAGCGATACACCAGGCCGCGTTCGTCGGTGAGGTGCCGAGCAATGGCGTCGATCGTGGCCTGCACGCGCGAGTCGGTGGCCGGCAGGAATCCCACGATGGGGATCATCAGCACGGCGGCGTCGAGCTCCGTCCCGTCCAGCGTCTGGGTGAACGCGCCAGTCTCGCCGTTCCAGCCCCGGCTCACGATTTCCTCACGAATACGGTCGGCCTCTGCGGCCCAGCCGGCGGCACGTTCGCCCGCGTGCAGCAGATCGGCCATCCCGACAGCCCGGTCCAGTGCTACCCAGCACATGAGTTTGGAGTACAGGAAGTGCTGCGGTTCGCCGCGCACCTCCCAGATGCCGTTGTCGGTCTGTTGCCACTGAGCAGCGGCGGCGTCTGCAAGGCCGGCGAGGAACGTCCGGGTGGCGGGCTCGAGTTCACCGAGCTGCTCGCGCAGCCGATAGGCGGCGTCGAGCAGTTCCCCGTACACGTCGAGTTGGGGCTGCGCCCAGGCCCCGTTGCCGACCCGTACCGGGGCGCTGTCGCGCCAGCCGGACAGATGCGTCAGCTCGCGTTCGGATAAGTCATGCTCCCCACCGATGCCGAACATGATCTGCAGGGGTCGGTCGGGGTGGGCGTGCGCGGCCGCGGCGGTCATGAATCCGAAGAACTCGCCGGCTTCGTCCGGGCACGCCGCGACCCATAGCGCCTGCATGGTGAAGCTGGCGTCGCGGACCCAGGAGTAGCGGTAGTCCCAATTCCGTTCGCCGCCAACCTGTTCGGGGAGCGAGGTCGTGGCGGCGGCGACGATCGCCCCGGTCGGTTGGAAACTTAGGGCCTGCAGCACCCGCCCGCTGTGGTGGACCAACTCGCGCCAGGGCCCGTCGTAGGATTGGTGCAGCCGTGACCATGCACGCCACTGCTGGATCGTCGTCTCCAGCGCGGCCGCGATGTCTTCTTGAGTGAGAGGCTGAGCGACGGGCAGACCGAGGCGGGTGCGGTGCAACGCGAAGTGCAATCGCTGACCGGCCACCAACTCCGCCCGTGAGGAGGCGGTGCCGTCCTTGCAGTGCAGGGGCGTTGGTGACGTCAGGGTGAATCGGTCGGTCCCGCCCACGGCGCGGACGCCGCCGTCGATGACCGTCAGCACCGGGACGACCAGCCCGTACTCGGGGCGCGGGGCAAAGCTGACCACGACGCTGACCCGCCCCCGGATGCAGTGCAGGCTGCGCAGCAGCGTGTGCGGCGCGTTCTCGCCGAGGCGATGCGGATCGGTCGAGTGGCGAAGCTCCATGGCGTCGACGATCTCGAGTGTGCCCTCACAGGTCTCGAAGACCGTGCGCAGCACCATGGTGCCGTCGAGGTACTCGCGCGTGGTGGTGAAGTCTCCGGCCGGGTGGATGGCCCAGTGGCCCGCGTCGTCATCGAGGATCGCGGCGAACACCGACGCACTGTCGAAACGCGGAAAGCACAGCCAATCAACCGAACCGGAGCTGGTCACCAGTGCCGCCGAGTGCCGGTCCGACAGCAGCGCGTGCTCGGCGATCGGGACGTTGCTCATGTCGGCTGCCCCGACGTCGGCTGGTGCCACCGGCCCCCGCCGAGGATCCGGTCGGCCTCGGCGGGGCCCCACCCGCCGGGTGGGTACGAGCAGACTGGGTCCGGCGAGTTCAACGCGGGGGCGACCACCCGCCAGGCCTGCTCCACCATGTCCTCACGGGCGAACCGACGCGGGTCGCCGTCGAGGGCGTCGTCGAGCAGCCGCTCGTAGGGTTGTTGCCAGCCGCCGAGCGCTTCCTGGAAGTCCACCTGTAGATCGACCGGCCGGGTGACGATCGCACGCCCGGGCTTTTTGGCCTGCACGGTGAGAGTCACTCCGGCTTCGGCGCCCAGGCGTAAGCGCACCAGGTTGGGGCCGGGTGCGCACGCGGAGGAGGCGAAAAGCGGCGAGGGCGGACTCTTCAGTTCCACCACTGCCTCCAAGGCAGTGGCCGCAAGTTTTTTGCCGGCGCGCAGGTAGAACGGCACACCCGACCACCGCCACGAGTCGATGTCCAGGCGGAACGCCACGAACGTCTCGGTGTCGGAATCGGCGGCGACCCCACTCTCGTCTCGGTAGCCCTCGAACTGCCCGCGCACCAAATGCGCCGGGTCGACAGCTCGCATCGCGCGCACTACCTTGACCTTCTCGTCGCGCAACGCGTCGGCACTGCTGTCGACCGGAGCCTCCATACCCAGCAGGGCCACTACCTGCATGAGGTGGTTCTGCACGACGTCTCGCACCGCCCCGACGTCGTCGTAGAACGCCCCGCGCCCGGAGATCCCGAACGATTCCGCCATCGTGATCTGGACAGACGCCACGTACTGGCGGTTCCAGAGTGGCTCGAGGAAGGTGTTGGCGAAGCGGAACGTCAGCATATTCTCCACCGATTCCTTGCCCAGGTAATGATCGACCCGCAGGATCGCCCGCTCCTCGAACGTCTCGTGTAGAACCGCGTGGCCAAGTCACCGGTGGCGCCGAATAACACAAGCGCGTCGGAGCGGGTCGAGTCGCTCAATGTTCCTCCTCGTTGACCCCTACGCCGGTGGCGCTGTCGCCCGGGTGCGTATCGCGCGACCGCGCGTGGCGCAACGGTAACGCCGCGCCACCTCGTGACCGCACAAACTGTCAGGACGTCGACAGTGTGCCCAAAGGCCGGCCTGCCGAGGGCTGGCCCGCACGATTCCCTCCGCCCATGGATGGACATGTTCGCGGATCCGGGTCTGGTCAGGCCGATGACAGTTCCGTGCGGGAAAGACTCTTCCTAGATACCGTTTCTCCGGAATCCCCACGGGTCAACGGGCCGTCAGCGCGGTTTCGATGAGGAGAACACGACGTGCAACAGGGAATGGTGGGTCTGGGCCGGATGGGCGCCAATCTGGCGCGCAGGGCGATGCGCGACGGGCATGAATGCGTCGTCCACGACCGCAGGGCGGAGGCGGTCCGGGCGCTGGTCGAGGCTCAAGGACCGATCGACGCCGAGGAGCCGATGGCCTGAGCAAGAGTGCGATAGCGGTGGCCGGAATCGATGTCGGGGGAACCAATATCGAAGCCGGTCTGGTCGGCGACGATCACCGAGTGCTCGACCGTGCCAAGGCCCCAACCCCCGCCGACGGGCCCGACGCCGTGATGGACACCATTGCGGAGCTGGTGGGGTCGCTCGACGGACGGCCCGATGCGGTGGGGCTTGGGATACCCGGGGTGGTTCACGAGGGCGAGGTGCTCACCGTTCCCAACTTGCAGAACTGGCACGAGAGCATCGACATCGTCGACGCTCTGAAGCGGCGGGTAGGCGTACCGGTTGCGCTGGGCAACGACGCCAACGTCGGGTTGCTCGGCGAGTGGCTGGCCGGCGCCGCAAGGGGCGCCCGCAATGTGTTGGGAGTGTGGATGGGTACCGGTATCGGCGGCGGCTTAATCCTGGACGGCCGCCCGTTCTACGGATCACGGGGGGCCGCCGGGAAGGTCGGCCACATCATCGTTCAGCGCGACGGCGCCCTGTGTAGCTGCGGCCGGCGCGGCTGCGTCGAGGCCGACGCGGGCAGGCGATCCAAGGAGAGCGCGGTGCCGGCGATGGTCGACGCCGGCCGAGCTACCTCGCTGGACCGCATCCGCGAGCAGGATCGCAAGGAGAAGCTGACCTCGAAGGTGTGGGCGCGGGCCCTTGCCGAGCACGACGATCTCGCCACCGAGCTGTTCGACCTGGCCGTCAAGACACGAGGGGCCGGAATCGGTTCGACGGTCAATCTGCTAGATCTGGAACTCGTTGTGGTCGGCGGCGGCATGGCCGAGAAACTCGGCCAGGATCTCGCCGATCAGGTGGCGGCCGCTACTGTCCCATGGATGTTGCAGCCCGATCCGCAGCTGCGTTGCGTCGCTGCTGAACTGGAGGATGATTCCGGGCTGGTCGGCGCGGCCTCGTTGGGCAGGGCCATCCTGGTTTCGGGGTGAGCCGCGCGTGGGCGGCCACTGGCCGGGTGTCAGGTGCCGCGCTCCGCCTCCATGTTGCTGCTGGGTTGGAGATTGCGATGCGGCTCGAGGCCGGGTCGATCCCTACGACACGCGCCAATCATCCTCACCTTGAACGCCGGTCAACACCCAAGATCGCCAGCATGATGCACTCCAGATCCAGAACCCGGAAGGTTCGGAGGTGCATGTGACAGCTCCACATCACTAACGCTCATTTGCGGCTGGTGCACGATTCTTACCGGCGGGACGGCTAACTACAGACTCACATTCAGAGCCGGCTCGCGGCGAAATCGGCCCCACGGTCGATGGTCCCGTTCTCGATGTACTGATCGTGCGCGGCAAAGTCCAGCCCGTCGGAGCACACCGGATCGTTCTCAATGCACAGTTGGATGGTCTTGGCCTCATACAACGGGCCGATGACGACCCGCGGCATACCGGCGAGGTTCATGGCCCGGACATTCGGCTTTCCAAAGAGGACGACCGCGGCAACGTTATCGGCCACCTCGGGTCGCAACGGTTTGGGTGCGGTCGCGGGATCGACCCCAGCCGGCACTGCAGCCGAGGTGACGAAACCCATCACGGCCGCGCCTTGAGAGAAACCACTAAGCACCATCTCGGTCTCAGGACAGTTCTCTGCCATAGACGCGATATGAGCGCCGGCATCGCGCACACCGTCGACGCCTGTGTGCCAATCCCAGCTGGCAGGGTAAGTAACCGGATAGACGCCAACGGATCGTCGGCCCAATTGTGCACGAAGGGCGTCGACGAATGCCTGTCCCCTCAGGCCGACGCCCGGTGGCTCCCCGGTGCCGCGGGCGAACACCACTTCGACATCAGGGCATGGATTAGCGTGCGCAGCAGGAGTTCTGATCGATACGGCCGGCAGAGCCGACATCATCATCATCACGACCGCAACACCCACAGAACCGAGCACCGCACGGCCAGACACTCGTTTCGACATGACGCCAACGTATCGTCTCGCTCCACAGCGGCAATCCCGATAGTCAGCGCGCTGACAGTGGACGGCGAGCTGGAGACAGCGGTGCCCGAGTTGCGGGAGCGATCCTTAGATCACCGAAAGCAGCCACAGCCAACCGATTTCGCGCACCCGCACGATCAAAGATGAAGCTCATAACTTCCGCCTGAAGTTCTAGAGCCGGGCTTCGGCGAAGCCCGCCGCCTCATTGCCATTCCGGTCTGCACGTAGAGACTGTCGGCCCCGCGGTCGTTGCCGTGGAGCACAACGGATCCCCGCCATTGAACAAGTCGATCGTCTTGTGGCCGTAGAGCGGGCTCAGTGTGCTCAGGGGTCCGCGCGCACGGTTGGACGGATTCCCGAACACGGCTACTGCGGCTACGTAATCGGCAATCTTGGGGGCAGTGGGTTGTCGAAGTCGAGGACGGGTTAGACGGCAACGGTGACGATGTCGATGACCGCCGCGCCCTGGGAGTAGCCGCCCAGGACGATCTTGGTGTCGGGACACGACGCCGCGACCCCTTGGTTGAAGGCGCTGGTGTCAGTTGGCTCCGTTGGTGGCTTGGAGAAATGCGTGGGAGGCAGGCTAGGGCGTGCCTTCGGCGCCTGATCGCACGGTGGCTCGAGGTCTCCGATCTGGACCAGACGGAGATCGAACTCCACGTGAAAGCCACCGACCTGCTCAACGGTACTGAGCTGCCGATATCAACCGGCGACGTCGAGTAACCACCACGAAGGGGCGCCGCACGAGGGGCGCCCCTTTTCCCGCTACAGGAGGCTTAAGTTCTCGAACTCTGTCTGCGAGAGGACTTTTGCCGCCAACCTCCGCGCATCCTCTGCAACAGTCAGATTAGAGGCCGGCACACGGCTCAAAGGTCACGAGATTGAAAGCGAGGCAACAGAGATGACGAAGTTCACCATCGTCACCGCCGCCGCAACCGGACTGTCCGTCGCCGTCCTGGCACTGGCCGCCCCCGCCGTTTCCGCCCCTTCCGGAGCCGGCAACGCCCAGGAGACGATCAGCAAGCTCGAGGCCGAAGGCAACCGCGTCATCGTCAACAAGCAGTGCAGCGCCCCGCTGGCCGACAAGAACGTCGTGCGCGTGCGGCCGGGCCCGCCAATCCGCGAGTGGGTGTGGAGCAACAGTGGGAGCCGCCGGAATGGAGATAACACCCGCTCGGACCGCGTCTTGGAGACAGTGGGTTACATCTTCTTCGTAGACGTCGCCTGATGATCACGACTGCACCACACAGGGGCCGCCCCGATAGGCGTGTGGTCGGCAGGCTCGGCTGCACACCTACAGCAAGAAGTCGGCGCGTCTTCGGTGTTCGCCGATCTTCCGTCGGACGTGGACGTCCCCGCGCAGGGACAAACGTCGAGCTGGAGCTTCCCACCGAGGCGCGGCTAACTCGCTGTGCCCGTCTCAGGACAGTTCTCTGCCATTGACGCGATATGAGCGCTGGCATCGCGCACACCGTCGACTCCTGTGTGCCAATCCCAGCTGGCAGGGTAAGCAACCGGATAGACGCCAACCCTTCGTCGGCCCAATTGTGCACGGAGGGCGTCGACGAATGCCTGCCCCCTCAGGCCGACGCGTCCGGCGCCTTGAGCTTCGCCGGTGCCGCGGGCGAACACCACTTGAACGTCGGAGCATGACTGCGCAGACGCCGACGGGAGGTTCACCGAGTCGCCGGGAACCATCATGGGCGCCGGCAGCGAGTGCCGCCGCGATGCCGAGCAAGAACCGACGGCGCGTCGTCGGAATGGGTTGGACTGTGCGGGGCGCGGTCTCATTGGTGGTCATCACAGGTGAACCCGGTGGTGGCTGCAGGGAATTCTCCACCGAGCCAGAATGTCTGCTCGATGTCACTGTTGGCGTCAGGATGTCGGTGAACGGACGACGTCGTGGTCGGCGCGATCGAAACGGTTGTCGACCTGTGTTGTGTCGCCGGGCTGACACTTGCCGACTTTGCGCTCGGGCGCCGTGGTCCGCTTCAGCGCGGAAGGCCGACCGCATAAAACTCGGACGATTGACTTTGCCCGGTGCGGGTATAGGCCGCAGAGCATGACACGGCCGTCTCGCCCGCGACTCTGTCGCTCCTTGCCTACCGTTCGAAAGGAAGAGCCTGTGGTGCACCGCCCACACACGGTCGCCTTCGATGTCGTCGAGACGCTGATGACTCTGGAACCGTTGCGCGGGCGGTTCGTCGAGATAGGTTTGCACACATCGGCACTGGAACGCTGGTTCGACCGCATGTTGCGCGACGGTATGGCGCTCACCCTTGCCGGTGACTACGCGCCGTTTCCGTCGGTGGCGGAGTCCGCGCTGCGAGTGGTCGGGGGTGGCCGGCTTAGCGATGACGACGCGCGTTACGTCCTGGACGGGCTCGCGACGCTCCCGGCGCAGGACGATGCGCGGGAATCGATGCGATTGCTGGTCGATGCCGGCATCTCGGTCGTCTGCTTGAGCAACGGCAACCGCGACAGCACCGAGGCGTTTCTGGATCGTAGCGGCCTCGACGGATTCGTGGACCAGGTCATCACCGTCGCTGATGTGCAGGTCTGGAAGCCGTCACCAGCCGTCTACGCGCACGCGCTGTCCTGCATCGGGAGCGCGGCTCACGACGTGGCGCTGGTCGCAGTGCACGCGTTCGATTGCCACGGCGCCCACGCCGTCGGGCTGACCACCGGCTGGGCCCGTCGCCTCGAGAAGCACTATCCCGACCTCTTCACTCGCGCCGACGTGATCGGTGACGACCTCGTGGAGGTCGCGTCCGGGTTGGTCGCCCTGTCCCCAGATTGAGCGGCTCCGTAACACCCGGCAACAGAATGGGCCGTCGGCCCCATATGAAGGAGGAATATCATGGCAACCTTGCGGACTCACCTAACGATCGACCGCAGCGCCGATGACGTGTGGTCAGTCGTCAGCGACGCTGGCAACATCTCTGATTGGTTTCCGATGATCCAGAGTTCGTCAGTGGACAGCGGCAAGCGGCACTGCGACCTCGACGGCGATATCCCACTCGACGAGGAGATCGTCACCAACGATGCCGAGATGCGCCGGTTCCAGTATCGGATCGTCGGCGGCGGGGTCCCCGTCTCCTCGCACCTGGGCACCGTCGACGTGCTTGATCAGGGTGGGTCCAGCCTGGTTATTTACAGCACCGAAGTCACTCCTGACGAGGTCGCCGATACTCTCGGTCCCGCGATCGAGGATGGCCTGCGTGGTCTGAAGACCTACTGCGAATCGCAGTCCTGAAGGGTATCGCATCAGGGTCGCCGTGCCTGTGCGAATCTCCAACACCGTGGTGAAGAACTCCGTCGGTGTCTAAGAGTCCAGGATGACGGACAGTGCCCGGCTGCGGTCACTCCGTCACTCCGGGCGCGATGGCCTCGGCGGTGCGCAAGTATTGGGCCGACCACACAATGGCCAGCGCGCCCACGGTCCGCGTCCGCGGGCGGCCAGCGTGGCGGCGTTGCCTTCGAGGGTGTAGCTCTTGGAATGACATCATGCATTCCTTCGTCTATCTGCCCAGAGAGCCCGCTGGGGCCGCACCAGCATCCCAGGAACTGCCGGCATGCGGCGGCCGGTTCCCGGACATCGACCGCTGCAGTGAACAACGAGTCCGTCGACGGAGCAAACACGACGAAAGGCGATCAGGTGGGTGACTCGCGGCGAGCTGGTGCGTCGGCGCGCGGGCCCATCGCTCTTCGGCTCGGCGATGGGCCGCTCCCCGGGATGTGGCGTGATAGATCGGGGCCGGGGTGTCGCGGGCGGGCTTCACAGTGAACGCCGTTGCCGTGGTGGTTGTGGCCGCTGCCGTGATCGGCTTCGCACTGATCTCGCACCGTGCCGCGGCGTGGCCGGTCACTATGCCGATGGTGTTTGTTGCACTGGGTGTGGCGACCGCCGCCTCGGGATGGGTCACCCTCGACGTGGAGGCCGAGGGGCTGGCCCTGGTCGGCGAGGTGACTCTCGCGGTGATCCTGTTCGGCGACGCAGTGCGCATCGACACCCGGGTGCTTCGCCGCGAGCTGGGGATGCCGGCCCGTTTGCTCGGGATCGGGCTGCCGCTGGCCATCGTGCTGGGAACGCTGATCGTGGCAGGACTGCTCCCGGGGATCGGGTTGGCGGAGGCCGCGTTGGTGGCCGTGATCCTCGCCCCGACCGATCCCGCGTTGGGTCAGGCGGTCGTTACCAACGATGCTGTGCCGCAACGGGTGCGCCAAGGACTCAACGTCGAGTCCGGCCTCAATGACGGTCTGGTGCTGCCCGCTGTGCTGGTGCTCATCGCCGTTGTCGCGGGAGAGGACACCGCGGCCGGATCGTGGCTGGGCCTACTCGGTCGGCAGCTCGGGCTGGGCGCGCTAATCGGGATCGGGGTGGGGTTCCTGGGTGGCTGGCTGATCCGTCGTGGCGCGGCCGCCGGCCGCGTCGAGGGGATCTATGCGCAGTTGGGCACGCTGTCGGTGGCGGTGTTGGCGCTCGCCGGCGCGGATCTTCTCGGGGCCAACGGTTTCATCGCTGCATTCAGCGCCGGACTGGCCTTCGGGACGATGAGCGACCGGGAGGCTGCCCATCTCGACGAGTACACCGAGGACACTGGGCGACTGCTGGCGGTCGTGGCGTTCTTCGTATTCGGCAACGTGTTCGTGCTGCCCGCGGTTTCGGCGCTGTCGTGGCAGGTAGCCCTATGTGGGGTGCTGTTGCTGACGGTGGGGCGGCTGTTGCCGGTCGCGTTGTCGCTGATCGGTTTCCGCGCCGCCGCACCCACGGTGTTGTTCGTGGGATGGTTCGGTCCTCGTGGCCTCGCGTCGATCCTGTTCGGTCTGCTGTTGGTGCAGCGCGAGGTCCCGGCTGCCCAGGAGTTCTTCGCCGTCATCGCCACCACGGTGGTGGCCAGCGTGTTCTTGCACGGCACGACGGCGGCCTGGGGCGCCCGCCGCTATGGAAACTGGTTCCAGGCACACAAAGAGCGCCACAACGCGATGGCCGAGGCCGTCCCGGTCACCGCACAACGGGTCCGCTGGCAGCGAAACGCGCGCCACGCTGGCACGGGCAGACCCAGCTGACATTGCACGAACCGGCGGGTCCGCTACCCGCGCGCTTCCGCCCCCGCTGGTGTTCCGACCCTACTAGCGGGTGCTGCACCGGGCAGGCCGGTAGGCCCTGTGCGACTTCGCCAAGGCGTCCGGAACGCTGGTATGGGCGCACCGGTCCGCCCTACGCTCACGATGAGCACTGGGTAGGTCGACGCCGACTCCGGCGAGGCTCGGACGCTCCCGCGGATGCTCACGACATTCCCCGATCGCACCCGATCGGATCGCCGCCGCGGTCATCGAAGCGGCGCTCAGGCGCGCTGCAGCGCGATCAGGCCGGAGGCCCACCTCTGGCAAGGTGGTCACCGATGACGTGTGCGGGGGTGAAGATGTCGGGATAGTGCCGCTCGAGCCGTTGCGCCCAGCCGGTGGTCAGTCCGGCGGCGTGGGCGCCGTGGCAGTCGAACGCGTGCGCCGCGACGAGCCCGACGTCGTGCGCCGGGAGCCCGATGACGGCGAACCCGTGCTCGTACAAGGCCGGTGACGGCTTCCACGCCTGTACGTCGGCGACGCCGATGACGTGGTCCACGTACTGACTCAGGCCACTGCGATCCAGGAATGCCTCGGTGCTGTCCCGGTTTCCGTTGCTCAGACACGCCACTGAAACATCCGCTTCAACAAGCAATCGCATCGCTGCGCGCGCATCGTCGTGCGCCGGCAGCGTCGCCAGGCCATCGAGGACGTAGCGTACCTGCTCGCCGGAGAGCCGACTCCCCGCGATCACGCTCAGGGCCGATTCCGCAGCGGCGGGGAGGTCGCGTAGTCGCCCGTGAGCGTGACCGCCATGCCATCGCGCAACATCCGGTCAAACCACCGCTCCAGGGCTGATTCGGGCAACCCGACGTCGACGAACCTCGGCCGCAACGGTTCCAGCGACATCAACGTCTCGACGACGTCGAAAGCGACAGCGTGAGGACGGTGAACCACCATGGCCTCCTTTCAAGAATGTCTCACGAGGAACACCCTGCGTCACCGCCAGAAAGCTCTCCGCGGTGGGCTAGGCGGGGCCCTGAGTGGGGATTTGGCGGCCGTGTTCACGACCCCGTGGGTGAGTGTTCCAAATTGGTGGCCACGATTCGAGCACACCGAGACGGCGCCAGCCTCGTGAGGGTAAGCACGGTGACAGTGTCTGCTTAATCGGCCTGATCGCCAAGATCTTTCAGTGCCGCTGCGATGGCGCCGTGAAAGGTCGGGTAGGCGAAGATCATGTCGCGCAAGGTCCTTACAGGCACTTCGGCGTGAATGGCGACCGCCAGCGCGCCCAGCACCTCGCCGCCGGCCGGACCGACCGAGGTCGCGCCGACGAGCACACCGCGGTCGGCGTCCTCGACCAGTTTGATGAACCCGTCATTACCCGCCTTGTGTATCCAGCCGCGCGACGACGACGGCACCCGAGTGATGCCAGTCCTCACCGACACCCCACCGGCACGTGCCGTCGCCTCCGTGACACCCACCGTTCCAACCTCCGGGTCGGTGAAGGTCACCCGCGGTACTGCGCGATAGTCCGCCGCTCGGGTCGCCGCACCGAGGATGTCGCTGGCGGCGATATCGGCCTGATACATCGACATGTGGGTGAACGCGCCGCGACCGGTCACGTCACCGATGGCCCACAATCTGTCGCCCGCCCGCATCCGCTCGTCGACCTCGATCGTCCGCGACTGCTCGTCAATACCCAGGTTGCCCACGCCAAGAGCCGCGAGGTCCGCGCGCCGCCCCGTCGCGACCAGTAGCTGCTCGGCGTGGTGCACGACGCCGTCGTCGAGCGAGACGGTGAAGCGTCGACCATCATGCGCCACCCGCGTCACCGAAACGCCGGTGCGCACGATGACGCCCTCAGAGGCGAGAACTTCCCCCAGAACCTCGCCAGACTCGGGCTCATCGTGCGACAGCAAACGGCTGCGCACCAGCATGGTGACCGAACTTCCGAACCGCGCGAACACCTGGGCGAATTCACTGGCCACCGGGCCGCCGCCGAACACGATCAACGACGACGGAACCTCCTTGACTGCCACTGCCTCCCGGTTCGTCCAATACGGTGTGTCCGCAAGCCCCGGGATCGGCGGTACGGCCGGCTGCGTACCGGGATTGAGGACGATCCCCTGCGTTGCCTGAAAGACCCGCGAACCCGTTGTCGTGTCGACCGTGACCTCGCCCGGAGCGCTAATCCTGGCCCATCCCCGCACAAAGCGACCACCGGCCTTCTCGAATCGGGCAACCGCCACCGCGTCATCCCAATTATCGGTCGCCTCGGCGCGGATTCGAGCCGCCACATGACCCCAGTCGGGGCGCACCGCCGCTGAACCCGCCAGAGCGCCGACACGGCCGGCTTCAGCCAGCGTGTTCGCCGCCCGAATCATCATCTTGGTCGGCACACACGCGTAGTACGGACACTCGCCGCCGACCAAACGCCCCTCCACGCCCAGCACCGTCAAGCCCGCGCGCGACAACCTCGTCGCGGCGGCCTCACCGCCAGGTCCCATTCCGATCACCACTACGTCGAATGTGTCGGCTGTCATCGAAGCTCCATTCAGTTGTTGGTCCACATGCGGCAACCCACAACACCGCATCGGGAAACACCGACTGTCAGTGCCATGACAATCCCGACAGCCACCCGCGGATCGAGCCGTTGGCCCCAAGGGTGTCAGCGCGCTGACCTTTTCACCACGCAGCGGTATCGACCGGTCGAGACTCAGTCCGAGAACAACGGTTGACGGAGCGAAGGGCGTGAATGGCGTGGTCGATGCGAAGAAGGACCGTGACGAGGTATTCGTCGAGTACACCAAGTCGATCTGCCCGGTGTGCAAGGTCGTGACCGACGCGCAGGTCAACATTCGTGACAACAAGGTCTATCTGCGCAAGAGATGCCGCGAGCACGGCGAATTCGAGGCACTGATCTACGGCGATGCGCAGATGTACATGGACTCCATGAGGTTCAACAAGCCGGGCACCATCCCGCTTCGATTTCAGACCGAGGTCCGCGACGGTTGCCCGTCCGACTGCGGCCTGTGCCCGGACCACAAACAGCACGCCTGCCTCGGTCTGATCGAAGTGAACACCAACTGCAACCTGGACTGCCCGATCTGCTTCGCCGACTCCGGACACCAGCCCGATGGCTACTCGATCACACTCGAACAATGTGAGCGGATGCTCGACACCTTCGTCGACGCCGAAGGCGAGCCTGAGGTGGTGATGTTCTCCGGCGGTGAACCCACGATCCACAAACACATCCTGCAGTTCATCGACGCTGCACAGGCTCGGCCGATCAAAGCAGTCAACCTCAACACCAACGGGATTCGGCTGGCAACCGACAAACGCTTCGTTGCCGAACTCGGCGCACGCAACCGCCCTGGACGTCCAGTCAACATCTACCTCCAGTTCGACGGATTCGATGCCAAGACCCACCTCGACATCCGAGGACGAGACCTGCGCGACATCAAACGCCGGGCCCTGGACAACTGCTCTGAGTCAGGCTTGACCGTTACCTTGGTCGCCGCCGTCGAACGCGGCGTCAACGACCACGAACTGGGCGCCATCATCCGATACGGCGTTGCGCATCCCGCCGTGCGTTCAGTGGCATTTCAACCTGTCACCCATGCCGGTCGGCACCTGGAGTTCGACCCCATGACGCGGCTGACCAACCCCGACGTCATCCACGGCATCGCCGCGCAGCTCCCCGACTGGTTTCGCGCCGACGACTTCTTCCCCGTACCGTGCTGCTTCCCCACCTGCCGCTCGGTTACCTACCTGATCACCGACGGTGAGCACGTGGTCCCGATCCCGCGACTCCTCGATGTCGAGGACTATCTGGACTACGTGAGCAACCGGGTGGTCCCCGACTACGAGATCCGCACAGCCCTCGAAAAGCTCTGGAGTGCATCAGCGTTCATGGGTACCGACGCCACCGCCGAGCACCTGAGCCGGGCCGCGCAGGCCCTGGACTGCGCCGACGCGTGTGGGGTGAACCTACCTGAAGCGCTTGCGAACATCACCGACTCCGCGTTCATGATCGTCGTACAGGACTTCCAGGATCCCTACACCCTGAACGTGAGACAGCTCATGAAGTGCTGCGTTGAGGAGATCACACCGGACGGTCGGCTCATCCCGTTCTGCGCCTACAACTCCGTCGGCTACCGGGAACAGGTGCGATCCGACATGACCGGGGTGCCGGTTCCCGACGTAGTCCCGAACGCGACCCCGCTGCAGCCCATCCTGGGCCGATCACCGCACGGCTCGAAACTGGCCGATCCGGGCCGCAGTGATGCAGTGGCACTCGATACCACCAACATCGGTCGGAAAGCCGTTCGTCGATGAGCCTTCCGGAGGACGTCAAGTCGTGTTGCGCCGCGGTCTACTCGTCCGATGCCGTCGCTCTGCTCCTCGGCGATTCCTACCATCCCGGCGGAGCGGCATTGACCCGCAGGCTGGCGGGATTGGTGAAACTTCGTCCCGGTCACCGGGTCGCCGACATCGCCTCGGGACCCGGTGCCACCGCATGGCTGCTGGCCACCGAGTACGACGTCGCCGTCGACGGCGTGGACTTCGCAGCGCCGGCCGTGCAGCGGGCCGAGCGCATGTCCAAACGCCTTGGACTATCCGACAGAGTCCGGTTCCACGTCGGGGACGCCGAGCGAATACCTCTACCCGACAATGGCTTCGATGCCGTTCTCACCGAGTGCGCATTCTGCACGTTCACGGACAAGGCAACCGCCGCCGCGGAAGTCGCGCGGATACTGCGGCCGGGTGGTCGTATCGGCCTGGCCGATGTCACGGTTGGCGACAGTGGACTCCCCGACGAACTGAGTACCTTAGCGGCCTGGGTGGCGTGTGTCGCCGACGCCCGAAGCGTCGGCCAGTATCGTGCGATTCTCGACGGCGCGGGACTGGCGACCATTCATGCCGAGTCGCATGACAGCGCTCTGGTGCGGATGCTCGACCAAGTCGAGGCGCGGGTACACCTGATGCGGATGACCCAGAAGGAACGCATCGTCGCTGCCGGCATCAACGTCGACGACGTACTGAATTTCATGGATATCGTCCGGCGCGCCATATCCGATGGACTGCTCGGCTACGCGCTCATCGTCGCGGAGAAAGGATAGGGCGCCCAGGGGTTGCTCGGCATCGACGCCCTGGCCTCCACGCATGTCGAATGCCGCCCGGTCAGTAGCGGTGCACCGGCGGCGCGGACGGCGGCCCCGAGCCGTCTCGCGAGATCCTCTGCGACGCTGGTCAGAGACCGCGCGATCTCGCGCGACGAGAGCAGATGGACGACATCGCGCAATCAGCCGCCTCCGCTGATGCGGCGGTATTCCTCGGCCGGGAGGAGCATCGCGATTTCGCGCCCGCGCCGGGTGATGACAAAGGTCTGTCCTCGTTCCACTTCATCGAGTATTCGGCCGAACTGGCGGCGTAGTTCGGTCATTCCAATCCGCGGCAGCGAGGGATCAATCATCAGGGGCCGAATCGGATCCGTACCACGCAGGGCGGCCGGCGGGTTGCGGTGGGCGTCATCGAGACCACCGGGTCCCGGAGTGGTGTGACATCGAGTCGATGCGGGCGGTGGCGCGGGCCAGACGGTTCTTCTTGCGGCTTTGTGTTGATTTGGCGGCGGTGATGTCGAAGCGCCGTCGGAGCTTGAGCGTTGCTCGGGCGTCTTCGGTGGCGCGTTGACAGATGAGACGGGCGAGCGGTGTGAGCGCTTCGTCGTGGTACACGTCATGGGATTCGAACTTGGCGTCAGCGAGGATGACCTTAGCGAGCAGGTGCTGCGCGGCGGTCGGGTCGTGCGCGTCCAGTACCGCGGCGGCAAGGGCGCTGGCATTTGCTGTGCCCGCGGCGGAGGGCATTGTGGGTCGGGCGGCGCCCCGCGCTGCGCTGGTGTGGCCTGCGCCGGCGACACGAGCAATGTCGGAGCGCAGCGATGAGTCCGCGGCGCCGCCGAGAATAGCGAAGACGTAACGAGCAAGGGTTTTCACGTCCGTGAGCATGTCCTGTGGTGTCGGTTGACGTGCGCCGTACACGCGGAGCCGGCTTGGTCTTCCTGCGAGCAGCGCGTTGATGAGCCGCTGGGTCCGCGCCATCGAGAGGCTCAGGGGGTGATCAGCTGGCTGAATGCGGGTCAGGTCGGCGCCGCAAGGCCGCCGCTGCCCGAGGAGGTCGAGGGTCGGTTGAGCACATCGGTCCAACTCGGGGATCACATAGGTGGGTGGGCGGTAGCGTTGCGGCGCGCCGCACTTGGGGCATCCGTCCTGCAGCAGGCAGTGGTGGGTAGGGCAGGCGAAGATCCAGTTGAGTCGCCATGCGAGCAGCCAGCGGCCTTCGGAGTCAGTCAGACACTGCTGGCACCAGCGCGAGGAGGCTCGCCAGTCCCAGGCCGATGAAGGCAGCGTTCGAGCACCGCTGAGAGGACCCGCACCACTGCCGGTGCGTGTGAACGCCAAAGCATCGACGACGTCAGAGCCGTAGCCGGTTGCATGAGCGATACCCTCGATGTCCGCGGAGCTGAGCAACCGCATCCATGCCCCGTAAAACGAGTTAGGCGTGATGGCGCATTGTTCGACGACGTCACGGCGTGGCACGTGATGGCGGCGGGCGATCGCGTCGAGCCAGGAGTCCAGCGCCTCGCCGTCGATCGGCGCTACCCGCAGCGGAAAGCTACGGTCCATCCCTGACGAGAGGGAGGTGGCGCGTCGCCTCGCGGACACGACGGCTGGTCGTGCCGGTGTCGCCTGACTCACGCTGCGCGCTGCGCCCACACCTCAGTGTACTGCTAGCGGTACATTACTTGACGTATCTCTTGGTGGGCTGACTTTTGTGTACTGCCAGTGACTACTTGGGGGGTGCCGACACGACTTCCTGCCGATGATCCCGACCGTGCTCAGCAGTGGCAGCGTCGCCGCGCGTTGGTGGGGGCACGGATCCGAGCGTTGCGGCTGGAGCGGGGGTTGTCGCAGGAGAGTCTGGCGTTGGAGTCGGGGGTGGCGCGGAATCAGTTGATTCAGATGGAGCATGGTCGGCGTGGGGTGTTGATCGAGCGGGTGTACGACATTGCGGAGGCGCTCGGGGTGTCGGTGAGCGAGATCGTGGTCGACGATCCGAGCGCCACCGCGCAGCGGTAATCCAGTACCTGTTGTCAGGGACCGCCGAGTTCGGCCAGGCGGTGCACCGCCGCGAGCACGTCTTCGCCGAAGTCGGTGCAGCGCAGCGGTTTCTGGATGAGAAGCCGGGCGCGGAAGTCTTTTTCCAGGCGTGAGATGTGGTGGCCGGTGACGGCAACTCCCCTACCGAGGTGTTTCCCGGCGTCGGTGAGGGTCGAAAACTGGGCGATCACGGCGAAGCGCTGCAGCCGTTCCCAGCCGCCGTGGCCGGCCAGGGCCGGGATGAGGATGGCCGGGATCTTCGGGTTGTCCCGTAGCTCGGCGTCGGTGTGTCGGGTCACGGTGCGTACCGGCATTCCGAGGGTGGCGGCTTGGGCGGCTACCGCTCCGCAGCGGATGTGGAGTTCTCGCGCGAGGTCTGCACACGAGCGTTGGCGGACGATGTATTCGGTGTAGAGCCAGTCAGGATCGACCGGCTTAGTCGGCCGTGGCCCGGACGGTCGCAGTGGAATTGCGTAGTCGTGCATTAATTGCGAGAGGGTGGGCTTGCTGAAACCGGTCAGGGCGGCGATGTCGGCGAGGCTGCGTTGCTCCTGGCTGTACAGGGCGACGAGGCGTTCCCGCGGCAGCGCTTCGGCGGCTTGCTGATACACCCTCCCGGGCCGCCGGGCGCCGATCCGCGGTGTACGTGGGGGCCGGGGCAGCGCCGGGGCGGGATGCTGTTGGAGTGCATAGCGAATGAGGTCGGCGCTGACTTCCAACTGCTGGCTGGTGGCGGCGATGGTACGGCGGTCAACCCGGATGAGTCGGTGTAGCTCCGCGATATCGATATCGCCGAGCTCGACACCGGGTAACGTCAGGCCGGCGACGATGCTTGTCGGGGGTTCCCACACCACCGGCTCGTCCTGAACGCCTTGGTTTGCAAGGAACTTCGTTGCGTGACGGTGTAGGGCGCGGCTGAGCTGCGGGGTGAGTCGGCCCGGGAATTCCCTGAGCTCGGTGTCGGCGCCATCAGGGCCGGCGCGGGGTTTGGTGGTGCCGCGGATCTGGTGCTGCAGGTAGCTGCGTGGGTGGGCTGCCGAGCATCTCTGGTGGCCGAGGCTTGCGCAGATGCGGTCCCACTGGTCCTGGGCGAGCAGACCGCGGTAGTCCAGGTCGCGTCGCCGCGCGTAGTCGATGGGTGCACTCTCATCGCTAAGGTAGTCCGATACGGCAGCGAGGGCGTCGCGGATCGCGGGCCAGTGCGGCGATTCTTTAAGCCGCCACAGCAGGTAGATGGCGTTGAGGCGGCCCAGGTCGCCGCCGAGACACGCGGCGGCCTCAGCGATGTCCAGGTCGCTGCCGACCAGCAGAACTGCGGCAGCCAGCACCGTCCGCGAGCTGGAATGGGCCAACGCCGGCGGGCTCAACCGCAACGCCCAGCCCGGCCACAATGCTGTGGGCAGCGCCCGAACCAGCCGCTGCTGCCGCTGCGCGTCGGTGGCGTGCAGCCTCGGGAAGGCACTGCCAAGGCGGCACTGCAACTGCGCAACGGGGCTCAAGCGGTCACCGAGTGCGGTGACATGCAGAGCCTGCAGCACCGGGCTCGCCGACGGCCCGGCCGGCAGGTCGAGATAGGTCCATCGATGCAGCACGTAACGGCTCACCTCTTCAGGCAGCGCCGCCAGCAGCGCAGCAGCTGACCCCAGGTCGGGCCTGCTGAGCACGGTGACGGCCGCGGTGATCGCCGCGGCGCACGTCAGGACCGACGACGACATCGGCGCGGTGGCCGAATGCCGCTGGCGTCGATATTGTGCGGCCAGCTCGGCGGGCAGCAGGTCCTCGAGATAGCGACCGGCGGTGGCCGACAGGATGCCGCGGCCCAGGATGCGGATATCGGCCAGCACGTCCCGAACTGGCGTCGGATGCTGCGCGTAGAGCCCACATCGTCCGCTATCGGCGGCGAGCAGCTCGACCAGCACCTGTTGGACGAGCAGAGTGGGATGACCAGCCTCCAGCATGGTGACCGGGGTGTCGGCCAGGTCGGCGTCGCAGCGGAGCCGGTTTCTCCCGGCAGCCGTAGGGCTGGGGTGAGCACAGTGCACCGGACGCGGTGGGGCGGCGTTGAGGGGTTGAGGCGCGCGTTGGCGCCGGCCGCAGCGGGGGCAGTATTCGGCCAACAGGCACCGATGCTGCAGGCAGGCAAAGCTCCACATCAATCGCCACTGCAGCAGCCACGTTCCCCCGCTGGCGCCCAGGCAGTGCGGACAGAACCGCCACCCGCCGTGGTGGCGCGGCGTGGTTGCGGTCAGATCCGCTGTCGCTTCCTGGGCCCAGGACACGCTCGCTAGGTAGTGCGCCAACGTCATCGCGTGCACCTGCATCGGCATGAGACCTGTTGCAGCGGCGATCCGTTGCGCGTCGTCCTCGCTCACCGAGCCAGCAGTGACGCGGGTGCGCAGATCAGCAACGGTGTCTAGGCCCATGTGGCGATACAGCGCGTTGAGCGACGTGTTGTGGCGCACCGCGATGGCGTGTAACCAGGAATCCAGCGCCTCCCCCGGCGCGGGTCTTGTGATTAGGGGTAGCGCGCGGACGGTGGTCATGGCGGGTTCGGCGTAGTGCGTAGCCGGGTGGTTTTCTTGCCGGTGCGAAACGCGGCGTGTAGTTCACGGCGGCCGAGTTCGGCGGCGCTGTCGATGCGGCAAGTGTCGAGGAGATCGACGGTGAGTTTCTCGGTGCCGGTGCGCATGGCTTTCTGGCAGGCCAATCGGATCAGCGCCATCAATGAGCCGATGTGGCCGGTGCTGCGCACGAACAACTGATCGGAGAGGTCATCGGCGAGCATGCCCGGATACTTCTGAGTCAGCAGCAGCCGTTGTTCGAGGGTGAGCAGTAAATCCCGCCAGCGCTGTCGTTGCTTTTCGGTGCCGACCATAAACGGTGACATGTCCACCGGCGTGGTGCAGCGCAGCAGCTGTTCCATCTCATGATCGCGGTAGGCGTTGCAGTCATCGAGGAGCGCGTTGCGCTCGTGCAGGCCGATCCCGATGAGCAACACCGTCAGGGGAAACTCGTTGGCGATGTATTTGAACTGGTTACTCAGATCGGTCATGCGTTCCCGGCGGCCCCGCAAGAAGTGCAGGTCATCGATGATGAGCAGCCTTGTCTCACAGGAGGACACATCATCGAGCGCGTACCGCAGCAGTTGTTGGGCGCTGGCCCGCTGCCCTCCCGGGTGGGCGTAGAAGTCGCATATTGCCGCGTTGAACTCGCGGGTGCCGGTGGAGGCAGTCATTCCGATCCGGCACACCGGCCACCGTTCATCTCCGGCGCGTGTCGTAGCCCCATAACGCTCGATATGTCTGCGGTGCAGACGTTTCCCGAACACCCGCGAGACGGTGCTCTTGCCCAGCCCGGGCAGCCCGCTGAGCGCGATCATCGGCTTGGTGTCCTCACCGGTCTGGCAGTTGCAGGCCACGAAGTCTTCGAGTTGATCCAGCACGGATTGGCATTCGGCGGTCATCACCGTGCCCATTTGGGCGTGCCAGCGGCGGCGTTGATCGTTGTAGTCCTCTCTGGCGGCCGCACCCAGATGACGTAGTTGTTTGTGGGACAGGGCTTCCGGCCGGTCCAGGGTAGGTGCGTCGACCATGTCGCGCCACCCTTCCTTGCGGGCCAGGGTGAGATTGTCCAGATACTCGCGAGGGTTTCTGATGTCTGATTTGCCCCGCGGCGGCCTGGCAGGTCCCCGCTTCGGTGTTGAGGACTTCGGTGAGGTCATTCCACCTCCAGCACACCGTCGTAGAAGCTGCCATGCTCCAGCGGCGGCTCGTCGGCGTCATCGAGTTCGCCGGGTTCCTCGTCGAGGTCATCAACGAACGCATCAGCGCCGGCGTCGTGGGCCCGCTCGCCGGGTTCGCGATTCAGTGCTTTAGCGACCGAGCTCAATTCGGCGCTGTCCGGTGGCGGGTCTAGATCACCGATGAGGGTGGACTGCTCGCGGGCCACCCTCAGTGCCCGGCGACGCTCGGCCATCGAGTTCGCGACGGTGAGTTTGCGGCGTTCCAGGAAGCTGGTGATCGCCAGCGGGTCATCGGCATACCGGTTCTGGGCTTTGGCCAAGGTACGCTCGAAACGCAAGATTTCCTCGCTCATCGGGGCGTCAAGCATGGCGGCGTGCTCCCACACCAACCGATGCCAGTGGCGGGTGCGGTGGTCGCGGAAGTACCCCTTGGTGATGTCGTCGACGTTGTAGGCGATCGGCCACTTCTGGTTCGGATACGGGCTTTTCTCCTTCGCTCGCCCTGCGACGATGTCGCCTTTGTAGCGGCGCGTTCCCACGTCGATGCCGTAATGCTGGATGACGCGCCACACCACCGGCAGAAACTCATAGGCTAGATCGGGATCGCGCGGCACCTCGAGGTAGCCGGCGCGTGCCACCCCGTGGGCGAACATCTCCGCCGGGGTCATCGTCAGCCCCGGGACTCCCAGCCCGGTCAGACTGTCGTGGGCGCTGTGGTGATAGATGACGGCGATCCACTCCCGGATGACGGCTTCCAGCTCATCGAGGTAGAACCAGGCATCCTGTTCCGGCGACACCCCGCGCGCGAAAATGTCCTGCCCCTTATAGCCGGGCAGCTCCTGCAGCAGACCCACGCGCAGTGTGGAGAAGAACCGTTCCACCGGTCCCTTATCGCGGGGTTGGCGTAACCGGGCCGGCTGGATCGAGATCCCCAACCGCTGACACACGCTATTGAGGTGCGCGCTGACATAGATTTTGCCGTGATCGACGACCAACGTGTCGGGCACGACCGCCGGAGTCGCCGCCGGCACACTGCCCGGGTCGAGAACGTCCTGTTCGACGAGCACCGAACGCGGGATCCCGCGTGGGGGCCACATGGCCTCAGCTGGCCAGTCCCGCCCCGCCGGTCGCGGCCGAAACGTCTCGTACAACACCGCGGCGGCGTCAATGGATTTCGTCGACACCGGGGTCAGCCGCAACCCGGTGACGCAGCGGCTGTACCAATCCATCGCCACCGTCAGCTCGGCGTTCACCCACGTCAACGTGTAGGGATCCATCGCGAACACATCCAAGCGGGTGGTATCCATCAGCAGGTACTCCCCCGGCCGCATCGGATGCAGCTTGCCGTACACCTCGGCCGACCGAGAAGCGATATCACGGTTGCGTTTCGTGCTCTGCTTAAACAGCGGTCGCCGGTCTTCGAGGCCGGCCAGGATCCGATACGCCGTGCGCTGCGACGGCAACTTCACCACACCGACGCCGAACCGGGCGTCCAGACGAGCCCGGGTGCGTCGAATTACCAAGTCCTCGTTGGGCTTCGACATATCCATGTACTCGCCCATCACCTCCACGGCCGTCTCCTGCCACCGCGGATCCTGACGTCCACCAATGCCGGGCTGCACCGCGCGCTGCGAAATCAAGCCCGCCTCTCCATGGATGCGGTATTGCTGGACCCACCGCTCGACCGTGCGATAGGCCGCATCGACGCCAGCTTCTTGCAGTTCACGAGCTTTGGCCGCATAACGCTGCATCAGCCCCACGTCTGGGCCATATTCAGGTCTGGGTTCACCCGGCAAAGCGGTTGCCGCGCATCCGGATCTGAATCCGGTCAGAACTTCGCGCACGTGCGCTGCTCGTTCGCACGCCTGCTGTCGCACCGCTGCCGGAACCGCCGACAACGCGACGGCAGCAACGTCAGTCTCTTCTGGGGCAGCCGCACCATCGTCGGCTGGCAGAAACCGGACACGATCAGACATCAACAACTCATGGATGGACAAGCGACGCAGGATGTTACCGCGCACCGTTTTCGCGAGAACTTCCAAACAGCCACCGAGGACGTGCATATCGATGATCTCGTGCACGCTGCCTTCATAGGTGAAGCGAGTACCCACACGCACAGGTGTCGATGCCCACGTCATCGCGGTAACCCCAATACGCTCGAGGGTCGAAGCGGCTGGTCAAGGTCAACCCAGAACTCTTGAGTCCACAATGCGTGCAGCAGTGCACTACGCATCACCGGCAGCGCAACTGCCGTACCGATCACCGACTCCGCATCATCAACCCGCCGGCCGACCAAATCGTCGCGACAGCAACGTATCTGCTGGAGCGCGTCCGCCGAGATGTATCGCTTGCGGCGGTACCCGGCAAGGAATCGCACGTTTCCCAACAGGACTGCCGGTTGATCGCTGACCACCCGATAGTCCCAACCCAGGGATCCGACAACCTCGCGAGTCCAAGAGCACAACACCTGAATCTTCGGACTTCCGTCAAGACGTTCCCTGCGGACCACATCAACGGCGACCAACCCAGCCCTGGTGCGCCACAGGAAATCCGGAATGTGGCGTCGCAGTCGACCATTCACCACCGCTTGCAACAGGAACGGCTGAGCAGCGATCTCGAGCACCGAGACATCGAAATCCGCCATCAACAGCGACGACAGTTCCAACCGTGACTCGTAGATAACATGGTTGTCTTCAGTGGCGGCCCAATAGCTGCCCGAGTAATGACGCTGCCCCTGGTACCAGCCAAACGTCCGCCACGGAATCGCGGCAAACAATGCCGCCTCCGACACCTCAGCCGCCGCGAAACGCTCAGTTTCACCGTTCGCGAGGCGCAGATCGATGGTCGCCGTCGAGATATCCACCTCAACGGAACCGGGCACCTTCCAGTGTTGCGGCGTCAGTCCGTCCTCCGACGACCGCTCAGCGGCCGCGGCTGCGATAGCTGAACCATCCCATACCAACATTTGACTGCTCCGCCACTCGGGCGTCCAAGAAGCGTGCGCCCCCAGCCGGGGACAAAGCAATAGCGAACAGGAATTCTCCGCCGCGCAGCTCTATGTATCGGCGAGGCTCGGACATTCAAAGGTCATACTATTTGCCATACAGATGGCGGATCCGCCAACTGCCGCCATCTCAAATGGCAAGCCGCCATCGAGAATGGCAATCTACACGCGCGTCAACCGCGGGATGGTTCAGTATCCTCTCGGCGGCCTTGTTGGGTCGGCCTGCTGAATCTTCTGCGCGAGATCCGACCCGTCGGCCGAGACGTTGTACCGACCCATTGCGTAGTTGACGAACGCTGCGCCCTGAGCCACTGGGTCACGCAGAAACGGTGAGGTACCCGGCTCGTGGTAGGCGCGAAAGGTTGGCTCGATAAACTGGAAGGCGCCCTGGGACGGAGTTCCCTTGGCAGCGTTGGAATCCCAGTTGTTTACGGCGTTGATGTCGTTTCCGGATTCCCGGGTTGTCACGACTTTCATGCCGGTGGCCCAATTGCGGCGAGCCCGCGGGTCGGTAATGCCTTTTATGTCGAGCGCTCTGCTAATCGCGGCGTCAATCCCGCCCGCAACTGGCGACGAGGCAATGTCGCTGCGGCGCAGCCGCGTCCCGGCTTGGCGGTCGGCGAGCGGGCGCCGCCCCGAGTGAATCTGCCCGGTCAGATTGGCGGCCCTGGCCAGCTGCGGGAGGTTGAAGCTCGGAAAGCCACCGCCTCGCGAGGAGCCCATCGGCCTACCGATCCCGGCTCCGCTGGCGCCAAATGGTGAGCCCCCGCCTACAGCGCCGCCACCGCCGTAGGCTATAGACCGCAGCATCGCCGCCATCTGCGCGTCGCGGGTTTTGTAGGCCTGCACGACTTGTTGTTGTTGGGCGACGCGCTGGCGCAGGGCGACCAGGAGTGCTTTCTGGCCGGCGGGGGTGTTGGTGAACGGGGCCAGTCCGTTGGTGTCGGCGGCGGCGCCGTTGACGACGGTGCCGGAGCTGGTGCGGCCGGTGCGGTCGGTGCGGGCGGCTTCGTCGAGCTGGGTGCTCAGTGCCCGGTCGTTGCCGGCCAGGGTGTCCAGCGCCGGGCCCGCGCCGCCGGCGAAGGTGGAATAGTTGGTGGCCAGCTGCCCTGACAACGGCGCCATCTGCGCCTGCCCCGAGCGCACCAGTTCCCTGGCGCCGGAGAGCTTCATCACCGAGCCCGCGGCG